>SAMEA104315436__coassemble_669_pt1 | contig 388620 bp, 323 predicted proteins | sample SAMEA104315436__metabat2_low_PE_018 | metagenome-assembled genome bin SAMEA104315436 (sample SAMEA104315436) | gut metagenome | biome: Monkey gut; feature: monkey-associated habitat; material: faeces | place: China | collected 2013 | reverse complement strand
TATTTGTCCGCTCTGCAAGTTCGCGGACGGCGGTTTTCATCTCGTCTGCGAATTAACACATTCCGTGTAAGAGTAGTCTTCGAATAAGTTTTCGGATTAAGGCTTCGCCTTCCGCAATTATTAATTATTCATTATTAATTATTAATTATTTGACTATTGCGTTATTCGCTTTCTTTTGTTATAATATTTACAATATTCATAATATGGAGGACAAAGTATGTCTTACGGTATTGACGAAGTCGATCTTATCTTCGATGAAATGAATGAAAAAATCGACAAAACAATGCAGAACTATATCACCGAATTGCGTTCTATTCGCGCAGGCAGAGCAAATCCGCATATCCTCGACAAAGTCGTCGTCGATTATTACGGAACGCCTACGCCTATCAACAATATGGCAAACGTTTCCGTTCCGGAAGCACGTCTTTTGGTTATCTCGCCTTGGGATAAATCTCAACTTAAAGCAATCGAAAGAGCGATTCTCGCCGCAAACATCGGCATCAATCCCAACAATGACGGTCACGTTATTCGCCTCGTTTTCCCCGAACTCACGGAAGAGCGCAGACGTTCCACCGTTAAGGAAGCGAAAACTCTCGTCGAAGAATCCAAAATCGTTATGAGAAACGCTCGCCGCGACGCTATCGACGAACTCAAAAAGATTCAAAAAGCGTCCACGATCACCGAAGACGATTTGAAGAACTACACAGAAGACGTCGACAAGACTCTTTCCAAGAACACCGACGAAGTGGACAAACTCTTTAAGGAAAAAGAGCAGGAGATTCTTTCGATCTGATGGGTGCAAAGCATATCGGATTTATAATGGACGGAAACGGCAGGTGGGCGGTTGCTCACGGTATGTCGCGCGCCGAGGGCTACGCTCACGGGCTTGTGGCTCTTTATAAGGTTGCCAAAAGGTGCAGTGAGCGCGGCGTGGAAGCGGTTTCCGTCTACGCTTTGTCAACGGAAAACTTGAATCGTCCGCAAGCCGAACTCGATTCCATATTCGAAGTGGTCGAAAAATTCAATTTGACCTACGACGGCGAATACAAGATTTCGTATATGGGCGATTTCAACAGCCTTGACGACAAACTTGCGTATTCAATCGAGCAAGTCGAGGAAAAAACTCGCAATAACAAGGGAATGTGGCTCAATATCGCGTTCAATTACGGCGCGAAAGCGGACATTTTGCACGCGGCAAAGGTTGCGTACGACCACGGCGAGTTTTTGGAAGATACGTTTGAAAAACATCTTTCCTCGTCGCATCTTCCGCCTCTCGACCTTATCGTGCGAAGCGGCGGCGAAATGCGATTGTCCAACTTTATGCTCTACGAAGCGGCGTATGCGGAACTAATGTTTCTTGACAAACTCTGGCCGGATATGGACGAGAGCGACGTTGACAAAATTCTCGACGACTTCGATAAGCGTGTGAGAAAATTCGGAAAATAACGGATTTTGTGCGATTTTCGACAAAATCCGATTTTTCGTTTGTAATTAGATATTTTTTGCAAGCGGTTTGCCGTTTGCAAAGCGCGTTTTTTGTTAAATCTGCGACTTAAACGCGCTATGAGGTGTTTATGCTTAAAAGAACGATTACTGCAATAGTACTTCTGTTTTTCGTTGCGTGGTTTTTGTTAGGCGGCTATTTCAAAAGCCCGATTTTCGTCGATATGCTGATTTTGCTTTTCTTGGCAGGGTCGGTTTTCGAAATGTACAAATGCTTCAAGGACGCAGGCTACAAGATGTTTGCCGTTCCCGTCGTTTTGATGCTGGTTGCGGCGTATCCCGTGTATTACACGATGCAATACTACGTCGGCGCAGGCGCAACGAACACGAGCGCAGGCATTCAAGGTCTTTTGATGGTTCTTCTTGCAAGTTCTATGCTCGCGCTTACGATTTTCACGTTCAAACCTGCAAAACACACCCAAAAGGAAGTCGACGATGCAATAGAGCAGGGGGTTGAACTCGAACTCGATTCGCCAAAAGCGTGCGAACTCAAAGATTTGCTCGCAAATATTTTCATTCTCGTGTATCCGACGCTGTTCCTTATGAGCGCGTGGATAGTAAGTTACAAATACAGCGCGTTGTTTGCCGTTCCGTTTGCGATTTTAGTGCCGGTTCTCGGAAGCGATACGTTTGCCTACTGGTTCGGCTCTATGATAGGCGGAAAGAAACTTTGCCCGAAAATCAGTCCCAAAAAGACGATTGCGGGCGGCGTCGGCGGTCTTGTCGGCGGTATGGTTGTTTCGATGCTGTTCTGGCTTCTTTTCGAGATGTTTGCCGACAAATATCCGACTTTCATCGCAGGTTGCGGCTATACGGCGTTCTTTGCGCACGATATAAGCGGTTGGCAATGGAAAAGCGCGCTCGTGTACCTCGCGATAGGTCTTATTTGCGGCGCGATAAGCGAACTTGGCGATCTTGCCGCTTCGCGTATCAAGCGTGCGCTCGGCATAAAAGACTACGGCAAGATTTTCCCCGGTCACGGCGGTTTTATGGACAGAATCGACAGCGTTATGTACTGCCTCGTCGTACTGCTCGTGGCGTTCTCTTGCATTTACGGTTATTGATTTTTTCATACGGATTTAATAATCGACGGTTATACTGACAATCGCAATCGAAAAATAATCGATTGCATTTACAAAGACAATAAAAAATCCGCAAAAGACTTCAAATCTCTGCCTATGCGGCGCGCGGATTTTAAGGATAAAATGAAAACAATCACAATACTCGGAAGTACAGGCTCTGTCGGCAGACAAGTGCTTGACTCGATTTGCGCACACCCCGACGCATTCAAGGTTGTCGGGCTTTCGGCTTATACCAACGAATCGCTTTTGCGCGAACAAATCGAAAAATTCAATCCCACTCATTACTATTTTCCAAACGGCGCGGTTGAGGTGCAAAGTTCGCTTTTCGACTTTTTGGAAGACGACAAAACCTCAAAATGCCTTTCTTCGCTCGAAGAACTCGCAAGCATTCCGTCGGATATAGTCGTTTTGGCGGTTACGGGAATCGCAGGACTTTGGGCGGCTGTCGCCACGCTTAAAAGAGGCGGAACTCTTGCGATTGCAAACAAAGAAACTATCGTGTGCGCAGGCCGTCACCTCAAATTTCTCGAAAAGAAGTACGGCGGAAAGATTTTGCCGCTCGATACCGAACATTCCGCAATTTTCTCGTGCCTTAGGGGCGAAGATAAAAAGTGCGTAAGAAGCCTCGTTCTGACCGCAAGCGGCGGCGCGCTTCGCGACGTTCCCACAAGTCAACTTGCAAAAGTCAAGGCAGAGGACGCGTTGAAGCACCCCGTATGGAATATGGGCAAAAAGGTCACAATCGATTCGGCAACGCTGTTCAACAAGGGACTGGAAGTCATCGAAGCGATGCGCCTTTTCGAAGTTGAAGCAAAGGACGTTAAAGTGGTTATGCACAGAGAAAGCATAGTTCATTCGCTCGTCGAATTTACAGACGGCGGTATGAAAGGCTTGTTTTCCGTGCCGGATATGCGGCTTGCAATCGAAACCGCGCTTTATTATCCCGAACACGGCAAAGACAGCGTTGCGCCGCTCGACCTTGCAAAACTCGGCTCGATATCTTTTTCCGCACCCGATTACGACAGATTCCCGTGTCTTAAAATCGCAATAGACGCCGCAAACGCAGGCGAGGGCGCGTGCATTGCCGTATCCGCCGCAGACGAAGTGCTCGTCGAGGAATTTTTGAAAGGAAAAATTAAATATCCCGAAATCGCGACCGCGCTTTCAAAAGTATTCGCGAAATTCAAAAAGGTCGGAAACGTCGAACTCGAAGACGTACTTGGCATAGACGAGCAAGCAAGAAAATACACTTATTCTGTGATAGGAGTGAAATAGTGTTCTTAATTTGCGCAACTGCAAGCGAAGTTTTCACATATATCGGCTACGTCATCGTAGCCGTTCTTGCGCTTATGGCAATGATTGTCATACACGAACTCGGACATTACACCGCAGGCAAATTGCTCGGTTTTAAAATCGACGAGTTCGCAATAGGTTTCGGACCTGCAATCATCAAAAAACGCAATAAAAAGACGGGCGAATTGTTTACGCTTCGTCCATTTCCCATAGGCGGATTTTGCGCTTTTCACGGCGAGGACGCCGAAGGCGCAATGGTCGACGAAAACGGAAATCAGGTCAAAGACGAAAACGGAAATATCGTAAAAGACCCCGACGCGTTCAACAATCAAAAGGCTTGGAAACGCCTTATCGTGTTGTTTTCGGGCGCGTTTATGAACTTTTTGAGTGCAATCGTCATTATTACGATATATTTTACCGCATACGGACAGTTGCTTCCGAACGTCGTGGGCGTGCGCAATACCGCAACGTATCAGAACGTTTTTCAAGAGGGCGACGTCATTCTCAATATCAACGGAAAGCAAGTCAACATTATGCTTCAAGAAGACTTGGACAACGCTTTCAAGGATTTGTCCGATGATTCGTACTTTTGGGTTTTGAGAGACGGAAAACGCGTGAAAATCAACGCGCACAAAGTCTACTATAATCCGTTCGACGAGGACGACTTCATATATGCGATAAACGGAAAAGAACTCGAAACACCCATAGTTTCAAGCGCGCTCGGCGAGTACGCAGAGCAAAACGGAATAGACCAAACGCAAAAAATTACGCTCGTCGTGGTCAAATACGGCGAAGACGGAAAAATCGTCGAACAAAGTTCGATGAGTGTGCAAAAAGGCGTGGTTGAGGGCGATTCCGACGGTTTTTACAGTTACGGATTCGGCATAACTCGCAGTCTTACGCACGCAAAACTTCCGTTTTTCCTCGCTTTCGGCAGAGCGTGGGGATTCAGTTTCTTCATCGTATTCAAGATTCTCGCATCGCTCGGCGCGCTCATTACGGGCAAATCGGGCATTGAAAACGCAGGCGGCACGATTACGACAATCAAAATGATGGCTCAGGTGTCGTCGCTCGGATTCGACAGTTTCTTGTACGTCGTTGCGATTATCTCGGCAAATCTTGCGGTTATGAACTTGTTGCCGTTTCCCGCGCTCGATGGAAGCAGAATGCTGTTTACGCTGATAGAAATGATATTCAGAAAACCCGTACCGAGAAAAATCGAGGGCATAATCCACACGGTCGGACTCGTGTTGTTGATTGTGCTTGCGGTGTTCCTCGATATATTCCATTTGGTGAAAGGATAAAAGGGATAAATTATGACAGAACGAAAGAAAACCAGACAAGTTAGCGTAGGAAACGTGAAAATCGGCGGCGACGCACCTATAACCGTTCAGTCTATGCTGAACACGAAAACCACGGATATAGAAGGCTCGCTTGCGCAAATAAACGCGCTTAAAGCGGTGGGTTGCGACCTCATTCGCCTTGCAGTACCCGACGAGGATTCGGCGCGAGCATTCGGCATTATCGCAAAAAAGTGCGGTTTGCCGCTCATTGCCGACATACACTATAACTACAAACTTGCGCATATGGCACTCGACGCAGGCGCAAAAAAAATCCGTATGAATCCGGGCAATATGCGCGATTTTTCGCAAATCAAACCGCTTGCCGAAAGAATGATAGATATGGGCGTACCCGTGCGCGTGGGCGTGAACGGCGGCTCGCTCGACCCGAAGTACAAGGGAACGGACGAGGCGCGCGCGCTTTGCGAGAGCGCACTCGAATGTGCAAACGTCTTTGAAAGCGTTGGTATGAAAGACATCGTGATTGCAATCAAGCACTCGGACACGCTTCTTAACATAAAAGCAAACAGAATGTTGTCGGGAATGTGCGATTATCCGCTTCATATCGGCGTTACGGAAGCGGGAACGCTTCGCACGGGGCTTGTAAAATCGGCAATCGGTATAGGAACGTTGCTCAGCGAGGGAATAGGCGATACCATTCGCGTTTCGCTTTCCACCGACGTTTGCGAAGAAGTGCTTGCAGGCAAAAAGATTCTTCAAACGCTCGGACTTCGCAAAAACGCCGTGGAAGTGGTGGCTTGTCCGACTTGCGCAAGAACGGAAATCGACGTCGAAGGACTTGCAAACAAAGTCGAAACTATGACGGCAGGAATAAACAAACCGCTCAAAATATCCGTTCTCGGCTGTCCGCTCAACGGAATAGGCGAGGGGGAACACAGCGACCTCGGCATCGCGGGCGGAAAAGAAAAGAGCGTGATATTGCTTCACGGCAAGATTTACAAAACCGTGCCGAGCGAACGTCTTATGCAAGAATTTGAAAAGATTTTGCAAGATGTTTTATCAAATTGACAAAAATATAGAATACTTTTCGACAAAAACCGCGAGGATTTTATGGCTACAAAGTTTTTTGAAGAATTTACGATAAGAAGCAACGGCGAGTTTCCGATGCTCAAACTTAACAGCGCGACCTACTATAAGGACAAAAGAGAGTTGGTCGTTAAGTTTATTATTTCCGCATTCGAGGTGCGCTCTTTCGACGAGGAAAGCAAAAAGAAAGTGCAATCGATAATCGAACAAATGTTTTCGGGCGTTTCTGTGAGCGTGCAGTACATAAGAACTTATGCGGACAATAACGTCGTAAAGAATAAGGTTTCCGAGTTTTTCAACCGCACGAATCAAATGATTTTCAGGCGAATAAACGACGATACGCTCAAAATCGAGGTGGGCGACAATGACATTGACGTGAAATTCGTTTTCGACACGCCGACCTACAAACTTCTGACCGCAGGGGATTTGCTCGCAAGACTCGAAGAATACCTCGATTGCTCGTTCAATCAAAACATCGACATAATCGCCGAAGAAAGCCTCTATTCAGAGCAAAAAGAGGAAGATTTGGACATACATATCGACACGACGTTGCACGCAGATTCAGCATTGCGACTCGTGAGCGCGAGAGTGGGCGAGAAAGTGTATTCGAGAGGCAAAATCGACGGTATTTCGCAAATGCCGAACTATATCGTTGACGTAAAAGGCGCGTGTGACAACATCGTTTTGTGCGGAAAAATCTCGCAAATCGAGAAAAAATCCTACAAAAACAAGAAGTATAACCCCGACGACGCAAAGAGCGGACCGGAAACGTTGCCTTTCGTCAAATTCGTTCTCGACGATACGACGGCGAGAATCGAGGGTGTAAGTTTCGTCGGAAAGGACGAGGACGCAGACAAAATCGTCGCGCTCAAAGAGCAATCGCAAGTCATTTGTATGGGCAAAGTCACTTGGTCGCAATACTCTGGCGCGTGGTCTTTTCAGGTGAACGCGATGTTCGAAGCGGACATCGATTTTGACAGCATTCACCTCAAATCCGTCAAGCCGTTGCCTGAAAAATACGCGACGATTATGCCGCAAAAATACGTCGATATGTCGGAAAATACCTTGTTAGATGTCGAAAAACCGACAAAAGTCATAAGCGACTACTTTAAGGACAAAACCTTTGTCATATTCGACCTCGAAACGACCGACTTAAAGACGGAAATCGCAGAAATCATCGAACTTGCGGCGTTGAAAGTGGTGAACGGCGTGCCTACCGAAACTTTCCAAACTCTCATAAAACCGCTTGCGGCGATTCCCGAAGAAATTACCGCAATTACGCATATTTCCAACGCAATGGTGCTTGACGCGCCGAACGTGGAAAGCGTGATTCCCGATTTCTTCAAGTTTGCGCACGGTTCTATTCTTTGCGGACATAATATTGCCGGCTACGATTTCCCGATTCTATCAAGAATCGGTGAAAAGAACGGATACGTTTTCAACAACGAACTTTGCGACACGCTGTTGCTTGCAAGGCGTTATCTTACCGAACTTCCGAACTGCAAACTCGAAACGATTTCCAAAGCGTACGGAATTTCGCACGAAAACGCGCACCGCGCTATGAGCGACGTGTACGCCACGTTCGGCGCGCTCGAAGAAATTGCAAAGAGAATGTAAAATCATATAATCGCAACCGAACGTACGCATAATCGCATAAGAGATTGTTGTAGCGGTCGAAAAGCGATTAAATGCGATTGTTGCGAAAGCGGTTATTGCAAAAGGATTGCAAACGCAAATGAAATCGTAAAATATATAAATATATTTTGCGTTATCGGCATAAAACGCTTGCAATGCGTGTTTTTATGTGATAGTATGTAAATACGATTAGTAAAACCTTACTAAGAGTGAGCGACGGCTCACTCTTTGTTTTAGAAGGGGCGATTCGACAAAAATCGGCTCGTAAGAGGTGCTGTATGGCAAACGAAATTGCGGTTGAAATCCGCGAAAAAGTGAAGAATCTCGCTCTCGAAGCAGTGGACGAAGCGGACGAGAATATCGAACTCGTGGACGTTGCGTTCTACAAGCAGTACGGAAAACTCACCGTCGAGACACTTTTGTGGAAGAAGGAAGGAATCGACCTTAACGACTGCGAAAAGGTGCATAATCTGCTTTCGGCAAAACTCGATTCGATTGAGGACGACTTCGACGAGGATTACGTTCTTAACGTTTCGTCGCAAGGGCTCGACAGAAAAATCGTGACCGACGACGATTTCAGACGCGCGCTCGACACAGAAATCGAGATTTTCGACCAAAACAAGAAAAAATCGCACGGAACGCTTTTGAGTTTCGACGATGAAAACATCGTGATAAAAACCGACGGAAAAAATCCGAAGGAAGTTAAAATACAAAGAAATTTATTGACCAAAGTACAACCGTACGTCAGGTTTTAGGAGGACATAACAATGATTAACAAAGAGTTCTTTCAAGCATTGGACGATCTTGAAAAGGAACAACGCATTCCCAAAGAGTCAATGATTGAATCGATCGAAGCAGGGCTTGTGTCCGCGTACAAAAAGGAATACGGCTTTGCAAGTCAGATTTCCGTTCGTCTTAACGAGGAAAAAATGACTTACAAAGTGTACGCGCACAAACTCGTCGTGGATGAAGTCGAAGACGAGGAATCCCAAATTTCTCTCGAAGACGCGCAAGACATCGACAAAAAGTACAAAGTCGGCGACGTAGTCATCGAAGACATCACGCCGAAGGACTTTTCTCGTATCGCCGCGCAAACTGCAAAACAAGTCATTTTGCAACGTATCAACGACTATAAGAAGGAACTCGTGCTCAACGAAATGAGCGAGCGCACGGGCGAAATCCTCAGCGCAATCGTAAGAAGAAAGGAAGGAAACACAGTCTACGTCGAAATCACCGGCACGCAAATGGAAGGCGTTATGATGCAACAAGACCAAGTTCCCACCGAAACCTACAACGTAAACGACGTTATCAAAGTGTACGTCAAGAAAATCCGCGACGGTTTGCACGGCGCACAAGTCGTCGTGTCGAGAAGTTCGGCAGGCTTCGTTCGCAGACTTTTCGAACTCGAAGTTCCCGAAATCAAGGCGGGTCTCGTCAAAATCAACAGCATCGTTCGCGAAGCGGGATTCCGCACGAAACTCGCAGTGTCCAGTGAAGATCCCAACGTCGACGCAGTCGGAAGTTGCATCGGCAACAAGGGCGTGAGAGTCAATGCGGTCGTTGCAGAACTCGGCGGCGAAAAGATCGACGTCATCGAATATTGCGACGATCCTATCGAATATATCGCTCGCGCGCTTTCGCCCGCACAAGTGCTTATGGTTTCCATCAACGAGGAAGAAAAGAACGCAAAAGTCATCGTTCCCGACGAGAAACTCTCGCTTGCAATCGGCAGAAGCGGTCAAAACGCTCGTCTTGCGGCAAAACTTACGGGCTGGAAGATAGACGTCAAACCTTATTCCACGCTCAAAGTCGACGAGCAAGAAGTGCAAGGTGAATAAAATGTCCCATCCCAAGAACACCCGAAAATGCGTCGTGTGCAAGGAACACGCCGACAAGTCCGAAATGTTGAGATTCGTCAAAGACAAGGACGGAAAAGTGTTTCTCGACCGCTCGCAAAAAGCGGACGGCAGGGGCGTTTGGGTGCATAATTGCGAGGACTGCATACAAAAACTTATCAGGAAAAAGACTCTCAACGCCGCGTTCAAACGCAACGTCGGCGACGAGATATACGGTGAGATAAATGAGTAAAATCGGTGCTTACGTCGGACTTGCGCAACGCTCGGGTTCGGTGCTTTACGGCGAAGATATTATCTGCGAGAAGAAAAATCTCGCAAAAGTCGTGCTCGTTTCATCGACCGCAACCGATAAGTATAAAGAAAGGATATTGAAGAAGATGAGTTGTCCCGTGTATATCGTGGACGGTCTTGGCGAGGCTCTGCACCGCGAGGGTGTCAACGCAATCGCCATAACTAACGACAATCTCGCAAAAGCGGTTGTCGGTGTATTGAGGTGAATATGCCCGAAAACAAAAAAGAAACAAACGTCGATTCCGTAAAAATGCTCGGCGAGTACAAGGCGACCAAACTTGCCGAACTTTCCGAAAATATCTCTCGCCAAAAGTCGAGAGCAGCCGTGATTATGGCTTCAATCAAGGCAAAACGCGACGAACTCGTGCAAAAAGCAGAGCAAATCGAAAAAGCCAAAGAGGAAGCGAAAGCGGTTGAAAAGGCAAAGTTCGAGGAAGTCGAGAACAAAATCGAACGCGAATCCGAAAAAACCGTCGAAAAAGTCGAAGTAAAGGCGCAAGAAACGCCCGTAGTCGAGCCTAAAACAGAGGTCAAAGCGGAAAAAGAAACGAAAGTCGAAAAGGAAGTCCAAAAAGAAGAAACTTCCGCTTCCGTAAAAGAAACCGCAAAAGCCGAAGAAAAGGTTGAAGGAAAGACGGAAAAGAAATCCAAGCAAGACGAGAAAAAGCAAGAGGAAACGAAGAAGCCGCATATTGCGGTCGTTCCCAAAACGCCTTTCGAACTTGCGCAAGAGAATCCCGAAATTTTGCCTAACGGCGAAGTGCGCAGAATTTACGTTCCGCCGACGCCGAAGCCGAAGGTTACCACAAGAGTGTTCGGACAAGGCGGTTATCAACAACCGCGCGGACCGAAGCCGCAACAAAACGGCGGCTATCAAGGTCAAAGACCGCAAGGACAAAATCAAGGTCAAAACGGCGGTCCGAGACGTCCGTCGCCGCAAAGCGTTGCCAACGCCGCGCAGCAGTTTCCTCCTAAACCTGCTGCGCAAAAGGGCAAGGGCGGCAAACAAAACTCAAACAACGGTTCGAGCAAGTTCGACGATAAGTCAACGATGAACAAGCGCGCGCTTATGAAACGCGGCTATCTCGTCGACGACAGAATTTCCTACGACGAGGACGGCGAGGCAATCGTCCGCAACTACAAAGTCAACAAGAACAGAGGCGGTGGCAACAGCGCAACCGTTATAATCGAAAACGCGGTTATAACCACCGACCCCGTGTCCATCAAGACTTTGAGCGAAAAAATCGGTAAATCCGCCGCGGAAATCGTCAAAACTCTGTTCGTTCTCGGCATTATGAAGACCATAAACGACAGCATCGATTTCGCTACTGCGGAACTCGTTGCCGACGAATTCGGAATCAAACTCGAATACAAACCCGACGTGACGCTCGAAGATACGCTCACCGCGCAACTCGAAGTGGACGACGTGGAAGAACTCGAAAATCTCGTTCCTCGTCCGCCTATCGTCACGATTATGGGTCACGTCGACCACGGCAAAACTTCGCTTCTCGACTACATCAGAAAATCCAACGTCACGGGCGGCGAAGCGGGCGGCATTACGCAACATATCGGCGCGTACACCGTTACGCTCAACGGCAATCCCATTACGTTCCTCGATACCCCCGGTCACGAAGCGTTTACGTCGATGCGTGCGCGCGGCGCGCAAGTAACGGATATTGCGATTCTGGTCGTTGCGGCAGACGACGGCGTTATGCCTCAGACTCTCGAAGCAATCAGCCACGCAAAACAAGCAAAAGTGCCTATCATCGTCGCTATGAACAAGATGGACAGAGCGGGCGCAAATCCCGACAAGGTGCTTTCGCAACTCGCCGAAAACGGCGTAACACCCGAAGAATGGGGCGGCGATACGCCTGTCGTGCGCGTGTCTGCTAAGACGGGTATGGGCGTTGAAGATTTGCTCGAACAAATCCTCGTACGCGCAGAAGTCGAAGAATTGCGCGCGAATCCCGACAGAAACGCAAGAGGCACTATCATCGAAGCAAAACTCGACAAAGGTCTCGGCAAAATCGCAACTATCCTCGTTCAAACTGGTACGTTGCACGTCGGCGATAACGTGGTCGCAGGCACTTGCACGGGTAAAATTCGCGCTATGATCGACGATAAGGGCAGAAAGGTCAAGAAAGCAGGTCCTTCTATGCCTGTTTCCGTCACCGGTTGGGACGACGTTCCCGAAGCGGGCGACAGAATCGACGTCGTTGCTGACGAAAAGTTTGCAAGAGAACTCGCAGAAGAAAGAAAACTCAAACTCGCCGCAAGTCAAACGGAATCTACGTCCGTTTCGCTCAACGACTTGTTCGACAAGATTTCAAAAGGCGAACTCAAATCCGTCAAACTCATCATCAAAGCGGACGTTCAAGGCTCGGTCGAGGCGGTCAAGCAATCTCTTGCCAAACTCGGTAACGAGGAAGTCAATATCGACATCATCCACGCGGCTGTCGGCGGTATCAAAGAAAGCGACGTTTTGCTTGCGGAAACTTCAAACGCAATCATCATCGGCTTCAACGTTCGCCCCGACAACAACGCAAAACAACTCGCCGCGCAAAAGAAAATCGACATCAGATTCTACAACATCATTTACAACGCAATCGAGGACATCGAAAAGGCGGTCAAGGGTATGCTCGATCCCAAGTTCAGAGAGGTCGTTCTCGGTTCTGCGGAAGTGCGTGAATTGTTTAAGATCAGCGGCGTAGGCACTATCGCAGGTTGCCACGTCGTCGACGGCAAAGTCGTTCGCGGCGCGCAAGCACGTCTTATCAGAAACGGTAAAGTCGAGTATAGCGGCGAAATCGCTTCCTTGCGTCACGGCAAAGACGACGTCAAGGAAATGGCAAAGAACTTCGACTGCGGCATTATGCTGTCCAACTTCCAAGACGTCAAAGTGGACGACGTAATCGAAGCGTTCACTATGGAGAAAACAAATGAAGATTAAGATGGAACGAGTCAATTCAGAACTCGCCAGACAAATCACCAAAATCATTGCGGAAGACATCAAAGACCCTCGTCTTCACAATGCAATCGTCGGCGTGACCAAACTTTACACCACGCCCGACCTTAAATATGCAAAGGTGTATTTGTCCATATATGCGGCAAGCGACGAGGAAAGACAAGAGGCGTATTACACGATTTGCCGTTCCAAGACGTTCATCCGCAATATGCTCAAAGACAGCGTGCAAATCCGTCTTTTGCCCGAACTTAATTTCATAATTGACGACAGCGTCGATTACAGCATAAAAATCGACGAAATACTCAACAAAATCAAGAAACAGGACGAGCAAAGGACGATTGCAAACACCGACGAGGAACAATGAACGATATTCTTCAAGAAATCTCAAAAAGAATAAATCGCTCGGACGATATTGCGCTTTATTGTCATACGAAACCCGATTGCGACGCTTTGGGCAGTATGCTCGCGCTTTACGTCGCGCTTAAAAACAAGGGGAAAAACGTTTCGGCTTATTGCGATTCGCCCGTTCCCGACAAATACAAAACTCTGTTCAAAAGCGAAGATATCGCTTTTCCTCAAAAGAGAGTCCACGACCTCGCAATCAGCATTGACGCGAGTTCTATCGACAGGCTTGGGCAGTGTATGAAATCGTTTTTGTCAGCGAAAACGCAAATCGTCATCGACCACCACAAGTCTTTTGAGAGATTCGCTTCGCTTTGCTACGTTGACGAAACGGCAAGCGCGTGTGCGGAAATCGTTTTTCAACTGCTCAAATCTATGAAAGCAATCGATGTAAACGTTGCGAAACTGCTCTTTTGCGGTATCGTGACGGACAGCGGTTGTTTTTCTTATTCCAACACCACGAAACGCACCCACGAAATCGCGTGCGAGTTGCTCGGATACGACTTCGATGCAAGCGAGGCGATTTATCAAGTTTATAGAAGCGTGACCTCAAACAAATTCGACTTGAAACGTCGTGCGCTCGCAAAAGCGAAATTCTTTGAGGACAGACAAATCGCATTGATTTGCTTTACAAAAGAGGATTTTGCCGCAACGAACACGACTTGCGACGATACCGAAGGCATCGTAAGCGAACTTATCGACGTGGATTGCGTGAAAGTCGCATATGCGCTATCGCAAGTGGGTGACAAAAATTTCAAATTAAGTATCCGCACGAAAGAACCCGTCGACGCGTCGGACATTGCGATGACGTTCGGCGGTGGAGGACATAAATTCGCTTCGGGTTGCCGAGTCAACGGCTATCTCGAAGACATTGAAGAAAAACTCGTAAAACTTGCAAAAGACAGAATCTAATAGGGTATTTTGTCAAAAATCACAAATCGAATCTAATATGAAAGGCTTTGTCAATATCAACAAACCATACGGTATGACTTCAAGCGACGTCGTTGTCAAAGTGCGCGGCATACTGCGCAGAGCCAGCGGCGAAAAGCAAAAAGTCGGACATCTCGGCACTCTCGACCCCATCGGTACGGGCGTTTTGCCGATCGCCGTAGGAACTGCTACAAGGCTTTTTGATTATATGCAGCAAAAAGTCAAAGTTTATCGCGCAACTTTCGTTTTCGGCGAAACGACGGATACGCTCGATTGCACGGGCAAAATCCTCGAAAGCAGTTCGGTTATCCCGACAAGAGAACAAATCGACGAAGCGGCAAAGAGTATTGTCGGCGACATAGACCAGATTCCGCCGCAGTATTCGGCAAAATCCGTCGGCGGCGTAAGGGCGTACGACTTGGCGCGCAAAGGTATTCAAGTAGAATTAAAACCCAAAAAAGTGACCGTATATTACGTCAAAACGGTTGATAGTGATATAGACGGCACGCCGTACGCGCTCAAAGAAAACGAGTACGCATTTGAAATTGCGTGTTCGAGCGGAACGTACATTCGCTCGATAGCGCGCGATCTTGCCGCTTCGCTCGGCACTGTCGCTTATATGTCGTCGATATGCAGAATAAAAAGCGGCGACTTTGAGATTTGCGATTCCGTTCCGCTTGAAAATTTCGAAAAAATGCCGTTAGAATATCTAAAACCGATTGATTGTGCATTGAAAAGTTTTGAAAAAGTGCAAATCGACGATACGCAAACGAGCAAGGTTTTGAACGGCGTTAGCATAAAAATCGACAACTTGCCGCTCGGCGATTTCGTCGTCGAACGTGACGGTGAAGTTCTCGGTATGGGCGAGTGTGTGAACGGTTTGCTACATATGAAAACGAGGCTGTGAAAGTATGAAAATCCTCGACTTTGAAAAACGATACGATATTCCCGTTGCGCTTGCGCTCGGTTTTTTCGATTGTATTCACAAAGGACATCAAAAACTTTGCGAACGTGCAATCGAGTATGCCAAAGCAAACGGAATCGAAAGCGCGCTTTTGACGTTCACGAACGATCCGAACGTCATTTTCGGCATCGAAAAACAAATGTATTGTTTTTCCGATCGAGTAAAAGTGCTTGAAAAATGCGGTTTGGACGTCGTTATCGGCGCATTGTTCGACGATAAGTTTGCAAGTTTGTCACCGCTCGATTTTCTTGACGTATTAACGTCGAATTTCAACGTAAAATCGATTTTCGTCGGCGCTGATTACACTTTCGGCAAATTTGCGGCAGGGAACGTCGATTTGCTTCGCGAATATTGCACTAACAAGGGTATTTCGCTCTGCGTAGTGCCTTTTGAAACGTCGGACGGCGTGAAAATTTCCACTTCCAAACTCAAAGCGTTCGTGAAAAACGGTCAAGTTGACAAACTCAACGAATATCTCGCTTTGCCGTATTTTATGAGCGGTGAAGTGTTGCACGCACGCCACAAAGGCACGGGAATGGGATTTCCGACAACCAACATCGCACCCGACGAGTCGCGCATGCAACTCGAAAACGGCATTTACGCGACTTTTTGCGAGGTTGACGGCAAAATTTTCAAGTCTATGACCAACTTAGGCACAAAGCCGACGTTTTCGGATAATTCAATATCCGTCGAAACTTATATAATCGATTTTTCGGGTGATATTTACGGCAAAAATATCGTCGTGTATTTCATCGAAAAAATGCGCGATATTGTCAAATTTGCCTCTCAAACCGAGCTGAAAGAGCAACTCGACAACGACGAGGTCAATGCAAAAAAGATACTTGACAATTACGAGCGCAATAACGCAGACAGTTTGCTTTTTAGAGGTGACAAATGATAAATAAACGTAACGTAGCATTGTTCGGACCGTCCGGCCACGACGAACAGTTTGCCAAAGACGGATTGACCGCAACGCTTCAAATGCCGCAATGGTTGAGAGATAAGGGACTCGATTTGTTTGAATATTCGTTCGGCAAAGGTGTTCGCATAAGCGAAGCGACCGCCGAAGCAATAGGAAACGAAGCCGACAAATTCGGCATCGAAATCAGCGTTCACGCGCCTTATTTCATAAATTTTGCTTCCGTCGAGCAAGAAAAAGCGGATAATTCTATAAATTACCTCACGAGTTCGCTCAAAGCACTCAGACATTTTCACGGTCAAAGATGCGTTTTTCACCCCGGTGCAGAGGGCAAACAACCTCGAAACGAAGCGTTTGCACGCACGCTTGACAACTTTGCGCGCGCACTCGACGCTATAAAGCAAAACGGCGACGATGACCTGATTGTTTGTCCCGAAACTATGGGAAAACAAGCGCAAATCGGCACGGTGAGTGAAGTCATCGAACTTTGCAAACTTGCCCCGAACGTTTATCCTTGCATCGATTTCGGTCACGTCAACAGCCTTTGGGGCGGCGCATTAAAAACTTCCGACGATTTTCAACGTATCATCGACGACCTTTTCGACGGCCTCGGCGAAGAAAAAACAAAGAATATGCACGTCCATTTCAGCAAAATTATGTACGGCGCAAAGGGCGAAATAAAGCATTTAACCTTTGCCGACAATATCTACGGACCTGAATTTGAACCGTTCTGCGAAGTGATTGTCAAAAACAATCTCACGCCGCACGTTTTGAGTGAATCCGCCGGCACGCAAATGTTCGACTCGCTCTATATGAAGCGCGCATACGAAAATATGACAAAATAACGTATTCTTGATTTGAAACTTTGCAAACAAATCAAATTCTACATATTGCAACAGAGTAGCGTCCATCACGTACGCTATTTTTATGTCATTAGTTATCCAAAGTTATCCAAGTTAGTAAGTGGACATATAAGAGATCAAACTCAAAGTTAAAAAGAAGTCAAAGCTATGCCGGCAGAGTATACCATTAAAAATCGGACTTTGAAACAAAAATTTTTGCGAAAAGAAGGGCAATTTTTGATGTTCAACCCGTATATAAACTATTCGCAAAACACGGGGTTCTGCGATATAGTTTTGTTAAAAAACTATTTGCAGATTATTTATTTTGCGAATTAGTTTTATAGCGTGTTATTCCCGAGTGTTTTTGAATTGTTTTATCATTTGACGAGTATTTACAAGGTGGTGTTGTTTATGGAAGAAGACAACAAAAATGTAGCAACAAATCGTCAAATTGGTCTTTATCTTGGGGAATTTTCCTACAAAAAAGGCGAAAAAACTGTTCGTGTGGTGGAAGTCCTTGTTTGGTCTAACCGCACCGCAACAACCTTGACAAATCCTCAAATAATTCGCATTTGGGATTATCAAGACGAATGCTCTATTGTTCCTTTCGATACTGTTGTCGTTGACTTCGAGTATGTCGAGGGTTACAAGGGTATTCACAAAAAATATCTCGGTTTTGAGAAATACAATAAGGGGGAATCGGCTAAATGAGCGAACTTATAACGACTTTGTTTTCTTCTTTCGCGGAAGCAATGAAGGGTATGGGCGACGGCATTAAAAATGCGTTTTTGAACATTCTTTATGTTGACCCGTCCGCAACGCAACCCGTAATAAGTGAATTTGCAAAATTCGCCTTTTTGACTGCGGGGCTTGCAATGGCAATCGGTCTTATTTACGGCGCTGTTCGACTTATTCGTAGATAAGCGAACAAATAATCGGGCGGTTTGGTTTTTGTACCTTACCGCCCGTTTTTTATGAGGTGTTTATATGAAAAAAAATAAAATAAATCAAGAAGAAAATATAATTCTCGATGAAGAAACAAAAATCGACGATAAGAAAAAACCAACCGCCAAAAAGATTGCATTTGCGATTCTTTTGATTTTACTTGCGGTTATGTTTGTCGTTCTCGGTTTTTGCGTTGTCTGCGGCGTGTTTGACGTTCACACACAATGCAACGTTGCTTATGCGTATGACGCAACTTTGCCCGATGACGGTATACCAAATCCAAATCTTATTAAAAATTCTAATTTTTTGTTGAATACAAATGCTTCTTCTTCGTATTCTTCATCCGCTGGCGTTTGGACTCGTGTTTATGATAATTGGCAAATCCTTAACGCTGATGTTTCTTATGTTGGCGATTCTTTGAACGTTAATTTTGATACGTCTACGGCTGCAGAATATAAGAGGTTTTGTACGACTGCGGATTATTTTTACAGTCTTGAACCTAATAAAACTTATACTTTGTCTGTCTGCTATTCGGTTATCGATGTTTCGGGTAGCGTTGCTTTGCGTATTAATAATGCGTATTCATCTATCTATAATTCGGAATATTTGAAGTCGGGTTATCCGTCTGTTGATTTGTTAAAAACTTCTGGTGTTCATATTTCGTCGTGTACATTTACTTTGGCGAAATCATTGTCGCAAGGTCGAGTTGAGATTTTGGCTCAAAATAATGCTGTTTCTCATTGCAACATTAATTTGTATTGGTTCAAACTTGAAGAAGGTGAGTCTTTCACTGGTTATGTTCCTTGTGAAGAAGATTTACGCACCGAATACGATGCATTATCAAATTGGCGTTTCTATTATACCCGTGATAAAGTCGTCGGTATAGTTAGTCCGCTGGGAACGGGTATGTATGAGGTTGACGGAACTAAACATTATATTTCAAAAGATACTAATTTGAAAGTGTTTTTAGTTCCTTATTCTACTAAAGTTTCTGATATAATTAATGATGATTTTACATTGAAACTTAAAATTAAAGGACTTAATACAGATGAAGATGTCACGCTCGGTATAAGTTATCAACTTTTCGATTTGACGGGTTATCGTGAGTTCTATTATATTTGCGCTATGTCCTTAAACACCCCTCAAACATTGCCAGCTGATGGAATTTCAAGTCGTGGAAAATTTTATTCATACGATACTAAGACAAAATCTTTATACGAAATAACTCCGTATACATTTCCCGATAAAACAACAGAAGGACGTTACCTTGATATAGTTAATTTTTACGAGGATTTCGGTAGAAACTCCGAACAGTCCGATTTTAATTCAACGACAAACGGCATTATATCGGTAATTCAATCGCCCGTGAATTTTTTGAAAAACATTTTCAATTTTGAAATCTTCGGTATTAACGTTTCGGCGGTTGTCTTTTTCGTTCTCTCGATTGTCATTGTCGCTTTTGTAATTAAAAAGGTGGTGTAATTATGGGAATGAGTTTATATGAAATATTTAAGGCATATATAATGCCGATGTTTATTGATATAACGGCTTTTTCAAAAGGTGAAGAAGTGTTCTATTATTGTTTCTTGGCTGTGTCGATTTTCGTTGTTATAACGATTTTTATCGGCTTGCCGTACAAGTTAATAATGTGGATTGCAAACGGCGGTAAATCAAAAAAAGGTAGGTTGATAAAATGAATAAGGTCTTAACTTTTCTTTTGGTCGCTGTGCTTTTGTTGGCGTTGCTTTGTTCGTTTACGGGTGCAACGTTTAATTTGAAAGCGTATGCAAATAATCTTGACGATTTGCCCGAAAAACCTACTTTGCCCGATTGGTCGAGTGTCGTTTTATCTTTCGATAATGCTACAACCATACAAACGGCATTGCAAGCACTTGGCGATTTTTTCGGATTCGTCATTGATTGTCTTGCGTATCCGTTTCAATTTATTGGATATATTGCTAAAACGGTCTTTGTACTGTCTAACGGTATGTTAGAAAAGGAATAATTGTTATGAGTGGAATAGGAATAATTATATTATGCGTTTTGATAATTGCGTTTGTGTTCGTGATTCTTCAAATAATGCGTTCAACAAAAATACCGTCTAAACAATCTATCGTTGCTTGGGTCGGCACGCTTGGAAGTGGTAAAACATATCTTGCTGTTCGCTACGGCAAAAAGGCTTATCGCAAACAAGAAACACGCTATTTTATATATAAAATGTTCAAGTGGTTACCCAAAAGCGATAAGTTATTCAAAGATTGGAAATATCCGCCTACATTGTATTCGAATATACCGATTCGTATAAATAAAAAAACATTGTCAACGCCTTTGACAAAAGAAATGTTGCTCGAACGTGGTATTTTGCCCGAAAAATGCGTAGTTGTCATCGATGAAATCGGTGCTATTGCCTCGCAATGGGAATTTGATAATCCGCTTGTTCAAGAGCAGTTAGAAAAATTTGTCCGTTTCTTCCGTCATTGGCTTGACGGGCGTATGTTTGTAACAGATCAAGTCGTAACGAATATCGTAAAACCGATTCGTTCAAGGCTAGGTATGATTTACGGCTTACACGATTTTCATAGATACGGTGCGGTTTTGCCGTTCTATAAGGTTACTGCGATTCCTATGTTGCTTGTCGAAGATAACAATAACATAATGACCACAACCGAATTGGACGAAAACTATTTCTTCGGATTCTTACCGTATTTGAAAAAACACGGCTCATATAATTCGAGGTGTTATAAGCCTATTTATCGTGGTTGTGCTGTTCGTAAGATAGACCATTTCGACGATAGTTTGTACACAAAATATCTTATCGATATAAGCGTTTCAAAAGCGATTCAAAAGGACTATCAAAACAACAAAGAAAAGTATAAAGAATACTTGTATCGTGATATTAAAACCGCCGATGAAGTCGAAAAAGACGATGACAAAACTATTTCCGTTGACGTTCCGCAAGTGTAGGGGAATTTGTCGGGTGGGCATTTGCGCTTTGCGCAAATTTAGCGATAGCGTAGGGGTGTATGCGCTTGCGCTTTTGTAGCACAAATACGGCTTATTATTGCTTCGCTGTGTTTTCGGCTTTGCCGTGCCGTGAACTTTGTTAGCGTGGGAATATGGTGGCGGTGGGTGGGAATATTCCCACCGCCACAAAAACAACCGCTTGTGTGATTCTCTCTATGTGTCCTCCGCGTCCACATAGAGAGAAAGAGAGAATGAGAGAATTTTATATATGAGAAGTTACGAACACTTTTTAATTTCATATTTGCCGTCTTTGGAAGACGTGCAAAAGGTTTTAGATAACAAGGCAAAACAAATATCGTCTTATGCTTACATTTTGCACGATAAAGATTATTACACTGATGATGAGATTGACAAAGACACGGGCGCAGTTTTGCATATTAAAGGTGAATTGAAACCGCCGCATATACATATATATTTGCGGTTGATAAATAATCGTGACGTAAGCGAAATTCGCCGTTGGTTTGAAAGTAAGGACGAAAACGGACAAAAAATAAATTGCTTATCACGAATTGTGCGTGATAGGGTGTCGTGTATCAATTATTTGATACACAATACCAAATCAAGCAAAAACAAGTATCAATATTCCGTTGATGACGTTGTTTCTTACAATGTCGAGCATATTGACGATGATATGCCGATTGACAATACATATTATGTCGTTGAAGATATGTTAAAAGGGTTGCCACGAATGGAATTGCTTAAAAAGTACGGTCGAGATTTTCTGTATCATTATTCATCGTATGTGCAATTCGTCAAAGATTTGAGCGGTGAAGAATATAGAAACAGTACAAACATTGACGAAAAAGAGTTGAAGCCCGTTTGGGGCGAGCCTATGCCTTTTGATTAAAATAAATAAGTGCGCTTCGGCGCACTTATTTTAATCTTGCGATTTATCTTTGCGATTGTTTATGATTATTTGCACTTTTTCGAGAATTGCAGTAACAACGAACATTGCAAAACAAACAATTATAATCGCTTTCCAAGTTTCTAATTTTATTTCGAAAATGTCGAACCATTTGTCAAGATAACAAGCAATTAAAGTTATGATAGTGAAGAACGCAAAGTCAATTTTAAGGTGTTTCATTTTTGGTTTTCTTCTCCCGTACATTCGATATGAGGAATTATAGCATATAAAAAAAATATAGGCAAATGAAAAAAATTCAAATAGGGTATTGACAAACATTTTTGCGTGTTGTAATATATGTTCAGTCGATGATAAAACTATTCGCAAAATACAGGCTTTACGCAGAGAAAGCGATAAAATAAGCACTAAATAGAGGATTTATAAGAATCAGATTTATTTTGTAAAATATTTTACACGATTGCAGTTTGCGCGATTTTCGAATCAAATTTTTCATCGAGTTCGAGTTTTATTTGCTTATGTTGTTCTAACGGTCTTTTTTTTGCGTTTTTCGACCGATTATATCATATATATTTGCAATAATGCGTCGATTCTCTATCCGTTTTGCGCTGATTAAAACACCGATTTTTGCGATTTTAAGTGGATTTATTGCGGGATTTTCAGTCGAAATTCAAGGTTTCGAGCGTGTGCAAAACCGCTAAATATGCGTGTTCGTACGTTAATCCGCCTTGAACGTAGACAATATACGGTTCTTTTATCGGCGAATCCGCGCTCAATTCGATTGACGAGCCTTGAACGAAAGCGCCTGCCGCCATAATCACTTGATTTTGATAGCCCGGCATATCCCACGGCAACGGTTTTACGTTACTGTCAATCGGCGAAATCTCTTGAATTGCGCCGCAAAAATCGATAAGTTTGTCTTCCGAGCCGAGTTTTATGCTCGTAACGATGTCGTAAGGCTTCATATCGTCGCGCGGAAGCGTTTCAAAACCGAGTTTTGAATAGGTTTTTGCAAACAAAAGCGAGCCTTTGAGCGCGTTTTTGACTGCTGACGGCGCAAGAAACAAACCTTGATAATACGGCAAATAACCGTAGGCGTACGAGCCTTCTTCCATACCGAGCGACGGCGCGGTCAAACGATAGGAAACTTGCTCGACAAGTTGCGATTTTCCTGCGATATAGCCGCCTGTGGGCGCGATTCCGCCACCGATATTTTTGATGAGCGAACCTGCGATTAAATCTGCGCCGACGTCGGTCGGTTCGATTTTTTCGACAAATTCGCCGTAGCAATTATCGATTAAAACGAGCGTTTCGGGGCTGATTTTTTTGACGAATTTGACGAGTTTTTCGACGTTTTCGACGCTGATTGCTTGGCGAAGGCTGTATCCGCGACTTCTTGCGGCAAAAACAGCCTTGATTTTTTCGGATTTTAGCGCGTTTTCGATGGCTTCATAATCAAATTCCGGCGTTAAATCGGGGTTTGTTTTCAAGTCGATTTTGTCGAATTTGATTCCGAAATCCTTCAAAGAACCTTTGTTATCCGCCAAAATAACGTCGGTGAGCGTGTCGTAAGGCATACCCGAAACCGCCAAAAGTTTGTCACCGGGACGCAAAACGCCGAAAAGCATAAGCGTCAAAGCGTGCGTTCCTGACACGATATTCGGCGAAACAATCGCGCTTTCTGCGTTGAAAACGTCAGCATATAGCCTGCAAAGCGTATCTCTGCCGATGTCGTCGTAGCCGTAACCGGTCGTTCCGAACATATGGCGCGCTTGAATAGATTGATTTTTGTACGCGTCGAGAACTTTCTTTTGGTTGTAAAGCGCGATGTCGTCAAGACGAGCATATTGTTCTTTGAGTTCGTTTTCACATTCGATTACGAGATTTTTTGCCGATATTTTGTCCATATTTTGTGCCTTTTAACGTTGTTTTTCGATTAGTTTTTGAGATTTGTTTGTCTGGTTTTAGTATTGTTTTTTGATTTTGCTTTGCTGCAAACGGTTCTACCGAGAACGATATATCCGTAGTTTTGTTGCGGATTAATTCGCAATTTTAGTGCGAATTTGTCGCAGTTTTTATTGTGAATTTTCTGTTTTTTCGCGGATTTTTTCGGATATATAGTCAATTGCGCCGTCTGTGTCGCCGATATCGAACCATTTTACGAAGTCGTATTTTCTGAACCAAGTCAGTTGTCGCTTTGCGTAGTTGCGAGAATGTTGCTTGATTTTGTCTTTGATTTGGTCGAGTTCGGATTGTTCGACGACGAATTTGCCGTTTTCAACCGTAAATTTGCAATCCGCAAATTCTTTGTAGCCGATGGCTTGCATCGATTGATAAGAAAAATCGCCGACGGACAGAACCTCTTGAACGAGTCCTTGCTCGAACATTTTGTCAACGCGAGCGTTGATTCTTTCGTACAAAGCCTGACGATCTGTGTTGAGCGCAACCATAATTACGTCGGGTTTTTCGCGCTCGTCCTGTGTTTTAGAAAGCGGTTTGCCCGTGCTTAAAACGATTTCCAGCGCGCGAATAACACGTTTCGTATCGTTTTCGTGAAGTCGATTTGCGGTTTCGGGGTCGAGATTCGCGAGTTTTTCGTGCATAGCGTGCGCGCCGATTCGTTGCAATTCGTCTTGTAATTTCGCACGCAATTCCTCGTTCTTATTCGTGTTTGAAAAACTCATCGGATAAAGCAACGCTTCAAAATACAATCCCGTACCGCCGACGACGATTGGCAATTTTTCTTCGTTTTGCGCTTTCTCGATTTCGATTTTTGCCATACGAGCAAATTCGGCAACCGAAAACTCGTCGCTCGGATTCACGACGTCGATAAGTTTGTGCGGAATCCTTGCGCGAACGCTCGAATCTTCTTTTGCCGTGCCGATGTCAAGCGTGCGGTAAATCTGCATACTGTCTGCGGATATAATCACGCTGTCGAAAATTTTTGCAAGTTTCACGGCGAGTGCGGATTTTCCCGAAGCCGTCGGACCTGCGATGTAAATCGGCGGATAAATTTTGCTCATATTGTTTTTTCTACGCTACTCTCGAACTTTTGTCCGATTGCGATTATCGTTATTAGTATTTACGGATTTCTCTTATATATATGGATTAATATTTTACTTATATATTTATTTATCCTTATATATAGACGGTTTGATTAGGTTCGATTTTGTCAAACTATGCGCTTAAACAATTTTTCGATGTCCTTTGCGCTGAATGCGACGACTGCGGGACGACCGTGCGGACATTTTGTCGGAAGATTGCCGTTTTCGTCGACGTAGTTTTTGATGACGCGCTCGATTTGCGCTCTCGACAGCGACTGACCGCCTTTTATTGCGGCTTTGCACGCTTGTTGACAGAGTTTGTCTTTCAAGAGATTTTGAAGCGTCAATTCGCTTTCGCTTTGCATATTCGCGAACAAATCCGAGAAAAACTTCGAAAAATTGACTTGCGCAACGGGTTCTGGTACGGCGTTTATTAAGTACGCACTTCCGCTTTTCCCTATCTCGAAACCGAGATTTTGCAAATTCGGCAAGATTCTTTCAAAATACTCGCTTTCCTCGCCCGTCATCGTCAATTTGAAAGGAATCAGTAACGGCTGTGTGTGTGCGACGTTGAATTTCTCGACGATTCTGTCATACAAAATTCTTTCGTGCGCGGCGTGTTGGTCGATAAGATATACGAGATCGCCGCGTTCGCAAATGATGTAGGTGTCGAAAATCTGTCCGACTATCTTTCCGTCGAATACTGCATAATCGCTTTCCGCATTATCGATATTTGCTTTGTTTTCGGTTGCAGAAACGCCGTTATCGTCGCAAGCAACGGATTCTACGTCGTCGAAACGATTTGAACTATGCGTAAAATCTTTTTCAAAAGATATGTGCGAATCGTTAAGCACGGAATCGTGATTTTTGCTCGGAATATCGAATCCGAAATAATTTTTCGGCGTGGTTTTTCCGCTGAAAAGTTTTGACGTATCGATGCTCGTTTGCGTGTAATTCACTTGCGGCTTGCGCACCGATTCGGCGTCAAAATCGATTGAAAAATCACCCTGTTTAGTGGCGTTTTGCGCATTTTCTGTCGATTTTTGTTCGACGTCGAATCCGAAGGCAACGTTTTGCAAACTGTTGTTTATCGTGTTTTGAACGGCGTGATAAACCGCGCTGAAAACGGCGTGTTTATCTCTGAATCTGACTTCGGTTTTCGACGGGTGAACGTTGACGTCGACGTCGTCGAAAGGCATCAAAACGTCCAAAATAAACATCGGATAAGTGCGTTTCATCAAAAACTCGGAATACGCTTTTTCGACGGCGGTTTGAATTGTTTGATCCTCGACCGCTCTGCCATTCACGATAATCGTTTGATACGTTCTGTTTGCCTTTGTATAATCGACTTTGGACGTGAAGCCCGAAACCCTTATCGAGCCGCCGTAATTGTCACAAAGTTCAAGAAGATTGTCGGCGGTTTTTGCGCCGTAAACCGAGAAAATCGCGTCGGAAAGCGAGCCGCCTTCGTTGCGAAGCAACGTTCCTTCCTCGTTTGAAAGTTCGATTCTGACGGACGGATTTGCCAAAATCAACATTCTAACGACGTCTTTTATGTAGTTGAGTTCGCTTACGCCTTTTTTGAGAAATTTAAGGCGCGCAGGGGTATTGAAAAACAAGTTTTCGACGCTGATAACAGTTCCCTCTGCCCTCGAATCGTCGCCCTCGAACGTGACTTTACCGCCCGAAAGCATAATTTTTGAAGCGATATCTTGATTTTTGCTCTTTGAGGAAAGCGTGACTTCGCTGACGGACGATATGCTTGCAAGCGCTTCGCCTCTGAAACCGAGGGTCGAAAGACTGTCGAGATCGACGATATTTTTGAGTTTGCTCGTGGCGTGCGGCAAGAACGCTTTGCGCATATCCTCTTTCTCGATACCGATTCCGTTGTCGCTGACTTGAATTTTGCGGATTCCGCCGTCTTCGACGTAAACGGAAACTTCACTCGCGCCTGCGTCTATCGAGTTTTCAACGAGTTCTTTCACGACCGACGACGGTCGTTCGACCACCTCGCCTGCCGATATCATATTGAATACGTTTGGTTCAAGTACGTTAATTTTGCTCATATGTTACCTAACAATTCTAATTTTTGCGGTTTTTTGTAAAAGTTTTAGTCTTCCAATTGCTTTTTTAGGTCACAAAGTACGGTCAATGCTTGAAGCGGCGTGAGATTGTCGACGTCAAGATCTTTGATTTGTTGTTCGATTTTGCTCGATTGCGTATCGAACAAACTCACCTGCGCCGTTACGTTCTTTTTTGCCGAACTCAGCAGCATTTCGTTGGTATCTCTGTTTTTCGAGTCTTCTTCAAGCGAGTGCATTATACTCTTTGCGTGGTCGATAACCGATTTAGTAACGCCTGCGAGCGAGGCAACTTCGATACCGAAACTTTGCGACGCGCCGCCGCTTACGATTTTGTGCAAGAAAACGATAGTGTCGTTTGCCCTGCTCACGAGCACGCGATAGTTCTTTACGCCCTCTAAATCTTCGAGTTCGGTCAACTCGTGGAAGTGCGTTGCAAACAGCGTTTTGGCTTTTACGTTTTTGGTGATGTATTCGAGCACCGCCCACGCAATCGACAATCCGTCAAACGTTGACGTTCCCCTACCGATTTCGTCGAGAACGAGAAGGCTCGAAGACGTGGCGTAGTTCAAAATGGTCGCCACTTCTATCATCTCGACCATAAATGTACTTTGACCGCCGCTCAAATCGTCGCTTGCGCCGATTCTTGTGAAAATTCTGTCCGTCAAGGCGATTTTTGCGGATTTTGCAGGCACGAAGCAACCGATATGCGCCATAAGCGTGATGATAGCGACTTGTCGCATATACGTCGATTTGCCCGCCATATTCGGACCGGTGATAATCATCGTTCTGTTGTCCGCGTCGTCGAGTAGCGTGTCGTTGGGAACGTACGAGCCTCTGTCGAGCAACGTTTCGACGACGGGATGTCTGCCCTCTACTATGTCGATACACTTGATTTTCTTGTTTATTTCGGGCTTGACGTACTTGTTTGCAACCGATACGTTTGCGAGCGATACGAGGCAGTCGAGCGTGCTGAGCGCTTGCGCGTTGGATTGAAGTTTTGCAAGATTCTCGAAGCACATATTTTTGAGTTCGCAGAAAATCTTGTCTTCGAGCGCGGTTGCGTTGGATTCGGCGGAAAGAATTTTTTCTTCGAGTTGTTTAAGTTCGTCGGTTATGTATCTTTCGCCGTTTACGAGGGTTTGTTTTCTCTGATAGCGATACGGCACTTTGTCCGCAAACGACTTCGACACCTCGATATAGTAGCCGAAAATCTTGTTATATCCTACTTTGAGCGTGCGGATGCCCGTTTCTTCCCTCTCTTGCGCTTCGAGTTTTGCAAGCCATTCCTTTGCGGAAGTTTTGATGTCGCGCAGTTGATCGAGGGTTTCGTCGTAGCCTTTTTTGACGTAGCCGCCGTTTTTGTAACTGCTCACGCCGTCGCGATCCAACGCGCTTTGAAGCGTGGCGCATACGGTTTCGAGCGAGTAAAGCGAGCGATTTATACCCTTTACGAGCGTGCTTGTCGCGCCCGAAAGAAGTTGTTTGATTTGCGGAATCGCTTCGAGCGTATCGCTTATCGAAAGCAAATCTTTGGGCGACGCGTTGCCGTAGGCAAGACGACCGTTGAGTCTTTCGAGGTCGCGAACGGAATAAAAGGATTCGCCCAGTCTTTCTCTCAACGCTTTTGAACTCATCAAATCTTCGAGTGCGTCGAGGCGTTTGTTGATGGCGTCGGCGTCTTGAAGGGGTTGTTCTATCCAGCGTTTGAGCGTTCTTGCGCCCATTGCGGTGGACGTTTTGTCGAGTACCCAAAGAAGCGAACCCTGTCTTTTGCCGTCGCGAGCGCGCTGAGTAAGTTCGAGATTGCGCCTCGTGGCGTTGTCGAGCATCATAAAGGATTTATCGCGCAAGTACGAGATTTTCGTAAGTTGTCCGAGGCTTCTCTTTTGCGTTTGCGCAAGGTATTCCAAAAGTCCGCCTGCGGCGCATACCGCGGCGTTTTTGTCCGTCAATTCGAACACGTCGAGCGAGCCGACTTTGAAAGCGGACAATATTTTTCTCGTAGCCGTCGAAACGTTGTACGCAAAATCGTGATAGCAATGCGCGCGCTTTTCGTTGGATACGAAATACTTGACTTTTTGATATTTCGACACAAAGTCCTCGTTGCAGATAATCTCGCTAGGCGCAATGCTTCCCAAAATGTTGGAAAGTCGCTCTAAATAGTCGTCTGCCGAGTATTCGTACACGTTAAATTCACCCGTCGAAATATCCGTCCAAGCAATGCCGAACGTCGATGAATTTGTGAAAATCGAGCATAGATAGTTGGAAGTTTTCTCGTCGAGAATATCTTCTTCCATAACCGTGCCGCTCGACACCACTCGAACGACGTCGCGATCGACGAGACCTTTTGACGTTGCGGGGTCGCTCAACTGCTCGCATATAGCGACGCGATAGCCGTTTTCGATGAGTCTTCTTATATAGTTATCCACCGCGTGATACGGCACGCCGCACATAGGCGCTCGTTCGTCGAGTCCGCAATCTCTGCCAGTCAAGGTCAAATCCAGCACTCTCGACGCGGTCACGGCGTCGTCGAAAAACATCTCGTAAAAGTCGCCCAAGCGGAAGAAAAGCAGACAATCGGGATAATTGTCCTTGATTTGAAAATATCGTTTCATCATCGGTGAGAGTTTATCTCTGTCGATATTCATTTTTCCTCCTTATGTCCGAAAAGGGACGCCGATTTGGATTCGGTTATTCTGACGTCGAAAAATTTGCCTATATCGTCTTTACTGCCCTCGAAAGTGACGAGTCTGCCGCCGTCTTCTCTGCCGCAAACCATACCGTCGAGTTTGGGCGCGACGTCTTCGCAAAGCACTCTGTACACGCCGCCGATGTAGGTCTTTGAAATCTCTTTGGTTATCGAGTTTTGAAGTTTGATAAGGCGCGCGATTCGCTCTTGCTTGACCGCGTACGGAATCTGTTCCATTTTAGCGGCGGGCGTGCCTTTTCTCGGCGAATAAATGAACGTAAAAGCGTTTGAATAGCGCACTTTTTTCACGATTTCGAGAGTGTCTTGGAAGTCTTCTTCCGTTTCGGTCGGGAATCCGACCATAATATCCGTCGTTATTCCTATATCGGGCATACGCTCGCGCAATTTGTCGATGATTTGAAGATAATGCGCGCTGTCGTAGCGTCTGTTCATATTTGCAAGCACCTTGTCCGAGCCGGCTTGAATGGGAAGATGCAGATTGTGGCAAACGTGCTTCGAAGTCGCCATAGCGTCGATAATATCGTCGTTGAGGTCCTTGGGGTGCGAAGTCATAAAACGAACGCGGAAATCGCCGTCGATTTTGTCTATTTCACGCAAAAGATTTGCAAAATTCACCTTTTCGTCGGCTACGTCGTTGCCGTACGAGTTGACGTTCTGACCGAGAAGCGTTATCTCTTTATATCCGTTTTCGACGCACTTTTTCACTTCGTCGAGAACGTTTTGCATATCGCGCGAAACCTCTCTGCCTCTGACGTACGGCACAATGCAATATGTGCAGAAGTTGTTGCAGCCGTATATGATATTCACCCACGCGTTCGGATAACTCGTGCGGGTTTGCGGCGTATTTTCGTCGATGTCGAGATAATCGGACGGCTGATTTACGTCGAAACAGCGGTATTTTTTGTCGCTGCGCTTTTTGATTTTGGCTCTGCCCTCTATGACCTTTTCAATCTCGTCTTTGAGTGCGGAAATGTTGCGAGTGCCCAAAACTATGTCGACATACGGGAATCTTTCCTTGATGTTCTCTTTCACGCCGTCTTGTTGCGGCATACAGCCCACGACCGCAAGAATGAGATTCGGATTGCGCTTCTTTTCCGCTTTCGTCACGCCGATATTGCCGAGCGCGCGACGTTCTGCGGTGTCGCGAATACAACAGGTGTTGAAAACGATAACGTCGGGATTCTCGTCTTCGGGGCAATCGACATAGCCCATTTTTTCGAGAATACCGGCGATTTTTTCGCTTTCGTGAACGTTCATTTGACAGCCGTATGTGTTGATTTTGTAGAATTTCGTCATTTGCGTCCTTTATGCTTTTTGCGTTTGCAAGATATTTTCGTTCGTTTCGCTTTGCGAGCGATTTACGCTCGCTCACACGCGCGCATAATGCGCATTATATTTATCAAAAATCTATTATACATAATTTCGGCGGATAAAACAATAATAAATTCAATGAAAAAATCCGAAAAAACAAAAATAGTCGATCCCCAAGTCAAAAAGCGCAAAAAACGAAAGATTGCCATTGCGTTATCCGTCGTGTTCCTACTGCCCGTCGTCGTAGCGTCGGCGGCGATAGGCGGATTTGCAATTTGGGCAAATACACAAAAACCGAACAAGGATTTACTTCCGACTGCAAGCGCAACGCCCGTATTTTTCGATTCAAGCGGCAACGAATTGCCCTACACCGAAGAAAACTACATTGCAATCGAGGATATTCCCGACAACCTCAAGAACGCTTTCGTCGCGCTTGAAGACAAGCGTTTTTATTCGCATAAAGGCTACGACCCCGTGCGTATGGCTGGCGCGCTCGTAAACAATATTAAATCGGGCGCACTCAAAGAAGGCGCGTCCACAATCACCCAGCAACTCGTCAAAAACACGCATTTGACCCACGAAAAAACCGTCAGCCGTAAACTTAAAGAGATTGCAATCGCAACGAATATCGAAAAGGAATATTCCAAAGACGAGATACTTGCGATGTACCTTTCGGTGATATACTTCGGCAACGGCGCATACGGCGTGAAGCAAGCGGCAAGATTGTATTTCGACAAGAATATTCAGGACTTAACTCTTCCCGAATGCGCAACGCTTGCAGGCATCGTGAAGAACCCTAAAAAATACTCGCCTTTTGCTGCTGAAAACGATTGCGTATCGAGGCGCAACATCGTTTTGTCGGTTATGAAAAAAGAGGGTTATATCGACGAAAACACCTATAACGATGCGATAAACGCCCCTCTCGAATCGACAAAGAATCAACAAAAAAGCGGCAATCTAAACAATCGGATTTACGATTTGTATATAAAATCGGCAATAGCGGAAGTCTGCGACAAACTCAATATGACAAAGTATGAACTCTCAAACAGCGGACTTAAAATTTACCTCAACGTCGATTCGGAAATTCAAAAGCAAATCGCAAAAATCGGAAGCGACAAAAGTTTGTATTCGACCGACGCAATCGACGGCGCGATAATCGTTTTGAACAACGAATCGCACACCGTTTCGGCATACTGGTCTAATCTCGCCTACGACGTCAAAAGACAGGCAGGCTCGTCGCTTAAACCTCTTGCGGTTTACGCCCCCGCCCTCGACAAAAATGCAATAAACCTCGCAACGCCCATTGTTGACGAAAAAGTCACTTTCGGCGATTATTCGCCGTCGAATTACGGCGGAATTTATTACGGCGATACGACCATACGCCAAGCAATCAAGAAATCTATGAACAGCGTCAGCGTCAAAACCCTTGATTATATCGGCGTAGATTCGAGCATCGAATATCTTGCAAAACTCGGCATAAACACAACCGAAAACGATAAGAACTACGCGCTATCGCTCGGCGCAATCTCGAACGGCGTTGGAATAAAGCAAATTGCGGACGCATACGCAACGTTTGCAAACGGCGGCGTATATCAAGGCGCAAGTTTCGTAAACTACGTCGTAAAAGGCGACCGAAAAATACTGTCGCAGTCCGATATATCGCAAAATAGAGTTTTCAAAGAATCCACTTGCGAGCAAATCAATTCCGCATTGTCCGACACGGTTAAGGATGGCACGGCAATCACCCTTTCGGCATTAAATTTCGAGGTTTGCGCAAAAACCGGCACTGCCGAGCGTAACGACGGCAAAAACGGCGACGCTTGGTGCGCAAGTTACAACAATCAATACACCGTCGTCGTATGGCACGGCTCGGACGACGGTATGAGTGAAAAAGGCGGTGGCTTTGCAACGAAACAGTGTTACGAGTCGTGGAAATCACTCGATTCAAACGACAAACAAATTATGAGCAAACAAATGAAAAAGAGCGATTTCACTTTTACGCTCGACGTCGATTTATACGCTACAAAACGCAACAAAAGCGTGACGATTGCAAGCGAAAATACCCCGATAGAATATCGAAAAACCGAAATATTTTCAAACGAGCAAATCTACCCTATGTCTTCTTGTTTCGATTGCGTTTCGCAAGACAAAGCGGAATTTGACGTAAAATATGTAGACGGCAAAGTCACGATAACTCTTCCTTGCGAGGAAATATACACTTACAAAATCACAAAATGCGATATATTCGGCGAAATGTTAATATCCCAAATAGACGGCAAAACGTCAAGCGGAAATATAACCGTTTTCGATACGCCGTACACGTTTTCGGACATAGTACGATACAAAGTCGAGTGCTTTGTCACGTCGAATCCGTCCGCAACGGCGTACACCGAAAAAGACGTTTACGTCGGCGGCGACTTCACTTTCGATTGAGCCGTTGCTTTCGACTCGTTCGATACTGCATCTACACAATCGATTTTATAGACTAAAATGCAGTAAGAAAACACATTTGAGAAAAAGAATTGAAAAATACCCGCAATAGAAAAAGGCGAGAACGAACTCGCCTTTTTCGCTAAATACAACGGTTATTTTGTAAATTCAACTCTAAATACGATGACGAAAATCAAAGGACCTCGATTCCTTCGACGGCTTTTGCAACCAAACCGTCAATATCCATTGCTTTTTCCGCTTCTCTCACCTTTTCGAGTTTGGGGTGAATTACGGGATTTTTAGGCAAGAAAATCGTGCAACAATCCTCAAACGGCTCGATTGACGTTTCGTAAGTGCCGATTTTACGCGCGAGATTCATCGTTTCTTCCTTGTCGAACGCAATGAGCGGTCTGAAAATAGGCAAACTTGCGCAATCTTCCGTCGAAGTCATACTTTCGACGGTCTGCGAAGCGACTTGACCGAGGCTCTCGCCCGTTATTAACGCTTTACATTCCGCTTGTTTTGCTACAATCGAGGCTATGCGCATCATAAACCTGCGCATAATTGTTATCATAAATTCCGCAGGGCAAACTCTGTGAATTTCCATTTGAATTTCGGTGAACGGAACGACGTAAAGTTTGACGTCGGTTGCGTATTTTTCGACGATATTGCGAAGTGCAACCACTTTTTCTTTGGCTTTTTCGGATGTGTACGGCGGCGAGCAGAAATGGATTGCGCAAAGTTTCATACCGCGCTTTGCCATCATATATGCCGCAACCGGCGAATCGATACCGCCCGAGAGCAACATAAGTCCTTTGCTCGAACAACCGACGGGAAGTCCGCCTGCGCCTTGAATTACGTCGCTATACACGAACGAATAGCCGTTTTCGCGCATATCGACCAAGAAATCGTAGTCAAATTCTTTCAAATCCACCTTAAACGAGGTGTTTGCAAGCACGACGCCGCCGAGTTTTGCCGCAATCTCGTAGGACGCGAGCGGTATGCGTTTGTCGGCGCGTTTGACCGTGACCCTGAATTTCGGCGCTTTGAGCAAAGTTTCCTCTTGCGTTTTGATTGCAAGTTGCTTTATGCACTCTCTAACGTCGCAAAAATCCTCGCTTGCTTTGGTTTCAACCTTGTATGCCACCGAAAACGAGTATATGCCGAACACTTTTTTCAATCTATCCACAAACTCGAATTCGTCGTCGACGTCGAAGTTTTCAACGAAATATCTGCCCTGCGAGCGAGCAAAGTCGAATTTCAATCCCGAAAGCGCTTGCTTAATATTCTTTATAAGCAAACTTTCAAAATAGTCGCGGTTTTTGCCTTTGAGGAATATTTCCCCGTATCTGATGATAATAACTTTTTCCATAGTCGTTCCGTTGTGTAGTTCGATTTATATGAGTCTTTTTAGACTTAAATTCAAATTCTCTTGTATGCGGTGAGTTTTTCGAGGCTGTTTTTTATGGTCAAAACGATATAATCGATGTCATTTACATCGTTTTCATACGACGTGCTGAATCGAATAATTCCGTCTTTATGCCTTTCGTCAAGTCCGAGCAAGCCTTTGAATCTCGATTCGTGGTGCGACGAACACGCCGAGCCGATACCCACCAAAATGCCGTAATCTTCTATATCGTGCAACAAAACCTCGCCTCTTACGTCCTTAAACGCAACAGTCAATATGTTTGGCGCGAAATTTTCTTTTGGCGATACAATTTCGATTCCGTCGATAGATTCGGCAAGTTTTGCCATCAACTGTTCTCTAAAAAGTGATTTTTTAGAATAGTCAGTATCGAAATTGTCAAGACAAGTCTTCACCGCTTGCTCAAACCCGATTATCGCAGGCGCGTTTTCCGTTCCCGAACGGAAGCCTTTTTCTTGTCCACCGCCATAGATAAGCGGCTTTATAGATACGCCTTTTTTGACGAACAATGCGCCGATTCCTTTCGGTCCGTGAATCTTGTGTGCGGAAATTGTGTACAAATCCACGTCGAGCGCGCGCAAATTCACTTTGATTTTGCCGAACGCCTGTACGCCGTCCGAATGGAATACGGCTTTGGGACAATGCTTTCTCGTAAGGCGTACGAGTTTTGCGATGTCGTTCACTGCCCCCGTTTCGTTGCTGACGTGCATAATCGACACGAGCGAAACGCTTTCGTCGAGCAGTTTTTCAAATTCTTCGACGTTTATCGAACCGTCTTTGTTTATGGGCGCAAATCTGACGTCAAAACCTTGTTGTGTAAGTTGATTCGCACTGTTTATAATCGCGTCGTGTTCGCCCTCGCCGACGATAATCTTGTTTCCTTTGGGTTTTCTCGTGCAGAACAATGCCGTATTGTCCGCTTCGCTTCCGCCCGAAAGGAAATACAATTCGCCGTCGGGTGCTTTGAGTGCGGATTTTATGCTTTCCCTTGCATTTTTGATTTTGACGGACAATGCGACGGACGGTTTGTAAAGCGCGGACGGATTGAAAAAATCTTCCACGCTCTCTTTGCGTATGGTTTCGGCAACTTCGGGATAAATCCTCGTAGTTGCGGCATTGTCAAGATATATAAGTTTGTCCATATTTGTTGTTAGATTGTCGATTTTTTGTAGTTTGTCGGATTATTTATCGTTTTCGCCGTTGTTTGCGATTTCTTTTATAAGAAGCACGAGATAGTCGTCGGGTGCAAACAAAAGTCGTTTTTTCTCGTTTTCGACTTTGAACACGATTTGCCATACGCCGCTCTCGTACGCTTTCGAGGCGCAGAGTAAGTCGGATTTTTCGTCGTATACGTCGTTCATTATCTCGAAGTTGCAAACGTCTTTCCAAAGCAAATCGAGATACACTCTTTGTCTGTTCACGACGTCTTTTTCGATAATTTTCAATCTTGACGGTGAAAACTCGTAGATATACTCTTTTGCTGTTTTATTGTAAAAGTGTATGCACACTGCGCCCGAGGCGAGCAACGCCGCAAAACCGAACATAAAATACCAACTGTAAAAAGCCGAAATCAGTACGAATCCGAGCGATGCGAGAATCATAGTTATACCCGCCCATTGCAGTTGACGCTTTTTTTGCGACACTTCGACGTCGATTGTTTGCGAATAGTGGTCGGTCATATCACTTCACCTTGAAATAGTCGTCTTTTTTGACTTTCGTCGTGAGTTTTCCAAAGGAAACCACCGCTTCGCCACGCTGATTTATCGACGTTAGTTTGCCCTTCTTTTGCAAGGATTTGACAAAGACGTTATCGCCGATTTTCAAAGGCGAATTGTCGGGAACGTCCTCGACGACCGCCTCTTTTTCGTAGTCGGCGGACATATTTTCGAGTTGTTTTTTGAGTTTTCTCGCCTCGAACAAATCCTTATCCTCGACTTCGGGTTTGTTGAGGATATCCTTTATTTGCGCAAGAATATCGTTTGCTTCTTCAACGCTGTTTTCGATGAGGCGTTTTGTTTCTTTTCGTATGCTCTCGTCGAGTTTTTCGCGCTTTTCTTCTATGCGTTTTTTCTCGATTTCGGCGTCTTTCAACGCTTTTGCGGCGTTTTCCCTGTCTATCGACGCTTCGCTTACGAGTTCGGCGGCTTTCATTCTCGTCTTTTCCGCCGCTGTCAAAACGTTGTCGAATTGACGTTTTTCAACGGATATCTTGCTCTTTGCGTTTTCGATAATCTCGTCGGAAAGTCCGAGTTTCTTTGCAATGGCGAGCGCGTTCGACGAGCCTATCGCGCCCATAACGAGTTTATAGGTCGGACAGAACGTGTTGCTGTCAAATTCCATAGAAGCCGCAACGACGCCTTTCGTCACGAGCGAAAACTCTTTGAGGTCGTTAAAGTGCGACGTAATAAACGCTTTTGCGCCCACTTTGAGCAAGTATTCGGCAATACTAACGGCAAGCGCCGCGCCTTCGCCGGGGTCTGTGCCTGCGCCGAGTTCGTCGAACAAAACGAGGGATTTTGACGTTATAACGTCCAAAATTCCGATTGTATTCTTGATATGCGACGAGAACGTAGACAAACTTTGCTCTATGCTCTGCTCGTCGCCGATATCGCTGTACACGCCGTCGAAAACGGACAGATTCGCACTTTTTGCAGGGATAAACAATCCGCTCATTGCCATAATCGTAAACAGACCGACAAGTTTGAGCGTAACGGTTTTACCGCCCGTGTTAGGACCTGTAATCAGCAACATTTTCTCGTCTTTTTCGAGAGCAAGCGACACGGGAACGACCTTTTTCCCGTCGATAAGCGGATGTCTGCCCGCACGGATATTGATTATTCCGACTTCGTTGAGTTCGGGTTTTACAGCCTTATACTCTCTTGCAAGTTGCGCTTTTGCAAACACCATATCCATATCGACGACGGTGTTATAACTGTAAGTTATGCCATCCGTGCAACTTTCGATTTGGTTTGAAAAACCTCTCAAAATCCTTTCGATTTCAAGTTGTTCGTTGACGAGTTCGACTTTGAGTTCGTTGTTGAGTTCGACGATTTGCATAGGCTCGACGAATAGCGTCGAACCCGAAGCCGACTGATCGTGAACTAGTCCCGGGATAGTGCCTTTACAGTCGCTTTTTACGGGTATAACGTACCTATCGCCACGCACTGTTATGATGTTGTCTTGAAGATATTTCGAGTACTGCGGCGACGTGATGAAAAGTTGAAGTTTGCTTCTTACGTTGTCGTTGAGTTTGCGAATACGAATACGAATCGCGCGCAACTCGTTAGAGGCGTTGTCGGCAACTTCCGTTTCGCTCAAAAACGCGTCGAAAATCTTTTTTTCGAGGGTTTCGTTCTCAAAAAGCCCCATAGCCATATCTGCAAGTATGGGGCAATCCTTCACTTTGTCGATTGTATATTTGAGCCTTCTCGACACGCGAAGCGACCTTCCGACCTTCATAATTTCGGGGATTGCGAGCGTTGCGCCCTTTTTCGCCTTTACGAGAATCTCGCTTATGTCGTCGACTGCGAAATTCGGCGATAATGAATACTCGAAAAGCACTCTGTCTGCTTCCGCCGTTTCGTCGAGAGCGTCGTTTGCGTCCGCGATTTTCTCGAACGGGACAAGCGACCTTGCCTTATCTTTTCCGCCTTGCGATTGCGCAAACGAGGCAAGCTTGTCGAGAATTTTGGGATATTCGAGCGTATTCAAACTCTTTTGGTCAAACATAACTTCACTTATATTTCGTACTGTCGCCAAAACCGACGAAGCGTTGTGCTTCGTCGATTTTGCCATAAATTTTGTTTATCTGATTTTTGCGCCGACTTTGCGTTTGAGCGCGGACAAAATCTTTGCCATTTCTGCGGCGATTTCGTCGTCGGTGAGCGTGCGTTCGAGCGACGAGAAAGCAAAACTCATTGCTACGCTCTTTTTATTCTTACCGATTTGTTCGCTCTTGTATTCGTCAAACACTTTTACGTCGGTGAGGAACTTGATTTTTGCGCCTTTAACCGCGTCGACTATGTCTTGCGCAAGTACATTCTCGTCAACGACGACTGCGAGGTCGCGGTCGATATTCGGGAATTTTCCGAACGGAACGCATTTGCTCTTTTCAAGGCTTTCGCTGTTGAAAATGCCGTCAATCGAGATTTCGGCAACGTAGATTCTCGTATTGTCAACGCCGTAGTTCTTTTGAACGTCGGGATGCAATTCGCCGAGATACCCCACGCTCTTGCCGTTTACGAACACTTCCGCGCTTCTGCCGGGGTGCAAGAACGGCTTGTTTGCCCTTGCGTACTTGACGCCGATATGCAACGCTCTGAACACTTGTTCGATTGCGCCTTTAAGTTCGAAATAATCCGCGCCGTCGCCGTATTCGCCTATGCAAAGTCTGCATTCTTCGTTCGGCAATTCTTCGAGCGGAAGGCTCTTTGGCAAGTATACGTTCGCAACCTCGAAAAGTCTTGCGCTCTTGTTGAAGTGGGTCGCGTTGTAAACGAGCGTTTCTATCATACTTTGCGTAAGCGTCGTGCGCATAACGCTGAGTGCTTCGCCGAGCGGATTTTTGAGTCGGATTGCATTTCTTGCCTCGTCGTTTTCGTCGAGATTCAAGAGCGTTGCGAATTTGGGCGAAGTAAACGAGTACGTCACGCTTTCCATAAGTCCGCACGCGCGCAAAGTGTCTTTCACGACGTTCACGAACTTGTTTTTGTCGGGAAGTCCGCCCTCTGCAAGTCCCGCAAACTCGAACAAAGTCGGTTTGATATGCGAATATCCGTAAACGCGGATAAATTCTTCCGCGATGTCGTTCACGCCGACGATGTCCTCTCTGTCCTCTTTTACGAGCGCGACGAGTGTTTTTCCTTCTTCTCTAACCTCGATTCCGAGTCGGGCAAGTATGGAAATAAGCGTATTTTTAGGCACTTTGCAGCCTAGAATTTCTTGAATTTTCTTGGTTGTGAACGTAATTTCTCTTAGGGATTGATAATCCACTTTCACGTCGATAAGACCGTCTACGATGTCGCCCGAGCCGCTTTGGTATACGAGAGTCAAAGCACGTTTGATTCCGTATTCCTGCGAAGCGAAATCGATGCCCTTTTCGAATCTAGCCGAACTGTCCGAGCGAAGATTGAGCGCGCGCGACGTGCGGCGCACGTTGTCGCGGGCAAACTTTGCCGCCTCGAAAACGACTTCGTTCGTGTCGTCTTGAATACCGCTGTTTGCGCCGCCCATAACGCCTGCCACCGCAACGGGTCTGTCGCTGTCGCAGATGACGAGCATACTTGGATTAAGTTTGTTTTCTTTTCCGTCGAGAGTGACGATAACTTCGCCCTCTTTTGCGTTGCGCACGACGATTTTGTCGCCCGTAAGTTCTCTCTTGTCAAACGAGTGCATCGGTTGACCGATTTCGATGAGAACGTAGTTCGTTATGTCGACGATGTTGTTTATCGGACGAATACCCACCGCTCTCAATCTTGATTTAATCGTTTGCGAGGACGGGAAAATCTTGATATTCTTCACGCCTGCCGCCATATATCTGGGGCAAAGTTCTTGATTTTGCACGTCGACGCTGACCATATCGGTGACTATTGCGCCGCAAGAGCAAACCTTATATTCGATGACGGGTTCTCTGCAATCGGTGTTGAGCGCGACCGCGACTTCTTTTGCCATTTTGTAAATGCTGTTGCAGTCGGGACGATTTGCCGTGACGCTCACGTCAAGGATAATATCGTCGTATCCGAGTGCTTTGAGCGCGTTTTGACCGAGCGTCGTGCCCTCTGCAAAGCGAATTATGTCACCCATTTTTTGATTTTGCACGTCGTCTTCGGTTACGCCGACTTCTTCGAGACCGCAAAGCATACCTTCGCTGACAACGCCTCTGAGTTCGCCTTTTTTGATGTCGTGACCGTCTGCAAGGTGCGCGCCGTCAAGCGCGACAGCAATGGTTTCGCCGCCCTCAACGGGAACGTTGGTTACGACTTGAATGGTCTTTGAACCGATATCGATTTGAGTCACGCGCAAACGGTCGGCGTTGGGATGTTTTTCAACCTTGACGATTTTTCCGACGACGACGTTGGTCGCTTGTTTTTCTTGATAAATAATATCTTCCACTTCAAAACCGATTCCGACGAGTTTTTTTGCGAGAGTCGGGATTGAAACGTTGATGTCCACATAATCTTTAAGCCAGGAAATAGGAACTAACATATTCGCACCTCAGTTGAATTGTTTGAGAAAACGCACGTCGTTTTCGTAGAGCATTTTGATGTTGGGAATGCCGTATTTTATCATAGCGATACGGTCGATACCGAATCCGAATGCGAAGCCGCTGTAAACGCTGCTGTCTATGCCGCACATATCGAGGACGTGCGGATTGACGATACCTGCGCCGAGAATCTCGACCCAGCCCGTGCCTTTGCAGACTCTGCATCCTTTTCCGTGACACATAGAGCAAGTGACGTCAACCTCGACGGACGGCTCTGTGAACGGGAAATAGGACGGGCGAAGTCTGACTTTCGTATCTTTCGAGAAGAGTTTTTCAGCAAACGTTTGCAAGCAACCTTGCAAATCGCCCATAGTGATGTGTTTGTCGATTGCAAGTCCCTCGAATTGATTGAAAATCGGGCTGTGGGACGCGTCGTCGTCGCTTCTATATACCTTACCGGGTGAAATTATGCGGATAGGCGGCTCGACTGCTTGCATAACGCGCGCCTGAACTGCGGAAGTTTGCGTGCGAAGCACGATGTTGTCGTTGATATAGAAAGTGTCCTGCATATCGCGTGCGGGATGGTCTTTCGGCACGTTGAGAAGTTGAAAATTATACAAATCGCTTTCGATTTCAGGACCTTCCACGACGGAAAATCCCATACCCGAGAAAATATCGATAAGTTCTCTCGTGATAAGCGTTAGAGGATGCAAAGTGCCGAGATTTTCGCGATTAGACGGCAAAGTAACGTCGATTTCCTCTGCTTTGAGGCGAGCGAGTTTCTCTTGCTCTTCGACTTGTTCGGTCTTTTGATTGAGCACGGTTTCGACCGCTGAGCGCAATTCGTTGACGAGTTTGCCCATCATCGGACGTTCCTCTTTGGGTACGTTTGCCATATCTCTCATAAGCATAGAGATTTCGCCGCTTTTGCCGAGATATTTGACTCTGACGTCGTTGAGATCTTGCGACGTTTGAGCCTTCTCGATCATTTCGAGAGCGGCGTTTTTGATAGCGTCCATTTTTTCTTTCATAACAACTCCTAAATTCTTCGCACGCGACGTGCGCGCACGCTATATATCTAAAAAATAATAACAACATAAAAATAATAAGTCAACAAAATGTGCCAAAACGGTGTCGAAATGTCGAAAAATTATGTCAAAACGCCCTCAAAACATCAAAAAATCATTGCGAATTACAAAAAAACAAAGAAAACGTATGGTTGTTTATCTTCCGTCGCTAACCGTAAAAAGCGAGCAGAAAACATAGTGATTTACAGCCATGAGTAACAAATTATTTTTTTACAATAACGGTAACGTCAAGCGGCTTGTTTGCAAGTCGAATATAATTCGTTCCCTCTATTCTCGTGTTGCCGAGATAAATTTTGGTATCGTCGCCGCGCTTTATGTGCATCGTATGTTTAATTCCGTTGTTTGAAAACACGACGTCCGCGCTTTCGATATTGTCGGGCAAATGCGGCGATATGCGCAAAACGTCGCCGAGCGTGGAAATGCCGAAATTTAAATTGTCAAACTTGTATATCGGCTCAAAACTATTCTCAAAATCGACTAATTTTGAAATACTTTTGTTTTCTTTTGCGGATTTTTTATCGAAAAATACTCGCATAAAGAAATCCGAACTTAACGCCGCACCGAGCATTGCGATGTCCTTTTTGTGAGAAAGAATACATATCGATTTGTCGAAAAAATCCGCTTTTTTCACTTTGCTATGCCCTGCCGACGCGCTTTGCATATACTTTTCAACCCGAATTGCATACATAAATTCGTCGAGGTTTTCTTTCTCGCTCAAATTGCTTGCAAGGGACAAGAAACCGAATTTTTGATTTTCAGTCGCATTTGCAAAACAATCGAATTTGTCGTATATTTCAAGCGGCGTGTAATATCTCGAAAAATCGAAATTAAGCACGGATTCCGCACTGTCGCAAAGCCTCGAATACGTCATATACAATCCGTCGATAACGCCGTCGAGACTCTCTTTGTCGTTTTTTTGATAATTCGACTCGATCATACAGAGTTCCAAAAACAGTTTGGATTTTGCAAAACCCTTGTATTTCTTGTTGTCGAACGACATTCCGTTGTCTTTAACGTAATTTTTTGCAAGATTCATCGCTTTTGCAACAGTATTCAAGTTTTCGAGAACAAAGTAAATTTTTTCGAGAATAACGTACAAAAACGCCTCTTTCATAGTCGTAATCTCGGTAAAAGTCAGCGTTTTGAGCCTGTTATGCTCGTTTACAATCGTTTTGAATCTGTCTTCGACGAAAATCCAACCAGTAGACGCAAGGCAAAATCTTGCAAGTTCCACCGCTCTCGGCTTGCCGTTTACGCTCGGATTGTCGCAAAGCGCGCTGAAATCTATTTTGCAAATCTTATCGACAACCTGCCTATCCTCACAAAAAGTCGAAAATATTCCCTTGTATTTTTTGTTTTTCAACTTGAAAAGCAGCCATTTTATATGCCTTTTATACTTCTTGTCCTCGATTTCGCTTCCCTTGTTCGCCGATTGAAAATCGAATACGAGAAGTTTCGACTTTTCCTCGTACTCTGCGTTCGTAAGTACGGGAAAATACACCTCTTTGGGATTCTTTTTTAAAACCGTATATACGATGAAAAACACCGAAACAACCAGTATCGTCAATGCGTACGTCATACGGCGATTATTGCCATATTTTGCTCTAAATAGTAATTCTAAATCAATATATTTTCAAATTTGGTTGCAAAATATCGTCGTTTGTGGTTTAATTTTAATGCGAGTTAGCCGAACGGTCGCGTGAAATATTGAGGAAAGTCCGAGCATCACAGGGCAAGAGTGCCGGGTAACTCCCGGTGAAGGCGACTTCAAGGACAGTGCAACAGAAAAAAACCGCCGCGTATGCGGTAAGGATGGAAAGGCGAGGCAAGAGCTCACCCGCAATTTGGCGACAATGCGCGATGTAAACCCCACTCGATGCAAGATCGGGAGTGCGAAATGTGGCCCGCAAACTCCCAACATCGCTTGAAACGTGCAGAAATGTACGTTGTAGATAGATGACCGTTTAAGACAGAACTCGGCTTACAGACTATCTCGCAAATGAAAAAAGAAGGCGCAAGAGCCTTCTTTTTTCTTATATCTCGTTTTGTTATTTTTACATTGTTTTATCGAAATATTAACGTTTTCGAAGAATCCAACTTCGTACCGTTCATAGCGACCGACATATCGCTTTTTAAGGTAATTTTTCAAATATAACGGTATGATTGCGGATTACTTCAAAGAATCTTTGTATCTTTGCGCGTTTGCTTTCATCTCTTTTGCGTGCGGCACGGCGTAAATCGAATAATCGTTTCCGCCGATAAGTCTTGCCACTTCGTCCGTATCGTCTTCGAGCAAATCGACGTGAGTCAACGTCTTGCCGTTTTCGGTGGACTTCGAGATGAAATAGTGATTGTCCGCCATAGAAGCGAGCGACGGCATATGCGTCACGGCAATGACCTGTCTTGCCCGCGAGATATTGCACATCTTTTCGGACACGACTTGAGAGATATTGCCCGAAATTCCGGTATCTATCTCGTCGAAAACCATAGTGCCGATGTCGTCCACGCCTGCGAGAATGTTTTTGAACGCAAGCATAAATCTTGACATTTCACCGCCCGAAATTATCTTTGCAAGCGGTTTTAGCGGTTCGCCGACGTTTGGTGAAATCATAAATTCAACGCTATCCGCGCCGTTTGCGGATATTTGATCGACGTCGTCCGTCGTGACGATTTCGACTTTGAACGTCGAACCGCGCATACCTAAATCGCAAAGTTCTTTCGTGATGTCTTTTTCGAATTTATCAGCGATTTTACCTCTTTCCTGCGAGAGTTTTTTCGCGCTTGCAAGCAACTTTTCTGCGGCAACTTTAATCTCTTTTTCGAGTTGTTCCACTCTTTCGGTTGCGTTCGAGAGAATTTGCGCTTCTTTGGTCGCTTCTTCGTAGAATTTTTGCAAGGATTCGTAACTTCCGCCGTATTTGCGCAAAATCGTACGCACGACTTCCAATCTTTCCTCTATCTGCTCTGCCGAGCGCGAATCGAAGTCGAGTTTTTGAAGCATATCAGAAAGCGTTTCGGCTATATCAGTAATTTCAACCTTGCAAGAATCCAACCTATCCGCGATAGGCACGATGTTTTCGTCGTATGACGAAATAGTGTTCAAAAGCGAGGTTGCGTTCTTTATGGATGCGCTCACGCTTTGAGAATCGTATCCGTCCAAAAGGTTTTTCGCACCTTCGAGCGCGGATATGATTTTTTCCATATTACGAATACGCTTGCGTGCGGAAAGAAGTTCGTCTTCTTCGCCCTCTTTTACGTCTGCTTTTTCGATTTCGTCAATCTGGAAGGATAAAATATCGAGTTTTCTTTCTCTTTCGTCGGCGTTTCCGAATCTCGAAAACTCTCTTTTTAGCGACGTATAATCGTCAAAATCTTTTTCGACTTCGCCCTTTACGGTCGCGATTTTCTTTTCGCCGAGTTTGTCGAGAAGTTTGATATGATTCGTGCTTTTAAGCAGCGATTGATGCTCGTGCTGACCGTGAATATCGACGAGAAGTTCCGTCAAACTTTTAAGTGCGGACAAAGTGGAAATTCTGCCGTTTATTCTGCACTCGTTTTTGCCGTCCGCACTCATTTTTCTGCGCAAAATAAGCACGTCTTCGGCTTCGATTCCCAAATCGTCGAGACAGTTTTGCACTGACGGCGTGAGATAATCCTCGAACACCGCCTCAACGCTTGCCTTGTCCGTACCGAAGCGAATGAGGGATTTGTCCGCGCGCTCGCCCAACACGAAATTGAGCGAGTCGATGATAATCGACTTACCTGCACCCGTTTCGCCGCTCAGAATATTCAACCCGTTTTTGAGTTCGAGTTCGAGTTTATCGATGAGCGCGATATTTTCGATTGAGAGTTGGCAAAGCATAATTCACCGCCTTCGACGAATGTCAAAAAGCAATATTTCGTGATTAATAAAGTCTGTTCGCTTCGAGCAAATCTTCCAGACGTCTGCGAATCATATCGACGTGTTCGAGGGAATCCACAGCAACGAAAATAGTGTTGTCGCCGGCAATAACGCCGAGAACTTCGTCATACGAAAGTTTGTCGATAAGTTCTGCGGCAGGACCTGCGCTTCCCGTTTCCGTTTTGAGAACGATGAGATTGCCCGTACTCTTGATGGAAACGACCGTGTTTTTGAACATACTCAAAAATTTGTCTGCGGCGCTTGCTTCTTTCGTCTGTTGCGCGGTGTATTTATAATGTCTGCCGTCGCTCGAAAGAGTTTTGATAATGCCCATTTCCTTGATGTCGCGCGACACGGTGGCTTGGGTCACCGAAAAGCCTTCGCTGCGAAGGTAATCCACAAGTTCTTCTTGCGTGTCGACGTCGTGCTTTGAAATGATGTCCAAAATTTTGAGTTGTCTGTTTGCTCTCGCCATAATATTTCACCTTATCCTCTGGGATCGACTAAACCCCATCTGTTCATTTTTTGAAGCAATTTCTTGAAGAAATTGTTATCTTTGGTTGCCAAAAACTTTACGTTTCGAGCGGATTTTTCAACGAAAACGCTCTTTTCGCCCTCGATATTCGCAACGTTCTCGCCGTCGGCGCATACGATTGCCTTTTCGCCTTTTGCAAGTCGCAATTCGATTTTGGATTGCGCGTTCACGACGAGCGGACGAGAATGCAGCGAGTGCGCGCATACGGGGATTATCACGAGTGCGTCAACGTCGGGCGCAAGCACCGGACCGCCTGCCGAAAGCGAATACGCCGTAGAACCCGTCGGCGAAGATACGATTGCGCCGTCGCTGTGATAAGAATCCACAAACTTTCCGTCAACGTAAACGCCGATGTAAATCGGGCGCGAAGTCGCGCTTTTAAGCACGATTTCGTTGAGCGCTTTGTCGCAAAAGTCGTCGAATCGCACGTCGAGCGTCGCTCTTTGTTCTATTTTGCCTTCGATGATTCCGTTTGCAATTTCGCTCGCCGAAGAATCTTTTTCAAACTGGGTCAAAAATCCGAGATTTCCGATATTTACGCCAGTCACGACGACGTCTTCTCTTATGTTTTTCACCGCTTCGAGAACAGTGCCGTCCCCGCCGAAAACGATAAGATTATTGCAGTCTGACGGAATGTTTTTTCCGTCCTCTACTTCGAATACGTCAAATCTGTCGTCGGCTTTTAGCGAAGCGACGATATCGTTCATTTCCTTTGAATATTCGGCTTTTGTGAAAATTGCGATTTTCGTTTTCATAATCAAGAGGCATTATACAACATCAAAACTTTTTATTCAAGTATAAAACGAAGTTTTATTGAATAATTGCATATTTTCGGCGAGTTTATGCAAAGTACGTTTTTTAGGCGATTCGCAACTTTGCCTCTATCGATTGACATATCCGCTCTCTTTTGTATAATTGAGGTATGTTTAGTTTGCTTTTATCCATATCCGAATTTGCAACGAAACTTGTTGCCGGACTGTCCGGCACGATTTTTGCGTTGCTGATTTTAGGACTGGTTATCGGCGCAAAAAACCGCGTTCCGAAGAACATAAATCCCGACGAACTCAAACGCAAAGCAAAGGACCAACGCGAAACCGAAAACGCGGACAAGAAAGGCAAAAAATCCAAATCCGATAAATCCACAAATAAAGCGGAAACCGACGAAAATAAACAAAATAACGCCGACACGGCGAACGCAAACGACGGCAAAAACGATACTGCCGAAAATCCGAAGCAAAGTAATCGTGCGGCAACAAACAAAACGTAGTCGTATCTAATCAAAAATAATCAAAAAGTAATAGCTAATCGAAAAGCAACATAAAAAATGACGTCTTAAACGGACGTCATTATTTTTTCATATAGAGCAAATATTCGATGTTTTTGTTCTCGTAGCGTATGGGCGAAGTGGACAAATTCAGTATTGTAAAGCCTACGTTTTCGGCGTATTTTCTGACGTTTTCCACCGCTCTTTTGCGCAGTTTTTCATCGGTCACGATACCGCTTTTATTGAGTGCGGATTTGTCGAGTTCGAATTGCGGTTTGATAAGCACGACCGCCTCGCCGTCCGTTTTGAGCAAATCGAACATAGATTGCAAAACGTAGGTCAACGATATAAAACTTACGTCGCTGCAAAGAAAATCGACTTTTTCGAGGTCGCTCGGCAATTCCCTTGCGTTCGCTTTCAAAAATTCGACTTTGCCCGATTCGAGAAGCCTAACGTCGAGCGCACAGTCGGCAACGTCCACTGCAAGCACGCGCTTTGCGCCGTGACGAAGCAGACAATCGGTAAATCCGCCGTTCGAGCAACCTATATCCGCGCAGTATTTTCCCTCGACGTTAAGGTTGAAGTCGCAAAACGCCTTTTCGAGTTTATACGCACCTTGCGAAGCGTAATTCTCGTCGTTTGCGATTTGTACGTCGTCGCTATCCGTCACGTCGGTTGAGGATTTTGAAACGGTTTTACCGTTTAGAGTCACCCTGCCCGTTTTTATCAGATTCTCGGCATAAGTGCGAGATTTGAGATTGAATTTTTCTTGAATATACTTGTCTATTCTCATAAAATCAATCCTTGTCCGATTTGTCCGATTGCTCGATTGCGTGTTTTTTCTCTTGTTGTTTTGCGATTTTTGCTTTCTTTCTTATCTTTCTCTCGTCCTTATTGAATACGGCAAGAACGCGCGCCACGAACATAACGAAATCGCGCGAATTGTCGATTGCGATTTTTTTCATAAACGCTTTGCCGCCGATTGTCATAGCCGACACTATTGCGGAAACGACGATGGAAAGCACGATTTGCCACGTTTCGTTCAGCGAAACGGTGATTTTGACAACCAACGCCGCCGAGCAAGCACCCGAAATAATGCTGAATATGTCGCCGACAATATCGTTGCAAACGCTTGACACGGTGTCGCTGTTTTTGGTGAGCCAAAGTGCCGTTTTTGCGCCGTACACCTTTCTCGAAGCCATCGATATTATGGGCGTAGTGTCGCAAGAGGTCACTGCAACGCCGATTGCGTCGAACAAAATACCCGACAAAATGAGGAACGCAAGCAAAATTATGACGACAACGAGTTGTTCCGCATTCGACACGATTTCGCTCAAATACGAGAAAAACGCCGACAAAACGAGGGAAATTATCGTTGCTTTTATCCACCAAATATTGCGTTTTTTCTTTGGGGCTTTTTTCTTTTTATCGTCCTTTGCCGCGTCTTTTTTGTCCGATTTGTCGCTGTGTTTGTCACCTGCGACGTCGTGTTTTTGACTTGTTGACGTTGAGACGGCTTTGTCGATATTCTTGCTTTTTTGAGAATCCGAAACCGCATTGACGTTTTTGTCAACGCTTTGATTTTGAATATCTAACTGAGTGTTTTGAGAATTAGTTAAATTGTCAGCGCCGTCGGAAACGTTGCCCGACGGTGCGTCGCTTTGAGATTTATTATCGCTATGAGCCTGCATATGCACCTCAAAAAAAATTCTATGTAATGGTGGCAACGTCTCGGGTAAACCTTGCGCCATAGGTTCGGTAGGTTTTCCCTGACTCAAAACTCGTCGTCGCCGTCCGAGAAGTTTCCTATCATATGAGTCATCTCAACGAGAAACCGAATCGCCACTTAGAGCACACTATAATCCCCGAGTCGCCTCGCAAGAACAGTCTAGAAGATTTCCTTGACAGATTCCGCCCGCCCTTATCTTTTTTTGCAAAGAGGATTTCACAAGGCGATCGCCCATCGTTGTTGCGCAACGCCGACGAGCGTGGTTCCTTGATCCCTCCAAATCACTCAAAGCAGGCTACACTGTACACAGCGCAGTTGCACCGCATATCAGGTTTAACCCCGGTCAGTAGACGATTTTGCGCGACTACCGAGTCGGGTCTCCACGGAAATTGGGTCGGGTTTCGTATGCCGTTACAAGCCGCCCAAAGTCCTTAACTCCCAGCAACAGCCCCGATTTGGGCAAAAGAAGCCATCACCAGAAACTTCATCGATATGCCCTTCGGCGATATTTTACCCCCGCCTCCGAGTCGGTAGAATCTGACTAGAATACTGCACCACCATTTAATTATATTATACCGAAAATAATAAATATGTCAACTCAACTGTTGAGCGTGACCGAATTTATGGTGTCTAAAAACGCATCGATTCTGGATTTCGATGTCCTTGTGAGAGCCAAAAGTTCGTTTAACGAAAGATTTGAAAGGTATTTATCGGCGTATTCTTTTGCGTTTGACAAAATTTGCGCGTTGACTTCGAGCGAAAACATAGGCGTGAGCGAGCGACCGCTCTGTTTTACGCCCAAAAAGTCGCCTGCGCCGCGCATTTCGAAGTCCACTTCGGCAAGATATTGACCGTCGTTGGACTTTTCAAGCGTTTGAAGCCTCTCGATTGCCTTTTCGCCTTTGTTCGAGGAATGCAAAATGCAATGCGCTTCGCTTCCGTCTCTGCCCACTCTGCCGCGAAGTTGGTGCAAGGACGAAAGTCCGAATCTGTCCGCGTTCAAAATAAGGATTTCGGTTGCTTTGGTGTCTATTCCGACCTCTATCACGCTCGTTGCGACCAAAAGCTGCGTATTGCCTTGCGAAAACTCGGTCATAGCGCGTTCTTTTTCCTCGTTTTTGAGTTTTCCGTGAATGACCGAAACGGCAAAATTCTCAAATAGATTGCTGAAATCGCGCATAAAACTCTCAATCGACATAAGGTTGTTGCCCTCTGCGTCGAATATGGACGGACAAACGATAAACGCTTGTTTTCCCTCTTTTAGTTTTCGCACGATAAACTCTACGGACGATTGCAAATCTTCGTATACGGACGTTACAACGTTCGTTTGCGCTTCCGCACGTTTTTCTATGCGAGAAATGGCAATATCCTCGTAAAACGTTAGTGCCATCGAGCGCGGAATGGGCGTTGCCGTGAGGCTCAACACGTCGCACGCGCCTTTTCTTTCCAACTTCGCTCTGTCGTTTACGCCGAATCTGTGTTGTTCGTCTATAACCGCCAAAGCAAGATTTTTGTATTCGACATCGTCGGACACGAGCGAGTTTGTGCCGATAACGCATTGATAATATCCGTTTTTAAGTCCTGCAAGCACGTTTCTTCTCTCGCTTTGAGTGCAAGAACTCGTGAGCAATGCAAAGCGTATTCCCATTGCCTTTGCAACTTGCGCAAACTTCTTTGCGTGTTGAGTCGCAAGAATTTCGGTGGGCGCCATAAGTGCGGCTTGCTTTCCGCCTTTTGTCGCCGCACACATTGCAAAGAATGCAACGGCGGTTTTTCCGCTTCCAACGTCGCCGCTTATTATTCTCGACATATATTCGTTAGAGCGCATATCCGACATAATATCTTCAAACGCCTGCGCTTGCGAGTCCGTCGAGGCGAATGAAAGCGTATTTGTGTAGTCAACTATTCTAAAATTGTCGAAATTGTAAAATACTTTTCTCGCTTTTTGAGCGTTATTGCGCAATTTTCTGTATATTGACAGCACGATTGCAAGGTCAAGCGAAGCAAGCGAATCTATCGCCCTTTCGGCAATATTTATGCTCGTGGGTCTGTGCGCCGCCTCGAAACACAATGCGAAATCCTTGTTGATTTTGGCAAGCTTACCATCGTACGTTGCGCCCTTTACGCTGTCGAGCGCAGAATAGACGATGTTCTTAAAAGCGTTCTGCCCCATCACCGAACCGAGCGGATAAAGCGTATATATACCGTCGAGTTTTGAAATCTTTTCGATTTTTTCAAGAGAGGGATTTACGACGGTGAGCGAGCCTTGATCGTTTGAAAGCCTCGTGAGCATTCTATACGACTGCCCGACCGCAAATCCGTCGTGCAAGAACGGCATATTGTAAAACATCGCTTTGAAGTAAATTCTGTTGTTTGCGAGATTGTCGCTGAATATAACGAAAAAGGATTTCGTTTTAGAGCGAGTCACGCTCGACACGCTCTCTACTCTGCCTTCGAGCAACACCAGTTGTCCTGCCTGCGCGTCTATAACTTTGATTGGACTTTTAAGGTCGATATACTTGCGCGGCAAAAAAGAAAAGACCTCGAATACGGAATGTATGTCAAGGTCGTTAAGTTTTTTTATCGTTGCGTCACCGACGCCTTTTACATCGCGCAACGTAAGCATTTTATTCTGCGGAAATTATGTAGAAATAATGCGGTTGTCCGCCGGCATAGCAAGCGGTTTCGAGCCAGTCAAATTCTTCCGAAACCTTTTCGACAAGCGCGTTTGCCTCGTCTTCCGTCACGTCTTTGCCGTAATAAAGCGTGAGCATATCCTTGTCTTTTGCGATTTTTCTTATCGTATCGAGAGTGGTTTCTTCTATGCTTTGGCTCTTTGCGACGATTTTCTTTTCGCAAATGCCGATTATATCGCCCTCTTTTACGGAAAATCTGTTCATACGCGTGGAACGAACGGCGTGCGTAACTTCTGCGCAAGTCACGTCGCGCATTGCAACGCACATATTTTCGTAGTTGTCTTCGGGCGTGGAATCGGAATCGAACGCAAGCGAAGCGGAAATTCCTTCCGGCATATTAGTCGTCGGAATGACGTACACTTCTGCTTTTGCAAGTTCTTTTGCCTGATTTGCGGCAAGAATGATGTTCGAGTTGTTGGGAAGCACGAAAACGTTTTTCGCTTTTGCGTCGTTGACCGCTTTGAGAATGTCGTCGACGCTCGGATTCATAGTCTGACCGCCCTCGACCACGATGTCCACCATCAAATCTTTGAATATGTTTGCCATACCTTCGCCCGAGCAAATGGAAATCATCGCGTATTCTTTGAGTTCCTCTTCCTCTTCGGGCTTGTCGTTTGCATGGATTTTGCGATTTTGTTCGAGCATATTCTCGATTTTAACGCCGTCGAGTTCGCCAAGTCCGAGAGCCGCTTTCAACGCTCTGTCGGGATGGTTGGTGTGAACGTGCGTTTTCACGAGGTCTGTATCGCCGATGACGAGCACGCAATCGCCGATTGTCATAAGATAATCCCTATACTTGTTGATTGCAGCCGTCGTGACTTCGTTTTTGAGGTGCGTGATAAAATATTCCGTGCAGTACTGGAACGTGATATGCTCGTAATCGTTTTCGAGCGGGTCGAATTCCTCGCTCGGCGCGGCGAGCGGCGCGCTTTCTTCGGTTGCGACTTTGCCGCCGCTGATAAGCACGAGTTCCTCGCCGATAAGCGTGCGATACATACCGTCAAACACCGTCACCAAACCTCTGCCGCCTGCGTCCACGACACCCGCTTTTTTGAGCACGGGAAGCATATCGGGGGTCTTTTGCAAAATTTCCTCGCCTGCGTCTATAACGCGTTTAAGGAAGGATTCAAATTCGATTTTTTTGCCTTTCGACGCGCTTTGCGCTTCTTCCGCCATTGCTCTGACGACGGTCAGAATCGTGCCTTCTTTGGGTTTTGTGACCGCGCTATACGCAATTTCCGTACCCTTTTTCAAACATTCTGCGAACGTTTTCGGCGAAAGGTCGGCTTTGCCTTCGAGAGCCACGGCGAATCCTCTGAAAATTTGGGATGAGATAACGCCCGAATTGCCTCTTGCGCCTTTGAGCGCGCCTTTCGAGAACGCGAGCGCGATTTCGTCTATGAGCAAAGAGCCGCAAGCGTTTGCTTCTCTCACAGCCGACGCGAGCGTGAGCGACATATTCGTGCCTGTATCGCCGTCGGGAACGGGAAATACGTTGAGTTCGTCAACGATAGCCCTGTTCATTTCGAGAGCCTTTGCGCCGCCTTGCAGCATTTCTTTGAATTTTAATCCGTCAATTCTTATCATCTTTGTATATACCTATCACACGCGAATGCCCACCACGTTGACGTGAACGCGTTTTACGCGCATACCCGTGAACGTTTCAAGCGAGAACTTGACCGCATCCGCAAGGGACTTTTTGACTGCTTCTATATTCACCCCAAGTTTCAAAACGACAAACAACTCGACGTAGATAAGGTCGTCCACAGTCTGAACGAGCGCACCTTTGCCGAGTTGATTTTTTCCGAGAAGTTGGCTTATATTATCGCTGAAACGGCGTGAAACCAAATCCACCACGCCGTAACAGTCCTGAGCCGAGTGGCTTGCGATAATCTGCATAGCCTCATCGCTCACGGAAATTTTGCCAAACTTGTTTGAAGTTGAAAGCGACATATCAATTCCTTTTTCTAAAATATTACTATATAAGATAATTTTTTGCAACTAAATCACAAATTTTATGCAAATCAGTTGCAAAACCTATTTATATTTGATAGAATATCAATCGTTCAAATTAGGAGGTACAGTATATGTCCAGAGTTTGTAGTGTATGCGGAAAAGGCAGAATGAGCGGTAACGCAGTCAGCCACAGCAACAGAAAGACCAGACGCAGTTGGGCGCCCAACGTTCAAAAAGTCAAAGTCAATACACCGACCGGCGGAGTTGAAGAAACTTACGTTTGCACACGTTGTCTTCGTTCCGGCAAAGTTGACCGTGCGTAATTCCTTCTGAATAATGTAGCAATCAACGTTAGCCTTCCGAAAGGAAGGCGTTTTTTTGTTGTAAAAAACTATATTTTCGCTATTGCGAAAAGATTTTAACTTCTTCCGTTCACTTCTTCTCTTTGTCTTTTTTCACAAAGAGTTTAAGGATTGCTTTTACGAATTTCGGCGGATTTACGCAAATGATTTTGTTCATACTTCACCTCGTTTTTTACAAGGTATGAATCAAAAACGCCAAACGTTACAAAAGAAAAAACGAACCTAAAAAGATTCGTTTTCCGTTCAACCACTTCAATTAAACACTTTATCACGCTGTAATTGATTATGTTCAATCAGCGACGATTATCGCAACATAAACGCCGCATTAGATATGAAGCGACTTTATCGTTTTTTGCGGATTTTCGGACTTAAAGACCGAACTTCCCGCAACCGCCACGTCAACGCCTGCATCTTTAAGAAGCATAATATTTTTCTCGCTCACGCCGCCGTCCACTTCGATGAGATATTTATATCCGTATTTTTCGCGCTCTATTGCGCCGAGTTTGGCTTTTGCAAGGCATTGCGGCATAAAACTTTGACCGCCGAACCCTGCCTGAACGGTCATAATAACGAGCATATCGATTTGATTCAGATAGGGTTTTACAACGTCGAAATCGACGTCGGCATTGACCACCAAACCGCACTTCTTGCCTTTCGATTTGATTATATCGAGTGCGCCTTGCACGTCGTCCGACGCGTCGGGATGGAACGTCACGATATCCGCCCCGGCGTCGCAGAACTTGCCGACGTACTTTTCGGGCTTGGTTATCATAAGATGTGCGTCAACGGGCAACGTCGAGTTTTGTTTGAACGCTTTTATCATCGGCATACCGAAAGTGATGTTCGGGACGTAAACGCCGTCCATAACGTCGGCGTGAACGATATCCGCGCCCCATTTTTCGATATTCTTGACTTCCGTTGCCATATTGCCGAAATCGGCGGCAAGCATTGACGGTGCAACCAACATAACTTTACCTCTTATTCTTTTATTTAGATAGTTGAATTTGTTATTCAAATATTCCGCAACCCACGCGAAGCGAGGATTTCATCCAAACAGAGTTTGGATATCACCCGAGCGAAGCGAGGATTTCATCCGCATAGTAGCGGATATCGTTTGCGCCGTAGGCGCAATTTTTAATCGTATTGTTTCTCTTTTCTCTCGACCAGTTCTTGATAAATCGTCTTATACCTTTCGTATCTGCCCTTGCCTATTTCCTTGCCGACGTGCGCTTTTACGGCGCAATCGGGTTCGTCTATGTGCGTGCACATATTGAAGCGGCACTCTTTTCTGAACGCTTCCAAATCGTCGAAATAGAGTCTAAGGATTTCGGGCGCGACGTCCACCGTTTCGAGCATAGAAAAGCCGCAAGTATCCACGAAATAAGTCGATTCGCCGATATGGAAAATCTCGGTTTTTCTCGTCGTATTCTTGCCGCGCTTTATCTTTTTTGCAAGTTCGCCCACTTCGAGCAAATCGCAATCGAGAATATTGTTGAGTAGCGAACTCTTGCCAACAGCCGATTGACCTGCAAAGCAAGCGGTTTTGCCCTTTGCGCAGTCCACGATTTTTTTGACGTTTTCGCCCGTTTGCGCGCTACATTCTATCTGCTTTACAACGCCGTCGTATTCGCTCGTATCGATTGCTTTAACGTCGCACTTATTCTTGACAAGCACGGGTTCGATACCTTCCACGAGGCAGTTTACAATGATTTTGTCGACGAGCAGAAAGTCGGGTTCAGGTTCGGGCGCAATCACGATGAAGCATACGTCGACGTTTGAAACGTACGGACGAATAAGTCGATTTTTGCGCGGCTCGACGTTTTCTATGACAAAACTATCGCGCTCTTTTACGATTTCGACGTAGTCGCCAACGTAAATCAAGCCGTCGTTTTTCAGCCTTTTGCGTGCAAAACAAACCTTGACGCCCTCGTCGGTGTCAACGAAAAATTTTGAAGCGACCGCCTTTATAACTCTGCCTTTGTACGTTTTCATTCTGACTTTACGCTTTCGATTTTGCTTTGTTTTACGGATTAAATCCGCATTTTCTATGTCCGTTTTTGATTCGTTTTAGTTGCGATTTACAGCATTTTTATGCAATATATCGCATTTTCGGTTATTTTTCGACGTTTTCGAGGTATCTTCTGCGAAGTTGACCGCACGCGCCCTCGATGTCGTTGCCCAAACTTCTGCGTATTGTCGCCGACACGCCGAGTTTTTCGAGTTTATGCAAAAACTCTTCCGTAGCGTCAACGCTCGGCGCAACGTGATTGCGCTCTTTGACCTCGTTAAGCCTTATGAGATTGACGTGCGACGGAAAACCTTTCAAGAGCCTTGCAAGTTCTCTTGCGCAAGCGTCCGAGTCGTTTTCGCCCTTTATGAGCGTGTACTCGAATATGACTCTGCGCCCCGTTTTGTCGAAATAATATCTTGCGCTGTCCACGAGTTGCTTGACGGAATACGCTCTGTTTACGGGCATAAGCGCGCTTCTAAGGTCGTCAAACGGCGCGTGTAGACTTATAGAAAGCGTGACTTTGTGTCCGCTGTCGGCAAACTTGCGGATTTTGTCGCAAAGTCCCGAAGTGGACAAGGATATATTGCGCTCGCTGATGTTTATGCCGTTTGAATCGCTCACTTTGTCGAGAAATTCAAGCACGTTGTCGTAGTTGTCGAAAGGCTCGCCGCTTCCCATAAGCACGAGATTCGTCACCGCTCTCGATTTTGCGTTGCCGCCGTTGTCGCGGTTTACGCAAATGACTTGACCGAGCATTTCGGCAGGCGTGAGATTTCGAACGAGTCCGTCGAGGGTCGAAGCGCAGAACGTGCAGCCCATACGGCAACCTATTTGCGTGGACAGACAAAGCGTATCGCCGTAATCGTGCGGCATATACACGCCCTCGATGAGATTGTCGTCCAAAAGCCTAAAAAGATACTTTTTTGTGCCCGACTTACCTGTAAACACTTCGAGAATACTCACGGGATTCGCAACGAAATCTTCTTTTAGACGTTCACGCAAATCCTTTTTGAGCGACGTCATTTCGTCAAAATCTTTTCCGTCCTGCAAAAACGAGTAGATTTGCGAAGCGGTATATTTCGGACAATCGGGAATAAGAGAGGCAATTTCCTCTCTGCTAAGTCCGAGCATAACCGTTTTTTGCGTACTTTCGTTCATTTTAGCCTCTGAATCTTTGCGATAAAGAATCCGTCGTATTCCTCGTGCGGCAAAATTTGAATCGTGCCGTCGTTATCGATGTATTTTCCGCCGTCTATACGGTCGAGTCCGTCTATTTTTTCAAGCGCAAAACCGTCGTTTTCCGCAAGAAAATCGTTTACGACGTCCTCGTTTTCTTCCTTGAAAAGCGTGCAAGTGGAATATACCATTTTGCCGCCTACTTTGAGATATTTTGCGGCATTTTCGATGATTTTTCGTTGCGTATCGGCAAGTTCTCTGACGCACTTTTCGTCCTTGTTCAAGAACACGTCGGGATGTTTTTTGAACGTGCCGAGGCACGAACACGGCGCGTCGCAAAGCACGAAATCGAAAGAATCTTTCCATTCGCCCGAAAAAACGCAAGCGTCGGCTTGAATTGCTTTTACGTTGGGCGTATGCATACGGTTTTTGTACTTTTGGATGAGCGCAACCCTGTGCGGATAAAGGTCGCACGCGGTGATTTTGCCGTGCGGACAAACCTCGCTCATATACACCGCCTTGCCCCCTGGTGCTGAACATATATCGAGAACTTGCGCCCCGTCCGTAACGCTCAAAGCCTGCACGGCGAGCATACTCGACGGCGATTGAAACGTCACGAGTCCTTTGTCGAACATATGCTTCACGGAATCCGTCGCTTTGACGATATAGCCGCCGACGTCGCTCTTTTTGAACTCGACTTTGTTCTTTTTGAGCAAAAATTCGACGTCGTCGGGCGTAGCCATACGGCTGTTTATACGGATATGTTCGAGCGTATCGCTTTTTGCGGATATAATCTCGACAGCCTTTTCTTTGCCGTATTGCGCCACGAGTTTATCGCAAAACCATTTCGGTTTCGAGTACGTCACCGACAAATAGCAATCGTCGCTTTCACTCGGAAGCGTAAATTTGTTGTCCGCAACTTTTTTGAGAACGGCGTTTACAAATCCGCTCGCGCCGCCTTTTCCGTTGGATTTTGCAACTTCCACGCACTCGCTGACTATTGCGAATTTCGGCACGTCCGTGAGATTGCAAAGCGCGTACGTTCCGATTTTCAATAGCGTAAGCACGGATTTTTGCGGTTTTTTCTCGACGAGTTGATTGAGTATATACTCGATTTTCACGTTCTCTTCGAGAGTTCCGTACACGAGCCTCGTTGACATATCGCTCACGCGCTCGCCGAGGAACGCCATATTGCTGTACGTTCCCTCTTGAAACACTTTTGATAGTATTTTGTATGCGCTGTCGATATGTTTTCTCATACGTTCCTTAATGATTATTTTTTGTTCGTTATACGCAATCTAATGCGCCGTTTCATTCGAATTTAGTGCCTATTTCGACGTTTCTGCCGAGCAAAAACGCGTTGTCGCTCATACGCTTTCCGCCTTCGAGTTGAATTTGAGAAAGTCTGATAATGCCGTCCGCAACCTTTACGAACAATCCATCTTTCGCAGAGGATTTCACGACTTGCCCCGCTTCGAAAGAGTTGATATTTTCAATGTCGCAATCGGTTTTTTCGACTTTGAAAACTTTAAGCGTTTTGCCAAAAACGTGCGTAAACGCCGACGGCCACGGCGACATACCTCTCACGAAGCAATCGATTTGTCGAGCGGTTTTCGAAAAGTCGATATTTCCGTCCTCTTTGCTTATCATCGAGCAATGCGTCGCTTTGCTTTCGTCTTGCGGCACGAACGCTGCTTTTCCGCTTTCGACAAGCGATATCGCCTCGCAAATCGCTTCGCCGCCGAGAATCGCAAGTCTGTCGAACAACTCGCCCGCCGTTTCGTCTTTACCGATGGGCGTTGCCTTTTCAAGCAAAATATCGCCTGCGTCCACAGCCTTAACGGTGCGCATAATTGTTATTCCGCTTTGCTCGTCGCCGTTTATAATCGACCATTGAATAGGCGAAGAACCTCTGTATTTCGGCAAAAGCGAAGCGTGTACGTTGAGTACGCCGTATTTGGGAATCGTCAAAAATCTTTCGCTCAAAATCTGACCGAACGCCGCCGTAACCACGATGTCGGGATTGAGATTTTCGATGTCCTCTATGCCCTCTCTCGACACTTTTTCGTACTGCAAAACGGGTATCGAGAGTTCTTGCGCCTTAACTTTGAGCGCAGACGGTTTGAGTTGGTATCCGCGCCCGACGGGTTTGTCAAGACCTGTCACGACTGCTGACACGGGATATACCGAATTAAGTTTTTCAAGCACGGTCGCCGAAAAGTCGGGACTGCCCATAAACACGATTTTCATAACTTATTTCTTTGCTTTTTGCCTATTTATTTGACGCTATTGCGTATTTTGCGTAACGCGTTTCAGTCTTGCTCGTCGAGAAGTTGCTTGCACTTTGACGTATACACGATTCCGTCCAAATGGTCGATTTCGTGACAAAACGCTCTTGCCGTAAAGCCTTCGACTTTGTATTTTTGCTCTTTGCCGAATCTGTCGAGCGCGGTGACTTTCACTTTCATAGGACGGGTCACTTCGCCGTACTTTTTAGGCACTGACAAGCAGCCTTCGAGTCCCGTTTGCTCGCCGCTTTGCGAGGTTATGACGGGGTTTATGAGTTCAAAATATCCGTCTTCGGTGTCAACAACGCACACACGCTTCAAAACCGCCACTTGCGGCGCGGCAAGTCCAGCGCCGTTTGCGGCTTTGACGGTGTCTTTCATATCGTCGAGCAAAATCCAAAGCCTTTCGTCGAACTTGTCCACTTCTCTGCATTTTTTCGTCAAAATGGGGTCGGGCACTTTGACAATCAATCTTTTTGCCATACTTTATATCCTTCCGTGTTCAAATCAAACTTTGCGGATTGATTTCGACGAACACGTTGCATTTTTTCGATTTGTTTTGGTCGGCGATTTTGTATATTTCGCCGATAATATTTTCAAATTGTTGCGGCTCTATCCTCATCATCACTTGATAGCGACAAAGACCGTTCATACGCGTGACGGGCGATTTGCTTGCGCCCAAGTACACGAATTTTCCGCTTTGCGATTGCAGATTCTGTACGGATTTATACACGTTTCTCGCCGCGTCCACCACGTCTTGCTCGTTGACCGACGACAAAAGCACTCGCACGACTTTCGTAAAAGGCGGAAATTTCGTCACCATTCTCGTGTTGATTTCCTTTTTCCAAAAGCCTATGTAATCGTACGTTCTGCCGAAGCGGAAAACATAATGTTTCGGCGCATAGGTTTGAAGAATGACTCTGCCTTCTTTTTCCGCTCTGCCCGCTCTGCCTGCGACTTGCGTAATGAGTTGGAACGTGCGCTCGCTCGAACGATAGTCGCTGAAATACAGCGCGGCGTCCGCTTCGAGAATCCCCACGAGCGTGACGTTGCCGAAGTCGTGACCTTTGGCAATCATTTGCGTGCCGACAAGCACGTCCGCTTCCTTGTTTCCGAATGCGGAAAGAATCTTGAAATAACTGTCCTTTCTCACGGTGGTGTCGTTGTCCATACGCAAGACTCTGACGTTCGGAATGAGATTTTTCAGTTCTTCGACAACTCTTTCCGTGCCGATTCTGCCCTGTTTTATCTCGTGACTGCCGCAGTTGGGACACTTCGTCAAAGCGTGGTATCTGCGCCCGCAATAGTGGCATTTGAGTTCGTTATCTTCCTTGTGATAGGTCAGCGAAATGTCGCAATCCTCGCACTTTGCGATATATCCGCATTCTTTGCAGCGGATAAAGGATGCAAACCCTCTGCGATTGAGAAAGAGCATAGCCTGCTCGCCTTTTGCGACGGTTTCTTTGAGAGCCTCTTGCAAAGCAAGAGAAAACAGACTTCGATTGCCTTGTCTGAACTCTGCCGTCATATCCACGATTTCCATTTCGGGAAGTTTGTGTTTGGATATTCTTTCGGGCAGAGATACGAGTCCGTACACACCTTCCGTCGCTTTGAGATACGTTTCCATATCAGGCGTAGCCGAGCCGAGAATAAGCACGCAATCGTTTGCTTTTGCGCGGTATTCCGCAACGGTTTTCGTATCGTAGCGCGGATTCGATTCGGACAAATAACTCGTGTCGTGTTCCTCGTCGATAATGATTGCACCTATGTTTTCGAGCGGCGCGAAGATTGCCGACCTTGCGCCTATCGCGATGTGCGCTTTGCCCGTTTTTAGTCTTTTCCACTCGTCGTAGCGTTCGCTTGCGTTGAGTCCACTGTGAAGTATCGCAACGTCGTCGCCGAATCTTGCTCTGAACAATCCGAGCATTTGCGGCGTAAGCGAGATTTCGGGAACGAGCATAATCGCGGTTTTGCCCTTTGCAATCATACGTTCTATCACGCACTCGTACACTTCGGTTTTGCCGCTTCCCGTTACGCCGTGCAAAAGATACGTTCCTTTTGCGCCGCAAAGCGTTTCCACCGCGCTCGCCTGTCTGTCGGTAAGCACGACGTGTTTTTTCTCTCTTTGCAGAGTTTTGAGCGGCGTTGAACGCTCGTGCACGTCGCTTTCGGTCACAACGCCTTTTTCGCGCAATCCGTTTATTGCGCTCACGCCGAATTTAGCGTTCAAAAAACTCAAAAACTGTCCGCCGTTCGAGGCTATATAGTCGAGAGCCTCTTGTTGCTTTTCCGCCCTCTTTCCGACGATTTCTTTGAGCTCGGCAAGCGTTCTCGAATCGTCGGCAGTGAGAAATTTTCTCGTATATTCGGGGTCTTTTTCATCGCGAAGTTGCTGAGGAACGAACAAGCGCAAAACGTCGATATAGCGCAGATTGTACGTCTTGCGCATAAAGTTCATAAGTCCCAACTGTTCGGGACTTATGGGCGAATCGAGATATTGCGCTTTTTTCAGGTCTTGAAATTCCGACTTATCCTTTTTGCCTATGACAAAGCCGATAAGCCTCTTTTTTCCGAACTCGACGACAACCCTACTGCCTATCGGCACGTCGTCGCCGATATAGTCGAAAGTCCTGTCCACGTCGCTATTAGAGATGTTGACGATGACTTCGAGAATCATAGAGCAATCACCTTGTCGAGAATTATGTCGGCAAGTTCTCTCTTGCTCACTTTTCCGCTTTCGAACTCGTTTCCGTCGTTGTCGATTACGGTTGCGACGTTAGTATCCACGTCAAATCCCGCGCCCTCGACGGTAACGTCGTTTGCGACCACGAGGTCGGCGTGTTTCTTTTTGAGTTTGCCTTTGGCGTTTTCAATCAGATTTTCCGTTTCGGCGGAAAATACGACGAGTTTTCTTTCGCCCTTCTTTTCGCCGAGCGTTTTTGCGATGTCGGGATTTTTGACGAGTTCGAGGGTGAGCGTGTCGCTCTTGACCTTTTGCGAAAAGGCGTTTTTAACCTTGTAATCGGCAGGCGCGGCAGCCATTATGGCAACGTCGCAAGAGTCGAACTCTTCGTTACAAGCGTCGAGCATTTCTTGCGTAGTGGTGACGTGAATTGCTTTTTCGACGCATTTAGGCACGTCTACTTTGACGTTTCCGTACACGAAAACGACGCTTCCGCCTCTGTCCGCAACCGCTTCGGCAAGTGCCTTTCCCATTTTTCCGCTCGAATGATTTGCGATAACTCGCACGCCGTCGATTTTTTCTTCCGTACCGCCCGAGGTGATAAGCACGCGCTTATTTACAAAATCCTGCACGGGCGTGAGATAATCGACGATTGCCTTAACTATGTCGCAAGGCTCTGCCATACGCCCTTTTCCGACGTCACCGCAAGCCAAAAGTCCGACCGCCGAATCGCAAAAGAGCGCGCCGCGCTCGCGCAAAGTCTGCATATTCTTTTGCGTCGCGACGTCCTCGTACATATTGCAATTCATTGCGGGACAAATGAGTTTTTGAGCGTTCGAAGCAAGATACGTCGTCGTGAGCATATCGTCCGCAATACCCTCTGCAAACTTTGCGATAACGTTTGCGGTCGCAGGGGCAACCACCAAAATATCCGCTTTTTTTGCAAGGGATATATGGTTGATGTCAAATTCCTTGACAGGCTCGAAAGCGTTTGTGACGACTGCGGATTTCGCAAGCGTTTGGAAAGTCAAAGGCGTGACGAACTCGCGGGCGTTATCCGTCATAATAACGTCCACGTTTGCGCCTAATTTTTTGAGCCTCGACACGATTTCGCACGCTTTGTAAACGGCAATACCGCCGCTTACGCCCAAAACCACGTTTTTTCCGTACAGCATAATAAGCCTCGTTTCAATCGAGATTGAAAAACTTCAAAATACGTTCGAATTAGTCGCGAACGATTTTGATTTTGTCGTCGTAGATTTCCTTGCAAGCGAGCGAAATGGGTTTCAAACCGCTCTTTTCAAGGTAACTGCTTTCGGTCGTAGCGAGTTCGCGTGCGCGTTTTGCAACGGCGACGGTGAGTGCGTATCTGCACTCTGCGTGTTTGATGAGTTTGTCGATGGGGGGATCGATCATCATAGTTTGTTTCCTCCGATTTGAGTATGTAAATTTGTTTTGTTTTTATGTTTTCGCTCTATGAGCGAGTTTTACGATTTTGCAATTTATTGCTCTTTTATTCGAGTTCCGCCCTTCTTTGTTCGAGGTAGTTCACGATTTTGTCGGCGCAAACTTCCGCAACGTCGTTTATCACCACGAAGTCGTAGTACGGTATGCTCTTTCTTTCAAACTCGATTTCGTCAAGGCGTTTTTTGAGAGAATCGGGCGTTTCGCTGCCTCTGCCGATAAGGCGCTTTTTGAGTTCTTCGAGGGACGGCGGATTTATGAATATCGTCACGCAATCGGGATACACCTTTTTGATGTTCATCGCGCCCACGCTGTTGATGTCGAGCAGCACGTCGAAGCCTTGATTGCGCTTTGTTTCCACTTCGCATTTGAGAGTGCCGTAGCAGTTGGTGAAAGTGCGGGTGTATTCCACAAATTCGTCGTTATCGGCGCGCTTTACAAACTCTTCCTCGGTGACGAAATAGTAATCAACGCCCTCTTTTTCGCCGTTTCTGGGCTTTCTCGAAGTGCAGGACACCGAAAATCTCAGATTCGGCATCTTTTGAAACATTTTTGATATAACCGTACTTTTGCCCACGCCGCTGAATCCCGACACGACGATGAGCAATCCTTTGTTTTGCATAATCGTTTACCTTCCGGATTGAATATTCGTCGTCATTCGACGTTTGCGGCTTGTTCGCGCATTTTTTCTATCTCGTTCTTGATTGCAAGAACTTCTTTCGTGATTCGCATATCGTTCGCTTTCGAGCCGATAGTGTTGGTTTCTCTGTTAAACTCTTGCACGAGGAAGTCCATTTTGCGCCCGACGGGTTCGTTTGATTCGAGAAGCGAGCGCATATTCGCAATATGAGTGGAAAGTCTTGTGATTTCCTCGTCTATCGCACAATGGTCGGCGTAGAGCGCGACTTCGGTTGCGAGGCGTTGCTTGTCGATAAGCGACGGCTCGACGACTTCGGCGATGCGAGCGTTGAGATTGACTCTATAATCCTCGACGACTTTCGGCGCGAACTCTTTTATACGTTCGAGGCAATCTTGGATTGTGTAGAGTTTCTTTACAAAATCAATCTTTTGCGATTGACCTTCTTTTTCACGCATTGATATGAGATTATCAAGCGCGAGATTCACCGCTTCGAGAGTCATTTCGCAAAGCAAATCCTCGTCCTCGACAGCCTCTTGTCTTGTCGCTATGTCACCCACTCGCAAGAGGGTCGAAACGGTAACGTCGTTTACAAGACCAGTGCCGTCTGCAAGTTTCCTAACAGCCGCAAGATAGTTGTTTGCAAGTTCGAGATCCACCGTGTACGCGCCCTCGTCAGTGGACGATTGTTCGTAAGTGAGATAAAGATCGACGTGACCTCTCGATATTGCCGTCGAAACGGCTTTTTTCACCTTGTCCTCAACGAACAAGAAGTTGCGAGGAAGTTTGAAATTGCAATCCAAAAACCTGTGATTTACGGTTTTAATTTCAATGGTTATGGTCTTTCCGTCGCGCTTTGAAACGCCTTTGCCATATCCTGTCATACTGTGCATATACGCGCACCCGCCTAATAATTTTTTGATATTATATCACAAAGTTTATATAAACACAACAAATTGCGCCAACAATATGACAAAAATAAAAAGGCACAAGTGCCTTTTTAAGTGGAAAAAACAATATTTTTCGAGTTTTGAGCAAGTTACGTTACGGTTGAATCACAAACCGAGCATGCTCTTGAATTGCTCTTCGTTGATTATCTCGATTCCGAGTTTCTGCGCCTTTTCGAGTTTAGAGCCTGCGTCCTCGCCCGCAAGCACGAGATTTACGATTTTTGACACCGAAGCGGCAACCTCGCCGCCGTTGTCCTCGATGAGTTTCGTAGCCTCGCCTCTCTTGTATGTCGGAAGCGAACCCGTAAGCACGATTCTCATTCCGCTGAACACGCCTTGCTTTTCTTCGGATTCTTCGAACACTATGCCGCTTTCAAGTAAACGTTTTACAAAATCCGCATTGTTAGAATCACGGAAAAACTCAAAAACGTTGTTTGCAAGCACTTCGCCTATGCCGTCAACCGCGCCGAGTTCCGCAACAGTTGCGTTTTGCAGGTTTTCCAGCGTTCTAAACCGCTTAACCAAGTCTTTTGCGGTCTTTTTGCCTATGCCGTCGATTCCGAGCGCAAACAGGAATCTGTCAAGGGTCGTATGTTTCGATTTTTCAATCGCGCCGAGCAAATTGTCAATCTTTTTATCGCCGAATCCTTCCAGTCCGAAAAGGTCGGTCGCATTTATGTTCATCAAATCCACGGCGTCTTCGACGTGCGTTTCGTTGTACAAAAGTTCGGCGGTTTTCTCGCTGAATCCGTCTATATCCATTGCGTCTTTGGATGCAAAATGGTCAAGTTTGGATATAATTTGCGGCGCGCAGTTATCGCCCGTGCAGTACAAAAACGCGCCCACTTCCTTTACGGGTGCGTGGCAAACCGGACATTCAGTAGGTTTTTCAATGGTTTTTGCGTTTGGATTTTCGATTGCAACGCCCATAATTTCGGGAATGACGTCGTTTGAGCGCCTTACGAACACCTTATCCCCTATTTTTACCTTCTTTTTGAGGATATCGCCGTAGTTGTTGAGGGTTGCTCTCGACACGGTTACGCCGCCTATATCCACGGGTTCGAGTATCGCGATGGGGTTGAGTTTCGCGCTTCTCGACACTTGCCACTCTACGTCTTGCAAGGTCGTCGTCATCTCGTCCGCCTTAAACTTGTACGCAACCGCCCATTTAGGAAACTTTTCGGTGAATCCGATTTCCTCTCTCAACCTCACGTCGTCCACTTTGAACACTACGCCGTCAATGAGATAATCGAGATTTTCGCGCTTTTCGCCCGTATTGTCGGCATATTTCATAGCGGCTTCCGCGTCGCTTACGATTTCAAAGTCGCCTTCGGTTTCAAACCCTTCTTTTTTCAAAAACTCGCGCATTTCCGTTTGAGTTTCAAATGTTTTGTCGCTGTAACCGATATTGTACGCAAAAAAGGACAATCCGCGCTGCGCGGTGACTTCGGGATTGAGATTGCGGAGTGCGCCCGCCGCCCCGTTTCTTGCGTTTTTGAGCGGTTCGCTTGCCGTCATATTGTATTCGTTGAGCCTTGAAAGGCGCAAAATGCCCTCGCCCTGAATCTCTATTCTGCCCTTATATTCGATAGTTTTCGGCAGTTTTTTGATGGTGTTCACCTGCGCCGTAACCACTTCGCCGACAACGCCGTTGCCTCTCGTGGACGCTTTGACGATTTTGCCGTTTTCGTACAAAATATTTAGCGTAAGACCGTCGAATTTGTATTCGCAAGTGAGTTTCGGCAAATATCCGACCGCTTTCACGATACGGTTGCACCACTCGTAAAATTCTTCTTTGGACTGGCACTTATCGAGGCTGTAAAGGCGCAAAAGATGCTTTGATTGCTCGAATTTGCCTTTGGGCGCGCCGCCCACTCTGTGCGTTGGACTCGTGGGCAAAGAATAGCCTTCCTCTTGTTCGAGGGTTCTCAACTCGTCGTAGAGGCGGTCGTACTCAGCGTCCGAAACGACGGGCGCGTCTTCTTCGTAATACAATCTCGCCCACTCGTTGAGAGTTGCGATAAGTTCTTTCATTCTTGCAAGTTTGTCCATAACTTCCTATTTGTTGCCTTAATTTTCAAAGGCATACCCATTCAAACTTAACTTATAATCCGCTTCTTGTCAATATCGCATTTTATATATGCGGATTTTCGAGCATCTAACAACATTAATTCGCATTTCACCTTGCAAAATCGCGCTTATGGCGATATGGCGAAAGTTGCGATTTTATGCCGATTGTTCTCTATCAGTCTTTGTCGTTTTTGCCGATGACTTTGAGGTTTGCCGCCGCGATTGCGAGCGAGAATCTCTTTACGCCGAGTCCTTTGAATGCGATTGCCGCAATCTTGTCCTCGCCGTCGCCGCTCGTTTGGATTATGATACCGCGACCGAACTTGTTATGTTCGACGATAGTGTCCTTTTTGAATTGCGAATAATCCACGTTCGAGGCTTTTTTCGGCGTTTCGAGAGTGGATTTCGAAAATCCGTTCGACAAATTCTTTTTGAACGCCGACGTTTGCAGATTGTTCGCGCCAAGTTTTATGCGGTCTTTTGTGTCGAACGTAGGCGACGTATAATTTGAATTTGCATAGCGCATAGAGGATTTGAATCCGCTCATTTCGCCCACGAAACGACTCTTCGGCAAGTATTCCGTACGCCCGAAACGATAGCGTTGACGAGCGTTAAGCACGAACAGTTTCTTTCTCGCACGCGTTATAGCGACATACATAAGTCGTCTTTCTTCCTCGACGTCCCCTGCCGTAATCGCTCTTTGCGTCGGGAAAATTCCGTCTTCGAGCGCAACGAGGAATACGTCGTCGAATTCGAGTCCTTTCACCGCGTGTATGGTTGCAATCGTAACGTAATCGTCGTTGTTCATCTCGTCGGTATCCGAAACAAGCGCGACCGATTGCATAAAGTCGGATATACTCGCGCCCTCGTTGTCCTGCTCGAATTGCTGAACGGCGGACACGAGTTCTTCGATGTTTTCAAGACGGTTTGCGTCCTCGGGTTCTTGACTTTGTGAAAGCGCGGCTTCGAGTCCGCTTCGACGAATGACATATTGCACGAACTCGACCGCCTGCATTTGCTTTGAAAATTGCACCAAATCCGTGGCTATTTGCGTAAAAGGCGCAAGTTTTTTAGCTGTGGTCGGCGTGAGCCATTCGGGATTCAAAAGCACCGAAAACATAGTCGTGGACTTTGCTTTCGCAACGTCTTGCAACTCTTGCACGGCAGTGTTGCCTATGCCGCGCTTTGGATAGTTCACAACTCGCAAAATGCTGTCGTTGTCGCTCGGATTTATGGCAAGTCGGACGTACGCGAGCGCGTCCTTGATTTCTTTGCGTTCGTAGAATCTGAAACCGCCGAAAACTTTGTACGGTATACCGTGAAGATTAAATTCTTCTTCGAACTGACGAGTCACCGAGTTTGCACGCACCAAAACCGCCATATCCTTGTAATTTTCGCCGTTTCTGTGCAAGGTGTTTATGGTTCGAGCGACGTTCGTCGCCTCGTCGCGGTCGTTGTACGCCTCGTAATATTCGATGGAATCGTCGTCCTTAATCTCTGACCACAGCGTTTTTTCGTTGCGGTTCGAGTTATTTTTTATGACGTTGTTCGCCGCCTGCAAAATGGACGTCGTACTGCGGTAGTTTTGTTCGAGTTTGTAGACCTTTGCGTTCGGAAAATCCTTTGAAAAGTCGAGAATATTCTTGATTTCCGCGCCGCGCCAACTGTATATCGACTGGTCCTCGTCGCCCACGACGAACAAGTTGCCGTTGAGTTTTGAGAGCATTTTAACGATGTCGTATTGCAGTTTGTTTGTATCTTGAAACTCGTCTACGCAGATATATTTGAATCGTCTTTGATATCTTTCCAAAACGTCAGGACACTCGCGGAAAAGTTGCACTGTTTTGAGAAGCAAATCGTCGAAATCCATACAGTTGCAGTTTTTGAGTTCCTGTTCGTATCTCGAATAAACTTGGAAGATATTGTACGCGTCGTTATCGTCGTTTTTTATCGCGTCGTAATAGACTTCGGGCGACATATCGAGGGTTTTTGCGCGCGAGATATGCCAAAGATAATCCCCTTTGTTTTTCGGGTCTGCCTGCGGATAATCCTGCAAAACGCGCTTAACGACTCTCTCGCTTTCGAGGTCGGTGTAAATGGTGAAATCTTTTGAATACCCTATTCTATCCGCATCGAATCGCAAAATACGCGCGCACATCGAGTGGAAAGTGCTTGTCCACACGCTCTGCGAGCCGAGATATTTTTCGATACGTTCTTTCATTTCGTTCGCGGCTTTGTTGGTAAAAGTGATTGCCAAAATATTGTACGGGTCGACGCCGTTTTCGATGAGATGGCACACTCTTGCCGTAAGCACGCGAGTTTTTCCGCTTCCCGCGCCTGCGATAACCAAAACCGCGCCTTCGGTGTCGTTGACTGCGGCTAGTTGTTGGGGATTGAGATTAAAGTTGTTCATAGCGAAATTTTACCGCCTTTTCGCGACTTTTCGCCGCATTTTGACTACAATCACTATACCACATCTTGTGGCGTTTATCAATTTTTTCAAGAAAATAGCACAAAAATCGTCGAAAAAAAGTTCGCCCGTATTATTGATTTAATAAATCAAATATGATATTCTATTCATATCTTGGATTATAGAGGGATTTTTTTATACGAAAATTCTTCTGTTTTCTGCGCGGAGGAATTTATTTTTATGGTAAATTTTGATGAAATCGAGTTTCTTGAAAGCGAAATAGTGGACGACGACCCCACCGCCCCCGTAGGCACTTTGGTACATATCACCGAGGACGGCAAAGTCGAAGAAGTCGAACAAAAACAAGACGTAAAAGCAGTCGAATCCGACGCTCAAAACGAAACTCGCGCCGACGAAGCAAACGAAATCGTCGAAGTCGAAAATTCCGATAACGAACAAAACGAAATAACGCAAACCATAACGACGGACGTTCAGGACGAGCCACAAATCGAAGAAACCGTTCAGTCCGAAGAAGAAGCCAAAACTTCTCAACCCGAAGTCGTCGAGCAAGCGGAAGAAGTCGAAGAAGCAACCGACGCGCAAACCGAGGAAGCCGCGCAAGTCGCAGACGAATCGGCTCAAACCGTCGAAAGCGAATCCGAAGTCGCAGAGGAAACGGCAATCGAATCCACCGAAGAAACGGCGGTAGAAGCGACCGAAGACGTACAAGAAGTCGCACCGCAAGACGAAATCGTCGAAGAACCGCAAAACGAATCTTCCCAAGAACCCGCGCCCGTTGAAGAAAACGTCACTGAAAACGCCGTTGTCGAAGAAGAATCCGCGCAAGAAGTCCAAAGCGTTGAAACGGCGCAAGACGAACAACCCGAAGAACAAAAACCCGTTCAAAAGGCAAAAAAGCCGAGAAAACCCGCGCAAAAGAAAGAAGCCGCACCCGTCGTCGTCAACGACGAAGAACACAAGACTTCCCTCAACCTCAAAAACGGCAAGTCCGTAAACGATGAATTGTTCGGAACGAGTTTCGAGATAGAACAACCTGCAAAGGCAAAGATAGTGTCCACCAAGAAGAAACAAGAAAAAGCGGAAGATTTGTGGGCGGTCGCAACGGTTGCAAAACCCAAGAAAGAAACCGCGCCCGTAAATGAAGAGGCGCAAGAAGAAGTCAAACCCGTCAAAAAGACTACGAAAAAAGCGACGACAAAGACTGCGGAATCCGCGCCGAAAGCGCAAAAAGCAGTCGAATCCGCACCCAAAGCAGAAAGCGAGGACGTCAAACCCGCGCCCAAGAAAACCGCTTCCAAAAAGTCAACAAAAGTTGAGAATACAAACACGTCTACGGAGGAAAAGAAAGTGGCAAAGACAACGAAAGACGTCGCATCGGAAGAAAAACCCGTGAAAGCGAGCAAGACAGCAAAAGAAGCACCCGTCAAGGAAGCACCCGTCAAAGAAGAAACGGCTCACAAAGTTGAAACCAAAACCGCAAAAGACGACGAAACCGTCATCGTCGAAGGCGAAGGCAAAACTCACGGCAAATACGTCATCAAAAAGACGGACAAAGGCAACTTCGTGTTCAAACTCTATTCCTCGAATTACAGAGTCGTGGCAATCGGCGCACAAGCCTACACCACTCTCGGCGCGGCAAAAATCGGCATTCAAAGCATAATCAACAACGCAGAGAAAGCACCCGTCGAAAATCAAACTTTGAAGAATTACGAAGTTGAAAAATTTCCCAAATGGGAAATCTATCAAGACAAGAAAGGCGAATATCGTCTTCGCTTGTTTGCAACCAACGGCAACCTTATCGCAACCACCAACGACGGTTACGCAGACATCACCGGCGCAAAGAACGGCATTGCGGCAGTTGCAAGAGCAAGCAAGGGTTGCGCAATCGTGAGAAACGACAACCTCTGGTAATAACCAAACTCGATTCAAAAAGGACGCAATTTGCGTCCTTTTTCTTTACACATCTTTATTCTTTGTTTTCGCTGTTTTATGCTTTTTTACTTATTTGCGTTTTAAAACCAAGCAAACAATAGCACTTAAAAACCGCACAAACAGCGCAAAAAACATAAAAACCATATAAATAACGCCTCGTTTGAGGCGTTTTTAATTTGTTACTCTTTATTTTGACTATACCGTTTTAACGTATTTTCATTTTTAGCGTTTCAAAATAACAATGATTTACGTCAAATTTCGGTGTTGCCGTCCGAAAAGAACGATAGGTTTTCTTGCTCGACTTGCTCGGAATTTATATCCTTTACGGCAAGAGTTTTGAGCGCGCCGCTCACCGCCCTCACAGCCGCAAGAACCAAGAGCATACATGCGCCGATTATGAGCGTCGTGTCCGTTCCGCATTGCGTGAAATCGTAAATCGCGCCGACGAAGAATATGCCGGCGGCGGCATAGTTGAATCCTTGCGCGACTTTGAGTTGATTTACTGATTTTTTGAGATTTTCAACGCTCTTATTTACCGATTTAAGCGAAATTATTGTGCTTACGAGCGAGAATACCAATGCGCAAGAGCATATCACGCCGAGCATAATTACAATCACGCCGGCAAGTCCGGTTGCGATTGCACTTGCGCCCGCCCCGATTGCCCCGTCAAGTGTGCCGTCGCTCTCGGACGGGTCGGTGTTCATAAGCACGACACCTATGACGAAGCACGCAACGGCTACCCCTGCGTATAAAACCGTACCAAGCGCGTCAAGCACGCCCGACGCTATAATCTTCGGTCTTGACTTTGAATATTTCATATTCACCTCTCGACTTTCAAAAGTCTATACAAATATTGTGTTTGTCTATTGTTTTGTTCTATGCGGTTACACTTTGTGCTTATGCGTTCGTTTCGCCGCTCGTTTCGCCTTCGCCTGTTTGTTCACCGCTCGTTTCACCGCCCTCGGTTTCTTCTTTCGGGACAAAGAATTCAAAGGATTCGATTTCCGTTCCGTCTGCGCATATAACGTATTGCTTTTGCAAATCGGTGCTTATCGTGCCGTCGGCGTCATATGCGAAGTAGAATATTCTGCCGCCTGCAAAGCAGTACATCATAGTTTCGTCCGCATTGTAGTAGAACGTAGTCACGACATATGTTAGCATATTTTCGCTGTCAAAGTTTTCGGCAACGTAAAGCGTAAGCGTGTTATTGTCCGCATCGAAAGTTGCGGTATCGTCTCGATAGTTGTTAAATCCGTAAGATTTGAACAACAAAACGCCCTTAACGCCTTTTATGACGTTCGACTCATGGACTTCACTCATTATAAACTCGTTCATCCAGTGATTCTTTTCATCGTGATTAAAGATGAACTTAAACTCGCCCGAAGCGGATTTTTCAATCATAATCGGTGCGATAGCCGAAATATCATCACCCGTCGAAATCAAGTAGCCTTTGTAGTTTACGCTATTGTCGGTTGCGTTTTCAACGGTTTGAGTGATAAACAGTTTCGCATCGAAAAAGTCGAGTCGCAAGTTGAAAATCATACTCACGGTGTTTGCGCCCACAACTTTTACGATTGTGCGCACGCCGTCGCTCGTCGGGTCTTCAATACCGAAATACGTCTTGCCGACCATATCGAAGGAAGCGAAATCTACGTCCGACGCAACGACCTTTTCATACGTGCTGTCGTTTGTGACAACGTAGTACGTCAGGTAGTAGTCGGTATGTTTTTTCGACTTCAACGCATTGAAACTTCTTACGGTGAGCGTACCGTTATCGTAGATAAGTTCGCCCACGGGCTCGAAATCGGTTGCGGCGTCAATCTTCAATGCGGTGTTTTCCGTCCAAGTGCGGTTATGTCCGTACAAATATCTTCCCGTTGCCTCATCGTACATAACGTCGTAATCGAAGAATATGAACGAAGTCGGGAAAACATCGTCCGTAACGCAATAACTGAGTTGTTGGAACTTATATTTGCCGTCGCTCGTCTTGTATACTCTTTGGAAATCGTGCAAATCTCTGAGAGAAACGCCCTCTGTTCCGATCGGATATACGAGTTTCATCTCGAAGTTTCCGAGCATACCGTCGGGCAACTCTGTCGGCTCGACGATACTGACATACTTCAATTCCGTATCTTCGTAACTGAGAATCGATTCATATATACTTTTGTTAGATTCTGTTGTATCGACAAGCACTCTTTCTTGAAGATTGAATCTTGCTATTTTTTCATTGTACGGACCGAGGCTCTCTTTGTCGAACCAGATTCGAATGGCCTCTGTCGCGAATTGATAAACGAAGCAATAATCTATTCCGTCGTCGTAATAATAACATCTGTTTTTGACGTTTTTTTGACTTATTAGCGGCGTAGAATTTCCGTTTGAACTGCCGATAAATCTGATAGTGTCGTTATACTCGGTCACGTAGCCGCCTGCGTTTCTGACGTAGGTCACGTCGTTATATGCGCGGAAAGTGAACGCAAAGTAATCTATGTGTTGATGTCCGTTGTAAAAGTTCGGCGTTAAGCCTTCGTATTGATCGTTGAAGAATCGCGTATAATACGTTCCCTTCTTTATAAACGCATTACCGAGCCAATCGGGCGTTTCTTGAAGTTTGACGATATTCGTGCCGACAAGTTGTCTTACCGCGTGCACATACAAGTCCGTATTCGTTTCGCTGAATCTTACGGACGGATAGAAATCTTTAAGATAGAGTTTCGCACCTCTCTCGTTTTCGATGTAGTAAACGTTGCTGAGTTTTTGCGCGTTATCCAAAAGTTTCGCTCTGCTCGTTTCGGTCTTGACCGCGCTATTGTCGATGATTTCGATGATTCTGCGTTCACTATCGTAATAAGAGCCTTGATATTCGACGGGAACGGTAGTCGCCTTCTTCACTTCGTAATAATGCACGTTGCCATACATAATCGAGCCGTCATCGAGGAATTTGAACGGCGAAATGTCGCTCGAATAGCCGCTGTACGGAATGATTCTGTACACGTCGCCGATAAGTTCGAGCGCACTTTCGTTTATAAAATAACGCTCGTTGAAATAGTCGTAATCTTCGATCATTTGGTATCTACCGTTAACGAGGGGATGAACTTTGTTCGTATCGTTGAGAACAAACACGTAAGTTTTGCCGTCAACGCGCTCGAAATACAAAGTATCTTGTGCGTAAGTTTTATCATCTTCATATTTGAACGTGTAGAAGCGTTTTCCGATATACTCGTCGGGGATTTTTGCGGCTTTCGGCTTGTAGTATTCGTAACCGTCAATGACGATAGTCGCCTCACCGTTCTCTTTCGTTACAATAGACGCGGGATAAGTGCCATTCCTATTCTCTATGGCAGTCAATTTGCCGCTTCCGTCCTTATAGAGTGTCGCCGAAAGATTGTTGTAATACGCATTATCGCCGTAAATCTTAAATTCGTACGTGTTCACGCGATCGCCAAAAAGCATAAGTTGATAACTAATATCCTTTTTGAGGTCGCCCAAAACTTCGTCAATAGTCGCTTCGATAAGATCGGACGTTGTATAAAGCGCATCGCTGACAAACTGGAATCTGTTCTTATCGACCATAGCAATGCGTTTGAAAATCCGACCTTTCACAGCGTAATAACTATTGTCGATGAGCATAACTTGATAATCGACGTTCTCATACGTCAATCTGCCCTCTTTGGTAAGCACGATCGAGTCGTTGTTATTGCCACGATACGTTGCGTTGAAGTCGAACGTCATCGGCTTCATAATAAAGAATCTTTCCATCGAGTCGCCATATCTGATTTCATAGCTATTGTCGACCATATCGAAGTGCGCTCTGTAATACTTTCCGTCGATTTGGAACAAATTAAACCCGCCCCAACCGTAAAACGCTTTGAAGTCTGTATTTTTGTGCACCGTTCCGTATTCGGTCAGGAATTGACCGTATTTGTCAACCGTTATTTTTGAATTAAAATTGTACGAAACGAATTCCGCACTGACAAAATTGTTACTCGGCGTATAGAGCTGACTGTACAAATTTCTTTCGGAAATTTCATCGAAAGACATAGAATCGTCGAATAATTTGACGTGTTCTGCTTCGATAAACACTTGTTTAAACGAGGTAAAATCGTTTTCATCCGTCGGTGAGAAATAATAAGCATTTCCGTCGTCAAACGACCACAGCTGCATGCGTGTCACAAACGACCCGAAATCGAGTTCGAAATATACTTTCCCGTCATCCAAAACGTAAGTAAGGAAAACAATGTCACCCCTGCGAAGAAGCAATCTGTAATCGTCTTTCATATTATCGTATTCTTCGTACGGTATCTTTGTCGCTTGCCTTATAATGCTATATCCTCTATCGTTGAATCTGAATCCTTCTTCAAAACTAAGGTCGATATATCTTTCGTTGTCATAATAGAACGTCTTTCCACCGTTCACGAACGTGTATAAATCGTAAGTCTTACCGTCTACAGTAAGTGCCGTTTGTGACAATTTCGCAAAACGATAATCGTCTTGTTTTTCATAATTGCAATAGATACCGTATACGTCGTCTTTGTAAAAACAGTTTCCTTTGACGAGTTTATGGAAATCGATACCCATAAAAGAGAACGCCGCTTCCTCGTCCGAAACTCTTACGACTTTCTCGATATAATCGTCGCCTTTTGCCAAAATCGTCGTGTCTTCGTCCTCTTGTTTGACGAAAATTTTCACTTCTTCGGTATCGTCGATGTCGGTGTTCGGGCTGTAATAAATCGTGACCTTGTTATCTTCGCCGACAACGACGTATCGATCCGCTTCATACGTCATATACGTTCCGACGTATTCAGAAAGGTCGGTCACTTGCGTGCAATCGCTCATTGCGCCGATAGTCACGGATTCGCTGTAATCACTATCGGCATATTCCCCGTTATCGTCACGAGCCTTAACTCTAACGACCGTGCCGAAATTGTACGGACCTATTCTTCTGCCCCCGATCACGCTCTCGCCGCCGTCTATTTCACAAACGTACGAAGTGGCGTTATCAACGGATTCCCAAAAGACTTGTCTTCCGTCCGTATAGTCGATTTTAATCATCGGCGTATCGAGTTTTTCTTTTGCGGCCTCGTTGTATTTTACAGTATTGCTGAACGCGCTGTCTTCATATTTGTCCGGATTGCCCGAAATCGCCCTTACGCGCAACGAATCGCCTGATTGCAACATGTACGAAGTTTCGCCAATTATACCGCAACCCTCGCCGTTGAGTTCGATTTCGTAGCCGTTTGCGTTCTCGATCGGCTTCCAATACGCAACCTCGCCGTCAAGCATCAAATACGGTGTGTCGAGAGGCTTAACCTCAGAGCCGCCCTGTTCTTGACCGCCCTGTCCGCCACCTTGTTCGCCGCCTTGACTTCCTTGTTCGCCTTGACCGTGCGTCGAGCCCGTGCCTGCTTTTTCGCCGCAAGCAACCAGTACGCACAGAAGTGCGATAACGGTGATTATCAACAATACTTTTCTAAAACTTTTCATTTTCCGCCTCGATTGACGATTATATTTATATAAATATAACACACTTTGTACGAGTTTGTAAATATATTTTGTAAATACATTATGCAATACAATCTGCGATACGCAAAAAAACAACCCTACATATCTCGTAGGATTGCTTTTGGTGACAAAGTATTAGTAACTCAAATCTAATTTTTGTAACTACTCAAAATTATTTTTGTAAAAACTTGACAGTCGCCTATTGTATTTTTGAAAACGCGTTAGTATGTTATTTAATTCACCAATTTTATTGTCTAAAAACTTTTCATTGTTGTTTTGTTTGACAATATCGTTTTTCTTAAAAAAATGGTGTGCAAGATAATTCCGTTTATCTAAAATATATTCTAATTCCGTTATATCGTCATAGCAAAAAAATTCCACATTTTTTGCATATCCGATAATTTGCCCCATAGTCATATTTTGCATTTTTTCGAATAAATTTGCAGCATTTATGTCGTAAGATCTTGAAACAATGAGTGCAATATTCCATTCAATATATTGTGCTGTTTCAAATATTTCGCCAAACAGACAGTACAGTTCATTTATCATGCATTGCTCCAATAGTACGTATATTCATATAAAATAGCGTATCACGTTTTGCACTATAAATCAACACTTTCCAAAGACAGTTTTTATCGCTTGATACATGTGCGTAGCGTGCAACGAAGAATTCGGCAACGTAGTTGCCAACGGCATATAAGAATGCCGTTGAATCTCACTTCTTCTCTTTCTCGTTGGTTATGAAGAAGATGTAAGTCGTTGCTTTGCAACGAACATCTCTTTGCTCCGCAGGTCTCATGCCATCGTAAGCAATCCTGCAATGCTTCGCATTATTGCTTTTCTTATGCTCGCAAACTCGTGCAAGCACGGTTGCGAGCATAAGAAAAAAGCAACCCTACGGGTTTCGCAGGATTGCCTTTCGGTGGCGGAGAAGAAGAGATTCGAACTCTTGAACCGCTTTTGACGGTTACGCGATTTCCAGTCGCGCGCCCTCGACCAAACTAGGCGACTTCTCCATAAGTGATTTTGGAAAGTCGGGGTTTGGTACGTAAGTACCAGTAAACGCGACTTCTCCATAAGTTATTTATAAACAATTACAAGTGGGTGGCAGTTGGAAGCCAATGGAAAACAAAACCATTTCCTCCAACTGTTCACGGGGTACTGTTACCCTCAAAACCCAACGTGACGATTATATATCAACAATGCGGATTTGACAAGCGGTTGAAAGATTTATTTTTGCGATTTTGCCACAATTTTGCAACGAGAGGCGTCAAAACGATGACATTCGGCGCACGAGTCGGAATATATTGCAGTAGAAAACGATTGTCAAGGCAGAAAGTGAGATGGACGGATATTTGAACGTAATAAGCGTACCTGCAATAGCGTTTGTCGTGTACTGGTCATAGCGATAATCAAGTACGCGGTTGGCGAAAACGAAAAATTCAAGCGATTCATACCTCTTATTGCGGCAGTGCTCGGCGTGGCGGGCGGCATAATATGCTTCTATGCCCTACCCGACATCATTCCTGCCGACAACGTAGTGGTGGCGATAGTGATAGGCGGCGCGAGCGGACTTACGGCAACAGCAACGAATCAAATGATAAAACAAATCGCAAAAAAGGACGAAAAGACCGATAAAGGCGGAAGCGCAAATAGCGACAATATCGATAGCGGCGATGCGGACGATAAATCGGAAACGACCGCCGAATCGAGCGATTCCGCAGACGACTCGCAAACCGACGTTCAAAATATCAACGAGGCGGACGGCGAAACGAACGATGCCGACAATGTAACTGAAAGCGACGAAAAAACCGATGTTTCGGAATCGGATGTTTCAAATATCGACGATTTAACCGAGGAAAAAAGCGATACTGTCGAGGATTCGACGCCCGAATAACTTAAAACGTTTTCAGGTATATGCGAAACTGAAAATAGATATTTACAAATTTGAGTTTATATGATATTATCGAAACATCAAATTTGTAGGAGTAAATATGGGCAATCTACTTGGCGCAACAGCCGACCCTGACCCTCTCAGTACCATTTTCTCATCGATTTTTATAGTTGTTTTGGTTTTGTTTTCGGGATTTTTCTCGGCAACGGAAACCGCTTTTAGTTCGGTCAACAGAACGAAACTCAAATTGAAAGCGCAAGACGGCAACAAAGCCGCGCAGAACGCGCTGAATCTTCTTGACAAATTCGACAAACTGCTATCGACCATACTCGTCGGGAACAACCTTGTCAACATCACGTTGTCGGTTCTTTTCAACAACATATTCGAGAACGTCATACCCGACGCGGCGGTCAGCGGCGTAGTATCGGTCGCGGTATCGACGGTCATCGTTTTGACGTTCGGCGAAATCACCCCGAAAATGATCGCAAAGGAAAATTCCGAGCGTATATGTATGGCGTTCGGCTATCCCATCCGCGCGATTATGGTGATTCTCTACCCCATAACGATATTGTTTTCGGGGCTTAAATTCTTGCTCAAAAAGATATTCAAATCTCACGGCGACGAAAAGATAACCGAAGAAGAACTGCTCTCTATGGTGGAAGAAGCGCAAGAGGACGGCTCGCTCGACTCGCAAGAGCGAGAACTCATATCCAGCGCAATCGAGTTTGACGACTGCGAAGTTGCCGACATACTCGTACCGAGAGTCAACGTCATAGCCGTGCCGACGAATATGCCAATGGAAAAAATCAAATCCATATTCCTCGAATACAACTATTCGCGCTTGCCCGTGTACAAAGATTCTATCGACCAAATCGTCGGTATGATTCACAACATCGACTTTTTCACCGCCCTCGAAAAAGGCGACAAGAACATAAAAAACTACATAACACCCGTTGCCGTTGCGACCGAGCATATGAAAATATCCGCATTGCTCAAAAGTATGCAACGCCAAAAAGTGCATATGGCCGTCGTCGTCGACGAGTACGGCGGAACGCTCGGCATTGTCACCCTCGAAGACATACTCGAAGAACTCGTTGGCGAAATTTGGGACGAACACGACGAAGTGGTCAACTACTTCACCAAAGTGGACGATGAAAACTATCTCGTGGACGGTCGAGCGGAACTCGACGATTTCTTCAAGGAATTTAACGTGGACGAGGACGAAACGGAAAACTTCGATTCGCAAACGGTAAGCGGCTGGGTTATCGAGCAATTCGGCGAAATTCCAAAAAAATCGCAATCTTTCGATTTCAAGAATCTAACCGTCGTCGTAAACAAACTCACTGCACGCAAAATCATCGAAATCAAAGTGCATATCAACCCCGTGTCCGACGACGAAACCGAGCAAGAACAGAAATTCAAACTGTTCGACAAACACGACAAGGACGAAAATAAAGACTGATTTTCCGATTGTATTTCAAATTTTCAATGAAAACAGGATTTTTCAACGAAAAAGGCAACCGATTGGTTGCCTTTTTTGATTCAGATTCGAATTTGAACGGCAAATAAATTGCTTTCAAATTCGCTTATTAATCGTGAAAAAGATTACTTTTTCTTTTCTTCCCTACGCTTGTCGTTGATTATGGCAAGAGCCTTTTCGTCGATGAGAGATATGCCCTCGCTCTTTGCGATTTCAACCATTTGCGTGAGCGCGGCTTTAAGGAAAACTCTGGGTATTTTGGTGAGTTTTGCGCACGCTTCGTCGGTGAACTTCACGGCAGGGTCGATACGCGAGGCGGCGTACTTGACGGAATTGACGTCCCCTTCCTTTGCCTGAATCTTTTCGGGATAAGGCTTTTTGAAGCGAGAGCACCAGAAATTCGTGCTGTCGCGATAGCCGTAATCGACGGGAACGGGCGGGAAATTGCGCCTGTTCACGCCGTTGATTATGGAATCGTAATATTCTTCTTTCATCCAGATTTTGTCTATTTTGAGGATAAAATGCGCGCCGAATTTGCTTGTTATACCGTTAAAATTGCGGTACGGCGGCTCGTATCCTTCGAGGCAACCCGCTTTGTCGAGATATGCGTCTTCGAGCGAACTGTCCCAAGTACATTCGAACACTTGAAACGCCTCTTTGACGATTTGCGGACGGTCAGTACCGAGCGTACTCGACTGCAAGGTGAAAATGCAATCTTTCATTTTTTGCTCGGTCGTGTCGCCGGGGAAACCTAATCTGACGGCTTCTTTGAAGAATTTTTTGTCGTCGGGTATGAAGTTGAGCGCGACTTTGCCCGTACGCAAAATATTTTGTGCGGTGTTAGACGAGTTTCTCACTTCCAAAATCATCGCATAGTAGTCTTTGCCTGCGATGTAGTACGGAAAGCAAAGCGAGTACGAACCGATATTCGTTTGTCCGCTTTCCGAAACGGTGGAAGCAAGCACGACGGGCATCGGGAAAAACGCCGACGTCTGATAAAAGTTGTCGACAATTCGCAAATTCTTAAATTCGCTCATATCATTCACCTCTTTTACAAACTTTTTTGACAAAACGATTTTTGCTTTATTTTACGATTTAATGCGGTTAGAATCCGCAAATTACTTCAAACTTCTCACCGTGTAGCCTTCTTTGGCAAGCACGCGAAGTTGAAGATTGAGTTGGTCGATAAACTCTTTGTTGGATGTGGTTTTGACAATCATACCGATGAGATTTTCGGTGGCTTCGGCGTTGTCGGCGTTGGACAAAATCTTGCGAATACCCCAAGTGCCTTCGAGTTCGCTGGGCGTAAGCAGCAATTCTTCCTTTCTCGTGCCGCTCTTTGCAAGGTCGATTGCAGGGAAAATTCTCTTTTCGCTGAGTCTGCGGTCGAGGTGGATTTCCATATTGCCCGTACCCTTAAACTCTTCGAAAATGACGTCGTCCATACGGCTGCCCGTGTCGATAAGCGCGGTTGCGATGATGGTGAGCGAGCCGCCGTTTTCGATGTTTCTTGCCGAGCCGAAGAAGCGTTTGGGGCTATGAAGCGCGCCGGGGTCGATACCGCCCGAAAGCGTTCTGCCCGTCGGCGGAATGGTAAGGTTGTACGCACGCGCGAGTCTTGTGAGCGAATCGAGCAAAATCACGACGTCTTTGCCCATTTCTACAAGGCGTTTTGCTCTTTCCAAAAGCATTTCCGCCGTTTTGGTATGGTGTTCGGGAAGTTCGTCGAAAGTGGAATAAACCACTTCGCCCTTTATCGAGCGTTGCATATCAGTAACTTCTTCGGGGCGTTCGTCGATGAGCAAAACTTTGAGTTCGATTTCGGGATAATTCTTTGCAATCGAACTTGCAATCATTTTCAAAAGCGTGGTTTTACCTGCTTTCGGCGGCGAAACGATTATGCCTCTTTGACCTTTGCCGATAGGCGAAACGAGGTCGATACAGCGCGTTGCGTATTCTCTTGGCGAAACTTCGAGGCGTATGCGCTCGTTGGGATAGATAGGCACGAGGTCGTCGAAGTTGGGACGTTTGCCCACTTTGTCGGCGTCGATTCCGTTTATCGTCGTAACGCTCACGACTGCGGACGGTCTGCCCTCTTGCACCTTTTTGCAAAGCGACGTGACGTAATCGCCTCTACGCAAACCGTATTGCTTGATTTTCATTGCGGAAACGTAGGCGTCCATTTCGTTAAATTCGCCGTTTTTCACGCGCAAAAAGCCGTATCCGTCGGGATTTATTTCGAGATAACCTTCTCTTATCTGTTCGCTGTCGTCAATGACGGTGAGTTCTGCAAGAATGTTTTCGCGCACGTTGTCGCGCACTGCCTGATTTTGAGAGCGATATGTGTTTTGTCTTTGATTGAAATTTTGATTTCTGTTTTGCTGATATTGATTCTGATTGCGGAACGCAGGTTGGAATTTGGGTTTTTCAAAGCCTCTGGGAAGCGGCGTATCGTTGTTTTGCTCGACCGTGGGCGCAGGCGACGCGGTGAGAACTTCGACGTAACGGCGCTCGGGTTTGCTTTCGCTCGTCGTTTGAGCGGTTTCCGTCGTTTCCGCGGACTTTTTGGGTCTACCTCTGCGAGGTGCTTCGGGGGGCGTCATTTCGCCGTTTGTGATTTTGTACACCAAATCGACGAGATCGGCTTTGTTGAGTTTCGTGGGTGCGCTGACGCCGACGTCTTTTGCGAGGGCACGCATCTCGAAAATGCTTTTTGCCTCCAACTCTTGTTTCGAGAATTTTTGCATTTATTTCTCCTATATACGAGCCAACGCTCGTAAAAAAATGTTATTACAATATTAAAGTGTAGGATTGAAAGTGTATTTGTCCGTTGCCGACTTTTCGTCGGCAACGGCTTAAAAGCAAGTAAATTATTTTGAAAGTTTGTCAAGAACCAAAACTTTTGTTTCTTCGCCGTCGAAGTCCGCTCTGTCGAACTCTACGGTCGTCGAGTCGGCATAAACGATGTTTTCGTCGTCGAAAAGCGACAAAAATTCGTTGACTTTGTCAATGTCGAACTCGCAGTCTTTGGTCTTGTAGTGCATAGGAATCACGACATCGGGCATAATGCGGTCAACGTATTCCTTTGCTTCCTTTGCGTCTATCGTGTAGTTTCCGCCGACGGGAATCATAAGGATGTTCACGGGCATAATGGATTCAACCAAAATCGCGTTGCATTCCTCGCCGATGTCGCCCATATGGCACACGTCCACGCCGTCCATACGATATTTGAAAATGAGGTTATCCCCTCTCAGACTTCCCTTCTTGTCGTCGTGATAGGAACGACTTGCAAGAATGTGAACGCCGCCGATTTCGTATGCGCCGGCTCTGTTGAGAACGGTAGGATCGCCGCTCACTTTCGATACGCAGCAATGGTCGTTGTGAGCGTGGGACACGGTTACGATGTCCGCTTCGACGTCGGGCATTTCATATCCGACATAAGAATGGTAAGGGTCGGTTACAATCTTCGTTCCCGTGCTTTCTTCAAGCAGAAACGACGAGTGACCAAGCCAAGTGATTTTCATTTTTTACTCCTTTTTTTTTCGTCAACCGTTGAGCCTTTCCACAAGTTCGCGAATTTTTTGCGACGGGTCAAGCAAATTTGCAACGGACTCGTTGACGTTTGCCGCAGCAATTATATACGAGATATACTTCGACAAATCGGCTTCCACAAACCATTTGCATTCTTTGAGTTCGGGTATGCGATAGGTAAGGTTCGTTGACAAAACCGCGTCGAAAATACCTTCTTCGTAAGCCTTGTTGAATTTTTCCACGCCTTCGGTGAAGAGCGAGAACGTAGCGGCGAGGAAAACTTTCTTTGCGCCCTTCTCTTTTATTTCTTTTGCGAGTTTGAGAATTGAATCGCCCGTCGCTATCATATCGTCTGCGACAAACACGTTCATACCCTCGACGTTTGCGCCGATGTATTCGTGGGCAACGATGGGATTGCGACCGTTGATAATCGTGGAATAATCCCTTCTCTTGTAGAACATACCGAGGTCGAGTCCGAGCACCGAAGCGTAGAACACGTTTCTCGTCATTGCGCCTTCGTCGGGCGAGATGACCATAAGGCTGTCCTTTTGAAGTTTGACGTCGGGGAAACGTCTTGTGAGGCATTTGAGAATCTGATAGTGTGCAAAATAGTTGTCGAATCCCATAAGAGGAACGGAATTTTGCACTCTAGGGTCGTGAGCGTCGAACGTTATGATGTCCGTTACGCCCATACTTTCAAGTTCTTGAAGCATTTGAGCGCAGTCGAGGGATTCTCTTGCGCTTCTTCTATGCTGGCGTCCGCCGTAGAGCATCGGCATAATGACCGTGATGCGAGCGGGTTTGCCCGTACAGGCACATATTATGCGTTTGAGGTTTTGAAAATGCTCGTCCGGCGTGAGCGGAATTTCTTTTCCGAAGAAGGGATAAGTTACACCGTGATTGCCCGGGTCGCAGATGATATACAAATCTTTGCCGCGAACGGTTTCGTAGATTATGCCTTTTGCGTCGCCGTTGGTGAAACGCGGACAGTCGGATTTGAGAATAAAGGTGTCTTTATGCAGTTTTTTTCCGAGATGCGATTCGCTAAACAGCGTGATAAGTCTTTTATCGATGAGTTGTGCAAGTTCTTCCGCGCCTGGTGTGGCGATAAGCGCGATAGGCGCGCTGGGCGTCTCTGTATAAACTGAAAAATCCGGTGTCATTTGTGCCTCCGTAGGTTGTAAAAAAAGTATAGCAAATATTTTTCGCCTTGACAATCATAATCAATCAACAAAAAAATATTATTTTAAGATTAAATGTCGAGAATTTCCACGAGAATCGAGTTCATAACCGACATGCCCTCTCTTTTCAACGAAACGTAGCCGTCTTTTCTCTCGAAAAATCTTTCGAGTTCGTCGGGAACGCTCGGCATACGCTCGGATTTTACGCCCTTTTTGGTGCGCAGAGCAAGCATAATTTCTTCCTCATACGCGGATTTTTCGTCGAGATTTTCATCGTATTCGCGGCAGATTCCCGCATAAGATTTTGCGCTTTTCACTGCGTTTTTATACTTGTAGAGATTCTTGCAATTTGCAAATCGCACTTGATTTTCGAGCGAGTTTTCACCGTCCGAAGTTTTCAGAAACGAGTGCGCGCCCGCGCCGAAACCGAGATATTCTTCCCTCGTCCAGTAACCGTAGTTGTGATAGGAAATTTTGCCGTCTTTTGCAAAATTAGATACTTCGTATCTATCGAAACCGCACTTTTGCGCCGTGTCGTAGGCAACATCAAACAAATCTTGCGTTTCGTCGTCGCTCGGAACGGATATTCTGCCTTGCTTTATCAATTTTTCGAGCGAAGTGCCTTCTTCTATGCTCAACTCGTACATCGAAAGGTGTTGAACGAGCGGCGCAAGCGTTTCGACTTCCTCTTTTATTCTGTCCGCCGCGTCGAAAGGAAGTCCGATTATCAAATCCGCCGATACGTTGTCGAAACAGCGTTTTGCAAGTTTAATTTTCTCGATTGCGGTTTTCGAGTCGTGCAGTCTGCCTATCGCCCTCAAATTGTCGTCGAAAAGACTTTGCACGCCTATGCTGATTCTGTTTATACCCTCTTTGCGATACGCATTTAATTTTTCCTCGTCCAAACTTTCGGGATTGCACTCTATGCTAAACTCTTTTACGCCCGACAAATCGAAGTTTTTTGCAAGGTTTCGACAAAGATTTTCGATTTGACCGACGTCAAGCAAACTCGGCGTTCCGCCACCTATATATACGGTGTCGATTTTCGCCGCCGAAAACGCCCTGCCTGCAAGTTCGATTTCTCGATTTAATGCGGTTAGATAATCGAAAATCGCTTGTTTGTCGTGACAAGCGTATGAATTGAAATCGCAATATCTGCACTTAGATTTACAGAACGGAACGTGGACGTAAATTTGCATTTTTTCGTTTGAAAACCCCGAAAAATTTTGCGTTTTTCGGGGTTGAATTTTATTTGTTGGGGTCGACTTTGAGTATGGAAATAAACGCCTCGCTCGGCACTTCCACACTGCCCACTTTGCGCATACGTTTTTTGCCTTCTTTTTGCTTTTCGAGCAACTTTTTCTTTCTCGTTATGTCGCCGCCGTAGCACTTTGCAAGCACGTCTTTGCGCATTGCCTTCACCGTTTCTCTTGCAATGATTTTGCCGCCGACGGTGGCTTGAATGGGTATCTCGAAAAGTTGACGAGGTATGACGTCTTTGAGTTTTTCGGCAATGCCTCTGCCCCTTGCGTATGCGTTGTCCTTATGCACGATTATGGAAAGCGCGTCGCACATATCGCCGTTTATCATCATATCGAGGCGCACGAGGTCGCTCTTTTCGTAGCCGTCCATTTCGTAGTCGAGGGACGCATAGCCGCGCGTTCTCGATTTGAGGCTGTCGAAAAAGTCGTAAATGATTTCGTTGAGCGGCATACGATATATGAGTTGAACGCGGGTCGGGTCGATGTAACTCATATCCACGAACACGCCTCTCTTGCCCTGACAAAGTTCCATAATAGGTCCGACGTATTCGGGCGGCGTGTAAAGCGTTGCTTTGACGATCGGCTCTTCGATGCTCGCAATCTCGCTGGGATTAGGCAAAGCGGTGGGATTGTCGATGGTGAGTTTGTCGCCGTTCGTCTTGGTGACGATATACGAAACGCTCGGCGCGGTGGTTATCAAATCGAGGTCGAACTCTCTTTCGAGGCGTTCCTCGATAATTTCCATATGCAAAAGTCCGAGAAAACCGCAACGGAAACCGAATCCGAGCGCGGTGGATACTTCGGGATCGAAACTTAATGAGGCGTCGTTGAGTTGCAATTTCAAAAGAGCCTCTTTCAAATCGTCGTATCTTGCGCCGTCCGCGGGGAAAACGCCCGTATACACCATCGGCGTAGCCTTTTTATACCCGGGAAGCGCCTCTTTTGCGGGATTTTGAGCGTTGGTTATCGTATCGCCGACAGCCGTGTCGCTTACGTTCTTTATGCTTGCCGCGATATAGCCGACTTCGCCCGAACTCAACACGTCGCAAGGGCGCATACCGGGTGAAAAATAACCGACTTCGACGACTTCGAACGTCTTGCCCGACGACATCATTTTTATCGTATCGCCGACCTTGACAGTGCCGTCCATAATGCGCACCATAGAGATTGCGCCGCGATAATTGTCGTAAAAACTGTCGAAAATCAACGCTTTGAGCGGCGCTTCGTCGTCACCCTTCGGCGCAGGCAGTTTTTCGATTATCTGTTCGATTAGATTGTCGATTCCTATACCCTCTTTTGCCGATACGAGCGGACAACCGTCGGTGTCGAGTCCTATGATGTCCTCAACTTCCAGTTTCACCGCGTCCACGTCGGCGGAAGCAAGGTCGATTTTGTTGATTACGGGCAATATTTCAAGGTCGTTTTCAAGAGCGAGATAGACGTTTGACAGCGTTTGAGCCTCTACGCCTTGCGTTGCGTCGACAACGAGCAACGCGCCTTCGCAAGCGGCGAGAGAGCGTGACACTTCGTAGGTGAAGTCAACGTGCCCCGGGGTGTCGATAAGGTTGAAAATGTATTCCTCGCCCTTATACTGATAGTACAGCCTGCACGTTTGAAGTTTTATGGTGATTCCTCTCTCTTTTTCGATTTCCATATTGTCGAGAAGTTGCTCGGACATTTCGCGCGCGGAAACCGTACCCGTCTTTTCGATGAGTCGGTCAGCAAGCGTACTCTTGCCGTGGTCGATGTGCGCGATTATGGAAAAATTGCGTATGTGTTTCTTGCTCAACTTGCCCTCTTCGTTCTCGAACTTCCGCAATATCGCAAAAATTCGGAATAAATTTTGAAAACTATTGACTTTATTATAATTGAATAATAAAATTTTATCAACAAAATAAAAAGACAAATACGAGGGTTAAGTATGAATTTTCAATGGCTTTTCGACAGACCCATTGCACATCGCGGTTTGCACGACGAACAGTATCCCGAAAACAGTATGCCCGCTTACGAACAAGCGATTGCGCATAACTTCAACATCGAAATCGACGTTCACGTTTCAAAAGACGGCGAAGTGGTCGTTTTCCACGACGACAACCTCAAAAGAGTTTGCGGAATCGACAAACTCGTAAAAGACTGCACCGTGGCGGAACTCAAATCCTATCCCCTTGCAAATTCCGAATATACGATTCCCACTTTCAAAGAGTTCCTCGCTCTCGTAGACGGAAAAGTCGGTATCCTTTGCGAAATCAAGGGTATCAATCCTTTCAATCACCGTATCGTGAGAGAAACCATAAAGGTTTTGAACGAAGTGGGCTACAAAGGCAACATCGCCCTTCAATCCTTCGATTTCGGCGCGGTTTTGTATGCAAAACGCCATTCCGACTACGCCGTTGGCGAACTCTGCACTTGGTGTTCCCCCGACGGAAAGCGCAACAGATGGTGGGCAACCGACTTTATGGGCAAACTTTGGATAAACAAAATCACCCGCCCCGACTTCATTGCATACGACGTTCGCGCGGTTGACAGAAAACTCAAAGAAAACAAGTGGATTGTCAAATGGGGCAAAAAAGTGCCTATCCTTATGTGGACGATAAAGTCGCAAGAAACTCTCGAAGACGCGACGAAATACGCAAACAACGTTATATTCGAGCATATGGACGCGGCGCAAATGAACGACTTGGCAGGAAAGTTTATGCCCTTCCGTTGCCTTGAAAAGAATCTGCCCTCGAACAAATAACGAAAGCGGAAAAACGCAGATAACTCATCGTTTCAGTCGATTGCTTATTTGACAAGCAAATCCGTAAATTCGTCGGCAAACGACAAGTAATTAGTTAGTTGACATCACGATTAAACAATCAAAAAAAACGGCACTCTTTCGAGTGCCGTTTTCGTTTAAGTTTGTCGATTCTTATTCGACGTCTTCCTTTTTGAGTTTTGCGCCCACTCTCTTGACAAACGCTTTCAAAGTGTTGCCGACGGTTTCGGGCATAGCCTTGATGTCGACAATCTTGGAATTGTTCGTAATCGAATAACTGACGTATGCGTAGTAACCGATGAGGATAACCGTGAATACGCAGAACGTGATGTAGAACGCGCCCGTCGTTTCGAAGTTGGTGATTGCGCTTGACAACACGCCGCTCTTGACGAATCCGCTTTGGTTCATAAGTTGAGCGTAGTTGAGGAAGCCGAGGAAGGACATTCCGCTTGTGACGAAGTACATTCTCTTGTCGCCGCTGACCATCGTGAAGATAAATGCAAGCGCGATTGCGAGGAACAAGTAGGTGTACGTCACTTTGATTGTGAACACCGCGATAACAGCGAACGTGAAGGACGCAAGAAGCAAGAGTTCTTGTTTGTTGCGGTTCTTGAAGTAAAGCGAAATGACGTATGCTTCGAGCACCAAGAGGAAGATAAGGTTGAGGATATTGACGCTTTGTTGCGAGGACTTGCCGTTCATACCAACCATACCGTAGAGGTTGAACGCGTTCTTTACGAAGTAGTTGACGTTGGTCATTTGACCCATCATCATCTTGAATCCGTAGAAAGCGTCGCCTGCGGCGATTTGGTGAATCGCGCAAGGAATGGTAAGCGCGTAAGCAAGGACGAAGCAAGCGGGCAAACCGAACACGATTTTCGCTCTGTTGGACGTAAACTTCTTCTTGTCGTCGTTATCCTTGATGTACATATACACGAAGTATGCAACCACGATCGGCGCAATCGCCATCGCTCTCAAATCGAGGACTGCGGCGAGAGTCATAACGAAGTAGGTTGAGATATACTTCTTGTTGATCATAAGAATGAGCGCGCCCACGACGAGAGCAATCAAAAGGCTCTCGAAAGTTGCGCTGTGTCCGCTCACCATAAGCGCGAACGGCAACATTGCGTATACGCTTGCGTAAACGGTTGCGAGTTTGTTTCCGACTTGCTTTTTGCCGTAGAAGTAAATCATCGCAACGACTGCCAAATCGGCAAGTACGTTGATAAGGCGAAGCAAGATTGAAAGCGAAGCGTCGTCCATTCCCTGTCCGATGAATCCAAGTACGGACAAGATGTAAATCACGCCCGGCGAGTACGTCACGGTCGTGTTTGCGGTAGCCATCTTCTCTGCGAAGTTGAAAACGCCGTTGTTTACGCCGAGATATTTTCTTGCGACGTTGAGCGTATTCGACATTTCACTGCCCATACCGTACATCGTGAGCAAAATCACGAGGCGAAGCGCGGCGGCTGCAAGAAGAATCATAGACACGATAAACGCGTCGTTTTGATACCACTTTTTCGTAAGCACGTCGGACTTTTTGTCGTAAACCGCGGTTTTGCCGAAATCGACGAAAGCGTCTTTTCTTGCGTACAAGCGTCTGATAAGGACGTATGCGCAAGCAAGAAGCGCAACGCCGAACAAACTCATAAGCACCGTGAAGCAGATGCCGTTGACGTCAGTGTTGGTGTAAACGGTGGTCGCCTTCTTGAAGTTGATAAGGTCGTAACCTTCCGCCACTTCACCGACTCTCGATACGTTCACGTTGTCGAAGTACACAGTGCCTTTGCAGTTATTTTCGTTCGAGCCGAGGCAAAGCGCAATCGTGAGATAGTCGGTGTTCTTGGGTTTGACGTAGAAAGTGCTCGTCACGAATCCGTTGGTCTTTTGCGTGCGCGACACGAACTTGTAGTCGACGTTTTCAAGGAAAGCGACGTATGCGCCCTGCTTGTTGGAAAGGTCGGAATCGATTCTGATATCGACGGTCACTTTGTAGATTTTGTTGACTTCGACCTTGACGGATTGTTTGAGATAACTGTATCCCGCAGACTTGTTTTCGAGTTTGAGAACGTTGTCGTTGCTTTCGGAATCCGAACGTTGAACTCTTGCAAAAGCCACGCTCGAAGAAGACGTCGTCCAACCCTCGAACTTGTTTTCGGACGTAAAGTTTGAAAAGTCGCCGTTTGTGACGAGATTTACGCCCTCTTGGGACTCAGCGTTGTTGCAAGCCGTAAATGCGAAAAGTGCCAGTACGAATACCAGCACTAACGCACTTATGAAAATTGTTTTTCTTTTCATTGTGTTCCTCTGAAAAATCAAGCAAGCGATTAGACTTCTTTAAGTTTTGCCGCTTTGCCGGTTCTTTCTTTCAAGTAATAGAGTTTTGCACGTCTGACTTTGCCGTGACGAACGACTTGAATGCTGTCGATCTTGGGCGAATGAAGCGGGAACGTTCTTTCAACGCCGACGCCGCACGCGATACGACGAACAACGATTGTTTCGCGGATGCCGCCGTTCTTTCTTGCAATGACGATTCCCTCGTAAGTTTGGATACGTTCTCTCGTACCTTCAACGACTTTGACGTTCACTCTGACGGTGTCGCCGATTGCGATTTCGGGCAAGTTTTGTTTCATACCCTCTTTTTCGATTGTGTCGATAATGTTCATTTTTGACCTCCTGTATTTGCGCGATGTTCACGACAAGCGTCTCTTGTTCGGCGGAACATCCGAGTCACGCGTGTTATATTATCATAAATAAATTTATTAAACAAGCAAAAAATCAATATATTTTGACATTTAATCAAATTTTTGAATTTTTACCTTATTTTCGCACTATTTCCGCACTTTTCCGAGCGGTTTTTCGCAGCGTTTTGCATCGTTTCGAATCGGTATCGATATGAGGTTATTTGCGCGGATATTTCGCGTCGTTCACGCAAAAGGCGTTTTCGATATGGCGGATTCCATCGTCGTCGATTGCGATAATGTCGAATCGCACGTTTGTTCCGCTTATGCGCTTTTGCGACAAATACGACTTTGCGGCGGTGACGTATCTTCCCGCCTTGTACGCCGTCACGGCTTCTTCGGCAGAACCGAACTCGCTGCCGTATCTCGTCTTGACTTCCACGAAAACGATTGTCCTTTCGCCCCTTTTAAGAGGCTGAATTTTCAAGAGTTTATGCACCTTTTCGACGAATGCGTTTTTTGCGTTTCGCCTGATTAGATTGCCGTTTTCGTCGGTGTAGCACTCGCAAATCAAGTCCACTTCGCAATCGCAGTATTTCGCGTTGTGTTCGAGGATTTTATACCCTTCTTTTTCAAGGTAATCGGCGGCGATTTTCTCGCCTACGTCGCCTGCGAATCTCGTGTTCATTTCACAAAGTTTCCTATAAAGGATTTTCTATGAATGGGCGTTGCGCCGTATTCTTTTAGCGCGGCGATGTGCTTTGCAGTGCCGTAGCCCATATTATGCTCGAAGTCGTACTCTGGATAAACCTTCGCCATTTCTTCCATATATCTATCCCTCGTCACCTTTGCGACGATGGAAGCGGCGGCAATCGAATAGGAAAGCGCGTCGCCGTGAATGATTCCGAACGTCTTGTACGGAATGTCGAGTTGAAGCGCGTCGACGATAACCACGTCGGGCTTTACCGAAAGCGACATAATCGCGTCGCGCATACAGGCTTTGGTGGCGTTCAAAATGTTCATTTCGTCGATTTTTTCGGGCGGATAGGAAACAGTACTCACCGCAACCGCTTTTGAAAGTATGACGTCGTACAACTTTTCTCGCTTGCCTTTGCTCACTTTCTTGCTGTCGTTCACGCCGACTATTAGGTCGTCCAAATCCATAATAACGGCGGTGCAAGTCACAGGACCTGCAAGAGGTCCTCTGCCCACTTCGTCGATACCGCAGATATAGCGATAGCCTTTTTCGCGCAGTTGGTTTTCGTACGTCATCAAATCTTTCGGGTCAACCATAATTCTTCCTTCGTATTGCCTTTTATTGTCTTTTGACTGATTATTTGCCCAATTAGTCGTAATTGTTTCGTTGCACTTGATTTAATTTATTCTGCTCAACTATTTGTCGGAAAGCACGAGTTTTCTCGGCTTTTCAAGCATAATTTTGCCGAGTTTACCTTTTCTGAACTCGTCGATAATCATTTTTGCCGTGCGTTCGTAATCGGGTTGATTGCCTTTGAGTTTGAAGCCGCGCGACATAGCGATTTGCTCGAAAATATCAATGGTTTCCTCGCTCAAAACGTCGAGGTTGTAGCGAGTTTTGAGTGATTCGGGATAAAGCGTTTTCATTTCGCCGATAAAATCGAACGCAAGTTCGCTTACGTCGAGAATATCCTCTCGTATCGAGCCGATATACGCAAGGTGGTGCGCAACTTTTTGATCCTCGAACTTGCCCCAAAGCGTTCCGGGCGTGTCCAAAAAGTCCACGTTGTCGATGGAAAGCCATTGTTTGCCGCGCGTTACCCCGGGTCTATCCCCCGTCACTGCTTTCGCTTTTTTCACCATAGCGTTGATTATCGTCGATTTTCCGCTGTTGGGAACGCCGACAACCATCGCTCTGACGGATATATTTGCGCCTTTTTGCGCGTATTTTTCGATTTTGTCAGCAACGACGCGTTTGAGTCCCGCAACGATTTGCGAACAATCCCCCGACGTGCCTATCGCCTTGACGTACGGTTTGCCCTGTTTTTCAAATTCTTTGCACCACAAATCGAGGTCGCTTTTTTCAACGAGGTCGCACTTGTTGAAAACGTAAAGCACCTTTTTGCCTTGCAAAAGTTTGTTGAAAAGCGGATTATCGCAAGAATAAACCGCTCTTGCATCGATGACGTAAATGAGCGCGTCGACAAGACGAAGATTGTCTTCCATCATTCTTATCGCTTTCGTCATATGACCGGGAAACCATTGTATGTTCATAGAGTCCTTCTTTGTTGCTTATTATTTTTACAATCCGACTTTGTCGACAGCAACCGATTTTCGCAATAAATTATATTAATTCGAAATCCATTATCATAATCCGATTGCGATAGTCGAAATCGGCATTCTATCGGCACGTTTTTGCATTTTACGGGAATATATTTTCCGCTTTTATAACTCAAAACGAATCCGCAAAAAAAATGCGTTCTCGTCTTGATTGTTTTCGTTGTAAACTTCAAAAAAGCCGTCGATTATCGACGGTGTTTTTTCTTCTTTTTGGGCAAATACGCTTTCAAATCCGCGTCTTTGAAAAGGTCGGGACGGTTTTTCATAGTGATTTCGAGGGATTTTTCCTCTCGCCATTTCGCAATATCCTTGTGATTGCCGCCGAGCAAAACTTCGGGTACGCTTCTGCCTCTGTAAACTTCGGGGCGAGTGTACTGCGGATATTCCAAAAGTCCGTTTGAAAAACTTTCCTCGCTCGTCGATTCGTCCGAGCCTAAAACGCCGTCGATGTATCTCGCAACGGTGTTTATCACCACGAGCGCAGGCAATTCGCCGCCCGTAAGAACGTAATCGCCTATGGACAATTCCTCGTCAATGCAGATGTCGAGCGCGCGTTGGTCAACGCCCTCGTAATCGCCGCAAAGAATGAGTATTCTGCCCTCTTTTGCGAGGCTTTCCACCTTCTTTTGACAGAGTTTCGTGCCTCTCGGCGACATATAGACGCGCCACGCCTCGTGATTAGGGTCAACCGTTTCGATTGCGCTCACGATGGGGTCGGGCGTCATAACCATACCTGCGCCGCCACCGTATGGCGTATCGTCTGTTTTGAGGTGTTTATCCTGTGAAAAATCGCGTATATTCGTTATTTCAACGCCGAATTTGCCCGAATCGATAGCCTTGCCTAAAAGGCTTTGATTCAGGACGGAAAAGTATTCGGGAAATATCGTCAATACGTCAAATTTCATATCAGTTGTACACGACTACACGCGGAAAAATCATATCGTCGAGAACCATTTTGCCGTTTTCGAGGTCGACTTGCTTAATCAAATTGCCGATTGCGGGAAAACTGAGCGATTCCTGACCGTTTTTGACAACGTATACGTCTGCCGAACCGTACTGCAAAACGTCGCATACCTCGCCTATAACCTCGCCTGCCACAACGACGTCGAGTCCTATCATATCCACGATATAATACTTGCCGTCGGGAAGTTTGGGAAGGTCGTTTCTGTTTGCGGTGATGAGTTTATTTCGCAAAAGTTCGGCTTTTTCGACGGTATCTATGCCGTGCAAAGTGACGTAACCCACCGCGCCTTCGGGCGAGATGTGTTCCACCGCGTACTCGATTCCGTCGATTTTGAGTTTTTTAAGGCGAGAAAACCGTGCGGAATCGGAGGAATATATCTCGATTTTGAGTTCCCCTTTCAAGCCGCGCGGTTTAAGCACCTTGCCTATTGTCAATTCAGATTTCATCTTTTTCTTCGATGACAACATTGTATCTCACGTTGCTCTTCGAACTTGCGGATTTGACGAGCGTGCGGATTGCTTTTGCGATTCTGCCTTGCTTGCCGATAATCTTGCCGATGTCCTTTTTTGCAATCGTGATAACGATGTCGTTTGCATTGTTTCCGTCTCTTTGTTCGACGGTGTAATCGCCGTCGGGAACGAGAGAGGAAACAAGATATTCGACCAGTTCAATCATTGTCGTCACCAATTACTTCTTCTCGACGATACCCTGAGAAACGAGCAAGCCCATAACCGTATCGGTGGGTTGTGCGCCTTTTGCGAGCCATTCTTTTGCTTTGTCGGCGTCGATAACGATTTGCTTGGGTTCGGAAACGGGGTTATAGAAACCGATTTGGTCGATATATTTGCCGTCTCTTGCTTTGCGAGAATCCATTGCAACGATACGATAGAAAGGTGCTTTTGTTGCGCCCATTCTGGTGAGTCTAAGTTTAACCATAATAGTTAATCCTCCATTTGTAATTAAGATTTTTATTGATATATTTCTATATTTTTGCGATTTTTGGAATACTTCGTGCGGTTTTTTATCAGAACAAGCCTTTAAGACCTCTCAAACCTTTAAGTCCGCCCTTTTGCATTCTTGCCATCATATCCTTTGTCATTTCAAACTGTTTGAGCAGTTGATTGACTTCTTGAATGGAAGTTCCGCTTCCTTTGGATATACGTTTCTTTTGCGACGCTTTTATGATTTCGGGATTCCTTCTCTCTTTCGGCGTCATCGATTGAATGATTGCTTTCGTCCTTGCAATCTGCTTTTCGTCGATTTGCGCGCCCTGTTTGAGTTTGCCCGAAAAGCCGGGTATCATCGACATCATATCTTGAAGATTACCCATCTTCTTCATACTGTCGAGTTGTTGCAAGTAGTCTTCGAGGTCAAAAGAATTTTCTTTGAGTTTCTTTTGAAGTTTGACCGCTTCTTCTTGCGAAATCGCGGCTTCTGCTTTCTCGATGAGCGTAAGCACGTCGCCCATACCGAGAATCCTCGACGCCATACGTTCGGGATGGAAAGGTTCGAGGTCTTCCATCTTCTCGCCCGTACCGTTGAATTTGATGGGTTTGCCGGTCACTGCCTTTATGGAAAGTGCCGCGCCGCCCCTCGTGTCGCCGTCGAGTTTGGTCATAATCACGCCGGTGATATCGAGTTTCTTGTTGAAAGTATCTGCAACGGTGACTGCGTCCTGACCCGTCATACTGTCAACCACAAGCAAAATTTCGGTGGGTTTGACGGCGTTTTTGACGTTTATCAACTCTTGCATAAGGTTTTCGTCGATATGCAAACGTCCTGCCGTGTCGATAATCATCGTGTCGTAGCCGTTTTTGAGAGCGTACTCGACGCCTGCCTTTGCAATCTTCACGGGGTCGACTTGACCCATATCGAAACATTCGGTGTTAGCCTTTTTCGCAACGACGTGGAGTTGTTGGATTGCCGCAGGTCTGTATATATCCCCTGCAACCAAAAGCACCTTTTTGTTTTGCTTTTTGAGATACGTTGCAAGTTTGCCGCACATCGTCGTCTTGCCCGCGCCTTGCAAACCGCACATCATATAAATCGTGGGTTGCTTGTCGCTTACGGCGAGTTTTTGATGCGTACTACCCATCAACGCGCAAAGTTCCTCGTTGACGATTTTGACGATTTGTTGCGCAGGGGTCAAGGATTTGAGAATATCCTCGCCGAGTGCCTTTTCGCTCACTTTTGCCGTAAAATCCTTGACGACGTTGTAGTTTACGTCCGCTTCGAGCAAAGCCACGCGGATTTCACGCATCGCTTGCTTGATTTCCAATTCCGTCAACTTGCCTTTGTTGCGAAGTTTGGAAAATATATGGTTCATTCTGTCGGATAAACTTTCAAAAAGTGCCATTTATTCCTCCATTAACAACCGAAGTTGCTGAGCGCAATTTTTTGCAGTTTCGTTATCGACCTTTTCGAGCGAATCGATAACGGCGTGCATTTTTTTGTCTTTCTCGACAAGACGAAGTTTTTGTTCGTACTCGCAAAGGTGTTTTTCGCCCTTGTTTATGCCGTCGAGAACGGCTTGACGAGATATGCCGACGATGTTTGCGATTTCCCCGAAAGACAAATCCTCGTCATAGTGCATAACGAGCAAATCGTTTTGTCTTTGAGTCAGAAGCGCACCGTAGTAACTTCTGAGCGTAGAAATTTCAAATCTATCCATATAACCTATCAAGCATTTTAACTTGACACTATCATACGCCAAAATAAAAAAGGTGTCAAGCATTTTTGCAAGACACCTAAAAATATTTTATAATAACTATATTGAATTGATTGTTTATTCGTTCGCCGATAATCGAAAATGCACAATTTTCGGCTATCTAACGCGTTTATTTTGATTTATCACAGCAACGCGTTGATAAAGTCTTTTGCGTCGAACGGAATCAAATCGTCGATTTTTTCACCGACGCCGACGTACACAACGGGAAGTCCGAGTTCCTCGCTTATCGCAAGCACCACGCCGCCCTTTGCCGTTCCGTCGAGTTTGGTGAGGATAATGCCGTCCGTATCGATGTCCTCACTGAAAATTTCCGCTTGCGACACTGCGTTTTGACCCGTCGTCGCGTCGAGAACGAGATATTTTCGAAAGTCTGCGTTCGGCAATTCACGCTCAACCACTCGGCAAATCTTTTGAAGTTCTGCCATAAGGTTCTTTTTGTTGTGAAGTCTGCCTGCGGTGTCAACCAAAATCACGTCGTTGCCCTTTGCTTTTGCCGAAGAAATCGCGTCGAACACGACAGCCGCAGGGTCTGCGCCCTCGTTGTGACGGATAACTCTCACGCCCGCGCGCTCGCCCCACACTTCGAGTTGCTCGCTTGCAGCGGCTCTGAACGTATCTGCGGCGGCAACGACAACCGAATGTCCTTGCTCTTTGAACATATGCGCGAGTTTGCCGATTGCGGTGGTTTTGCCAACGCCGTTTACGCCCGAAAGCAATATGACGAGCGGATATTCATATTCGGGAATATCGTAGTCGATATCCTCTGTCATAAGTTCGGCAAGAACGTCTTTTGCGTCTTCGGGTTTCTTGATTTTGCGTTTAAAAATCTCGTCTTTGAGTTCGTCTATGAGGTTTTCGGTTGCGGTTATACCGACGTCTGCGGTGAGCAACGCTTCTTCGAGGTTCTCATAGAACTCGTCGTTGAGTTCTCTTGCCGAGAAAGCAAAAAACAATTTCTTTGAAAACGCGTCTTTGGTTTTCTTTATCCCTTGTACGATTTTTTGAAAAAATCCCATATCATACCCCTGTTATTTATTGCCGTATCGTTTATAAGAGTGTGCGGCGTGAACTCTAAAATTGAAATTTCCCCTTCCTCACGTGTTTCCCCTACCGCCGTTCCCCCTCTGCATAAATTTGAGGGAACCCACGGCGTCCGCTTCGCGTGGGGCAACACTCGGTGCTCGCATAGAAAGGGACATTTCACTCATTATGTCACCGTCCTTTGTGCGCCAGCTACGCACCCAAACGGCACAGTCGGACGGTACTAATCATCAAGCTCGACGCTCGCTTTTCTCGCCGCCGTTGCGGCTCGCGTTCCGTCTGCGAATTAGCACATTCCGTTTATAAGTACGCCTTGAATAAGTGTTCGTTTGACAGCTTGCGTGCGAAGCGCGCAACACCAAACAATCGTGCGTGCGGAACTGCGGTTTGAGTTTTTACCCGTGCTTGAACTGATAGCACACGCACGATTGTGCGGTTAGAAGCAAAATAATCTAGCAAGGCTCTCGGCAATACGCAAACTTGCGTGTTGCCGTTGCCTTAGCAACGATTATTTTGCGTGTTTCGCCGCTTCCTCAAACTCAATCGAAACTATCTTCGTTACGCCCTTTTCTTCCATCGTAACACCGAAAATCGTGTCTGCGTGGCGCATAGTCGGTTTTCTGTGCGTGATGACGATAAACTGCGTATAGTCGCTGAATTTTTTGAGGAATTCCGCAAACAAGTTGACGTTGGCGTCGTCAAGTGCCGCTTCGATTTCGTCGAGTACGCAGAACGGCATCGGTTTGAGTTTCAAGATTGCAAACAGAATCGAGATTGCCGTCAACGCCTGCTCGCCGCCGCTCAAAAGACTGATGTTTTGCAGTTTCTTTCCCGGGGGTTGCGCGTAGATGTCGATACCTGCTTCCAAAACGTCGTCCGTGTCTTGCATATTGAGGCGCAACTCGCCCTTACCACCGCCGAACAGTTGTTGGAACACGTCCTTGAAGTTCTCGCTGATTTGGTCGAATGCGTCCGAAAACTTGGTTTGCATTTCGCCCGTAAGTTCGTTTATTATCGTAACGATGTCGTCGTACGCCTTTTGAATGTCGTCGCGGTAGGTCGTTTGCTCTTGCAATCTTTCCTCTGTTTCTTTGAGGGTTTGAAGCGCGAGCGGGTTGACGTCGCCGAGTCTGTTTATGGACTTTTTGAGGTCGGATATAACCGTCAACGCGCCGTACGCCTTAAATTCGGGGTCTTTGAACTCGACCGCGCTTGCGTACGTCAAATCGTATTCTTCGAGAATGTGTTGTTGTTGCGTGCGCATTTCGATGTCCACGTTTTCGAGCATATTCTCGTCGCGCACTTTCTTTTCGTTGACCGCCATTCTCTCGTCGGTAATACGAGTTTTTTCCTGGTCGAGGGATACGATTTCGTCGGATATTGTGCGCTTTCTCACGTTGAGGTCGGCGATTTGCTTTTCCAAAACGGCGATTCGAGCCTCGTCCTCTTTCGAGAACGTCGTTTTTTCGGGCGCGTTGGTGATATTGTCGAGGTTTTGCTGTTCGAGTTTTAAAGACGCGATAACGTCGAGTTTCTCGTCTTCGAGGGTTTCTCTTTCGCGCCTATAACGGAACAAATCCTGATCACAAGCGTCCAAAATGCTCTTGTGACCCGCGAGTTTGACTCGGATTTCGGTCACTTGCTCTGCCATAACTTCTCTTTCGCTCTTTTGCTCGCTACTGACGTTCTTCGAACTTTCGAGCATAGAAGTATATTCTTCTTTCTTTTCGGCAACGACCTTTTCGAGTTCGTCGATAGAACTGATTTTTTCTTCGAGTTCCTTGATTCTCGCCTTGACGATTTCGTATTCTTCGGCGTTTTTGGAAATTTCCTCTTGCAAGGATTGCGTAACTTCGTAGGCTTGTTTTGACTTGTCTTCGTTGAGGCTGTTTTCTATGCGAAGTTCGCTTATCTCTTGATTGAGTTGCTCAATTCTATCCGACAAATCTTTGAGTTCTTGCTCGCGTTCGGCGCGTTGATTGTTGAGAAGCGCGATATTGTTCTTGATTTTTTCGAGATTCGCTTGCGCTTGTTCAATTTTCTTTTCTTGCGCGAGCAAACCTTGCGTTTGCGACCTTCTCGAACCACCCGTAATTTCACCGCCGCGCGAGAAGATTTCGCCGTCGAGCGTCACGATTTTTATGGATTGATTGTATTTTTTGAAGATTCTAATTGCGTTGTCGATGTTGTTTACGACCACCGTACCGCCCAAAAGCGTTTGCACGAATCCGTCGAATTTCTTGTCGTATTTGATGAGGTCGCTTGCCAAGCCGTAACAACCGGGTTCGGTGAGTACGCCCCTGTTTTCGCCAGTAAGCGGACGAGGACGGCAAGAGGTCAACGGTCTGAACGTAACGCGTCCGTAACCCTTTTGTTTTAAGTAGTTGATGAGGTCGCTCGCGTCGCGCTCGGTTTCCACCAACACGTTTTGCATCGCGCCGCCCAAAGCGTACTCGATTGCCGCTTCAAAGTCGCTCGGAACGGTGATGACTTCCGCCAAAACGCCCCAAATCTTCGAGCCTATCACGGGGTCGTGCTTGCTGTCTTGCATAAGGCGTTTTACGGCGTCCTGATAACCCGAATATTCGTTCTTTATGGACGTCAAAAGGTTGAGGTTGCCTTGCGCAAGCCCCAGTTTCGAGTTGAGGCTAACGATGTCATCTGCGTAACTTTGAATCGCCTCTTGATTTTCGAGTTTCGTGGACAAAGCCTCGTTGTACTCGCTCATAAGCGCGCGCATACGCTCTTTTGTGGACTTGACTTTTCCGTCGTAAATGGCAAGATTTGTAAGTTCCTCGTCAAGACGAGCCTTTTGTTGATTTACGAGCGACAAAAGCGTCTTTGCTCTCTCGTCGTTTATGCCTTTTTCTGCAATGAATCCTGAAAGGTTGGATTTGAGCGCGCCCAAATCTTCGATTGCTTTGACGTAGTCGATGTTGCGCGCTTCGAGGTCGGTTTCCGCACCTGCGAGCGATTTTGAAAGCGAAGCGTATTTTTGTTGCAAAGCCTCTGCTTCTCTGCTCGTTTGAAGATATATCTCGAACTCGGCTTCTTTCTTTTCTTCTGCCTTTTGAATGAGTTGACCCGACACGGTGAGTTGACCGTCTATGGATTGCAATTCGCTGTTAAGACGCGCGATTTCGCCTTGAATATGCTTGATTTTCTCTTGCAAAATGCCTGCCGCGCCTTCGAGTTTCGCCGCGTCGACTTTGAGTGCGAGAAGTTCGCTGTTGCTTTCGTCGTATAAGCGGTCGATACCTGCGGATTCCCTTATGCAATCGTCGTATTTCTTTATGCACTCGTTGAGTTGCATTTCCTTGACTTTGAGGTCTTTTTCGCTCGCTGCCAAACGGTCGTAAATCTTCTGCTTTATGCTCTGATTGTTCTCGTAATTGTAGATATAGAGATTGACCTCGTTCTTTTTGAGGTCGTCTTTGAGCGCAAAGTATTTTTCGGCGGTTTCGGCTTGTTTTTTGAGCGGATTTATCTGCTTTTGGATTTCGTCGATAACCTGATTTGCCGTTTCGAGATTGACGGCGGTTTTTTCGAGTTTTCTTTCCGCTTCCGTACGTTGCGCGCGGAATTTGGAAATCCCCGCCGCTTCTTCGAAAATCTGACGGCGGTCACCGGGCTTTGCGGACATAATTTCCGCAACTCTGCCCTGACCTATAATCGAATATCCTTCCTTGCCGATACCTGTGTCGTGGAAAAGCGAGATAATGTCACGCATACGCACGCGGTTGTGGTTTATGTAGTACTCGCTCAAACCGCTACGGTCGAGTTTTCTTGTGATAACCACTTCTTCAAACGGCATAGTCGGGAAGATATGCTGATCCGAGTTGTTGAAAACGAGGGAAACTTCGCAATAGGACATACTTTTGCGCTTTTCCGTACCGGCAAATATGACGTCTTGCATATTTTTACCGCGCAGGGATTTTGCGCTCTGTTCACCCAAAGTCCAACGGATAGCATCGGCAACGTTCGACTTACCGCACCCGTTCGGGCCGATAATCGCCGTTACGCCCTCTTGAAAAGGGATTTCGATTTTATCCGCAAAAGACTTGAAGCCCCTTGCCTCGATTTTGACGAAATTTAACAAAATCGTATACCTAACCTTATTTTAATACTTATACATAATAACATATAGAAACGGCGTTTTCAAGCGGTTTTTCTTATGTTTCACACAAGTTTCACATCGCCCGTGAAACATCGAACGTTAATTTTGTAAATTTGAAATTTTGAATAGGTTAGAATATAGAAAAAGTCGCAAAACGATGTTTGCGACCTTTTGTGAAACATTTTTGTTTTACGCCTTATTTTCGAGAAATAAGTCGTATTATTTGAATTTTTAGGCGAATTTTCGAAAAATTTACTTTTTCATCACGCCTTCGAGCGCGACTTTTGCGGCGTTTTGCTCGGCTTCTCTCTTGCTCTTGCCCTTGCCAACGCCTGCGGTGAACGTGTTGATTTTCACTTCTACGACGAAAGTGGGATTGTGCGCAGGACCTGTGCGTTCTATTTCGCTATACGACACCGAAACGTCGTTCCTCGACGCAAATTCGTTGAGTCGGCTCTTGTAATCGTCCTCACCGAAATGTTTGCATTTGCCGTTGAACAAGTCGGCAAGTTTTGAAAGAATAAACTTCTCTGCAACGTCTATACTCTTGCTGTCGAGATAGATTGCCGCAATCATAGACTCGAACAAATCGGACATAATCTTGGCTTGCGAACTGATGTACGCAACGTTTTCGCCCTTGCCTACGATAAGATAATTTTCAAGTCCGAGTTTCTTGACTTCCTCTGCGAGCGGTTCTTTGGACACAATTGTCGCGCGGATTCTCGTAAGCGCGCCCTCGTGCGCGTTAGGATTGATTTCCATAAGGCGTTTCGCCACTATAAAGTCGAGAATACTATCCCCAAGAAATTCCAAAGACTGATAGTTTTCCAAAGCGTTTTTGGAAGCCGAACCGTGCGTAAGCGCACGTTGAAGCAATGACTTGTCTTTGAACGTGTATCCGACGATTTTTTCTATTTTCTTTATGTCTTTTTCTTCCATTCTTATTGAAAAATACTGTTGTTTTTGCGTGTTTTTTTTGCTATTTTTTGCGTAATTTTTGGCGATTTTTTGCCGTTTTTTCGCTTGTTTATCGCTTATTTCCGTCGTTTATTCGTTTGATATTAGGCTGAATTATCGCTTAATTCTCTGCGGTTTCGGGTTTGTCGAGTACGCTCATACCGCTTGCGATTTTGTCGCAAATCTTGCTTTCGGCAAGGGATTTTGCTTGCAATATGCTTGCGGCGACGGATTTCGCCTTCGAAGCGCCGTGCGATTTGACAACGACTTTCTTTACGCCGAGGAAGCACGCGCCGCCGTGAGCGTTGTAGTCCATTTTCTTTTTGACTTTCGCAAATACGGGTTTGAGCATAAGCGCGCCGAGTTTCGTGCGCAATCCGCCTGAATAGACGCCCTCTTTGATGAGCGAAAGCATAGTGTTTGCAGTGCCTTCCGCGGATTTGAGAGCGATGTTTCCGTTGAATCCGTCCGAAACCACGACGTCGAAATCGCCGCTCAAAATATCGCGCGCTTCGCAGTTGCCGACAAAGTTGATTCCTTCCGTTTGCGCGAGCAATTTGTGCGCTTCTTGGGTGAGTTCGTTTCCCTTGTGTTCCTCAACGCCGTTGTTGAGAAGTCCCACTCTCGGATTTTTTACGCCGAGCATTGCGGTTGCGTACGCACTTGCCATAATAGCAAAATGCACGAGGTTTACGCTCTTGCAATCGACGTTTGCGCCGCAGTCGCAAAGCACCACGCCGTTGCCTTTGAGAGTGGGAAGCACGGGCGCAAGCGCAGGACGAGTTACGCCCTTTATGCGACCGACTTTGAGATATGCGCCTACAAGCACCGCACCCGTCGAGCCTGCCGAAACGAATCCGCCCGCCTCGTCGTCGTGCATAAGCGCGTCGAACGCCTTGACCAAAGAACTTTCTTTCTTCGTTCTTATTGCCGTCGTGGGCGTATCGTCGTTGGTTATCACGTCTTTTGCGTCGATTATATCCAACCTACTCTTGTCGTATTCTTTGCATTCGCGAAGAGATTGTTCGATTGCGTTTTGGTCGCCAACGAGCACGACTTTGAGATTTTTGTCTTGATTGAGAGCGTCAACCGCACCCAAAACTATTTGCAAAGGCGCATTATCGCCGCCCATCGCGTCAACAATGATTTTCATAAATCACCTATAATATATTGATGTGATTATTATAACAAGAACTTGAACGGAATACAAGAAAATCTTGTATTTATGAGTTACGGATATTTGTTGTTATTATAATTTGAAAGTGGATTTTAGGAAAGTTTTGAAAAATTTGTGCGGGTGTATTTAAGCGCAATATTTGGATTAAGAGCGCGAAAAAGCCTCGTCACAGCAACCCTAATTTACTTGCGTAAATGAGTTGTTGTGATGAGGCTTTGACAATGCTATTAGCCAAATAGTGCGCTTAAATTACTTTTCGCTCTTTTTTTGAACGATTTGCTCACCATCATAGTATCCGCATTTCGGGCATACTTGGTGGCTCTTAATCAATTCGTGGCATTGAGGGCACTCGGTGAGACCGGGCGCTTTAACTTTCCAGTTTGCAAAACGGGAATTCGTTTTGGATTTTGAAACTTTATTTTTAGGTACTGCCATCTTATTACCTCCAACATTTTCGCAACATCTGATATACAGTGTTATGATTATATAAAATCTGACAATAGTTGTCAAACGCTTTTTGAAAGTTGCGCGACTTTGTCTTCAATTATTTTGCATTTTCGGACGTTTTGGCGAAATTTGCGCTCAAAATGCCCGAAAACACGCTTTGACTTGCCTTTTTACAGTGCGAGAGCCTTCGTTTCTCTTGCGATAGACAATTCTTCGTTTGTGGGAAGAATGAACACTTTGACTTTGCTGTCAGGCTTCGAAAGAACGCGAACGCCGTCGGAATGTTCCTTGTTCGCTTCGAAGTCGAAATCTACGCCGAGATATTCCATATCTTCCATAACGAGTCTGCGCATAAGGTCGCTATGCTCGCCGATACCGCCCGTGAAAACGATTGCGTCGACGCCGTTGAGAGTTGCGGCGTAAGAACCGATATACTTCTTTATGCGATATGCGGCAACTTCGACTGCGAGTTTTGCTTTTTCGTTGCCTTCGTTGATGCCTTTTTCAAGGTCGCGCATATCCGAACTCAATTCGCTCACGCCGAGCATACCGCATTTTTTGTTGAGGTATTGCACGAGTTCTTCGGGGGTCAAGCCGAGTTTTGCGCGGATAAATTCGCTTGCCGCAGGGTCGATGTCGCCCGAGCGCGTACCCATAACGAGTCCTTCGAGCGGCGTAAAGCCCATTGACGTGTCAAGGCACTTGCCGTCCTTCACTGCCGAGATGGACGAGCCGTTGCCGAGGTGGCATACGATGATTTTGCTGTCCTTTTTGCCGAGAAGTTTGATTGTTTCTTCGCTGACGAACTTGTGAGAAGTGCCGTGGAAACCGTATTTTCTCACTTTATACTGGTCGTATACGGAATACGGGATTCCGTACATATACGCTTTTGCCGGCATAGTGCTGTGGAAAGTCGTATCGAAAACCGCAACCATAGGAACGCCGGGCATAACCTCTCTGCAACTCTTTATGCACGCAATGTTGCCGGGCATATGAAGCGGTCCGAGTTCCGCATTCTTTTCGCAAATGCGGATAACTTCGTCGTCGATTACGACGGAACTCTTGAAGTCCTCGCCGCTGTGAAGCACTCTGTGCCCCACCGCGCTGATTTCGTCGGTGGATTTGATTGCGCCGTAATTCGGATCGACCATCGCTTTGAGCACGAGTTCGATTGCCGCGGTGTGATCTTTCATATCTTGCTTGACGTTAAGCACCTTGCCGTCCGCCGTCTTTTGAGTCAACTCACCGCCCTTGAACGTGATACGCTCGCAGATTCCTTTGAGAACCGCTTGCTCGGTGTCCATATCGATAAGTTGATATTTGAGCGACGAACTGCCTGCGTTGATAACGAGAATTTTCATAATTTTACCTCTATTAGTCTTTTACGGATTGAAGAGCGGTGATTGCCGCAACTGCCGCGATGTCTTCTGCAACGCAACCTCTGCTCAAATCGTTTACGGGCAGAGCAAGACCTTGCATAATCGGTCCGATTGCCATACAGTTGCCGAAGCGTTGAGCAATCTTGTAGCCGATGTTGCCTGCGTCGAGGTTGGGGAAAACGAGAACGTTCGCTTGACCTGCGACTGGGCTGCCGGGCGCTTTTTGATTTGCAACGCTGTCAACCAAAGAAGCGTCGAGTTGAAGTTCGCCGTCAACGTCGATTTCGGGATGTTCTTCTCTGACCTTTTGATACGCAACGCGCACTTTTTCGACGGATTCGTGATTCGCACTGCCCTTCGTCGAGAAGGAAAGCATTGCGATCTTGGGATCCATTTCGCAAATCTTCTTGGCGCTGTCTGCCGCCGCGACGACGATGTCGGAAAGTTGGTCGCTCGTCGGATACGGAATGACTGCGCAATCCGAGAAGATGTATGCGGGATATTTCTTATATTTGAAGTCTTCGGGCGGAACCATTACGAAGCAACTGGACACGGAACTGATGCCGGGTGCGGCTTTGATGACTTGGAACGCCGCTCTGGATACGTCTGCGGAACTGAACACCGCGCCGCCCACGACGCCGTCTACGTCGCCGCGTTTAAGCGCAACGCAAGCATAGAACATATTGTTGTTTGTGACGATGTTCAAGGCTTGTTCTTCCGTCATACCCTTTGCTTTGCGAAGTTCGTAAAGGGTGTTTGCGTATTCTGTTCTGTGTTCGCTCGTCTTGGGGTCGTCGAAAGAAACGCCCGTGAAGTCGATTTCGGGGAATTTGGCTTTGATTTCGTCTTCGTTGCCGATGAGAACAACCTTGCAAACGTTCTTTTGCGTGAGGATTTCAGCCGCTTTTGCCGCGCGCACGTCCGTACCTTCTGCAAGCGCGATCGTTTTTGCGAGTTTGCTTGCTCTGCTCATAAGGTTTTCAACAAATTGCGTCATATAAAACTCCTAAAATGTTGCACATTGATTGCAAATGTTTTATTTTTAGTTATAATTATAAATAATTAACCGACAAAAATCAACAATATGAGGATTTATTTTGAAAATAACCGCCGTAATCGCAGAATATAACCCGTTTCACAACGGACATCTCAAACAACTAAAAAAAGCAAAGCGCGAAACGGACGCCGACGCGCTCGTCGTTGTTATGAGTTCGTCGTTCACGCAACACGGCGATTTGTGCATAGCCGACCGCTACACCCGCGCAAACTGGGCGATTCAGGCAGGCGCGGATTTGGTGCTCGAACTTCCCACGGTATATTCTCTCTCGACAGCAAAAGGATTTGCCGAAGGCGCGCTCAAAACGTTGTCTATGCTCGGCGAATACACCCTCTCTTTCGGCACGGAAAGCGACGAAATCGAGGATTTGAATATGGCGGCAGAGTTTATGAGAAGCGAATCAAAAGACGTATCGAATCTTCTCAAAGGCTATTTGAGCGAGGGTTATTCCGTCGCAAAGTCGAGAACGCTCGCTCTCGACAAAATCCGACCCGACGTTTCGAATATGCTCAAATCCCCCAACAACATTCTGGCGGTCGAGTATATGAAAGCGGGCGCGGCGTACGGCGGCAAGGTTCAATACCACTCTGTCGAGCGCAAACCCGACGACGACAAAAAGTTTATGTCGTCAACGAAAATCCGCAATCTAATCGCACAAAACGCTGACGTTTCGGCATTCGTTCCGCCGTTCGTCGACCTTTCGACGCACGCTAACATCGACAAATACAACGTCATTTCGACGTACGCTATGAAAGCGATGAGCGCCGCTCAACTCAAAGAAATCGCAAACATCAGCGAAGGTATGGAAAATCGTATTTCACAATCCTCGTTCAACAATATGGACGAGTTCTTGGGGCTTACGAGCAAACGCTACACTCGCTCGACGATAAAACGAATCGCCGCAAGCGCGACTTTGGGACTTACCAAAGACTTGATTAATCTTGCCAACGAGCAACCGCCCTATTGCACCGCTTTGGCGTTCAAACCCTCAAAAAAGAAAGCGTTGTTTGCGCTTTTGGCACAATCGGACGGCTATTTCTTCTTCAAGCACAGCGATTGCGAAAAGGATTGCCCCGTTCGTCCCCTCGTCGACCTCGACGAAAAAGCCGCAAAGATTCAAAAACTTTGCTATTAATTCAAGCACGGATATAAACTCACGCCGCAGTTTCGCCAAATTATCTGCTTGCTTTTTGCGTGCCTGTCGGCACGCTTTTTTTATTGTAGGACAATAAAACAAATTATAATTAGTAAACTTCGCTTCAAGTCATTATTTAGCACGTTTACGGAATATGATTTTGTATGCACAAACTCAAAAAGGCGCAAATTCCCAAAGTCTTTGCCTGCATTGCCGTAATCGCTTTTATGGCGTTTATGCTCGCAAAACCCGACTATTATCTCGATTCCGCAAGGCGAGGTTTGAGTCTGTTTGCGTCGAGCGTGCTTCCCTCTTTGTTCCCCTTCTATTTTTGCTCGTTGCTTTTGACGTATATGGGCGCGGTCAGCACGATATCGAAAGCGGGCGCAAAAAGCGTAAAACTTATGTACAATGCGCCAAAAGAAAGCGCGTACGTTTTGTTTTTGAGTATGCTGTGCGGCTACCCCGTCGGCGCAAGCACCATATACGAGTTGTACAGCGCGGGCGCAATCTCGCAAAAAGACGCAAAATGCGTGTGTTCGTTCTGCTCGACGTCAGGACCTGTGTTTATGATAGGCACGATAGGCGGCGCGATTTTCGCAAACCGAAAAGTCGGACTTATCGTACTCGTGGCGCACTATATGGGCGCGATTATAAACGGCTTGATATATCGCAAAAAGAAGGACGACAGTCGCGACGTTTCCGCTTTTTCAACGCAGAGCGACGTTGACGGACTGCTCTCGCGCGCGATATCCAAAGCGACGATAAATATGCTGTACGTCGGCGGATATATCGTCATTTGCGGAATGATTGTGGACACACTCGAACTCGTGGGAATCCGCGACGCGCTTTCGGGACTTGCAGGCGCAAGCGAGCCGGTATTGTCCGCAATATATTCCCTCATCGAAATGACGAGAGCGAGCATCGAATGTTCGAAATGCCAAAACTTGCAACTCGGCGTCACGCTATGCACGGGCGCGGTTTCGCTTGGCGGATTGTCCATAACTTTGCAAAACTACACTTTCCTTTCGAAATGCGGCGTTGGCTTTTGGGAATTGACACTCAAAAAAGCCACGCAATGCGCCATAAGTATGGTTTTTGCTTTCATTTTTGGATTCATACTGTAAAAAAGAAAAATTTTTCGATAAAAAATCGTAAAAATATGACATAAAATATTGACTTTTTGCGTTTTCCTTATGTATTGTGTAGCCAACAAGGGGTTATATTTCCAACAATTTCGGAGGGAAAACAATGAAAAAAAATTGGAGCAACACGGTGCTTGTTGCTTATGTCCTTTTACCGAAAATCGTAAAAGAACTAAACTTCGGCATCGAAAGTCGAGTAAAATCGAGTTTTCAAAGCAAACATCTCAAAATGGGTGTAAGCAACGAGCAACTAATAAGTGAAATTATCGCGCTCACCGACGAAAAGCGTAAAATCGTCAACTTGCGATATCTCATAAACGAGTCGCTCAACAAAATGAAAGACAAATCGCGCGAGATACTCACGGACAGAATGTTCCACAAACTTACGTTCGAAGAAATCTCGAAAGCACGCAACATCGCAATGCGCACGACGTTCAGACGTCTTGAAAACGCAGAAGCCGAGTTTGCAAAGAACCTATCCTCTCTCGGCTACGACGAAACCGCGCTGCAAAAGGATTTTGCAAACGACAAATACATCTCGTCAATATACAAGCGACTTCAAACCGACAAATATTTTGTCGCAAAAAATATGTAAAACCCCACGACAGTTGAAAAAATGGTGAACCGACTCGCGTCGGCTGTTTGTTGTTGCAAAAATCGAAAAACAAGCGGAAAAACAGACCGTTTTTGCCAGAAACGGAAGTTTCCGCTTGCTTTTCAACAATTCCTTTTAACGCTTAATTTTTGCAAAAAAAACGATAAACGGCAATGTAAAATCAACCTAAATCAACGACTGAAATTACAAAATCGAATCGTAAAATTTTAATTATCAATCTTATATCAACAATCTAAAGTCATCTCTCAAAAATAAAGAAAAACGCCGTCGCTTGACGGCGTTTTTTCGCTGTTTTATCGGATAAAATCAATAGCAATTCTTGATTGTGATGTTCAAAAACGCGTCCATATCGAACAAGGTCCACGGCGCAACTTCGGGCGGATAGACTCTGAACACCATTTCTTTGCCGCTTACGGGGTGCGCAAAGCGAAGTTCGGTCGCCCAAAGGCAAAGCGGAAATCTCGTTTGCGAGCCGTTGCCGTATCTCTTGTCGCCGACGATGGGATTGCCCATATTTGCAAGTTGCACTCTGATTTGATGTCCGCGCCCCGTGACGAGATTGACCATAAGCAAACTTACGTCCGTCTTTTTGCTCAAAACCTTGTAGTCGAGTTCGGCGTATTTTGCGCCTTCGGAAAGTGCAGGCACGACTTTGACCGTGTTCGTATCGGGGAATTTTTTGAGATAGCAAGTGAGTTTGTCCGCGCTGTATCTCGGCGCGCCCTCGACGATTGCCAAATATCTCTTTTCCACACCGCCGTCACGGATTGCTTCGCAAAGTCTGGAAGCGGCTTTCGAGGTTTTGGCAAACACCATAACGCCGCCCGTGGGTCTGTCGAGTCTGTGAACGAGTCCGAGATATGCGTCGCCCGGTTTGTTGTACTTTTCCACAAGGTACTGTTTGAGCATAGTCAGCATATCCGCGTCGCCGCTCTCGTCCGCTTGCACGGGAACGTCGTAAGGCTTGACGACAACCAAAATGTGATTGTCCTCGTATACGATTTTGAGGTCTTGATAAGTCATAATTGCGTCCTATATGTCGTTTTTCGATTGTATTTCGTTGTTGCGATTTCGGCGGATACTTTTCTCAACCATCGCCAAAAATCGAGTATCTAACGGTATTTTTTATTTTGCAAACGTTGCAAACGCCGTGCAGCCTTGCGGCAAAACCAGTCCTTCCTCGGTGGCAAGTCCGATTTCGTCGGCGTCGATTTGCGCGTTGTTCGGCAAGGTGAGTTTCAAGATGTTTGCCATAACCGTCGGTTGCAATCCCGTCGTGTAGGAATTGAGGCAAACGAACAGCGGGTTGTCCGAGAGCAAACTCGCAACGAGTTCGCAAAGTTCGGATATGCCTTCCTCTATCTTCCACTTCTCGCCGTTCGGACCTCTGCCAAAACTCGGCGGGTCGAGAATGATTGCGTCGTACTTTCTGCCTCTGCGGATTTCTCTTTGGCAGAATTTGAAGCAATCGTCTATGATATATCTCATTCCCGAATTGTCGAGACCGCTCAAACGCACGTTTTCGCCAGCGCGTTCGACCATTGCTTTGGCGCTGTCGACGTGGCATACCTTTGCGCCCGCTTTCAAGCAAGCAACGGAAGCCGCGCCCGTGTATCCGAAAAGGTTAAGCACGGATATCTCGCGACCCGATTGAGAAATGAGTTTCATCATTCTGTCCCAGTTGACCGCTTGTTCGGGGAAAAGCCCCGTGTGCTTGAACCCCATAAGTTTAAGTGAAAAGGTCAAATCACGCCACGAAAGCGTAAACTCGGACGGCACGTTATGCTTGAATTTCCACATACCACCGCCCGTGCGAGAGCGTTCGTACACCGCGTCGACGTCCTTGTAACTCGCAAGCGGCGTTTTTGCGTGCCAAATTACTTGCGGGTCGGGGCGCAAAAGCGTGATATTCCCCCACTTTTCGAGTTTTTCGCCGTCGCCCGTGGCGATAACCTTGTATTCTTTCCAGTCGGGTGCAATTCTCATCAGATTTTCTTCACCGAAATTGTAACGTTGTCGCCGTTAATGTCGCAGTCTTTTGCAAAACCGTCGATTGTGGTCGAAATTCCGTCGGCAAGCACGTCGGCAAGGAAGTCCGCTTTCTCGAACACTTCGAGCGCTACGCCTTCCGCCTTGTAGCCTACGACGATATGGTCGGTCACTTCGAAGCCCGCTTCCTTTCTCATCGTCTGAATCTTGGACACTATTTCACGTTCCGCACCCTCGAAAATGAGTTCGTCGGTGAGTTGCGTATCCAAAACTACGGTGGTTTCGCCGTCGCTTTCGCTTGAATAGCCTTCCTTGTTCTTCATACTGATAAGCAAATCGTCCTTTGAAAGTTCGACTTCTCTGCCTTCGACGTCCGCTCTGAACAAGCCGTGAGATTTGATTGCCGACACGATTTCGTTTGCGCGAGCCTGCAACACTTCTCTGATTTTGCCGAGCAAACTGCCGTATTTAGGACCGAGCGTGCGAAGTTGCGGTTTCAAATCGTAACTTACGAACACGTTGCTGTCGCCCGATACTTCAACCGACTTGACGTTGAGTTCGTTCTCGACGAGTTCTTTGAGGTCGTTCGAAAGTTCGTATCTGCCGTTGTAGAAAAGTTTCGAAAGCGGTTGTCTGTTTTTGAGATTAGAGGCATTTCTTGCCGCTCTGCCGAGCACGACGAGTTTGAGAACGTCGCCCATACCGTTTTCGAGTTCCTCGTCGATATACTTCTCGTCTGCGACGGGGAAAGAGCAAAGGTGTACGCTTTCGGGTGCGTCGGCATAGAAGTTGCAAACGAGGTTGCGATACATACTTTCAGCCATAAACGGCGTGTACGGCGCAAGGATTTTCGAGAGCGTCGAAAGCACGGTATAAAGGGTCGTATACGCCGCTTCCTTGCTCTTTGACATCTCGCTGCCCCAGAAACGCTCGCGCGAACGACGGACGTACCAGTTTGAAAGGTTGTCCACAAATTCCGCAATAGCGCGCGAAGTTTCGGTGATTTTGTATTGATCCAATCCCTCGTCAACCGTCTTTATGAGCGAGTTGAGACAGGAAAGAATCCATCTGTCCATAATCGTGAGTTTTTGGTCTTCGAGCTTATGTTCCGACGGATTGAATTTGTCGATTTCGGCGTACAAAACGAAGAACGCGTAGGTGTTCCAAAGCGTACCCATAAACTTGCGTTGGGATTCGCTCACCGCGTCGGCGTGGAATCTCGACGGAAGCCACGGCGCGCTCGTGGTGTAGAAATACCATCTCGTAGCGTCTGCGCCCTGCTTGTCGAGCACTGTCCACGGGTCTACGACGTTGCCCTTGTGTTTGGACATCTTTATGCCGTCTTTGTCGTTGACGTGACCGAGAACGATACAGTTTTTGAACGGCGCGCGACCGAAAAGCACGGTGCTGACCGCAAGAAGCGTATAGAACCAACCTCTCGTTTGGTCAACCGCTTCGGAAATGAAATCCGCAGGGAAAACTTTCTCGAAGATTTCCTTGTTTTCAAACGGATAGTGCCACTGCGCAAAGGGCATAGAACCCGAATCGAACCAGCAGTCCAACACTTCGGGCGTGCGCACCATCTCGCCGCCGCACTCGCATTCCCACTTCACTTCGTCGATATACGGACGGTGCAATTCTACGTCGTGGTCGAGGTGCGCTTTTTCGCGTAATTCTTCGCGAGAGCCGATGATGTGCACCTTTCCGCACTTGTTGCAAACCCAAATGGGAAGCGGCGTGCCCCAATATCTTTCACGAGAAATACCCCAGTCGATGACGTTTTCGAGGAAGTTGCCCATTCTGCCGTTTTTGATGGTTTCGGGCATCCAGTTTACAGAATCGTTGGACGCGAGCAACTGCTCTTTGACCGCAGTCATCTTTACGAACCAACTCGAACGAGCGTAGTAAAGTAGCGGCGTGTCGCAACGCCAGCAGAACGGATAACTGTGCGTGAATCTCAAAGTTTTGAAAAGTTTGTTTTCGCCTTTGAGTTTTTCGATGATATATTTGTCTGCGTCCTTGCAGAACAAGCCCTTGAAATCGTATACGGCGTCTTTGAATCTGCCTCTGTCGTCAACCATTTGTACGAAAGGCAAATTATATTTTTTGCCGACCTTGCTGTCGTCCTCGCCGAATGCCGGCGCAATGTGAACGATACCCGTGCCGTCTGTAAGCGTGACGTACGAGTCGTTGGTGACGAAATACGCCTTTTCTTTCGCACCCGTTTCGTAATCGAAAAGCGGTTCGTATTCGACGTATTCGTAATCCGAGCCTTTTTTCGTGTCCACTTTGACGTATTCCGCTTCGTCTTTGAAAATAGACGGAATGAGCGCGTCTGCAAGAATAAGGAACTCGTCGCCGACTTTAATCTTCGTGTAGTCCTCTTTTGCGTTCATACAAAGAGCGACGTTCGACGGAAGCGTCCACGGCGTTGTCGTCCAAGCAAGGAAATAGGTGTTTTCTTCGCCTTTGACCTTGAATTTGACGAATACGGAAGTTTCCTCAACGTCCTTGTAGCCTTGCGCCACTTCGTGAGAGGAAAGAGCCGTTCCGCAACGTGGGCAATAAGGCACGATTTTGTAGCCTTTGTAGATAAGTCCCTTGTCAGCCATTTGCTTGATTGCCCACCACACCGACTCGATGTAGTTGTTGTCGTAGGTGACGTAGGGATTTTTCATATCCGCCCAGTAACCGATACGGTCGGACATTTTTTGCCACTCGTCCGTGTACTTCCAAACGGATTCTTTGCATTTCTTTATAAAAGGCTCGATGCCGTATTTTTCAATCTCTTGCTTACCGTCTATGCCGAGTTGCTTTTCCACTTCGAGTTCGACGGGCAGACCGTGAGTGTCCCAGCCCGCTTTGCGCAAGACGTGATATCCCTTCATCGTTTTGTAACGAGGGATAATGTCTTTCATAACGCGAGTGAGAATGTGACCGATGTGCGGCTTGCCGTTTGCGGTCGGAGGACCGTCGTAAAAACTGAACTCGGGATTGCCCTCGTTCTTTTTGACGCTCTTTTCAAAAATGTTCTCTTGCTTCCAAAAATCGAGAACTTCTTTTTCGCGGTCAACGAAATTGAGATTTGTTTCAACAGGTTTGTACATAGTTGCCTCTAATGTAGTCATTTATAGATTTTTTAAGTATAATATAACCGAATGCAAAACGCAACCGTTTTGCCTCAAAGTCACCAAAACGATTGACAAAATCTTTTTGAATGATACAATCAAAATCAAATTGAATGCGGGCGTAGTTTAATGGCAAAACGAAAGCTTCCCAAGCTTTAATCGTGAGTTCGATTCTCATCGCCCGCTCCACCTTCGACACGCTGCGGCGTGTCTTTTTTATTTTCCGAACAAGTTTTCCGCTCGCTTTCTCGATTACGATTATCACACGATTCGTGTTGTATAATACACGTTTCGTGCGAAAATATCGCATTTTCGCCTTGTTTTACCGCTATATTGTGCCATATATCGACCGTTTAAGCAATTTGCAACGATTGTTAATACACGATTCGTATTGCAATACGTTTGTACACGATTCGTGTATATTGCGCTTTTCGTGCGATTTTAGATTAAAAAGCAATTAATGTTTCGAGCGAATAAAAACAAAAATGGACATCTATGTAAAACGTGGTATAATGTAGACATCAACGAATCAGAGGTAAACAATGAACGTTTTTGAAACGTCACATTTGACAAAAACGTACGGCAAAAACAAAGTCGTACTCGACGACGTGAGCCTCACCGTTCGAGAAGGCGACATATACGGTCTTGTCGGAAGAAACGGCGCAGGCAAAACCACGCTTATCAGAATCCTTTTGGGTCTTGCAACTCCCACGAGCGGCGAAGTCAGAATCAACGGCGCTTCGAGCGCGGACGCACTCGCGTACGAGCGCAAAAAAATCGGATCCATCGTGGATTCCCCTGCCCTATCGACTCATCTCACCGCTCTTGAAAATATGAAGTCTATGGGGTATTCGCTCGGAATAACCAACGAGGAAAAACTCAAAGATATTCTTCACAAAGTCGGTCTCGACCCGGGCAACCCCGCAAAAGTCAAAAACTATTCTCTCGGTATGAAACAACGTCTCGCAATCGCCGTCGCACTCGTGGGTGATCCGAGCGTTCTCATTCTCGACGAACCCGTAAACGGTCTTGACCCGACGGGAATCTTCGAAGTCAGAGAACTTTTGCAAAGACTCAACAAAGACGACGGCGTTACGATACTTATATCGTCGCACTTGCTTGCCGAACTTCAAAAACTCGCAACTTGCTACGGCGTTATCGAAGGCGGCAAACTCGTAAAAGAAATGCGCCAGAGCGACCTCGAAGAACTTTGCAGACCGTATATCAAAGTCGTGGTGGACGATTTGAAAATTGCTCTCAACGTCGTAGTCGAAAACTATCACGCGCACGATTTCGAGATACTTCCCTACAACACACTTGCGCTCTACGACCTGTCAAAGGATATTCCGCAAGTCGCAAAGATGTTCAGCGACGCCAACGTTACCGTTTTGAACATAAACTCTTGTCAAGGCGATTTGGAATCTACATTTATTTCGCTTATGGGAGGTATAAAAAATGAACAATAATTCGTTTGCTATGACCTTGAACGGCGATGTTTACAGATTGAAAAAACTCAAAAGCGTATGGATATCCTTGATAATTATGTTTACGCTTATCTTCTTAACTTTTGCAATTTACTGGATAGGCATAAAAATTATCGAAAATCAAACGCCCGAACAAGCGCCCGATATGGACGGCACGATACAGTTTATGGATTCTTTGATAACAAACTTACTGTACGGCTCGTCGTCGGTTGCCAACGTCGAACTTTTCATTGCTATCGTCGCTTGCATTTTTATCGGCAAAGACTTTTCTTGCGGATATATCGCGCTCACGACGGCAAGAGGCACGAAACGCGCCAACACTTATTTCTCGAAATGGCTCTCGCTCATATGTCTTTTTGTGTTCTACGTCTGTTTTGCCCTGCTGGTAAGCGGAATATTCTATGCAATCAGCGGAAGCCCCGGCGGATTCACCGGTGCAAAATTCGGCACGCTTATGCGCAACTTCGCTCTGCAACTTCTTGCAGGCATCGCAAGCGTATCGTTGTTTGTGATGATAAACTTCCTTTGTCGTTCGAGCGGAACGGCACTTGCAACAAGCATTGCGTCCTACCTGCTTCTCGGAATACTCGTAAGCATAATAGAAACAGTTTTGAGCGTCAGCGATACAAGCGGAACAAAACTTGACTGGACCATTTTCCTTCCCTTGCAACAAATGGGCATAGCGACAATAGAAGGAAAACTCTCAACCGCTCAAATAGTCGCCGCAACCGTTATGCCTGTCGTTTACACGGTCGCTTCGACGCTTATAGGCTACTTCACGTTTGAAAAGCGCGATATAAAATAACGCCGAGCGTTTAAGCGACAAAACGCATTTGGCGCAATCAAACAATCGTAATCACACAAAACGCAAATCGCAATCGCTAAAACAGCAAATCGAACAAACGTAGCACACAAAACGGAAAAGCGGACGATTCAAATCAAAAAATCAACTAAAAACCGCATAAAAAGCACAAAAAATCGTCGAAAAACGGCGATTTTTTTGTATCGAAAACTGATACGTTTTTCTTGTTGCAAAATGAAAGGACAAATGTTATAATAAACGTACTGTGCTAGACGGGGAGCTTGCGGTGCCCTGTAAACTACAATCCGCAATAGTAGTGTCGAACGCCGTCCGAGGTCTTTGATATGGTTGGCTGCACGGTGCAAGGAGCGTTGATAGCAAGGTCCCGTGCAATGTCATACTGCGAACCGTGTCAGAGCTTGACCGCAGCAGCACTAAACAGGCGTTGGCGTGTGCCACGGGGAAACTTTGGAGGAGTCACCTACACCGTTTCCGCTTCGGTATCGATTATCGAAGTCGGTGCACAGTTTTTTGAAGATAAAGCGCACAACTCGAAGTTGTGCGCTTTTAATTAATAATTAACAATTAATAATTATGGGTGGGGCTATGCCCCACACCCAAAACGAACACTTATTCGAAGCGTACTTATTAGCGGTATGTGTTTATTCGCAGACGGAACGCGAGCCGCAAGGCGGCGAGAAAAGCGAGCGTCGAAGCTCGACGTTTTGTATCGTCCGACTGTGCCGTTTTGGTGCGTAGCTGGCACACAAAGGACGGTGGCATAATGAGAGAAATGCCCCAATCTATGCGAGCACCGAGTGTTGTCCCCCGCTACGCGGTCGTCGTGGATTCCCTCAAAGTATGCAGAGGGGGAACGGCGATAGGGAAAACACCTGAGGAAAGGGGAAATTTTAATTTTGTGTTATTTTTACAAGCACTTTTGCGTAATAACAAGTCAGAGTCTCTCGATTGAGAGACTCTGACACAGTTATTCGCTAAATAGCGACATCATTTCTTATTTGCTTCTTCTTCGCGCTTCTTCGCATCCGCAATAATCTTATCGTTGTTCATTGCGGGCACTTCTTCGTAGCGCACGACGTGCATTTCAAATTTGCCGCGACCTTGCGTCATTGAACGAAGATCGGTTGCGTAACGGAACATTTCGGCTTGCGGAACTTCTGCGGTGATGATTTGCTTGCCGTTTGCCATATCCGTGCCGAGAATGCGGCCGCGACGTTTGTTCATATCGCCGAGGATGTCGCCGAGATACTCGTCGGGAACGGTGACTTTTGCTTCAACGATAGGTTCGAGGAAGCACGGACCTGCAGCCGCGATACCGTCTGCATAAGAGAGTTTTGCAGCGGTGACGAATGCGATTTCCTTGCTGTCGACGGGGTGATATTTTCCGTCGTAAAGCGTGGCTTTGAGGTTGACGAGCGGATAGCCTGCCAAAACGCCGTGTTTGATTGCTTCGCGCAAACCTTTTTCGACTGCGGGGATAAATTGACGAGGAACTGCGCCGCCGACGACTGCGTCGACAAACTCGAATTGACCGTCTTCCGCACCCGGTTCGTACTTGATGAATACGTCGCCGTATTGTCCTGCGCCGCCCGATTGCTTTTTGTGCTTACCTTCCGCTTGCGAAGTCTTGCGGATGGTTTCGCGATATGCGACTCTCGGCTCTTGCCATGTGATGTCGATACCGAGCTTGGATTTTACGCGCTTGCACATAATGTCGAGTTGAGCCTCGCCAAGACCGCTGATAAGCACGTCGCCGGTTTCAACGTTCTTTTCGACCTTGAACGTTGCGTCTTCTTCTTGCATTTTGATAAGACCTTGAATTGCTTTTTCTTCGTCTTTAAGAGCCTTGACCGCGTAAGAGATGACGGGCTTGGGGAATTCTATTTTTTCAAACTCAATCTTTGTATCCGCAGAGGAAACGAGCGTGTCGTTGGTGTTGGTGTACACGAGTTTTGCAACAGCGCCGATGTCGCCTGCGTTGAGGCAATCGACGGGTTCTTGCTTTTTGCCTTTTAGGACGTAAAGCGTACCGATTTTTTCGGGTTTTTCAACGCTTGCATTGAACACGTTGTCGCCGCTTGAAAGTTTGCCGCCGAGAACTTTGAAGATAAGAAGTTTTCCGACGTAGGGGTCGACGACGGATTTGATGATTTGCGCGCAGAAAGGTGCGGACGGATCGACGCCGATTTCGGTTTCCTTGCCGTCGACAATCGCTTTGATCTTGTGCGCTCTTTGCGGATGCGGCATAAGGTCGACGAGTTTGTCCATAAGGCGTTTAACACCCTTCGAAGTTTGTGCGTTGCCTGCAACGAGCGGAACGAAAATGTCGTCTGCGATTGCGGCGTGCAAACCTTTTTGGATTTCTTCATCGGTGAATTTCTCGCCGTCGAAGAACTTCATCATAAGTTCCTCGTCGGTTTCGGCAATGAGTTCCATAAGTTTGCCGTTAAATTCCTCGACGTCCGCTTGCATATTTTGCGGCGTTGCGATTTCTTTGCCTTGCAAATCGTATGCCTTGTCGGTGAGAACGTCGACGCAACCAACCATCTTGCCGCCTTCCATAATGGGAAGTTCGATGGGGATAACGCTCTTATATTTTGCCATAATCGCTCTTGCAGTGCCCATAAAGTCACTGTTGTCCTTGTCGACTGCGTTGACGAAGATGAGAGCGGAAACTTTCTTTTCTTGGCAGAGTTCAAGAGCCTTTTCCGTGCCGACGGTGATAGAACCCGTTGCGCTGGTGACTACTACTGCGCTGTCTGCTGCGTGAAGCGCGGCAACCATTTCGCCTTCGAAGTCGAAAAAGCCGGGTGCGTCGAGAATGTTGATTTTGGTATTACGATAAATCGCGTAGCCCAAAGACAAAGAGATTGATATTTTGCGTTTGATTTCTTCGTCGTCGTAGTCCATAGTGGACGAACCGTCGTCGACTTTGCCCAAACGGTCGATGGTCTTTGCCTCGAACATCATTGCTTCTGCGAGGGACGTTTTACCCTCGCCGGAGTGGCCGATGAGAGCCACGTTGCGGATTGAGTCTGTATCAAAAATCTTCATAATTTACCTCTTTTGAAGTGGATATATCAATTATATAATAATTTTTATACTTTTTCAACTACATTTTTTTGCCCAAAAGGCTCGCGAAAAGCATATACGGCAATACAGCGGATTAGATAACGGAAAATTTTTCGAATAAATTTTCAAACAAAATATCCGCAAACTCAAAACGCCCGATTAGAATATCGATTTTTCAATGTCGGAAAAAGCGACGATTGCAAATTCGCTGTCAAAAACTCACTTTTCGTCATATATAGACGATATGGCGACCATAGGTTTGTACGACAGCGGAATAGGCGGACTTACCACCCTCAAAATTCTGCTTGAAGAATTCAAAGGCAACGATTTTTTCTATCTTGCCGACAACGCTTCCCACCCGTTCGGAACGAAAAGCGCAAAAGACCTCGAAGAAATCGTTTCTTCCGCCGTTGCGACGCTGAAAAACAACTGCGACTACCCCGTACTTGCCTGCAACACGGCTTCGAGCATTTATAAAGACAACGACGCAATCAAACTTTTGCCCCCGTTGCCGCCAAAAAACGCCGATTTGAACGAATGGCTGCTTATGGCAACCGATTTGACGAGAGAGAGCACAAGCAAAGCCTTCAAAAACGTTGCAGAAACGAGCGATTTGGCGTCGATGATTGAAGTTCAGGCTTCCATAAATTCAAAACAAGGCACTCTCGATATGCGCGCGCTTCTTCCCTATCTTGCAAATTCTGTATTCAAATTCAAGGGCGTGAAAAACGTAGTTCTCGGTTGTTCTCACTATCCGCTTTGCAAAAAGGAAATATCCAAAATTCTCGGTGACGTACGCTTTTTCGACGGCAACGAAATCGTCTTAAACGCTCTCGGAAAGTATGTTTCGCCATTAAACGACGAAAGCAAAATAACTTTCCGTTTTACGGGCGGAAACGAAGAAAAAAAGTACCGAAAAATACTTTCGATACTGCTTGCCGAGCAAAATAAAAATTAAAATTAACCTCGTTAGATTGCCGATTTACAAGCGAAAAGCCGTGTTTATCGCGCCTGCGACGATTTTTGAGGACAGACTTACGGCAAGGTCTATGTCGCGAGGCGCGACGATAAGGTCGGACAGAGCGCAATCGGCAAGTTTCTTTCGCAAATTATACTCGTTTGCATCTATCTTTTCTTCGCTCAAAAAGTCTTTTACGAAAGCGTATATTCCCGTCCTTAACGACAGCAGCAGCGGCACGCCGATTGCAAACGTCGGAACGCTCAAAATCGATTTGTCTATGCGTTCTTTGTCCTGCCCCACGCCGCTTCCCGGGGAAATCCCCGTACTTGAAATTTGAAAGGATTTTCCCAGTCTTGCAACCGAACCCGTTGCCAACGAATCCACCAAAATCACGCACGACGGCTTGATTTTCGCCGTTGCGCCGGCAATTAGTTCGGCGGACTGTATGCCCGTCATACCGAGAACGCCCGTAGCAAAAGCGCATACGCTTTGCTTTCGTCCGCCCGCTTCGACGTATCTTGTGACTTTAACGCTTTCGACGCACCTTTGACCGAGCGAATCTGCAACGATATGACGGTTTCCGAGTCCGACGATAAGCACGGGCGAAGATTTTTTCACGATACCCACGAGTTCGGACAGCGAAAAAGCGAGTTGTTTTGTAAGGTATTCTATCGCATTTTGGCTTTCGAGCGCGGATTTAGGGCAATCGAAAGTGATATATACCCCTCGTTCCCTGCCTATTTGCTTTGCCTGTTCGAGCGTTTTTACGTTGAGCGTGCGCTTTTGTATTCCGTACGAGAGCGGTTTTGCTTCGCAAGCGGACGAAAGTCCCACGCTCTGCGCGCTTTCGAGCGCAATATCCGTGACTATTCCGAAGTTTTTTGCAATATTCATAACATTATTGTGCATAATCGCAAAAAATCCATTCAAAACGGTTGCAACTTTTATCTTAATATGCTAATATGTCAAAGATATTTAGTCAGTACAAAAGTACGAGGAGAAAAATATGCCAAATATTAAGTCAGCAAAAAAGAGAGTTATCACTTCCGATAAGAGAAACGAAATCAATACCGCAAAGAAAGCGCGCGTTAAAACCGCTATCAAGAAATACAACGCAGCAATCGAAGCAGGCGACGTCGCTCTTGCAGAACAACTCCTTCCCGAAACCGTTTCCGTCATTGACTGCGCTTTCAAAGACGGTATCTACAAAAAGAATACGGTTGCAAGAAAGAAATCCACTCTCTGCCGCGCTTTGGACGCACTCAAAGCAAACAAGTAAGCAACGTTAACAATCGCAAAAATCAAAAGACTGTTTGAAAACAGTCTTTTTTTCGTTGCGCAAAAACGCGTATTTTTTATTGCAAAATAAAGCAAAATTCCGTTTATTACACTTTCTTCTTCACCGCCACGCCTATGACGACGACAGCAAGACACACCACCAGCACGCATACGACAGCGACCGCCGTTATGTCGTAAGGCGTGACTTCTTCCTCGCCCTCGTAGACGTATACGCTCGTTTCGCTCGTGAAATAGTTGCCGATTTTCGCCTTGACGTAATGCACGCCCGTTCTTTCAAACTCATACGCAAACGTGTTGCCTGCCGCAACGTATACGCCGTCCACAAACCACAATATCGGCGTTTTGGGATTCACGCTTTGAAGTATGCTTTCATCGATTGAAAACTCAATCTTTTTCTCGCAATCGACGGTTGTAGTTTTATCCGTCGTTTCCACGTCTTTTCCGCCGTTTTTTATCGATACTTCGATTTTTCCCGTTTCGGTCTTGTCGTATTCGACGTACTTAACCTCGACGATACACTCGACGGTTTTATTTTCGGCGTTCACTGCCGTGCAAGTCCATTCGGCAGTTACCGTAGAAACGCCGACTTTGTTTTCGGGCACGAACGTGAACTCGAATTGATTTTCGGAATCGTTTTCCACCTCTTTTCCGTCCACTTTCCATACGACCGTGCCTAAATTTGCAAACTCGGACGGAAAAACGTTAAGTCTGAATTTAACGGGATTCGTTGCGTTGACGTACTGCACTGTGTCGCCGTTTGCGGTTATTCCGATTCTCGTATCGTCGGAAATCAAGTGCGCAAAATCGAACACGCCGAGAGTAAAGTTGCCCGCTTTTATGGTTTGAGTGTACGATTGTCTGACGTTTTGGGCAATTTCTACCGCACTGCACTCTTTTTCGCCCGTAGCGGCGCAATACGCTCTGTCTTTGAGCATCGCAAGCGCGCTCGCAAAGGATATAAACGGCGTTGCCATACTCGTGCCTTTCAAAGATTTGTACGAATCGGCGGTTTTGCCGTCCGCACTGTAAATATATTCACCGGGCGCGCAAATATCGTATGCCGAGCCGTAATTCGACGTCGAAGCAATCTTCTTTTTGCCGTTTTCCGTCGTGTAATTCATAACGCCGATGACGTTTTTGCTTGCCGCAGGGTAATAGCGATTGTAAAACTCACCCAAAATATTCTTTTCGTACGACGGCTTACCGTTGTTGCCTGCCGCCGCAACGAAAACCGCTTTTTGAGCGTATTCGTCGGTTATCATTTTGTTAAACTCGGAAGAATCGTTGCTTGCCTTATCTTCGCAAAGCGAAAGATTTACGACGTCCGCGCCGTTTTCGATTGCGAACGCAATCCCTTTTTTAACGCCCGCCGTTGAAAAACTCGTGCCTTTCGAGGCTTTTATAGGCAAAATTTTGATATGTTTTTCAAGGTCGAGTTCGTGAATGAGAGTTGCGATTATGCCTGCGACGTGCGTGCCGTGTCTGTTCGAAGCGTCGTCGTTCGCATTAATTCCGTTTGCGGTGTTGGCGGTTATGATATTGCCGTTTTCGTCCCGTAAAAGCACGTCGTATCTGCCGATTTTATCGTCGGTCGCAACGCCGTTTTCGTCGTATTTGCCCGTGAAAATCTCGTGATCGAAGTTTATGCCCGTATCGACGACGGCAACCACGATAGGATCGTTTTCGAGTGCGGAAAAATCGTATTGCGGATCGGAAAGCCAACTTTTCACACGAGTTTTGACGTATTCGAGGTCGAGTTCGTCCTCGCCGTTTTGCCAGTCGAGGTTTTTGTCCTTTACGTTTTCGATATAGCCGTCTGGGCATACCGCGTCCGCGACGGACGGCGCGAAAATCACGCTAAAAAACAAAACAAGGACAACCGCTATCACGATAACACGCAATGCGGAAATCCTTGAAAAGTTTGTGTTTTTGGCGGTGTTTTTCATTTTCCTGCGCACGAGCAAAGGAAAACTTAAATCCAGGTTATCTTACCTTCTGTCGTTATAGTTCCCCACTTGCCGTCCTTTTTGATTTTGGCTTCGCCGTTTTCGAACGGTGTGCCTGCGTCGTATTCAAACGGAATAACAACTTCGTTGTTCTTGTTAATGTAGCCGCATTTTTCCCCTCTGCAAACCATTGCAAGACCTTCGGAAAAACTCATAGCGGTGTCGTAGTCGAGAGGAATGACAACGTTGTTTTCCTCGTCGATATAGCCGCATTTCTCGTCGATTTCGACGGAAGCAAGCCCTTCTTTGAACGCAAAAATCTCGTCGTACATCGTGGGAATCACGATTTTGAAACCGTTGGAATATCCCCACTTTCCGCCTTTAAGCACTTTGCGCCATTGCCCCGGCTTCAAAGGCTCGGTGAGTTTTTCGACGGGTTTTTGCTGTTTTTTGTCGGTTTGCTTTTGCGACTGCTGATTTTTGTTTTGTTGTGGCTTTGCGCTCGCGCGGTCGGAAAGACCGAATTTGGAAGCGCGAGTTTTTTCGCCCTTGTCCGCTCTTTCGGATTTTGCGGATTTATCGTTTGCTTCTTTGTCGTTTTCGCCGCGTTTTTGCACGTCGTTTTGAGGCTTTTTCTTGTCGGATTTGCCCTTTTGCTCGCCGCTCAATTCGTTTTGCTTGCCTAAGTCCGCCGCATTTTGCTTTTGCTCTGCGTTTGCGGTTTGCTTTTGCGGTTCGGGGCGCAATTCCATATTCTTCGCTCTCAAAGCGTCCTTAACTTCGAACAATATCTTTTTGTTGAGTCCTTGCACCTTGTACATATCCTTTTCGGTGCGTTTCACAAGGTCTGCCGCCGTCAAAATACGGTTTTTCGAAAGAAGTTCGCGAGTGGATTCGCCTATGCCCAAATCTTCGAGAGAAAGCGTGAGTTGCGCTTCGGAATACTTTGCTATTTGCTCGTTTGCGCCCTCTTGATTTCTCTTGGGGGCGCGGTTTTTATAATAACGTTTTTTGTTTGCCATATATATACCTTTTTATAGATATTATCACACGCGCACGAATATTTCAAGTAGTAAAGTTATTATCTTGACTTAAAGTTGCAATTTGATTATACTTATACCTATGAAAAAGACGATTGAAAATTCAAGAAAAATATTGACGATATTGCTGTTTGCCGCCATTTTCGCGGCGGTTTTTTCGAGTGCTTTCGCAGCGTCTTACGCAAGTGCGGAAAGCGCGCAAGAGAGCGATTTTGTCAGACTTTTCCCGACGGTAAACTATTTTCAATCGGCAAATCCGTCTTTGGTCAGCGCAAACGCAGACTATCTTTTGGTGTACGACAAGGACGTGCGCTCGCTTTTCGTGCGCCCCAACGACTCGTCGGACACTTACGTTTACGAGGCTGATTTTGAAAGCGTAACAAGCCTTTTCGTGCTTGAAAACGTGGCGTTTTTGCAAGCGGACGACAAGTATTACACGATAGACCTAAGCGACAAAACCGCAAGTGCCGTCGAGGTTGCTCTGCCCTCGCCCTCGCGTATTGCTTCGATTACGAGCGACGGCACTCGCCTTTACGCTCACTCGCCAAAGGGCGCGTTGACCATTTACGACAAAACGCTTTCGCAAACTTATAACGTCGACGCGGAAGATTCCCCCGACGAACTTGCCGGCTCGAACGCAATCGCAGGCGAAAACGGCAATCTTTACACTTTCCCGTCCATTTACGGCAACGCCTTTTTCGTGAAATTCGACACGACTTCGAACACGGTCGAGGCGCACCCCATAACGCAAAGCATCACGCAAGCGTACGTCGGCGACGTCGTGTACGCCCTCGAAGTTTTGCCTGCTACGAGTCAAAAACGCTTGATTTGCCTTGACAAAACCACGGGCGAATTGATTTTCCATACCGAAATTTATCCGCAAGCGTTCTTTGCTTACGGCAACAGAGTTTTCACAATCGAGAACAAGAGCGTCGTCGTCTACACTCTTGCAAGCGACAAATCGGGACTTTCGAGAACGACGTCCATCACGATGACCGGCAACGACGCGTATCACCTCGACAATCCCGTCGACTTGTGCGCCGCTGACTACGGATATATCGTTGCGGACAAAAACAATTCACGTCTTGCAACCATTGACAAATCGGGCGTTCTCACCGAGCAAAAACTCGACGATACCCCTCTTGCGCTCACCTCTTCCGAGCGTGATGTATATTGCGTATTTCAAGACAGAATAGACAGAATTTCAAGCGGCGAAACCACAAAAACGTACGAACTTTCGGGCGTTATCGACATTGCGTATTCCGACAAACTCTATGCGCTCGCAGCCGACGGCTTATACACCGCAATCGGCAACTCGCTTATAAAGATATTCGACGTGGAAAACGGCAAGCGTATCGCCACCGCCAAAAACGGCACGAACGTTTACGTCCTCACCGCCGATTCCGTCTTGTGCATAGACCGCAACGGTACGAAACTTTTTGACGCGGCAAGCGCGGATTTTTCCGAAGCCGTCGACTTTGCAATCGACTATACGGGCAAAGCGTACGTCGCGTTCAAGGACAAAATCGTCACATATTACGCAAATCAAAGCCAAACGATTGCCGTGAAAGCGGCAAATCTGAAAGCGAATATCACGAGCGTATGCCTTGACGGCGAAAACGTCGTCTTCACCGCCGAAGAAAGTTTCGTCGGCACGCTCAACGTAAACGCAACGACAAAACAAAGTTTCAGCGCAACGCTTCCGACGTTAGAGCGTAGCGAGTTCTATTTCGCAACCGCCAACGACGGCGCGCTCGAATACTCGTGGGACGGCAGACTCGAAAACACGCAAAGCGCTTCGAGCGACGTGTATTTGGTCATTGACAAGGCAATCGAAGGCGCAAACGAAAACCTTAGATACGCGCTTTTCGGCGACAAACTCGCAATCGTATCGCAAGACGACTTCACAAAGATTGAAACAAGCGCATTAAACGGCGAATACGTCGCAAAAGAGGACGTCACGCTCTATGCTCTGCCCTATTCGCAAAGCGGCGCAATCGAGATTAAAGCAGGTGAAAAGGTCGCTCGCATAAGCGACGTCGCAGGCTACGACAACGCAAAGTGGACTATCGTTCGCTATGGCGAAAACACCTACTTTGTCAACTCGTCCGCAATCGAGGAATACGTCGAAATCGTGGACGAAAAAGACAAAGTTTACGGCAAAGCCAACGCCGACAGAGTGGGCGGAATGGTCAACGTATACGCCTCTGCCGACACAAACAGCGAAGTCTTATTCCAAATCGTTGACGGCAGTCAAGTCGAAGTGCTCGAAACGCTCGACGACTTCTATCTCGTAACGTTTGACGGCAAAGTCGGCTATATCGATAAAGAGCATTTGAAGATAAACGGACTCACGACCGTACAAATCGTGGCGATTGTGCTTGCGATAATCGTCGCGCTTGCAGGAAGCGCAATCTTTGCTTCGATATATCTGACACGCAAAAACGGCGACAAAGATAAAAAAGGCGAAGACAAAACGCCAAAGAGATTTTGATTTCCGCCCTACGACCAACCGCAACTAAAACAATTCAACCGCAACCAAAACGACATCAAAAAGCACCGATTTCTCGGTGCTTTTCTTATAACGTTTTGTTCATCATTTGAAATATTTTTTGTAATTTGGGTCGAAAATGCTTTGTTTGATCTTCAAAGTCTTTTCGTCAAGTTCCTTTTTGAAATAGTATGCGACAGTTTGCGCAAAACTCTTGATATCGTATTCGTGATCGAAAGTATCTCCAAACGTAGGCACGTGAACGATGCCATCGCTTATATATCCGCAAAGACCGCCCGATATCGTAAATGCGACTTGACCGCCGTCTTTGCAATACACGGCACAGAAAGTGTTCAGGCACAAATTTTTTGCGTCTTTCTTGCGCATATCGATGCCAGATACGTACAACAACTGATGCCTTGATGCGGTTCTTTCTCTGAGACTGTCGATGACTTTGTTATATGCCATAGCGTCCGTTATCAACTTGTTTCCGACGCTACTCATATCCAAAACGGAATAATAACCGAAAACGTTTACGGCTTGTCCGTCTTTTCTGTCGCAATAAATCAACTTGTCGATAATCGGTGACGAAATATTAATGGAACTTATGCCATTCAAATCCATTTTCGTCATATCGAGAACGTATATCACTCTATCTTTGAATTGATTATCTTCATAAACGGTTATCGTCTCTTTATGCGTAAAGATGCCGTGATTATAGTCATTTATACGCAAACTCCCCTTTTCGACGACAGGAACTGCTACCGCGCACATTCTCGATATACGCTTTTCATCGATATATTGACCGATAACTCCCAACAATGCAAAGACGAACTTACCATCCGGATCGCTATCGAGCAATCTGTCTACGAAACTATTTGCGACATCTTTTATATCGACCTTAACTGCGTTGCCCAAATCACGCAAATGATAATAAACGTCGCTCGGTCTTTCCGTGTAATGCTCGCTCATAAGCACGGTCATTGCCAATTCAACTGCATCGTGCTTGAAATCACCGTTGAAAGCAAGCCCAAACTCTTCTTCCGCGCTTTCAAAATCTCTGTCATTTGCAAGTTTTACGAAACTTTTGAGAGTCGTATAAGTCTTCTCACCGCCACAAAAGATATCTCTGTCTTCGTCAAGGCAAATCTCGTTGAGTGACGTCAAATTTTGGGTTTGAGCAACAGTCGAATACAGCCAATACTTTGCAACTTGCGGTGCTGTTTTGCACGCTTTGTTAAACGCTTTGTACGCCTCAACCCAGTTTTCGATTTTGAGTTGAGTTACGCCACGCAAAAAATAGTCCGACGCTTCGTCCTTCTCGTTGCCGTAAATGATTTTTGTAATGTTTTGAGTGACATTATGTACGGTGGTGTATTGGTTGATTGCTTTTTCCGTAATAAACGGCGTACCGCAAAATTTGCAAATACCTGCTTCGTGCGTATTGTCAACCTCTATTTGCGCACCGCATTGCGTGCATATTGCAGGAACAAGTGCCATATGTGTTACCTCATTATATAATCAGAACTTTCAATTCTAACAGTATGTGCACCGTTTAGTGCGATATTTGGATGAAGAACAAGAAAGATACTTTCGCGCGGCAACCCTAATTTGCAATTCGTAAATGAGTTGGCAAGCGATGTGTGTTGCCGCAGTTGTTCGCCAAATACCACACAGTTTGAGTGCGATATTTGAGCGTCAGACAAGGAAGGTGCGGCTTGAATCAAAACCCAACGTACATAAACGTACGTGATTTTGAGGCAAGTCGCGGCTGACGAAGTATCACGCCAAATAGCGCGCTCAAACGCTCAAACGCGCGTTTTGCCCATAAAAAACACCGCCAAAGCATTATACCCCGCACAGCCGGACACCAAACGATTGATGTAGCCGTACTTGACGGGAATACCGCCCGAAAGTTGCTCGATTTGCGCGCCGAAAGCGTGGGCTTCTTCGGGACAATTCGTGTGTCCGATGAGGATAAAATCGTTGTCGTCCTTGACGTAGTTCGTCTTGAAGAACTTGACCATTTCGGAAATAGACTTCTTTCTGCCGATGGATTTTGTGACGATGCCGATTTTGCCCTGCGTGGTGAGTTCAAGCACGGGGTTGATATGCACTATCATTCCGAAAAGCGCGGCGAGCGTGGAAATACGTCCGCTGTTGCGAAGATTGATAAGGTCGCTGACGATGAAGCAATGGTGCGCGTTGAGTTTGTGATTTTCAACCCATTCGGCGATTTCTTCCATACTCTTGCCCTCGTTTTGCATTTTCTTTGCATAGTAGACGAGCAAGCCTTCGCCGCCTGCGCCGGCGAGCGTATCGACGACGATAATCTTTCTGTCGGGATATTTGATACGCAAGCCTTTTGCGATGTAGGATATGTTGTCGAAACTTCCGCTCATACCCGACGAGAAGCCGATATAGAGCAAGTCTTTGCCCTCTTGAAGCACTTGCTCGAACATAACTTCGGCGTCGTGGGGATTGATTTGAGAGGTTTTGACGAGTTTGCCCGCTTTCAACTTTTCATAGAAAAGTTCGATGGGATACTCGTCGTCTTTCTCGTAGAAGTGGTCTTCGAGCGTGAAAGAAAAAGGCAAACGCCTCGTGGGGTTTTCGTCATAATAGCCTTCGAAAAGGTCTGCTGTATTGTCGGTTACGATTTCAAACATAGATGTCACCTCTTAATAGCAAATATATTATCACAGTTTTGCGATTTTGTCCATAGCGATAAACACAACGATTGTCACAAAAGGTCAAATTTGCGAAAGTATGTTGCAAAACGAGTCGAAATCGTTGCGTTTTTAGTCGATTGCGAGCATAATATCGGCTGTACGAACGAGGAAAATATGGCGTTTCAACTGAGTGTATTCATAATCTGCGCGCTGGGCATCTTGCTCTCTACGCTATTTAATCTGCGCTTGCGCATAGGCAAATTCGGATTGAGCCTGTACTGGCTCATACCCCTCGTATGCGCGGTAATACTGCTTGCGGCAGGCGGCGTGGACGCAAAGGCGGTTTGGGCGCAGTTCACCTCGAACGACGAAGTGAATCCCCTCAAAATCCTCGTATTGTTCCTTTCGATGACCGCGCTAAGCGTGTATCTCGACGAAATAGGCTTTTTCAAATGGCTCGCAAACGCCGTGCTTAAAAAAGCGGGCGCAAGTCAGAAGAAGTTGTTCTTTCTTTTGTATATCACGACGTCGATATTGACGATTTTCACCTCAAACGACGTGATTATCCTCACTTTTACGCCGTTTATCTGCTATTTTGCGCGAAACTGCGACATCGACCCGATTCCGTTTATCTTCACCGAATTTGCCGCCGCAAACACATACAGTATGTTTTTGATAATCGGCAATCCGACGAACATATACCTTGCAACGTCAATGAAAGTCGGCTTTGCGGAATACGTCGGCGTAATGGCGCTTCCGACGATATTTGCAGGTCTTACTTCCCTTGCGATACTGTATCTGATGTTCCGAAAGAAACTTTCTGTGCCTATGAACGCGCACGAAAGCGAGGTGACAATCGACAACAAACCTTGCCTTGTTATAGGACTTGTCGTGCTGTGCATAGCAACGATAATGCTTGCAATATCGTCGTATATCGGCGTTGAAATGTGGATTGTGTCGCTTTGCGCGTTCGGAATAGTTCTCGTGGCAAGCACCATAGCAACGCTTGCACAAAAGAAATCGTTAAAACCCATAGGCAAAACGATTGCAAGACTTCCGTGGCAACTCGTGCCGTTTTTGCTTTCGATGTTCGTCATCGTGCTTTCGCTCAATCAATGCGGCGTAACCGAATACCTTGCCGCTTCACTGCAAAACGCCGATTGCGCCCTCACTTTCGGCACTACGTCCGCGCTTTTTGCAAACCTTATGAACAACATACCGATGTCGGTTTTGTATTCTCAAATTCTTCAAAGCGTTTCCGCGCAAAACCTCAAAGGCGCGATTTACGCTTCCATAATCGGCTCTAATCTCGGCGCGTTGCTCACCCCGATAGGCGCGCTCGCCGCAATTATGTGGAACTCGATTCTTAAAACCCAAAACGTCAAATTTACCTTTTTAGATTTCGTAAAACGCGGTTTTCTCGTGGGCGTTCCCGCCCTTTTCGCCGCAATAGGCGGACTTGAAATTATGCTTTTGATTTAATATTATCCGATAAGTAAAAATTTGCGTGGACAAATCATACAATGTATGCTATAAAAGCATTACAAAATTTGATTGAAAGAGGAAAAATGGATTACTCGAAACTTCTGAATCCCGTCGCGCAAAGCATAAAACCGTCGGGCATACGCGAATTTTTCGGCATAGCCGCCACTCGCAAAAACTGCATATCTCTCGGTGTGGGCGAACCCGACTTTTCCACCCCTACCGCGTTTTCGCAAGCGGGAATCAAGAGCATTGCGCAAGGCAAAACGCAATACACCGCAAATGCGGGACTTTTTGAACTTCGCAAGGCAATATCCATCTACACAGAGCAATTTTCGAAGGTAGAATACGACCCCGAAAACGAAATTATCATCACCGTCGGCGCAAGCGAAGGCATAGACGCGGCGTTTCGAGCGGTAATTGCGCTCGGCGACGAAATCCTTATTCCCGAACCGTGTTTCGTATGCTATGCGCCCCTCGTCACTCTTGCGGGCGGAATCCCCGTGCCTATCGAGTGCAAAGTCGAAAACGACTTCAAACTCACCAAAGACGAACTACAAAAAGCGATTACGAGCAAGACGAAAGGACTTTTGCTCGCCTACCCCAACAATCCTACGGGCGCGATTATGGAAAAAGCCGACCTCGAACGACTCGCGCCGACCATAAAAAAGCATAATTTGATCGTGTTTAGCGACGAAATATACGGCGAATTGACCTACGACGGCGCAAAATTTACGTCAATCGCTTCCCTCGACGGTATGCGCGAGCGCACGATTGTGATAAGCGGATTTTCAAAGTATTTTGCAATGACGGGTTGGCGGCTCGGCTACGTTTGCGCCCCGAAAGAGATAATCGACGTGATATTCAAAATACATCAATACTCGATTATGTGCGCCTCGACCGCCGCTCAATACGTTGCGCTCGAAGCGCTCAACGCCTCGTTCGAAGACAACTTCAAGGAAGTACACCTTATGCGCGACGAGTACGACAAGCGAAGAAAATACGTTTACGAAAGGCTATCGGCAATGCAACTTGATTGTTTCAAGCCGCGCGGCGCGTTTTACGTTTTTCCGAGCGTGAAATCCACGAATATGGACGGCGAAAAGTTTGCATATTCCCTTCTCGATTCCAAAAACGTTGCAGTCGTCCCCGGCGGCGCGTTCGGCAATAGCGGAAAAGACTACGTTCGCATAAGTTACGCCTATTCGCTCGACGTCATAAAACGCGCCCTCGATTTAATCGAGGAATTTGTAAACGAACGACATTGAATTTTGACAAATGCGATTCCTTAAACGCTATTAAAATTCGACAGCGCATAACGCAAAAAACTAAATCAAAATATGTTAAGTTAATATGATTCTTGATAGAAAACGGTCCGCTCGATTGAGCGGACCGTTTTGCTTTTACAGTATTTTTAATCGATTAGATTGCCGAAAACGTACATTTTTTGAAAATACGATTTTTGCAATCTTCTTTGTCTTAACCTTATCAGCCGACGGTGACAGTGCCGTCTTCGGTGATGGTTACGGTGTCGCCAGTGTTGACTGCTTTAAGAAATTCGTCGCCGAGTTGGTCGATTGCAATGACGTTGGAATCTTCCCAAATCTTTGCAAGCACGATTCCGCTTGCCGCCAACGAGTCGATGTGATCCGCAAACAAGAACGCCGCGGGATTGATGCCCATCGAGCATACCGTTTGAATGACAAGACCGCCCGTCGTCGAACCTATCGTTTGAGGAAGGCAAAGAGCCTTGCCCGTGATGTTGAGTCCGAAGATGTCCTTGTTGTTTTGATCGCTGACGATAACTTGTTTTGCATTTGTGAGCGCGCTCTTTTGGAATGTCGCAAGAGTGTTCACGCCTTGTCTTGAAACTACGGCTTCGCCCTTGAAGTTGCCTGCCGCTATAACTCTACCCTTAAATGTTTTCATAATCTTATTCCTTTCCTGCTATGATATTGAGAAGGTCTGCGGTCTTATAGTATCTTGCGATGCTGTACGTGCGCAGTTTGTTCGAGCAAGTCGCGATGGATTTGCCTTTGGTGAGCGGATTGTTGGTGTACATAAGCGGGCAAATGCTCGTAAGTTTTGCGCCCGTTGCGACGAGACGATTGTATGCAGGCGTCTTTTTGAACTTTGCAACGACGTCGGGTGCGGAACATACGATGGTTTGCAAAGCGACTTTCTTCTTTCCGCTTTGTTTGAGCGCGTTTTCAATCATATCCGTCCACTCGTTGAGTTGCGTGAACGTGAGGTGCGGACAGCCGACGAATGCCATCGTGGCTTTGCTGTCGGGCTTTTTCCACATATTCGGATAACTCTTGTACACTCTTTCGAGTTCCGCGTCGTCGATGACGTACACTTTGGGGTTTTCGACGATGAGTTTTTCGCCGAGTTCCTTCGCTTCGGGGGTGAGATTGTCGATATGATAAAGACCGACTGCGCCGTTTGAAGCCGTTGCCGCGCCGAAATCTTTGAGATAGCCTTTTGCTTCGTCCGTGAGTTCGCTTCCGATCCACTTGTCAAGACCGTAAACGTACGGAACGTCCTCAACGACCTTCATACCGATTGCGCTTCCGAGGATTTGCGCTTCGGGGATTTTGGTGGTTTCCACTTTGACGATCCAAGTCGCTTTTCTTCCCTCGTCCGTCAAAAGACCGAATTCGGGAACACAACCGACGATAGAGCCGAACAAATCGAGCATACCGCTGTTGCGGTTGCAACGCGCGCCGAGCACTGAGTTTGCATAAACGACCGCGCTCGATTCCGCCCAAGAAAGAATGTCGCCTTTCTTCGGAACGTTGCCCACTTCGTCGAGATAGCAAGCGCAAGTGAACGCGTTTGCGTCTTTAAGACCGACGGCTTTGAGTTGGTCCTCGTAATGCTTTTGTTGAGAATACATAATCTTCTCGTTGACGAGTCTGTCAAGCAAGGAATACTTTACGTTTTCTCTGTCGAGCGGACGGGGGTCGACGGTGAAAGTGCCTTGCGTCTTGATACCGTCGGCGATGAGTTTGTCCATCGTCTTGTAAAGAGGCTTCAAAAGTCCGATGCCGAAACTCGTGACGAGATGCCCTTCTTTGTGCGTTACTTCAACCATACGTTTTGCGCCGAAAATATCGCCGAACATAACGAGAGTTTCCATAACTTTTGCCATCGTTTCCCCTTTCTTGCCGTTGAGAATGTCGGCTTGTTCGGGGGTGAGTTGAATGTTGTATTTCATAATCGTACCCTCATAGCGCGCCGCTTTTTGCAGAGCGCAAAAATTATCGTTTCTTACACAAATATATTACTATATAGATATAAAAATATCAATAGGCAATTTTACATTTGTTTGAAATATTTTTGATATTTTGCATAAAAAAACGAATATCGCAAAAAAAATCCGCAAAGATTGCGGATTTTAAGTTCGTATTGTATAAATTGCTCTCATTAGTTTTTATTGCGACAAAATGCTTGCGTTAAGTTTTTATTGCGCCAAATTGCTTGCGTTAAGTGTTTATCGCCATAAAACGCTTGCGTTAGGTTTCTATTGCGATAAACGGGACGAACGTTTCGTCTTCGCTTGCGCCTGCGTGCATACCGATGAATGGTTCTTCTTCGGGTTCAAAGGGATTTACGCAGGTTTTTCCCGTCGCAATCGCAACGTAGTCGCCAACGAAATCTTCGAATCTCGCATTAGGCTTTCCGTCGCCGAAAAGATTGCATTTGAGCGCTTCGTTGTGACTTAAAAGGATATAATCCTTTCCGAATACGGCGTTGAACGCCTTTTCAAACTCTTTTTCTCTGCCTTTTTTGACAAAAACCGACATCGCGCGCGACTCTATGGACGGCACTCTTTCAAGACAATCGGCAATTTCTGGATAATCGCAAAGCGACTTCCACTCTGCGTCGATAAGTCCGTGATCGGCGGTGACTATGACCAGCGTGTCTTTCAAATCCTTGCAAAGTTTCTCGACTTCGTCGTTTATGAGGCGGATTTGTTCTGTCACGTTTGCGTGAGTCGTGCCGAAGTCGTGAATATCGTGGTCGGGTTGATTCCAGTAGCAATAAATATACTTTTCACCCTCTTTTTCGCAAAGTTCGCGCACGATATCGCAAGTCGTTTGCACCGAATCCGTCTTTATATCGGCGTGTTTGGACACGAAATACGCTTGTTTGCCGACTTTTCGAATTTTGGTTTCGATATTATCGAAAGGTATTGCGGTTTTCGCCACGGGATAGTCTGCGGCGATTTCGTCATTTCCGAACTCGGTGTTTGTGAAAAGGCATACGTTTTTGTCAACTTCCTTGAAATACAACGCCCAACCGAGCCAGCCGTGTTCGCAAGGCATAAGTCCCGTTTCGATTGACGTCGTAGCGGCGGTCGTCGTTGGCGGGAAAACCGAACTTATCGGGCGAATATTATGCTCGATTAAGAACGGCGCAACCCGTTTATGTTTTTCGAGAATCGCACATCCCATACCGTCAAACAGCATAACGACGACGTTTTTGTAGCCTTTTGCAAGCAACTTGTCAAAGTCTTCGAGCGTGCCGTGCGTATACGGCGCGCCGAAACGTTTCAGCACCGAACAAGCCAAAGACACGAGAGAATCGTCGTAGTTGACGGGAATAGATTTATACATACTTCGCCTCTCAAATATTATAGTTATATTTTAGCATAATTCGCGCCTTATCGCAAGACAAAAAAATGCGCGATTTTGCAGTATCTAACCGCATAAATCGCGCATAAGTTGCAAATATCGAATGCTTTGCGTTACTTTGTTATTTGATTGTGTGGATTGCAACGTCGTACGCTTCGCGCGTGGCGTCCGCAATTCTTCCCACCTTCTTTGCGTCGCCGATGACGTAGAGATTCTTCACCTTGCCTTCGAGTTCTCCTGCAAGCGAGTTGACCGAACGTGCGCCGAGCGAAAGCACGACCGCGTCCGCGTCGACGTGATAAGGCTTGCCTTGACTTATCGGCTTGCGATTCTTGTCGAGTTTGACAGGCTCAATCACTATGCCCTTTTCGTCAATAGAGTTGAGTTTGTGCGAAAGGATATATTGCGTTCCCTTTGCGTCGAGTTTGGGCACGATGTCGTTGAGGTGTTGAAACCACGTTCCCGGTGCGAGAGTGTCCGCCATTTCGACGATTGTGACCTTGTTTCCGCCTTCAACGAGCAATTCCGCCGTTTCGAGACCCGTCATACCCGAACCGATAAGAGCGACTTTCTCGTTTTCGAGTTTGATTTCGCCGCTCAAAATTTGCGTCGTCGTGTAGACGTTTTCAAGGTTCACGCCCTCGATAGAGCGAGGTTTGACCGCGCAAGCACCCGTTGCGACGACAACCGCATACGGATTGTAACTTGCGATAACTTCGGGCGTCGCTTCGGTGTTAAGATGGATTTCCGCGCCGAATTTTTCCGCGTTTGTACGCATATCTTCAAACGACCAACCGAGTTTTTCTTTCTTTGGCGGTTTGTTTGCAAGTTGAATTTGTCCGCCGATTTGATTGTCTTTTTCAAGCACGATTGCTTTGAATCCTCTGCGACCGAGCATTTCCGCACAAGTAAGACCCGCAACGCCCGCGCCGACTACAACGACCACTCTGCCGTTTCCGTCGTTGGGAAGATTGTCAAATTCCTTTTCTCTGCCGACCGTCGGATTGACCGCGCAATAGCCGTGGTCGCCGTGATAGGCGTTGTCTTGCATACTTTGTATGCAGTACAGACAGCAAAGGCAGCGTTTGATTTCTTTTTCGCGACCGCTTTGCGCTTTTTCCGCCCAGTGCGGATCGGCGATGTGAGGTCTGCCGAGAGATACGAAGTCCTGATCGCCTTCTTCGAGTTGCTTTTCGGCTTGTTCGGGCGTACGAATGAGGTTTGCGGCGATAACGGGGATATTGACCTCTTTTTTGACTGCCGCCGCAAGATATTTACGCCAGCCGCACTCGAAACTCGTAGGTTCGAGCCAGTAGTTGAACGTGTCGTACGCCGCGCTCGAAACGTCGATTGCGTCAACGCCCATATCCGCGATAGCCTTTGCGTATTTCAAGCCCGTTTCGAAGTCGTAGCCTTTTTCGGGTTTGCCGATTTTGGAATAGAACTCGTCGAGAGTAAGGCGCACGATAATGGGATAATCGCCGCATTCTTTGCGGATTCCTTCCACGATTTCGCGCAAGAAACGAAGTCTGTTTTCAAAACTTCCGCCGTATTCGTCGGTTCTGTGGTTGGTGTTCGGCGAAAGGAATTGTTGGATAAGATAGCCGTGCGTGCCGTGAAGTTCCACGCCGTCGATACCTGCTTTTTGGCAACGCACCGCGCCGTCTATGAATTGACGGATAACTTTTTTGACTTCCCTATGGCTCAAAGCACGCACTCTGCCGCCCGCAAAATAACTCGGTTCGCACTTGGATGCGGACACCGACGACAACGCAAGATTATGCTTTGACATAAACGGCGCGATTTTCGGCGCGATGTTGAACAGCGTTTTGGGGAAACTCTTGAACATTCTCGTCATTGCGATACACACGGGAACAGTGCCGATTGCAAGACCGACGTTCTGACGTCCGGGGTGATGCAACTGCACGAAAAGTTTTGCGCCGTGTTTGTGTATGCGCTCTGCAAATTCGTAAAGACCTGCGATTTGATAGTCGTGACTTGCGCCGAGTTGCGCGAACGCCGCCGAACCGTGTACGTCGTTGATACGCGTGATTTCAGTGATGATAAGACCCGTACCGCCCTTTGCGCGTTCCTCGTAGTAGTCCATAAGTTGCTCTGTGGCGCAACCGTCGAACTGACCGAACCCCATAAGCATAGGCGACATAACGATACGGTTTTTAATTTCGCAATTACCTATTTTCATAGGTGAAAACAGCATTTTATATTCCATAATTCCCTCTAATTCTAACGCGTGCGCGTTAAACGTTTATCTTCTAAATAATTGTAGCATAGAACGGGATTATTTGCAAGAAATAAATTTACAAGTTAATCATTGCTTAACACCGCACTTGTTTTCGCAATCTCTACCGCGCAGAGAATTCGCGCTATATAAAAGAAAATTTAAATAAAACTTCCCCCTTCCTCACGTGTTTCCCCTACCGCCGTTCCCCCTCTGCATTCTTTGAGGGAACCCACGGCGTCCGCTCTGCGTGGGGCAACACTCGGTGCTCGCATAGAAAGGTATCGTCCTCTTGTTATATCACTCGTTCACGGGCGAAAAAAATCCACACTCGCCCGTTCACTTGTACTTATCGTCAAGCTCGACACTCGCTTTTCTCGCCGCCTTGCGGCTCGTGTTCCGTCTGCGAATAAGCACATTCCGTTTATAAGTACGCTACGAATAAGTTTTCATTTAACCGCTTACACGGTTAGCAATGCAGAAACCTATCTCAATCGATATTCATTTGAGATTTGTATGCCTTCACCGTGTTTGCCAAAAGCATCGTAACCGTCATAGGTCCGACGCCGCCCGGGACGGGCGTTATATACGAGCATTTAGGCGCAACTTCGTCGAAATCGACGTCGCCGCAAAGTTTGCCGTTTTCATCTCTGTCCATACCGATGTCGATGACAACCGCGCCTTCCTTGACCATATCGCCTTTGAGGAATTTCGCTTTGCCTATCGCAACGCACACTATATCTGCTTGCGACGTGATGTTTTTGAGGTTCTGCGTGCGCGAATGGCATATCGTCACCGTACAGTTTCTGTCAAGCAACAGTTGCGCAAGCGGCTTTCCGACAAGGTTCGAACGCCCGATAACGACCGCGTTTTTGCCTTCGAGTTGAACGTCGTAATAATCGAGAAGTTTCATAACCCCGTACGGCGTGCAAGCGACGAGGCTGTCGCGCCCCGTCCAAAGCCTGCCCTTTTGAACGTAGTGGCAACCGTCGACGTCTTTGTCGGGGTCGATGAGGTCAAGAAGCGAATTTTCGTCGAGATGCTTTGGAAGCGGAAGTTGCAAAATCATACCCGATACGTCGGGATTTTCGTTGAGATAACTTATCGTGCCTGCAACCTCGTCGAAAGTGCTTTCGGCAGGAAGTTTGCAAAGAAACGACTTTATGCCCACTTCGTCGCACGCTTTGATTTTGTTGCGAACGTACACTTGCGACGCGGGGTCGTCGCCAACAAGAATAACCGCAAGCCCGATTCCGCAATGACAATCGAGTTTTTTGAGATTTTCAACGTCGTTTTTGATTTGTTCTCTCGTGACTTTGGCAACGAGTTTGCCGTCGATAATTTGCATAGTTCACCTCTATGCCGCTATTATACCATTCAACTCGCTTCGTTGTCAAAACATCTTGTGATAGCAAAAGCGGCGGTTTTCGCTTTCCGTTTCAAGATTCAAAGCGACTTTGTGCGTTTTTAGATTTAAGGTTGAAATCGACGATTTTGCGAGTTTGACATAAAATCGCAGATTCGGCATATAAAAGGCGTTTTGTTTGCTTCTAAACGTGTTTTTTGCATAGAATTTCGCATAGAATATTGACATAGTTTGTATCAAATAATATAATTAGTCCACAAAATTTACGACGGAGAAAGATATGGATAGTTGGGCAGTTGTCGATTGGAATAAGGACGTTTGGCATTTTATCGTTAGAATGCTCGTTTCGATCGTATGCGGATTCGTGATAGGTCTCGAACGCAAATCCCGAAGCAAAGAGGCAGGTATTCGCACGCACGCGATTGTGTGTTTGGCGTCTTGCCTGTTTATGATTTTGTCAAAATACCTCACCGCCCCCTTGTTTAGCGACATTTCGGGCAACGTTTTCGACGGCGACGCAACGAGAATCGCAGCGCAAGTCGTCACCGGCATCGGATTTTTGGGCGCAGGTATCATTATGTACCGCAGAGACGTTTTGCACGGTCTTACGACGGCGGCAGGCGTTTGGGCAACCGCGGCAATCGGTATGGCAATCGGTGGCGGTTTTATCGTCACGGGCGTGAGCGCAACCGCGATTATCCTTCTTTTGCAACTCATCTTCCACTTGCCCATCAAAGCGTTTACGACAAGACATATCGCGCTCATAAAAATGCAAATTTGGGTTGAACACGACGAGGTTCTCAATCAGATTCTCGAAAAACTCGGCACAAAAAAAGTGAATTCCTACAAAGTCAAGCAAGTCGGCGAAAGCCTCATCGCAACCGTCGAAGTGGCAACCACGGACGAACTCGACCCGATGAAATTCAACTCTTTGATAAGAGAGTTCCCCACTCACCTTCTTTCAATCGAACGCGCCGACGAGTAAGCGCAAATATCGCAATAATACAAAAACGGCAGTTTTTCAACTGCCGTTTTTTCGTGCGTTTTTATGCGTTATATTGATGTTTTTGTATAGGCTTTATACACTATATATATGCTTTTCGGGTTGCGTTGCTTCGAACAACGTTTCTGCGTAATACCGTTTTCGGTGCGAAAACAAATCTTACAAATCGCGTTTTTAATTCACTTTGTTTATGGGTGCGTTTTGCAAAAACGCGCGCACGTTTTCTTCCGTAGCGTGCAAAAGTCGCACTCTCGCTTCGAGGCTCGCCCACGCCATATGCGGCGTGATTATGCAGTTTTTGGCGTGAATCAAAGGATTGTCCGCTTTGGGCGGCTCGTTCGTCAAAACGTCAAGTGCCGCACCCGCGATTTTGCCACTGTTTAGTGCGTTTGCAAGCGCGCTTTCATCGATAAGTCCGCCCCTTGCCGTGTTGATAAGATATGCGGTTGGTTTGAAAAGCGCAAGGCTCTTTTCGTTTATCATAAGTTTGGATTGCTCGTTGAGCGGACAATGCAAAGTGACGAAATCGGCGTTTTTGAACACTTCCTCTTTGGATACGCAACCCTCGACGGGCGTGCGAGTGCTGATAAGCACGTTCATTCCGAACGCCTTGCCGATTTGCGCGACCTTTTTGCCTATACTGCCGTAGCCGATTATGCCGAGCGTTTTGCCGTACAGTTCGTGAAGCGTGTCGAGCGTGTACGCAAAATCCTTGCAATTTTGCCAGTCCCCTCTTGCAACCGACTGCGTATGCAACGAGAGTTTGCACGCAAATTCGAGAATAAACGCAAACGTGAGTTGCGCAACGGAATTCGTGCTGTAATACGGCACGTTGCACACGGTTATTCCGAGTGCCTTTGCCGCCTCTACGTCGACTATGTTATACCCCGTTGCCAAAATGGTGATAAGTTTGAGATTTTTGCACTCGGCAAGCGTATCTTTGTCCATCACGATTTTGTTGATAACCAAAATTTCGGCGTCTTTTGCGCGCGGCAAAACGTCCTCTTTGCTCGTCGTGTCGTAATACGTCACGTCGCCGAACTGATTGAGGAAATCGAAATCGAGTTCCTTTCCTTTTGCGGTTGCCCCGTCAAGAATGACAATTTTCATAATTAATTACACAATGATTGAGTGATTGTTTATCCGCTTGCGTGCGTAGCACGCCCTCACCAAGCAAGCACTCGCACGGAATTGCGGTTTGAGTTTTTACCCGTCTTATTTTGAGAGTAAAGAGGGCTTGCGCGGTTAGCGATTGCGAGAACAAGTGCGGTGTCAAGCAATAAACTTCGTTTGTTGCTTTCACCGCAACGCCGTTTGAGCAATTATTCCTCAACAAGCTTGCGCTTTCTGTCGTTGATGATGCCGAGGCTGTCTTTCATCGCTTTTTCCGCGCTGTCCAGAATGTTGAACGCGAGCGAGCGTGCTTCGTAATCCATCTTGTGATAGTTTTCTTCCGCTTCGCGTTGCATTGCTTCGGCTTCCGCTTTTGCGCGAGTGTAGACTTCGGTTTCGGTCATAAGACGTTTTGCTTGCTCTTCCGCCTTGTCCATCGTTTCGTTTGCGTACTTTTCGGCTTTTTCGATGATGTCGTCACGCTCTTTTTTGATTTGCGTAGCCTCTCTCAACACGAGCGGATAACTCGCTCTGAAACGCGAGATAAGGTCGAGCAAAACCGCCTTGTTGATGACGATGTCACTGTTGCTGAACGCCGCTTTTTTGGCTTTGAGCACTTCGCTTTCGATTTCGTTGATAAGCATATCGATGGTTTCCATAACACACCCCTTTCGTATAACGTTTTGTTTTATTTTTTGTATTTTTTACGGCAAAAAACTATGCTTTTTACCGCTGTTTTTTCTGTTTTTTATCCTTGTGTTTTTGCGTTTTGCTTATTTGAGGTCGGCAAACTCTTTGGACGTCAAAAGCGAAACGCAACACGATGGTATCGACGAGTAATCGCCTTTTGCGATTTGCTCTCTTGCCTTTGTCGAACTCACGTTTGAAAAGACGTTCGGTTCGATGAAAAGCGTTTCGAAGCCGTGCTTACGGTTGAACTCTGCCATATCTTCCTCGTACGCTTTGTCTTCGTCCCCTCTTATGCCTCTAATCAGCACGCTTGCGCCGACTTCCTGTGCGACTTCGACGGCGTATTTTTCGGAATATATCGCCTTTGCGCCCTTCTTTTGAGCGCATACGCACTCGCAAAGCGCAAGTCGTTGCGCCGAATTGAAAGTGTATTTTTTGTCGGGATTGACAAGGCAGGCAACCCACACTTCGTCGAACTCGCAAAGAGCCTCGTCAAGCACCGCTTCGTGTCCTTTTGTGAACGGGTCGAAACTGCCCGCCATAAGCGCGACGGATTTGCGAGAGATAAACTCGGCAACCACCGTTCCCATTTTCTTGGTGCGCTGTTTGTAGCGTTTGTCGCTCACCTCGTAGGTCTTTTCCGCGCCGTGTTCGAACACTACTACGCCGCCGTCCGCAAGCAAATCGAGGTCGAATATCAAGCCGAGCGCAAGTTCGCCCAGTCCGCTCGCATACGGCGGATCAACAAATATCATATCAAACTTTTTGCCCGTGACGTACGCATTGCGAAGCACGCCCGAAAAGTCGGAATTGACCACCTTGAAATTGCCGTCTATTCCCTGTAAATTCTTGCGCACGAGTTCTATGCTGTCCTTGCTGTTGTCAACGAACACGACCTCTTTCGCTCCGCGCGAAATGCACTCTATGCCGAGTGCGCCGCTTCCTGCAAACAAATCGAGTACGACCGCGTCCTGACTGTACCCTTGCAAGACGTTGAAAAGCGTTTCTTTTATTCTCGTGGTTGTGGGACGAACTCTGTCGTCTTTGGGCGAGGCGAGATTTTTGCCTCTGTACTTTCCTGCAACAACTCTCATTTTTCACCGTTTATATTCAAAGAATATAATTATTTTCGTTTCGAGCAGATAAAACTCATATTTTTTCGTTGTGCCAATAATCGTTTTATCCGTTTTGTTTATCGTTTTATGGTTTTACCGTTTTCATTGCGTTTTTATTGTTTTAAGCGATAATCCAACAATGATTTTTCGTTTTTACGGCATATCCGCGCCGTATGGGTTGGCTCTTTCGCCGTTTGCGTCGATAATACGCTTTTCCGTGACGAGAACGTCGAGCGGAACGTCGAAAGAATCCGTTTCTAAACCGTCGACTTGCTGACAATCGAACGCAAGACCTATGACGAAACAATCGTGCGAGGCAAGATAGCGGTCGTAATAGCCTTTGCCGTGTCCTGCCCTTTTCAAACCGTCGAAAGCAACCATAGGCACGACTGCGACTGTCGGGTCGTCAACCGAGTGCGAACCGACGGGTTCGAGTATGCCCCATTTGTTTGTTTTGAAGTTGGTGAACGGCGAGATTGCGATTGCTTTCATATCCTCGCCACAAACTCTCGGCACGCAAACCACCTTTTCGAGCATAAGCGCAAGTCCTACGATTTCCTCGGTGTTCGGCTCGCCGTCCGTGCCTAAATAAACGAAAACTTTCGGCGCGTGCGTAAACTCGAAAAGTCCCGAAAGAGCGTCGACGATTGCGCCGCTTGCCCATTCTTTTTGCGCAGAACTCATCTTCGAGATTTGCGCTTTTGCAAATTTTCGTGCTTCGATTTTGTTCATTTTTCAGCCATATTACGTTGATAATTTTTTTTGTAGTAATTAGTTGAGATATACTCTCTTTATTCTGCCCTTTTGCGAGGTCATAAGGCAATATTCTATTGTGTTTCGCTCGCGTGCGACTTCGCTTGCTTTGTCGCCGTCGAAAAGCAAGACTTTTTCACCGACTTTTGCCGCTAAGTCGCCCGTATCGACGACAAAACAGTCCATACACACGTTGCCGATTACGGCGCATTTTTTGCCTTGAATCCACACGGACGAGGGATGCTCTCTTGCAATCGAATCTGCATATCCGCCGAAAACCACCGCCGTATTCGTCGCCTTTTGCAAAGCAAAATCACCGTAACTAACTCTTTCGCCCGCTTGCAAACACCGAGATTCGATGACTTGCGAATACGCGCTCATTGCGCCCTCGTATGCGTTTATGCCGAGTCGCACGCCGTCGTAGCGCAAATTCGGATTGAAAAGCGAATGGCTCGAAGCAAGGTGCGCTTTTATATCGGGATAATACCCTTTTGCGACCTCGACGAACTTGTCGAACGCGCTCTTTTGCGATTCGGTTTCGTCGCGCAAATGCGAATATATACCCGAAACGCTTATGCCGAGCGCTTTTGCCTTTGGCAAGACGATTTGAAGTTCGTCAAGGCAAAAGCCCAGCCTGTGCATACCGCTGTCGACTTTGACGTGCGCTTTCAGTTTTGCGGGATTTATGCGGTTTGAATTTATCAAACTCACGATTTTTGCGAACTGCTCTCGATTGTGCAATCCTATTGTCAAATCCTGCCGATATGCCCTATAAATCTCGTTTTCGCAGAGGGCAAGCACGAGAACGTCGCGTTTTATGCCCGCGCGTCTTAGTTTCAACCCTTCTTCGAGAGTTTCCACGCCGAAAGCGGAAACGAGGTTTTCCACTCGCTTTGCGACCTTTACGAGTCCGTGTCCGTATGCGTCCGCTTTGACCATAAGCATAACGGGAACGCCGACGAGCCGCTTTGTCGCAAGGACGTTTTGCTCTATTCTGTTCAAGTCAATTTCGACGACGATTTCGATAAGCCACCTCGCATAATCTTATGCGCGCGGAATCGAGTCGGTGACATAATTTTTTGCTTTACGCCCTACAACGCCGTATAATGTTCGAAGTTTAATAGCGATTCAACCACGTTTATAGTAGTTGATAAGGCAACCGTCGAGAACAATTTGCTTTTCGCTGTCGGTGAGAGCGTCCATTCGCAACGTGACGTTTTGCGATTTTCCGTCACGAACGAGGTGTGCCTCAAACTGCGTTTTGCCGCTCGAAATGACTTCTCTCACGTTTTCGATAACCACGATATCCCCTTTTAGATACTCGGTTTTGTCGTCTATGAGCGGAAGCATACCCCAGTTTATGAGGTTAGAGCGATAACGCTTGGTTGCGTACTCTCTTGCGATATTCGCGCCGCCCGAAAGGAAGCGTTGGCAACTTGCCGCTTGTTCTCTCGCGCTTCCGTCGCCGGGTTTGACGGCAAATATGCAAGAGGAAATCGTCGTATCGTCGACGGATATTCCGAGTTGCTTCAAAACCTCTTTTACGTCGTTATTCTCGCCGTCGCGCACTTTTTTGCTTTCGCCGACGTACGAGGGGTCTTTTCTCGAAAGCGCAAACTCAGCAAGGCGCAAAGGATTGCTTCTGTAAGAGGACGTTTCGCCCGACGGTATGAGTTCGTCCGTGGTGGTGACTGGGTCGTTTATTACGCTGCAAAGTTTGAGCGCAAGATTGTTTTTGAGCGGCGAAATTGTCGGAATGTCGGTGATGTTCGGACCGTACACGAGTTGCTCGGAAGAATCCGCTTTGCCGAAGCCGTTGTACACTCGCGACGTATACGCTTTTTCGTCGTATTCGAATGGCGCAAAGTTGTCGTCGAAATCGACGTCCAAAGCGGAAGTCAACACGCCGCCGTTTGCCGCCGTAGCCGCAATAGAGCGTGCGTCCATAAGCGCAACCGAAGCGATTTGATTGTCCGAAGGCTTGCTTCCCTCTCGTCTTTCAAAGTTTCTCGTCGTATGGCGAATGCTGAATCCGTTGTTGCACGGAACGTCGCCAGCGCCGAAGCACGGACCGCAGAAACAAGGTTTGACGACTGCGCCGCTCTCGATGAGAGATGCGATAGAGCCGTTTCTGACGAGCGCAAGATTGGTGGGTTGAGAGCCTGCGTATACGTTGAGCGAAAACGCGCCGCTTCCCACGCTTCTGCCTTTAAGTATGTTTGCGGCAAGCGCGATATTGTCGTAAGTGCCGCCTGCGCAACCTGCGATTACGCCTTGCGATACGACGATTTTGCCGTCTTTTATCTTGTCGGTAAGGCGGAACGCGCCCTCTTTCAAGCCCAAAAGTTTGTTGCCTTCCTTTTCGACTTCTGACAAAATATCGTACGGATTTGCGATTACGTCCGCAAGTTTATAGACGTTCGAGGGATGGAACGGAAGCGCAATCATAGGCTCGACTTTGCTCAAATCGACCAAAATTCCGCCGTCGTACCGAGCGCCGTTTTGCGGCGCAAGACGTTTATATTCGTTCTCTCTATGATAGGTTTTGAGATATTCTCTCGTCTTTTCGTCGGTGCACCATATGGACGAAAGGCACGCGCTTTCGGTGGTCATAACGTCAATGCCGTTTCTAAATTCCATAGGAAGTTCGGCTATGCCGTCGCCCACGAATTCGAGAATGCAATTTTTGACGAATCCGCTCTTGAACACTTTGCCGATTATGGCAAGCGCAACGTCTTGCGGTCCTACGCCCTTGCGGACTTTGCCGCTCAAACATACCGCTATGACGCGCGGATAATCTACGTCGTACGTGCGCTTCAAAAGTTGTTTGACAAGTTCAGGTCCGCCCTCGCCTATCGCCATAGTGCCGATTGCGCCGTAGCGTGTGTGCGAGTCGCTTCCGAGTATCATTTTGCCGCAACCTGCAAACATCTCGCGCATATAACTGTGAATTACGGCAACGTTTGCGGGAACGTAGATTCCGCCGTACTTCTTTGCGCAAGAAAGTCCGAAAACGTGGTCGTCCTCGTTTATCGTGCCGCCTACCGCGCAAAGCGAGTTGTGACAGTTGGTCAAAACGTACGGAACGGGAAATTCGCTAAGTCCGCTCGCCTTTGCCGACTGAATTATGCCGACGTAGGTTATGTCGTGCGAAGCCATTGCGTCGAAACGGATATTGAGTTTGTCCTCACGCCCCGAAAGGTTGTGCGAGGACAGCACCGAATACGCAATCGTGCCTTGCTTGCTCGGCTTTACGCATGCCGCTCTTAATTGTTCCTCGTCTACGAGTTTTCCGTTAAGATAATAGGTTGCCTGATTTATAAGTTCTATCATTTTTCTAATTTATGCACGCCGTTTTGTGCATATCTTTGTGTCTACATATCGCGCATACGGCTCGTATTCTCATTTGACGATTTACATAGTAAATCGAAAATTATTTTTTGTTTTTGTCTTTCTTTTCGGGTGTGAAAACCTCGACGATGACTTCGCCGATATGATTGCGCATTTCGTGAATGAAAGCGTCGATTTTGCCCGTTGCGATATTCACTTTGAAACTCATCTCGCCGTCTTGTTCGTTTTGTCCTTTGACGATGACGTAAATCTCGCGCGTTATGCTGTTTTGCTTTATGCAAACGACGTCGTCGTACTTGATTTTGTCCACGAAAAAGCCGAGAACGGCAATCATTTTGTCGTCTTTGAATCCGTAGTAACTGTTGAAAAGCACGAGCGCGGCGGCAACCGCTATGACGAGCGCGGCAACGAGGGATACCCACGCCACTGCCGGCTGTTGAGTGCTTACGCCGTTTGCGCCCGATATCATCGCTATGTCGAGTCCGCCGATTGCCAGCGCACCCAAGATTACCACGGCAACGATAACCGTTTTGACTATGCCGAAATTCATTCTAAACTTCATACTTCGCTCCTAAAAATGTCCGTTTGTTGTAGGTCTTTTGCGATTCTATTTTTTATCTCTCTATTGCGACTTGCGCAATACGTTGCTTTTATTCTTCGTCCGATTTTTCCTCGTCGGATTTGTCCTTGACGTACTCGTCTATGTTTATCTGACATCCGTCCTGCGCCTCGTAGTCGTAGTTGTCCGACTGCTGTTCGGCGCGGAAACCGTACTCAACCGTGTTGATAACCGTCGTTGCGTCCGTGTAGAAACTGAATCCTTTGGTCTTGTAGTAGCCGATAAGTTCGATTGCCCTGAGCATAAAGTAGTACATCGACGGCAAGACGAGGGACATAAGTCCGCCAGTGGGGATTGCAAACGTCATGGTGCAAAGATACACTATCGTGAACGTCACCGCATAGGATTTGAAAAGTCCGCCGACGTTGCTCTTGACATACGTCAAACTTCTCGTGAAACTCGTGTATACGCTCTCTTCGGGATGGAAAATCATTCTAGGCAACCACCCTGCCAAAAGCGTGGCGCGCAACGAGCATATGCAAATGCCCACGACGATGAGTATGGGCATCACGAAAAACGCTATCGAATCGAAAAGTCCGAACAAAATGGACAACATCAACGCGGCAAATATCAAGTCGATGGGAAGGGTTATCGTGAGCCTTGCCGCCGAATACTTGCAGCATTTTTTGAAGTTGAGAGCCATATTGCTGGCAAATCCGTAGCGCATATTCGACGCCATAAGATTGTTGATTATGTCGGCGTTCGTGTAATACGAAAGTCCGAAAACGAAACAGTAAAGCGCATAGACGAAAATCCCTGCGAACACGAGTCCGACGGTGATTCCGACGTTCTGCGCGCATATTCCGAACACGCCTTCAAGCGAGTGCAACACGTCGCCGATTGCGCCGCGTATGGTGGACGAGCCGTCCCACACCGACGCTACGCTGTCCTTTATCGCCAAAACGTATGCGTTTACATCGCCGACAGCCGAAAGTGCGTTCCATATCGGCAGAATTATCGCCGCGCCGATGGCAATCGACAGCACGAGGGATATGACGATCCACAAAAAGATCTTCACCGCGTGACCCATATTTGAAAACAACAGGGATAACGAATACTTAAATTCCATATTACTCTCCGAGGCACTGCCTCATATTTTTCGCAAAACCGAATTTGCGGATTTTATTTTGACCAAATATCTTTTTTCTTCTTTTCCAAGTCCATACGTTCCGTGCCCGTGACCTCGTAAAAAAGATTGTACATAAGCGTGACGTAGAACGGAACGACGTACAGATACGCAATAGCGTCCAAAAGCACTTCCGCGATTACGCCGCATTTGAGCGCGCCCGTCACAATCATACAAATCTCGACGGGAAGCACGCACAAAAGTATCGTGAAAAACGTGTTTGCAAGCCGTCCCGACATACTTCTGACCGCTTGGCGAAGTGCGGCTTTCTTGGGAAGCCCCGTATGCAGACAGTACGGCGGCCAAAGTATGACTATCGACATAATGAGTATCATCGAAAACTGCATCAATACGAGCGTAAGCGACGAGAACACGAGCCACGTCACCCTGCTCTTGAACGTAACCCACCATAGATAGTACAGCACGGTCGCAAGCAAGTTGAATATTTCGAACGAGCAGAACGCGAGCAAGCAGAACAAAAGCGAGGTCAAAAGATTGAAATTGAGCCTCGTTTTCACTCTGTCGGGCGCAATCGTGAATACGCCTATGCGCATATGCGTGTCGATAACGCCGTACATAATCGCGACGAAAAACACGAGAAGCGCAAGTCCGATAAGCCCGAGATACCAGTAGGAAAACGGAAGTTCGCGCATTGCGATGTACATATCCGCAAAATTCGACGGATTTATCGTTTCATAGTCGAAAAGATAGTAAAGAGTCGAGGACGGCGAGAGCAAAAACGGCAACAGCAACGCAGGGGCGACGCTCATAAGCATAAGATACGCGCCCTTGTCGAAAAAGTATTTCCAAGTCTGCTTGAAGCAGGCTTTGCTATTATTACTGTTTCTAACTCTCATCTTGCCCCCTTACTCGAACATTGCGAGTTTGTCTTTGAGTTTTGCAAGTTTCTCGTTTGCCTTTTCGAGTTTGTCTTTCTCGTTGTCGATAAGTTTTTGCGGCGCTTTGGAAACGAATCCCGTATTTGCCAAAAGTCCTTGCGTCTTTTGAATGATTTGCATCGTTTGCGCAATCTCTTGATTGATACGCTCTTTTTCCTTATCCTCGTCGATGAGATCGCCAAGAGGAATGAGAATTTCCGCGTCGTGCGTGACTATCGCGCTCACCTTTGCGCCAAGTCCGCTTCTGTCCTCAACGAGTTTGACTTCGTTCACGCCCGCGAGTTTTTGGATATACGCGCTTGCCGACTCGATAAATTTGGGGTCTTTTGCAATGACGTACGCGTTTATCTTCTTTGACGGCGCGACGTTCATTTCGTTGCGCAAGTTTCTTATCGAACCTATGATTTCCCTAAGTCCCTCGAACTGCGCCTCTTCCTTTCTGAACACTCTGTGCTTGTTGTAGGACGGCCAACTTTGAACCATCAACACACTGCCCTTCGGCGCGAATTTCGAGTAGATTTCCTCGGTGACGAAAGGTATGAACGGGTGCAAAAGTTTGAGTATTTCGCCCAAAACGTACGCAAGCATAGCGATTGCGTGGTTGTGTTGCTTCTTGTCGTCCGAATAGAGCATAGTTTTGCTCATTTCGATGTACCAGTCGCAGAACTCGCTCCACACGAAGTCGTAAAGTCTTGCCGCCGCAAGCCCGATTTCGTACTTGTTGAGGTTTATCGTTACTTCCTTGATTACGTCGTTGAGGCGAGTGAGAATCCACTTGTCAGCGCCGTTGAATCTCGACGGAAGCGTCAAATCGTCGTCGTCTTTGATGTTCATTATAACGAATCTCGACGCGTTCCAGAGTTTGTTTACGAAGTTTCTGCAACTCTCGATTTTACCGTCGGTAAATCTCGTGTCGCTGCCGGGGGCAATGCCCGTTGCGAGCGAGAAACGCAATGCGTCCGCACCGTATTTGTAGATAATTTCGAGCGGGTCGATACCGTTGCCCAAACTCTTTGACATCTTTCTGCCTTGCGCGTCGCGCACGAGTCCGTGTATAAGCACCTCGCTGAACGGAACTTCGCCCATAAACTCGATGCCGCTGAATATCATTCTCGCAACCCAGAAGAAGATTATGTCGTAGCCCGTAACGAGTACGTTGCCGGGATAGAAATAACTCAGATTCTTCGTCTTTTTGGGATATCCGAGAGTGCTGAACGGCCAGAGCGCAGAACTGAACCAAGTGTCGAGAACGTCCTCGTCCTGATGTATGTGATGTCCGCCGCACTTGGGGCAAGTGTCCACGTTGGTCTTTGAAACCGTCATCTCGCCGCAATCGTCGCAGTAGTACGCAGGGATTCTGTGTCCCCACCAAAGTTGACGGGATATGCACCAGTCGCGGATGTTTTCCATCCAGTTGAAATAAGTATTTTCAAATCTCTTGGGGATAAACTCGGTTTTTTTGGAACGCACCGCTTTGATTGCAGGCTCTGCAAGCGGCTTCATCTTGACGAACCATTGCTTCGACACCAAAGATTCCACAGTTTCGCCGCACCGATAGCAAGTGCCGACATTGTGAGCGTACGGCTCGATTTTCACCATAAGTCCGAGCGCGGTCAAATCCTCGACTATCGCCTTTCTTGCGGTGAGTCTGTCCATTCCCTTATACTTGCCCGCGTTTTCGTTCATAAGTCCGTCCTCGCCGATAACCTGAATTACGGGCAAGTCGTGGCGCAATCCGAGTTCGAAGTCGTTGGGGTCGTGCGCAGGCGTGATTTTAACCGCGCCCGTACCGAAGCCGATTTCGCAATAATCGTCCGCAACGACGGGGATTTCTCTGTCCGTAAGCGGAAGTTTGACGAGTTTGCCGACGTATTTTGCCATCTTCTCGTCTTTGGGGTTGACCGCAACCGCCGTGTCGCCGAGCATGGTTTCGGGACGCGTCGTCGCAATGACGATTGCGTCGTCCTCGCCTACGACGGGATACTTATAATACCAAAGGTTGGATTGCTGTTCTTCGTATTCGACCTCTGCGTCGCTGAGTGCCGTGTGGCAATGAGGACACCAGTTGATTATGCGGTTTCCTCTGTAAATCAAGCCTTTTTTGTAGTAACGTACAAACGCTTCCAAAACCGCGTTCGAGCAGTTTTCGTCCATAGTGAAAGCGGACTTCGACCAGTCGCACGAAATGCCGAGCGCCTTTTGTTGCTCGACGATTCTTCCGCCGTACTGCTCTTTCCACGCCCAAGCGCGCTTCAAGAATCCTTCTCTGCCGACGTCGTTTTTGCTTAGTCCTTCCTCTTTTTTCAACTTTTCCACAACCTTGACTTCGGTTGCGATTGAGGCGTGGTCCGTTCCCGGCATCCAAAGGGTTTCGTAGCCGCTCATTCTCTTGAAACGAACGATTACGTCTTGAATGGTTTCGTCAAGCGCGTGTCCCATATGAAGTTGTCCCGTGATGTTCGGCGGGGGCATCATAATCGTGAACGGTTCTTTTTCGGGGTTCGTGTGGGCTTCGAAAAACTTGCCCTTCATCCACATATCGTATATGCGTTTTTCAAACTCCGGATTGTACGTTTTGTCCATATCCTGCATATTGTTTATCTCCTTGCGCCGCTACGGCGCGACTGTATTCAAATTATTAAAACAATCCGAGAAACTCGAAAGTCTCTCGGAAAGCGTCGTTTTTTATCGGGAAATTCAGCCTTCGTATGTGCCGTCTTTCTTTTCTTGTACGATTTTTTGGTCCTCTGCCTTGACGGATTCCGCCGTAGCCGCTTCCATTTTGCCTTCTTTTACGAGTCTGACTTGCTTCATCGTTTCGTTAAGGTAACTGAACGCCGCGCCGTAACTCATCGCGATACCCCACGCCAAAATGCCCCAGTCGGCATATTGAACGTAGTCGTGGAAGAACGCAAGTATTACGCCCACGGATATCGTGAACGAGGACACCTTGCCCAGCCAGTTCGCCTTGACCGTCGCGCCTTTTTTGAGGACGTAAAGCGCAATCATCGCTTGTATAAACTCTTTTGCGAAAATCAAAATCACGAATGCGTAGTGTACAAACCACGGATTGTCGAGCGTGCCGTTTGCCACGAGATTCTTGCCAAGAGGCGTAAGTCCCGTGCAGAAGGACAAACACGCAAGCACAGAAACGTGCATAAGTTTGTCTGCGATGGGGTCGAGCACCATACCGATGCCGCTTTGCATATTGAACTTTCTCGCAATCCAGCCGTCAACCATATCGCTGCCGGACGCAAGGAAAAATACGCCGAGAGCAATGTAGAAAAGCAATTTGCTGTCGCGAACGCCGCCAAGCGCCATCAACGTCACGAATACCGGTACGCACAAAATGCGGAAGTACGTGATGATGTTGGGGATTGTCCAAACTTCTTTGAAATCGATTTGACCGAGTTTTTTTGCCATACTGTTCTCCAAATGCACACGCATATGCGAGCGTGCGCTCATAATTTCTCTCATTATATCAAAGATTTATTGCTATGTAAACAATAAAATCTCGCCAAAAAGCACAAAATATAGAAAAAGTCAATACAATGCAACGAGGGATTAAATGAAACGATGCTTGATTATCATCAACAAAAACGCCGGCACAAGCAAGAAAATCAACTTTGAAAAGGTGGAAAAGTGTCTCGGAAACGGCTATGTTTACACAAGAAAGACCTTGCCAGACGACGGAATAAGCGAGATTAAGGACTTCGATGCGGTGGCGGTTTGCGGCGGCGACGGAACTCTCGGCTCGGTTCTCGAAAAGGTGTGCAAACAACCCATCGATTTGTTTTACTTCCCCGTCGGCACACTCAACGACAAGGCAAAGGCGCAAAGATACGAAAAGCATAAAAGCGTTTGTCCGAGTTGCAGCGACTACGAATCGAGCGCAAAACCCGTCGTTTACGGCGTATGCGAAAAAGTTTTGAGCGACGGAAAATACGAAACCGTCGATTGCGACGGCGACGTGTTCGCATACGTTTTCGCGGCAGGCTCGTTCACCCCGATAGGCTACACGTCGGAAGTTAAAAACAAACAGAAGTTCGGCATACTCGCATACGTTTCGCAAATCCTCAAAGAATACAAACCGCACAGAATCGAAGCAAAGATACGAAACGGCAAACACGTCCACGAGGGCGAGTTCACTCTCGTTATGTTTTTGAAGTCGCCGAGGTGTTTCGGTTTTCACTTCAACAAGGCGTTCGAGCAAGACGGCACGAGCGGTCATTTGCTTGCGATACGCTCGCCCAAACATAACGGACTGCTCGGAAAAATCGAAATGTTTTTCCCCTTCTTCCGAGTGTTTTTCATAGGTTTGAAAAAGGAAAAAACGAAAGGAAAAATCGTTTTTGAGAAAACGTATTCAACCTATCTCGACATAAAATCCGACGTCGATTTTTGCAAAGACGGCGAAAAACAAACCGTGAGCGAGGGCGAGTACAAAGTGTCGTTCAAACGCTCGATTTGCAACTTTACCGTTATAGAAAAATTCTGAAAAACAAGGCAAAAAATCGCAATGTTTTACAAAAAATCCACATTTTTATAATACTTTTGCACTTAAAACGAATAAAAAAGAAAACCCTACTGTTTAGTAGGACTTTTCTCTGTTTACTGTCGAATGTTTTATAAAAAACACGGTTTTTTAGAACAATTTTCGCTTAAACGAGCAACTTTTTGCAATTTTGTCGCCATTCTCTGTCGCTTAAAAATTTCGACTTAACCGAGAACGAGTTTTACGACGTCGGCAGGCGTGTTTAGGATATAATCTGCTTTGTACTTTTCAAATTCTTCCTTGCTTCCGTAACCGTAAAGGACGGCGGCGCAATCGACGTTTTCGGCGTGCGCGCCTTCGATGTCGTAGAGTCTGTCCCCCACCATCAAAACTTTGCTTTCGTCCTCGACTTTCAGATTGTCAAGCACCATTCTCACAACATCGCGTTTTGCTTCCTTGCTTGCGTCGCTCGACGCACCGCCAACGAAATCGAAATACTTTGCAAGGTCGAAATCTCTCATTATCAGCCTTGTAAATTTGATGGGTTTGCTTGTCGCAACGCCGAGAATTTTGCCCGCGTTTTTAAGTTCGGACAACATCTCGCGAACGCCGTCGAACACCTTGCATTTCTTGTAGCCGTCAACCTCGTACACCCCTCTGTATATCTCGATGAGTTTTTCGATTTCGGGCATTTCCAAGCCGAAGTATTCGCGCATAGACACCCTAAACGGCGGACCTACCATTTTGTCGAGAATTGCGTTTGTGTACGGTATATTCTCTTTGTCGAGCGCGTACGCTATGCACTCAACGATTCCTTGCTTACTGTCCGTCAACGTTCCGTCGAGGTCAAACAAAACATAATCGTATTTCTTCATTTTTCGTCCGTTTTCAAGCAAACGAGGCGTTTTTGTGCCAAACCGCCCCGTTTTGCCCGTTTTATCTTTAATTTTCTTATATTTTAAGTCTAAACAAACCTTTTCACTTTGTCAATCCATTCGCCTTGCAATAAGTCGGCAATCGGCACGTCGAGTATTGTTTTCACCCCTCTTTGCCCGTTTTCGTACTCTTTTGCGAGTGCTTTTGCGTACGATACAAGCACCCCTGCCGTAAAAGTCGGATTGCTTTCAAGGTTCAAAGAAAATTCCGCTTTCGACTTAAAACCGTCAAAAACGCCGTTTGCAAGCACGAAACCGCCGTGTTGTGTACCACTGCAATGCTCTTCGAAGTCTTTTTCGTCCACAAAATGCACCATCGTGTCGTAATCGGCAAAATAGTTTGGCATATTTACGATTTTACGCTCTATTTCCTCTTTGTCTGCGTCTTTTTCGGCAACGACGTAGCACTCTCTCAAATGTTTTTCTCTCGGCGTTAAATCCCTGTCAACGCCATCGCGCACGAGTCGTAATGCCGATTCTTTGGGAATGGTGTATTGTTTGGCGTTTACGACGCCTTTTATGCGCCGTATTGCCTCGCTGTGTCCTTGCGAAACGCCTTTGCCCCAAAACGTTTGACATTTCGAGTTTGGAATAACACCGTCAAACAGCGCGCGCACAAGCGAGAAAAGCCCCGGGTCCCAGCCGATACCGACAAAACACAATCTGTCGTTGTCGTATGCGATTTTCGACATTCTATCGATGTGCTTTGCCATTTCGGCGTGCGTATCGAAACTGTCTATCGTGTTAAATCTCGTCGCAATCTTCGCCGCCGTGTCTTGCAAATCGCTTTGAGAGCCGACACACAGCAACACAACGTCCATATCGAATTTGAAAATATCGTCTTGCGAGTATACTTGCGTTCCAAAATCCGATTTTACGCCGTTTCTTCTCGAAAATATCCCGACGAGTTCTATATTTTCGTCGGACAGCGCGATTTTTTCGCACGCTTTGCCGAGATTCCCGTAGCCGACAATGCCCATTTTGATTTTCCTGTTATTTTCATCTTTATCAATCATCTTTTTACCTCTCAAAATGCGATTTTGTATGACATAATTACGCACGATTTGCGCTCGCGCGGGCATAATATGTCATAGCAACGCATCGATTATTGTGCAATATATGCGCATACGCCACGCTTGTTGACGGAAATTCGGTCTTTCAATCTGATTTATTTGCATAAAATCGCCGTGCGTTGACAATAATACTGCGAGATATGGATATGGTTAAACGAGGTGATTTGTATTATGCCGATTTAAGCCCCGTGGTCGGAAGCGAACAAGGGGGCGTACGTCCCGTTCTCATCGTACAAAACAACGTCGGCAACAAATACAGTCCGACCATAATCGCCGCGGCGGTGACGTCGCAACTCGACAAGGCAAAATTACCCACGCACATCGCGCTCGAAGCGGGAAAATACGGTTTGCCGAAGGATTCCGTCGTTCTTCTCGAACAGATACGCACCCTTGACAAACGCCGTTTGAAAGAAAAAATCGGCGAATTGCCGCTAAATATGATGACAAGAGTCAACGAAGCGTTGCTCGTGTCGCTTGGATTTTTTGAAACTTAAAAAGCACGCAAATTGCGTGCTTTTTCTTTGATCTTTCAATACATTTAGGCTAATGCCTACTCGTTTTTGAAAGCAATTCGATTTTTAAGCAAATAACGAATTTGGGTCAATTGGACAAATAAGCTCAATTCGGACGTTAGATTTTACGCAACACGTTCGATATTCAGTCCTCGTAAACGTCGAAAAGCGTTGCCATAACCTTGTTGATTATGCGCCAGTCGAAACCTTTTTGGAAAAGATGCGCGCCGACTTTTTGCGAATCCGATTTATCCTCGATTTTCTTGGTTTTGACAAACTTTTTCGCCATCTTTTCGGCAAGTTCGAGTTCGAAATCGTCGTCGATTTCGTCATAAACTATGTTTTCGACAGTGTTTTTGTCCACGCCTTTTTCGTTTGTGAGTTTATAAATTATTTTTCTTGCGCCGTAGCGTGATTTGTTGAACAGCAAAAACGTGCGGACGTATTCTTCGTCGTCGACGTATCTGTAACTTTTCGCTTTGGAAAGAGCAAAATCCACTTCGTCTTTGTGAAAGCCTTTGTCGTACAACTTGTCCTTACATTCTTGCTCTGAACGCGCAGAACCCGCAAGGTATTTCACAAGCGTTTCGTAAGCCTTTTTGGCTCTTTCTTCGTCAAGAGGATAATCCGACACAATGCACCCAAAAGTTAATTTATTTGAATTTTCGGTGTTCTAACCGAGTTATTTGAAGCAAACAACGTCCCTGTCCACGACGTTTGCACGACCGAGCGAGGCTTCGCTCACGCCTTCGATAAAAGCGTTTTTGTCGTCGAGCGCAACGTAGACTTTGCTCGTCACGTCGTTGTCGTAGGTTATATCGTCAATCAAAACGCCGCTTTTGCGAAGATACTTTTCGACGGTTGCGTGAGTGGGATAATCCGCACGAATCTCGACGAGCGCACTCTCGACCTTTTGAGATATTCTGCCCGACTTCACGGCGTCTGCCGCCGTTTGAGAATACGCGCCGACAAGTCCCCCCGCGCCGAGTTTGATTCCGCCGAAATATCTCGTCACGACAATCGCCGTTTTGACGATATTCTGCTTGCGAAGCACGTCGAGTATAGGCTGTCCTGCCGTTCCCGACGGCTCGCCGTCGTCGCTGAATCTCGTGACGTTTCCCAGTTCGTCGCCGACGTACGCATAGCAGTTATGCGTGGCGTCGGGATACTTTTTACGCACGGATTTGACGAAATCTTCCGCTTCGTCGGCGTTGAGTTCGCCTTTTACGGTGGCAATGAAAATCGAGCGTTTAATCTCGATTTTCACTTCGTATTCACCGTCTATATAGCGATAAGATTTCACTCTACCGTAACCTTGTAGAAATTCTTTTTGCCTTTTTGAAGGACAAAACCGTTTGCAATCTGGCTGTCGCTGATTTGCGCCATAATGTCCGTCACTTTTTGATTGTCGACGGATATGCCACCGCCTTGAATGAGGCGTTTTGCCTCGCCTTTGGACGCAACTTTGGCAACCGCGACGAGAATGTCCGCAACGGAAGTCATACCTTGCGGTATGGTTGCGCTCGGCATATTCTCGCTATCGCCCGAAAACGCCGCGCGTGCCTTTGCAAGTGCGTCGTCGGCTTCTTTTTCGCCGTGTACCATCTTGGTGAGTTCGTATGCGAGGCGTTCTTTTGCCTTGTTCATACGCTCGTCGTTATAGCGAGTGAGTTCTCGAATTTCGTCAAGCGGCACGAACGTGAGGAAACGGAACACCTTTTCGACGTCCGCGTCCGCAATATTGCGCCAGTACTGGAAGAAATCGTAAGGTGCGGTCTTGTTCGGATCGAGCCAAACCGCGCCCTTTGCCGTCTTGCCCATCTTTATGCCTTCCGACGTCGTGAGCAAACCGAAAGTGATTGCAAACGCGTCTTTTTGTTCTTTTCTGCGAATGAGATCCGCGCCTGCAAGCATATTCGACCATTGGTCGTCGCCGCCGCATTGAAGCACGCAACCGTACTTGCGGTTGAGCACCAAAAAGTCGTAGGACTGCATAAGCATATAGTTAAATTCAAGGAACGTAAGTCCTTTTTCAAGGCGTTGCTTGTAGCACTCTGCGGTGAGCATACGATTCACCGAGAAGTTTGCGCCGACTTCGCGCAAGAAATCGATATAATTGAGGTCGAGAAGCCAGTCGGCATTATTGACGAGAATCGCCGCGTTTTCGCCCTCGAAACGCACAAATTTCGCCATTTGCTTCTTGAAGCAATCTACGTTGTGCTGAATGGTCTCTTTTGTCATCATCGAGCGCATATCCGTACGTCCGGACGGATCGCCTACCATTGCAGTACCGCCACCGATAAGAATGATGGGACGATGGCCTGCGTCTTGCAAACGCTTTGCGACTATCATTTGCATAAAATGACCGACGTGAAGGCTGTCAGCCGTTGGATCGAAACCGATGTAGAAGGATTGAGGACCTTCGTCGAGCAACTTTTTGAGGTCTTCTTCAAAAACCACTTGTTTAACCAATCCGCGTTCGCGAAGTTGGTCGATAACGTTTTGTGACATAATATAAATTCCTTTAATATTATTTAGTATATCGATTGTAACACTGCTTTTGAGGTTTGGCAACTTGTTTTTGAAAAGGCAAACCTTACTCAAAAAAAACAAGCAGACGGCTTGATTTGAAAAATCGGCATTCTAGCCTTTTGAAATCATTTTAGGTATCTAAAATATCTAAAAATTTTCTTATCGAAAGACAAGCGGCGGCAGGTGCGTTTTATACCGCGAAAAAACGCACGACGAAAAAACCGCATTGACATATAAAGCATATAATTTTATAATAATTTTATCAAATCGAGAGGATATGATTATGTATTGTTTGCAAAACAGGTGGAAAATCGAAGGGAAAAATCTCGTATACTATGGATTGCGCAATAAACTTTTCAAAAATAAAGCCAAAATAAGCGAAAAGCAACGCAAAATTATCGAGAAATTGCCCTGCGATTTGTCGAGCGAAGATATAAAAATACTCGCAAAACTCGTCGGCGAACAAGTGGTTGACGAGCGCGAGTTGCGAAAAACGCCCAAAAGCCTCGACGAAGCGAGATTCTGCACCAACTGCGTTGCAAACGATTTTATAATCCCCGGTCTCGAATTTGACGAGCAAGGCAGATGTCCTATGTGTCAGACGGCGGAAAAAGCAAAGAATCTGAAAAGCATTTTGCCTATTATCGACGATATTCCGCGCTCTAAAAAATCGAGATTCGACGTTGCCGTTTTTTATACGGGCGGCAAGGATTCCACGTTTTTGCTCTACTATCTGGCAAAGGTGAAAAAACTGCGCGTACTTGCGCTGACGTGGGAAATCCCCTACATATCCGACGGCGCGAAACAGAGCATTGAAAATGCGAAAAAGCACTTCGAAACGGTGGAATTCGTCGTGCGCAGAGTGAGTGACGCCGATTTGAAGAAGTTTTACGCAAAACTTTACGAACTTGCTGGCAACACTTGCGCGTGCCCTTCCCTTGCATACGTTTTGTTCTATCCCGAAATGGTGGACAACAAAATCCCGTACTTCATTGCAGGCAACGAGCCCGTGCAAATGCTCGGACTTTACTACAACCATATGGCGCCGACAATCGCGTATAAATTCGCAGATATGCCGTTTTTGACGTTCCTGTTCAACCTCACGCGAATTTTCACTCTGCGACCGCCCATCAAACAAGGTCAGATTCAATCCATTATGACAGTAAAACAACTTGCTTACGGCAATCCGCTCGTAAAACTCAGCGGATACCAAAACGAGTTGGTAACAAACGTCACCAAAGCGTTGCACAACGTACCCGAATTTTTGCCGCCGCTTAAACGAGCAATCAGACGTTCGTCTATGACGGGCAATATTCCCGCTTTCGTACATCTCGATTTCGACGAAATTTGCGGCGGAAAGTACGACTGGAACGCCGTAAAAGATATCTTGGTCAAGGAATGCGGCTGGGTTGCGCCCGACGCAAACGAAAAGGCGTTGCATACGAGTTGCAAAATCGAAAGATGTAAGGACCGCTCGCAATTCATACGTTTTTACAACTGCCAAAGCAAAACGATACCGTTCTCTGCCCTCGAAATCTCGCTTTCGAGCAAAAACTGCGGAAGAACGAGAGAAGAAACGATAACCGAAATGAAAAACTCACTCGGCTTCACCCTCGAAGAACTGCCCGAGTGCCGTTTTATTCACGAATACCTCGACGAAAAATGAGCGTAGTATACTATTTCAGCGGAAGCGGAAACACGAAAGAAGTTGCGACGCATATCGCGCAAGAACTCGATTTTCCGCTTGAAGAAATATTCAAAAACGCACCCGACCGTACGGAAACAGCGGTCGTGGTTTTTCCCGTGTACTGTCAAAATATTCCGAAACCCGTAAAACGTTTTCTCGAAACGTTGGAATGCGAGAAAATCGCGCTTGTTACGACTTACGGCAGGATATCGCACGGCAACGTGCTTAAAGAGTGCGATAAGATTGTAAAGGCGAAAATCGTTGCCGCCGCATACGTTCCGTATAAACATTCGTATCTCGACGTAAACGACTGCTACGACGAAGTGAGTTTGAAGCCGCTTATAAACAAAATCAAGCAATCTAACGCAGTGGATTGCGTAAAAATACCGAGAGCGAAAAAGAATGTCTTTGCAAATTTTATGCCGTCGTTGCGTAGCAGAATAGGCGTGAAAATAATAAAAACCGACTCTTGCACCGACTGCGGAAAATGCGGCGAAATATGCCCTGTAAACGCTATAAAAAACGGGATTGCAAACGAGAATTGCATACGCTGTCTGAAATGCGTGACGTATTGTCCTAATAATGCGCTTTCGTTCAAACTTAGTCGTATTTTATCCGATTATCTCAAACGGCACTACGACCCGAACGCGAAAGTCGAAATCTTCGTATAAGCGTTTTAAGGCGAATTTGCAAATCGTTTTTCGCATAAAAACAATGTGGAAATATATCGAATTTGCAATTCGTCGAAGCGATTTTATGATATTTTCTTGATAAAATATTATCAATATGATAAAATATCGATAATAATATAAAAACACTCTTTTTGGAGGCTATTATCTATGCAATATTCAAGTGAAGTCGAAAACATGTGTTGCGTTGCAAAGGGTCCCAATCACGGTCCCGCCCCTATCCCCGAAGAAGGTAAATGGGTGCAAGCAAGAGAAATCAAGGACATCAGCGGTCTTACTCACGGTATCGGTTGGTGCGCACCTCAACAAGGCGCGTGCAAACTCACCCTCAACGTCAAAGACGGCGTTATCCAAGAGGCTCTCGTCGAAACTATCGGTTGCTCGGGTATGACCCACTCTGCTGCTATGGCGGCTGAAATCCTCACCGGCAAAACCATTCTCGAAGCACTCAACACCGACCTCGTATGCGACGCTATCAACACCGCTATGCGTGAACTTTTCTTGCAAATCGTATACGGCAGAACGCAATCCGCATTCTCGGAAGGCGGTCTTGTCATCGGCGCAGGTCTCGAAGACCTCGGCAAAGGTCACCGCAGCCAAATCGGCACGATGTACTCCACCGTTTCCAAAGGACCTCGTTATCTCGAAATGGCCGAAGGTTACGTCACAAAAGTCGCTCTCGACGCTAACAACGAAATCATCGGTTATCAATTCTGCAAACTCGGCGTGTTTATGGATATGATCAAGAAAGGCGTCGACGCAAACGAAGCGCTTGCAAAATGCACCGGCACATACGGCAGATATAAAGCAGAAGACGGCGCTGTTAAGTGGATTGATCCGCGTCAAGAATAATCGGAGGACGAAACAATGAGTGTAACATTTGAAGGTTATGAAAGAAGAATAGACAAAATCAACGGCGTGCTTGCAAACTATGGCATCAAAGACCTCGAAGACGCAAGAGCCATCTGCCTCGAAAAAGGCGTTGACTGCAACGCTATCGTAAAAGGCATCCAACCCATCTGCTTCGAGAACGCCGTTTGGGCATACACCGTAGGTTGCGCAATCGCAATCAAAAAGAACTGCGTAAACGCGGCAGACGCGGCAGAAGCAATCGGCGAAGGACTTCAATCCTTCTGTATCCCCGGTTCAGTCGCAGAACAACGCAAAGTCGGTCTCGGTCACGGCAATCTCGCAGCAATGCTTCTTAGAGAAAGCACGAAGTGCTTCGCTTTCCTTGCAGGTCACGAATCTTTCGCGGCGGCAGAAGGCGCAATCGGCATTGCAAGAACCGCAAACAAAGTGAGAAAAACACCCCTCAAAGTCATCCTCAACGGACTCGGCAAAGACGCGGCGTTTATCATTTCTCGTATCAACGGCTTCACTTACGTTCAAACCAAGATGGACTACTTCACCGGCGAAGTCAAAGTTGTCAAAGAAACCGCATATTCCAACGGCGAACGCGCGGCAGTCAGAGTTTACGGCGCAGACGACGTCACCGAAGGCGTTGCGATTATGCGTCTTGAAGATGTTGACGTTTCCATCACCGGCAACTCTACAAACCCCACTCGTTTCCAACACCCCGTCGCAGGCACTTACAAGAAATGGTGCGTTGACAACGGCAAGAAGTACTTCTCTGTTGCGTCCGGTGGCGGCACGGGTCGTACGCTTCACCCCGACAATATGGCGGCAGGTCCTGCTTCCTACGGCATGACCGACACGATGGGCAGAATGCACTCCGACGCACAATTTGCAGGTTCTTCATCCGTTCCCGCGCACGTCGAAATGATGGGTCTTATCGGTATGGGCAACAATCCTATGGTTGGTGCTTCGGTCGCTTGCGCGGTTGCAGTTCAAGAAGGACTTACGAAATAATCGTTTGCGCAAAGCAACGTTAGATTATTTGCGTAAGCAAATAGCACCAGTAACACAAAAGGCACTCGTTAGAGTGCCTTTTCTGGTGCGTATAAATCGGTCGCTTGTGCTGTTGCTGTACAAGAAGGTTTGACTAAATAAGAAAAACCTACTAAACATTAGCGTTTTTAAGAATATAGCACCTATCGCAATTTCTCGGTAGGTGCTATTTTTATATCTAAAAGTGTTCCGTTTGGGAAAGAAATGCAAACAATGTTTACCGTTTGTTTACCGAATTTTCAAAAGAGATTGCAAACGTATAAAAAAGGCACTCAAACGAGTGCCTTTTTTATATTCAATGTTTACAAATTCATTTGGGTGTGGGCAACGCCCACCCGCAATTATTAATTATTAATTGGAACAATCAATACCCTAATTCTTCGTTGATAATCACCACTTCGTAAGGGCAATTCGTGGGCTTACGCCAAAGCACCGTTAAGGCTTTGCAAATGCGTTCGGGACTCGAACAATCGTAGCATTTGTTGCCGCCGTTTGCGGCGCAAGGCGTGTTTTTGTGAAGTCTGACGGCATTCTTCGGCGCGGCAATATTTCTTGCTCGCCACAACGCGCTTTCGAAATCGGGTGCGATTTTGTTTTTGCCAATGATTATATACACCTTTTGATGTCCGTACAACTCGCCTGCTACCCTGTTGCAGTTGCCGTCGATGTTGATGATTTCGCCCGTTTCGGCAACGCCGTTTGCGCTTGTGAGAAATACGTCTGCCGTAAGCGATTCTTTCATAACTTCGGTTGGCGTTTTGCCGTCGGGATTGTCGAAACGATAAAGCACCTTATTGTGCGTTTCAAGCAGTTTCAAAACGTTCATTTGGTCGAGAGTTACGCTTCCGCCGAAACCTATGCTCTTGCCGTCTATTTGCCCGTTCAGATACTCGCTCGCTTCCCTCGCCGTTTCAAACGTCGAAACTTGAAAGCCGTGCTTTTCAAGATTATTTTTCAAAACAGAAAAATCCATATATGATTCTATCCTTTTTATTTGTAATATTATCTGCAAAACTGTATTGCGGCGTCGAATCGTGCAATACCGCAGATATGAAAAGCGCAACGGTTTGTCCGTTGCGCTCTTTGCTTCGTTATTGAACTCTTACGATGTCCGTTTGCGCAAAGTTCTTGATTTCTCTCATATGGCTGTTTGCTTCTTCAAACGTATTTTGCGGCGATCCCTTGTGGACGTACGTCTTACGTTTAAGCACGAAGAAGAACTTGCCGTCTGCCACCTCGATCGTGTAAGTGCCGATGATGGCGTGAGATTTGAAACGGTTGATTGCGCGCTCGCAGTATGCTTGCGTGGTGTAGTTGGAACTTTCGTAGATGTTGTTTCCGCTTGCGTCGTAGAGCGTGTAGAACCACTCTTGCGTGCCGTCCTCTTTGTCGACGTGTTCGATGACGTATTTGCCGTAGATAACCGCTTCGTCGAAACCTGCGACAGGCTTGGGTGCTTGACGTTTATTCTTGGGCGTTTTGAGTGCGGCAAACGGCGGAGCAACTTTCTTGATGACGACTTTCTTGTCCTTGTTTGCATTGAGGGCTTCGAGTTCCGCTTCTTTTGCGGCGAGTTTCTTTGCAAGCGCGGCAGAAGGCGTACCTTCATAATAGCAAGCGTCTTCGGGGTCGTAATAATAACCCTCATACGTTCCGTCGTACTTCGACCAGTCGTCCGGTTTCTTCTTGACGACTTTCTTTGCGGCGGGTTTCGCAACGCCTTGTTTCTTGGGTTCTTCGACGGGTGCGGGTTCTTCCTTGACTTCCTCTTGAACGACGGGTTCGGGGGTAGGCTCTTTGACAGGTTCTTCCGCTACGGGTTCTTGCACCGGTTCTGCCTTCGGTTCTTCTTTTATCGGTTCTTCCTTGACAGGTTCGACGATAGGCTCTTGAACGGGCTCTTCTTTGACTTCTTCCTTGACGGGTTCTTCGACGGGTGCGGGTTCTTCCTTAACTTCCTCTTGAACGACGGGTTCGGGGGTAGGTTCTTGTTCTTCCGCTACGGGTTCTTCCGTCACGACAGGCTCGTCTTGAACGATAGGTTGTTCGGAAACGGGCTCGGCGGTCTTTGCGGTTTTGACTTTCTTTTTACGCAAAAGTCCGAGAAGTTCCTGACGTTTTTGTGCGATTTTTTGATTGAGGCGCAATTCCTCGCCCGTAACGCCGTATTCGGCGAAAAATTCGTTTTCGGCTTGGTCTTCTTTTTTGTCGTTACGTTCCTTTACGGCTTTGACGATGTTGACCACGAAAACGGCAACGAGAGCAAGCGCTGCAACGATTGCAACGACGATGACGATCAATGCGGCGGCGCCGTCGAGCGGGCCGAGTTTGAAGTCTTGCATAATTTTCACTCCCTCATCAGAGTATTATAAACATAATTATCTTAACACACAACGTGCGCAAGCGCAATACATTTTTCTTTTTTTCCGTCAAATCCCCCTTTTTGTCGTCAAAAAGCGCGGAAAATGCGGAAAAATATTGCGTTTTCACGATATTAGCATATGCAAAAACGACGAAAAACAGTAGAAAAAACGTGCAAAAACAAGCAAAAAACGCGAACTAAAAAATATCGCTATTTGCAAACTCAAACGCATTTCTTCACAAAAAGCAATCGCCGTTTCAATCGAAAATCAAACGCAGACGACAACGACAAAATACAAAATTAAGCAAACCCGACAAACACGGTATCAAGCGAAAGCGGCAATGGCCGATACGACGTTAAGCGAAAGCAACGAGCATCGAACGCAAAATCATTGCGGCGCAAAGTATAAGGCACGCGCCTCTCGTTTTCTTCACTCTGTCGAGAAATACGAATCTCGAAACGAACACCATAAGCACAATAAGCGCAACGACCGTGATTAAATCCGCAGATACGGAAATCGTCGAAAAACTTACGCTTCCGACAAGTCCGACGAACAATCTGAACGGCACGAGCAGATATTTGAGCGGCAAAACGAGTCCGCCGAAACCCGTTATCGTGGCAAGAGCGACGAGAATAAGCGCGATGACGTAAAACGTCATTATGTACGGAAGAATCAAGAAGTTTGACAGCACGAACAACGTCGGCACTTCGCCGAAGAAATACGCGACGAGCGGATAAGTAAACAAGTTCGTCGCAAAGGACAACGCGCAGACTTTTGCGAAATTCGTGCCGATTTTGCGTTTGGGACTTATCTTTTCGACGAGTTTAAGCCCTGCTCTTTCAAACGGTCTGTCGAAAATGAATATGCCGAAAACGGAAGCGAACGAAAGCAAAAATCCGATGTCGAACAAGTCGGCGGGACGAATCATAAGAATTACGATTGCGGCGAGCGATATGGACGAAACGTTGTCTTTCTTCTTCGAGAACGCGGACGAGAACATATACACGCCGCTCATAATCACCGCGCGAAGCGACGAAGCCGTGAACGAGCAAAGCATAGAATAGAAAAACGTCGCTACGAGCACTATTCCGAAACTCGCTTTGGGATTGACTTTCAACTTTTTGAGTACGAAATAAATTGCGGTGGCGAGCGTTGAAACGTGCAGACCGCTGACCGCAAGAACGTGAGCGAGTCCGCTGGATTTGATGTCGTCGTAAATGTTTGAATCGATGCCCGATTTGTCGCCGAGCACGAGCGCTTGAACAACGGAAGCGGTTTTGTCGTCGAGATTTTGGCGCAATATCTTCTTTATGCGCACTTGCAGATTGTCGGGAAAACTCAATTTGCCGCCCGAAACTCTGTGCGCCGAATACGCGGTTATGGAATAGCGTTGACCGCTCGATATTTTGCGAGGATAGAAGTTGTCAAATTTCTCGTGAGAATAATAGCGCAATTTGCCCGTCAAAGCCACGGTGTCGCCGACTGAAAAGTCCAAATCGTCGAGGTATGCGTACACTCTCGCCTCGTACTTGACTTTCTCGCCGTCAACGTAAATTTCTGCGGCGTCGAAGGTGTAATATTCGCCGCTGTAAACTATTTCGCTGTTGACTTTTGCAGTAATTTCGCCTGAATAATTATTCAATTTTACCGAATTATATTGCAAATTCGTTGCAGACATCGCAACGAAACCGACGATTAACGCAAGCGGAATATAAAAGAGTTTTCTCGACTTTTTGAAAGCGAGGACAAGCGCGAACGACAAAAGAAAAACCGAAAGCAGAGAAAGGAACGCCCATACGCTCAAACCGTAACACGCTTCGGCGATAATTATGCCGAGAACGAGCGTCAAAGCGAAAAACAGCATAGGTCTGTAATTAAATATGCGTCTGCCTTTTATACTCATAGTTTTCTTCTTTCGCACTTTGAAAGTCAATGCGACAATCGCAATCGAATTGACCTTCCTAAAAGCAAATTATAAGCAAAAACGGACTTAACGCCCGAAAATGTCGTGCAAAAAGTCCGTTTTGAGATATTATTTTCTTCCCGTGATAACTACGTCCGCGCCCAAGCCGAGAACGTCTTTTGCGACTACGTCGCCGATTTTCACGTCGTCGGGAACTCTGAGATTTCCGATAAACTTCACGACGTCGAATATACGTTCTTTGGGAATTGTGGTCGACGTTTTGCAAGAAGCCACGCCGCCCGACTTCATTTCAACGAGAGTGGTAACGCATCTTTTGGGGTGCGTGTATTCCTCTTTTCCGTACATCGCGCCTCTTTTGCAAGTGTTGCCCGAAACGACGACTTCACCGTTTATTTCTTCTATTGTAAGAGGACAGCCCATAGGGCACATTATGCAAATCGTATTCATTTTTCCAACCTCACGACTACGTCGCCCGTAACGGCGGATTTGTCTATAATCACGTTGCCCATTTCACCCGGGGCAAGAACCATACATTTTTTGCTTGCAAGCACGTTTCCGTCGCTTTCGACGACGAGTTTGCAGTTTTTGTACACATCGCCGACTCTGAAAAAGATTTGCACTTTCCCCTCGCCCTTGTTGAGAATTTGCGGAAGCGCGTATCTTACGCCGTCTTTTGCAATGACGTTGACTCTTTCGCCGAGTTTTTCGGATTTGCCCAAAGCGTATTTCGCCGCGCACTCGCCTGCCGTTTCCGCCTCGTGAGATACGTTGTCCACAAGGTCGTGAACGTGAAGAACGTTTCCGCAAGAGAATATGCCCTCGACGCTCGTCATTCTGTTTTCGTCGACGACTGCGCCGTTGGTGATTCTGCTCATTTCGACGTTAGTGCCGCCGAGCAAATCGTTTTCTGGGATAAGTCCGACGGAAAGCAAAAGCGTGTCGCACGCAACGTACTGCTCTTTTGAAAGGTCGGGTTTTCTGTCCGCGCCTACGGGTGCGTACCAAAGTCCCGTCATACGCGGCTTGCCTTCCACTCTCGTGATTGTGTGACTGTACTTGATGGGAATATTGTAGTCGTCGAGGCACTGAACGATGTTACGTTTAAGTCCGCTCGAATACGGCATAAGTTCGAGCACGAGTTTGACGTTTGCGCCCTCGGTGGTCATACGGCGCGCCATAATAAGTCCGATGTCGCCACTTCCGAGAATGACTACGTCCTTGCCCACGAGATAGCCGTCGAGGTTGCAAATCTTTTGCGCCATACCTGCGGTGTAAATGCCTGCGGGGCGAGTGCCGGGAAGCGCGATTGCGCCTGCGGTGCGTTCTCTGCAACCCATTGCAAGCACGATTGCGCCCGCCTTGATTTTGCAATAACCTTGCGTTGGCGAAAGCACGCATACTTCCTTGTTTTCGTCAAGAGAAAGCACCATACTTTCGAGCATAACGTCTATATCTTCCGCCTCGACCATTTTGCGAAATCTGTCCGCATATTCCGGTCCTGTCATTTCTTCGCCGAAATAATGAAGTCCGAAGCCTTGGTGTATGCACTGATTGAGTATGCCGCCGAGGCGCACGTCACGTTCGAGAATGAGCGTTTTTGCACCTTGCTTGCGGGAAGCGAGAGCCGCCGCCATACCGGCAGGACCGCCGCCTATAATTACAACGTCGTATGAAAGCGCGCTCATCTTTGCACCCCCTTTACTCTGCACACGGCGATTTGAGAATCCTCACCGCCGCCTTTTCTTACCTTGTCGAGAGGAATATTAAGTTCTCTCGATATGATTTCCATAACTCTCGGACCGCAGAAGCCGCCTTGACATCTGCCCATACCCGCTCTGGTGCGGCGTTTGACGGCGTCCACCGTGTACGCTTGAAGCGGCGAATGGATTGCTTCAACGATTTCCGCTTCCGTAACCTTTTCGCAACGGCAAACGATTCTGCCCCACGCTTCGTCGCTCTTTATGAGCGAATTGAGTTCGTCCTCGCCAAGTTCGAGTAATCTCTTATGCTTGGGCATAACGGTGATATACTCGTCTTTGAGCGGCGCATTCGACATATTTGCGATTTGCTCGTCTATATACTCTGCAATGGCAGGCGCGGAAGTAAGTCCGGGCGAGCAAATGCCTATTGCCATAACGAAGTTCTTTTTGAGTTTGGACTCGCCTATTACGAAGTCGTGACCTATTATGGTGCGAAGTCCCGAATACACTCTTATACACTTATTGAACGCAGGGCAATTATACGAGAGCGGAACGCTACGTCTTAACTGGTCGAGAGAATCGAGCGAGGAAGCCGTATCGTCGTCGTCCGTCGTGTCGATTGCGGTCGGACCGTATATGACGTTTCCGTCAGCCGTCGGCGCAACGAGTACGCCTTTGCCGAGTGCGGTGGGAAGTTGGAAGATAACGGTGTTTACGTTCTTTCTTTCCGTGTTGTCGAGAACGAAATAATCGCCGCGTCTGTAAGTCGTTTCGTAATGTTCTGCGCCTGCAAGGTCGTTTATATGCGCGCCGTGTGCGCCTGCGCAGTTGACGACGTATTTTGCGGCGTATTCGCCGTCGTTCGTCTTTACGATATACTCGCCGTCCTTATTCTCTATTGCGACAACTTCTTTTTCGAGCAAGATTTGCGCGCCGTTGAGAATCGCTCTGTCGGCGTACGCTATGCAAAGTTGATAAGGCGAAACGATACCCGCGCTCGGCGCATAGAGCGAATACTCTATATCGTCCGAGACGTGCGGTTCGAAAGCGAGAGTCTGTTCCCTATCCCAAACCTCAACCGAAACGCCGTTGGCTTTTGCCTTTTGTTCGAGTTTCAAAATGCCGTCGTGTTGCTCTTTGGTGGCAACCACGATAGAGCCGCATTTGAGGCACGGAACGTCGAGTTCTTGTGCGTCGCACCATACGAGCGCGTTTCCTTTGACATTAAAGAGAGCCTTTAACGTATTCGGGTCGCAGTCATAACCTGCGTGCACGATTCCGCTGTTGGCTCTTGTTGAAAACGAGGCGACGTCGTCCTGCTTTTCCAAAAGCAAAACTTTGAGATTGCGGCGTGCGAGTCTGTCAAGCACCGCGCAACCTATTATACCGCCGCCGATGACGATACAATCGTATTTCATATTCTATTCACCCTGTTGCCCGAAGGCAAAAACGTTATTTTACGTTGAATTTCTTTTTGTAAGATTCGAGATTGTCCTTGATGATAAGTTCCGCAAACTCTCTGTTTTTGACTTGGAAAACGGTGGTTTGCTTGCCTTCGAGTTGTTTGTAAACTCTGAAAAAGTGCGACATTTCTTCCATAATGTGCGCAGGCAGTTCCTCGATTTCCTTGTAAGTGTTCCAAGTGGGGTCTTTGAACGGAATCGCGATGATTTTGTAGTCCATCTCGCCGCTGTCTTGCATCATCATTACGCCGATGGGATAGCATCTTACGAGCGCAAGAGGCACGATAGGCTCGGAACAAAGCACGAGTACGTCGAGCGGGTCGTTGTCCTCGCTGTATGTGCGAGGGATAAAGCCGTAGTTTGCGGGATAGTGCGTGGACGTATACAAAACTCTGTCCAGAATCAGCGAACCCGTCGCTTTGTCGAGTTCGTATTTATTTTTGCTGCCTTTGGAGATTTCTATGCAAGCAAGGAAGTCCGTGGGCGTGATGCGTTGAGGGTCAACGTCGTGCCAAATGCTCATTTTGCCACCTCTGTGATTTTTATACGAATTATTATAATAATTTACGTTAAAAAAGTCAATACGACATACTTAACAAACGTACGTTTTTTTACAAATCTCGACGAAATGCGGCAATATTCGTAGAAATCCGCTTTTTCGCGCGTTAAGAACGGGTTATATGCGTCCGCTCGCTTGCGATTGAACTTAAACTATGCTAAAATCTATTATCAAATCAAAATAAGGCAATAATTAAGAAAATGCTCAAACTTCTCAAATACCTAAAAGGTTACAGGCTCAAAACGGTGTTCGGTCCGCTTTTCAAACTCATAGAAGCGGTGTTCGAACTCTTTACGCCCGTCGTGGTCGCGTGGATTATCGACAACGCCATTCCTATGGGCAAAAACGGCGATTTTTCGGGCTTGATTTACGGCGGATTGATTATACTCGCGCTCGGCGTGTTCGGGCTTGCGTTCTCGCTTACGGCGCAGTTTTTCGCCTCTCGCGCTTCCCTCGGATTCGGAACGAATCTTCGCAGAGACCTCTACTCGCACATAAACACGTTTTTCTATTCCGAACTCGACAAGTTTTCCACAACGTCGCTCATAACTCGTCTTACGTCCGACGTGAATCAGGCGCAACAAGCGGTCGCTATGTTCATTCGCCTCGTGCTTCGCGCGCCGTTCATCGCTGTGGGCGCAATCGTCATGGCAATGCTCATCGACCTCAAACTCTCTTTGATTTTCGTGGCGGCGGCTTTGGTGATTGCCATTCTTCTTGCAATCATTATGCTCACCACTATGCCCAAATATAAGGACGTGCAGTCAAAACTCGACGACGTGTCGAGACTCACAAAAGAAAACCTTTCGGGCGCGAGAGTCGTAAGAGCCTTCGGCGCGGAAGAAAGAGAAAAACGCATATTCGACAATGCGGCGCAATCCCTTTCGAAAACCTCGATAAAGGTCAGCGCGGTGAGCGCGCTTCTCAATCCTCTCACCTATTCGGTGCTTAACCTTGCCGTCATCGCGATTTTGTATTTCGGCGGCAAAAGCGTGTATATGGGCGACCTCACGCAAGGCGAGATTATCGCGCTCGTCAACTATATGACTCAAATCCTCAACGCGCTCATCGTGTTTGCGAATCTGCTCGTGACTTTCACGAAGGCTTCGGCTTCGGCGGCGAGAATAAACGAGGTGTTCGACGTCACGTCCTCGATGCAGGAAGGAAGCGGCGCGATTATGGACGAATCCGCACCCGCAATCGAGATGAACGACGTTTCGTTTGCATACGCTCAAAACGGCGAACCGTTCCTCAAAAACGTGAATCTAACCGTGCAAAAAGGCGACAGCGTGGGCATTTTGGGCGGCACGGGCAGCGGCAAAACCACCCTCGTTTCGCTTATGTCGAGGCTGTACGACGCAACGTCGGGCGAGGTGAAAATCTACGGCGAAAACGTTAAAAATTACACTAACGCACAACTTCGTCAAATCTTCGGCGTTGCGCCGCAAAAGGCGGTTTTGTTCGAAGGCAGCGTCAAGGACAACTTGCTTTGGGCAAACGAAAACGCAACCGACGAGGACATAAAAAACGCCCTCGAAACGTCGCAATCCGCCGAGTTCGTAAACGCTTTGAAAGAGGGTTTGGACACGCAGATTTCGCAAGGCGGAAAGAATCTTTCGGGCGGTCAACGTCAACGTCTTACGATTGCGAGAGCGTTGGTATCCAATCCCGATATTCTCATTTTGGACGACTCGTCGTCCGCTCTCGACTTTGCAACCGACGCAAAACTTCGCAAAGCGTTGTCGCACTTGCGCCTTGAAAAAGGACTTACGACGGTGGTCGTTTCCCAGCGCGCCACGAGCATTAAATACTGCGACGTTATCGTCGTGCTCGACGAGGGCAAAATCGTGGGAATCGGCACTCACGACGAACTTATCAAATCCTGCGACGTATATAAAGAAATATGTCTTTCGCAAAACAAGGGGGAAGAAAACAAATGAGAAAGACTTCCTCGAATACCGTGCAAAAAAACAAAACCGACTTTGCGGCAATCAAAAAGTTGCTTAAATACGCGCGCCCGTACGTGCCTGTCATTATACTTGCGCTCGTGCTTTCCGCGCTTCAAATCGCCGCTACCCTGCTCGCGCCCGTAGTAATCGGCAAAACGGTTGACTACATTATAGGCGAAAACAACGTGGACTTCGGCGTAATCCTCAAAAACGCAGGGATTTTGGCAGGTCTTATCGCTTGCGTGTTCGTGTTTCAATACCTTGCGTCGCTGTGCATTAACTTCGCTTCTTTCCGCACTATCCGCGACCTTCGTTCCAGCGCGTACGCAAAACTCAACGACGTGCCGCTTTCCTACGTCGATTCAAACTCGCACGGCGACCTTATGTCGAGAGTGGGCAACGACGTAGACCAGATTTCCGACGGACTCATACAAGGCTTTTCGCAACTTTTCAACGGAATCGTGACCATTATCGGTACGCTCGCGTTTATGCTTTGGTACAACTGGCTCATCGCACTCGTGGTGGTGTGTCTCACCCCTCTGTCGCTGTTCGTTGCGTACTTCATCGCAAAAGGCTGTCACAATATGTTCGCTATGCAGGCAAAAAAGCGCGGCGAACTTTCGGGACTCGTCACCGAAATGCTTTCGAATCAACGCGTCGTCAAATTGTTCGGCTACGAAAAGCGCGCAGAGGACAGATTTGCAACCATCAACGGCGATTTGAAAGTTTGGGGACAAAACGCGGCGTTCTACTCTGCAATGGTCAATCCTTGCACGAGATTCGTCAACAACGTCATATACGTCGTCGTATGCGTTTTGGGCGTGTATTTGGTGATAAAAGGCGGCGTCGTACCCGGAATCGGCGCACTTTCCGTCGGCGCGCTTTCGTGCGTGCTTTCCTACGCTACGCAGTATACAAAGCCGTTCAACGAAATCACGGGCGTAGTCACCGAACTGCAAGGCGCAACCGCCGCGGCAAGCAGAGTTTTCGACCTCTTGGAAGCGCAAAATCAATCTTCCGACGAGGGATTCGAGGACTTGACCGACGCGCACGGAAACATAAATATCGACAACGTGTACTTCTCTTACGTTCAGGACAAGCCGCTCATTCAAGGCTTTTCTCTCAACGTTAAGAGCGGACAACGCGTGGCTATCGTCGGACCTACGGGCTGCGGCAAAACCACCCTCATAAACCTTCTTATGCGCTTCTACGACCCCGATAGCGGCGAAATCGAAGTCGAGGGCAAGGATATCACCGAAGTGACGAGAAAATCGCTCAGATTGAGTTACGGTATGGTGCTGCAAGACACTTGGCTCAAAAAAGGCACGATGAGAGAGAACATTGCCTACGGCAATCCGTCCGCAACCGACGAGGAAATCATAGAAGCGGCAAAAGCGGCGCATATCCACAACTTCGTCACTCACCTCGAAAACGGCTACGACACCGTTCTCGACGACGACGGTGGCAATATCTCGCAAGGTCAGAAACAACTTCTCTGCATTGCAAGAGTTATGCTCACTCACCCGCCTATGCTCATTCTCGACGAAGCGACGAGTTCAATCGACACGCGCACCGAAATCAAGATTCAGCAAGCGTTTGAAAAACTTATGCAAAACAAAACGTCCTTTATCGTCGCGCACCGCCTTTCCACAATCAAGAACGCCGACGTCATCCTCGTTATGAACAAGGGCAACGTCATCGAAAAAGGCACGCACGACGAACTGCTCGAAAAAGGCGGATTCTACGCGAATCTCTACAACTCGCAATTCGAGCATTGAAAACGTCAAAAACGTAAAGCAAACGAAAAACACAAAGCAACAAAACGACTTAAAGCAAATGCGACGGAATTTCCGTCGCATTTTTCTTTTATTACCTTTCGGGATATTTACTTTTTGATATTTGTTTTTTGGTTTGATACTCGATACTGCTTTTAGTTTTTAATATCGGATTTTTGCACTCGAACGATTAGTCGAAAACCAAAATGTCTTTCTTTGAAGAATATGTGTTCCACCTCTCTTTTCCGCTTATATTCGGGTTTTGAGTTCGAGCGAAGTTTGCCATTCTGTCCACGATTTCGTCGGACAAGTCGTAGTCCGCTTTTTCAAACGGGCGCAATGACTTTCCGAGCGAGCCGAGAACGTACCAAAGGTCGCAGGAATGGAACGACGCGTTGTCGGGCGGCAAAAGGCGTTCGAGCGAAAAGACGTAACAAGGCGCGTTCTTTCTCTTTTGTCCTCTTGCAAACGCTCTCGCCATATGGTTAAGGACAGGCGGAAGCAAATCCTTTTTGACCGTGCCGAACACGATGGGAACGTCGGTGTCGTAACGCTTGTCTTTGACGAGTTCGCCGTCAATGACGGGTTTGGTGCAAAGAGCCTTGCCGAGCGGATATTTGGTTTTCCACGTCGTCCACACGGTTTTCGTATCGAGAGTTTTGAACTCGTCGAAATCCTTTGCACCGCTCGCTTTTATTAGTTTCGTCCAGTATCTTGCGTTGGGTTTTGAAATCGGCAACATCGCGCCGCGTTTTCCACCGCCCGAAAGCATAACCGCGCCCCTAATCTTGCCTTTGAGCATATCCGAGCATATGAGCGTCTGTATGCTCATTGCGCCCGCGCTCTGCCCCATAAGCGTGATATTGTCGGGGTCGCCGCCGAAAGCGGAAATATTGTTTCTCACCCACTCTATCGCAGTGTACTGGTCGAGCAAGCCGAGATTGCCTTTGACGTGCGTTTTGTCGGCGTAAAAGCCGAAAACGTTGAGGCGATAGTTTATCGCGACGAACACAACGCCGCGCTTTGCGTACGCCGTGCCGTCGAATTGCATTTCGTTTATGCTTCCGCCAGTGAAACTTCCGCCGTGAATGAACACGATGACGGGGCATTTGTCGGCGGTTTTGGGTTGATAAACGTCCAAAATCAAGCAATCTTCGCTATATGTGAAAGATTTTCCTTTGCGAAATTCCTGATAATAGAATCTGTGTTCTTCGTTCCAGTACGCGCGCATTTGCGGACAGCATACGCCTTGCTCGACTGCGTTTTGATCGCCGTCGTACTTTGTGACGAGCACGGGTTTTTCAAAACGCTTTGCGGTCGCGTATCTCACGCCGCGGAATCTTGCGCCGTAGTCTGTGACTTCGCCTATGACGTTTCCGCAAGTCGTAGCGACGGTTTTAGTTTCCACTTACGACCCCCTTCAAAGTTTTCATAGAAAACTTCATACTCTTTATCGGGTTTGGCGACAAGTCGAGTTCCACGACGGCGTTTTGCACGCCGATTTCTTCCGCTTTTTTCAATATCGTTTTGAAATCGAGCGTACCTTTGCCGATTGCTCTGAAAATCTTGTGCTTGTAGTCTTTGAGGTGAAGCGTGTTCACTCTGCCGTTGAGTTTGTCGAGATACTCGCAAACGTCCTTGCCAGCAAACACCATCCAGAACGTGTCGGGAATGAACATAACGCGCTTGTCCGTGTTTTCGATGAGATAGTCGTAAATCGTCTTGCCGTCGATTTGGTCGAACTCGAACCAGTGATTGTGATAGGATATAGTCATACCCTCTTTGGCGAGTTTCTCGCAAGTCGTATTCAAAAAGTCGACGAATTTTTGCAAATCCTCGATTTTTCCCGTGCGGAACTTTTTGGGCATCATACCTATGCCGAGATTGTTGCATCCGTAGGTTTTATGCTCGGCGATAAGCGCGTCGAGGTCGTTTTCCAAACGCTCGAATTTGTCGTGCGTAATGCAAATCGGCATATCGTATTTTCGGACGAGATTTGCAATAAACTTCGGGTCTACGGGTTTGCCGCCCGAAAGTTGAACCACTTGCGCGCCCATATCCTTGCACAAAGCAAAGGTATTTTCATAACCTTGTTCGTCTTTGAGATATTTCCTTAGCGAAAACAGTTGAACGCCGTATTTCATACTTTATTCCTCGCTTTTGTCGTCGTTATCTTCGTTTTGCGCGTTTTCATCGCCGTCTGCGTTCTTTTCCGCCTCGTGCGATTCTTCCGCTTCTTCCTCGACTTCGGCAACCGATTCGCCGAGAGTTTCTATGCCTTGCGTGTTGTCGATTGCAATCGAGTTGCTCTCGAATTGATTTTTGAGATGTTCTTCTTTCGCAACTTGAAGTTCGGCAACTTTCTTCTTCGAAAGCGGATACCAAACGAGAAGCACGATTGCCATAAGTCCGAACAAAACGGCAGGAATTATGGTTGCGAGGTCGTACATCGTGTTGAGGTTTTCAAGAGTTTGTTTCGCGCCCTTTGCGGTGTTGTAGTGCATACCCAAAAGCGCGCCGTTGACCGCAACCGCCGAGATGACCTGACCTATCTTTCTGAAAAACATAAAGAACGCGTACGCCGTGCCGTCGTCACGTCTGCCCGTCTTGACTTCGATGTCGTCGATAGCGTCGGTTGCCATTGACCACACTTGCAAAACGATGAACGTCATTCCGCAGCCGCTTACGAAGCAAAGCACCAAGAACAGATACATTCTCACGTCGAGATCCACGCCGCGAAGCGCGAACATACAAAGGTTTGCGGCAGCGGCAACGATCATACCAACGCCGCATATTTCCTTTTTGCCGAATTTGCGAACCATTTTCGGCGTGAGGAACATAAATATCGCCATAGGCGCGTATGTGCAAATCGTGGATACGATGTTCATCCAGTTTGCGCCGAACAAGTCGTCAAAGAGGTAAAGATAGAAACTTTGCGTGAACATTTGTCCTGCAAGCAAGAGCATACTTGCAACGCTGACCGCCAAAAACGCTCTGTTGCTAAACAAGTTTTTGACGATGGTTTTGCCCTCGCCTTTTTGCTTGGCTTTGGGGGTTGCCACCACTCTTTCCTTGTTGAACGCAAACGCCATAATGAGCATTGCAAGACACGCAAGCGAAAGCACGACGACGCCGATTATAACGGGCGTGTATTGCATATCCGTGAGGATTTTGCCGTTTTCGCCGACGGCGTAAACCTTGTCGCCTACGGTTTCGGTTGCGCCCGTCCAGTCCGCGTCCGCAAGACGTTTTGCGTATGCAAAGGACGAAATCAAAATTACGGGCGTGCCGCCGATACCTGCGCCGATAGAGCGGAAAACGGAAAGTTTGGTGCGCTCTTTCTCGTCGGTTGTGACGACGGACGCAAGTCCGCCGTAAGGAATTTGAAGCATCGTGTAACTCATACCGAACATAATGTACGTCACGGTTGCGTAGATGCAAGTTCCGACGGGATTAACGTCGTAAGTGAGTCCCGGCCACTTGACGAACATCAAAATCGACGAAGCGACGAGCGGCACGGAAGCCCACAAGAACCACGGACGATATCTGCCCCACTTGGTAAGTTTTATACTGTCGCAGATTCTGCCCATAATGGGGTCGTTGATTGCGTCCCAGATTCTCGCGCCGATGAACATAAGCATAATGAACAGCGGTTCGAGGTGGAAAATATCCGTGTAGAATTTCTGCAACAGCGACGTAACGAGACCGAAAACGAGACAGCACGCGGTGTCGCCCATAGCGTAGCCGATGTAGTCTTTGGTTTTGAGTCCGCTCGTACGCGAGATGAAACTTTGTTCTGTCGCTTGCGCGACGTTTTTGTTAGACATAATTACCCCTATAAGTTTGTTGTTTTTGTTTTGTTATTTTTTTATCCGTTTATCCGCTTGCGCACATAGTGCGCACACACCAAGCAAGCACTCGCGCGAAATTGCGGTTTGAGTTTTTACCCGTCTTATTTTGAGAGCAAAGAGGGCTTGCGCGGTTAGCAGAGCAATAAATCGAGCGAGGCTCTCGGCAATACGCATAATTTGCGTATTGCCGTTGCCTCAGTGAAGATTTTTGCTCTCTTCTATTTTGCGCTTTTCAAGTTCCTCAATGTACAAATCCTCGTCGAACGGAATTTGCACTTCCTTGTGAGTCCAACTCGCAAGGTGTATCGCGTTCGAGAAAGTCAATCCGATTATGCCTTGCTCGCCGGGGGCAATGAATTTGTCCGTCTTTTTGAGAAGATAATCGGTGTAATTTTTGATAATTCCGATGTGTTGCGGCGGATACTTCGTGAAGTTGAGATAGTGTCCTATGCCGCGATATTTGTATTTCTTGGTTTTGGGTTTGCCCATAAACACGGTGTTATGCTCGGAAAATACGGGTTCGAGTTCCTCGTTTTGCGTGAACACGAGTTTGCCTTTTTCGATGACGATTTTGCCGCCCTCGCCCGTGATTTCGAGACGGTTCGTACCGGGTGCGTCGTGGGTCGAGGTGATAAACACGCCCGTTGCGCCGTTTGCGAACTTGCAATATGCCGTCACGTCGTTTTCGACGCTTATGTCGCGGCCGACAGTTGAAGCCGTTGCCGTAACGGACACGGGAAGTCCCGCAAGCCAAGTGAACAAGTCGAGTTGGTGAGGACATTGATTGAGCAAAACGCCGCCGCCTTCACCCCACCAAGTGCCGCGCCAGCCGCCTTGCGCGTAGTATGCGCGCGGACGATACCAGTTTGTGATAATCCAGACGATTCTCGTGATTTTGCCGAGTTTGCCGCTGTCGATAATCTCTTTTGCCTTGATGTAAAGCGGATTCGTGCGCTGATTGAACATCATTCCGAAAAGCAAATCGGGATGTTTTTTGGATTCGGCAATCATTTCGCGCACTTGCTTTGTGTATACGCCTGCGGGTTTGTCGCAAAGCACGTTCAATCCCGCTTTCATCGCGTCGATTGCGATTTGCGGATGGAAATAGTGCGGCGTTTCCACCATAACTACGTCGATAAGTCCCGATTTGAACATATCCTGATAGTTGTCGAACACTTTTACGCCTTTGAGGTTTTCCTCTGCGTATTTGCGTCTTTCGGGCGAAATATCGCAAACGGCGGTGAGTTTCGCGCCCTTTACGAGCCCGTTGAGTTTTGTGAGAATCTTTGTGTACAGCGTGCCTTGCTTGCCTATGCCGACTATGCCGTATCTGACTTCTTTTTTATCCATTATTTCGCCTCCGAAATCAATTTTTTAAGGTTGTTGTATTGCCAAAGGAAAACAGTTTTCCTCGAAGCGCACGCAAAATAGTTTCTTCCCATCTTCTTGTCGATGAGGCGGAACGCTTTGAAATAGTCCTTCATTGCGAACTTGACGAACGGCACAAAGTATACGAGCGGTTTCATAACGGCGTACTTAAACGTGTGCGGTTCGAGAGTCATAAATCCTTCGTAGCCGCGCGCTTTGAGTTGACCGACGATGTATTCGTAATGCCCTTCGCCCGTTCCCACAGGCACTTCGACCTTATAGGTCGAGCAATCCTTGATGTGATAATACACAACGAGGTCTTTGAGCGTATCGAAAGCCTCTGTGGGATTTACGTCGCATTGAATGTAGTTGCTTGCGTCAAAGCACAGCACGAAGTCCTCGTCGTTTATGGCGTTGTAAATTTCAAGCACTCTCGACGGCACGTCGCCGTAAATCTTCTTCTCGTTTTCGTGCATAAGTTTCACGCCGCTGCCCTTGACGATTGCAAGCAATTCTTTGAGCCTCGATATGACTTTCGCGCTGCAATCTTCGGGCTTTTTGTCGCCGTAAAAGAACGAGAAAATGCGGATATATTCGCACTTCATAAGTTGCGCTATCTTGACGAGTTCGGCAAGTTGTTTTTTCTGTTTTGCAAAGCCTTCTTCGTCGTCGATTCCGACCTTTCCTATCGGCGAGCCTATGGACGAAAACTTGATTCCCTCTTTTTTGAGAGTGGGATAAACGTCCTTTTCAAATTCCTCGAAAGTGTAATCGGCGATATTCTTTCCGTCGATGTTTCTCGGACACATATAATGTTCGCCGAGTTCGTGCAAAACCGCGATTTGTTTGGATAAACTGCCGCTTATCTCGTCATAAAATCCCGATATAGTGATTTTGCCCATATTTTTAACCTCTCGTTTTCTATTCGTTTCGATTCGCGATTTCCGATTATATTCGACAATCGCGTTTCGTTTTATTTCTTTTTATTTTCGATAATCGTTGCGCTTATCTTTGCACTCTGCCGCTTGCGTTGCCTCTTGCAAGAGCAAGCACTTCGTCTTTTGTGACCATATTGTAGTCGCCCTCTATCGAGTGTTTAAGGCAACTTGCCGCAACCGCAAACTCGATTGCGTCCTGCGCGCCGAAGTCGCTCAAAAGCGCGTAAATGAGTCCTGCGCCGAAACTGTCGCCGCCGCCCACTCTGTCAACGATGTGCATACGATATTTCTTGGCAAAGAACGGACGATTTGCAACGTACAGCATACCCGACCAGTTGTTGTCGCTTGCGCTAAGACTTTCGCGCAAAGTGATTGCAACCGCCTTGAATCCGAATCTGTCCGTGAGTTGCTTTGCAACCGAAACGTAGCCTTCTTCGTCGAGTTTGCCCGAATTTATATCCGTGTTTTCCGCCTCGATTCCGAAAACGTCCTTTGCGTCTTCCTCGTTTGCAATGCACACGTCGACGTGTTTAAGCACGTCGCTCATAACAGCGCACGCTTTTTCGCTCGTCCAAAGTTTCTTGCGGAAATTGAGGTCGCAAGACACGGTGAGTCCGTTGTCCTTTGCCGCCTTGACCGCTTCGAGCGTAATTTTTGCCATATCGTCGGAAAGCGCGGGGGTTATGCCCGTAAAGTGAAACCAGTCCGCACCCGAAAAGATGTCGTCCCAGTCGAAATCGTCCTCGCTTGCCGTCGCTATCGACGAATACTTGCGGTCGTATATAACCTTGCTCGGACGCTGACTTGCGCCCTTTTCGCAATAGTATATGCCCACTCTGTCGCCGCCTCTGACGATTTTCGAGGTGTCTACGCCGAACTTGCGCAAAGAATTAACCGCGCTTTGTCCTATCTCGTGCGTAGGAAGTTTGGTGACGAAACAAGCGTCGACGCCGAAATTTGCAAGCGATACGGCAACGTTTGCTTCCGCGCCGCCGAAGGTCGCTTCAAGTCTGTCGCTTTGCACGAAACGCAAATAGTTTTCGGGCGCAAGCCTCAACATAAGTTCACCGAAAGTCACAACTCGCATATCTTCACAATCTCCTTGCAATTATTGACTATATCCCCTTTCATCATAAAAGAGCCGCCGACGGCGTACACCTTGTCGAAGTCGAGATATTCTTTGAGGTTTGTCAAATCAACGCCGCCCGTCGGTATAAACTTGATTTGCGGAAACGGCGCGGCAAGCGCTTTCATCGCTTTGAGTCCGCCGTACACGCCTGCGGGGAAAAACTTGACGACAGTAAGTCCGTAAGACAACGCTCGCATAATCTCGGTGGGCGTTACGCAACCGGGATAATACGGCACTTCGTTTGCGATGCAAAATTCGGCGACTTCGTCGGAAAATCCGGGCGAAACGATAAACTTTGCGCCTGCTCTCACCGCTCTTTCGGCTTGCTCTCGATTGATAACCGTACCTGCCCCGATATTCATATCGGGAAACTCGCTCGCGCCGATTTTTATCGCCTGTTCGGCGCACGCCGTGCGGAACGTGATTTCCGCGCAGTTTATGCCCCCTTCTCTCAAAGCGGACAACGTTTTTATCGTGTCGTTAAGGTCGTTTATCACGACCACGGGAATTACGCTTTTCATTTTACACCCCGCTGTATGCCGAAAAACCGCCGTCTACGGGAATGACCGTGCCCGTCACGAAACCGCTCGATTTGTCGTCGGCAAGCCACAAAAGGCAGCCGATAAGGTCGCTTATTTCGCCGAATTTCTTCATAGGCGTTGCGTTGAGGATTTTGCCCGTTCTCGCAGTGGGCGTGCCGTCCTCGTTAAAGAGCAACGTTCTGTTCTGATTCGTAACGAAAAATCCCGGGGCGATTGCGTTGCAACGTATTTTGCAAGGCGCAAAATGCACCGCGAGCCATTCGGTAAAGTTGGATATACCAGCCTTTGCCGCGCTGTACGCTGGAATCTTGGTGAGAGGTCTGAAAGCGTTCATCGACGAGATGTTGATGATGTTTCCGCCCGTGCCGACCATATCTTTTGCAAACACCTGCGTCACCAAAAACGCCGAGGTAATGTTGAGGTCGAACACGAATTTAAGTCCGCTTTCTTCGAGTGCGAAAAAGTCTTTTGCGCCTTGAAGGTCGGGGGTCATAGTTTCGTTGTCGGTGGTGGCTTTGGGATTGTTGCCGCCTGCGCCGTTGATGAGGAAATTGACTTTGCCGAACTTAAATTCGATTTCGTTTTTCGCTCTGAAAATATCCGCTTTGTCAAGGCAGTTGCACTTGACGGCGTACGCGTTTTCGCCTATTTGGTCGGCGACGTTCTTTGCCGCCTCGTAGTTGATGTCCAAAAGCGCGACTTTTGCGCCGCATTCTGCGAGCGCGCGCGCAAATTCCGAACATATAACGCCGCCTGCGCCCGTGATTGCAACGATTTTGTCACTCAAATCCACTTTGAAAGGAACACTCATTTTTTCTTCTCCTTCATATCCTTTTCTATTGCCTCGAACAGACCGCCGAGATAGCACGCGCCCATCGCTCTGTCGAAAAGACCGTAACCGGGTTTTGCGTCCTCGCCCCACACGTTTCTGCCGTGGTCGGGACGGACGTAACCGTCAAAGCCGCCCTCTACGAGAGATTTGACTATCGCGTACACGTCGACGTTGCCGCAATCGGTGCGGTGTCCGTTTTCGTAAAAATTGATTTCGCCGTCGTATTTGAGTTGGCGAAGGTGCGCGAAATATATGCGACTTGCATACTTTTTCGCCATTTTCGGAAGGTCGTTGAATCTGCCTGCGCCGAGGCTTCCCGTGCAGAAAGTTATGCCGTTGTGCATATTCGGCACGGCGGCGAACAATCTATCGTAATCTTCCTCTTTGCATATAATTCTCGGCAGTCCGAACATATCCCACGGCGGGTCGTCGGGGTGAATCGCCATATTGATGTCCGCCTCGTCGCACGCAGGCATAATCGCGTTTAGGAAGTATACGAGATTGTCGAACAACTTTTGATGAGTCATACCATCGTATTCTTTCAAGAGCGCGTTGAGTTCGTCTTGCGAATAACTCTCGTCCCAACCGGGAAGATGTAGATTTTTTGGGTCGAGCGAAAGCAGTTTTTCGTGGTCGTACGCAAGCGACGTCGAACCGTCTTTATGCTTGAAATAAAGGTCGGTGCGAAGCCAATCGAACACGGGCATAAAGTTGTAGCATATGCACTTTACGCCCACTTTTCCGCAGTTGATTATATTTTGTTTGTACGCCTCGATATATTTGTCGCGCGTGGGGTTGCCGAGTTTTATATCCTCGTGTACGGGCACGGATTCGATAACTTCCATTTCGAGTCCGTGTTCGTTTGAAAGTTTTTTGAGTCTTTCGAGTTTTTCGACGTCCCAAACCTCGCCTACGGGCGTGTCGTACACGGCGGTAACCACGCCGCTCATACCCTGTATCTGCTTGATGTAGTCAAGGGGTATCGAGTCTTTTTCGCCGTACCAGCGGAAAGTCATTTTCATAAAGCAAGCACCTCTTTAACGTTGTTGTAGGCAATATCTTTTGCAAGAGCGACCGCGCCGCTACGGTCGTATTCGCCCTTTTCCACCTTGTCCGCAATGAACGAGGAAAGTATGCGGCGATAGAAGTCGAAACGAACGTAGGAACTGAACGAACGGCTGTCGGTGAGCATACCGAGATTCGTGCCGAGAACGGCGTATTCGGACACCGTTTCGAGTTGGCGTTTTATGCCCTCAACCGTGTCGTTGAACCACCAAGCCGCGCCCACTCTCACGTTTCTGAACGCGCCCGAAATTGCGCACACCGCCCTAAGACAAGCGTCGTTGAGCGGATAAAGCACGATTTGCGGAAGCGAGCCGAGTTTCGTATTCATTTTGTCCAAAAGTTTTGCGAGTTTGTCTGTTGCAATATAATCTCTGAAAACGTCGAAGCCGCTATCTCTGCCTATCGTCGAAAATGCGGTCGAATTTATGTTTCTGAACGTGCCGAAATGAAGTTGCAAAACTATGTTTTTCTCGTAGCACTTTTCAATCAACCATTCGAGATTTTCCGTATCGTCGAAATCGTCGAAGCCGTGGTCTGCGATTTTGCAACCTTTTGAAATGAAATAATCCAGCCTTTCGGACAATTCTTCCTTGCTTACGTTCTCTAAAAAACATCTGTCGGGACGGAAGGTCGGGCGCACTTTTACGCCGTTTACGTCGCCGTGATTTTCAAGCGCGGAAAACGGGTCGTCCGTCGTCGCGATATATTCGACTTTGAATTTTTCAAGAAGTTTGGAAACGCTCAAATCTTTCAAAACGGCGTTCGCTTTTTCGTAAATCTCGCCTGCCGTATCCTTGTTGAGCGGCGTATCTATGCCGAAAATCTCTACAAGTTCCATATGCGACCAGTAGTAAAGCGGATTGCCTATGAGTTTTGGCATAATCTCTGCGTACTTGAAAAACTTTTCCTTAAACGATTTGCCGCCCGTGATATATTCCTCGTCCACGCCGCAAAGTCGCATAGCGCGCCACTTGTAGTGGTCGCCCGCAAGCCACAATTCGCCAATGTCCGAAAAACGCTTATCGTCTTTTATCTCTTTGTCGCTCAAATGGCAATGATAATCGATGATCGGCAAAGCTTTGATTTGATCGTAAATACGCTCTGCCTCTTTTGAGGAAAGCAAAAGGTTTTTATCGAAAAATCCCATAATACCACCTTTTTATATAAGTTTATTTTATCACCCAACTTTTGCATAGTAAACACCAATTTTTGCTATAAGACTTGCAAATCTTGCTGTTTTGAATTATTATCGTCGTATGAGCGGCAATTACGAAAATCAACTGATGAGCAAACCAACGTACGAAGTGCATTACAAAGTGGACAAGGATTTCAAAACCGTCCAAATGCACTCGCACGATTTTTTCGAAGTTTACTGCTTTTTGAGAGGCTCGGCAAGTTACATAATCGAGGACTGCAAGTACGCTCTGCTTTCGGGTGATATTCTGCTCATTCCGCAAGGAAAATTGCACCAACTCGACATAAAGGATTCCGCCGAAACCTACGAAAGATACGTTTTGTGGATAAACTCGAAATACATAAAAAAAATATCCAGCGAGCAAACCGACCTTTGCACTTGCTTCGAGTGCGCCCTAAAAAGCAAGTCTTTTATAATCCGAAACGGCGCGGTTTCTCAAAAAGTACGCCGACTTCTTGAAAGCATAACGCTATCAAAAGAGGACAATTTCGGCGCGGATATCGAAAATGAGGAACGCATAAAAACTCTGCTAGTCACCCTTGCGCAATTCTTTTTGCAAAACGACCAAAAGAACTTTTCCTACGGCACATCCAACGCTTGCGTAAGCCGAGCAATCGACTATATATCCGAAAATATCGACAAGGATTTGTCCCTCGACTCGATTGCGGACGCGCTTTTCGTCAACAAATACTATCTCGCGCACGTTTTCAAGGAAACCACCAACACTTCCCCTCACCGCTATATCCTCAAAAAGCGGCTCGTACTCGCCAAGCAACTTCTTGAAAAGGGTCAACCCGCAACCGAAGTATATTCGAAATGCGGCTTTTCCGATTATACGCACTTTTTCCGTGCGTTCAAAAACGAATACGGCATAACGCCCAAGCAGTTCGTAAAAAGTTTGAGATAAAACGGCAAAACGCCGCATTAAACTATTGTATTGCAACCGTCGCTCTTATATATTTCAAGAACTAATTTGATCGCTTTTGCGGCTTCGTAGGCGTCGATTTCAAACTTCTTGCCGCTTGCGACGCATTCGTAAAAGTTGCGTATCAGTTTCTCGTGTCCGTTGCCGTAGGACATCTTGCCTTGCCACTTTACGTCTTTTTCGTAGTCCACCACTTCACCGTCGATAAGCACTTTGTCGGGAAGCATTTTCAAACTGTGACCGTCGTAGCCGAAAGTTATTTCGACGGGCAAATCCGATTGCATTGCGTTGGTCGCGACGAATGTCGCCTTAAAGTCCTTACCCGAAAGAATCGCGGTTGCCGTGTCCTCGACCTCTATCACGCCTTGAAGGGATACGTTCTCGGTGCTTGCTTCGATACGTTCGGGCATACCGCAAATCCATTGCAAAAGGTCGAGAGTGTGAATGGCTTGATTTATGCACACGCCGCCCCCTTCCGTTGCCTTTTTGCCTCGCCACGCGCCCGAAGCGTAATACGCCGCGTCACGATGCCAAAGCACGAGCGCAAGCGCGGATTTTATATGTTTGTCTTTGAGATATTCCTTTGCAAAAATGCTCGAATTGTTGAATCTGTTTTGGAAGCATACGCCAAACGTAGCCTTCGATTCTTCTTGCGCCTTTTGTATGCGCTCGATGTCCTCGTAGTTTATGCAAAGCGGCTTTTCGCAAAGCACGTTTACGTCGTGTTCGAGGGCGAAAATCGACATATCGGCGTGCAGATAATGCGGCGTGCAGATATGAACGACGTCTATTCCGCCGTCCTCTATCATTCGCTTGTAATCCGTATACTTCCTTTCGACATCGAACGAAGCGAGTTTGTTTTCGTCGATATCGCAAATAGCGACGATGTTTTCGCCTTGATTTTTCAAAGTGTCGTAATGCACTTTGCCTATAACGCCGAGTCCGATAATAGCACTTTTCATACTTTCACCTGCCGCCAACAAGTATAGCACCCGTTTATTTTGAGGTCAACACTCATTTTTGCGCAATATGTCCAAAAATACACGTTTTTGCACGGTATTTGCGTGCTTTTTGCGGCGATTCCGCACGATATTCATTTAATTTTTTAAGACTTTCGCATATTATGCGCCAAATGCGAACGCTTTTCAAATATCATTTGCAAACGAAGCCGCAACGCCTTTACAAAGTTAAAATTTGATGTTATGATAATCTCAACTGAATAGAATACGGTTTGAAAAGTTGTTATGCTGAGTAGATTTGGACATCGGGTTCGATTCCCGAACAACCGCCATTGCTGTATTTGAAAGACACCGCAGTTTTTTATCCGCGCGTTTTTTCATAAGTCAGTAAGTCTGCCGTATTTGAGCGTCGTCAAGGCAAAAACGCGTTCCCGATTTGCCCTATACGCACGCAATGAGGGAATGCACCGAAGGTGCGTTTTTTTTGTTTGTTTAAGCCAAAAAATTTGCACGAAAAGCACTTTGACTTTTCACCTTGCCGAAAGCGTAAAACAGTTAAAACAGGCGGTTAGATTCTTGAAAAACAAAATTCAAGATATGTAATGGCATAGCGAGATTCGAAACGAATTTCGTTTTGCAAAAAAACGTATCGAGAATTTGAAAAAGGAGAATAACCTATGAAAAACAGAAACACGAAGATTTTGTGTTTGGCTCTCGTGCTTGCGCTCGTGCTTACGATTGCGCTCGTCGCGTGCAACCCCAAAGACGAAACGCCAAAGGGCGACGCGCTCTGCCAAAGTTTGAAAACGTCGCTTAAAAACTACCTCGCAAGCGAAGAATTTGCAAACGCAAAAGCCGCCGCTACGACGCAAGACCGCGTGCCGCTTATGTATTCGAGATACCTCACGGGCAATATCTACACCGATAGCGACGCGGAATCGTTCAAGACGAATATGCAAAAAATCGACAGCGTTATCGACGAAAGCGGCAATCTTTCGGACGAACTCTACGAAAAAGACGGTTGCCCCCTCTACACCAAGTCGAGTTACGAATGGGACGGCGTCGTCTACGAAAGCAAAGTCGGCTGGCAAAGCATCGTGGACTATGCGTACAGTTGGTCGCTTATGTACAATCAATATAGGCAATATCTGTCCGCAATGAATCAAACGGACGAATCCTTCGACAAATACGTCGTCACAATCGTCAACTATCTCAAAACCGTCGATTCTTCCGACGCATACTACGGCACGGCGTACGGCTACGACAAGGCAAGTAGCATCGTTCTCACGCTCGCAAACCTCGCCTACGGCCCCACCAACGCGCCCGTAAGTTACAACGCGCTTCTTTCCTACTACGATACGGACGATGAGGGCAACTTCACAAAATACGTCGGCAATCCCAACTGGATAGGCTTTACCGGCAGACCCCTCGCAAGCGGTTCGCTTATGAGAGGCGAGGAAAAATACAGCCTCGTTTACGAAAAAACTATGCAAGGCATCTACCCCTACGACGATACGAAAGCCGACGCATACTACAACTATAAAATCGACGATATGATAAACCTCGACCGCCTCTTTGACGACTACGGCAAGGAAATCGTGTCGCAATACGGCTCTATCGGCGATTCGAGATACGGCATTTTGTACGGCTACCTCAACGGAATCGATATGACCAAATACACAAAATCCGTTGACGACGGCAAGACGTATAACGTGCTTCAAAAGTGGGTCGACACCCTCGAAAAAGACTCTGACGGCAACTACGTCCTTGCAGACGGCGTGGATATGGCGGTTGCGATTTGCTACGTTTACGCCACCACGATGGGACTCAACGTTCCCCCGACGCCCGTCGGCTCTTACAGCAGCGCAACGTCCGTTCTCTCTCTCGGCTGATAAAGAATCGAATAGCAAAGAATACTAGAAAATCGAAAGCAAAGCCGAAAGTCTAAAAATAAGATAATCGGCAAAACCGAAGATTACAAACTCTCAATGAGGTGCATATGAACACACGCAAAAAAGCATTTATAATCACTTTGGCGGCGGCAACGCTACTCGTGCTTTGTCTTGCTCTTTTTGCGTGCGACAACGGCGTTTTGGGCGGCGACGAAACGTCCGACGACGCGCAATACGCCGTCGTTGACGGAAAACAACTCTACTTCACTCTCGAACTTCGCAATCCGAGTTCGGAAACAGAGATTTCGGACGGCGATTCGCGCCCGCACGCAAAAGCGGACGGCGAATTGATTGCTTCTTGGCAAATTCCCTGCTACGGCAACACCGCATACGAGTCTATCGTCAAGTTTTTCGAGGATAGGCAAGACAAGATTTCTTTCCGCCTATCGCAACGCAGATTCTATATGTTTCACGAAGCGGCGCTCGAAAACGGCGACGTTTACAACCTCGAAAACGCTTATATCAGCGCGGACGGCTCGTATTCAAAATGCGCCAACTTCCAAACTTTGTTTGGCGAGGACGAAACGGCGGGAACGCTTGACGACCTCGAAGTTTTGGTGATAGTATATCAAGGATGGTTATATTAACCTAAAAGGTGTCAAAATGAAAGGTATTTCTTTACAAAAGGCTGAACGCTTGGCAAGAACGAGCGGACTCAAAGGCTGGATTGCAATGTTCACGTTGCTCGGCATTATGTGCTACGACCAGTTTATTTTGGAAATTCCGTTTGCAAATGTCGTATTCCCTATTTTGGTGATTTGCGCCGCTTGTATGAATCCCGCAAAAAACGCGGTTATGATAATCGTTTATTCGATTATTTTCGAACTCAGTTGCATTGCGTGGTTTCCGTCCGAACTTTACAGAGTTCAATGGTGGCTTCTCACCGTCGCAATCGGCTATTCTATGCCCCTCGTTTGCTACAAGGTTTTCAACCGTAAACACGAGGATATGAGCGTGATTTCTTACGCCGCTATGGCTGCGCTTTCGGAACTGATGTATTTTTGGGTGTACGTCGTCGCGACCGTGCTTATTTGGAAATTGCCTTTCGGCGCATACTTCCTTTCCGACATTCCCTACGAACTCGGCGGTTGCCTTGCAACGTTCGTTTGCGCACTTCCCGTCGCCGCGCTTTACAAACTCTCGACTAAGGAACTCGTGCTCGGACAGCACGCAAAACGCCCCGTTCTCGCGCCGCAAATCTGAACCTTTCAAAATTACCGACTTTACAAAAACGGACTTGAAATTCAAGTCCGTTTTTCATATCCGGTCGAGCATATTTTACAATGTATCTTGCCCTACATAGCGGTTTGTCAAGCGTAACGCAAAGCGTTTCGCACATAGTGCGCAAGCATTACGAACGAATCGTGCGGTTTATACAAACTATCCTTTGTCGGCGTGCGAATCGGCAACATATTCGGACTTAAATTCAAATCGAGCGCAGAAGTTATGGGCGGCACGATTCTCATCCTTATGGGTGTAAAAATTCTCTTGGAACACTTGGGAATATTCGGGTAAAAACGTTGCAAATATACCGTTTATGAAAATAAAAGCCTAGGAAAACGTGCTTAAAAGCAAAAAAATACGAATTGCAAAAACAAAAAAATAAAAATCAGTTGCAAGAATAATTGATTTATGGTATATTCAATCTTGCGCCGGCGTGGTGAAACTGGCAGACGCGCTGGACTCAAAATCCTGTGGACTAATCATCCGTGTCGGTTCGAGTCCGACCGCCGGCACCAACGAAAAAACAACCTTGCAAACAACCGTGAGGTTGTTTTTTCATATATCAGCACAAGCCGAGTGCTTGCACGCGAGATTGTGCTGATATATGAAAAAAAAATAAGCGTTTGCGCTTTTGCAAGGTTATTTTGAGTGCCGTAGGCGGTATTTTCATTTTTTTCGCGCCAAAATTCGCTCTATAATCAATTTTTCAAAAAATGACACTTGTTTATTATTTGCTTTGGTTGTATAATATATCTATTCTCATTTGCGAGGTAATCTATGAAAAACCAAAACGGATACTTTGACAGTTTTGTAAAACTCATTCAATGCCCCACCGTCACAAATAGCGGTCACGAATACTTCGAGGCTTTTCACAAGGTTCTCGACGAGGAATTTCCCCACGTCAAACAAACTTGCGAGAAAATCGAAGTCGGCGGCGACGTGCTTCTTTACAAGTGGCGCGGCAAATCTTCCGCTCGTCCGCTCGTGCTTATGGCGCACCAAGACGTCGTTCCCGCAGTCGGCGGCGACTGGAAATATCCGCCTTTCAGCGCAACCGTCGTTGACGGCAAAGTGTACGGAAGAGGCGCAATGGACTGCAAAAACACGCTCTTTTCCACCATTCAAGCCGTTGACGAACTCATTGAACAAGGCTTCGTCCCCGAACAAGACGTATATTTGAGTTACAGCGACAACGAAGAAACGTCTGGCCCTGGTGCTTCTATGGCGCGCGACTGGTTCAAATCGCAAGGCATAACCCCCTTCCTCGTAGTCGACGAAGGCGGCGCAATCATAAAAAAGGCTTTCAGCCTTATGAAAAAAGACGTTGCGGCGGTCGGTATTTTGGAAAAAGGCTACGCCGATGTAAAGTTTATCGCGCACGGCAAAGGCGGACACAGTTCGCAACCGCCGAAACATACGCCCATTGCAAGACTTGCGGCGTTTGTGAACTACTGCGAACATCACACCGTTTTCAAGCCTAAGATGTCCAAAGCGGCAAAAGCAATGATTTACGGACTCGGCGACGCGCTGGCTTCCCCTCTCAAAGTGTTCTGCAAGACGATAGGTCTTACGGGCTGGTGGGTGTCCAAACTCGCGCCGAAAATCAATGCGGCATACGGCAATTCGATGTTTGCAACCACTATGGTGTTTACGATGTCGAGCGGCGCGTCCGCCCCGAACGTAATTCCGCAAGACGCGTGGGTTGTGGCAAACTTGCGCTTTGCGCCCACCGATAAGAGCGAAGATTGCTTCAACAAACTTCGCAAACTCGCAAAGAAATACGATCTCGAGGTGGAAGTTTTGCAATCTCGCGAAGCGTCGCCTATGATCGACATCAACGGCGAAGGCTATCAGATGTACAAAAAAGCACTCAACGAAGTGTACCCCGACGTCGCAGTCGTGCCATATCTTATGTTTGGCGGAACAGATTGCAGAGTGTTGCAACAGATTTCGACCAACGCGATACGCTGCACGCCTTGCGCCCTCTCGTTCGACCAACTCGGCGGTATGCACGCCTCGAACGAAAACGTGGATATAAAATCCATCGAAGAATGCGTCGGCTTCTTCAAGAAGTTCGTTCAAGAATACAAATAATAAATAAAAGTTATGACAAAAGCACCTTGCTCGCAAGGTGCTTTGTTTATTCGTCTATAAAAAGTGCATAGTGTGTAACTCTAAAATTTAAGTTTCCCCCTTCCTCACGTGTTTCCCCTACCACCGTTCCCCCTCTGCATAAATTTGAGGGAACCCACGGTGTCCGCTTCGCGTGGGGCAACACTCGGCTCTCGCATAGATAGGGCTTTTCTCTCATTATGCCACTTCGCCTGCGTGGCGGCTTCGCAACAGAATGCCACGCATTCTCGTACTAATCGTCGTGCTTCGGCGCTCGCTTTTCTCGCCGCCATTGCGGCTCGCGTTCCGTCTGCGAATTAGCACATTCCGTTTATAAGTAGGCTTCGAATAAGTGTCCGTTTAACCGCTTGCGTGCGAAGCACGCTATCACCAAGCAGATAATCTTGCGAAACTGCGGCTTGATTATTTATCCGTCTTGTTTTGATAGCAAAGATTCTCTGCGCGGTAGTAGCGCAACAAATCTATCAAGGCAAATGCTTATACGCAAACTTGCGTGTCAGCCTTGCCTTGAAGACGATTTTTGCGCCGATGAGCAAAAGGGGTTTGACGAAGTTAGTCGCTGTTTGAAAGTGTCTTAAACACAATCCACAGAGATGAAGAACAAGAAAGGCACGGCTTGAATCAAAACCCAGTGTACATAGACGTACACGATTTTGAGGCAAGCCGTGCCTGACGCAGTTATTCGCTCTGTGGTTGCGTTTAATCAACCCATTCGAATTCGAGGTCACCAATTACCACAATATCCCCCTCTTTCATACCCTTCTTTTTCAGTTCGGCAATTACGCCGCGGTCTTTGAGGACCTTTTGGAAGAAGGCGAAGGAATCTTGGGACGAAATGGTGACGTTTTGAATGAGAAAATCAACGAGTCCGCCGTCGACGAAGAACGAGCCGTCGGGAAGGCGCGATACGGTGAATTTCTGGTCGGTTTTGGGTTCGAGTTCAAAGGTTTCGTCACGCTCGATACGCTGCGGGGGCGGAAGTTGCTCGACTTGTTGTTTCATTGCGGAAAGAAGTTCGTCAAGTCCTTCGTGCGTGACGGAAGATACGACGAAAACCTTTTTGCCGATTGCTTTTTCAAACTTCTCTATTTCCGAGCGGTCGGTGAGCAAATCCGCTTTGCCTGCGACAACGAGTTGCGGAATGGAAGCGAGTTTTTCGCTGTAAGTTGCAAGTTCGGCATTGATTTTGTTGTAATCGTCGATGGGATCTCTGCCCTCACTGCCGCTGATGTCAACGATATGCACGATAAGGCGCACTCTTTCGATGTGGCGAAGGAAATAGTGTCCGAGACCAGCGCCCTCGCTTGCGCCCTCGATAAGACCGGGAATATCCGCTATGACGAAACTGTCGTCGTACATCTGCACTACGCCGAGATTCGGGTTGATTGTCGTAAAGTGATAGTTTGCGATTTTGGGTTTCGCGCTCGTAAGCACGGACAAAAGCGTGGACTTACCGACGTTCGGAAAGCCGACAAGACCCACGTCCGCAATGGTTTTGAGTTCGAGCGTGACCTGATGTTCGTCGGTGGTTTCGCCGAGTTGCGAGAAAGACGGCGCTTGACGTCTTGCGTGCGCAAAACGGTTGTTGCCTTTGCCGCCTCTGCCGCCTTTGAGAGCGACGAAAGTTTCGCCGTCGTCAAAGAGGTCGGCGATGACCTTTCCGCTTTCCGTGTCGCGAATCACAGTGCCGACGGGCACTTTTATGACGAGATTAGGCGCGGATTTGCCGGTGCAATTCTTCGCCTCGCCGTCGCCGCCGTTCTGCGCGCGGTAAAACTTCTGAAATTTGAAATCTATGAGCGTGTTTATCTCTTTGTCCGCGACGAACACCACGTCGCCGCCGTTGCCGCCGTCGCCGCCGTCCGGTCCGCCGTTGGGAACGAACTTTTCACGGTGGAAGGACACTTTTCCGTTGCCGCCGTTGCCTGCTTTTATAAAGATTTTCACATAGTCGAGAAACATATTAACCTCTTTCGTGCGTTTTATTGTGGAAAAATCAACGGTTTATTTCGCTGATTTCGTTGATTTTCGGTTATTTTTTAGTTCTTGAACGATTCGAGAATGGCTTTTGCGCTGCGCTTGCCTGCGCCCATTGCGAGAATTACGGTTGCCGCGCCCGTCATAGCGTCGCCGCCGACGTACAGACGAGGGACGTTCGTAAGTCCGTTTTCGTCCGCGACTATCGTGCCTTTTTTCGTCGTTTCCAACGACGGCAAACTGCGTTTGATTATGGGATTCGGACTCGTACCGAGCGCAACGATAACTTCGTCGCATTCAACTACGAACTCGCTTCCCTCGATGGGAACGGGGCTTCTTCTGCCGCTTGCGTCAGGCTCGCCGAGTTGCATTTTCACGCACTTAATCGCGCGGACGTTGCCTTGCTCGTCGCCGAGTATCTCGACGGGATTCGACAAGAGCATAAACTCTACGCCCTCTTCTTCGGCGTGGTTTATTTCTTCCTTTCGGGCAGGCATTTCCTCTCTGCCTCTGCGGTAGACGAGTTTCACGTTTGCGCCCATACGCAACGCCGTTCTCGCGCTGTCCATAGCGACGTTGCCCGCGCCGACCACGACCACGTTTTTGCCGCGCTTTACGGGCGTTATCGAGCCTTGCTTGTAGGCTTTCATAAGGTTGATTCTCGTCAAATACTCGTTTGCGGAATACACGCCGTTGAGGTTTTCGCCCTTGACTTTCAAGAGCATAGGCACGCCTGCGCCCGAACCGATAAACACCGCGTCGTATTCAAACAGCAATTCGTCTATGAACACGGTTTTGCCCACTACGACGTTCTTTTCGATTTTCACGCCGAGCGAACAAACCTTTTCTATTTCCTCTTTTACGAGCGATTTGGGAAGTCTGAATTCGGGAATACCGTACACGAGCACGCCGCCCGCTTCGTGCAAAGCCTCGAATATCGTGACGTCTACGCCTGCGCGAGCAAGGTCTGCCGCACACGAGAGCGAGGACGGACCTGAGCCAACGATTGCAACGCGTTTGCCGATTTTTTCGGAAACGGTATGCTCGGAAAATCCGTTTTTTGCGGCGTAATCGGCAACGTATCTTTCGAGATTGCCGATTGCCACGCTTCCGCCGAGTTTATCCTTGCGTACGCAATGCTTTTCGCATTGATTCTCTTGCGGACATACTCTGCCGCAAATTGCTGGAAGATTGTTATCTTGCTTTATCGTGCGATACGCCCCTTCCATATCGCCTTTTTTGACGTGTGCGATAAAGTCGGGTATGCGAACGCCGACGGGGCAACCGCTCATACACGGCGCGTTTTTGCAATTAAGGCATCTTTGCGCCTCGTCCGATGCAAGTTGCGCGGTATAGCCGAGCGCAACCTCGTCGAAATTGTGCTTTCTTTCCTCTGCGGATTGAGTCGGCATACGGTGTCTTGCTTCAATCATACCCCACCTCTCAAATTGCAGTAATGGTCTTTTTCTTCTTCGCGATACATTTTGCTTCTTGCAATAGCCTCGTCGAAATCAACGAGCCGTCCGTCAAATTCCGGACCGTCGATGCACGCGTACTTGGTTTCGCCGCCGACGGTGAGCCTGCAACAAGCGCACATACCAGTGCCGTCGACCATCATAGAGTTCATACTCACGATTGCGGCAATATCGAGGGATTTTGCGAGAATGCAAACCGCTTTCATCATAGGAAGCGGACCGACCGCAAACACGCAATCGTATTCCTTTCCGCCCTCGACGAGCGATTTGAGCATATCGGTGACGAATCCTTTTACGCCGCTCGAACCGTCGTCGGTGACCAAATACAAATCTTTTGAATTTGCCTTGAACTCGTCGACGTACATAAGCAAATCCTTGTTGCGCGCGCCGAGTATTACGTCCGCCGCTTTACCGCTAAAAAAGAGTTGCTTTGCTTGCGGATAGATGACCGCAGAGCCTATACCGCCGCCTATAAGGCAGATATTTTCATACGCCGACAAATCGGTTGCGTTGCCCAAAGGTCCTACGAAATCGCAAAGACAGTCGCCCTCGTTCATCATAGCGAGTTTTGCCGTCGTGTAGCCGACTTCCTGCACCATAATCGAAACTGTGCCGTCCTCGCGCGAATAGTCGCATACGGTGAACGGAACGCGCTCGCCGTCCTCGTCCGTGCGCAAAATTATAAACTGCCCCGCAAGACAGTGTTTTGCAACGAGCGGCGCGTAAACGACGTATTCGTTTACGTTGGGCGCAAGTCGTTTTTTTGAAACAATCTCGTATTTTTTCATATCGCTTTATTTGCTCGCCTTTTGCGTCGGCATACCCGACGTAAGTTTTTGATAATATTCGCAGTATCCTCTCACAAGGCATTTGTCACATTCAGGACGTTGAGAGTGACAAGTGTATCTGCCGTGAAATATCAGAAGATGATGAAGGTGCGACCAAAGATTCTCGTCGAAAGCGGACATCAGTTGCTCTTCGGTTTGCTCGGGCGTTTTTGCGTGAACGAGTCCTATGCGGTTTGCCACTCGAAAAACGTGCGTGTCCACCGCTATCGCGTTTTCGCCGTAGGCGACCGCCGCAACGACGTTTGCCGTCTTTCGTCCCACGCCCGCAAGTTTCATCAACTCGTCGCGCGTCGTCGGCATACCGCCCATATCGAGAATGCTTTGGCTGAGACTCTTTATCGCCTTTGCCTTATTATGATAAAATCCGCAAGAAAATATATATTTTTCAAGTTCGCATATGTCCATATCCGCAAATTCCTGCGGCGTAGATGCGACCTTAAAAAGTTCGCTCGTGACCTGATTTACGCGCTTGTCCGTGCATTGAGCGGACAGCACAACCGCAACGAGCAACTCGAACGGCGAATCGAAATTCAATTCGCAGTCCGCGTCGTAGTGCATTTGGTCGAGCAAGTCGTATATTTTCTTGTTATCTTCCGTCATATTTACGATTATCGCACAAACGAGGGCATTTTGCAAGGGTTTGCGCGTGTGCGAAATATTGTTTTGTCATATTATAAGTTTATGTTTCGAGAATACTCGTTAAAACAAAGCCGCTCGATACGCCTAAACAAAATCGTACGATGCCAACAAAAGAAGTTGCCCGATATGCACGAAACAAGTATTCTAATATGCCCGAAAGCGCATATGCGCAATCGGGCATTTCAGAGCGGTTTACACTTCAAAGTCTTATCGCGCTGCCGTTCGTGCCGAAATAATAAAAGCCTATGGCAGAAGCGTATCTGCCTCGTTGCAGTACGATTTTTGCTTGCTGCATATCCTTTGCGAACAACTTCACCGACAATCCGCACCCCACTTTTGCAGACGAGGGCGTATTGATAAGTTTGCAGGATATGGCGTAGGACGATAAATCCTCATAAAATCGCACGGCTTCGGCGCGCGAGCGGAACGCTACGAAAAATTCTCTCATAATCCCCTCCGAAAATATATGTAACCGCTCTCGATTTTAATATATTGTGCGAACACATTTTTCGTGCAAATCCGCATAAATTGCATAGATAAGGACAAAAAATGATATATCTCGACAACGCCGCAACTTCAAGATTCAAGCCAAAATGCGCCCTCGACGCATTGCTTTTCGACGTTTCGCACTCTGCAAACAGCGGCAGAGGCAGTCACGACGAAGCGGTGGACAAAAGCATACGCATACAAAAATGTCGGGATTTTCTTCTCTCTATGCTCGGCGCGAGCGAGGAATATTCCCTCGTATTCACGAAAAACTGTACGGAAGCCCTCAATCTCGCCTTATTCGGACTGATAAACGGCGGCGAAAAGGTCGTGACAAGCACCAACGAGCATAATTCGGTACTGCGCCCTCTTTACAAACTCAAAAGCGATGGAAAAATCTCGCTCGACGTCATAAAAGCGGACAGAAGCGGTCATATACGGCTCGAGGACGTGGAAAAATGCGCAAAATACGCCGATATTATGGTTTTCGGCGGCGCGTGTAACGTTACTGGTGCGGTTTGCGATATCGACGAAATAGCGAATATCTGCAAAAAAAATAACGTCAAATTGATTGTAGACGGCGCACAAAGCGTGCCTATAATTCCGCTTAACCTCAAAAACAGCGGAATAAGTATGCTCGCTTGCCCCGGTCATAAAGGACTGCACGGCATACAAGGTACGGGATTTTTGATTGTCAAAAACGACGTAAACTTAAAACCGCTGTTATACGGCGGCACGGGCACGTTTTCAAACGACGTGCTTCCCAAAGCAGCAATGCCCGAATCTTTCGAAGCAGGCACGCAGTTTTCGGGTGGCATATGCGCCCTTCATCAAGGCGCGAAGTGGACTTTCGACAACCTTGCAAAAATTCAAAAACACATCGATAGAATCACGAAAAACGCAATATATTCGCTCGAACATGTCGGTGCGACTCTCTACACTCGCGACGCAAAAACGGGCGTTGTGTGCTTCAATCTCAAAAATGCGGACAGCGGCTACGTCGCAGACAAACTCAACGAAGCGGGAATATGCGTAAGAGGCGGATTGCATTGCGCGCCCCTCGTTCATCTCAATATGGGGACGACGAATCAAGGCGCAGTGCGCGCAAGCGTCGGTTGCGACACGCAAGAGAGCGAAATAAACTACTTCCTTTCTTGCGTAGAGCGCATTTTCAAGGACGTCACAAAGTAAATATTTTTGTACCCATCACGTCGATTGAGGCGTTTAGAATTGCGGTTTTTGCTTGAAACGGTGTGATTTTGCTGTACTTTTGACAGAGCAGACAGCACGCGCCCGCAACGTACGGCGCTGCAACCGAAGTTCCACTCATACTCGAATATACGCCGCCTGCTTGTATACCCTTTATGTTCGTACCCTTTGCGTACACGTCGGGGCGTTTGATTCCCTTATATCTGCCTCTTGACGAAAAACTTGCTATGTTGTTGTTTTCGTCCACCGCGCCGACGGCTATGATTTCGTTGCTTATCGCAGGCGATTTCAACGAGTTTTCGCCGCTGTTTCCTGCCGCCGCAACAACGATAAGACCGCTTCTTGCAAGCATTTCCGCGCCTATTTTCAACGGGTCGGCGTAATCGAGAGGCTCTGCGCCGAAACTCATACACACCACCCTCACGCCGTATTGTCTGAAATTGTCGAAAAGCCACTGCATACCGTCGAGAATTTTGAACGTGCCGCTCTCGCCTTTCTTTTCTATGACTTTGACGGACAGCACGTTTGCCATAGGCGCAACGCCGCGTATGCCCTTTGCCGACAGCGTTCCGTTGCCCACCGCCACGCCTGCGACGAAAGTGCCGTGTCCGTTGTCGTCGTATGGATATTTTTCGTCGTTTATGAAATCCACCGATTCTATTATTCTGTTTTTAGGCACGGACAAATCGAGGTGCGGCGATACGCCCGTATCCATAACGCAAAGCGTAACGCCCTTGCCGTTCAATCCCTCGTCGAAAGTCGGAATGGGATAAAACGTGCGGTTAGATAGCCTAAAACTCGACTCGACCGCATTGTATCTTTTTGAAATCTCGGCTTGCGATTCTTCTTGCCGCTCGTCGCCAAGAATCTCGTCCGAAAGTGTAAACGCTTTGCTTTGAGCGCAAACGTATTCCACTTCGTTCATTCTTTCGAGTTTTATTGCGTCGTCGAGTCCGCATTTTATGCCTACCGAGCGGATAAACGGATAGCACGCCGCAACGTCGAAGTTTCTTTCGAGCAAGCCGAGTTGCAACGGATTGCGAACTCTGACGAGCGCGTCAACCTTGCCGTTTTCTTTCGACAGAGTTTTTACAAGTCCGTCGTTGGTCTTTTTCGAGGATTTGAGTTGCTCGATGATTCGCGCGTCGATTTTGTCCATAACGCCTCAACCTTTGAGCATATCGATTATGCTTCGCATACGCTGTCTTTGCATTTCGCCGAGCATAGGATACGCGGTGTTGTAGAGGTTTTCGAGCGCGTTCGGGTCGAAACTGCCCTGCTCTTTCATACGCCTTGCGACGTCGAGAAGTTGCGCGGTGAGTTCTTCCTCGCTCTTTTGCGCGTACGATGCGAATTTCTGTTCGAAAGATTCGTCAGACCCGTTGCAGTTTACGTTCTGCGCTCGGTTTTGCGTGCCGTTTTGCGCGTGGCTGTTTTTTGAACTTCCGTTCATACCGTTGAAGTCGTAAAAATTCATAAATTCCTCCGCACATTCAATATATGTGCGCATAAAATGGTTGTGACAGGTGAACTATGAATTTGGATATGAACGCAATGTCTATGCTTATGCAAATGCTGTCGCAAAAAAACGACGGACAAAAAACGCAATACGAGCCGCCAAGCGCGCAAAACGCGCGCCCTCGCGCATGTGACGATAATCGTATCGAAAAACCTGCGTTCGCGCTTCAAAACGGCATAGGCGAGCAAATTCGACTGGATTTTTCGCCGCCCGAAGAAAATCGCGACGTAAAAAACGATTTACTCAAAAACCTTGCAGGGCAAAATCCTATGCTTTCCCTTCTTTGCAATATGCAAAACGGAAAAGCGGATATTGCGAGTATGCTTCCCCTCGTTATGTCGCTTATGCAAAAACCCAAAGCGAGCGAACAGTCCAAAACCGAGCAAAAACCCGACGAAAAAACCGACGGCAAATGCGAATCGAGCGGAAACAAGTCAGAACGAGCAAGCGTACATACGAGTCAAAACGGCGATACAAACGATAGTAATACGAATAATAATCAAAACTCGGAAAAAGAAAAAACACAACGAGATCCGTTTTATCCCGTTGCGTTTGCAGGTTACGAAGTGATATCTTCGCTTTACGCGCTTATCAAAGCGTCACGGCGTCCTTGTAGATAGGATGTTCGTCGCAAAGAGCGATTGCGCGCGCCTTCACCGACTCTATCGCGCTCTCGCCGCCCTCGACGATATCCGCAATCATATCGGCGATTTTTATCATATCGTCCTCTTTCATACCTCTCGTGGTGACTGCCGGCGTACCCACTCTTATGCCGCTCGTAAGCGACGGCGGTAGCGGTTCGTTGGGCACGGAATTTTTGTTGACGGTGATATGAGCCATATCCAGCCACTTTTCAAGTTGCTTGCCGTTTACGCCGCTTCCGACGAGATTTACGAGCATCATATGATTGTCCGTGCCGCCGCTGACAAGGCGCAGACCTCTTTTCGTGAGTCTGTCCGCCATAGCCTTTGCGTTTTTGAGGATTTGTTCCTGATAAGTCTTAAATTCGGGCGAAAGAGCCTCTTTGAAAGCGACTGCTTTTGCGGCGATTATGTGCATAAGCGGACCGCCTTGACTTCCGGGGAAAACCGCTTTGTTTATCTTTTTTGCGATTTCTTCGTCGTCGCAAAGGATAAGACCGCCTCTCGGACCTCTCAAAGTCTTGTGCGTGGTTGACGTGATGACGTGAGCGTAACCGACGGGGCTCGGGTGCAATCCGACCGCAACCATACCCGCAACGTGCGCGATGTCCGCCATAAGATATGCGCCGACCTCGTCCGCGATTTCTCTGAATTTCTTGTAGTCGATAAATCTCGGATATGCGCTTGCGCCCGCAACGATGAGTTTAGGCTTACATTCAAGCGCGATTTCACGCACTTTGTCGTAGTCGATAAGTTCGGTTTCGGGGTCGATTCCGTAGCCGACGCAGTTGAAAAGTTTGCCGCTCATATTCACTTTTGCGCCGTGCGTGAGGTGTCCGCCGTCCGCAAGAGTCATTCCCAAAATCGTGTCGCCGCTATTGAGCAACGCGTAATACGCCGCAAAGTTGGCGTTCGAGCCGCAATGCGGTTGAACGTTTGCGTATTTCACGCCGAAAAGTTGCTTTGCGCGCTCGATTGCCAGTTGCTCGGCGATATCGACGTATTCGCAACCGCCGTAGTATCTTTTGCCCGGATAACCTTCCGCATACTTGTTGGTATAGAAAGTTCCAGCGGCGGCAAGCACCGCTTCGGACACGATGTTTTCGCTTGCGATAAGTTCGAGATTATGCTGTTGACGTTCGAGTTCTTTAAGCATCGACTCGTAAAGTTCGGGGTCAACTTGTTTTATGCTTTTCAAATCAATCATCTTTCGTTTTTCCTAATAGTCTGTGCGCCGCATTTTTCGCAAAAAGGGCGTGTTTTTGCCGTAAAAATTCGATATTTGAGCGGATTTCCGCTTAAATCAAAGGTATTTGTCAAGCACTTCGGCGATTTGCATTTTGAGGCGATAGCCCACAAGCACTTCCTTTTTCTCGCCGTCCTTAAAGACGATGAGGGTCGGAATGGACATAATGCCGAAACGCGTTGCGAGATTCGGGCACTCGTCAACGTCCACTTTGCCGACTGCGACTTTGCCTTTGTACTCTGTTGCGATGTCCTCGACGTTTGGCGCCATCATTTTGCACGGACCGCACCAAGTCGCCCAAAAATCCACAAGCGCGACGCCTTTGGACGTCACTTCGTCAAAATTTTGCTCGTTCAATACGATATAGTCGTTCATAAGTTTATCTTCCTTGAATTTTTATTCGGGTGTGGGCAGAGCCCACCCGAAACGGTTTGTTATTTGTTGTTTTTTAAGTATTCGTCAACGCTTTCGGGGCAAATCGCTTTCATCGTCGGCACAAAACCTTTCTTTTTGCGGATAACGAGTCTGTCAAGAAGGATTGCGATTACAAATCCCACGACAAGTCCCGCAAGTGCCAAAATCGCTTGCGCCACTTCGTTGATAAGCGTGCCTATGCCTATGCCTGCGCCGATAAGCACGAGCGGTATGACGTACACGATTGCCACCGCTGTGAGAACGTACTTTTCGCCCATTTCCACTTCGACGAAATCGCCGACGTTTGCGCCGAGCGTATTTTCGACAACAACCTCGACTTTCATACCGTCTTTGGTGGTTGCGCACATATGGCATTTGTCGCACGCGCTACGTCTGTCGAAACACACGGTGGCTTTATTGCCCTTTATTTTTGCCACTATTCCTCTTTCGGTCATCTTTCAAAAAATCTGCAAAGGTCGTCTATACGACATTCTTCCGTGACGGAATCGCTCATTCTCTTGACGTTTACGACGCCTTTTTCAATCTCGTCGTCGCCGAGTACGCAAACGTACTTCGCACCCGTGCGGTCGGCGTATTTCATTTGCGCTTTAAGACCTCTTTGCATAATGTCGGTTTCGGCTTTTATGCCTGCGTTGCGCATATCGAACACGAGTTTTCTCGCAATTTCCTGCGCTTTGTCGCCCATAGGCGCAATGTATACGTCCATACGCTCTTGCTCTGCCGAAAGGTTATTCGTGTTTTCAAGCACGAGCAGCAGTCTTTCGAGTCCAAGACCGAATCCCACCGCGGGCGTAGGCTTGCCGCCCACTTCCTCGACGAGATTGTTGTATCTTCCGCCGCCGCAAACCGTACCTTGCGCGCCTATGTCCGTGGACACGAACTCGAATACCGTGCGCGTGTAGTAGTCCAAACCGCGTACGATGCCCGGATTTACCTTGAATTCGATACCAAGCGACGTGAGTATGCGTTGCACTTCTTCGAAGTGCGCTCTGCAATCGTCGCAAAGATAATCGGTGATTTTGGGCGCGTTTTTGGTGATTTGTTTGCACTTTTCTTCCTTGCAGTCGAGGATACGAAGCGGATTCTTTTCAAATCTCGCTTGACATTGACCGCACATAAGGTGCAAGTTTGCGCCGATGTACTCTTTCAACGCCTTGTTGTATTCCGCTCTGCACTTGGGACAACCTATGCTGTTGATGTTGAGTTCGAGGCTTTTTAGTCCGACTTTTCTCAAAAAAGTCGAGGCGAGCGTAATGACTTCCGCATCTGCGCTCGGACTGTCCGAACCGTAACATTCCACGCCGAATTGATGGTGTTCTCTGAGTCTGCCGTTTTGCGGTTTCTCGTAGCGGAATATGCTTGCGATGTAGTACGCTTTCATAGGCATAACGCCTTGGTGCAAGCCGTTTTCGATAAAACAGCGCGCGACGCCTGCCGTGCCTTCGGGGCGCAAAGTCATACTTCTGCCGCCCTTGTCGTCGAAAGTGTACATTTCCTTCGTCACGATGTCCGTCGTTTCGCCAACGCCTCTCAAAAAGAGTTCGGTGTGTTCAAACATCGGCGTGCGAATCTCTTTGAATCCGAAGCAAGCCGCAACTTCTCTTGCGACGTCCTCGACGTAGTGCCACTTGTATGCTTCGCTCGGAAGCATATCCTTGGTTCCTTTGGGTATGTTTATCATATTGCCTCTATGTTTTTTAGATTATATATCTGCGAAGATTTCTTGCTTTGAGATTTGTGCTAAGATGTTGCTCGACGTATGCCTTGTCGATGTTGATTTCCTTCGTCACGTTGTCGTCCGCCTCGTAGAGCACGTCTTTGAGCAAGGATTCGAGAACGGCGTGCAAACGACGTGCGCCGAGATTTTCGCTGTTTTCGTTTTCTTCGAACGCGACTCTTGCGATTTCGTCTATTGCCTCGTCCGTAAATTCGAGAGATACGCCGTCCACGCCGAGAAGTTCTTTGTACTGTTTAAGCACGGCGTTGTCAGGTTCGGTGAGAATCTTCACGAAATCCTCTTTGGTGAGGTTGTCGAGTTCCACGCGAATGGGGAATCTGCCTTGAAGTTCGGGGATAAGGTCTTCCATACGCGAGATGTGGAACGCGCCTGCCGCAATGAACAAAATGAAGTCGGTGCGAATCGAACCGTACTTCGTTTGCACGGTGCTACCCTCGACGATGGGAAGAATATCTCTTTGCACGCCCTCGCGCGATACGTCGTGACCGCCTTGCTGACCTTGATCGTTTGCGGCGATTTTGTCGATTTCGTCAAGGAATACCACGCCGTCTTGTTCCGCTCTTTGAAGCGCTTCTTGCGTGATTGCGTCCTGATCCACCATCTTTTCGGCTTCTTGACTTACGATAAAGTCCATCGCTTGTTTGACGGTGAGTTTTCTCTTTTTGACTTGCCCTTTGCCGAGCATACCGCCGAAAATGCTTCCGAGGTCGATTTCGTTTCCGGGTGCATTGCCGGGTTGAAGTTGAATGGGCTTGGGTTGTTGGCGGATTTCCATTTCGATGGTTATTCCGTCAAGATGTCCCGCGCGGATTTCTTGCAAAAGTTCTTCTTTAAGTTCCGCGTCGCTCTTATCCGTCGTGCCTGCGGCGTTTTTGCGCACGGGAAGCAAGATTTCGCAAAGTTTGTTCTCTGCGATTTCGGTCGCTTTGGGCATAACCTCTTTGAACTTCTCGTCTTTGACGAGGCGAATGGAAACTTCCACGAGGTCGCGGATTATGCTTTCCACGTCGCGACCGACGTAACCGACTTCGGTAAATTTCGTCGCTTCCACCTTGACGAAAGGCGCTTTGACGACTTTTGCGAGTCTTCTTGCGATTTCCGTTTTGCCTACGCCCGTCGGGCCTTTCATAATGATGTTTTTGGGCGTGATTTCCTCTCTCATTTCCTCAGAGAGTTTGCTTCTTCTGTATCTGTTGCGCAGTGCGATTGCAACCGCGACTTTTGCGTCGTGTTGACCGATGATATATCTATCGAGTTCGGCAACGATTTGTTTCGGCGTCAATACGTTTGAATCCATAGTTCACCTCGTCAGACTGTTTCGACCGTGATATGATCGTTCGTGTACACGCAAATCTCGCTTGCGATTTTCAAAGCCTTGTACGCAATGTCCTTTGCGCTCAAATCGGTTGCGTCCGCAAGAGCGCGAGCGGCTGCCAAAGCGTAGTTTCCGCCGCTACCGATTGCCACGATACCGTTTTCGGGTTCGATAACCTCACCCGTACCCGATATGACGTAAATGCTTGTCGAATCCGCCGCGATGAGCAACGCTTCAAGACGTCTGCCGCCCTTGTCGCTGCGCCAAAGTTCGGCGAGTTCAACCGCCGCACGCATAAGATTTCCGCTGTATTTTTGAAGCATCGCTTCAAATTTCTCACTGAGTGCGAAAGCGTCGGCAACCGAGCCTGCAAAGCCTACGACGACTTTATCGTTGTAAATGCGTTTGACCTTGACGGCGTTGCCTTTCATAATGACGTTTTCGCCCATTGTAACCTGACCGTCGCCGGCAACGGCAGTTTGACCGTTACGTCTGACGGCGCATATAGTAGTTCCGCGAAATTCCACCATAAGTGTATTCCTCCAAAATTATTTCAAATTTATGTTGTTTACAGCCGTTCAAAGTGTTTTTCACGGCAGTATTCGGGGTGTGGGGTGAAACCCCGCCCACAATTATTAATTATTAATTTTCTTGCATTGCTTTTATCGCTTCGATAGAACGCATATAGTAGCATTGTTTTCTTTTTGATTTATCGCGTATTCCCTCAATCGGCGGCAATATTCCGAAATTCGCATTCATCGGCTTGAAGTCCAACGCGCGAGTGGAAACGTATTCGCACAGAGAGCCGATTATAGTGACGTCGGACGGAACGGAATATTCCTTGCCGTCGAGTTCGCTTGCAAGCGACTGTGCCGCTATCATTCCGCTCATTATGCTTTCGACGTAGCCTTCCACGCCCGAAAGTTGTCCTGCGATGTAAATCGGTCTTTCGCCCTTCACTCTGAACGTCTTTTCGAGAACGCCGGGGGCGTTGATATAGGTGTTTCTGTGCATAACGCCGTATCTTATGAAATCGGCGTGTTCGAGCGCGGGTATAAGGCTGAAAACTCGCTTTTGCTCGCCGTAGGTAAGATTCGTTTGGAATCCCACGAGATTGTAGCAATCGCCTGCGATGTTTTCTTTGCGCAGTTGCACGACGGCGTAGGCTTTTTCGCCCGTTTGCGGATTGCGAAGCCCTATGGGCTTCAACGGACCGAAACGAATGGTATCGCTTCCGCGCTTTGCCATTTCCTCGATGGGCATACACCCGTCGAAAAGTTCGCTTTTTTCAAAATCGTGCAACACGACGGTTTTGGCGTTTACGAGTTCGTTGTAAAAACGCTCGTACTCGTCCTTTTGCATAGGCAGATTCAAATAGTCCTCGCCGCCCTTGCCGTATCTTCCGCCGAAATACGCTTTTTGCATATCTATGCTGTCGAAATCCACGATAGGCGCGATTGCGTCGTAGAAAAACAATCTGCTTTTCCCCGTAAGTTTTCCCACTTCTTCCGCAAGAGCGTCGCTCGTAAGCGGACCGCTTGCAACTATCGTGGGAATATCCTCGTCAAGCGAAGTCACTTCTTCTCTGACGAGCGTGAAATCTTCATATTCGCCGAGTGCTTTTTCAACCGCTTTCGAAAACTTTTCTCTGTCCACCGAAAGCGCGCTTCCGCTCGGTACGGCACATTCTCTCGCGATAGGCAAGAGCGCGCAACCCAAAACGTCGAGTTCGGCTTTCAAAAGCCCCGAAGCCGTGCAAGGCTCGGTGGATTTGAGCGAATTAGAGCAAACGAGTTCGGCAAGCGAATCGCCTTTATGTGCCCCCGTAGTCTTGACGGGACGCATTTCGTACATTTTCACGGCGAATCCTCTTTTCAGCAGTTGCAATGCGCTTTCGCACCCTGCAAGTCCGCCGCCTATAATTTTCACAACCTGTTTGCTCATTTTCGTTTGCTTTGTTATGTTTTTTTCGGGTGCGGGTGTCCCGCCCTCGATTATTAATTATTGATTTTTGCTTATTCTTCTTCTTTCACAAGTTCTCTGTGCTTGCATCCGTGATTCGTGCAGACGTAGTAGGTTTTGTCGTCGCGCTTCACCACTTTCATCGTAGAGCCGCAATCGGGGCAGAAATACGGCGCAGGGATATCCCAACTGATAAAATCGCACTTTGGATAATTCGTGCAACTGTAAAAAGTTTTTCCTGCTTTCGAGGTGCGTTTGCTCACGTCGCCGCCGCACTTGGGGCATTTGCCGACCACTTCCACGATACGCTTGATGTTCTTGCACTTGGGATAGTTCGGGCAAGCGAGGAACGGACCGTATTTGCCGTGACGGACGACCATTTTTGCGCCGCATTTGTCGCATACGACGTCGCTTTCTTCGTCGGGAAGATAATTTCCGCCGCCCTGCTTTGCCGCGCGTTCGACAAACTTCATAAGTCGCGGATAAAACGCGCCTATGAGTTCCTGCCATTGTTGCTCGCCGTCCGCAACCTTATCGAGTGCGCCTTCAAGGCGTGCGGTAAAGTTGAGGTTCATTATGTCGGGGAAATTCTTTTCCATATACTCGCAAACCGCTTCGCCGAGTTGAGTCGGGACGATTGCTTTTTGCTGTTTTTCGGTGTATTCGCGCTTTGCGATGACCGAAATTATGCTTGCGTAAGTGCTCGGACGACCGATTCCGTTTTCTTCGAGAGCCTTGACGAGCGTTGCGTCGTTGTATCTCGCAGGCGGTTTTGTGAACTTTTGTTCGCAACCCACGTCGTCGAGATTGAGATGTTCGCCTTCGTTGAGGTCGGGCATAGTGTCGAGTTCCTTGTCCTCGTCGTTTTCCTCGACGGTTGCCGAGTACACGGCGGTAAAGCCCTTGAATTTTACGCTCTTGCCTTTGACCACGAATCCGAGTTTTTCGCCCTCGCTTTCGCCGAGAATATGCACGCGCATAGTGTTGTACTGCGCAGGCGTCATTTGCGAAGCCATAAAGCGTTCGTACACGAGTTTGTAGAGTCTGAACGCGTCCTTGTCCATCTTTCCTTCGAGGGACTTGGGCGTGCGATTGAGGTCGATGGGACGGATTGCCTCGTGCGCGTCTTGTGCGTTGTCGCTGGTCTTATAGACGTTCTGCACTTTCGGCGCGTATTCGCTGCCGTAATTTTGCGCGATGTACGCAAGCGCGATTCTTGCAAAATCGGGTGAAATACGCACGCTGTCGGTACGGATATACGTTATGAGCGCGTGTTGTCCTTCGCCCTCGATGTTTACGCCTTCGTAAAGTTGTTGCGCGACTCTCGATGTGCGTTCGGCGGTCATATTGAGTTTGTGGCTCGCCTCTTGCTGCATCGTGCTCGTGGTAAACGGCGGCGCGGGCTTTGAGAAAGACACGCTCTTTTTCACTTCGTCAACGCGATAGTCGCACTTTCTCATAAGGTCGGCAATCGCATATGCCTCGTCTGCGCAAGAGGGTTTGATTTTCTCGCCGTTCTTGTCGTTGAGCGCGGCTACGAAAAGATTCGCTTTCGTCTTTTTCGCGCCGTCTTTGAGAAGCATTGCGTTTATCGTCCAGTATTCTTCGGGTTTGAAGTTGCGGATTTCCTTTTCTCTGTCCACAATCATTTTGAGCGCGGCAGATTGCACGCGACCTGCCGAAAGACTGGGTTTGAGTTTTCTCGAAAGTATGGGCGAAATCTTGTAACCGACAAGTCTGTCAAGCACTCGTCTTGCCTGTTGCGAGTTGACGAGATTCATATTTATCTCGCGCGGATTTTCCATAGCGGCGCGAACTGCTTTGGGCGAAATCTCGTTGAACTCGATACGCACTTTGTCGCCCTCGACGCCGAGCGTGTTTTTCAAATGCCACGATATGGCCTCGCCTTCGCGATCGGGGTCGGTTGCGAGGTAGACTTTGTCGTACTTTTTGACTGCTTGCGAGAGTTGTTTTATGGTTGCTTCTTTGTCGGGCGTGACAATATACTGCGGTTTGAAGCCGTTGTCGACGTCGATGCCCAACGAACGCGTCGGCAAATCGCAAACGTGTCCTTTGGACGCAAGCACCGCGGCGTCGTTGCCCAAATACTTTTGAATGGTCTTCGCCTTGTGCGGTGACTCAACGATAATGAGTTGTTTCATTCTATCTCCTGCTATTGTGTTGTTTTAGGTTTCGTTATTGCTTTTTCGAAGTCGCATATTGCGTTTATAAGTGCGCTTCGAAAGGGGGTTTCGGATTAAGGCTTCGCCTTCCGCAATTATTAATTATTAATTGTTAATTATTAATTCTCACGCAAGTGAGTAATAATTCCCTGCCGTCTTGACGATAAGTCCGTCTATTTCGAGGTTGAAAAGCACGTTCGTAAGGTCTGCGACGTTGAGTCCCGTATCCGCCAAAAGTTCCTCGAAATGTCTTTCGCCGTCGTGCAACGAGTCGAGAATCTGACTTTCGACAATGCCTATCTGCACGGGTTCTTTCTTGACGACTTCGCGCTGTATGTGCAAAGCGTCAAGAACGTCTTCGGGCGATATCGCAAGCGCGTGAGGCATTTCTCTAAGCAACTCGTTGCCGCCCGCGTTTTCCTCGTCGTAGATGTTGCCCGGCACGACGAATATCTCTTTGCCCTGCTCTATTGCAAGGCGCATAGTTATCAGCGAGCCGCTCTTTTTTGCCGCTTGCGGCAGAAACACCGCTTCGGATATTCCGCTCACGATTCGATTGCGGTCGGGAAAGTGATATTGAAGCGGTTTCGTGCCGAGAGGATATTCGCTGATAAGCAATCCGCCGTTTGCCAAAATTCCGTCGGCAAGTCCTCTATGCTCTGCGGGATATATCACGTCGAGTCCGCACGCAAACACCGCAATCGTCGCGCTGTTGTTGTCAACGCAAGCCTTGTGCGCGATTCCGTCCACGCCTCTTGCAAAACCCGAGGCAATACAAAGCCCTGCTCTTGCAAATTCTCTCGAAAACTCTTCCGCGACTTTTGCGCCGTATCTCGTCGGACGGCGTGTGCCTACGACGGATATAATACGCATTTTCAAAGCCTCGACGTTGCCTTTTGCAAACAGCACTATCGGCTTGTCGTACACGTCGGACAGCGACTTTGGATACTCGTCGTCAAGAAAAGTTATCCAATGGATATCTCGCTTTTGCATTTCGTTCAAACTGTCGTCGATTCTTTCGAGTTTTGCGTAGAAGTCTTTTGCGTGATCGCCGAGTATCTTCTCTACGATACCTCTCGCAAACGTTTCTTCGAGTTCGCGCGGCTCGTCGAATTGTTCGAGCAAAGCGTACTTTTTCTTGACCGAGAGTTCTTCTACAAGGCTCAACGCAACGAGAATCTTTGTGTTTTTGTCGAATCCGTCCATCAACTGTACTTCCTGTCAAGACCTCTGTACTGAATCGCTTCCGCAATATGCGCAGGGGTGATATTTTCGCTTCCCTCGATGTCAGCAATCGTGCGCGCGACTTTGAGAATCCTCGTCGTGCCTCTTGCACTCAGATTGAGTTTTTCAAAGGCTTTTTTGAGCAATCTCTCGCAGTTTTCGTCGATTTGACAGTATTTTGCAAGTTCTCTCGAACCCATTTCTGCGTTTGTGGATATGCCGTCTTTTGCGAATCTCTCTCTTTGCAGAGCGCGAACTCTGTTTATGCGCTTTTTGATTTCCGCCGACGTTTCGCCCTCTTGTTTGGTGCGTAATTCGTCGTACGAAATATTATCAACTTCGATTTGCAAATCTATTCTGTCCATAAGCGGACCGCTGAGTTTGGAAACGTAGTTGTGAATCTGCGACGGCGTGCAACGGCAGATTTGATTTTTCGAGCCGTAGTTTCCGCACGGACAGGGATTCATAGACGCGATAAGCATAAAGTTTGCGGGATATTCCGTCGTTTGTTGCACTCTCGACACGGTGACGCGTCTGTCTTCGAGAGGCTGACGCAGTGTTTCGAGCGCGTGACGGGAATATTCGGGCATTTCGTCAAGGAACAGTACGCCGTGATTTGCAAGGCTCACCTCACCCGGTTTTGCCTTTGCGCCGCCGCCTACGAGCGCAGGAACGGTGGTCGTGTGGTGCGGCGTTCTGAACGGTCTTGTGGTCACTATGCCGACGTTGCTGTCTAGTATGCCCGCAACCGAATGAATCTTCGTCACCTCGATTGCTTCTTCGAATGTCATTTCGGGCATAATGGTAGGCACGCATTTCGCAAGCATAGTTTTGCCTGCCCCGGGCGGTCCTATCATAAGTGCGTTATGTCCGCCCGCGACCGCGATTTCAAGAGCGCGTTTTGCAACCGTCTGCCCTTTTACGTCGGCAAAATCCACGCCGTAGCCGTGATTTTCGCAAGCGGATTCGTACGTCGACGACGGCACTTTGTCGTAAACCACGCCCGAAAGCATTTCAACGACGTCGCGCAAGGTTTCAAGGGCGTAAACGTCTATGCCCTCGATGAAACTCGCTTCTCTTGCGTTCGAGGCAGGAATGATAAACTTTCGATGTCCCGCTTGCATTGCGGATATGAGCAACGGCATAATGCCGTTGACGTGGCGAAGTTCGCCGTTGAGCGACAACTCGCCGATGATGACGTATTGCTTGTACGCTTTGTTTTCCAGTTGCCCCGTTGCCGCCATAATGCCGAGCGCGACCGCAAGGTCGAACACAGGTCCTTCCTTTTTGGTATCGGCAGGCGCGAGATTGACGATTATGCGCTTTGCGGGATATTGAAATCCGCTGTTTTTGATTGCCGAGCGCACTCTTTCCTTGCTCTCTTTGGTTGCGGTAGAAGCAAGACCGACCATATCGTAGCCGGGCAATCCGCTGTTTATGTCCACTTCGACGTCGACTGCGTATCCCGTCAATCCGTCGAGAGCGTAACTTAGTATCTTTGCAAGCATACTATCCCCTAATATATATATTTAGTTTTTTTATATTAGCATAGCGCACGCAAAAACGCAATAAATTTTATCGCGCCCCAAAACGCAAAGCGTGTATGTAAGCGCGATATACTCGGTTAGATTCCGCAAAAAAATATTTTTGAAGTTTTTTTTCTTAAAATACGATTAAAGACTATCGAAGTTTGAAATTTTCCGCTTAATTCTCTGTCAAATCGTCGTTATTATTGCCTTTTTCTTCGCCTTTTCCGCCGTTTTCGGTGCGATTTGCGTTGCGATTATCTTCGTTTTCAGCACGATTACCTTCGCCGTTTTCTTCCTTTTCGGCTGCGTTTTCGGCGTTTTCGGTTTCGTTCAAATAGTTTGCGAGCAACTTCTTTTTGTCCTCGTCGCTTATGTCCGCAATGCTTATCGCTTTGTCTTTTTCCTTCTCGCTTTCAAGGGCAACTTTATCTTTGACAAATCCTGCAATTATCAGCGCAAACACCACGCAAAGCGGAATAACAACCACCACGACGTAGCCGTACCAGTGCTTCATAAAACGGCGCAAACCGCCTATAAAAATCGACTTTTTGACGTATTTTGCCTTGACGTTTTCGGGTTTAAGTTCCCAACTGTCCGCCTCTTTTGCGTTGTCGCCTTTGGTCTTGAAATACTTTACAGAGCCGTCTTCGTTTCTTGCGATTTCGATTATGCGGTGCGTTTCGTTATAGTTGCCGTTGGGTGCTTTGAAAGTGATTATGTCCCCTTCTTGCAACTCGTTTACGTCCTCGACGGCTTTGCACATAATCACGTCGCCGGGTTCTATCGTGCCGCTCATACTGTCCGTCAGCACGTCGTACATATAGTAGCCGAAAATCTTGCTTTCGCCGCCGCTGTTTTTCTGTATGAGCATAACGGCAACCACGACGATCATAAACACGAAAATCAACGCCACGACCACAGTTGACGCGACGTTGTAAATTTTCTTTGCTTTTGATTGCTCGTTGTTCTTCATTTTTTTGCCGTTTTATGCTCGCTATTGCTCGCAATTACGCTTTATATTCGCTCTTGCGATTCCTCGTGTCAGTCTTGCGATTCTTCGTCGTTTTTTGGCTTACGATTGTATTTGCGCTTTGGTTTTTGCTCGGTATCTGTATTTTTAAGAGTTACGCCGATGCCCCACGGCGCAATCTTTTCGTCGCTCTTGAAGTGTATGCCCATACCTTGCGTATCTTCGATTCTCGTGCCGACGTTTATGCGCAATTCAGACACGGGTTTGTTGGCTTTAACTTCCTCGTTCTTTGCCGAATTTCGAGCGGATTTCGAGGATTTTTCGGTGCGTTTTTGGACTTTTTCGACTGTGTTTTCAGCCGCTTTTTCTGCGGTATTTTCAACGTTTTCGACCGCATTTCCGCTCGCAATTTCGTCCGTATTCTCGACGGCTTGCTCTTGCTTGGGCTTACGGTTATACTTGCGCTTTGGCTTTGCCTGTTCGGTTTCGATTTTGCCGAGTTCGGCGTTTTCACCCCACGGCGTAACCTTATCCGCGCCCTTGACGTGTACGTCGCCGACTGCAACCTTCGTTTCGTCGAAGGGTGCGAGATTGAGTTTTCTGCGCGGTTTTTCTTCTTCCGCCCACGCGTTTATTTCTTGCGCCTTCGCTATGCGCACTTTTCCCTTCTTTTGAGGTTTGGAAGCGGCGTTTTCCGCTTCGTAGACGGCATTTTCGACGTCTTGCGCTTCGGTCGCAACGTTTTGCGGCTCTTGCGCCGACGTGCTTTCTTGCTCGTTTACGGCGGGCAAGACAACCTTTTGTTTCGCCTTTTGCGGCAAAATCTCGCCGTCTATGGGCATAACGGAATCTATCGCGTCGAGTGCGTGGTCGATTCTCATATCTCTCGCCGCTTTCTCTTTACGCGCTTTTTCCATCTCGTCGATGGATTTGTTTATGTTTTCGGTGTTTTTGTCCTCTAATTCGAGGTTTTCGCGCTTGTCGAACTTGATTGCTTCCTTGCGCTTTGCTTCTTCCTCTATGCGCTTCTTCTCTTGAATCTTCGCTTTTTGGAAACTGAACGGGTCCATACCGAAGTATGCCGAATCGGTTGCGGAATCCGCGTTTCTTTCGAGTTCTTCACGCTGTTTTCTGAACGCTTCGGCACGCTTTCTGATGTCCTCTCTACGACGGCGTATGCGCTCTTGTCTGTCGCGCTCGTCGAGTTCTTCTTGCTTGATTCTGCGATAGGACGTAAGGCAACGGTCGATTGCGTCGCGTGCCTTGATGATTTCCTCTTGCTTAATCTTATCGTCGTCGGGACGTTTGAATATCTTGCGGACTTCGAACAAGTGCTGATCGAATTTTTCCGCGTCGGGTTCGAGATCGACTTCTTCCTGATCGGCTTTTGGCGGCATTTCTTTGAAACGCTCAACCTCGACGGGATGTTCTACGACGACCTCTTTTTCGATTTCTTGCGGCTTCTCAACCTCTTTTTCTATCTCTTTTTCTTCGATTTCGGGCGGAATTTCAGGCTCTTGTTCTTCGGGTTGTTCCTCTTGCTGCTCGGGCGGCGTTTCGGGCTCGGATTCGGGCGGAATTTCCTTTTCCGCTTCCTCGTTTTCCTCTGGCTTCACTTCCTCGACGTTCTCTTTTTCGTCTTCGTTTTCCTTTTCGTCGTCGAGTTTTTGAGAGTATTCGTCGCGGTCGATTTTGTCCTTTTCAAAGTCCATTTTACCTACGCGCAAGAAGTCGGCAAACTCTTTGTCTTCCATATCCATATCCGACTCGCACTGGTCGTACAAACTCTCGAAAACCATTGTGTTGAGAGTTATCATACTGTTGAGTCTTTGCGCGCTTTCGTCGTCGATGTCGTAGTCCTCGACTTCGTCGGACGTCGAAAAACCTGCCGATTGCTGATACGTTTCGATAAACTGCCAAAGAGTAAGCGCTTTTTTGAAGTTAGGCTCTTTCAAAATGACGTTCGTACGCATAATAGGCGGGCGAACGGGCGCAGAATTGCGCATGGATTTTGCAAACGACGAGGACAAAAAGTCGGTTATAATGCGGTCGATTTTGGCAACTCGCTCGATTTTGGTGAGCGTGTCTGGGTCGAGGCGCATAACCTCGTCGAAACTTAATTGAGCAAAATATTCCGTTCTGTACGTTATCTTTTTGCTCGGAAGATTGAACCTCGATTCGATGTCGAGTTCGAGAACATCCTGCGTTGCCGACGCCTTTTTAATCTTGTCGTAACGCATAGTGACGAAGTCTTTGAGTTTAAGAAGAAGCGTGTAAATAAAGCGGTTTTCGTAAATCTCGAAGGATTCCTCTTTTGTGATATTGAGGATTTTTGACGGCGTGACGTCCCCCGTCTTTTCGTCCACTTTCGAAATCATATTCGTGTGCTGGGCAAGGAATTTGACGGATTCCGTCGAGATACTTCTTGCAAGCGACACGTCCACGATATCTTCTTCCTGAACGATAAATTTTCTCGGGTTACGCACGATTGTATCGAGGTTTGGCAAAATGCCCTCGATGGTGTCGATCCAGTCTATCGAGATGTCTTGAACGAGGCGTTTTTTTGCGAGTTTGAAACTTGACGCGCCTTTATCCACGCGTTTTTTGAATTGCTCATAAAAGCCCTCTTTGTTGAGGACGGAAACAATCTTATCGGCATACTGTCTGTACACTTCTCTCGTAATCTTGTTGTCTGCCATACTTTTATGAGATACTCGTTTTTCGCACTATTTTGTTATTTATTGGGGTGTGGGGGCAAGCCCCCACCCACAATTATTAATTATTAATTATTAATTTTAACGTCACGCATTAGAAGAGTTTCTTCAAACGGTTGATATACTCTTTACTCTCTTGCATATTCTCTTCGCCGAAAAGTTCGCTCAAATACAAAATCAAGCCGTCGATTTCGTCACGAATGTAGGACAAGTTGAGCGATTCGAACTTACGGAATATCTTGTTACAGAGAACATAGTCGAGTCCGTCGATTTCCGTGCCGCCGCAGCCGACGTAGGACGGAACGAACTCTTTGAGTTGCTTCACGATACGGTTTCCGAACGCGAGGCGGAAATGCTCGATAACGTAGTCGTCCAACATATTGACTTTGTCGAGAATGTCTTGCGACACCTTGTATATCTCTTGCGACTCTTTGAACATCGCTTCGAGGTGCTTGTAACTGATGAAGATGTTGTCCGCCCACGGCGCGTCGAACGGTACGCCCTTGCTGTTGATGTTGATAGGCATAGCACGGTCGTAAACCTTATCCGATATTGCAAACGTCGAGTCGTCGTTGTTTGCCGTGCCGATAAACCACATATTTTGCGGAAGTCTGAAACGACCTTTGTCGATATGTTTGGGGTCGTTGGGCCAGCCCGAAGGCACGAGGTCGACAATCCACTCGTCGCGTGACGGCATTTCGAGAATTGACAACATTTCCGCGAAATAGTATTCAACGCGCGCGATGTTCATTTCGTCGAGAACGGTGAGGTAAATTTGGTCGTTCCAAGTTGCCTCGTACATCTTTTTCAAAACTTCGGTTTCGTTGAAACGCTTCGTAAATTCGTTGAAGTATCCGAAAAGTTCGGTACGGTCACGCCAAGACGGCTGAACGGACGCTATCGTCGCGGGGTTGTTGAGGAATATGCCCATTGCGTGCGGAAGCGAGGTTTTACCCGTACCGGATATACCTTGCAGAATCATAAGACGCGACGTCGACATACCTGCGATAAACAAGCGGATTATGCGCGGATTGTAGTAAAGGCGCATACGCGAGCAAGCAAAGTTGCGGAAACGGTCGCAAAGTTCGGGCAATGTGATTTCGTCGTCGTACACCGGCGGAACGTAATTCTCGTAGATTTTGTCGATTTCGGTGAGTTTGTAGAAACGCGACTCGCCCGTGGGGGATTGTTCCTCTTTCTTCTCGCCGCCCTCGCCTTCTTCTTCGCCTTCGTAAGTGCCTATATCGCTCACGCGCATACCGAGAATACGGTCTTTTTCAGCCGACATTTTGATGATTTGCTTTTTGAGATTCGCACATTCTTCAACGAGATCCTGCGGCAAAACTTTGGCTTTTTGAAGCCTTGCGAGTTTGCGTATGCCGAGCGCCGCCAACACGATTATGGCGACGATAGCCGCAACGATCAAAAGAATAAAAATGATTGCGACAGCCCACTCGCCAGCGCCGAAGTATTCGGTGTAATTCTTGAAAGCGTCCGCATATCCTTCGTTGTAGAAAATATGCAGAATACCCCAAAAGATACTGCCGATACCTTTGTCGTAAAACGCGCCGAGAAAGGCTTTCAGAAATTCAAAAACTAAATTTATGTTCATTGTATTGCTTTTCGTGGTTCGGACTACACAGCGTAGCCGACGTCCTCTCGGACGATTGCAAAGTCACGCTTAGATTTCCGTTTGCAATATATACAAAGTATATATGCAAAAATCTTAAAACTTTGCATAAGGAAAATTCGATTCACGCGCGAAAGCCGCGCGCAAAACGCAACGATACCGCCCTATTATTCGGACTTTTCGTCGGGGTTTTGCTCGTCGGATTTTTCCTCTTGAACGGGTGCTTCTTGCGCCGCCGCATCGTCTGCATTTTCGGCGTCGGAAGCCTTTTCGCCGCCGGCACTCGCTTGCAAAGAAGCAAGCAATTCTTGCGCAAGACGACGTTTTTCTTCGTCGGAAAGTCCGTCAACGGACACGACTTGCTCGGATTGTACCTTGCGTTGATTTTCGAGTTTTGCAATAACGAGAGTACGCACCAAAATGAATGCGTAAATAACGAACAACAAAATGAGCGGCAAAACCACTACGCAGAAGAAACGGGTCTTTTGATTTGCGCCGAAGTTTTCCGTGTCTTGAATCCAGTTCGAGAATCCGCCCACGCCTTTGAGTATTTTGCCCGCCTTGAAGTTGCCTTCGCCGTCAACGCTTCCCCATGTTGCAACGATACTTGCAGGGGTCACGGTTTCGGCTCTGTTTTTATCCAAAAGGGCTTTGTTTTGGTCTTCGACTTCTTTTTCGAGTTCCGCTACGATTTCTTGCCAAGTTCCTTCTTGATTGTCGCCGCGCGTCGTGAAGTTTCTGACGGTCAATCCGTCGTTCTCATAATTGATATGTACGATTCTGTGAGTGTTGTAAATTTCGTAAGTCGCGCCGCCCGCTCTCACCGTGGTCTTGAACGTCACCACTTGACCGACTTTCAGTTCGGAAAGTTGCTTTTGATAATCGAAAGCGGTTGCGATAAGCACGTCGCTCGTGTTAAAGGTCGGTTCCATTGAATCCGACGCGACGTTGAGATAAATCTTGTTGCCGAATTGCGTGAGATGATTATCGTTTGTCGAACCTGCAATCGTGAATATCGCAACTACGAGCGCGAATACGATCACGACGATGCAGACAGCCGTTGCCACCCAGTTGAGAATGGTCATAGCCTTTTGTTGCTGAGGGGTGCGTTCCTTTTTGGAAGCGGAAGCGAGTTTTTCCTTGATGTTCATAATTTCTTCCTTTTCTGATGCTTCTTCACTTTCAACCCAAGACTTATTGCCGTATGCCGCGCCACGAGCGCGACCGAGAAGAAAACGAATGACTATTGACGTCACCGAGCCATACTTATTGTCCTTCAACGAAGCGTACCGCCTCGCTTTGCTCGAGTGATTTTGCTGTACGTATAGTTATAACTATACACTATGTATTTTAACCGAAATCCCCCTCTGTGTCAATACCAAATATTAGCCAAAACCGCCTCAAACGGCACTTTTTCGCCTCAAATCGTCCTCAAAATCTTCCAAATCCGAATTTTCCCCTCAAACAGTCCCTTTTCCCACCCTATTTTTCAACCTAAACGACAATGAAAAATCGACCTATTCTCGCCCCAAATAACGTCAAAAATCCTTCTCATTTTCAATCTAAACTACATCGGAAAAACTGTCCTATTTTAATCAATAAGCCATCAAAAAAAACTACTTAATTTAATCAAAACGACATCGAAAAACCCGACCTATTCGGATCGGGTTGTTTGTGGCGGAGAAGCAGGGATTTGAACCCTGGCTACGATTCACTCGTACTACTCCCTTAGCAGGGGAGCCCCTTCGGCCTCTTGGGTACTTCTCCAAAACCAAAGTTTTCATTTTCAAAGCTTTGTTATAATATCACATCGATTTATAACTTGTCAATGATTTTCCGCAAAACAAGTTATGCGCAATCAAATTATGCGATTCCCCCTTCCCCACTTCAAAGAAAAAGCGTGCTATCAGTCACGTCACCAAGCAGATAATTTGGCGAAACTGCGGTTTGAGTTTTTGTCCGTTCCAATGCGTGCAAAGCACGCAACACCAAACAATCGTGCGTACGAAATTGCGGCGTGAGTTATTATTTGTGCTTGATTTGATAGCATACGAACGATTGTGCGGTAGAGGTTGCGAAAACACGTGCGGTTTTTGTCAATCGCCCCAAAAGTTTACATTTCTATTTAGGGGGATTCCCACGCTTCGCTTTGAATGACGATGTGGGCGATTGACTTTGCCGCAACGCCGTTTGAGCAATAGTGCGCGGTAGTAGTGCAAAAATCAAGCGAGGCTCTCGGCAATACGCACACTTGCGTGTTGGTGTTGCCTCAGCGCAGATTTTTGCACAAAATCGCAATTTTGCGAGCAGAAGCCTAACTCGACACGTCGCAAGGACCAACAATTTTTGAAACAAAAAATAAAAATAGGGATAAAGTTTTTTAGAAAGGGGCTTTATTCCGATAAGGAGAAAAACGATGAAAAAGAAAGGTTTGATTATTTCAACAGTCGTAATGGTTGTTGTCTTGATTGCATCTCTCACCACTGCTACATACGCTTGGTTCACATCTTCTGCTGTAACAAGTATTGACGGATTCAATGTCAGTGTTGTTGCAGGAAACGTTATGAACATTGGTTTGAATGCTGAAAACTATACTGCATATAGTGCATCTGCCACACCCGATAACTTTGTTTCAGGTGCTTGCACATATGTTGATGACACAACGGATGGATTGTTTGCAGGTGGCTACTGGGAAGGCGAAGTTGGGTCTCTTGGTAGTACTGTTACACATAATATCAACTGGGGTAAACAAGATATGGCTGTTGGATTCTCAACCGATGAAGGTGTTGAAACGGCTGCCACTAGTGCCACATTTGGCAACACTGGTTTAATTTCTGCTACTGGTTGGAAACGTGCAATAAAAGCAAATGGTGACGCATCTAAGTTCAAAGGCAATCCTGAATATGCAAATGCTAACGGCGCAACGAACGGCAAGAGTGGTGACTACGTTTATATGTTTCTTGGTGCACAAGCAGCAAAACAAATACAAGATGACACAAACTATTTGTATGTCGTTATTCAATCCCAAGGAACTGGTACAACCAACGGTATTGCATCGGCTATTCACGTTGCATATAAGCTAAATGGTGCTCAAACTTGGACTGATGTTGACTATTCTGACAATGCGGTAACAAACCACGGCAAGTATTCCCAAACAAGAGCAGAAAACAAAGCGGAAATATATGGCGACTATTCAAAAGCAGAAGGTTTCTTAAATGGTAAATATGATGGCACAACAAAGAAAACAACCTTTACAGGTGCAGTTGCCGTTCCCATCAAACTCACGAACTGGAATGCTGAAACAGGTGCTGCATTGGATCAAATCCAACTTGTAATTTATCTTGCAGGTTCTGATCCGGATTGTATCGATGCTGCAAAGAACGGCAATGTAAAAATCGGCGTGTTCTTTGGTGCACAAGCTGTTGAATAATTAATTTGTCATTATCATAAAAGTCCCCGATTCAGTGCGAATCGGGGAATTTCTTTTTGCATTTCACAATGCTTTGGTTTTTAGTTTTCTATCGATTTGATTATGCTGTTGCTTCCACACCTGCGAAAGTGATGTAGATTGTAGAGGAAACGCCTTTTGCTGCTTCCAAGCAGTCGCCGTCGAAACCTGCAACGTAAATCACAAGGTGAAGTTGATAGATACCGGAAACGTCAATAGCACCGCTTGTAACTTTGTCCAACTCAATCGGGAAAGTCATTGCGCCTGCGTTCAACGTAACTTTTCCATCACCACCAAGGCAGGTCAAACCAGTTGAATTAGCAACATTTTTATCGTATGCTTTTTTTGCTGTGTTATATACGGTGTTTGTAACTGCATTTGGCTTGGTAGCATAAGAGTAAGACGTGCCGTAAACATCATTGTCAACCAAAGTGTTTGTTGCCGTTCCGTTGGGTTTTACAAGTTCGTATGCAACGTGGATTGCAGCGTTCATACCGATGATTGTACCTGCGCCGGGGTTAACCGTAACGTAGCAAGTCATAGATTCGAGGTTTGCTTTTGTTGCTTGAACACCGATAACGACATCGAGATAGTCAAAGTTTTTCCAAGCAGTATCGATTGTGTCTGCTTTGACAGAAGTTGCTTGACCTTCTGCTTTGATCATACCGGTTTTGTAGTTTGTGTTGTTGAATGCTGCATCAGCAGTACCGCCGAGATTTGTGCCGGGCGTGTATTGATGTGTTTCGGCATCCCAAGAGCCGGGTGTTCCGGTAAAAGTACCAGTGCCGATTGCCTTTTCAATATTCGACAAGTTCAAATTGTTTAAATCGACGTTTACACCAAGTGCGTTGACATCACCGGTCCAAGTACCTTGATCGGCAAACGTTGCGCCTTTCGTATAAGTCGTTGAACCGCTGTAGAACGAAGCGTTGGTAGGTTTTGCCACAAAGTTGTTCGTGCCGGAAACGCCGATAAGCAAATCCGCGCCTGCGCCAACTTGGAAAGCAATGCTATCGATAGTTGCGGTTGCAGATTGTGTGAACCAAGCGTATGTAGCAGTGGTGAGAGATGCAATCAAGACAACAACCATTACGACTGTTGAAATAATCAAACCTTTCTTTTTCATCGTTTTTCTCCTTATCGGAATAAAGCCCCTTTCTAAAAAACTTTATCCCTATTTTTATTTTTTGTTTCAAAATTGTCAGTCCTTGCGACGTGTCGAGTTAAGCTTCTGCTCGCAAAATTGCGATTTTGTGCAAAATTGCTTACGGTAGTTTCGCCAAATTATCTGCTTGGTGGTTGCGTGCCTTGCACGCAAGCGGAAGATTTGAAGTTCCCTACTCTGTCACGTTTCAATTATATGCGCACACGTTTGCACACATACACGCGCACGGACTCTTTATACACGAATTATAAATCTTCGGTGCATAAATGTCAACACCCATTTTAAGATTTTCTTAATATTTCAACATTTTACGCCACTAAAACCGCTGTTTTATCCACATCAAATGTATGATGTCAATACAGATTTTTGAATTTGTTGCTTTTCTTGCGATTTGTTATTTTGAATATTTATGCACAAATATACAATATTTTTGAATAATACGGATTGTTTATGCGTGATAATCGCTTTATAATACATAAAATGTATAATAAGTACAGACGTGTGCGTGTATATACGCGCTCGTGCAATGCGCGCATAGCACGATAGATTTTCTTAATAAGTTTTTTAATATAAGTACACGAATCATAGACAAACGACACTTTTGCATCGTTACAAAACCGCGATATTGAGATGAAGAACAAGAAAGAGACATCCGAATGGCAACCCTAATTTACATAGCGTAAATGAGTTGACAGGCGGATGCCTCTGACACAGTTATTCGCTCAATAGCGCGGTTTTGTTAACTCGCATAAAAGTTAAGACCAATCTTGCAATATCCCCCCAACCTATCGTCGATACATTCAAAGTCGCTGCCTTCGAGCCATATGCTGACGTAGCAGTACATAATGTCGCCTTTTTCCATATCGACTTCACGTTGGAAGACGAACTCGTCGGAATAGAACGGCGTGGTTGCAAAGAAGCCGTTTTTGCGTTCCTCTGCGCGCTGTTCGATAGTGGTTAACGAATTTTCAAAATTTTTGACGTAATAATACGGGTCGTTTTTATTGACTTGCGACGTGAATACGCCCGGGTAGGACACATATTCGATGTACCCTTCCTCTGCCGTGCGGAAAGTGCCGTCGCCCTTTGCGTTGATGTTCGAGCCTGCAAGACGTTCGTTTCTGGACAACGCCGCATAGATGTCCACAGAAGTGTTGTTTTCGAGTTCTTCGGATTCGTTTTTGAAACTCTGTCCCCACATAACTCGCACCGCGTCGTGCAAGGCGTGCTTGTCGTATTCGAGCGTCATTTCGTAGTTGATATGCGCTTGTTCGTTGCCCGTGTTTTTGAGCATAAACGTAAAACGGATATACTGCTCGCCGTTGAGAGTGCCGAGTTCCACTTTGTCCGCTTCCAAACGCTCGACGACTTGCGCGATCGAATCGATTTTTTCCGTCACGAACGTGTAGCGAGGATCGTAACTGAGATTCCACATATGATCCGGACCGTCTGCGTTGAGATAAGGCGTCCAAAAACTGTTGTCCATTGACAAAGATATGGATTTTTCCTTATTGCGATTGTTTGCGGTGATTCGGATATTGTTCTCTTGAATGAACAAAAGCATAACGTAGACGATTGACGTCACGATAAGCGAAAAAACGAGCATAATGAGCATTGCGCGCTTAACTTTGCGGCGGATTTCCTCTTGCTTGACCTTTTTTGACGCAACGATAGAATCTTCCCACTCTTTTTTCAAGCGGGATTGTTCCTTTTTTGCTGCCGCGGCGGATTTTTTGCCGCCTTTGGCAGATTTGGCAGATTTTTGCGGCTTATCTTGGGAAGATACCGTCGCTTGCGGCGCAGATTGCGACGCAGATTCGGATTTTTCTTCGACAGCCGTATTTTCTGCCTGTACGTTGTTTTTGTCTTGTTCGCTCATCGTTTTGTTAGGTTATGTATTCTGTTCTTTTGTTAATTTTCATTTTGGGAAGATTTGAATCTTCCGCTTGCGTGCGAAGCACGCTATCACCAAGCAGATAATCTTGCGAAACTGCGGCTTGTGGCTTTATCCGTCTTGTTTTGATAGCAAAGATTCTCTGCGCGGTAGTAGCGCAATAAATCAAGCAAGGCTCTCGGCGATACGCACACTTGCGTGTTGCCGTTGCCTTAGCGTCAATTTTTGCGCAACTTGTGATAAGTGCCGTCGCCTGCAAAGTAGCCGTACGGGACCCACTTGCCTATCGTATCGTCGAAGTAGCCGTTGTCGACTATCTCGCCGTTGGGGTCGGTGTAGGTGTAGTCTATCCATCTGCCTTCTTCGTCGAAGTAGCCGTCGTAGACGTTGCCGTCTTTGTCCACCCACTGTGCGTTTTCGTTGTACGAGCCTTCCTTGCTTACGTCGAATTGCTCGTACTCAACCCAGTTGCCGTCAACGTCGAAGTAGCCGTTGAAAACGTTTCCGTCCTCGTCGACCCACTGCCCTTTGTCGTTGTAACTGCCCACGAGTTCGGGTTCGTCCTTGTCCTTGCTTTCTATGTGCAACGTCACGCCGAAGCCTTGCATACCCGTATTCATTCCCAGTCCGCCGAAAAGGCTGTCCGACTTGTATTCGTTGAAAAGTTTTTCTTCCTTTTCGAAATCGGCTTTGATTTTTTTCGATTTCTTGGGTTTCTTGGGTGCGACGAATCCCGACGGTTTTTCGGGACGTATCGGCGCGGCGACACTGTTCTCTTTTTCCTCGACCACGACTTCTTTCTTTTCTTTTTCGGGCTCGGGCTTTACTTCCTCAACCTTGGGCGCGGTCTGCTCGGCAAGGGGTCTGTCTATGCCGAGTTCGCTTTTCTTTTGAGACGCAAACGACAGCGCAAGCGCGCTTTGTACGTCGCCCTCGTAGCGCATACGCGACATCTCGGTGATGAGTTTCTTCTCTCTCGCTTCTACTTCTTTTGGGTCTTGCTCGACAAGTTTTGACTGTATCTGCAATCTTTCCTCGGTCGCTTTCTTCGCATTGAGTTTTTGCTGTTCGAGGCGCACCTGATAAGGCGATTTCGCAAGTTCGGGACGAGGCGCGGACGGCATAACCTTTTCGCCGTCGGTTGCCTTTGCCTTTTCTATTGCCGCCGTACGCAACGCTTCGAGTTCGTTACGCTCGGCTTTTTCCTTTGCGTCGAGAATCTTTTGAAGTTTTTTGAGATACTGTTCCTTTTTCTCGCCCTCGGGGTCTTTGAGAAGCAAAAGTTCGTTGGTGACCCAACGCGAAAGTTTGGAAACGCCTCTGCCCGTCATATACCCTACGCCCTCGCGTTTGAATCTCGTATACTGACTCGGCGTGTCCACGCCTTCCATAACGAAGCCTATCTTGTTGGCTTTGCAGAAACCTACGAGCATAGAAAGAACTTTTTTCTTATTCTTGTCCGCGTCGAAATATTGCGCTTCGCATCTGAGATAATCGAAATTGAAATCGGCAAAAACGTCGAGCGAGTTGTAGTCCTCGCCGAACGCCGTCGCGCAAACCTTGTACCCTGCCTTGCGCAAACGGTTGTATCTGTCCTTTCCGCCCTCGTCCAACTTTGCGAGCGAGGATACGAAAAAGGAAATTATCAATCCGTTTTTCTTGTAACCCAAATCTTTGAGCGTGGACAAAAGTATGTCGAAATCCTTGTCGTTTTCCAAAAAACGAGTGGACAAAGGAAGATTGTACGTTATGTCGGGAATGAGAAAGTTCTCTTTCATAACGAGGTCGTAATTGACCAGTTCTTCGAGAGCGATGATATTGAGTTCGTTTATTCTAACCGAACCTTCCGCAATGTAGAAATAATTGCATACGCTCATTCTGCCGAGATAGCGGTCGTTCAAAATCTGGAACGCGTCCACAAAAGCGATCTTTTTCGTCTTGCCCGAAACGTCTGCTACCGCGCGGAAGAAGAAATCGATAGGCTTGTACAGCGTTCTTTTTGCGTATGTCGTAGAATTCATTGCTCACCTTGCGTGCGTGCGCGCAGTGCGCATACACGATACTTTCCCTATATACTCAATAATTATAACATCGCGCACGCGACTTTGCAATATCTTTTGCGGTATCTTATCGGCACTTTTGTATGATTATTTTTGCTTTTGTACGGCGAAAAACAAAAACACCCCGAAAAACGAGGTGTTTGGTGCCGAAAATCGGGGTCGAACCGATACGATGTTGCCACCGAGGGATTTTAAGTCCCTTGCGTCTGCCTATTCCGCCATTCCGGCATTGAAACTTGTTTTAATTGTATGAAATTGTAGCACTACAAAGAAAAATTGTAAAGCACAACAAAACGCTTTTGCATATAAAAAAGAATTCCTGCGGAATCCTTTTTCTTTCGATACGGCGCTATGCTCTGCTCATTCGGCTTTTGTCGCCTCGCTTTCCTTCGCTATGGTTGAGATGAGCATCTTCTTAATCTCGATACATTTTTCAAGAATCATTCTGTCCGAATAGTACGTTCCGCTTTCGATGAGCAACTCTATCCAGTATTCCGTTTCCGAACAATCTTTGAGCGCGTCTTGCAGTTTTTTGATGAAGTCCGTCTTGTCTTGCAAGCAGTACGCTTCCCTCACTCTTGCGCCGATACTCGCGCCCGACAGCATAAGTTGATTGACAAGCACGGTTTCGCGTTTATCGATTTTGATTTGATTGCAGAGTTTGATGATGTCGAGAGCAAACGATTTCGATTTTTGAGCGAGCGGACTTTCCATACTATTCCCTACCTTTGATTGCTACGGATATGATAGCACCAAACCGTCGAAATGTAAATAGCGATTTGAGCGTTTTGTGTCGATAAAAGCGAAAAGAATAAGCCGAATAGAAAAGCAACTCACACATTTGCTTGTCGCAGACGAATTTCAAGCGTTTTACGCATTTCACAAATTCGCGTAGCGGATTTATTTCGTAAAAAAATATCTCGCCAAAAGCGAGATGTTTTTTTTGGAGGCATCACCCAGACTTGAACTGGGGGTGAGGATTTTGCAGACCCTTGCCTTACCTCTTGGCTATGATGCCATACGCCACTTTTAGGGTGATGCCCTTTCGTGGCTATTCGTTGGAGCGGGAGACGGGATTCGGACCCGCGACTTTCACCTTGGCAAGGTGACACTCTACCACTGAGTCACTCCCGCACTCGATTGCTTTAACAATATATCAAAAACAAACGGATTTGGCAACAACTTTTTGAAAGTTTGCGCCATATTCTCTTTATTTTTGTCTATTGCAAAGTGCGTCGGCAAATTCGGACAATTCTTTTGCGCCCGAAAAGTTCAAACTTATCTCTCTTGCTCTCTGCGTTTTGGCGTTGAGCAAAGCGCGCGTTTCGTCCGCGCCGAGCACCGACACTATGCTTCCGTCCTCGCCCTCGTCCAAAAGGTCGTCGGCAAGTTGGAAGGCAACGCCGATATTCAAAGCGTATTCGCCGATTTTTTCTATCTGCTCGAAATCGGCGTTTGCGCATATCGCGCCCGATGTAAAAGCGCCTGCGATTAAAGCGGCGGTTTTTTGCGAGTACATATCGAGGAAATCATCCGCAATCTCGCAACCGTGCAAATCGTTGGCTTGTCCGAGCACCATACGTTTTGCCGCGCCGGTTATCTCTTGTGCCGCCCTTGCGAAATGCGAGCCGTACACTCTTGCGCCGTCAAGCAACACGCACGAAGCGAGCGTAAGCAGTTGGTCGCCTATCAGAATGCCGTTTGCGTGTCCGAACTTTTTGTGTACGGAAAGTTTGCCTCTGCGATAGTCGTCGTTGTCCATTGCGGGCAAATCGTCGTGAACAAGCGAATAGTTGTGAATAAGTTCGACCGCCACCGCAAGACGGATAACTTCGTCGACTTCGGCGTCTTTGCCTATTGCGCGCGCGCCGTAATACACGCAAAGCGGACGCACGCGTTTGCCGCCGTCGAGAGCGGCGTAACGCATACCCTCGTCGATGACGGAATTGCCCTCGCCTATTGCGTTTTTGAGCGACTGCTCGAACATAACGAGAAATTCGTTTTTGTCAATCGTCGAAATTTTCATAATCAGTCGAGTTTCAATTCTTCGGTGAGATTGTTGATGTCGTCCACAAGCAAAGCGAGTTTGCCTTTTTCGGCTTTGAGGTCGGCAATGCAAACCTTGCTGAGTTCGATACCCTTTTCAAAAGCCTTGACCGCCTCGTCGAGAGGAATGTCGCCTTCGAGTTGTTTTACGATTGCTTCGAGTTCGCCCAAAGCGTCCTCAAACTTTTTGATTTCAGCCATTATTTTTCACCTCGAAAATTTCTATTTTGTTTACTTGCGCCTCAATCGCGCCGTCCGAACCCGTTGCAGTGACGGTATCGCCGATTTTGAGATTCGCAACCTTGTTTATGGTTTTGCCTTGCGTTTGGATTCTGAAATATCCGCGTTTCAAAGTTTTGAGCGGCGAGAGATTGTCGAGCGAGGATATAGCCTTGTCCGCTCTTGCGTCCGCAATCTCGAACTTTCTCTCTATCTGCGATTTTGCTCGTTGCATAAGAAACTCGATTTTGTGTCCTCTCTGCAAATAGAACTCGGAAGCGAGCCGTCTTAACTTATTGCAACTTATCTGCACTGCCGAACTTTTCCTCTCGTACGCACGCGAGGCGTTGACGGAAAGTCTGCGCATATTCTGTTTCAATTCGTCGGCGAGCGCATAGTAGTCGTACGCCACGAGTTCGCCTGCCGCCGTCGGTGTCGCCGCGCGTTTGTCGGCAACGAAGTCGCAAAGCGAAAAATCGGTTTCGTGTCCGACTGCGGACACGACGGGGGTCTTCATTTTGTACACGGCTCTGACGAGCGTTTCGTCGTAGAACGGCGCAAGGTCTTCGAGCGAGCCTCCGCCTCTTGCGATAACGATAACGTCGTATCCGAGATTGTCCACGCGTTCGAGCACTTTTGCGATTTCCTTGCCCGCGCCCTCGCCCTGCACTCTAACGTCCTTAACCACGATGTCGATTACGGGATTTTTGCGACGCACCGTCGTCACGATATCGCGAATGACCGCGCCCGTTTTGGACGTTACGACAAGCACGTTTTTGGCAAATTGCGGAATGGGCTTTTTGTGCGCCTCGTCAAACAAACCTTCCTCTTGCAGTTTTGCTTTGAGTCTTTCAAATTCCAAAAACAGCATACCTTGTCCGACTGGGGTCATAGAACTCACTTGCAAAGAAAGTCTGCCGCCCTTGACGTAGTAGTCGAGCGAGCCGCGCGCAATCACGCTTTCGCCGTCTTTTGGAACGTAGGTTTTTTGCGCGTAGAAGCACACGCAGGACAGTTGCGAGAATTTATCCTTCAAAGTGAAATAAGCGTGAGGTCCGGAAAACTTGTAGCCAGAAATCTCGCCGAAAACTTCCAAACCTTTGAAAATCGGGGCGTCAATGCACGATTTTATCGTGGCGTTGACCTCGCTTACGGATATCGTATTTTCAGAAAATGGGGTTTTATCTGACACAATCGACACTTTATACACCTTTTTTGCAGTAAAACACCGATTTTTCGGCATTTTTGCGCTGTTTTTGAGTCAAAAAATCCCGAAATATCAAACATTTGCACGTCAATTCTGCATCATTTGAAAATTTCGGGATAGGTTGTCAACGTTTAGTCTATATCTTTCACTATCTTTGCAAGCACACCGTTTACGAAAGAGCCGGATTTGTCCGTGCCGTACTTCTTTGAAAGTTCGACCGCCTCGTTTATTACCACTGCGTTCGGCGCGGTATGTTCCGTAAGTTCGTACGTCGCGACCAAAAGCACCGCGTAGTCGGGACGATACACTCTTTCGAGCGTGTAGCCTTCCAGATGGCTTTCGATAATCTTTTTTAGTTTCTCGTCGTTTGTGGCAACGCCGAGATACGTCGAGTTGATATACTGTCTGTCGTCTTCGGTGAGGTCGCTGTCAACGAGCATCAATTCCAAAGTGGACTCGTTCACCGAGCCGTAGAAGGTGTACTCGAACACCAGTTTGAACACGTTTTCTCTTGCTATTCTTCTCATAATTATTGCGCTACGTTTACCGTGACAATCTGCACGTTTACGGACTGAACCTTAAACTTGGTTGCGCCTTCGATTTGTTTTTTGACTTTCTCTTGCAAAACCGCCACTTGCGTCGGGACGCTGTATCCCAAATCGATACTCACGAAAAAGTCGACGGTGACTTTTTCGTTGGGCAAAACGTATACGGACACCGCGCCGCGATTGCGCTTCGAATTGAGAAGGCGTATACCCTCGACGTCTTGCGCCGCTTCGGTTGCGAGCGAAACGAGCACGTCGTTCAATACCGGTGATTTTTCTTTTGCCATATTCGACCTCTTTTTTGATTATTATATCACACGCGAAAAATTATATCAACCGCTCGCAAAAATTATTTTGAGCGTAAAGCGGCGCATATGCGGCGCAAATAGCAAAAGCGCACCGCTCTTGCGATGCGCTCTATCTTATCCCCCCTACGTCAGTTGAAAGGAATAACTTTGACCTCTGTCGGTTTGAACGTGGTTTCGGACACGACGACGGAAAGAATTTGGTTTGCCTGTTCTGCGCTCAACTCGCTCTGACCCACCACGATACTCACGCCCTTGTCGCTTATCGTGACGATTGCGTCTTCGAATCCTCTGCCCTTGATGAGAGTTTCCAGAGCAAGTTCCTTTTCCATTCTTTCAACAAGCAACATTTTCTGTTCTTGCGCCGTGGTCTTTGCGCTTTCGGAACTGTCTTCCGAATTCATAATCGCGTCGAGATACAAGAACTCGGATTCTCTCGTCGCGTCGCGGTCGCTTCTCGCCGCCGCAAAGAAAGTTTGGGTTACGGTGTTTTGTTGTCCCGTCACGTCGTCGGACGTCTTGTTGAGTTTGTCGCTCAAAACGAAGTTCAGCACGCCCGTTGCAACGAGCAAGGCAACCATAACCGACAAAACGATTATCTTTTTGGTTTTTGCTTTCATTTTCATATATTCCTCCAATATGTTCTCATTTTGTGCGACTCATAACGCTCACGATTTCGGAATCCACGCCGAGCGCGGATGACGCCGCCTGCAAAAGCCTGAGTCTTACGAGCGGATTGTTTGCGCCGTCCGCAATGACGAGTACGCCGACCACCTGCCCCGACGATTTTGTTATCATCGTTTCCACTTCGCCCGCGCCTTCCACCGAAGAAAGTATGCTTGAAAGCCTCGTTTCTTCGTCGTTCTGGAATGTCTGCGTTGCGCTCTGTTTTGTCGTCGCTACGTTAGAGTATATGATGAGCGCGATTGCAATTATGAATATCAAAACGATAATCTTTATATTTTTTATCCCTTTGATTTTCTCGAAAACGCCTTTTGCGTCGGCTTTGATTTTGTCAATCCCTTCGCTCATATCAAAATATATATCGGGTGCTTTTCAAATATTCCGCAAATTAAATAAAAAGCGTAAAAACGGAAAAATATCAATGCGAAATATGCGGCAAAACTATTGTAAATACTTGCTTTTCGCGCGCACGCGCGCACGCGAAATTTTGATGTACCTGCGGGCGCGCGTGCGCGCGCATTAGAGCGTTTTCTTCGCACTTTTTGGCGTTTTCAAACGATGTTTTGCCGTTTTCGAATCGGATTTTTCATAGATAATTTGCCGTTTTCAAACGATATTTTTTTTGCAAGTTTCAAGCGGAAATTCAAATCAAAATTCGCTGTAAATAACTCTTATTATATTCTTTGAAACGTTCAACGTTTCGGACGCGATTGCGACGATTTTTTCGCCCGATATCTGCGTTTTTTCAACGTACACCCAAACGCTCGTGGCAACCGTTCCGTCGTAGTTTATCTCTACCCTACTCTCGCAACCCTCGTTTTGCAGGGCAAGGCGCACCTTCTCGCTCGACTTCAACGTTAAATCGAGTCCCGACGAAACGCTCGTATCGTTTTTTGAAAACATATCGTCGACGTTCAACGTCCATTCCGCTTTGGCTATGGTCGGAATTATCGAAGCAATGGCAAACACAACGAGAAGAGAGAATGCGCCTTTGACGTACTTTGTGCTTTTTCCGCTCGGCAAAACTATTTCGAGAAGCACGCCAAGACATATCACACCCACGACAGACATTATCCACGCGCTCATATCACACCCCGAAATTGCAAGACGATATCAAAAGCATAAGAAGCAAGAAGAACAAAAACGCAACGCCGGCAAGCACGGTTATTAGCAGATTCATATTTTTTGACACCGAAAACAAAAGTCCCGACGTTCGCGAATCGCCGAGCGGCTCGCATATGGCGGAAGTGAGTTTAAGCACGAGCGAAAATACCACCACTTTGAGAATGGGAAAAGCGGCGACGGCGCACAGCACGATTGCGCCCGTATAACCGAGCGCGTTTTTGACGAGTACGACGGAAGCCGTGAGCAAATCCAGTCCGTCGGACAGGTAGCCGCCCAAAATGGGAACGTAACTCGAAACCGCAAATTTTGCGACGTTGAATCCGAATTTGTCCACCGCGCCGCCCGTTATCCCCTGCACCGTAAGAAAGGTTGCGTATATGCCGAACGCTATGCCGACAAGCCAACCCGAAGCGGACTTTATGAGTTTTGCGAGTTTGTCGAGTTTGACCGTCGTCGAAATGTTGCCCACGACGCAGAACACTATGCACGCAATAAACGCAGGCAAAACCACCGTCGTGACGAGTTTCATAATGAACGTGCTGAGCACCGCCATAAGCGGCGAATATCCCGCAACCGTCGTCGTCGCGCCGAGTGCCGAAAGCAGGGTCAACAGCACGGGAAAAATCACGTCCGCAAACTTCGACATCGCGTTTATCGCGTCGCTCACCGTCTTTATTATGCTTGCGATTCCGCTCATCAGCACTATGACGATTGCCGAATAGCAAACCGTATGCACGACCTCTGTCGTCGAGTTGTTGAGGAAGTCGCCCGTGAGCGAACACAGCATATTTTTCAAAAGGCAAATTATGACGATAGTCAAAAAACTCGGCAAAAAAGATAAAAAGTATCTGCCTGCCGACTTTGAAAGCAAGGTTATAAAACTCTCGTAAAAACTGCGAGGCTCGCCGCTTACGAGAGATTTGAGAGCGTGCTTAATATCTTCGATAGACACCGCCTCGCTTTCCTCTTGTCCGAGCGAATCCAAAAACTCTTGCAACGCTTTAAGGTCGAGTCCGTCGATAACCTCGTCAACCGTCGAATTGAATTCTTTTTCGATTTCTTCTTGCGACTTTTCGGCGGCATATGCGTATTCTCTACCCGAAAAAGCGCAAGAAATCACCGCAAAAAAACATATGAAAAACACGCAAAAAACCGCAAAAAAACGGCGTTTTTTCGCACGTTTTTCAGCGCGAACAACAGGCTTGATTTTGACGGAAAACTCGATTTTTTTCATATTGTCGAAACGAGCGCGGACACCACGTCCACAAGGGATTTTACGATTGAAATGCTCATCAAAAATATTGTGATTTTGCCGCCGAATTGCAGTTTTTGCGCAATGGAATCACACCCTGCGTCCGTTGCTACGGACGACGAGTATTCCGTAAGATAACCTATTCCGATAATCTTCAAAACCGCCGAAAACACCTCGTCGCTTATGCCGCTTTTTTCAACGATAGAGTCGAAGGCAAGCACCACTTCCCCAAGCGCGGACAACATACTTATAACCATAACGACGCCCGTCGCTATGGTTGCAAATACGCTAAATTCGGGCTTCGAACTTTTGAGCAACGTCACCGCGACTATGCCCGTCAAAGCGATTCCGACAAGTTTGAAAATCATATCTACCTTCTGTTTTTTTCAATTCAAACGAGTACGTTTCGACAATTTACGATGTTTATCGTGTCGAAACGTATCAATAAAGTGCCAGTATCGATTTCAACGTGTCAAACAAGCCGCCGAGCATATCAAGCACCAGAACCGCGACTATGATAAGCCCCGCAAGCGTTGCGAACGTTGCGATTTCGTCGCGGTCGCTCTTTTTCAGTATCACGCAAACGATTGCCGTGAGCAACCCTACCCCTGCGATTTTCAATATAATGTTTACGTCCATATTTTCTTCCTCACGCCAAAATCAACATTATCGCAATGCCCAAAAGCACGCACAGTTTGAAGTACATTCCGCCGAGTTTTTTGCTCTCGTCCTCGCACTTTGCTTTCTTCGACTCGAACACGTTTTCGTAGTAGCCGACGTGCGAAAGTTGGTCGTCGAGCGCGGTCTTGCCGAGTGCCGAAAAAAAGTCCGCAATCTGCTTTTTTTCCTCGTTTTTAAGAAGCGAAACCGAAGCGTTTTCGTAGGCGAAAGTCTGTCCTTTTCTTGCAAGGTCGAGCCACGTTTCCACCGTCTTTTCGAAATCGCCGTTTCTGCCTTTCAAAAAGTTTTCGGCAACGTCGGGCATCGGCGTTTTTTTCATAGAAAGTTCGGTCGCCACGCACTTTGCAAACTCGCACGCAGACTTATAATACTCTGCCCTCGACTTGTATCTTCTCTTTATCAGCAAGCCGACGTAGCACGCAATCAGCGCAAGCAAGCCGCCTGCAACAAGCCTCAATATCTCGCTCATACGCTTTTCTCGACTATTGCGCCGACGGGATTCTTGCCGAGAACGTAAACGACGTCGAACGCCTCGATAAGCGGCGCAAACTCGCTGCTTTGCACGCTTTCGACGCTCTCGCCGTGCAAGGTAGCAAATACGCTCACGCCGCACCTCATAACATCGTGAACGGACTTTACGTCCTCTATTCCGAACAACTCGTCCGTGACTATAACGTCGGGATTCATCGCCCTAACGCAGTTTTCGTACGCGTCCTTTTTCGGCACGCCGCTCACGACTTCCGCGTCGCCTATATCGAGAAGCGGCACGCCCTTCGACATAGCGCACAGTTCGTACCTTTCGTCGATTACCACCACGTTGAAACGCTTCGAGGCAATGCGAGCGAGTTCTCGAAGCAACGTCGTCTTTCCACCGCCCGTAGGCGATACGATAAGCGTGTTGCGAGGCTTGCCGTCCTTGAATACGTCGCAAGCGATTTTGTCCGCAATGCCCTTGATTTGATGCGGCACGCGAATCACCAAAAACGCAACGTTCTTTATGCCCATAAGTTTGCCACCTTCGAGTACGCCTTCACCGCCCACGCCGATTCGATAATGCTTGCAAGGAACGTATCCTCTTTTCATCTCGTCGGATGCGCTGTAAAAGGACATATTCGTCGCGCGTGCCAGAATGTCCTCAACGTCCTTTTGCGTGACGATATACGGCGCGCCGAAACTCGACACGACCTTTCTTTTGCCGTCGATTAAACACGCAAGCAAAGGTCTGCTCACCCTCACGCGCAATTCGGCAATATTTTTTTCGTCGCCGACCATTTTGGCAATTCTCTCACCGAGCAAATCTTCAAGCATACAAAACTATATGCCGAGCATACAGAGCAAATAGCAATGCGACAAATTTAGCTTTTTTTCGCACAAGAAAAATGAAGTGGAAAAAGTGAAAATAATATTTGATTGAACGGTTATTTTTGAATTTATAAAACAAAAACGTTTTTTATAATTAGAAGTATTGACTATATTTAATATCAAGAGTCTGAAACGGATGAGTAACTATCAATATTATTTAAGCGTACCAAACGAATTTAGAAACGTTGTCAATAGTCTGAAACGGATGAATAATAAGCAATAATATCTAAGCGCGCCAAACAGATGAAGAACAAGAAAGAGGCATCCGAACGGCAACCCTAATTTACAAGGCGTAAATGAGTTGACGGACGGATGCCTCTGCCGCAGTTATTCGCTGTTTGGTGCGCTTAGACTCTTGACATATATTCGCCGGTGCGGGTATCGATTCTTATAGTATCACCCTCGTTGACGAACATAGGAACTTGAAGTTCGTAACCGGTTTCTACGGTTGCGGGTTTGGTGGCGTTGGTTGCGGTGTTGCCTGCAACTGCCGGCTCGCATACGGTGATGAGAAGTTCGACAAAGTTTGGCGGTTCGACAGAGAACGGTGCGCCTTGGAAGAACTTCATAGTGACGTTCATATTCTCTTTGACGAAGTTGAGAGCGTCTTCGACTTGGCTCTTGTTGAGCGGAATTTGCTCGTAAGTGTCGGCGTCCATAAAGTAATAGAATTCACCGTCGTTGTAGAGGTATTCCATCGTTTTGGTTTCGATGTGTGCAAGTTCAAATTTTTCGGTGGGGTTGAAAGTTTGTTCGAGCACAGCACCGGTGACGACGTTTTTCATCTTGGTGCGAACGAAAGCAGCGCCCTTGCCCGGTTTGACGTGCAAGAAATCTACTATGGTCATAATCTTGTTGTCATAGAGGAAAGTGATGCCCTTTCTCAAATCGCCTGCCATAATTTGTGCCATAATGATATTCTCCTAAATATGTGTGTTTTGTATTGTTGCGTTAAAGCCTATAAGGTATTTTAACACCATCTGCGCCGCAATGCAAGTTTTACGCAAAATATTGCATAATCATTGACGCGACGCTTTATTGTTTTTTCAAAAACTTACTTTGCGTACTCTACGCTACGAACTTCTCTGATGACGTTGACTTTGATTTGTCCCGGATATTCGAGTTCGTTTTCGAGTTTTTGCGCGATTTCTTTTGCGAGGAACACGGTTGACGCGTCGTTGACTTGTTCGGGTTTGACCATAACGCGAATTTCTCTGCCCGCTTGGACTGCGAAGGTTTGGTCGACGCCGTCAAAGGATTTTGCGATGTCTTCGAGTTTCTCGATACGTTTGACGTAGGTTTCGACGGATTCGCGTCTTGCGCCGGGTCTTGCGCTGGATATAGCGTCGGCGGCTTGAACGAGAACTGCGTCGATAGTTTGCGGTTCGATGTCGTTGTGGTGCGCCGCGATTGCGTGAATGACTTCGTTGCTCTCGCGATACTTTTTTGCGATTTCAACGCCGAGTTGAATGTGAGTGCCTTCGAACTCGTGGTCGATTGCCTTGCCGATGTCGTGAAGCAAGCCCGCTCTCTTTGCAATACGCGGGTCGATGCCGAGTTCTGCCGCCATAATCGCCGCGACGGACGCGACTTCGATTGAGTGTTTAAGCACGTTTTGTCCGTAACTTGTGCGGTATTTGAGTCTGCCGAGAATCTTGATAAGTTCGGGATGCAAGCCGTGTACGCCAACTTCGAACGCCGCTTCTTCGCCTGCTTCCTTGATGCCTTGCTCGACTTCCTTTCTCACCTTGTCCACCATTTCCTCGATACGAGCGGGATGGATACGACCGTCGGTGATGAGTTTTTCGAGAGTGAGTCTTGCAACTTCCCTTCTTACCGGGTCGAAACTCGAAAGAGTGATGACGTCGGGGGTGTCATCGATGATGAGGTCGACGCCGGTCGCGCTTTCGAGGGCGCGGATGTTTCTGCCCATACGTCCGATGATTCTGCCCTTCATCTCGTCGTTGGGCAATGCCACGACGGATACGGTGTTTTCGGTTGCGGTGTCTGCGGCGCAGCGTTGAATCGCTTGCGAAATGATGTTTTGCGCCTCTTTGACCGCGTTGTCTTTTGCTTCCTGAATGAGTTGTTTTGCGTCGTTTGCACTGCTCTTTTTAACGCTGTCGAGCAATGCGTCTTTGAGTTCTTGCGACGCTTCCTCTTTCGTCATACCGGCAACTCTTTCGAGTTCCTGCTGCATAGTTTGTTGAGCGTTGTTGAGTTCGTTTTCAATGCCTTTCAAACGCTCTTTTGTTTCTTCGATTTGCTTTTGCGATCTTTCCACGTCCTCGATTTTCTTGTCGAGAGCGGCGTCTTTCTTGTCGAGGGTCGCCTCTTTTTGAGCGAGGCGGTTTTCGGTGCGTTGTAGGTCTTGCTTGCGCTCTTTGGTTTCGTTTTCGAAATCAACGCGCATTTTGTTCATTTGTTCTTTTGCTTCGAGCATACCGTCCTTGCGGATGGTCTTTGCTTCGAGGTTTGCTTCTTCGATAATTCTTGCCGCTTCGCGTTTCGCATTGCCGATTTTGTTTTGAGAATAGACTCTGTAAACGATGAAACCGATAAGCGCGCCTAAGACGAGTGCACAAGCCGCCGCGATTCCGGCAGCCGCGCCCGGTGTGAGAGCAGCAATCAGAAAATTGAAATTCCCGGTCATAGTCGACCTCCATATATATAATCAAAACCACACGAGAAAGCAAAAATACGGCTATACGAAAAGTTTTTTCAAACCGAGAAAACCCAAGATTCAATATGCAAACTTTGTATCTATACCAAATATTGTTTTCAATATATAGTTTTGTCTTATATAGTATATACTATTTATAGCGTTTCGTCAATGCGGAAGTCTTAAAAAAAATCGCTTTTCGGCAATGAAAAGCGATTTTTGTTCAAATCGGGGTTTTACGAGGCGAAAATCACTTGTTCATCTCGTATTTTTCGCGGATTTTCGCATCGAGTTCTTTGAAGATTTCGGGGTTGGACTTCAAGAAATCCATAGCCTTATCTCTGCCCTGTCCGATCTTCTCGTCGTTGTAACTGAACCAACTGCCGCTCTTTTGCACGAAACCGTTTTCGACGGCGAGGTCCAAAACGCAACCCATATTCGAAATGCCCGTGCCGTACATAATATCAAATTCCGCAACTTTGAACGGGGGCGCGACTTTGTTCTTGACGACTTTCGCTTTGACGTGGTTGCCGACGATGTCGCTGCCGTCTTTGAGAGTGTCCGCTTTTCTGATTTCGATACGCACGGAAGCGTAGAATTTGAGCGCCTTGCCGCCCGTGGTGGTTTCGGGATTGCCGTACATAACGCCTATCTTCTCTCTCAACTGGTTGATGAAGATAATCGTGCATTTGCTCTTTGAGGAAGCGGCGGTGATTTTGCGAAGTGCTTGCGACATAAGGCGCGCTTGCATACCGACATGGCTGTCGCCCATATCGCCGTCGAGTTCGGCTTGCGGCGTGAGCGCGGCGACAGAGTCGATGACGATGATGTCGATTGCGCCGCTTCTGATGAGCGTTTCGGTGATTTCGAGCGCTTGCTCGCCGCTGTCGGGTTGAGATATGTAGAGGTCGTCGAGGTTTACGCCGAGTTTTGAAGCATAAACGGGGTCGAGAGCGTGCTCTGCGTCGACGAACGCCGCCGTGCCGCCTTCCTTTTGCACTTCCGCCACGCAGTGAAGCGCAACGGTCGTTTTACCCGAAGATTCCGGTCCGTAGATTTCGATTATTCTTCCCTTCGGGATACCGCCGATGCCGAGCGCGACGTCGAGCGTCAAACAACCAGTCGAAATCGCTTCGACCTTGGGGATTTCCGTTTCGCCCAAGCGCATAATCGCGCCTTTGCCGAAGTCCTTTTCTATTTTTGCGAGCGCAAGTTGCAGGTTGCGTTCCTTATCGGTTGACTTATCCTGAATTTTGTCTGCCATAGTAGTTCTCCTTTATATCCTTTCGCCTGATTTTAGGCAAATGTTTTTCTTTGTTTATATTATGTCACGTTCAATGTACCGAAATCGGTGCATCAAAGTCGCAAAATATCCCCTTTCAAATATCTTATGAGGTAGAACAGCGCAACGTTGGAAGTTGCCGTCCGTATCTCGTTGCGACTGCCCGAAAATCTGCGCTCGAAAACGGTGATAAACTCGCCGCCCCCGACTGCAATGTAGACAAGTCCTACGGGTTTTCCTTCGTCGCCCGTCGGACCAGCGAGTCCCGTCGTTGCCAAAGCGATGTCGACGGGGCGTTTGCAAAGACCTTTGACCATTGCGTATGCGGTTTCCCTGCTCACCGCGCCGTAGTCTGCAAGCACGGATTTGGGAACGCCGAGCCTTTCGACCTTCGATGCGCGATTGTAGCATACTATACCCTCGTAAAAATTCGCGCTGATTCCCGCAATGCTCGTAAGCCTTGAACAGATTTCGCCGCCCGTCAGACTTTCGCCTACGGCGAGAGTGCGGTTGTTCATTCTCAAAAGCCTTGCCGCGATTTCTTCGAGCGAGCCTTCCGACGCCGAATACACTTCTTCTTCGAAGACGTTGTACACCCTGCTTTTTACGGTTTCGAACATGTCGCGGCTTGCGTCGCTCGTCATCGTTATCGTTGCGTCGAGGCAGTTTTCCTCAAACGAAAAATCCACGCCGAATCCCTCGAAAACTTTGAGTTTCGAGAGGATTTCCTCTTTGCTAAGTCCGCAGATTTTGACGATTTCTTTTATCATTTTCGGTTATCTAACTTGACGAATCGCTTTTTCGAGCGTTATTGCTCGTTATTTTGCATTATTTTGCTTGGTTTGCTTCTTCGCTTTCGCTTTTCTTTTCGTCCTCGTCGTCTTGTTTGAGAACGTGTTTGTTTTTCAAGACGTAGTTAAGTCCGCTGTACACCGCAAAGAACGAGCCGATATAGAACACGATCGTGCCTATCCAGCCGAGTGCGGGATGAAGCCCTGCGAGCATAAGCACGGTTACGCCGACGTCGAGGCATACGGTTTTGATTTTTCCGTAAATGTCAGCCGCAAGCACGAGTCCTCTCGAAGCCGCAATGGAACGGAACACGCCTATCATAAGTTCTCTTGACAGGATTATGCCCGAAAACAGAGCGATTACGAGCGCGTTGTGCGGATACACGCCGCCCATCGAAAGTCCGTCGCGGAACAGAACGATAAGGAACAGCATCACCACGATGACCACCTTGTCTGCGAGCGGGTCTAAAAACTTGCCGAGCATAGACACGGTGTTGGTCTTTCTTGCGATGTGACCGTCGATAAAGTCGGTTGCGCAGCAGATTGCAAACAGAACCGCCGCTATGACAATCAAAGCGATATGCGCCCCTTGCGACACGTTTGCAAGTTCCGCCGCAATGAACATCGCGATTGTCGGAACAATCAAAAATATGCGCGCTATTGTGATTTTCGTTGCGAGAGTGATTTTCATTTTATCACCTTTCCCACAAGGTCGATACCGTCGCTACCCGTGATTTCGACGTCGTAAAACTCGCCTATTTTCACTTCCTCGTCCGATTCGAACAACGTCACGTTGTCGATGTCGGGGGCTTGCGTTTGGCTTCTTCCGACAAATTTTTGTCTGTCGTAGTCGATGTCGTCGTATATGACCTTGATTTTCGAGCCTACCAACTCTTTGTTGCGGCTCTTGATTATTTTTTCTTGAATCGCACGCAGTTTGTTTGCGCGCTCTTCCTTTACGGACTCGTCGAAATGTCCGTCGAGTTTGTCCGCAGGCGTGCCTTCTTCCCTCGAATACGCAAAGAATCCCGCATAATCGAATTTGACTTCCTTGACGAATTTTTCGAGTTTTTCAAACTGCCCTTGCGTTTCGCCGGGGAATCCGCAAATGAACGTCGTACGCACCGCAATGCCCGCGTTTTTGAGTTTTGCGATAAGTTCCCTTATGCTCTTTTCGTTGGTTCTGCGGTTCATACGTTTCAAAACGTCGTCGTCGACGTGTTGAAGCGGAATATCCATATATTTTGCGATTTTATCGTTGTTTTTGACGTATTCGATAAGCGCGTCGTCCACCATTTCGGGGTAGAGATACAAGAGGCGAATCCACGCAAAATCGAGTTGGGAAAGCCTGTCCAAAAGTTCGATTAGGTGCGGTTTTCCGTCGAAATCCGTGCCGTATCTCGTCACGTCCTGCGCAACCAAAATGAGTTCTTTCACGCCGTCGTCGGACAATTTTTTCGCTTCGCGAATCAAGTCTTCGAGTTTTTCCGAGCGATACTTGCCTCTTATGGACGGAATGGCGCAGTATGTGCAATGATTGCTGCAACCGTCCGCAATTTTGAGATACGCATAGTGATACGGGGTCGTAAGCACTCTGTCCGAATAGAACGCGTCGAGATTTGCGCAATTAAGCACCTTTTCGCCGTCCTCTACGTCCTCGATAGTCTTCAAAATGGCGTCGTAATCCGCAATGCCGAGTATGGCGTCAACTTCGGGAAATTCCTCTTTGAGCGTATCGGCGTATCTTTGCGCAAGGCAACCCGTCACAATGACTTTTTTGCCCTTGCCCGCATTTTTTGCGGCAATCGCGCTCAAAATCTCGTCTATGGATTCTTCTTTTGCTTTGTCGATAAATGCGCAGGTGTTGACGATGATAACGTCGGCTTCTTCTTCGCTGCCTACGAGCGTATGTCCGCCGCCCACGAGGCGAGAGAGCATTTTTTCGGTGTCTACCCTGTTTTTATCGCAACCCAGCGATATTGCGCCTATTTTCATTCGTCGTCGTCCTCGTTCTGAGTCGAGGCTTTGAGTTCTTCAAGTTCCTCGTAAGTGATGTTGACCTTTTTCTTCTTGGGGTCGTGCTCGTCGGGACTGAGATATCCCATAAGGTCCATTTTGTCGTAGATTTTTGCCGCCTTCGGCCAGCCGAGTCCAAGACGACGTTGCATAAAGGATATGCTGATAGGCGCGTCTTGTTCCTCGCGAAGTTCGATGCCCAGTTGCAAAGCGTCGAAAAGTTCGGGCGGAATCTTATCCTTGTCGTTGCCGCGCTGTTCTTTGGATTGAGAGGGCTTTTCTTCCTCTTTGTCCTTGAAGATAGCGTCTTTGATATTGTTGTCGAAGTACGCGTCGTTTTTGGATTTGACGAAATCCACCACTCTCTTGACTTCTTCGTTAGAGATAAACGCGCCTTGCATACGTTCGAGGTCGTTTGCGCCCGGCATCATATACAGCAAATCGCCGTAGCCGAGCAGTTTGTCCGCGCCGACCGTGTCGAGAATGGTTTTACTGTCGAAACTCGACGTAACCTTGAACGCCACACGGCTCGGGAAGTTGTTTTTGATAGTACCGCTGATGACGTCGACGGACGGTCTTTGCGTTGCGAGCATAAGGTGAATACCAACGGCACGCGCAAGTCTTGCGATACGGTTCACCGTATCCTCAACCGCCTTTTTGCCCGTGGACATAAGGTCTGCGAACTCGTCCACGATAATGACGATTCTCGGCATCTTTTCGTAGCCGTTCTTTTGGCAATCGGCGTTATACTCGTCGATATCTCTGTAATTGACTTCGGCGAGGAATTTGATACGTCTTTCCATCTCGCTTATCGCCCAGTTGAGAGCGCGGATAGCCTTGTCCGTATCGCAGATAATTTCGTCCATAAGAAGATGCGGAATGCCTGCGTACACACTCATTTCTATGCGCTTGGGGTCGATGAGGATAAGGCGCACGTCGTCGGGCGAAGCCTTGTAAAGCAAACTTACGATAATCGAGTTTATACAGCAACTCTTGCCTGCGCCCGTCGCGCCAGCGATGAGAACGTGCGGAAGTTTTTTGATTTCCACCACTCTTGAATCGCCGTAAAGGTTTTTGCCGAGTGCGAACGTTGCGGGTGCTTTTGCGTTGTTAAATTCGGGCGATTGAATGATTTCGCTGAGGTTGACGTTTCTTCTATGCTTGTTGGGCACTTCGATACCGACAGCGTTTTCGCCGGGGATAGGCGCGATGATACGCACGCTTCCCGCTTCCATCTTCATTGCGATGTCGCTTTCAAGCGAGGAAATATAGCCGATGGTTCTGCCTCTCGGCATCTCTACGCGCAACTTGTACATCGTGAACGTAGGTCCGACCATAATGTCGATAACCTCGCCCGTAATGCTGAAAAACGCGAGCGTATTGATGATTTGCTCTTTCTTTTGCTCGTAGTCCTCGTTCTGATCGATTTCGGGTGCGGGCGGATTGAGCAAGTTGAGCGGCGGCGCAACGTACGGACGTTTTGGCGCGGCTTGGGATATGGCTTGATCCATATTCACTTGCGTGAGTCTTTCCTTGTCCGCTTTCTTTGGCGTTTCCGCCTTTTGTATGCCGCGAGATTGCGAGGCTTTCATCTTTTCCTCGCGCATAAGCGCTTCTCGCTCGTACTGACCCATTTGCGGGGTTTCCTTTATCGCTTGCTTTATGTTTTGAATACGAGCCTTAACCTCTGCGTTTTCGATGTCTTTTGCGGAATTTTTGGCGATTGCGGTCGTGGATTGAATCGCCGCTCTCGACATATCGCCACCCGTAACCTTTTGTTGAACGGGTGCAGGCGCGCTCGGATTGTCGCCGCCGACGGTCTTGTCCTCGTCAACGTACTTCGGACGTTGATTTTCAAGCGTGGCTTTGCTCATTTCGTAGGTCTTGACGGGTTTCGTCTTGCCTATGCCGCCAAAGAAATTCGTTTCCGTCTTTTCTTCCTCGACGGCGGTTTGCGAAAAGGCTCTCGGCAACTTCGCCTCGCCTTGCACGGGTTTATATCCGCTTCTGTCGAGGTCGTCGATACTCGCCGCTTTCTTGGGCGATACGACGGGCGGATTCTTTGCCGCTTGCGCGTCGTTACTCGCTTGTTTTTGCGTTGCGCTTTGCGTGTTTTGCGCCGCATTTTGCGCAGTATTTTGCGTGTTTTGAGCGGTATTTTGAGCGGTTTGTTCCGCTTTTTCACGCGCTATAAACACCATATCCGTCTTGGGTTTTTCGTACGCTTCGGACACGATTTCCTCTTTCACGGCAGGTTTTTGTTCTTCCTCGCCCGAAATGGCTCTGTTGAGTGCGCCGAGCATACCGACGTTAACTTGCTGTTTGGATACGGATTCGTTCGCTTTCTGAATGGTTGAATTGATTGCCTCTGCCCCGTCGTACGTCTTCGTGGGTTTGACCACTTCTTTCTTTACGGGTTCGGCGATAAGGCACGTTTCGTCCTGTTGTTCCATATGCACGCCCGCTTCGTATTCGGGTTTTGCGTACATTTGACCGAAGCGTTGAGTTTGCTCTTGTTTGAGCGCGCTGAAATCACGCTTGAAATCGAGCGGCGTTTGAATATTGCTCGTTGCGGATTCTTGCGGTTTTTGTTGCGCTTGCGCCGATTGAGCGGCTTGCGCGATTTGCGGCTCGGGTTGAACGGCTCTGTATCTCGACATAAAGTCTTCGCGAATCGCGCTTTGAGTCGCGTCCACGCCGAGTTTGGATTTAAGTTCGTTTCTTCTGAGTGCGCTATACGGCGCGCTTACGTTAGAGAGCGCGTTGCTCGGGTCTTTCAAAGTGTCGAATCTCGCAAGATTGTCCTTGTTCGGACCTGCGCCGAAAAGAATATCTTTTGCTATGCCTCTTGCCGAGAATCTGTCCTCGCCTTGCGCGTACGTCGGACGTTTCGCTTCGTCCTCTACCGTGCCTTGCGCGTTGGGATAAAGCGGATTGAAGGAATCGAGCGGACTGTACCCTTCCGCGCCGAGTGCCTTTTTGTTCACTTTGCGTTGAAGCGGGTCGCCCGGAACGTCCACGACGTAAAGTCCCCTTCCGCTGCTTGCCGAATTGAAATCGGTAATCGTGGGTGCGTCTTGCGCCTCGACGAGCGACGATTGAACGGCAGTCGTCTTTTGGGATTTAGAGAAAAGAGAGCGTTTTTGCTTGGGTTCTTTCATTCTGCGCTCGCGCTCGCCTTTTGTTGCGACGGTATAGGTGACGTTGCGTTTGATAGAGGGATAAATCGCAAAAAACGCAAGCACGAAAAACGCCACGCAAGCCGCGATAAGCGCGCCCACCGACGTTATGACTTTCATAAGCGGATACGCCGCCAAACCTAAAAGCATACCGCCCGCGGTGTTTGTGCCGTTATAGCACGCAAGAAGATAGTCCGCGTAACTTGCGCCGACGATGTGTGTGCTAGATGTGTAAATGTGAAGTGCGAAAATGCCGAGTATAAGCAAACCGAAATAAGTCAACGCTTTGGAAACGCGCATTTTGGGACGCACGTTGAAAGTGACGGCAATGCCGATGATGAGAGCCATAAGCGAATAGGCATAAGCGGCAAGACCGAAAAATCCGCACAGGAAAGAATATACCATTCTTCCCACGCCGCCCAACGCGCCGACTAATGAAAGGAAGCAAAACAACGACACGAGTATGATAAGCACCCCTGCCGCGATTCTGTTGCCTCTGTTTGCTTTTGCTTGTCTTGTATCTGTCAAGGTAAACCTTCCCGATAATATATAATATTAGTATCAAGATTATACCACAATATAAGGATATTTACAAGAGAAAATGTCGAAAGAACGTCAAAGATTTTTTATCGGACAAAATATAAGAGAGTTAGCATACAAAATACAATAAAACTTTACCCCCATTCCTCACGCGTTTTGTTATTCCTCTACAAAAGTTTAGCGGCGTGAACTCTAAATTAAATCTTCCCCCTTCCTCACGTGTTTCCCCCACCGCCGTTCCCCCTCTGCATACTTTGAGGGAACCCACGGCGTCCGCTTCGCGTGGGGCAACACTCAGCACTCGCATAGATAAGGACATTTCTCTACTTGTGCCACTGCGCTTTGTGCGCCAGCTTCGCACCCAAACGGCGCAGTCGCTTGTACTATCCGTCAAGCTCGGCGTTCGCTTTCTCGCCGCCGTTGCGGCTCGTGTTCCGTCTTTGAATCGACACATTCCGTTAATAAGTGCGCTTCGAATTAGCGCATTTTTCAAAAACGGCGTTGCAATATTCTTGCAACGCCGTTTTTGATATTCTAATCGTTTCTTTTTATAATCTTCAATATGTCCACGTCGTCGTCGGGGGCGACTATCGACGAGCAAACTTCCGTGAAATCAAATATCTCTTTCGCACACTTTTGCACGTCCTCTTTCGTCACCGAATCTATGCTCTTTATGCGCTTGTCGAAGTCGTAAAGTTCACCCGTTTGCACCGCGTGTCCGCCAAAAGTTCTCATCATCGCCGACGTGCTTTCCTGTCCGAGAACGAGCGACGTTTTGAGTTGCTCTTTGCCCTTATTCAGTTCCTCGTCGCTTACGCCCTTGTCGATAAGAAGGTCTATTTCGTCCCTTATCGCCTCTACCGCGCTCACCGTGTTGTGCGGACTCGTGGACGTGTAAATTATAAATGCGCCGTTGTTCTGATACGAGGACGGATAGCCGTAAATCGTGTAGCAAAGTCCGAGTTTTTCACGCACGCTTTGGAACAGTCTCGACGACATTTCCATACTGAAAATTATCGTCATAAGTTGCATTGCGGTGCATCTTTCATCGTTGTACGGATAGGATGGGAACGCGAACGCGATATGCGTTTGTTCTATCGACTTTTTGCGCTTGCAAGAGTGCGAATGAGGCGTTCGCGCACATATGGGCGCGTTGTCATAATCCTTTTGAGAGGTATATTTATCCTCAAAATACTTCGTTGCAATCGCGACGGCTTGCTCTTCGGTGAGATTGCCCGCAATCGACAAAACCGTGTTTTGCGCAACGTAGTGCTTGTTGTGGTAGTCTTTGAGCGTTTGACTCGTCATTTCTTTGAGGGTTTTCTTCGTTCCGAGAATGGCTTTTTCAAGCGGACAACCCTTAAAATAGAGGCTCAGCAGACGTTCGAGGCACAAGTCGTCGGGCGTATCTTCGCTCTCGTTTATTTCCTCGATGACCACCCTACGCTCTTTTTCGAGTTCGACGGGGTCGAAAGAGGGATTGAAGTACATATCCGACAATACGTCGGCGCACTTTTCGGCGTTGGTATCGAGGGATACCGTATGGAAACAAGTGTAACTCTTTGCGGTGAAAGCGTTGATTTGCGCGCCTATACAATCGATTTCGTTCACGATGTCGAACGCACTGCGATTTGCCGTGCCTTTGAACACCATATGCTCGATAAAATGCGATATGCCGGCAATATCGGGCGTTTCCTTAACCACGCCTGCGCCGACGAATACGCCGATTGCCACCGACCTTACGGCAGTGTTCGGCACGAATACGAGTTTCAATCCGCTTTTGAAAGTAATCATTTTTTGCATATCGATATTATACCACATAGTTTGAAAGTCGCAATCATATTTTATGGTATGAGTGAAACGAGGTTCCGCAATTTTTGCGCAAATTTTGTCATAGTATCGGTGCTTTTGCTTGTTTTCGGCGTATCGTTCGTCGCGGCGTACCCCATAGAAGCCAAAGCCGAGCAAGTCAACAACGCCGTTTACAGCGGAAACGCAAGCACGCAAAGCGTCGCTTTGACGTTCAACGTGTACGAGCGCACGGACAACGTATTGAAAATTGCCGAAATACTCGACGAATACGGCTACAAATCCACCTTTTTCGTCGGCGGTTTGTGGGCGGCAAAAAACGGCGACGCACTCTTGAAACTCTGCTCGGACGGTCACGAAATAGGCAATCACGGCTATTCTCACCAAGACCACGCAAAACTAAACAAACAGCGCAATATCGAGGAAATCAAAATCACCGAACGAATGATAGATTCCTCATTGAACGCCCTGCCAGACTATAAAAATTCCAAACTTTTCGCGCCGCCGAGCGGCAGTATGGGAAATGCGATGTTCGACGCCTGCAAAGGACTCGGCTACACGGTGATAATGTGGACGCACGACACGATTGACTGGCGCGACAAAAACGCCGATTTAATCTACGAGCGCGCAACGAAAAGTCTGAAAGCGGGCGACATAGTTTTGATGCACCCCACCGACTGCACCGTCGCCGCCCTGCCGAGAATTTTGGAATATATAAAATCTCAAAACCTCAAAGCCGACGTAGTGAGCAACGTGATTGAAAAGTAATGCGCGCGCATTACTTTTCAAGCGATATTGTTGCGTAGCAACAGTTATATTTGCGCAAAGCGCAAGTGATATTTTTTGATTATGAAAAAGTGATATTGCGCCGTAGGCGCAGTTGTGGAATATTATTAAATCTTGCAAAAGTTTTAATTAGGAAGTTCTTTTCTAAAAGTCGCCGAAGTCGTAACACATCCCAAATAGATGAAGAACGCGAAAACACCCCATTGGCAGCAACCCTAATTTACAAGACGTAAATGAGTTGATGGCAATGGGGTGTTGACAAAGTTATTCGCTATTTGGATGCGTTACGCTTTGGCGATGACTTCTTTGAGGCGCAAATCCACTCTATGCTTCTCGTCAATCTTAATAACCTTGACAAGCACGATGTCGCCGACGTTGACTACGTCCGTGACCTTTTCAACGCGTTGGTCGGAAAGTTTGGAAATGTGAATCATTCCGTCTTTGCCGGGTGCAAAGTTGACGGACGCACCGAATTGTCCTTTGTCGTTTTCCATAATCTTGGTGACTTTGCCTTCGTAAACGTCGCCCACTTCTACGTCGCGAACGATGTTCTCGATGATGGTGCGCGCTTTGCGGATTGCAGCGTCGTCGCTGGAAGCGATAAAGATTGTGCCTTCGTCGTTGATGTCGATCTTCACGCCGGTGTCTTCGATAATCTTGTTGATTGTCTTTCCGCCCGTGCCGATTACGTCGCGAATCTTATCGGGATCGATCGAGAAGGAAACGATCTTGGGTGCGAACTTGCTGAGTTCCGTTCTCGGTGCGGGAAGCGTTGCGAGCATCTTGCCGAGGATTTCGAGTCTGCCGAGTCTTGCTTGTTCGAGAGCGCGAGTGAGGATTTGCTCGTCGATGCCCTTGATCTTGATATCCATTTGGATTGCGGTGATACCTTCGGTCGTACCTGCGACTTTGAAGTCCATATCGCCGAGGAAGTCTTCAAGACCTTGAATGTCGGTGAGAACTGCGACTTTGTGGCTTTCCTCATTCTTGATAAGACCCATAGCGATACCTGCGACGGGCGCTTTGATGGGAACGCCTGCGTCCATAAGAGCGAGCGTGCTGCCGCAAACGGACGCTTGCGAAGTCGAACCGTTGGAACTCAAAATATCGGATACCGTGCGGATTGCGTACGGGAATTCTTCTTCGGAAGGAAGAACGGGTTCGAGAGCGCGTTCTGCGAGTGCGCCGTGACCGATTTCACGACGACCGGGGCTTTTGAGTGCCTTTGCTTCGCCTGTGGAATAACCGGGCATATTATATTGATGCATATATCTCTTGTAGTAGTCGTCGTCAAGACCTTCGAGTTTTTGCGCTTCGCTTATAGTGCCGAGAGTGCAAGTCGTGAGTGCTTGGGTCTGACCTCTTGTGAACACTGCGCTGCCGTGAACGCGCGGAAGCATACCGACTTCGCACCAGATGGGACGGATTTCGGTGAGCGTTCTGCCGTCGGGACGTACGCCGTTTTCGAGAATCTTTGCACGGACTTTTTCTTTTTTGAGATAGTAGAGGCTGTCGAGGATGAATTTGGTCTTCTTGGGCTCGTCGCACCACTCGTCAGCGAAATGAGCAAGCACGTCGACGTTGAGCGCGTCTTCTCTTTCTTCTCTTTCATAGCGGTCGAACGCTTCGAGGACGTAGTCCATCTTCTCGTTTGCGTATGCTCTGACTGCTTCGTTGATGTTGTCGGGGATATGTTCGAGTTCGATGTCGAGTTTGGGTTTGCCGACTTCTTTTTGGATTTCCTCGATGAAAGCAACGATTTTTTTGATTTCTTCGTGACCGAACAAGATTGCGCCGAGCATTTCTTTTTCGGTGATGACGTCTGCGCCCGCTTCAACCATCATAATTGCGTCTTTTGTGCCGCTGAGGTTGAGAGTAAGACGAGATTTTGCGCGTTGTGCGCTGTCGGGGTTGATGACGTACTCGCCGTCCACCATACCGACTACGACCGAACCCGTAGGACCTGCCCAAGGAATGTCGCTTATCGAAAGAGCAACGGACGAACCGATCATACCGAAAACTTCGGGCGGAATGTTGGTGTCAACCGAAAGCACGGTTGCGATAACCGTAACGTCGTTGTAAAGTCCCTTCGGGAAAAGCGGACGAATAGGTCTGTCGATAAGACGCGAAGTAAGAATCGCCTTGTCGCTTGCTCTGCCCTCTCTCTTTTTGAATCCGCCGGGGATTTTGCCGATTGCGTACATTTTCTCTTCGTAGTCAACGCTCAAAGGGAAAAAGTCCATACCGTCGCGGGGTGCTTTGCTCATCGTTGCGTTGACCATAACGACCGTGTCGCCGCAACGCACTATGCAAGAGCCGTTGGATTGTCCGCAGTATGCGCCTGTTTCGACGGTCATTTCTCTGCCGCCTACCGTTGTCTTGAAAATTCTTTTTTCCATAAAATTTCTCCTTCTGGGAATTCCGTCATTCCCGTATTATCCGCAAAAGCGGTTTATTTTTATTTTTTCGCACAAGACGTCGCTTATGCGCTTTTTCCAAAAAAAACGGGTGCAGTAAATCTACACCCGAAATTTTCTTTATTTTCTCAAACCGAGAGAAGATACGATTGCACGGTATCTTTCGATGTCCATCTCTTTGAGATAGTTGAGAAGACTTCTTCTGTGACCGACCATCATAAGAAGACCGCGACGGCTGTGGTGATCCTTCGGGTGATTTTTAAGGTGTTCGGTGAGTTCTGCGATACGAGCGGTCAAAAGAGCGATTTGAACTTCGGGTGAACCGGTGTCGCCTTCTTTGCGAGCGTACTTTGCGATGATTTCTTGTTTCGTTGTTTTATCCATTGTTTTTGCCTCCTTCGTTGGATAAGTGATACGCTTTCAACCAAGTAACGACTCGGAGTATTGTCGCAACCTCGTCGAAAGTACGAATTGATATTAGCACATCGAAAATATAAAGTAAATCGATTTTACCCTATTTTGCGAAAAATTAAATATTATTTAATGGTTTTTATTATTCAACCAAAAATTTTTTTGTCTGGAAAGCATCTCGTCGAAGTGCTTAATATACTCTATCGGCTCTTTGTAGTTTGCGCAACGAGTGATAAGATTCTTCTTTTTATTCCACTTTTTCGAGATTCCGTTCGCGCCGTTTGCGATTATAGACGTGTCTTCTTCCATAATATCGACGTTGTAAACGCACGCTTTGCCCTTCTTTGCGTAACCGACGTTTTCGAGATTGCCGCTCGTGTATTTTTGGCGATACATATAGTACGGCTCGTACCCTGCCGACGTAAGTTTTTTATAGGCGTAATCCACCATTTGCGAAGCGGTTTCGAAGTCGGTGTTGTCGTAGCCGCACTGTTTGAGCGCAGAGCCTTTTTTCATATAAAGCGTATGTACGGTGACGTTTGCGGGGTCGAGCGCGACGGCAATATCCACGCTACGCTTGAAATCGTCTATGGTTTCGTTCGGCAAGCACGCAATCAAATCCATATTCACGTCGAATTTATCCCTCACGAGCATATACGCGTTGTATGTGTCCGCGCTCTTGTGCTTGCGACCGATAATATCGAGGGTTTTGTCGTTGAAAGTTTGCGGATTTACGGAAACGCGCGTAACGCCGTGCTTTTGCATAACCTCGACGATATCCGCGTTTATCGTGTCGGGGCGTCCTGCCTCGACGGTAAATTCTGGCGCGTCGAAGTGGCAATGCTGCAAAACCTTGTCGAGAAGTTGTGCGCCTATCGACGTTGGCGTACCGCCACCAACGTACACCGCCCTGACCTTGATACGCTTTTTCGCAATAATCTCTTTGGTCTGTTCGAGTTCTCTGATAAGGCAATCGACGTACGGTTCTACGAGTTTGCGCTGTTTGTCGATGGGAAGGCTCACGAAAGAGCAATACGCGCACCTCGTGGGGCAAAACGGAATGAAAACGAACACGTCGTACTGTCTTGACGACTTGTTCCGTATAGGTTTTTGCACGTTCACGATTTTCTCGATAAGTTCGACTTTTCCCTCGCTCACGCTGTAATCTTTCAAGAACACGTCGTGCGCCGATTTCGAGTATCTATCCTTGTCGTTTTCGATTTCGCAGTACAGTTTCGTGGGGCGTATACCCGTGAGGCAACCGTACGGCAGATTGACGTTCAAAAGGAAACTCAAAGTGCGATAAATTGCGATTTTGAGGTATCTTTTCTCGACTCTTTTGCGTTCGAGTTCGCCGTCGGTATCAATTTTGAAAACGTAGTTTTTGACGAAGCCGTCAAACTTGTTTGAAGTTATCTGAATTTTGAAAACGCCCTCTTGATTTTGATATTCCACCGCAAGCGAAATATTCTCGTCCGTGCGAGATTCAAACGGTCTTATAAGTTCCGCCAAGTCGTTTTGATATTCGTCGTTTGAAATGGAAAAATCAATCATCTATTCGGGTCAATCGGCATTTATATGCGCGGATTCTTTTTCAAGTACGGGGTTGTTCGCTCTCTCGAAATCGAGGGTTGTCGGCTCGCCGTGTCCCGGCAAAATCGTGTAGTTGCCTTTTAGCGCAAACAGTTTGTTCACGATGGAATTTTTGAGGTCTTTTGCGTTTCCGTCGTAGAAATCCGTGCGCCCGTAAGACATAAAGAACAGCGTGTCGCCCACGAAAATCTTGTTTGATACGACGTAGCAAACGCTTCCATTTGCGTGACCCGGCGTATGTATGACTTTCACGTCAAGTCCTGCGATTTTCAAGTTTTCGCCGCCCTTCAAAAGTATGTCGGGAACAAACTTTTCGGGGTTTGCGTTCATCGAAAAGCCCATATTCTTATACGAGCCGATTTTTTCGAGTTCGTCCTTATGCAAAAACACGGTGGGCGCGTTTTGCGGATTCTCTTTTCCGTCCTCGCCCTTGCTTGCGATTCTGCAAAGTTCCGCAACGCCGCCTATATGGTCGAAATGCGCGTGCGTGAGCAAAATCGCCTCGATTTTTGCCTTTTGTTTTTGGAAAATCGAATATATCTCTTGCGCGTCGCCGCCGGGGTCTACCACGAAACCGACGTTGCCGTTTATGACGATATAAGTGTTTACGTCAAGCGGTCCTGTGTAAAGGTGAAAATACTTTTCGGAAGTCATCTTCTCACCTCGATTACGCCCTCTATATTTTTGATTTGTCTTACGAGTTCTTCAAGTTCGCTCGCTTTCGAGATTTGGACGGTGACGACGACTTCCGCAATGCCTGCTTTTTCGTCCACTCTGACGTTTGCCGCAGATATGCCGAGCCTTGCGTTTGCGATATGCGCGGTTATGGTTGCGAGCAAACCGCCCTTATTCTCGCACATAATGGTGAGCGTTGCGTTGAATCTTTCCTCGCCGTCGCTGTCCCAACTCGCTTGAATGAGTCTTTCGTCTTCCATACCTTTGACATTCGGGCAGTCTTTTCTGTGAATGGAAACGCCTCTGCCGCGCGAGATATAGCCGACGATTTCGTCCCCGGGGACTGGTGAGCAACATTGCGCCATACGCACGGTAAAGTTTGCGTTGCCGTTGACCAAAACGCCGCTCTTTGAGTGCTTTCTCGGTTTTTGCTCGGTTATGGGCAAATTCGTTTCGGCGATTTGAGCGGAATGGTCCTCTTTTTTGAAGTCCTGTATTATCTTGGTGAGGACTTGACTCGTCGTGATACCGCCAAAACCGACGGCGGCGTACAAATCGTCCTCGCTGCTCATTGCGTGGCGTTGAAGTATGCTCGAAAGAATGTCGGGCGTGAAGATGTCCGCAAGCGCGTACCCCCTGCGTTTCGCCTCTTTTTCGAGCATTTCCTTGCCTCTTGCGATGTTTTCGTCCTTCTTCTCTTTCTTGAAGTAAGCGCGGATTTTAGAGCGCGCAGAAGCGGTATGAACGTATTTGAGCCAGTCGAGGCTCGGACCTTTTGAAGCGTTGGACGTGAGGATTTCGACGATGTCGCCGTTTTGAAGTTTGGTCGAAAACGGCACCATACGTTTGTTCACCTTTGCGCCGATACACTTGTTGCCGATTGCAGAGTGAATTTTGTACGCAAGGTCGAGTGGGGTCGAGCCTACGGGCAAGTCGAAAACATCGCCCTTTGGCGTGAACACGAACACTTCGTCGTCGAACACGTTGATTTTGACGGCGTCCATAAACTCTTTTGCGCCGTCGATGTCCTTTTGCGCGTCCATAACTTCGCGAAGCCAACGCACTTTGCTGTCGAGTTCGCTGTCCTTGCCCGTCGTACCCTCTTTGTACTTCCAGTGCGCCGCAACGCCGTATTCCGCCACTTTGTGCATTTCGTAAGTGCGGATTTGAATCTCAAACGTTTCGTTGAACGGCGTGACGACCGTCGTGTGCAAGGACTGATAGTTGTTTGCCTTTGGCATTGCGATATAGTCCTTAAAACGCCCCGGCATAGGCTTCCACATCGTATGGATTTCGCCGAGCATCGTGTAGCAATCCTTGACGGAATCGACGATGATGCGCACTGCCAAAAGGTCGTAAATCTGGTCTATGTCGATATGCAGATTGTGCATTTTCTTGTACACGGAATAGAAGTGTTTGGGTCTGCCGTTCACCTCGCCGTGTATGCCCATTTCTTTGAGTTTTGCCTCGATTTGCTTGCAAATAGCGTCCAAAAAGCCTTGTCTTTCGGATTTTTTTCTCGCGACGTTCTCGGCGATGTACTTATATTCTGTGGGAAGCAGATATTTCATCGCAAGGTCTTCAAGTTCGCATTTGAAGAACGAGATACCGAGCCTGCCCGCAAGCGGCGCGTAGATGTCGAGCGTCTCTTTTGCGATGCGTTTTTGCTTTTCCTCGGGCAAATATTGAAGCGAGCGCATATTGTGCAAGCGGTCGGCGAGTTTGATGATTATCACTCGCAAATCCTTTGCCATAGCGACGAAAATCTTTCTGAAATTTTCCGCTTGCGCTTCTTCTCTGTTAACGAATTGCAGTTTGTCGAGTTTGGTGACGCCCTCGACGAGTTCGCAAATCTCGCCGCCGAAATTTTCTTTGAGTTCGTCGTAAGTTACGGACGTATCTTCCAAAACGTCGTGCAAAAACGCGGCTATGACCGTTGACGAGTCAAAGCCGAAATCCGCGAGAATTTCCACGACGGCGCAGGGGTGAATAAAGTAATCTTCCCCCGAACTTCTCTTTTGTCCGCGGTGTGCTTCCTCTGCAAAATCGTGCGCTTTTTTGATTTCCGCATAATTCGTCGGATACGTTTTTCTGAGTTTTACAAGCAATTCGTCCATATTTTTCTTGATTGCGCCAAACGATACCGTCGCATATGCGCGCGTTTAATATCGTTTTTACGTCAATATATAATTATTATACTTTATAAAACAAAACATTGCAATACGCCCAAAAGCCGCAAAAGCAAAAAATATTTCGGTTTTATGCCTTTGAAACGTTGCGGTATGCAATGCTGTTTTCGAGATTTACGGATTTTGCCGATATTTCGACAAATCCTTTGTCGTTTATGCGCACCGTGCCAACTTGGTCGAAGATTTTGAGTGCGAGCATAAAGGTGCTTTCGCTCGTTTTATATCCCGAACAAACCATAACGTACATCTTGTGCGGACTTGCCATTTTGGGCGTACGGCGAGATACGTTGACAATCTCTTTGTACACCTTGCGAAGCACGTCTTTGCTGACGGAAATCGGCTTGGGCGAGCAGTCGCCGAGCGCGTATATCTCGTTCGATTCCTTTTGCAGTTTTGCAAGATACCCCTCGCAAAGCGGATGACCTGCTACGATAATACGGTTGAAGAATGAAAAGTCGAAACAATCGGCAGGACACAGCACCACGCAGTTTTCGGGATTTAAGCAACGAGGGGTCGCAACGAGAACGGGAAGCGACTTTATCCTTTCGCTTGCCATGCAAACGCTGTCGTATTCTGCGTGCGAGAAGCACACGATTGCCGTGCCGAACGGCTCTTTGAGCCATTCTTCCGCTTTTTCCGCCGTCGTTTGCGGAAGACTTGCACTTCCCTCGCAATCGAGTTGGTGCAAATTCATTCTTATCGCCTCGTCGTCGTCGATATCGATATCCTCAAACTGCAACGTCTGAATGATGCCTTGCGCGGATTCTCTGTTCTGGAATGCGTTTATGCCGAGAGAAATCTCAAAATCCACTCTGCCCGTCTTTGCGGCAAGGCAAGGCGCGAATTTCGAAAATCCCATAAGTTCGATGTTTTTAGCAACGTATTTGACGTGTTGCGAGAATCCTATTCTGTCGAAGCGAAGACCTTGCGCTTTCACGAGGAAAGTCGGGCGCGGATTCTGATAGCCCGTCGGCTCTAAAAGTTCGAGTTCCTTTGCAAAGGACAAAAAGTCCATATCGAAAGGCAATTCCATCTCGCAACTTATCTCGTGGGTAAGGTCGAGTTTTTCGTGCATATCGAGCAATGATTTATTCGCCGCCTTTACGAAATCGTCGAACTTGTCTTCGTTCATCGAAATGCCTGCCGCCTGCGCGTGACCGCCGAATCCCGTGAAGTATTCGGACAGCGAGCAGAGCAACTCGAATATATTCACTTGCGGAATGGAACGAGCCGAGCCTCGAAGTTCGCCCTCGTCCGTGCGGGCAAACAAAATGGTCGGGCGTTTGAATTCCTCGACGAGTCTTGCGCACGCAATGCCGAGAATACCCGCTTCCCATTCGTTGCTTTTTAGCACGATTATGCCTACGTCGTTGAAATCTATGCCTGCAAGTTGCGCTTTTGCGCTTTCGACCGCCTTTTCGCAAAGTTCTTGTCTTTGGGCGTTGTCCCTTGCAAGTTCGTCGGTGAGCGTTCTCAAAAGGAAATAGTCGGTTTCGAGGAACAACCCCACGACTTTCATTGCCGAGTTGAGTCTGCCTGCGGCGTTCATTCTCGGTGCGAGGCGGAACATAACGTCCTGCGCGGAAACGCTTTCTTGATTGAGAAGCATTTTCACGCCCTTGCGCGGCGATTTGGTGATTTGCTTCAAGCCGTAATACGCTATGATTCTGTTGTCGTTTTTGAGGGGTACGACGTCCGCAATCGTTGCGATAGCCACTATGTCGAGATACTTTTTCGCTTCCTCTCTGCCGCCCAAAGCCTCAACGAGTTTGAGCGCAACGCCTGCGCCGCAAAGGTCGAAAAAGCCTTTTCTTGCGACTTTGGGGTCAACCACGATACAATTGGGGATTCTCTCTTGCGGCTCGTGGTGGTCGGTGACGATGGTATCGATTCCTTTCGACTTCAAAAACTCTACTTCGTCAATCGCCGTAATGCCCGTATCGACGGTGATAACGAGTGTCGGCGAGTGATAAGTGAGGATTCTTTCAAGCGTATCGACGCTTATTCCGTAGCCGTCTTTGTTGCGGTCGGGAATGAAATAAAACACGTCGAGTTTGTCGCGAAGATACAGCATAAGCGTCGAAATCGCGCAAATGCCGTCGCAGTCGTAGTCGCCGTAAATAAGCACCTTTTCTTTGTTTGCAATCGCTTGTTTAATGCGTTCGACCGCCTCTTTCATTCCGTCAATCTCGTAGGGTGAGGAAAGTTTGTCGATAGACGGATGCAGATAGTCGTAAAGAGAATCCTCACTCATTCCCCTACCGAGCAACAAACGCAAAAAGTCTTGGGAAATTCCAAGACGCTTTGCAAGTTCGACTTGCTCGTTTGAGAGTTGAAAACGAGGTGTTTTTACGACGTATCTCATACAAATTCATAAAACTACGCCCTCACTCTGTGAGGGCGCAGCCATCGATTATTTTTTCTTTTTGAACGTCGTGTTCTTCTTCGAATATTTGTAGACGACGTTTTGTTTTTGTTTTTGTTGACCCGCTTGTTTAACTTGCGGTCTGATCGTTTGTTCCCCGTCCTCGCCGACGACGATTTCGGAATCGGTGTCCTCTTTCTTGTCGTAGGTTACGGCGTTGCGTTTTGCATATTTTGCTTTGGCCTTATCCCAAGAGATACTGAGTTCTGCCCAAAGCGGCGTTGCGAGGTTGGTTGCCGAGAACAAACCTGCGAGCAAACCGAGAATGATAGGAACGCAGAACTCTCTTATGGTGTCGCTTCCGAGGATTGCAAGGAAGATAATCGTAACCATTGTGGTGAGAGTCGAATACACGGTACGAGTGAGCGACGAGCGAACTGCCATATCGCCGATACCCTTGTAGTCGATGTCCTTTTGACCTTTGAGCGGTTTGATAGTTTCACGGCAGCGGTCGAAGATAACGATTGTGTTGTTGATTGAGTAAGCAACGATTGTTATCATAGCCGCGACGTAGGAACTGTTGATTTGCACTCTGCAAATGACGGTGAGAGCAAACATAATGACGACGTCGTGAAGCAACGCGATGACGGCTGCGATTGCGCTCGTGAACGTGAAGCGAATCATGATGTACACGAGAATCAAAGCGATTGAAACCGCAAGAGCGATGCCCGCTTTCGAGAGCAAGTCCGCAGCGGCGGTTGCGCCGATAGATTCGTACGTTATCTTGTTTGCGTCGGTGAGCGAAACGTTCGGGTCGACCTTGTCGTCAACCGCTTTTCTTATCGCTTCGTTCATAGTGTTTATTTTAGCGTCGTCGTCGAATACGTTTTTGTATCTGAACACGATAGAGGTTTTCGAGTTGTCGTTTGCCTCTTGACGTTGCATATAACTTACCACGACGTGTTGACCGTCGACTTCAACGCCTTCGATGACGTTTTTGAGTTCGTTGCCCTTTTGCTCGTAAACGGTGTCGTTAAGGATGTCTTCGCCGAGCGTAACGGTGAGAATCGTACCGCCCTCGAAGTCGATGCCGATGCCGACGGCGTCGGAGTAACTTCCCGAAGTCGAACCGAGTGCCACGATAACGATGATTGCGGCAAGCACGATTACGAACGGAATGATTGCGGCGTATTTTGCGTTTTTGCAAACGCTGTAATTTTTGCAAAGATTGCGGAAGTTATTGTTTTTCATATTATGCCTCCTCCTTTGCAATTTGCGTAGGAACGGAATCGTTGTTTTCGTCCTCTTTGACGCGTTTCAAAGCGTAGAACTTCTCGCTTGTGCTGTTGAGCGGCATAAACGCTTTGAGCACGAGTCTGGTGACTACGAGCGAGCAGAACAGCGAGAGAATAATACCGATAAAGAGCGTCACGGCGAAGCCTACGATTGAAGCCGAGCCGAGAATCCAAAGCACGATTGCGCCGATAAGCGTTGTGACCTGACCGTCGATGATTGCGCCCGTCGAGCGTTTGAAACCTATCTTTATGCAAGTCGCAATGGGCTTTGTCGAGTGTTTGTATTCGTCCTTGACTCTCTCGAAGATGATGACGTTTGCGTCGACTGCCATACCGATTGAGAGCAAGATACCTGCGATACCGGGCAGAGTGAGTTGCACCCACGGAAGCACTGCGCAGAACCAGATGAGAAGCACGATATACACGCAAAGCGAGAGGTCTGCCGCAAGTCCGAGTCCGCGATACGCGCACGCCATAAATACGAAGATGAGCGCGACGCCGACGATACCTGCGATGAGCGCGACGCGAATCGAGTTTTCACCGAGCGTTGCTGATATGCTTCTTACTTCGGCAAGTTGAAGCGTAACGCCGAACGTGCCCGATTGAAGTTTGGTTGCGTATTCGTAAGCGGATTGATACGTGTAGTTGCCGGTGATGATTGCAGATCCGTTGGTGATTGCCGCATTGATGGACGGTTCCATTATCTTTTGTCCGCCGACGTAGATATATGTCTTTTTGCCGACGTTTGCGGAAGTGATTTCACCGAACTTCTTTGCGCCTTCGGTGTTGAATTTCAAACCGATTGCAAAGTCGCCGTTGTCTGCGGTCGTGACGTATGCGTTTTCGAGGTGTTCGCGACCGTTGAGGAACGCTTCCTTTTCGAGATCCGAATTGCTTGCTTCACTGCCGAGATCGGTGAGCGTGAAGTAAAGCGATGCGGGACGACCGATAAGTTCGAGCACTCTTGCGGGATCGTCGACGTCGGGAATTTCGACGCGGATCGTGGTGCTACCGTCGCTCGACGTGCCTTTGGTGACCGTTGCTTCGGTGTAACCCTTGGAAACGAGCAGGCTTTGAAGCGAACTTATAGTACCGCTGACGCGAGTATCGAAATCGCCGTGGTCGTCGTTTGCGACCTTAAAGACAGCGGACACACCGCCCGACATATCTAAACCTAGTTTGATTGTCTTTGCATAGCCCGTGTAATCGTAAACCGTGCCTGCGATCGGGAACGAAACCACGGCAAACACAGCCATAAGAATGATGAATACACTCACTATACACAAGACGACTATTGACTTCTTCTTGTTCACAGGACTAGTCCTCCATATAGTAAAACATAAATATTATAACTATAACATCTTGTCAAGTCAAGAAAATATGATGCGATTGTGCCGTTTTAAGTTGCAAAATTTGCTTGCAAACGCATATATTTTTGCCAAACCTCATAGTTTGTGATATGGAAAAAGCCAAAAACGTAAAAACCGACGTCACGGACGTATTGAAAGCCGTGCTGTTTGCAACCCTGATATCTCTTGCTTTGGTGCTGATTTTCGCAATCGTAATCCGTTTTGCGAACGTCGAAAACAAAGTGATAATGCCCGTCAACATCGCAATCAAGATTTTGTCGTTGCTCGTGGGCGTAATGCTTGCGTTCAAGAATCCGCAAAACGGACTTGTCAAAGGCGCGATAAGCGGACTTGTGTATATGCTTTTCACGTTTTTGATCTTCTCTGCCCTAAACGGATTCAAAGACGTAACTTTCAGTTGGATTGATTTGATAACGTTGCCCGTAGCAGGCGCGATAAGCGGCATAATCACCGTAAACCTGAAACGCAAAGCGTAGGCTTGTTTGGGCTTCTACCCAAACAAGCAGTGATATTGCGGTCATCGTCTACATAAAGTATATGATGTGCAACTTGAATTGAACTTTCCCCCTTCCTCACGTGTTTCCCCCACCGCCGTTCCCCCTCTGCATAAATTTGAGGGAATCCACGGCGTCCGCTTCGCGTGGGGCAACACTCGGTGCTCGCATAGATAGGGACATTTCGCTCATTATGCCACCGTCCTTTATGTGCCCGCTTCGCACCCAAACGGCACAGTCGGACGGTACTAATCGTCGAGCTTCGACGCTCGCTTTTCTCGCCGCCTTGCGGCTCGTGTTCCGTCTTCGAATGAGTAGAAACCTCAACTGCACCTACGGTGCAATTTCACTTGCGCCCCGCGCAAATTTCACGCACGCTATGCGTGCATTTCACTTGCGCCTTAGGCGCAATATCACTGCACAATTTTGCAAAATGTTGCAAAAATGCGCAATAAAAAAAGCACGCTCTCGCGTGCCTTTTTTCGTTGTTCGTCGATTATTTGTTTTCTTCGTCGCTTTCTACCACTTCGCCGCTGACTGCTTTGTCGCAATCTACCTTTTCTGCGCAAGCGTCGCAGTTGTTGTCGCAGACGGTTTCTTCAACCTTTTCTTCGACTTTCACTTCCTCGGTTGCAGGTGCTACGGGTGCGGTTTCCGGTGCAGGTGCGGCAACTTTTTCAAGAACGTAACCGACTGCTTTCTTGTCGATGACGATCAAAGTGGGGTTGGATTCAGTGCCGACGTTGACGATGAGCGTGTTGTCTGCGTTGACTTGGGTGATCTTGCCTACGATGCCGCCGACGGTCATAAGTTTTGTGCCTACGCAAAGACTGTTCATCATATTTTGTTGTTCTTTTTGACGTTTCTTTTGAGGAACGATGGTAAGAACGATCATAAGCACAAGCACGACGCCGATAACGACGTACATAATCCAACCGTTATTATTTTTGGTTGTTTCGTCTGCTGCGAGAATCAAAGAATTTAACATATTTGCTCCTTTATTCACCTATGCGGTTATTTCTATTTTGATATTTTCTATGTTACACGATGTCGGACTGTTTTGCAACAAAAATCGTACATTTTGTGGCATTATTAAAGCCTTTTTAATGTTTTTTTGTCGTTTAGCCCTGATATTGCGCCATAAACTCTTTTCTGAACTCGTCGTATCTGTCTTCCATAATGGCTTGACGGATATCGGCGGCGAGCCTTTCGAGGAAGCGGATATTGTGGATTGACAAAAGACGTCCGCCCATAATTTCGTCGCTCTTTATGAGGTGGCGAATGTACGCCCTCGTATAGTTTTTGCAAGCGTAGCAGTCACAGTCGGGGTCGATGGGTGTAAAGTCCTCTGCGTACGGTGCGTTGCGAATCGTCATAAATCCTTCCTTCACCATTGCCGTGCCGTTGCGCGCGATACGAGTGGGAAGCACGCAGTCGAACATATCGACGCCTCTTGCAACGCCCTCGACGATGTAATCCGCCGTGCCTACGCCCATAAGATAATGCGGTTGGTCCTTTGGCAAAATGGGTTGCAAAACGTCGAGCATTTCGTACATTTTTTCCGCGCTTTCGCCAACGCTCAAACCGCCTATCGCAATGCCGCATTTTGCATACGGAACGGTGCGTTCGGCGCTTTCTTTTCTCAAATCCGCAAAGATGTTTCCTTGTACTATCGGGAACAGCGTTTGGTGCGGTTTAAGTTGAACTTTCGAGCATCTATCCAACCATTTTAGCGTTCTTTCCATAGCGTCGCGCGCCTTGTCGTGCGTTATGTCGGGCGGCGTGCATTCGTCGAAAGCCATAACTATATCGCTGCCGAGAGCCTTCTGCACTTCCATAGATTTTTCAGGCGAGAAAAAGTGTTTGCTGCCGTCGATAAAACTGTTAAATTCTGCGCCGTCGTCCGTGATTTTACGCAAGGAAGAAAGCGAGAAAACCTGAAATCCGCCGCTGTCCGTCAAGATTGCGCCGTCCCAGTTCATAAACTTGTGCAAACCGCCCGCTTTTTCGATGAGTTCGTGACCCGGGCGCAAATACAAGTGGTAGGTATTCGACAACAAAATTTGCGCGCCGGTTGCGTGCACTTCCTCGGGCGAAAGTCCTTTTACGGTTGCTTTCGTGCCGACGGGCATAAAGCAAGGCGTATCGATAACGCCGTGTTCGGTGTAGAGTTTTCCGACTCGTGCGCCGGTCTTTTTGTCTTCGTGTATAACTTCAAATCTCATAAGTTTTTTGATGTTCCTTTATTCAAAGAATGATGCGTCGCCGAACGAGAAGAAGCGGTATCTCTCTTTTACGGCTTCGTTGTATATTTCGAGCGTTTTTTCTCTGCCGACAAACGCCGATACGAGCATAATCAGCGTGCTTTCGGGCAAGTGAAAATTCGTGATAAGTCCTTTTACGCACTTAAATTTGTACCCCGGGTATATAAAAATGCTCGTGTCGCCTTTCTGGGCGCGGACGTAGCCGTTATCGTCGGCAACCGTTTCGAGCGTGCGCACGCTCGTCGTTCCCACGCATATGACCCTTCTGCCCTCTCGTATCGCGGAATTGATTTTTTCGGCGTTTTCCTCGTCGATTTCGTAATACTCGGTGTGCATTTCGTGTTCGAGGATATTGTCCTCTTTCACGGGTCTGAACGTACCCAAACCGATATGCAAAAGCACGGTTGCGAAATCAACGCCCATATCCCTTATTTTTTGCATAAGTTCGGGCGTAAAATGAAGTCCTGCGGTCGGTGCGGCGGCAGAGCCTTCGATTTTGCTGTACACGGTCTGGTATCTTTCCTTGTCCTGCAACTTCTCTTTTATGTACGGCGGAAGAGGCATATTGCCCACTCTGTCGAGAATGTCCTCGAACACGCCGTCAAACTTAAATTCTATCGTGCGCGCGCCGTACTCGCCTATTTCGGTCACGACTGCGCTCAGTTCGTCGCAAAAGTGGATAACCGAGCCGAGTCGAGCCTTTCTTGCAGGCTTCATTATGGTTTCCCAGTGCGTGTAGTCCTTGCGTTTCAAGAGCAAAACTTCGAGTACGCTTTCGTGATTTTCGATATGACCGAAAATGCGCGCAGGGATAACCCTCGTGTTGTTTATGACGAGCAAATCGCCTTTTTTGAGGAAAGACGGCAAGTCGTAAAAGTGCTTGTGCTGAATCTCGTCCGTTTGACGATTGTACACCAAAAGTCGCGAGTGGTCGCGAGGTTCGATAGGTGTTTGCGCGATGAGTTCTTCGGGCAATTCGTAGAAGAAATCGTGCGTTTTAAGCGTTGTGTTTTCTTGCATAAATTGATTGTTTATATTTGCGTTCCGCTCGCTCGTCGCTTGCGGTGAGCGTTAATGAATTTATTTGTTATACTCGCGTTTTAGATGCTCGTAGGCGTTTTGAGTGCAAACTCTGCCTCTCGGCGTGCGGCTGATAAAGCCAAGTTGAATCAAGAACGGTTCAACGACGTCCTCGATGGTGCTCGCTTCCTCGCCCGTTGCCGCCGCAAGAGTTTCCAATCCCACAGGACCGCCGCCGAATTTGTCGATTATAGCCTCTATAACCGTGCGGTCGGTGATGTCCAAGCCCAGTTCGTCAACGTCCATAAGCGCAAGTGCTTTTTTCGTGATATCGAGCGTGATTCTGTCCAGTTTTTCGTACTCTGCGAAGTCGCGGACGCGGCGCAAAAGCCTGTTTGCGATACGCGGCGTGCCTCTCGAACGCTTTGCGATTTCGAGTGCGGCGGATTCGTCGATTGCTATGCCGAGAATACCGCTCGAACGCATAACGATACGTTTGAGTTCCTCGTCCGTGTACATTTCGAGGCGAAGCGACATTCCGAAACGGTCGCGCAACGGACTCGAAAGCATTCCCGCCCTCGTCGTCGCGCCTATGAGCGTAAAGCGTTTGAGCGGAATACGAATGCTTCTCGCCATAGGACCTGTGCCCGTCACGAGATCGAGCGAAAAGTCTTCCATAGCGGGATAAAGCACTTCTTCGATGTTGCGGTTGAGCCTGTGTATCTCGTCGATAAACAGCACGTCGCCTTTTTCGAGGTTGGTCAAAAGTGCCGCAAGGTCGGCTGCCTTTTCGATTGCAGGACCGCTCGTCACTCTGATTTGCGAGCCGAGTTCCCCTGCTATGACGTGCGCAAGGGTCGTTTTGCCCAAGCCGGGCGGGCCGTAAAGCAAAACGTGGTCGAGAGCGTCGTTTCTTGCTTTTGCCGCAGAAATGAACACTTCGAGATTCTTTTTGATTTTGGCTTGACCGACGTATTCGTCCATCGTATGCGGACGAAGGCTGTTTTCCTGCTCGTCTTCCTCGATGGTGAGCGAACTCACGACGCGATTGTCGACGTCGAAGTCTTGATTTTCTTTTGAGAATTGTGATTTGATCATATATGCACCTTTATGGTGATTATTGGCTTCTATCGAAGAGATGATATCGCCTTTGGCGATTATATCCTCGCTATTACAACTGCACGAAGTGCAATATCGCTGCGGCGTTTTAATTTAATTTTTTAAGGCAGTACGAAATGATGTTTTCAACGCCTTTTACAACTTTGCTCGCTTCGGTTGCGGCACGCACCGCTTCCGTCTTTGTAAGTCCCAAACTTTCGAGCGCAAACACGGCGTCCGCTATGTCGTCGCCCGTGACCGCGTCTTGATGATTGTCGAAAAGCGTGATGTCGTCCGCCGCCTGCTCGCGCAAATTGAGCACGATGAGTTCAGCCGTTTTTTTGCCCAGTCCCTTGATTTTGCAAAGGGTTTTGACGTCGCCGCTTGCGATTGCCACGGTAAGCGTTTTAAGGTCGTAACCGCCGAGAATCTGCATTGCCATTTTCGGACCTATGCCGCTGATTTCGATGAGGCGCATAAACAGTTTCTTTTCTTCCAAACGGGAAAAACCGTACAGCGACATCTCGTCTTCGCGGACGTACAGATATGTGTAAACTTTCGTTATTTCGCCGACTGCGACGTCGGAAAGCGTGTTTCCGCTCACGCCGATTTCGTAGCCTATGCCGTTGTTGTCAACGACGATAGACGTAAAAGTTTTGTCAACGATTTTGCCTTGTATATAGTTGTACATATTTCACCTTATCGTGAGTTGTTTTTTGAAAAAGCGGCGTTTTTTGAGGTTATTGAACCTTGAAATTGCCTGCGATACGGCTCGTTTGGGCATGGCATATGGCAACCGCCAAAGCGTCCGCCGCGTCGTCGGGACGAGGCACGCTTTTGAGTTTGAGAAGCACTTGCACCATATGTTGCATTTGGATTTTGTCCGCGCCGCCATAACCCGTGACCGCTTGCTTTATCTGATTTGGCGTATACTCGTACACTTCCTTTCCGAGCGACTTCACCGCCGTGAGCAAAATCACGCCGCGCGCTTCGGCAACCGGTATACCCGTGGTGATGTTCTTTGAGAAAAACAGTTCCTCGATGGACACGTTGTCGGGATTGTAAGTTTCGATAAGTTCCTTCACGCCGTCTTCGAGTTGTTGCAGTCTTTCGGGCAAAGTACATTCTTTGGGCGTGGTGACAACGCCGTAGTCGATTACGGAATAGTTGCCCTTCACCGAGTTTATCACCCCGTATCCCATAGTCGCAAGACCGGGGTCGATGCCCAAAATCACCATATCTTCACCTTCGTATCGCGCTTTTTTTGCAGTTTTTTTCGTATTTCGCTTTTGCTTCGTATCTTGTTTTTTACTTCGTTTGTACTTTTTTATTTACTTCGTTACAATCGAATTTTCGTTGGTTTCGTCAAACACGAGCGTAGCGTTTTCAAGCGGCAAAGTGCCGACTTCTTCGAGTTTTTCCTTGCTCTTTATATTGCGGTTTCCGCACTTCAAAACGTAGCCGTCCGTTGTCCCGAAAGCGTGTTCGACTTTCTCTTTTCTGTCGCCGAAAACGTCGTATTTGTCGCTGTTCCAGCCTATATACACGTCCTTTCCGACGTACGAATCGGCGATTTTTCCGACGAGATGACAAAGATCGATTTCGTATCCGTCGTCTGTCGTCGCAAAAAGTTTTCCGACCTCGAAAGAGAGTTTCGCCTTTTCAAAAGCGTAGTCGACATCGAACGCTTGCGCCGCCCATATATTGTCGGGATTTGCGCATATCTGCTCGTACGTTCCTATCTGCTTTATCTGCCGATAGTGCATAACGACGATTCGGTCGGCAATCGAGATTGCCTCTTTATAGTCGCGCGTCGAGAAAATCACGCACTTGCCATCTTTTGCAAAATCCTGCAAAGCGGGCGCGACTTCTTGCCATAAAACCGCCGCTTCGTCCTTGTCAAGACCTTTGGTTATGTCGTCGATAAGCACGACTTTGCAATCGCGCAAGAACAATCTTGCGATTGCGAGCCGCTTTTTGTCGATAAGCGAGAGTTTGCACACCCTCGAATAAAGGGATGCGGTTATCCCCACCCTATCGGCGCACGCCTTGACTTTTTGGTCGATAACGTCCTTGTCTACGCCCCTGATTTTCAAAGGATAGGCAAGGTTATAATAGCACGAGCGATTTGCAAACAACGCGAGGTCGTCAAAGACCATAACGACGTCGTCGGGCTTTTTTGCAAGCGGTTCGCCGTCGAAAAGGATTTCCCCTTCAAAATCGGTTACGCCTGCCACGACCTTCAAAAACGTGGTTTTTCCGCTTCCGTCGTCGCCCAAAAGCGCGACGATTTCGCCGCTTTTTATCGTCATATCCGTAGAGACAAGCACCCTTGCCCCGTACAGATACTGTTTGCTTACGCTCTTCAATTCAATCATTGTCAAATGATGTATTTTGCCGACTTCTTGGGCGCGTTTTCGAGTTCCTCTTTCTTTGCTTCGTAGCCCTTTCTGTCAAACATAGCGTAGGTTGCGTTCTTGCCTTCTTCGACGCCGGGTTGATTGAACGTGTCGATATTGAGCATCTTGCCGCAGTATGCCGTTTCGAGTTGGAAGAACATAAGAAGTTGACCGATGGTGTTTGCGTTCACTTCGTCGAGCATAATTGTGCGATTCATATGTTTAGAGCGAGTGAGCGCGTATTCGGTCGCTTCTCTTTCGGTGTTGATAAGTTCGCCCATAGTGTGACCGCAAAGGAAGTTTACGTCCGCAAATTCTTCCGCGCCGTTTGCGATGACGACGTCGCCTCTGTACTTCTTCACGCCGATAAACGTGACGACCTTGTCGAACGGACCTTCGGTGTAAAGTTGCACTTGCGAGTGTTGGTCGGTCACGCCCAAAGACTTGACGGGAGTTTGACCTTTATGCACCACGTTGCCGTCGAAATCCACCGCTTTTCCGAGACTCTCGCCCCAGAGTTGGCAGTACCAGTCCGCCATAAGTTTGAGGCTGTCCGCATAAGGCATCATAACGGAAATGTTCTTGCCCTTTTGTTCCATAGCGATGTATTGAAGCACCGCCGCCATAAGCGCGGGATTCTTATACGGGTCGGACGAATTGCACGCCTTGTCCATATCCGCCGCGCCTCTCAAAAGACCGATAATGTCTATGCCGAGCACAGCCGCGGGAAGAAGTCCGACGGGGCAAAGTTCGCTGAAACGACCGCCGACGCCGTCGGGTATGTAATAGGTTTTGAAGCCCTCTTTCTTTGCGAGTTTGATGAGGTTGCCCTTGCTTTGCGAAGTGGTTGCGATTATGTGTTTTGCCCAGTCGTCGCCGCATCTCTTTTTCAAAATGTCGGTGATGATGAGATACTGACTCATCGTTTCGCTCGTCGCGCCGCTCTTTGTGATGACGTTGAACATAGTCTTTTCAACGTCGATAACGTCCAAAAGCGCAAGCATACGTTCGGGGTCTACGTTGTCCTCGACATAGAATTTCACGCCGCGCTTTTTGGGATCGAGTTCGTTGTATCTGAAATGGCAAAGTGCGTTGAACACCGCCATAGGACCGAGCGCGCTTCCGCCGATACCCAAAACCACGAAGTTCTCGTAATGCGCTCTCACTTCCGCCGCCGTGTAGATAATATCTCTTACGACTTCCTCTTGATTGTACGGAAGTTCCGCCCAACCCATCCAGCCTGTGCCGCGGTTCTTCTCGAAGTACGCATAACTGTCCTGCGCCTTGTCGAGAACGGACTCTATTTCTTTCTCGGTGATGCCTTGCTCGCCGATGGACGATTCCATCATATTGTTGAAATCAAACTTGATTTGCATAGCGTTTATGCCTCCAAAATGTTTTTAAGATATTGCACGGATTCCGCAATTTCGTCCACGGAATCGTAATTTCCTGCGTACTGCTCGATGATAAGCGGACCGTCGTAGCCGACGTCTTTGAGCCTTGCCACGAGTTCTTTGAACGGAAACTCGCCCTTGCCCACCATCGTTATCTGACCGTCTTTTACGTCGCTGACGTGAACGTTCGTAAGGGCGTTGCCCATAACGTCGATATACTCTCGCCAGTCGTAGCCCGACTGTCTTGCTTGTTTTATGTCCAAAACAGTGCCGATACCACTCGCATACGGCTTCATTTGTCTGTAAAATTCGGGCGAATCGAAAGTTGCCCAATGCACGTTTTCAAGGCAGAGTTTTATGCCGTACTCACTTGCGATTGCGCCGAGTTTCGTCATACGCTCGCCCACGAACTTCGGGTCGATGTACACGCTTTGTTTCAATCTCGCCTGCGCGTGAAAAGTGTACGCTTTTGCGCCAAGCGTTCTTCCTGCCGACAGCACAGAGCGGAATATTTCTTCCGCGTCGTTGTAAGTTCGAGGTGCTTTGTTGAAAAGTTGCGGCTCGAACTGCGTGTTGAGCGAATGAACCGAATAAACGTCAAAATCGCCTTTGCGTTCTTTAAGAAGTTTCGCAAAGGCGTCTTTGTACTCGTAAAAGGTGGTCAGGAACACCTCGCAAGTGTCCGCCCCTAAACGTTTAATGACCGAGAACGAATCCTCGGTCAAAACTTTTGTGAAAAACGTTGCCGTCGATATGCCGACTTTCATTTATTCTTCTTCGCCCTCTACTTCTTCTTCGTAGACGTTGGGCGTTCCTTTTTTGTCCTTGCCCCAAATGTCTTTTTGCTTTCTCATCTGTCCGAGCAGTTTGGGAATAACCTCGTCGAGATTGTCAAACGGGGAATCGCTCATCGCGCTTGCACGATAGGATATGCCCTTGCTTGTGACGACCATATCCGTGGTGTAATCGCCGTTTTCGTAGGTCACGGTGAACTTAACTTCCGCGTTTTCGTCCTCAAAACGTCTTTCGAGTTTTGCGCACTTTTTTTCGGTGATTGCTCTGAGTGAATCACTGGGATTGTAATTCTTGCCGAATATTTCGATTCTCATAAAGTAACCTCCAAGTTCTTTATACTTGCATTATAGCAAGATTTATATTTAATTTCAAGAGATAAATTGATAATTTATATTAATTCATCCTTTTCCGTGTACGAGTAGACTTCGAACGAGTGTTTGTTAGATTTTTGGCGCACTTCGGGCATTACCGTTTGAAAAACGATTGACTTATTTTTCAAACACGAGTGCGCCGTCTTTGTAATCAATAGTAACCTTGTCGCCTGCCGATATTTCCGAACGAATGAGTTTTTCGCTCAACTTGTCCTCGACAAGCCTTTGAAGCGTGCGGCGAAGCGGTCTTGCGCCGTATTCCGCATCGTAGCCCTCGCTCACGATATACTCTTTCGCGCTTTGCGTGATATGCGCCGTTATATCCCTCGATTCGAGACGTTTTTCAAGCGATGCGAACATCAAATCCGCAATCTTGAACAAGTTTTCCTTGTCGAGTTTCTTGAACACGACGATTTCGTCGATTCGGTTGATAATTTCGGGTTTCATTGCGCCTTTCAGTGCTTGAATGTGGCTTTGGCGCACTCTTTCGCCCTCGCTTTCAACGCTTCTTTCGCTTGCAAAACCAAGCGTTCTTTGCGGCGTTGCCGCCTCTTTCGCGCCGATGTTTGACGTCAAAATTATCACCGTGTTTTTGAAACTTACCGTGCGACCGTGACTGTCCGTGAGTATGCCGTCTTCGAGGATTTGAAGCAAGATGTTGAATATGTCGGGATGTCCTTTTTCGATTTCATCGAAAAGCACGACGGAATACGGTTTTCTGCGCACCTTTTCGGTGAGTTGTCCGCCTTCTTCGAATCCGACGAGTCCCGGCGCAGAGCCTATGAGCCTCGACACGCTGTCCTTTTCCATATACTCGCTCATATCCACCCTAATCAGCAAATCTTCGTCGCCGAAAAGCGCGCTTGCGAGTGCCTTTGCAAGTTCTGTTTTACCTACGCCCGTCGGACCTAAGAAAATAAACGAGCCTATGGGGCGTTTGGGGTCTTTAAGTCCCGCTCTTGCGCGTTTTACCGCTTTTGCGACCGCAGTGCAAGCCTCGTCTTGTCCGATAACCCTCGATTGCAAGGTCTTTTCGAGATTGACGAGTTTTTCGCTTTCGCCCTCGGTGATACGCTTTACGGGGATTCCCGTCCAGTTGCCGACGACTTCGGCGATTTCGTCCTCGCCTATGGACAAATCGGTGCTTGCGCACTTCTCTTTCCACTCGATTTCGGCTTTTTCTTTCTGCTCTATATAGTCGTCGCGAAGTGCCTTATATTTTGCGCAAAGTTCGAAATTATCCCTGCGTTTCGCCTCGCACAAATCGAGGTCGGCTTGCTTGATTTTGCTTTCCAAATCGCGAATTTCGCTCGGCGTGGTAAATGAGAAAATCTTCTTTCTCGAAGCCGCTTCGTCGATAAGGTCGATTGCCTTGTCGGGAAGAAATCTGTCCGCAACGTATCTGTCCGACAAAATCGCCGCCGAAGATATCGCTTCGTCGGTTATGGTTACGCCGTGATGCGCCTCGTATTTCGGCTTCAATCCCTGCAAAATTTCTATGGTGTCCGAAACACTCGGTTCTTCCACCAAAACGGGCTGAAAACGGCGTTCTAACGCACTGTCTTGCTCAAACTGCTTGCGGTATTCTTCAAGCGTGGTCGCGCCTATCGTTTGCAGTTCGCCTCTTGCGAGCATAGGCTTCAAGATGTTTGCGATGTCAAGTCCGCCCTCGCTCGAACCCGCTTTGAGTATGGTGTGAATTTCGTCGATAAACAGAAGCACGTTGCCCCTTTGTTTTATGCCGTTGAGCGTTGCTTTGAGTCTTTCCTCGAAGTCGCCTCTGTATCTCGTGCCCGCAACGAGTGACGTAAGGTCGAGCGAGAATACGATTTTGCCCCTCAACGCGTCGGGAACGTCGCCCGAAACTATGCGCTGGGCAAGTCCGTCTATAACCGCGCTTTTTCCTACCCCCGGTTCGCCTATAAGCACGGGATTGTTTTTCGTTCTGCGGCAAAGCACTTGAATCACGCGCTCGGTTTCCTTGCCTCTGCCTATGACGGGGTCGAGTTTTCCGTCGCGCGCTTTCGCCGTCAAATCCGTGCCGAATTTTGACAAATCAAAGTCGGAATTATCGTCGTTTTTGCGTGTATTTTCATAAAAATTATCGGCTTTTCCGAACGCATTTTCACTGCTTGCAAAGCCGTTTCGCAAAGCGTTTTCGCCGCCGTTTTGTCCTTGATGATTAAGTCCTTTCTTTTCGCTTTCGCCGAAGAAATCGGATATGTAACCGCTCAAAACGTCGTTTACGCTTTCCTCGTTTCCGTTTGCAAGGCACATCGCCGCCCTGCCGCCGCCGCTCGATACGATTGCGCTGTATGTGAGCCGTTGCAGATATTCGGGGTCTATGCCCTTTGCTCGCAATATCTCGCTTGCAACCGACGACGTTTCGTCGAGAATCGTGTACAAAATATGTTCAGTTCCCACAACTTGCGAGCCGAGCCTCGTTGCGACGTCTTTTGCGCTTTGCACCGCTCTTGCCGCCCTCGTCGACATCTCGACGTTGGGGCGAGTCGGCATAGGCGAAAACACGCGGATTACGTCGTCTTCGTACACGCCGCATTGATTGAGCAATCTCTGCGCCGCAGAGCCGTCAACATCCAAAAGTCCGAACAATATATGTTCGGTGCAAACAAGTCCGCCCGTGCGCACGGCAAGTTCGCTTGCCCTTTGAAGCACGAGTCGCGCGTTGTCAGAGTAGGTTATCATTTTTCCTCCGCCAGAAGTTCCCTTACTATGCGAGCGCGCATTTTGTCGCGCCCTTCCTCGAAACTTCCGTTTGTCAAAATCTGCAAGGACGAGGCGGAACACGCCCATATCATTTCGTCCGTTATCGCAGTGGATTTTATGGGCAAAATGCCCAGTATTACGCCGATTTTTACGTCGACGAGCAGTTTCATAAGTTCTTGCGCCGTGAGCGCATACGCGCCTTTAAGCACGGCGTAACTTCTCGATATTCCGTCAAGAAGTTCGGTTTGTCTTTCCTTAACGAGTTTTTCGAGCGCGACCCTTTCGCAATAGCACATTCTAGCAACCGCTTGTTCGACCTGCGAAATTATCTCGTCCTCGCTCACACCGAGCGTGCGAGAGTTGGATATTTGATACATATCGTAAGCCGCTTCGCTACCCTCGCCGTACACGCCTCGAACCGTCAATCCGAACTCGCTCTTGAACGTTTTGAGCGCGTCCTCGATTGCACCCGCACGTTTCAACGCAGGCAAAAACAACATACAAGAAGCCCTCATACCCGTGCCGAGATTGGTCGGACACGCCGTCAGAAATCCGAGTTGCGAATCGTACGCTACGGGCAAGGCGTGCAAAAGCCTTTCGTCGTAAACGCGCAGTCTTTCGTATGCGCGTTTAAGGTTGAATCCTTCCTCGACGCATTGCTCGCGAACGTGGTCTTCCTCGTTTATCATCACGGATATACCGAATTTTTTGTCGCCCTCGACGATTGCCGCGCCGTTTTGCGTGTTGTTTGCAAGAGCAAGGGATATCAAATGCCTTTCGATAAGTGCCTTTTTCTGCTCTTTTTTGAGTTTGTTCATAGGCAAAAGTCTTGCCTCGAACACCCCTTGCGCCGCCGCGTACGCGCCGTTCATCAAATCCACGACTCGTTGGTCGGTCGTCTTGATATTGCGAGGAAATTCAAGCCCCGTAACGTTTCTTGCAAGACGTACGCGAGAGGAAACTACGTTGTTTTTGACAAGTTCGTTTATCGTGCAGTCCTTTGCCGACTTCAAAAGTTCGCCGTTTGCGCCCGATTGCGTTCCGTTTGCACCCGATTGCGAGCCGTTTCCGTCAAAACGCTCGAAATTGCCGCTTCGATTGTCGTTTCGTACTTCGTACGCGCCGTGCGCGCCTTTCAAATCGAGTATGGTCGAAACGGTGTTCTTCGGGGCGTGAGCGTGCAAAAACTCGGCGTTTACGCCTTGCGCTTTGCTTGCCGCTTCGAGCGCGATTTTCCGCATTTGAGAATAGCAATTCGCACAACCGAAAAGGAAGTTTTTTTCGAAATCTTCAACCGTATATCCGCAAAATTTGCATTCTTTATCTCGGCGAGAAAGCCTGTAATTCGCTTCTTCGTGCGGATTTTTGCCGCATTTCAAAGCGTTTTCGTAGCACTCGCGACAATAGCCGTACTCGACGGGATTATTGTCGATAATCACGCTTTCAAAAAGAGTCGCCTCTCTATCGCCGCAGATGTCGCAAGTCCTTTGCATACTCTTTGTTTATTCCTTTCAAAACGTCAGTTTTGCCGTGTTTTTGCCTTTTCTTCATTCGGTAAATTTTGAAAATCTGCGGTGAAATCGATATTCTAACCGCATATTTTCAAAATTCGTCTATTTTTGTTTCTAAATCCGTTTGTGCTCTACGTCGTTTCGTCGTTTGCCGAAATCCGCTTATTTGCGGAATCATATTTTCAAAATTCTCGTTTTATATATTCCAAAAACTCGTCTTTTAGATTCTTGTTTCTGAGCGCGTATTCGACGGTCGCTTCGAGATAGCCTTCTTTGTTTCCGACGTCGTAGCGGCGTGCCGAAAACTCGTATGCGCAGACCGCTTTTTCTTTTGCGAGAATGCTTATCGCTTCCGACAGATACGCTTCGCCGTTGGTGTACGGCGTGCGCTCGATTGCCTCGAATATGGACGGCGAAAGCACGAATCTTCCGAGAGATACGAGTTCGCTTGGCAACTCGCCCTTCGGCTTTTCGATTATGCCGTCAAGCAAGGTGGTTTTTTCGTCTATAACCTTGTTTTTTATCATAACGCCGCAACGCCTTGCCACTTCATCGCTCGTGCGCTGACACCCCACGATAGTCGCGCCGCCCGTTGCGTAATACGCGTCGATAAGTTGCTTCGTGACGGGTTTTTCGCCCTCGCCGACGTACATCAAATCGTCGCCGAACAGCACTGCCACAGGCTCGCCGTTTGCAAAATCCTCGCAGAGTTTGACGGCGTTTGCGTTGCCGTTCATAGTCTTTTGCACCACGAACGTGATTTTTGCGCCGTAATTCTTGTTTGCAAGCGCCAACTCTTCCTTTTCGCCGCGTGCGGTCAACTGCTCGTTGAGTGCGACATTAGGCTCGAAAAGGCGTTTTATGCTCTCTTTTTGAGGCGAAATGACGATTGCGATTTCCTCGATACCGCTCTTTACCGCCTCGTCCACGATGTAGCAAAGCGCAGGCGTATCTACGATAGGCAACAGTTCTTTGGGCAACACTTTCGTCACCGGCAAAAATCTCGTGCCGAATCCCGCGCAAGGTATAATCGCTTTTCTTACTTTCATATTTACCCCCTATCGTCGAAAATTCTTTTGTCGAAAATTATTTTGCTCATAACGAAATTCGACGTTGCGATGCGACGAAAACGTCGCATCGTCTGCGTTACAATATATTCGAATCAAAGCGCGACGATGTGTTTTTTCGCCTCGCTTTGTCAAAAATCCTTTCATAAAAAGGAAAACTTATTTCTCGTAGCCGTGCGGATGAGTGGAATGCCACTTCCAAGCCGACGAAACTATGCTTTCGAGGCTGTCGTATTGAGGCTTCCAACCGAGTTCTCTCTTTATCTTTTCGCTCGACGCGACCAACGTTGCGGGGTCGCCGGGGCGACGCGCTTCTATGGTTCTTTCGATATGACGTCCCGTCACTTGCTCGGTGACGTCGATAACCTCTTTGACGCTGAATCCGTTGCCGTTGCCGAGGTTGTAATAGGTGGATTTTCCGCCGTTTTTGAGGTAATCGAGAGCGCGGATATGCGCGTCTGCAAGGTCGGTGATGTGAATGTAATCTCTCACGCAAGTTCCGTCGGGCGTGGGATAATCGTCGCCGAAAATGCCGATGTGGTCTCTCGTGCCGTTTGCGACCTGCAAAATGATGGGGATGAGATGCGATTCGGGATTGTGAGCCTCGCCTATTTCGCCGCTTCTGTGCGCGCCTGCCGCGTTGAAGTAACGAAGCGCGACGTATTTAAGACCGTACGCCTTGTCGTAGTCCTGCATAAACTGTTCCATCATAAGTTTGGTTTGACCGTACACGCTGGTGGGACGTTGCGGACTGTCTTCCGTTATCAAGCCGTCGCCGCAATCGCCGTAGGTTGCCGCAGACGACGAAAATACGAGATACTTGACGTTTTCGGCAATCATAGCGTCCAAAAGCGCGAGAGTGCCGGCAACGTTGTTGTGATAGTACTTTGCCGGATTCTTCATACTTTCGCCCACGAGCGAGTACGCCGCAAAGTGAATGACGGAATCCACGCCGTACTTTCTGAACGTCGAACGCAACAGTTCGACATCAAAGATGTCGCCTTTGACGAAAGGCACGTCCGAAGGCACGGATTCGATGTGTCCCGTGACGAGATTGTCGTAAACCACGACGTCCATATTTCTTTCTTTGAGTTCTCTTACACAATGTGAGCCGATGTAACCTGCTCCGCCCGTAACCAAAATCATATATCTCTCCTCGCGCGCCGCCGCGCTAAAAAATTTATCTATGAAATATTATAAACTAGAACCGCTTGTTTTGCAAGGCAAAAATGTGTATAATCGATTTGTGGGAAAAACGATACTGCATTGCGACTTGAATAACTTCTACGCATCGGTAGAGCAAAAACTGCATCCCGAATACGACGGGATGCCTCTTGCCGTTTGCGGAAATCCCGAAGCAAGACACGGCATAGTGCTTGCAAAAAACCAACTCGCAAAGAAAGCGGGCGTTCAAACGGGCGAAACGCTTTGGTCGGCAAGGCAAAAATGCCCCGATATCGTGTTCGTTCTTCCGCACTTTGACGAATACGTCAAATATTCAAAACAGGTTTTCGAAATTTACACGCAATTCACCGACCGAGTGGAAAGATTCGGCATAGACGAGTGCTGGCTTGACGTGACAGGGTCGGAAAAACTTTTCGGCGACGGCGTTACAATCGCAAACAAGTTGCGTCGGCTCGTGAAAGAAAAAACGGGACTCACCATTTCCGTAGGCGTGTCTTTTACCAAAACTCTCGCAAAACTCGGAAGCGACCTCAAAAAGCCCGACGCGACCACCGTCCTCGACAAAGAGCATTATATGGACGTCATCGGCGATATGTCGCCGTCCGAGATGATTATGATAGGTCGTCAGACGTCCGAAAATCTCACCAAACTCAACATCCGCACCATACGACAACTTGCAAACGCCGACCGTGACGCTTTGCGTCACATTTTCGGAATAATCGCCGACAATATGATAAATGCCGCGCAAGGAATCGAAACGGAAGAAGTCAAACACTACTACGACGTGCACGTTCCCAAAAGCGTTTCGAACGGCACAACCACGCCGCGCGACATAAAAGACTTGCAAGAAGCGAAAATCGTGATATACGCGCTTTCGGATATGGTCGCGTTGCGCCTTAGAAGTTACAATCTCGTGGCAAACGGCGTTGGACTTTCGATAAAGAATCCCGCGTTGCAATGGACGTCCAAACAAATTCCGCTTTCGCCCGCTTCGGCAAATTCGGGCGCAATCGCAAAAGCCGCGATAGGTTTGCTTGAAAAAATACACAACTTCGGCGAGCCGCTTAGGGCAATCACGATTGCGGCAATAAGGCTCGAAAGCAAGGACGGCGTGCAAATGAGTTTGTTCGAAGAACAAAGCGACAAGGCGGACAAACTCGAACAAACCCTCGACGAGATAAGAGCCAAATACGGTTATCACTCGGTTCAGCGCGGCATTTTGCTCGAAAACGACCTGACGGGCAATTTGCACGAGGACGACGATTTCAGACCGTTCCACCAATCCAAAACAACCTAAGTCGGTAATTTTTTATTGTATACAAATTTTGGAAAAACATCTTCTTCTCTGCACGGTTCATTACACGAATCGTGCTTTATTTTTGCGTTTTTGACCCAAAATCACGTTAAATCCGCGATTTTCGCCTCGTTTTTGATATGCTTATACACGAATCGTGTTGCATATGCGCATAACACATATCGTGTTTTATGCGCATTTTGTCGAATTATGAAGCAAGTTGAGCATTCCGTTTTACAATCATAGGATTTTTCTTTATAATTATCGTAGACAATAATTGAATTGTAAGAAGACGCGGGAAATCCGTACGGGCAAAGCCCCACACGCACGCACAGGCGTGCAAAACAATTTGTTTATGACACCCGTCCAAATCGCAACGGCAGTTTTATCTCTCATAGCAGGTATAGGCGTTTTTCTCATCGCATGCACTATGATGAGTTCGAACCTCGAATCCGTCAGTTCAAACAAACTCAAACAACTCTTTGCAAGAACGTCAAAGAGCAAACTCGTAGGCGTCGGCATAGGCACGGTCGCAACGGCGGCGATTCAATCGTCGGGCGCAACCACCGTTATGGTCATCGGTTTCGTCAACGCAGGCATTATGTCGCTTATGCAAGCCGCAACCGTAATTTACGGCGCGAACATCGGCACGACAATCACGGGTCAAATCACCGCGCTCGGTATGTTCGAAAACTCGATTTCCACCGGCGTCGTGTTTGCAACCTTTGCAGGCATCGGCGCGTTTACGATGGCGTTTGCAAAAAAGGACATCGTAAAGAAAATCGGCGGTATCCTCGCAGGCTTCGGTATGCTGTTCGTAGGACTCGATATGATGAGCGCGTCGATGGAAGTCTTTGCCTCTCTCGATTCCGTCAAAAACTTCCTCGCTTCGATATCGAATCCCATTCTTCTCGTTTTGATAGGAACGATTCTCACCGCCATAATCCAAAGTTCGTCGGTTATGACGTCCGTTGCAATCACTATGGCGTTTACGGGGCTCATCAACCTCGACCAAGGCATCTACCTCACGATGGGTTCGAACATCGGCTCGTGCGTCGTGGCAATCATCGCAGGTCTCACTTCGAGCACCAACGCAAAACGCACCGCGCTCATTCACCTTTTGTTCAACGTATCCGGCGTTGTCATCTTTATGATCGTCGCAATGATGATGCGCGAAATCTCAAAAGCGGTCAATCCCGCAAAAGTCATTACGTTCGGATATCTGTTTGAAAATATGTTCCCCGGCGTGCCGCAAACGCAACTCGCTATGTTCCACACGATTTTCAACGTCATTACGGTCATAATTATGTTGCCGCTCACAAACTTATCGGTTAAGCTCGTTTGCAAGATTCTGCCCGACAAGAAAAAAGCGGACGAACAGCCCGAAGAACATATGTTCTACATCGACGCGCATATGCTCAAAACGCCGCCTATCGCCGTTCAACAAACCAAAAACGAAATCGTCAATATGGCGGAAATCGCGCTTCACAACTACGACATCGCCTGCAACATAATCTGCACGCTCGATTATTCGAACATCGAACAATTCCGCAAAAACGAAAACGAACTCAACTTCTTGAACAAGGAAATCGCAAGATTCGTCGTCAATCTTTCCAAACTCGAAATGAACGACGCCGACCACAACTATCTTGCAACCACGTTCCATACCATAACCGACCTCGAACGCGTCGGCGACTATGCGGAAAACATCATCGAATACGCCGACAAACTCAAAGAATCCAACCAAACTTTCTCGGACGTCGCGATTCAAGAGGTTCGCCACCTTCAAAGTCGCATAGACGATTTGTTCCAAAAGGTTATGAAAGCGTACGTCAACTGCGATGCGTCGTCGCTTGACGAGGCAAACGAAATCGAGGACAACATCGACGACATCACCGAAGCAATGGGCGCAAACCATATCGCAAGGCTCAGAGCGGGCGACTGCACGCCCGACGTCGGCGCACAATATCTCTCGCTCGCTTCCGATTCCGAGCGTGTAGCAGACCACTTTATCAACGTCGCAAAATCCATAAATCGCAAAGCGTAAGGACTTATTATGAAACTCGCAATAGCCACCAACAACGCCCACAAACTCAGCGAAATCAAAGCGATTCTCGGCAACTCGTTCGAGAAATTGCTTTCCCTCAAAGAACTCGGCGTCGACGTAGACGTCGAGGAAACGGGAACTACGCTCGAAGAAAATTCGTACCTCAAAGCGCGCACTATTTGCGACATCTGCAATATGCCGACTCTCGCCGACGATACGGGGCTTATGGTGGACGCATTGAACGGCGCGCCAGGCGTTTATTCCGCTCGCTACGCAGGCGAAGCGCACAACGACAAAGCGAACCGTCAGTTGCTTCTCAAAAACCTCGACGGCGTGGAAAACAGACGCGCGCATTTTGCAACAGTAATCACCATTTGTTATCCGAACGGCGAGTTTATCACCGCAAAAGGTCGCGTTGAAGGCTCGATTTTGACCGAAGAACGCGGAAGCGAGGGTTTCGGATACGACTCGCTCTTTTATAGCGACGAACTTCAAAAAACGTTTGCCGAAGCGTCGCAAGCCGAAAAAAATTCCGTCAGCCACAGAGGCAGAGCCTTGCACGCTATGCTCGAAAAACTGAACGAGCGCAATTAAGTTTATGAACACAATCGTCGCATTTTCGGACAGCCACAATATGCCGCTTCCAAGCCGCCTTATCGACGTCGCAAACGAAAGTAAATACGTTTTCTTTCTCGGCGACGGATTAGGCTCTCTCGGCGATTTGATGTGCCACAAAGGCTTTCACGGCGTAAAGGGCAACTGCGACCGCTACGACTTTTGCAACGAAGAAGTCGTCGAAATAGACGGCGTGCGTATTTTGCTCACTCACGGCGCAAATACCACGTCAAGCGCGGTCTTTTGGAACTCGATTTGAGAGCGCGCGAACTCGGTTGCACCCTCGTTTTTTACGGGCATACGCACTTTGCGCAAATCGACGAAAACGCAGGAATCACGTTCGTATGTTCGGGTTCGATATGCTCGCCGCTTTCGGGCGCGCCGTCATACGCTTACGCAGTCGTCCACGACGGAAAATTTACGGTCAAAATCGTAAATCTAATCTAAATTTTGTTGACATAAATACGCCGATGTGGTAATATTGTCAAGCATTGAATTATAGATTGCTCTTTCAAAAGTGCGATTTGAGTCCGTGCGGGTGTAGTTCAATGGTAGAATGTCAGCCTTCCAAGCTGATTGCGTGGGTCCGATTCCCATCACCCGCTCCATTACAGAACTCAAACAAACTTTGAGCATCTAATGCAATGAGCCTGTAGCTCAGCAGGATAGAGCAACGGCCTTCTAAGCCGTGTGTCGGGAGTTCGAATCTCTTCAGGCTCGCCATTATGGTGGATATAGCGCAGTTGGTTAGCGTGCCAGGTTGTGGCCCTGGAGGTCGTGGGTTCGAATCCCACTATTCACCCCACTTTGTTACATCGCTCTGAAAAGAGTTGTATAGTTTGAATTTGATAAGCGATTTATCGAATTTGAATTGATAGAGAATCTATTTTAAGATTTCCTGTCGCAGCCGAAACAAAAATTATTTTACATTCGGCAAAAAAGTGCAGTATATTTGTTGCAAAAACTTTGTTTTGGTGATAAGATAGACTGCGTTGTAGGGGTATCGCCAAGCGGTAAGGCACCAGATTTTGATTCTGGCATTCGTTGGTTCAAATCCAGCTACCCCTGCCAAATGACTCACTAGCTCAGCCGGTAGAGCACCGCACTTTTAATGCGATGGTCCGGAGTTCGAATCTCCGGTGGGTCACCACAAGCCAATAATACGAACTCTAATTTGGGGTTCGTATTATTTTTTGCTCGAGAATTCTTTTGCGCCATGTTGAAGATTTAGAATAATCCTCTTCTCTTAACATCTCACTCTTATCAATCAAAGCGAATAGATTATTGAAAAACGTATCATTTTGTTAAAAAACGAAAGTAATTTTAATTTTATTTTCACAACGTCTTTGCGACACAAATTTATTATGTTTCATCGTTCTTCCCTTACACTCCGAGTTTAATTTGTCTTTCGGCGAGGCGGTTTGGCACAGAGAAAAGCCTATATCAACTGCACAAATTATTGCGCTCGTTGATGTAGGCTTTCTTTTTAGACAATAATTTTTGCTAATCGTTGACATAGGCAAAGTGTGAGTTGAAAAGGTTTTGATTTTGAGTTTTCTCGGTGCAGCTCTTTTTTGTTGCCGAAAGGCAAATAAACTCGGAGCGTGTATACAAATGAAAACTCAAATCAACAAACAAACTCAATGGCAAACTCAAAACGCAAACAATATTCAAATTCGCATTGTTGCAAGAAAGAAAAGAATTCTGGACGATGATGTAGTTATCACACAAGACAACATCCAACATATCGGAGAAATAATCGCAGTTGCTACTATAAAGACGGTTATGTGCAGATCCGGTAAAAACTTATATTGGCTTTACGACGGACTAATTCAAGATTGCAAAAGGTCAAACGACGTTAATCACACATATTCGGACGGATACGATATAGCGCAAACCGCAATGTTGTTTCTATGTGAACATAAGATAATTTTGCACTTCCTTATTGCAAGTATTGAGTTTTGGCATATATTCACAATCTCCGAAGCACGCATAATTAGGCGGATTCTGTTCGACTTTTTCACCGTCTATGACAAACCAATCGAAGTATTTTGATTTTTTGCCGTATTTTATTACGTCTTTGAACTGCTCAAAATCCCGACTGACGTGGTTAAACACGGCGTCAAGCACGACTTTCAATCCTTTGCCATGAGCATTTGTTACCATTTTTTTCAAAGACTCTTTGTTGCCGAAAGACTCGTCTATGCAATAAAAATCTATTGTGTCATACTTGTGGTTGGAGTTGCTTTTGAAAATCGGCGTAAGGTAAAGCGCCGTTGCGCCAAGTCCTTTGATATAGTCCAAATTTTCCGTTATTCCGTCAAGATTGCCCCCGAAAAACGACGTCGGAGTCGGCAAATCGCACCATTTGGCGTTAATTCTTGATTTAGCGGTATCCGTTTTGCAAAATCTATCCACAAAGATTTGATAAAACACCGCATTGTTCAGCCATTCGACGTTTTGCATCACATCGTCGTCGTTGATATAAGCAAACTGAAAGCTATTAAAATATGCTAAGTTAAAATTGTATGTGCAAACCAAGCCGTCTTCGCAAAAGTAGTACGGCTCGTTATCATATTCAAAGTAAAATACATACGCAAGCCTTGGATCCTCAAGACAAAGCGTCGCTTTGTAATAATCAAACTGCGCGTCGCTTGCAATCAATTGCATTTCTTGTTTGAATTGTTGTTGCGCAATATGATATTTTGTATTATACAAAACGGACAATTTGCAAATTTGTTCGCCCTTTGCAAAGCGAATTCTCAACACTATTGTTTTATGGTCCGTTGCGAAGCAATAATTGCTTTCGGGACGATGGTAAATTGCCTGAATGTTCATTTTCATATTGATTTTTTTCTACTAAGATTGTATAATCCGATTATTATGAGCAAGAAAGTCACAATGAGAGATATTGCAAGAGAGGCAGGCGTTTCTGTCGCTACCGTGAGTTACGTCCTTAACGACAAGGACGATTCGCGCATAAGCGAGGACACAAAACGCAAAATCTGGCAACTTGTCAATCTCTATAATTACCGCATCAACTTCTCGGCAAAATGCCTGAGCAGTGGCAACACCGACGTCGTAACGATATATATCGGCGACAACGACGCCTCTGCCTACAAAGCCGAAACGATGCTCCTCATCCAAAGACTTTCCGATAAACTTGCATCCGTCGGATATTCCTTGCAAGTTACTTTTGACAAAACCGTAAAGCGTGTCACGAATTGCGACGCAATCATTTGCTACAACACCGACAACTCGTTTTTCCGTGCGCTTGGCGAGGTAAACTTTTGCCCCCTTCTCGCACTCGATACGGTCATTCCGAACGGCGATTTGTTTTATCAAATCACAACCGATTACAACGCCGTGGCACAAAAAGCGAACTCCCTTTTCGGCACAAACAACTGGACTGCCGTTGCGCTGAAACCAAACAGCGAAGAATTGAAGGAACGCATGTTGCAACAATTGAATCGCGTTCGGTTTATAGAAGACGATTCCCCCGTTTCGACAGAGTCACAAAACATTGTCGTCCTGGGCAGTATGGTATCGAAGTTTTGTCAAAAAAACGCTCCTGACGTTTTGACTATTGATTCTCATTCCGATGAAAAGATCGACAAAATCGTAGAGTGTCTTGACATCGCAATCAACCGAAAAGAAGCCGTGTCAAGCGATATACGAATCTGATTTTACACCGAAATTAGGTATGCCCCTGCAACAAAACGTCGCAGGGGCATTTATTATAGTTATGCTGTTGCTTGTACTTTATAAATATCGATGATGCCCGTTTTATAGTTGTAAGTAACTCGATACTCGCCTGCTTCGGAGCAGCAAATGTTGCCCTTTCCTTCAACCGTGAATATTGCGTTTGCGTCGCCGTCCGTGCCGAGCTTATCCTTTCCAACCCAAACACCGCCTTTTTGCGCACCGATATTATACACGTCCAGACCAAATTCGACATCTTTTGCAAACGTCAACGTAATTTCATAAACGTCTTTGTTTTCGCCATTCGCCGTCATCTTGAATTCGTCTTTGAACTCGTGTACCCAGCCGTTCATCGTGCCTTTGACAAAAACGTCTTTGCCCACTTTTGCGATAGTCAAAACCTTGCTGTAAGAGTTGAACGTTATGGTATAAGTTCCGCTCTCGCCGACTTTGACGTTTTTGTTATCCTTGCTTACTGCCGAAAAACCTACCGAACCGACAAGATATTCCGCATCGTATGCAAAAGCCACATTGTCCCATGTAAGTGCTTCGTCGGTTGTTTTGTGTGCGCGGACAACCAACTCATCGCCCTTGTTGAGCACAACGTTTTCCATGGTGTAAACGTCGCCGTTTTTGATCAGTTTATAGGCAGTTTTATCTTCTGCCTCTTGATATGCGCCCCACTTTCCGCCAAGTATTGTGCCATCGATGAAGTAGTTATATTCTGTTTCGTCAGCCACGCTCTTGGTTGCGGAGATAGTTTTGTTTTCGGGATCGAGAACAAAGTCGTATATGCCTGCTTCTTTGGTTTTTATATTGCCTACAAGTTTGCCGTTTTCATCGGTTTTCCCGGTAAACAATGCGATACTTGCCTCATCAACGTTGGTAATGTTGAAATATTGGCTGTTTTCTTTGATCTCGTCGCCTTTTGTTACGGCGCCCATGAACATGAATTCTTCACCCGCTTTGAGTTGAACTTTCAACGTGTGTTTACCGTCATTGCCCGCTACGAAACGAGTTGCCGGCGAGAAAACGTTTGCCCAGTTGGTGATTCCTGCGCCTTTGATGTAATAATTGACGACTTCTTGCACTTCAACGGGCTTTGCGTCGCCGTTACGCGTGACGGTCAGGCGGTGGTTGCTTGTATTGGAATCGGTTGTGAGCGTGAGCGTGTAATTGCCGTCTTGCTTGACGCTGATATTTTTATTTTCGTCAAGACCGGTGGCAGCTTCCATGTATTCGTCCGCACCTACAAGGTTTCTGAAAGAAGCGCGTGCGCCGTCTTTATTGTTGTAATCGAGAATACCCGTATCAAGCAATACCGTGAGTTGGAAAGCGTCGCCGACGTGCAAATCGATTGTCAGCTCAAACACGTTGTTTTTGCCCTCTACTTTGGCCATATGATAGTTGGTTGCAAGATCATTTCCCCAACCGTTCATAGTGCCGGAAATAACCCAGTCTCTCGTATCGACAAAACTGTTGTCTTGCCATTGCGCATACGCTTTTGCGTCCTCTTTCATCGGAGCGTCAAAATCGAACGCCTTTGCACTGGTCGGAGTAACAAACCAACCCTTGAAAGTAAAGCCTTCTTTTGTCGGTGCTTCCGGCATAGTAGGCGCTTTGCCCTTTTCAACCTTTTGCGTCGACAAAACGGTTGTTCCGTCGTTGTCGCACAAAGTGAGCGTAACGGTTTCCGTTTCGTTGCAAGCAACCATAAAAAGCGTCATCGCCACAATGAGCAACGCAATCGATACAATAGATAAAACTTTTCTCATAATTCCTCCTTGAAAAGCATTGCTTTCTCTGCTTAACCGTTTGCTTAATCGTTAAGCAATTTTATAATACCCCTTAAATCTTGGCTTGTCAATACCCCGTTTTTAGTTTTTTATTAGGATATTCTTCAATATTTCAATTTGTGAAAAGTAAAAAATATAACAACACAAGAGAGTATCATACATTTTGGTTATGTACACAATTTGTGCGCAACCACTTTTTCAAAATTATTCAAACTAATTTTTTGATTTGTTTCGTTTCGCAATTTTTGCGTTTGACAAATTTTGCGAAATACTGCAAAAATGAGAATAAAAACATGACAATAATATCAACAATTGATGCCATGTTGAAAACCGGCTAACTCGAAGAAATTATCGAAAATGGTCACATCAAATTACGTGCTACGCATCAAGATGTTTAGTTTTTTAAAAAGGTGCACGCAGCATCTATTCGCACTGAATATTTAGGATATCAAGAGCATAGAACTTCAAATCAATTGATGCATTTTTTTGCTCACCAAATGACAATAATACGAACTCAGATAATGGGTTCGTATTATTTTTTCTTCGAGAATTTTTCGCTACAAAAACAAGATTATTAAAAAAATAGAACGATGTATAATGTATAAGTCGTTATCCGTCTAAAATTCTATATTAAAGGCTGTTTGTAGCACCGGGAAAAGATAGACGGTTTTCTATTTTGTTATCGGTTATACGGAAGTCAACGAACAGCAAAAAGTATTATGTAGTAGTCGGTAATTTCAGAGTTTTCGGTAAAAATTTTTGCCGTTGACTTTCGCTTTTCACTGTGCTACAAACGCAAACGAAAGGCGATAAATCGGACGGCAAAACAGCATAGAAAAACCGAGTGTTTAAAACACTCGGTTAAAGGTTGTAATGTGTTTATCGTTTGATTTTTAGTCCGAAATAATCTCTTGTAAAAAACAAAACGAACTCAAGATTTTCTCTCGGGTTCGTTTTATTCTTGTTTGGTGCGGATGACAGGACTTGAACCTGCACACTGCCGTACAAGAACCTAAATCTTGCGTGTCTGCCAATTTCACCACATCCGCAAAAACATCATTATTATAGCATAATTTCGCTTTCTGTAAAGCAAAATCAAAATTGTGGGCGGTTTATGCCGATTTTATAAAATATTTTTTAACTTTATGGCAAAAAATTGTTGCATTTTGCGAATTGATTTGATATAGTAATTTGTGCTTGCGGGAGTGACTCAGTGGTAGAGTGTCACCTTGCCAAGGTGAAAGTCGCGGGTCCGAATCCCGTCTCCCGCTCCACGCGTAAGCGAAATTGAACGATCAGCAATGGTCGTTCAACATATCTAGGGCGCGACAAAGACCGCTTGAAGCGTAATTGTCGCCGAGATATGCATCCTTAGCTCAGTTGGTAGAGCAACTGACTCTTAATCAGTGGGTCCAGGGTTCGAGTCCCTGAGGATGCACCAAAAAAACAACAGCATAGGCTGTTGTTTTTTTATGCACATAAGGGACTTTTGCAACATTGTTGCAACCACGCAAAAGCGTGGCGAACACTGACACACCAGGCTGACATTCGCCTTTTGCGAATAAACTCGCTCGGCTCTCTATTACGTAAGCCTTTGGCTTTCCTACGAGTCCCTGAGGATGCACCAAAAAATTGGAATAACACCATACTCAAACCACTATCATTTTATAAAATCACATAGGTACGTTTGACTACCATTTAAAATAGCACCATACTCAAACGACGTCCGCCGCTCTGAACGGCGCAGTTAGGTTTGACTACCATTTAAAATAGCACCATACTCAAACCATCGTTGAGTTTTTGCGTCGCGATCGTCGGTTTGACTACCATTTAAAATAACACCATACTCAAACTTACCAGGACAAGGGTGAATGCGGTGCATTGTTTGACTACCATTTAAAATAACACCATACTCAAACAAATACTATTATGCAAAGGACTGAGTTTAAGTTTGACTACCATTTAAAATAACACCATACTCAAACCTATGTGATTGATATTTGCCTTGTCGACACGTTTGACTACCATTCGAAATAGCACCATACTCAAACTACGAAGTTAGATAACGGACTTGACCGTATGTTTGACTACCATTCGAAATAGCACCATACTCAAACTCAATAGGCGACATACCGTAGAACCCCATTGTTTGACTACCATTCGAAATAGCACCATACTCAAACCAATGGCTTTCAACGCAGGATTGACTTCTGGTTTGACTACCATTCGAAATAGCACCATACTCAAACCAGCGATTGCACTTTTGCGTTTACGAGTTCGTTTGACTACCATTCGAAATAGCACCATACTCAAACGTTACGCCCGCCTTTCGCGCCCTGCGCAATGTTTGACTACCATTCGAAATAGCACCATACTCAAACACATCGTGCACTTCTATGTCGGCATAATCCGTTTGACTACCATTCGAAATAGCACCATACTCAAACGGAAGAGCGGAACGGCAACGTATTCGTATAGTTTGACTACCATTCGAAATAGCACCATACTCAAACAAAACTTTATAACGACTAAAAGCGCTTCAAGTTTGACTACCATTCGAAATAGCACCATACTCAAACACGTGAATTGAATGCAAAGCCAGAATTGAGGTTTGACTACCATTCGAAATAGCACCATACTCAAACAATGCTCAACAAAGGACAAATAGGAGAATTGTTTGACTACCATTCGAAATAGCACCATACTCAAACTCATACTCGGTCTTGTTGCATTTTCAACCGGTTTGACTACCATTCGAAATAGCACCATACTCAAACATCAACGGACAACAAGTGGTGTATCCCTACGTTTGACTACCATTCGAAATAGCACCATACTCAAACATTCCGCGCCCCACAGTGATGTTTTGGACGGTTTGACTACCATTCGAAATAGCACCATACTCAAACACGGAACGTTGCATACGAAATTTTGCCTTTGTTTGACTACCATTCGAAATAGCACCATACTCAAACAACATATCGCGGATATACTCGTCACACTCTGTTTGACTACCATTCGAAATAGCACCATACTCAAACACACCGTACATTAACACGGCAAAGGAATACGTTTGACTACCATTCGAAATAGCACCATACTCAAACCTCAAATTTGAGCATTTTTGCGCACCAACGCAGGAATTTTAAATGGTAGAGGTGTTGTTTTTATAGTATCACGATTACGGCTATTGCGCAACAATCTCGCATAAGTCGTTGTCGATAATTAGCATCGGCTCGTTGTCTACTCTATCGCATTGTTTTCTTTCCAGCAGCAAAACCGAATACGGCGCATACGCAAAGTGAGTCATCAACAAGGCATAATCTTCATCGTCGAGAAAGGATCTTAAATTGACCAGCACAAACAGTTTTGTCCCCGCGAATAGCGATTGCGCGTCGAGGTAGTCAAGTATGTTTTCCGCAAAAGAATTTTTGTTGTCGATTGGCTTAACTTTCATTGTTTTAAGAAAATCTTGAACGCACAAGTCGGCATCGTATTCGACTGCAATCGGCGAATCTACCGACAGCATATCGCAAAACTCGCTCATACGCCCGCGAAGTTCGTAATACTCTTGCAAATACTCGTCGTCTACGACAGACTTCATTTTGTCGTACAACCCTGAGATAATTTTCTTATCGCAAAGCGATAATCCGAAAAAATCAAACAAAATACAACCGTTTTTCTTAAAAGAAAACGCCTTGTCGCCGTCATCGAAGATAAAATCCGCATCCTCACCGTTTTGTTGCGCAACGAAATCGTTGCAATACTGAACGAATTTGTTTGCGTTCTCGACGACGAGTACCCCTGCGCCATCGCCGATATCAAACGGTTTTGAGAAATCGTAATGACATATTTTCATAAAATCACCAGTCTGTTGTCGTTGTCGATAACGTTGCTTTTGACCTCGCCGACGATAAGTTCCATTCTTTCAAACTGTTTTTCGGTTACCGTCAGCATTTGCACGAGTCCGTGCTTTGCGCAATGCTTTCTAACGTTTTCTTTTACCGCCTCGCCGACCGTATTGTTGAGCACGAGTTTGCTATACACGGATTCTTGCAACATAGCAAAACCGTTTTTAATCAAGAAAGTATGAAATGCTCGATACTCTGCCCTATCTTTCGAGGTTTCGACCGGCAAATCGAAAAACACAAGTATTCTCATAAATTTATAACTCATAGAAACATATCTGCGACAAATCCTTTGTACAGAGCGCGGAAAACACACTTTTGCAATAAATTCCTATTGCATCCGAAACGGTGTATTCCTTGCCTGCTATTCTGATTTTTTGATTCGTAACGTTTTGTAATTGTCTTTTTGCGTTTGTATCCAATTCTTCCCCATCCATTTGGAAAACTATTCTGTCAACCAGCACTCTAAACGGTTCCATCAAATCGCAAGCAAAGTTGAACGGATTAAATTCGTTTCGATGGAACAACCCTATTTGCGTACAATATCCGTCGGCGACGATAGCGCGGTTAAATGCGGACAAAACGATTGAATATCCGTAATCTAACGCACTATTTATAAAACTTTGCTTATTTCTTGAAAAAGACAAACCGAACAAAGCGTTAAAATACACTTTTGCGGAATGACCTTCTCGATTCGTTACATCGCAAGGTTGAAGTTGCTCGATATACGACGTCAACAAATTTGCCTGATCCAACCCGACGTCTTTCAAATGCTTGGCTTGTTGGTATATTTTGTTCGCAACGATTTCCGTCCACACGTCAGCCCGTATCGCGTCGTCCCACTCTATTTGCGTTTTTATCTTTTTGCTTGCGTCGTGACTTCCCCTTAACGGCAAAAGTTGAGAGTGAGGATTGTGTTGTTCGTCGCAAAAAACGACGTTTACTTTGTTTTTTATAAGTTCGCAAACGAGCGCGGACGTAAGCGAAACTGACGTCGATTCGATTATCAACGTGGATATTTCCGAAATATGTACTTTTTGAGTTTGTTCGTTTCTACACACGAGATAACCCATTTTGTATTCGAGTTTACTGTGTGTAGAAACGACCACCGTGCGCCAACTCATTGCCGATAATATGCCGTTAGATTCACGATATTCTTATAATATCCCGTCGGCGATTGCGTAATAAGCAAACACTCGCCGTTTTCCGACAACTTTTTGTTGCAGGTCAGTACACCGGCTCTTGATCCGCCGCCTATCAACGTAAGATTTGAAGACGTGCTGTTACATTGCATAAGATGCAAAATTTCCAACAGCAACGCACATTGATTTTCAACCGACAATTCGCAGAATACATCCCATTTCTCATTGAGGAACTCGGCTTGTTTTTGCAGTGCGGAAAAGTTAATATAAGGATGAGACGTCAGTTTGTTCAAAAGTGCGTTATACAACGTTAGATTGCCTGTTTTGCTTATCTTGTCATAAGTTTCGTCCACTGTGACGTCTTTGTTCTTTTTCCTCTTTTCGTTGTACGACACGATACGTTTGAGATATGCCGTCATCTCGGAATCCAAAACCATTTGATTTGCGTTGCAAATCGTCAACGAATCGTTTGTCTTTCCCCTCAACCAAACGTATGCGCCGTTGAGTTTCAACAACGAATTGATTTTGATTTTTTCTATCAATACTTGCGGTTGTTCGAGTCCGACAGTGTTTTCAAGGTAGTCAAACACCTTATTCTTTCCGAGCAAGTCGACGTAAACGGGTATTGCCTCGATGGACAACTGCGTTTTGCCTTTCTTGCCGACGCTTCGCACAAGAGAAAAATATGCGGTTGTGGCGTTGTCGTAACCGCCGTAATCTGCGGTATTTTCGAGCGGGCAATTCCGTTTAAGCGGAATCAGTTTGTCGTTTGCGCCTTTCGTTTTTATGGTTGCGTCAAACAGTTTGCCTTCCCCTTCCGACGTAAAACGAACCACTTTGCATATATTTCTGTTGGCAACGGACACGACTTTTTGCTTGTACGACGGATTCCACGCATTCTTGATATTTTCTTCAAACAAACGATTCATATTGTAACTGTCAGCATTGTTGTTTTTGAAGAAAATCGCTGCGTTGCGATTGAATTTCGTATAGTACACGTTTCCGACAACGACGTTCAAATAAGCGTCTTTTGCGTGATGTAAGTCGTTGATTTCTCTGACTTTGACGAGTACGGGGCGATTTTTGTTGATTCTGTTCTTAAAATCAACGACATTGCTCGCCTTCGAATACACGACGTCGGCATTCGGATACATTCGTTTCAGTATTTGAGCAACCGCTTTTGTGCTTTGGCGAGTTTCGACGAGTTGACGATTGATAAAATCCGCAAGTTCGTCTACGCAGAGCGGCGTGGATCTCGTCAATCTCTTGAACTTTTCGTCACTTATAAACTGTTTGTTGTGCCAAACCGTCCAAATAGGCAACATTTTCTCGCGAATTTCGTACGCAACGGGATAGCCGTCGCCTTTTGCCGCATTTGCCGTTTTGTAGCAAAGCACTTTGTTATTTATTATGCTATCGTCCTTTATCTTCGATTGCGGATAAATATGGTCTATGTCGCAAACGTTGGTGTTGAACACTTCCTCGATGCTTATAGGTCTGCCCGTATATGCGCATCTGCCCATTTGGATATAATACAAATATAATTTGTCGCTGAGCAGTTTTGTGTCTTCAACGTTTTCCAACGCGTCGATAAACTCTTGCGTCACCCATTGCTGAACGTCCGTTTTGCACGCCTTATACAATTCGAGCAACTGCTCTTTTCTCGACTTCGTACGCACGCCCTTTTTGCTCTTATCCTCGCCGCGCGCCATCTCGATAAAGATTCGAGAAGGTGCGCAACGTTGCACTTTTTCGATTTCTTTTGCAAGGCAAACCGTACGCCAGATCGCACGCTTGACAGACGGCGAACAATACAAATCCTCTATCGTTTTGTAAGTGACCTTTTTGTCGCCCGCATATTGATCGTTGAATCTGTTTACGGAAGATTCAAATCCAAACTTCGAGGACATCAATTCCATCAGATTGCAACCCGTTTCGCGCATCGCTTGAATAATCGTCAATATTTCGCCGTTCTCGTCGACCGTCGTTATCTCGTTTCCGTCCAAAAACTCTTTCGACAGTCTTCCCCATCCGCTGCAATTCAAGCCTTTCAACTGCTTTGTCGTCGCTTCGTCAAACTTAAACTCGCGTCTTGCACGCTCGGCAGCGTCCGACTTGTTTCCCATTACCGTGAACCATTTTACGATCGTTTCGCATCGTTCTTGATCGAAACTATCGCCGAACAGCCGCTTGAAAAATCTCAAAGTGGAAAAACCGCTCTTGATTTCACCGTCGATACCCGCAAAATTCTCTTTTGCCTTTTCGCTTTGTTCTATAAGTCCAGCCTTTGCCAGCACGTCTGCTATAACTTTCAGCGTTATTTTTCTGTTGTTGTTTTTAGCATATTCGACGATAGCCTCTCTCGCCTGCTTATCGAGTCTGCGCCCCTTGAACGTAACGTTGTTGAGTTCGTTCAAGAACGCAAATTCGCTGTACAGAAGCGACTGTTTGGGAAGCACGTCCTCGCCGACGAGATAGGTACATTTGCTCGTCATTCGCTTGATAAACTCGTCTTCGGACGCTTGTTTATCGACAACTTTATCGAAATTCCAAGGCGTAATTTTGACGTTTCCCGTGCCGTCGTATTTTTTTACCCACGCAAAACCCTTATCCGTATGCGCAGTATTCAGCGGTCCGACGTAATAAGGTATCCTGAACGTCAAAAGCGAACATATCTTTTCTTTTACGCTCATACCGTCGCTTACGTCGTTTAAGAACGGGAAATTGTCGCTTGCGTTATTTAGGATTCGTTCCAACTCGGCAAGTTGAACTTGATACGGTATAACCCCGTTTGCATTCGAGCGTTGTTTTTGAAGGAACGTGCCTTCGTTCATACGTTTTAGAATTTCCTCGTCAGTAACGAACGACCTCAAATACTTGTAGAAATCGTCTTTTGAAACGTGGCAAAACGAGCGATTTCTATCCTTGCCGACGTACGCGGCATAGTTGTTGACGTTTTTGCAGAGTCTAAACACCTCGCGATATTTTTCTTGTCCGAAGTTTTCTTTGACGTAGGTTTTGAGCAATTCCAAATCGGCGGCGTGCGTATCGTATTTTTCGCACATCGCTTCGGACAAATATTTGTGATTTTTCAGTATTTGCGACAAAACCGCCCAGTCGTAAATTGCTTTTGCCTCGCAAATCAATGCGTATTCGTCCTCGCCGAAAGCGTCTTTCAACTTTTCTATTTCAAAGCCTGCGTCGTCGAAACAGAAATTCTTTATTTGCGGTTCTTCTTCGCCGAACAGGTTTTTGACGTTAACCTGCAACCCGACGATTGCTTTAATTATCGCTACGCACGTTTTGTCGTTTTCAGTTTCGAACAGAAGTTTAAGCCGCCTTTCTTTGTCGCTTTTGGCGGATTTGCCGTCGCATAGCACTTTCAGCGCATCGTCGACGTTTGCAAGCGACAACGTCTTTGCGTTTTCGTCCATACTTGTCAAAATCTCGTTTATCTCAGAAAACGCGGCGAGAACGACGTCTTTGTTTCCCACGCTGAATTGCTGACCTTCGAACAGGAAATGTCCTCTGTTTTTGATAATGTGTGCAACCGCAAGATACAAAAGGCGTACGTCTTTTATCTCTTTTGCTTTTTGCTCGTTCAAAAACGCCGCTCTTAAATGATAAATCGTCGGATATTTTTTGAAATATTCTTTATCGCCGAACGCCTCGTCGTGAAACAAACAATCTCTGTACGCAACGCCGTCGTTTTTGTCTTTTACGTTGTATTTACTGTTGTTCAGCCTCTCGAAAAAGCAAAAATCCGCCTTTGCAATCTCTTGCGCAAACAATTCTTGCAACAAATTGATTCTCTGACGTCTGCGCGCCGTGCGTCTGCGAGAAGTTCTGCTCGCACGTCGCGTTTCTGAAGTTTTTGCTTCGTCGAAAAGATACACGCCCCAGAAATCCTGTCCGCGAGTTTTCAACAAATTATACTCGGCATCCGTAGTTGCCCAACCTATCGAGTCTGTGCCTATATCGAAACCGATATAATATTTTTTGTCCATATCTTGACATCTCCTTATCATATGCTATAATAGGGGTACTCAAATGATTGACTACCATTTGAAGTAGCACCATTAGTTCAAATAAAATTTTTTCAAACCGCCGGTTATCCGGTTCGCACGTTGTGCGAAAATCAAAACTCGCTATGCGAGTTTTTTGTTTATATTAAGTCAATACACAAATTATAACATCCAACTCGAACATATTCAAGACTGCATTTTGCGCCGCTCTGCAAAACTTTCGACGATTCACAAGCGTTTCTAAGCCGATTTTCCTTATGATTGACATATTCAAATGCGCAATCGCACATATGACCACTTCAGCACAGTAAAATAAACTAATCTAATATACCGAAGCGGTCATATCGCTACGCGCTCTAACGGTGCAGCAAATATGAGACTTTCACGCTTTCAATTACACATATTGCATTTTCAATAAACACAATTTATGAAAAACACTTTGCATACTTTGATCCGAAAACGGGATGCGACGTTCCGTACAACTTTTTAACATAGTTGTTCATTCGCACTCTATAATTGTCCGGTATACCAAAGCCGTTCAATAACACCCCGAATCTGTCTGCCATATACATATAAGCAAACGCATTTGCGTCAAGTTCTCTTACGTTTCCGAAATAAGCGTTGCGCTCACTATTGTTGCGAATAACTCTATCCGCTTTCCATTCCTGAATGATGTTATCATTCTCTCTCGGTTTTTTTGCCGTTACTTGCCGAAACTGATAATAATGGCGCATTTCGTGAGCGACGATATGTATTAGCCTATATACCCTGTTTTGATCGTCGCAATCTCGAAACACTCTTTGGAATTTTTGATAATCATAATATATCGCACTTTCCACACCTCTATTTCCTTGGGCAAAAATCATAATCGTTGCCGTATCGAACTGAGTCTCGAAAATGTATGGGGCTTTTGAGTAACCAAAGATTTTCAAACAATCGCATATCGTGTTTTCGACAACGTTTATAAATTGGCGTTTTCTCAATTCCGGATTGCCTCTTCTCATATATTTTCCTCGCCACTCGATCTATTACGTTTGAAATCCGAAATCAATTCTTCCGTTCTGTCTCGTTTTATATTTTGCTCTTGGATAAGATATCGTTGCAGGTATCGCAACAAATCCACGTTTTCAACGATGATTTTTTCTGCCTTTGCATAACACTCTTTCACAATTTGCTCAAAGATTTCATTGAGTTTTTCAATGAATTTTGGACTGTACGGAAGTCTTCTGCATCTATATTCGTCATACAAATAGTCAAAACCGAGCATACCCGTTTCGGACATTCTGAACAACAAATCGTTTATTGCAGACAAATCGGAATATGTATCGTCATACGTTCTGCCAAAAATCGCCTTTTCTGCCGCTATACCGCCAAAAAGAACGCTTATGGCATTTTTGAAATCATCAAGACAATAATAATCTTTGATTACAACGTCGTCGTCTTCGTCATAATCGTCTGAATCTTCATCATCGCAATCGTCGTCGCAATCGTCATCTTCACAGTCATCGCCCCAATCGTCTGAAACGTCGGTTATTACATTTGAAAAAAAGTCGTTGCAAATGTTTCCTTTCTGCAAATCGAGCATATAGTTTGCATTGTTACAAAATGTGTTTGCGACAATAAAATATCCAAGGTTATGGCAACTCGTTATTCGCTTTTCTTCTTCGTTTTTTTCACGTTGAATATCTTGCAAACTTATTTCGCTGATTTTTTTGAAAACAAGCGATTCGGATACGTGATTGTTTTCATCGGATTCCAAAATACATTCGTTTATAAGCGTTTCGAGTCCCGAACAAGAAAATCCCGACGTTCTCGCAGCAATATCCTTAACGTCTGTGTCAAAAGCACATTTTGATTTTATCATATACATAGACAAAACTGCTTTTCTGGTTGAATAGTCAGGATTTGGCAACATAATTTTCTTGTCGATTCTTCCCGGACGAAGCATTGTTTCGGGAATAGAGCCGAAATTGTTGCAAGTTGCAACGAAAAACACGTTGCTATCCTTGTCGATGCCATCAATTAGCGTAAGAAGTTGCGTAAGAATAATCTTTGATCTGTCTGTAACGTAAGACTGGTTCGCGTCCGGCAAAATTTTGTCAAGTTCATCGACAAAAATAATGCTGTATTTGCGACTTTTGTTTGCTTTGTCAAATGCTTTTTTGATTTGTTTCATCACAGAGTTCTCGTCTTTTGCATTTCCCAAATCTATGACATACATAGGCAAATTACACTCTTTTGACAAAACGTGCGTAAACAAAGTTTTTCCGTTGCCCGCGTCGCCATAAAATATTATTCCTTTAGGCATTTTCGCGCCTTTTTGCAAATAGTATTCACGATTGTTCAATACGTCGCAAATCTTTTTTAGTTCTTCTTTTTCCTTCTCATAGCCTGCAATCAAATCAAAATTACTCATTTTTTATCACCTCGCTTCGTTTGTTGCTTTCAGTATATATCCAAACAAATCGAGCGATAATACCGCAATATTCAAAAAAAATATGCCCCCTAAATTTTACTAGTAAATATTTAACAAATTTTGATTGATTTTTGACCCCTTTTAGTGTACATTAATTGTCGGGGTGATAAACAATGCAAGAAAAAATTAAAATAAGCATACAACAAAGCATACTCGATGTTCTCAAAGCCGACTGTCAAAACTTCAACGTTCTCAAAGCCGACAATACACCCAATTTCAACGCATTTATAAACACCCTAATAGTCAACTACTACGAAACTTTTACTGCAAGAGAAGAAGAATTGCACGACAAAATCGTAAAAATCGTAGAGACGATTCCGGAAAGATACCAAGAAACCGTTTCTTCTGCATTTATAAAAATAATAGGAAACAGAGATCAAGCGACAATCGAAGGCAATAGCGTAACGTTTTCTTTCAAACCAACGAAACAGTCTGAAAAAGCCGTTAACTTTATTCAAAACGTTATTTTGTCAAACGAATCGCTTTCATCGTTTTACAGAAGAATGTTTGTTTCATACGCATCGCATCCTCAACCGCAACGCGAACTTATTATCTGCAAAGACAACTACGAATTGTTGCAAAAAGCGATTAAAAAGAACGTGCAAGTTTGCATAACCACACAAAAAAATTGCATAAAAAATGCTTCTGTCTACGCAATCGCTTCCGCAAAAGAAGAATTGTACAATTACGTTCTTTCGGCAAGCGAAAACGCACTTATCACCCTACGCCTTGCAAAAGTCACGTCTGTGTCGTTGCTGACCAAAAAAGCGGCAATCGCAGATGATGTAAAATCAATATTCGACAGACAAATTCGATGTGGCGCGCAATATCCTATCTCAAAGAAAGAAAACTCGCTTATAAAAGTAGTTCTGTCGCCAAAAGGTCTATATCTTTTCCAAAAAATATACTTATATCGTCCTACCCCCGTGAAAATAGAAGACAATATATATTATTTTGATTGCTCGATAAATCAAGCAACGTATTATTTCAAAAGATTCGGTGTGGACGCAATCATCGTAGAACCTGCAAACGCAACTTTGCTTATGGCAAATTACTATGCCGGCGCGGCAAGAAAATACTCAAAAGCGGCGTCTCAACACGGCATTCCTAAACAACATACTATCAAGCCGTTTAGGCAACGTTAAAATTGAAAACTCAAATTAAAATATAAAATCGATTAAGAGGCAGATATATGAAAATAAAACAACAAAAACAAATAAAAAAGTTTTTGGTTGAGGAATTCGGGGAAAGCAAGGGCGAGTCGTTGTTTTCAGAGCAAGAAAAGACGTTGGACACGCTCATTGCAAACACGAAAGACAAGTCGGAAAATCAAATGAAGACGCTTGTGCAGACTCTTCTTCCCCGCATTGCAATGTACAAGGTTTTGTCGAAAGACGGCACGCAAGAGAGTGCGTACGAGCATATGCGCAAATATATGATGAACAAAATCGCGCTGAAAAAGCACGAATCGATGGCGAAAATGGAATCCGTGCCGGGATTCTACTCGTTGTACAGCAAAATATTTCTTTCTTTTATGCGCAAAACCGACTTGCAAGACAGCGTGCAAACGCAAGGCAAGGACTATTTCGACGTGACGATAAGCAAATGTCTATGGCATACGGCGTGCGTTGAAAACGGTTGCGCAGAACTTTGCAGACTGTTTTGCGACGTGGACGACGTGTCCTACGGCGGACTTAAAAGAATGGGCTTTTCTCGCACGAAAACTTTGGGATACGGCGGCGATTGCTGCGACTTCCACTTCTTCAAAAAATAACGTTGCGAAATAATCAAGTACGGGTATAAACTCAAAAGGTATCGACAATGAACGAAAGACCTAATCTCGACACGCAGCTCGACGAAAAGACGTTCCGCAGTTACTATTATTTGAAAGAGGAATTGATTGATTTCTGTCGCAAACACGGTTTGCCCGTCACGGGCGGAAAAATCGAACTGACGGACAGAATCGCACACTTTCTCGACACGGGCAAGTTGCTTCCGCCCTCTAAAAAAGCGTCGCGCGGCAACAGCGCGGGCGAAATCGACGAAAACACGATCATCGAACAGAACGTCGTGTATTCAGAAAAACTCAGAGCGTTTTTCGTTGCAAAAATAGGCAAAGGCTTTTCATTCAACGTTCCTTTCCAAAGATGGTTGAAAAGCAACGTCGGAAAGACGTATGCCGACGCCGTCGAAGCATATTATCGACTCTTGGAAGAAAAGAAACAAAACAAAACGACGATAGACAAACAATTCGAGTACAACACATACGTTCGCGATTTCTTTGCCGACAATTCGGGCAAAAGTTTGAACGACGCGATTGCGTGCTGGAAGTACAAAAAGAGTTTGCAAGGTCACAACCGCTACGAGCGCGCCGACCTCGTCGCAATAGAACGCAAAAACGACTGATTCGGCGCAAACCGCTTTTCAAAACGAATTTTCATTATCGCGCATTAATCCGTCCCCTCTGACAATACTATTATAGATAGAAAGAAACGTCTATAAAATGAGGTGGACAATGAAGAAAGGAAACAATTTGAAACTCAAAAATCTGAACGTCGTGTACGGCGTGGCGTTGATTGCGACGGGCGTGCTGTTTTGCGTGTTGCGCTCGTCTTTCGTAAGCGCGATGCTGACGGTTGCGGGTGTGCTTGCGGCAATGGCAGGCGTGCTGAATCTCGTATGCAAAAAATGGGTTGTCGGCGGAATTGAAATCGCACTCGGCGTGGTTGTCGTAACTTGCGGCTGGACGGTCGTCGACGTTGCGCTTTTGGTGCTCGGAATCGTGCTGTGCGTTTATGCGATATACTCGCTAGTTACGCAAATATCGATGTTTAAGCGTGCAAATACGAGAGATAAAGTGTTTATTTTGCTGAATCCTATCGTAACGCTTATCGTTGGCGTTTTGTTTATCGTGGCAAAATGGTATATGATTGACGCGGTGTTTATCGTGCTCGGCGTGGTGGCGATTTTGGAAGGAATCGCGCTTATGTTCAAGACTGATTCGACGGAAAAATCCGACGAAAAAGCGGCGTAAAAAGCCGTAAAACAACGTCAAAATTTTGCATAAAACGAAGCGCCCTTGCGTTGAAAAACGCACGAAAACGGCGTTGAAAAACTGCAAAAAAAAACGTTAAATAATCGCAAAAAACCGTTAAAAAAACGTTTGTTTTTCGCATAAAAAACGTAGAAAAAACATCAAAAAAAACGCCGTTTTTTACAGCGTTTTTTGATTAAAAAAGAGTGTTTTTTCGTTTCACTTCAACAAGTTTTCGGCGCTGTCGAAGTTGCGTTGCACGGCTTGGAAAACGTTTGCAAGCCGTCTGCCGTCAACGAAGCAGTGGTTGACCGTGACGTTCAAAACCATAACGTATTTGCCGTTTTCTATGCGATATTTATCCCACGCGATTCTCGGACAAGAGGACGATTCGATATTGTTGTCGGGAAGCGGATGAGTGAAAGATTCTATGCTCAACCACGGCAAACAAGTGATGTAATAATCGTCGTAGTCGCTCGAATCGTTGTACTCGTCGTCGAACTCGGTTTGCGACTTTTTCTCGTCGATGATTTTGCGGGTTTGCTCGTAAAAGCCCTTGTAGTCCTCTATCATTTTGAAGCCTGCGTTGGCAAATTTGCCCGAGTCCGTCATAACGGTGAAAGTCGGGTTGATGACGTCGTAAAGACGGATTTCGCCTCTCACCTCGCGCATACGCATTTCTGGCACGGAATTGAGCGCTTTGGTCACGAGATACAGCGTGTTGGCAAAAAAACTCGTGCCGTTTGCTTTGGACGCTTTCACCACTTCGGTTACGTCGACTTTGACGTTCATTCCGTAGCAAGGATTTGCAAAAGTCCTGAACCACTTGTATTGCGAGGGATTGTCGAGTTCCTCGATTCTTATCGTTTGGTACATATAATCCTTTTGCCAGACGTTTGCCGGGCGTTTCGTTGTTCTTTTATTCTTGTTCGTCGAATCTCAAATACGCTTCTTTCAAGATTTTGGCGCAGTTTTCGACGCCTATCGCGGACGTGTTGAGCGTGATGTGATAGTTGCTTGCGTCGCCCCACTCGCCGTCCGTATAGTAGCGATAGTGTCTTGCTCGCATACGGTCGTTTTCCTTGATGAGTCTTTCGGCTTTTTTCACGTCGTCGGTGCGGCGGAATACTTTTATGACTCTTTCCACCCTCGACGGCATATCGGCGTGTATAAACACGTTGAGGCATTTACACTTGTCTTTAAGCACGTAGTCAGCGCAACGTCCGACTATAACGCACGGTCCGTTTTTGGCGATTTTTTCGATTGCGTCCGCCTCGCAAGCGTAGATTTTGGATTCGATATTTTCAAAGTTGTTTACGAGGTTTCCGCCCCACATACCCGACGTGAAAGCAAACGAGGATATGCCTTTCATTTTTTGTTCGTTTTCCTTGATGAACTCTTGCGCAAAGCCTGAATCTTCGGAAGCCATAGCGATGATTTCTTTGTCATAGAACGGAATATTGAGTTCTTCTGCAAGCAATTTGCCGACAAATCTTCCGCCGCTGCCGTATTGCCTCGATATCGTGATAATCGTGTTCATAAAACTCTCCTTCCGAGCGGAAAACCGCTCGCTTATCTACATATTTATTATCAATCATTTACGCAAATTCGTCAATACGCAATTTGCGTAAAAGCATGCGTTTCGTCGTATAATATAATTACGATTCCGCTAGATTCTTTTCGACACTTTTTTGATGCAAAGCGCATTTAGAGCGCAAGGCACAAGCGATTGACTTTTCACCGCTTTGAAACTATAATTGTCACATCAATATCGAGAGGTTTTTTATGCCATACACGGTATATCTCAAAAAAGGCGAAGAAAAACGCGTGCTTCAAGGTCACAGTTGGGTGTACGCAAACGAAGTTGCGCGCATAGAGGGCAAGGATAAAAACGGCTCGCTCGCAACCGTGCGCACGCACGACGGAAAGTTTGTCGGAAAAGGATATATAAACCACCTTTCAAAGATTCTCGTGCGCATTTTCATTCGCGACGAAAACCAAACCGACGACGAAAATCTGTACGCCGAGCGCATAAAAACCGCAAATAATTGCCGCGCCGCGCTCGGCTACGACGATTGCTATCGCGTCGTTTTTGCGGAAGCGGACAACTTGCCCGCACTCGTCGTGGACAAGTATTCGGACTATCTCGTATGCCAGTTCCTTTCGCTCGGCATAGACAAGCAAAAAGACAAAATCGTCGGTTGCCTCGTCGGGATTTTCAATCCCAAAGGCATTTACGAGCGTAGCGACGTTGTCGTTCGCTCGAAAGAGGGACTTGAAGAGCGCACGGGCGTGATTTACGGCGAAGTTCCCGACAAAATCGTCGTCACCGAAAACGGCTTGAAAATGTCCGTAGACGTGAAAAACGGACAAAAAACGGGATACTTCCTCGACCAAAAAGAAAACAGATTCGCAACTCGCAGATACGCAAAAGGCAGAGTTTTGGACTGCTTCTGCAACAGCGGCGGATTTTCCGTCAACTGTGCACTGACTGCCGACGAAGTTATATCTTGCGACATTTCGAAAGCCGCCCTCGACAACGTCAACGAGAACGCGCGCCTCAACGGAATAACCAACATCACCACCAAGTGCGGCGACGTGTTTGAGGTGCTTCGAGCATACAAAAACGACGGCGAAAAATTCGATTTGGTCATTCTCGACCCGCCCGCATTCTGCAAGAGCGCAAGCGAGGTTAAGGACGCGTACAGAGGTTACAAGGACATCAATATTTTGGGTATGAAACTCGTAAAAAGCGGCGGCTATCTCATATCCTCGTCTTGCTCGCATTATATGACGTTCCCTTTGTTTGAAAAAATGCTTGTCGAAAGCGCAAAAGAAAGCGGAAAAATCGTACGCACAGTCGAGATAAAATCGCAAGCGCCCGACCACCCGTCCCTACTCTGCGCCGAAGAAACGCAATATCTCAAATTCTTCGTCTTGCAAGTTATGTAAAGTTTTATTGCATTTTCAAGATATAAAACATAAAAAAATAAACGCGCAAAATCGGCGCGTTTATTTTTAATTTGAATGGGCACACTCAATTTTCGCTTTTTGCCGTATCGGTCACAACGTGTACGTCGAGTTGATTGAACGGTATCGTTATGCCGTTTTGGTCAAACGCTTTCTTGACGTTTTCAAGCATATCGAAATTAACCGTCCAGTAATCTGCGTTCTTGCACCATACTTTCGTCGAAATGTCTATGCTGCTTGCGCTCTGCTCGGATACGCGTATAGACGGTTCGGGGTCTTTGAGTATGAGTTCGTTTTGAGCGCATACGTCCGCAATAACCGCCTTTGCCTTTTCAAAATCGTCAGAATACGAAATCGAGAATTTGAGGTCGACTCTGCGCAAATCCTTTTCGGAAAAGTTTACGATTTGGCTTGTGGAAAGGTTGCCGTTGGGCAAATACACCACTTTATTATCAGTCGTGCGCAATCTCGTATGGCAAATGCGAATATCCTCGACCGTGCCTTCGTAGCCGCATGCTTGAATGTAGTCGTCGTCCTTGAAAGGTCTTGTGATGAGGATAAGCACGCCGCCTGCAAAGTTTGAAAGTGTACCGTTGATTGCAAGACCGACGCCGACGCCCAACGAAGCGATAAGCGCGGTGATTGCGCTCGTATCGATTCCGACGTAGCCGATAAGCGCGATGACGACAAGCACTTTGAGCGCGACTTTCACGACGTAACTGACGGTTTTGTAGATGGTTTTGTCGATTTTCTTGTTCTCTGCGACCTTTTTGTCTGCGCGCTTTGCGATTTTCTTGCAAATCCAGTTGATAAGCGAAAAAGATACTATCATTATCACGATTGCGATAACGATTTTGATGCCAGTGTTAGTGAGCCAGTTTTGAACGGTTTGCCACACTTGTTGCCAGTCCATATTACACCTCATAAAAACTTTTGTACATAGCGCACTTGCGCTTCGTCAAGTGATTATACCCTCAAACCGCCCTTTTAGCAACATAAAAAACAATCAAATTTCCTTTTGGAAACGCTTTTTGCCCGTCTTGTATATTTTTCGTTTGACATCAAAATTTTTTCGTGTATAATAGAAAGGAATTGAAATCCGAGGAGGTGAAAAAGATGTCAACAGTCAGAGTCGGTGAAAACGAAAGTTTGGACAACGCAATCCGCCGTTTTAAGAGAAAATGCGCACGCGACGGCATCATCGGTGACCTCCGCAAAAAAGAGGCTTACGAGAAACCCAGCGTAAAACGCAAAAAGAAAGCGGAAGCGGCTCGTAAGAGAATGTACAAATCATAAACCACAAATTCTCGCATATATTGCGAGAAGACGGAGGTATGGCTCAGTTGGTTAGAGCACACGGTTCACATCCGTGAGGTCACAGGTTCGAGCCCTGTTACCTCCACCAACATCCGAAAACCCTACTATTTAGTAGGGTTTTTCTTATGTTCGTGTAGTTATCACTGCTCGAATGTGCGTTCCGCACCCCGCACTCTCGTGCGCCCTTCTGCACGGTCATAGTGTGACTTTTCCCACACTATGCTTGCAGTCACACTGCACGCGATTGACCTTCGGTAACAAATCGCTGTTGGGCGAGCCCTGTTGTTCAATGAATATTCAAAAACATCTCTAGGCAGATTTTTTATATTTTTGTATGAAGTAACGATTGAAAATACTTTTCTCGCACATATAAAAAAGCCCTGCTTTTGTAGGACTTTTTGCAATTACTTTTTTATTCAAGGCAATTATGCCGTTGCTTTAACTGTTCCGTCTGTGCAAGCCACGGAAACCGTGTTCGGTATCCACAAGTATCCCTTGGATATGTTTGCCCATTGCGCTTTTGTGCCGCCGTAAGTAATGGACGTTAACTTACTACATCCCGTAAATGCATAATCGCCGATGGAAGTGACGCTGCTCGGAATAGTTATCGTCGTAAGTTCGCTACAATTTCCAAATGCCGTATTTCCGATTTGCGTAATAAGCAATCCTTTGCGTTTTTTTGCGATATAAATCGACTTTGGCGAACCGTCGCAATCCTTGATAGAATAAGTGCCGTCACTCAAAGTGCCATACACCAAATTACTGCTGTTTTTCTCGTCACCGCAATTAGTGCAAACGCCTTCGTCGTAGTCGTGTCCCAACGCGGGTATCGTTTGTTGTTCTTGCAAAACCTCGTTGCATACGGAACAATACTTCCCTTCCGTCAGTCCGGTTTCGGTGCAAGTTGCCGCAACTTCTGCCTGCGATACGACGGTGTGTCCCGACGCAGGAATAATTTGTTGTGCGTGCAAAACTTCGTTGCACACAGCACAATGTTTACCCTCTGTCAAACCGGTTTTCGTACAAGTTGGCGCCACAGCTTCGTCTACGACTTCCCTGTGTCCCGACGCTTCGACATATGAGTCAATGTAAGTGTCACCACACCGAGAACAAGTGTGCGTCGTGTAGCCTTGCTCGGTACAAGTCGGCACAGTCAAAACTTCATCGTAGTTATGTCCCAACTTCTCTTTTTCCGCATAAGTCGTATATTCGCAGCCTTCGCGACTGCAAGTATCGTATTCGTTCCAACCGATTTGCGTGCAGGTCGGTTCTTGTTTTTCGTGGTGTACTAGTTCGTGTCCGGTGGCTTTTTCGAGGCGTAATTGCATCGTGCCGCACACCGTGCAATAATAATACGCTATACCGTCTTGAGTGCAGTTGCCTTCTTGTAGTGTTTGATAATGCGCCCATTGATGACCTATAGCCTCGACCATTTTCGTTTCGGATTCACTGCACTTTGAACAAGAACGGATGTTGCAACCGAGCGAACAGCAATCTGGGGCTATATCGACAGTCCAATCAGACCAAGTATGCTCGCACTTTGTCAAATCACGACCTTTTAGTGACTCTAACCACTCTTCCTCGGTGCCGATATAACCTTTGCCAACCGCCAATTCATATGCAGATTTGCCGTTATTGCCGATAAGAGATTCAAGCCATTCATCTACGCTTCCCCTATATCCTTTTTCTACGGCTAATTCATACGCCGATTTTCCGTTTTTACCGTCTTTTCCGTCTTTACCCGGCTGACCTTGTTCACCCTGTGCACCTTTATCGCCTTTTGCGCCGTCCTCGCCCTTTTCGCCGCGTTGACCGACGAGCGAAAGCAACCATTCTGAAATATCGCCTTCAAAACCGTTTTCAACGGCAAGTTCATATGCGGATTTTCCGTTGCTACCGTCCTTGCCGATAAGAGAAGCAAGCCATTCCTCAACCGTTCCCTTATATCCTTTTTCTACAGCTAATTCGTATGCCGATTTGCCGTTGTCGCCATCTTTACCGTCTTTTCCGGGCTGACCTTGTTCGCCTTGCGCACCTTTATCGCCTTTTGCGCCGACAAGCGAAGCAAGCCACTCTTCTTCCGTACCGGTGTAGCCGTTGTCCACTGCAAGTTCGTACGCAGATTTGCCGTTTTCACCGTCTTTTCCGGGCTGTCCGGCAATCGGATCTTGCTGATCGCAACCGACCAATATGCAAGCAAAAACCAAAATGATAACAGAAACGAGAAATATTTTACGATTCATAAATTCCCCTTTTCAAACACTTTTTTTTGATCTTGTGATAAATCACGTTTTTATTGTGAAATTATAGCATTAGAATATGTCGATGTCAATTTTTATGCTTATACCGCGCAAGTTACAATCTAAATTCTATAAAACAAAAAAAGCGTGCGGAAAGCACGCAATTTGGCAAAGGGAAGTTACAGAGATAAATTCTATGCGAATATCTCGAAAACGGTTGATTATTGATTGTCTTGGGCGTTTTTGGCTTCGCGGACGGCTTTGGCAAGTTGCCCTGCACACGAAGTGTCCTTAAATCCGCACTTTACGTCGCCGAGTTTGCGCTCGATTTCGTCAACGGTCATTCCCTCAACCAAAATGGGTATTGCTTTGAGGTTGCCGGGGCATCCGCCGACAAAGTGTACGTTGGTGATTACGTCGCCGTCGATGTCGAACGATATTTCTCTTGAACAAGTGCCTTGCGTGCGATAATTGTAGTGCATTTTATTCCTCTTTTTACGATTTTATATGATTTTCAGTGATTCTATTGCGGTCAATTCTATTTTGCCGCTTATTCGGATTCCATTGCATTGTACTATGCAATATCCGTTCGGTAAACGATATTTTTGCGTTTTTTTGCAAATCAGTCGAGGTCGTATTCTATCAAGGTTTTGCCGCCTTGCAACGTTTTGACCACTATTTTATGCTCGTCCAACACGGCGTACGAGCGTTCCACGCCTTCGGGTGACAAGCCGAGTGCGCCGACGCAGACGTAAATCACGCCGTCTTTCACTTCGAGCATAGCGCGGTGGAAGTGTCCGTAAAACACTATATCGCCCTTTTTTGCGTTCTTCGGCGGCAAATCAGGATTGCATTTGTGACCGTGCGTAAAGAAAAGCGTGCGACCGTACCACTCGCGCGAGCAGTCCTCGCCTATCGGAAAATCGCTTATCATTTGGTCCACTTCACTATCGCAGTTGCCCTTGATTACGGTGATAAAATCCTTTGAATCGTTGAGCATTTTTGCAACCGTCATAGGCGCGTAGCCTTCGGGGAACGGGTTGCGCGGACCGTGATTGTATATGTCGCCCAAAAGAACGACTTTTACGCTCGAATCCTTTTTGCGAGCGTCGTTTACTATATTAAGGAATCTTTCTATGTTCGCGCTCGAACCGTGAACGTCTGAACCGATGTAGAGTTTCATATCGAGCCTCCTTCTTTTCAAAAACGAGTATAACACACCGCCGCGCAGTAGTCAAAGCGGAAGCGGAATTTGTGGTGGAAATTGCGATATTTTGTCTTGCGAGGTTTATATATTTATGTTATACTATTGTAAACTTTGGAGGAAAATATGAAAACAGTCAGACTTCGCACACCTTTCGAGGTTGGTTCAACACCGCTCGCGGAATATCCGCGTCCGCAGTTTGCAAGAGATAGTTACGTCACGCTCAACGGCGAATGGGATTACGCCATTTTGCGCAAGAGCGAGAGTTTTAACGGCAAATATCAAGGCAAAATACTCGTTCCGTTCTCACCCGAATGTTTGCTTTCGGGCGTTCCCGAAGGCACGAGAGTTACGCCCGACGACGTGCTTTACTATCATCGCACATTCAATCTCGACGCAAACTTCGTCAAAGCAGTCACGATTTTGCACTTCGACGCAGTGGATATGATTTGCTCGGTCAAACTCAACGGCATTTCCGTTGGCGAGCATATCGGCGGCTACGTTCCCTTCTCTTTGGACGTATCGGCAGCGGTCAAAGTCGGCGAAAACGTCATCGAACTCGTCGTTACCGACCCCTGCGACACAAGTTATCACACTCACGCAAAACAATCCTCTAAACCGGGCGGAATCTGGTATACGCCGCAATCGGGCATCTGGCAAAGCGTCTGGATCGAGAGTATGGACGAAGTGTACCTCAAAGACGTAACCATCGTTCCCGACATCGACACCGACACAATCAACTTCAAATTCGACAAATCCGCAAACGTACCCGTCGACGTCATAGTTATGGACGGCGCAAAAGCCATTTTCAGCGGTCAATTCGACGGCGACACGGCAAGCATAAAACTCGAAAATTACGAACTTTGGTCGCCCGAAAACCCAAAACTCTACGACGTGGCGTTCAAAGTGGGCAACGATATCGTGAAATCCTATTTCGGTATGCGCAAATTCAGTTGGGTCACCGACAGCAAGGGCTTCAAGCGTATGGGTCTCAACAACAAGCCGTACTTCCACACCGGTCTTCTCGACCAAGGCTACTGGTCGGACGGTATGCTTACGCCGCCCTCTAACGCCGCTCTCGAATGGGACGTCAAGATGGTCAAATCTATGGGCTTCAATATGCTCAGAAAACACATCAAAATCGAGCCTTTGCGCTGGTACTACCACTGCGACAAGGAAGGCGTTTTGGTGTGGCAAGATATGGTCAGCGGCGGCTCGAAATACAACCTTTTATACATAGGTCTTTTGGCAACCGTGTTCGAATACCACATCAAAGACGACAACGAATCGGGTTACAAGAAACTCGCGCGCGCGGACAAGGAAGGTCGCGACGAGTTTGAAAACGAACTTCGCGTCACGATGAATCACCTCAAAAACGTCGTATCGCTTGCGGTATGGGTTCCCTTCAACGAAGGCTGGGGACAATTCGACTCGGTGCGTATAACCAAAGAAATGAAGAAGATCGACCCCACCCGCCTCATCGACAGCGTAAGCGGCTGGAACGATCAAGGCAAAGGCACGTCGGACACCAAGAGTTTGCACATCTACTTCAAGCCTTTGTTCGTACCCAAGAACGACGATCGCTGCTACATTCTCAGCGAGTTCGGCGGATACGCAATCAAGACGGAAGGTCATATGTACTCGCCCGACAATCAATTCGGCTATCGTATCTACAAAAAGCCCGAATCGCTTGCAAAGGCAATCAAGAAACTCTACGAAAAGACCATCGTTCCCAAAATCGACAGAGGTCTTTCGGCAACCGTGTACACGGAAGTGAGCGACGTCGAACAGGAAATGAACGGTCTTGTCACATTCGACAGACGCGTCATCAAAGTACCCGTCGATCTTATGCGTGAAATCAACGCGCAACTCGTCATCAAAGACTGACAAACGACCACTATGTTATGCGCTTCGTTTCCTCGGAAGCGAAGCGCAATAATATTGCAATTTTTGCATTTTAACGATACAAAAGGTGAAACTATGAGCCTCGCAGATCAAATATTTATCGAAACTTGCCGCAACATACTCGACAACGGAATAAGCGACGAAAACCTCGAAGTGCGCCCCAAATGGCTTGACGGAACGCCGGCGCACACCATAAAAAAGTTCTGTATCGTCAACAGATACGACCTCTCGAAAGAGTTTCCGATTATCACCCTTCGCCGCACCGCTTTCAAATCCGCAATCGACGAGATTCTTTGGATTTGGCAGAAAAAGAGCAACAACGTGCACGACCTCAATTCGCATATATGGGACAGTTGGGCGGACGAAACCGGCTCTATCGGCAAGGCGTACGGCTATCAACTCGGCAAAAAGAGCGTATATCCCGAAGGCGAATTCGACCAAGTGGACAGAGTGCTTTACGACCTCAAACACAATCCGCAATCGAGGCGCATACTCACCAACATCTACAACTTCGAGGACTTGCACGAAATGCACCTCTACCCTTGCGCATACTCGATGACTTTCAACGTCACGGGAAACAAACTCAACGGCATTTTGAACCAAAGAAGCCAAGACACCCTCACGGCAAACAACTGGAACGTCGTGCAGTACGCCGTACTTCTTCATATGTTCGCGCAAGTGAGCGGACTTGAAGTCGGCGAATTCGTACACGTCATAAGCGACGCGCACATTTACGACCGTCATATTCCCATCGTAGAGGAAATTTTGAAGAATCCGCAATATCCCGCGCCGACTTTCAAAATGAACAAGGACGTCAAAAACTTCTACGACTTCACCGTCGACGATTTCGAACTTGAAAACTATCAGTACACCAAACTCGACAACAAAATCGAAGTTGCGATTTGAGTTTAGGCACAACATACGTTGAAATATAGCAAAAAAACACGCCGAAAACGGCGTAAAAACAGGCTAAAAATGCGTTAAAAACATATAAAAAACGCACGAAAAACGCCGTTATTTTTCAAAGAAAATGAAAACGATTTTTGCAGTTGACAACAAATGGGGACTCGGCAAGAAAAACGACTTGCTGTTTTCTCTCAAAGAAGATATGCGCCATTTCGTCGCACACACGAAAGGCAAAACCGTCGTTATGGGAAGCAACACGCTTCTCTCTTTTCCGAACGGTATGCCGCTCAAAAACCGCACGAATATCGTGCTTAACCCCAACGGCACTGACGAAGACGCAAAAACGAAAGGATATATCCTCGTCAAATCCCTCGTCGAATTGTTTGCAACGCTCAAAAACTACGACAGCGAGCAAACCTACGTCATAGGCGGCGCGATGATGTATCGCACGCTTTTGCCCTACTGTGACACGGCGTACGTCACAAAAGTGGACGCGGACGGCGACGCGGAAGTATTCCACGAAAACCTCGACAACCTCGACAACTGGCAACTCGTCGAACAAGGCGAGCCAATCGACGACAACGGCTACAAAATCCGCTTCTGCACTTATAAAAACAATAACGTAAAAGAGTTTTGATAAGTATTAGTTTTTATCGTTAAGAGAATTAAAAAATAAAATATATTTAATAAAAATAAAAATCCCGCGTTTATGCGGGATTTTTTAATTTCGTTAATTCTCTTAAACTCAGTTGTCGCTTGCGATGATTTTGTTGAATTGTTCCAAAAGCAATGCCATTTGAGCCGCTTCTTCGCTTTGTTGTTGAGTTTGTGCAGGTGCAACGGGTGCAGGTTGAGGCGCAACGGGTTGTTGATATACGGGTTGCACGGGTTGTTGATAAACCGGTTGAGGTGCAGGTTGCGGTGCGGGTGCGTATTGAACGGGTGCCGCTTTGGGTTGAGCCGCTCTCTTTACGACGGGTGCTGCATTGACCTTCTTATAGCCTGCGTTAAGGACGGTTTGCGTGGTCGCTTTTGCGTCGAGCATAATGACTTTGTTGCAAAGGACGGAGTTCTTGTCGGGTTCGATAACGCCTGCAACGACGTCTTTGCCGTATGCTTTCAAATAAGCGATAAGCGGAGTGATGTCGCCGTTTCCGTAGATAAGGAAGAAACCGTCGATGTTGGGGAATTGAGCAAGTCTTGCCGCGTCGATAACTTGACGAAGGTCGAGTTTGCCTTTTCTCTTTTTGGGAAGCGCAGAAAGTGCGTCGTAACTGTTTTCTTGGATGAACTCGCCGTAGTCTTTGGTACGTTTTGCGGAATATCCGTAGAATTTGCACGCTGCGATTTCACCGATGCGGGAAAGTTCTTCAAGAGCGGATTCAAACACGCTGAAAGGAACTCTGACGCTTTCGATGTCTGCAAGAACTACATATTTTTTGCTTGCTGCCATAATCTTCTTCTCCTCTTTCAAGTCGCACAAAGCGCACTTGTAATAGTCTTTTTATATTGATAAACTCATTTTATAACAAAATAAGCGTTTTGTCTATACTTTTTTTGCTCTTTTGAAATAAAACGCCCATTGCTGAACGAAGCCCGCGTTTTTGCCGTACTTTCCGACCAGCAAATCGGACATTTTTTCGGGCGCAACGCCCTCGTATTCGCTTTCGAACGCCTTTTTTATCCAAGTGTCCACGGGGAACACGTCAAAGCGTGAAAAACCGAACAGCAACGCGCAATCGGCAACCTTTCTGCCTACGCCGTGCAAGGACAAGAGTTTTGCGCGAAGTTCGGGCGTAGAGAGTTTTTTCCACTCGTCAACGTTTTCGTCGAGCATAGTTTTGGCAACTCTGTCGAGATATTCCGCCCTATACCCTGCGCCTATTTTCGCATAAAAGTCCGAACCTGCGCTCGCAAGTTTCTCGACGCTCGGAAAAGCGCGGTATTCGCCCATATCCTCGCCCAAAGAATCGCATATGCGCTCGATTATGCCCTTGATTCTCGGAATATGGTTGTTTTGCGATACGATAAAGGAAAAAATCGCTTCAATCGGGTCTTGACGAAGAATGTGAATCCCTTTGCCGTACTCGATAGCGTCGGACACAAATCCGTTGTCCGCGACTTTTGCCTGAATCGCCGCGTAATCGGTGTCGAAATCGAAATACTTTTCAAAAAAGCCCTTGTCGTCGCATTTTACGACGTACTCGCCGCCCTCGTCGGTTATGCGCGCCATATGGTTTTTCGCGCATACTCTGAACGTATCGCCCTCTTGCACGAAACGAAAGACTTGTCCGCAATCGAGGGTTTGTCCGACGTCGAAAGTCGGCGTTTTGGGGATTGAAAATTCGATTTGATTCATAGTTAAGTATATTGCCGTGCGCGCAAGATATTTCATTCAATATATTGCGCGCGCGTTTTTGCGTGCGTGCGCACGCGTGTATGCGTGCTTACGATAGAAAAAACCGCCCTAAATTCGGGCGGTTTCGTTTTGACTGTTATTGCTCTTGTGCGTAAACGGAAACTTGTTTTCTGTCTTTTCCAACACGCTCAAATTTCACAACGCCGTCGATAAGTGCGAACAACGTATCGTCTTTGCCGATTGAAACGTTGTTGCCCGGATGATACTTCGTACCTCTTTGGCGAACAAGAATGTTGCCTGCGAGAACGAATTGACCGTCAGCGCGCTTGGGGCCCAGACGCTTGGATTCGCTATCACGACCGTTGTGCGAAGAACCCGTTCCTTTCTTATGAGCGAATAATTGTATATTCATAAACATAATCATTCTACCTCCAATGTTATAAAGTCCGAAAAGTTTTCATAGAGGTCGGACGCCCCTAAATAAGCCGTTCTCAAAATCACGTCCGCGTCGTGCGATTGAGAGGAAGTCATAGACTTTGGCAACATCGCGTACAAATAACCGTCTTTTGCGTCGGTTTCATACGCTATGTTCACGCCAACTATGTGCATAATGCCCAGCACCGCCGTTTGCACTACCGAACTTAACGCTGCGCACACTATGTCCGCGCCCTCTTCGGCATACTCGCAATGCCCCGTGCATTCAACACCCACGAACTTTCCGTCTTGTGTTGAGAACTTGACCTTGACCATCGCTTAACCCTCGATTGAAACGATCTTCAACTCGGTGTACGGTTGACGATGACCTTGACGCTTTCTGATGTTCTTTTTGGACTTGTAATGGAAAACGTAAACTTTGGGGAACTTGTCTTGTGCGTTGACTTTTGCACTTACTTTGACGGATTGTGCGTCTTGTCCTGCTTTAACGTTTCCGTTGTCGTCGACGAGCATAAGAGTTTTGAGTTCGATGACGTCGCCGATTTCAGCGTCGATTTTCTCGACCTTGACGAGCATATCTTTCTCAACCTTGTATTGCTTGCCTCCGCATTCAACTACTGCGTACATTGTTTTTACCTCCTCTAACCAGTCTCGCCGACATAGGTGCAATCTTTGATTGACTTAAAAACCACTTTCGAGCGGCTCGACATTAAATTTACCAAAATGCAAGCGAATTGTCAAACGTTTGTGAGTAATTAATAATGAATAATTAATAATTAATAATTATGGGTGGGGTTATACCCCACACCCCGAATAAGATTAATATCATAAGACTGCGATAAATCGATGAATAACGCGAAAGAGGCATCCGAATGGCAACCCTAATTTACTATGCGTAAATGAGTTGACAGGCGGATGCCTCTGACAAAGTTAGTCGCGATTTAGCGCAGTCTTATTTAGTACCAAAGATGCGATCCCCCGCGTCCCCCAACCCCGGCAAAATGTAGCCGTTCTCGTTGAGTTGACGATCAAGCGTGGAAACGTAAACTTCGACGTCGGGATGTTCGGAATGTACTTTTTCAACGCCTTCGGGCGCGCCGATTATAGCAAGGAATTTGATGTGTTTGCAGCCGCGTTTTTTGAGAAGAGCGATTGCGTCGCAAGCACTGCCACCCGTTGCGAGCATCGGGTCTACGAGCATAACGACTTTTTCCTCGATGCCTTGCGGCAATTTGCAGTAGTATTCTTGCGGTTCGAGAGTTTCTTCGTTGCGGTACATACCGATGTGTCCGACCTTTGCCGCAGGGAAAAGCGTGAGGATTCCGTCAACCATACCGAGTCCTGCGCGAAGGATAGGCACGATTGCGATAGAGTTTTCTTTCACGACGGTTTGTTCGACGGTTTCGAGCGGCGTTTCGACGGTTATGGTTTGGGTGGGAACGTCCTTGAACGCCTCGAATGCCATAAGCGTTGCGATTTCGCCGATGACCTCTCTGAATTGTTTGGTCGTGGTGTTTTTATCTCTTATGATTGCCACTTTGTGACGAATGAGCGGATGATCCAGAATGTGTACGTTGTCGTATTCTTTCATAGCGTTACCTCTTTTTTATTTGGTATATCCTTTTAAGTTAATACTTATTCTTGGTCGGAAGATTCGGCGTTTTCTTCTGCTCTTTCTTCTTCGCGAAGTTCTTCGACGACTTCTTCTTCTCTGACCTTTTCTTCTGCCGCTTTTACGACGTCCACGCCGACCTCGAACGTTGCGTTGGGTGCGACTGCGCCGGTGATAAGGCTTTGCGGTTCTTGTTCGACTTCTTCTTCGTTGCCGTCGCCGCCCTGTTTCTTTTCGATTGCGTCGATGATTGCGTGTACGATGATACCGAGCACGAGTGCGGTTGCGATGGAAGTGATTGTGATGGTCTTGTCAACCGTTCCCGCGGGGCTGAGGACTACGTCCACGATTGCGCCGTCTTTGATGGTTTGGCCGATAACGTTGCTCGTGAGAATCTTGTACGGAATCTTGATAGAGAGTCCGCCGATACCTGCGATGAGGATTGTGGATACGGTGAAGAGGTTCTTGTTGTCGCCGAGGTTGATGTCTTTGAACATTTTGAGACCGCTGACCGCGATAAATCCGTAAAGCGTGAGGCATACGCCGCCCATTACGCAAGCGGGAATCGTGCGAAGAAGCGCCATAAGCGGACTTATGAAGGAAAGCACTATGCACATACAAGCCGCAAGGAAGATTGTGGATACGGAAGCGTTTTTGGTGATTGCGACGCAACCGACGGATTCGCCGTAAGTCGTGTTGGGGCAAATGCCGAACACCGTGCCGACCATAGAGCCGACGCCGTCGCCGAGAAGGGTTCTTGTAAGACCGGGTTCGCCTTCAACGAGGTCACGACCGATGATAGAGCCGAGGTTCTTGTGGTCTGCGATATGCTCTGCAAAGACGACGAGCGCGACGGGTACGAATGCGAGTACGACTTCGCCCACGCCCGCCCAAGTGATTGTGGTTGCAACGCCGTTGGTCGCGGTTTTGACTGCTTCGCTGACGTTGCCCGTGACGAGCTCTTTGATTGCTTCGATGAGAGCAAAGTCGGGATAGTTAAGGAAGGATTGGAATTTTGCGCCGACGCTTGCAGTGGAATCGCCGAGAGCCGCAAAGTTGTCCACGAGGGGTTGCCAGTTGACTATTTTGAGATATTCGACGTGGCAAGCATATCCGAAAATCGAGAAGAATGCCGCAACCGCATATCCTGCGCCGATACCGAGAATGAACGGAATAAGGCGACCCATTTTGAATTTCTTTTGAGTTGAACAAATGCAAATCGTGATGAGGGTCACAAGACCGCAGAAAAGCGCGACGAGGTTGTAACTTGCGTTGACGGTTGCGCCGCTTGCCTTCACGATGTCGCCCATTGCGCTTCCCGCAAGAGAAAGACCGATGAGTGCGACGGTGGGTCCGATGATGACGGGGGGCATAAGTTTTGAAACCCACTTGCTGCCGGCAAACTTGATTATGATTGCCAAAACGACGTATACGAGTCCTGCGAGGATACCGCCGAGAATTACGCCGCAATATCCGAAGCAAAGCGCGGTCGAGAGCGAACTCAAAAACGCAAACGAACTCGAAATGATAACCGGGCTCTTAAATTTGGTGAAAAGCAGATACACTATCGTGCCGAGACCTGCACCGAGGATTGCCGCAGGGATTTGAGTCGGCAGACCGATAATGGTCGGAACTGCAATAGTGGCAGCCATAATTGCAAGCACTTGTTGGAATGCAAACACAAGGTTTTTGCCAAAAGCAGGTTTGTCATTGACGTCGTAAACGAGTTGATTTTTTGACATTTGTCTTTCTCCTATATATATTTGTTGTTATCTTCTTACGCGCCTAACGCCTTCGAGAGCAAAAAAAAGATGTCCGCTAAGGACATCTACGTTAGGCAATTTTTGAATCAATCGAGGGAAAGAGGCACTCGTCAAAGGAAGAAAAAACAATTTTTGCAACAGAGGCTGTTGCGAGAAGAATTGCTTTTTTGAGTTTGACAGCGCTTTGAGCCATATAGCCCTCCGATTCACATTTGACAGTATGTTAGCACAAACGAAAGAATCGCGCAACCGATTTCGACAAATTTTTCGCAAGAATACGAATTGTGTTATTTGAGGGATTTCAAGAAAAGAAATTAAATGAAAAACTGATGGCGAATATTATAAAATAAGGATTTATTCGGGTGTGGGCAGAGCCCGCCCGCAATTATTAATTGTTAATTATTAATTATTAATTTTTTTCAAGATTTCTTGCAGAGCGTTCAAATCGAAATCGGGCACATATTCTTCCGTCGCGCTGTCAAGTTCCTGCGAAAATCCGTTTTGCAAGCCTGCGTCGAAAAACATTTGCGTCGCTTGGTCGTATTCGTCTTCGGTTATGCGCCTCGACAATATAGGGTGATTAAGCACGGCGGGCGTCGGGAAATACTGCCCCATAAGCGAAACGTACAAAGTCTTGTCAATCGAAGATATGTCTTGCAAAACCCCTCTCGTATTTTCGAGCGCGCAAGGCAAAACGAGGTGTCTTACGATGACGCCTTTTTTCATCATTCCGTCGCTGTCGAACACGTCGTCGGGTTGCTGACGGCGCATTTCTTTTATCGCTTCTACGGCAACTTCTCTATACCCTTTTGCGTGCGAATATTCCCATGCTAAATCGTTGTCGGAATACTTGAAATCGGGCAGATAAATATCCACCAATCCTTCGAGTTTTTTGAGATTCTGCACGGTTTCGTATCCGCTACTGTTCCACACAATCGGTATTTTAAGTTGTCGTTTTGCGACTTTTAGCGTGTCTTTGAGCAAATTCGTGTAATTTGACGGCGTAACGAGATTTACGTTGTGCGCGCCTATTTGTTGAAGATAAAGCATAAGCGAAACAAGTTCGCTCTCGCTCACTTCAAGTCCTTTGCCCTCGTGCGAAATCTCGTAGTTTTGGCAGAACAGACAGCGCAGATTGCACCCCGAAAAGAAGATAGTTCCGCTACCTCTCTCGCCCGACAAACACGGCTCTTCGAAATGATGCAATCCGACTCTGGCAATCTTGTACATAATACTTAACTTGTGCTGTGATATTTCTGCCGTGCGCAAGCGATACTCGTCTTTGGCGAACGGTCTTGCGCACGATCGGATAAGGCTTCGCCTTCCGAAATTATTAATTATTCATTATTAATTATTAATTCAAAATCAGCGTTTACAAATGATTTTGTTGTATTTTTTCGTCCACTTCGCAAGTTTCTTTTCGTCGTAAACGGCAGGAATTTTCTTTGCGATATTCTTCGCTTTAAGGCTTCGCGTAAGGCAACCGACCGCTTTGCAGACGAGCCCGAAATGTCCCAACAGCAAGAATACTTTTTTGATTATCGACTTTGCGCTCAACTTCGGCTTTTCGCCGCTCGTGTCCGTCGTGACGAGCGCAAGATCGCTCTTTTCGATAAGTCCGCCGCCGAACACCCAGTCTATCGTTTTGGGGTCGAGCGACAACGCCCAGCGTTTGAGTACGTCCACAAACGCAAAGTCCGTGCCGAGCGTGGTCATATACTTGTGGTAGAATCCCCACATATTCTTTGCCGTAAACTCGGTGACGTCGTTTTCTTCGATATAGTCGGCAAACATTCTGCCTGCTTTCATCGAGGATTCGATTCCGCTGCCCATAAGCGGCATAGTCATAAACGCGCTGTCGCCGAGCGCGACGTAGCCGTCCGCAACCGCTCTTGCAATGGACATACGAAGGCAAATTTCAACCTTTTTCTCGCTTACGAGTTGGTTGCCGAGTATGGGGTTGCTTGCGCGCAACGCTTTGAGCGTGTACCCGATTTCCTCGTCAAATAGCTCGCCGACCCTGCCGATAAGCACGTCCACGAGATTGTCTTCGTTGAGGTTGCACCAACTTATGCCAACGCTTCCGAGATGTTTGAGATACAACGTCGAATTGATTTCGGGATTTCTCGTCGTCGTTCCCTCGACTTTATTGAAAAACGCGCGATAGCCGTACATAACGTCGTTCTTTGACGGTTGCGCCTGAATCTCGAATTTGTTAGGCACTTGCGCGCGGAAAGGCGAGCGCATACCGCTTGCGTCTATAACGAGGTCGAAAATCTGTTCCTTACCCTCTGCGCATATTCCCACGACGATGTCGTTTTGAATGGCAAGAGATTTGACTTCGGTTTCGAACACGAGTTTGCAACCCGCACTTTCCGCTTGCTTTGCAAAGTACTCGGAAAGTTTGGTGCGGTATACGGATATTTCTTCCATAGGCGGACACGGCGGAACGGGCAAGGAATATTCCTCGTTGGGCGAAACGAAAAGCCACTTGCTCTTTTGGCAATACACTTCTCTTTCGGGCATAGGCAAGCCTGCCGCCTCGAATACGTCCGCGCGGATATCGTCGCGCCAGTCGTAACTCACTTCGCCCCTTTTGCTCTTTTCGAAAACGGTGACGTCGTGTCCTTGTTTTGCAAGACGGATTGCCGCGACCATTCCGCCTTGTCCCATACCTATAACTGCGATTCTTGCCATAATTTCCTCTCGTTTTATCTTCCGTCGTGTTGTGCCGAATTGCCTTTATATTTGCAAAAGGCAATCTTTATCTATACGTTTTTGCCGTTTTAACTTACTTTTTCGTCGATTTGCGCAATTGTTTGCACAATCAGACGTTGAAGCAACTGCCGCCGATAAACTCTCTCAAAAGCGAGTTGCACGGGATAAGACTTTCGTCATCTATCGTCTTGAAATATTTGAGATATTTTATAAGTCTGTTCGCAACGATAAATTGCGGATCGGTGTCCTTAATCTCTTTGAGCGCAGGCAGTGCGAGTTTTTTGAGTACGCAGAGTTCGTACGCAAGCGCGGAATTGAACACGAAATCCACGCCCTCTTGCCACGGATATATCCACCTAAATTCGCCGTTTCTCACGCTCGACCACATATCTATCGTGTTCTTTGCAGGATAGTTTCTGAACTGCATATCCCTTACGATTCTGCGGATAAGTCGCAGGTCCGTTATGCTGAGCGGCGAGTGGCCGTCAACGTTTATGGTAAGTTGCGGCGCAATGTAGATTTTGAATTTTTGGTGCTTGGGTATGGACGCGGTGAGTTTTTCGTTGAGCGCGTGTATGCCCTCTATCATTATGGGGCTATGCTCGTCAACTCTTATCGTGCGTCCTTTTTCCTTTACGCCCTTCGAGAAATTGAAACTCGGAAGCGTGACTTCTTCACCGTTTATCAAATCGAAAAGGTCCTTGTTGAACTGCTCGATGTCGAGGCAATCGACGTGTTCGAGGTCAACCTCGTTTGCCGCCTTTCCCTGCATTTTGCAAATCTTTTCGCGTTCGAGATAGTAGTCGTCCATAGAAATCATAACGGGATTTATGCCCCTCGATATGAGTTCTATGCGCACTCTGTTGCAGAACGTGGTCTTGCCGCTCGAACTCGGACCTGCAATGCAGATAAGACGGATATTTTCGATGTCGCTCTCGATTTTTCTGCCGAGTTCGGAAAGCATAGAGTTTTGTCTTGCTTCGCACATCTGCACGAAATCGAGGACTTTGCCGTCCTCGACCTTTTCGTTTATGTCGGCAACCGTTCCCGTCTTCGTCTTGTTAGACCAAGCGGTCGCTCTTTGAAGGGTTCTGCCGTAGGTGCTTTCTTCCACAAATTCGGGAATCTCGGCGTTGAGTTCCGAGCGCGGATATTGAATGATAATGCCGGGGCTGTACGGCATAAGATTGTAACTGAATATGCAACCCGTGGACGGCACCATATACGCGTGCAAATAGTCGTAATAGTCGCCGCAAACGTAAATATTCACCAAACTTTCGGGACGATACGGCAATATGCGCAACTTGTCGTCGCGTTGCATCTTCTCGAAAATCTCGCGCGCCTCGTCCGTCGGAACGGTGATACGCTCGATGGGCATATCCGCCTTTATGATACGGTCGACTTCTTTGCGGATTTCGTCCGTCGCTTTGGACACGTTGAAACCTTTTGTGAGAATCTGACAGAAAATCGAGCGCGACGCGTTGTAGCCGAAGCGTATGCGCACGTCGGGATAAAGATTGTGAAACGCCATTGCCACGATATATCTCAAACTCGCCTCGTACGCCTTTGCCGCCTCGTTGTTTTCGATGCCCAAAAACTCGATTGTCTTTCCGTCGTCCTTGCTTGAAAGTTTACGGTTGAGTTCCTTGATTTGCGAGCCGAGTTTGCACACGGCGTATTTGCGCCTATCCTCTTGTTTGAGCAAGTCAAGCACTCTCGTGCCTTCTTTGACTTGCATTTCGATTCCGTTTACAAAAACATTTATCATTTTCCCCTCACTTTGCGCAAAACCGATTGCGCAAAACGCTTGATTGATTATTTCCACCTAATTATACTCGCCGTTTCCGCCAAATATAAATATTTGTGACACTTATAATATTGTATCATACGAAAAAACCGTTTTCAAGATAGGAATTATTTTTGCAGTTTTTAATAAGGATAAAAGGATTTGAGATGGCAAACGTTGAAATTTTTGGATATGTTGTAAAATTGTGTGATTGAGATGAAGAACGCGCAAGGCAGTTAGGCGCGATTTAGTGTGTTTTGTAAAAGTGCGCCAAATCGATGCATAACGCGAAAGAGGCACTCGAACGGCAACCCTAATTTACTATGCGTAAATGAGTTGTCGGGCGAGTGCCTCTGACAAAGTTAGGCGCGATTTGGTGCGCTTTTAGTGAGAGGGGTGGCAAACAAGATCATACCACAACCCCACCAACACACCGTACGCGGGATTTATGCGATTTTCGTCGATGTCAATGACGTAGGTGTCGCGGATTGAAAGAAGTTTCTTGCGCGCTTTGACGGCGAGCGTTTTGCCGTTTGAGTCGAGAAGATAGGCTTTCATATGGAAAGGACCTGCTTTAATTTTGACGTTGAGATTGCCTTGCGACGATACGGCGCGACGGAAGCACAAAAACGGCAACTTCTCGTTGATGACGCACACTTGATTGCCGCGCGCGTCTGTGATTGAAAACCAAGACGTGAAAACTTTTTTGAGTTCGGATTGCATACGAGCAATCGGCGCGCCGTCGGGCGTGAACAGAACGACGTTGGTCATAAATCTGTCCCACTGTCTTTCGGCAAAGAATGCGGTTTGCCCTTCTTTCGTTTTTATCTCGAATTTTGCACCGACGGTGAAATACTTTTGTTTGATGATTATCCTCATAATTCCCTCCGATAATTAGCGAACGTTCTTCGCTCTAAATGTAGTTTATCATACAATATGATTTGTTGCAAGAACATATTTCTTTAAGAGGAAAACGCGGATATTCTTCACTTGTTTTCGACGTCGGCAAGAAGTTCGCAAACGCGCTTTTTGAGAATCGGGTGAAGTTTGTACGGGCATAGTTCGACAAGCGGTTTGAGGACGAAATCCCGACGTTGCATATCGATATGCGGCACGCACAAATCGTTTGACTCGACGACGCAATTGTCGTAGAAAATTATATCGACGTCGAGGGTTCTGTTGCCCCACCTCTCGTTGCGCACGCGCTCGCCGCCCTTTTCGATTTGCGATACGACCCGCAAAAGTTCTTCGGGGCTGTACAAGGTTTGAATCTTCACCGCGCTGTTGACAAAATCGTTCGTCGCAACGCCGCCGTAGGGAATCGTCGAGTATCTCGAACTTTCCTTCACGTCCTTAATATTGTCGTCGGCGCAGAGCCTTGAAATCGCAAAGTCGAGATAGGCGTTTTTGTCGCCCATATTCGAGCCGAGCGCAAGGTAGACTTCGTGCCATTCCTTTTCGACTTCGACTGCGGCGTAATCGAACACGCCGTCCATAGGCGCGTCGGGTTTTTTGACGGTGAGAATCACCTTTTTCGCAGGGTATTTTTTGAGCAATAATTCAGCCGAGCGCGTTGCCAAAGTTTCAATCAAATCGAAGCAGTTATTTTCACAAAACGACTTTAACGTCTTCTTTACGTCGCTATAACTTATGGTTTTGGTCAAATCGTCGTATTTTGCCGCTTCGGAAAAATCGTAGAAAATCCGTGCCGTAAACACGAATCTTTGCGGCGTAATTTTTTCTTCGGGGTTACACCCGTGGCAAGAAGTTATTTGGTAGTTTTTGAGTATTATTTTGTCCATATTTTATTGTTATTTTAAAGTTTTATAACGGCAATATTTTCTTTAATATCGTGAACCCTAACAAACAAAACGCCTTGCTTTACGGCAAGAATCGTAGAGTCGAGAGTTGCCGAAAGTCTTGTGTCGGGCGTGCCGCCGAACATAGATTTTCGCGACGTTCCGAGCAAGAACGGATACTCGTCGAACATATCCAAAAGTTTGTCGTAGTCCCTCAAAAGTTGCCAGTCCTCGTCGTTGTTTTTATTGAATCCTATGCCGCCGTCAAGCAAGATTCTGCTTTTGTCGAGTCCTTGCGACAAGAGCGAATCGACCGCTCGCATAAGTCCAGTTTCTTTGTCGAAAAAGAGGTCGGGGATTTTGGATTTGCGCCTGTCGTGCATAACGCATATCGCAACGTCGTTTTGCGCGACGACTTTGGCAAGATTTTTGTCGGCGAGGCAACTTACGTCGTTTATCATATCCGCACCCGAATCGATTGCCGCTTGCGCAACTTCGGGATAGAACGTGTCAACGCTCACAAGCGCGTCGGGAAACGCTTTTTTTATGCTTTCGACTGCGGGCAATACTCTTGCCATTTCCTCGATTGCGCTTACACTTTGCGCACCCGGTCTTGTGGATTGTCCGCCTATATCTATGATTTCCGCACCCTGTTTCAAAAACTTTTCGGCGGTTTCAACCGCGTCGTGAGCGTGTCTGCTTCCCGCAAAAAAACTGTCGGGCGTGACGTTGAGAATTGCCATAACGTGCGTGCCGTCCGTGAAAGTTTTGTTGCCGACGTGAAAATCGTACTTGCGTTGTCCTCTCATTTTATCCCCTCGATAAGCGTTTTTTCGACGAGTTCGTCAACCAAGCCTCTCTTTGCGAAAGTGACGGTTTTCGCGCCGATTTTCTTTACGCCTCTTGCGCTCATACAGGTGTGTTGCGCCTCGATTACGACGATAACGCCCTTCGGATTGAGTTGCTCGAAAATGGCGTCGGCAATCTGCGAGTTGAGCCTTTCTTGAAGTTGCAATCTCTTTGCGTAAACCTCTACGACGCGCGCGAGTTTTGAAAGTCCGACGACTTTTCCGCTCGGAATATACGCGATATGCACCTTGCCGAAAAACGGCATAAGGTGATGTTCGCAAGTAGAGGAAAAGTCTATATCCTTTTCGATGACGACTTCGCTTCCGCTCTCGACGAACGTTTTTGAAAGATGCGTTTTGGGGTCGTCGTTATAACCTGCGGTTAGTTCTTCAAGCATACGCGCAACTCTGTCGGGGGTTTGCAAAAGTCCCTCGCGCATAGGGTCTTCGCCTATTGCTTCGAGAATGTCGTAGACTGCTTTTTTGATTTTTTCTTGGTCGATATTATTGTTTTTCATAAGCGTATTATTTGTTTTATTTACCGTCGTTAAGGTTTTGAAAAAGCGTGAGCGAACCGCACAAAATGACGACGTCGCAATCACCTTTAAGGGCGTTTTGCACTGCGGTTTTTATGTCGTTTTGAACGTCACAAATTCCTTTGCAAAGCGGTTTTGCAATCAAAAGCAAATCCTCTTTTTGCATTGCTCTGGGCGACGGCGGCGTAACGCAAGTTATCTTGTCGGCAAGCGGCGCGACGATTGCGCAAATGCCCTTGACGTCCTTGTCTTTAAGCACGCCCAAAACGAGATGAACGTGCCTTGATTGAAACAAATCCTTTATCGCATTGGCAAGCGTGGTTGCGCCTTGCGGATTGTGCGAACCGTCGAAAATAAGCACTTTATCTTGCGGAATAGTTATGTTAAAGTCCTCTTTTGCGTTTTTGACGACTTGCAACCTTGCTTTCCACACGGTGTTTTTAAGTCCGTTTTCAAGAGCGGTCTGACTTATGGAAAAGTGCTTGTTTCTCAGTTGTTCGACGGCGCAAATCGCTATTGCGGCGTTTGTGAGTTGATGCTTTCCGAGCATAGATATTTCGTACTCTTTGCCGTCGTACAAAAAGCGTTGTCCGCTCAAATCGCCGCTCAAAAAAATCGGTTCTTTGCACACGAACACTTTTGCCTTGCGATACTCTTTTTTGCCGTCCTTGAAAACGTAGGGATTTTCGATTTCTTTCATCACCTCGGCAGGCTGATTGCAAGTGACTGCGACGTCTTTTATTATCGCCGCTTTTTCGCTTGCTATTTGCGAGAGCGTATCCCCCAAAATCGCGCAGTGGTCAAGACCTATCGGGGTTATCACCGCAAGTTCCTTATCCTCGATTGCGTTGGTTGCGTCCCACCTGCCGCCGAGTCCCGTTTCCAGCACGCACACGTCGCATTCCTTGTCGAAAAACGCAAGCATTGCGACGGCGGTTTCTATTTCAAAAGCCGTCGGTTTGAACTCGCCTATGCCGAACGCGTTTCGCAAAACGCGCTCGCTTTCTATGCACTCTTTGACTACGGTGAGATACTTTGCGACGTCCTCGTTTGAAAGCGGTTTGCCGTTTATCAACCACCTTTCGTTGTAGCAAAAAACGGACGGTGAATTGTAAGTGCCGACCTTGTAGCCAGCCTCTTTCAAAACCGACGTGAGATACGCGCTCACCGAGCCTTTGCCGTTCGTGCCTGCGATATGGACGAATTTCAAATGTTTGTCGGGCGCGCCAAGAAGGTCGAGAAGTTCGCGCATACGCTCGATTCCGTAGTCCGAACCCGACCTTTCGATATTCTTGACGTAGTCGATTGCCTCTTGATAAAACAAAAAGCACCCCCTTTGGAAGCACTCGCAAAAAACCTTTTATGGTAATATGTGAAGTCCGGAGTGAATATTGCACCGCGGGCAACGCCCTTCGTCCGCCGACACCCCACGTTCGTACGGCACTTAACGCGCAATTTCTACTACTTCCATAGATGATAATTGAATTTTAGCACCAAACGGATTCAGAAGCAAGGCTTTTACGAAAAAACGCAAGCGAATTAATGAGCGCAAAATCAGCGTTCGAGCAAGTGCGCGACGTCTTTCGATTGACAAGGCATAAGCGGATAAGCGAGTATGGTCCGCTCTTTTCGCAAATCCGCAAGGCTTGCGCCGAAAAAAGTTATTGCCTAACGGCGACTTATGCTTTATACTTAACGTATTATTAAAAAACCATTAAAAGAGGTGCGCTTATGTTTGCAACCGCAATAGGTGCGAGAGAGTTCTCTTTGAGAGACCCGATGGTGTTCATATTGTACGGCGTGGTGCTGGCGTTTATCGTCGCGCTGTCGCTCTACTATATGCTGTCGGCGTTCAAGAGAGCGAAAGAACTCGGCATCGAATCGTCCAAAATCAAGAAAGTCATCACGACTTCGGCGACGTTTTCCATACTTCCCGGACTCGGAATCGCGCTCGGCGTCGTGACTCTCATCGGTACGCTCGGCATAGCCTTCCCCGCAATCAGACTTTCCGTCGTCGGTTCGCTTCAATACGAAACGCAGATGGCAAACGGCGTTGCCGAAGGACTTTACGGCTCTATGAGCAATATGATTGCGCACGGAATTTCCGCACAAGACTTTGCGACTATGGCTATGATTATGACCATTGCAATTTGTTCGGGCGGCGTCGAAGTGTTGTTCTTCTATCGCTTGTATCAGCCGAAAATCGGCAAACTTATGGCAAAAACCACGGGCGGAAAGAAAGGCGGCGTGAATATCGGCGACCTCGTTTTCCAAGTGTCTTTCATCGGTATGGTCATCGGCTACCTTGCAATGAGCATCGAAACTCTTGCAAAGAACGTGACCTTTATCGACGGCTACTACAACTTTATCGCGGTTTTGGTCGCGATGGCGTGCATGTACGTTTGCGACGTGCTTATAAACAAGGCGAACTGGAAGTGGCTCGACAGTTTTTCCACGCCGCTTTCTATGCTCATTGCGATGTTCGTCGTGGGCGTTATAAGTTTTTGCGCAAACAAGTACGGCTGGGCTCTCTCGACGGATTTGTCGGGTTCTGCAAGCGAAGCGGCAGAGGCGGCGAAAAATGCCTTTGCTATGATTCTGTAAGGGGGCGAGATTATGTCTGACAAAGTTAAAGTCACAATGGATTACAACCTCAAATCGCACATCATAGGCAAAATTTGGATGGCGTTGGCACTCGTTATTTTCTTTGCCGTACCCACCGCGATTTGCCTATACTACGACGTAAAACCCGATATGACGGTTATGGGTACGTCCGCCGTTCTCATTCCGTTTATAATCAACTTCCTTTCGGGCATTTTCGAGCCTGTCATTTACTCGCCGATGCTCGGCGTGAACAGCGCGTATCTCGCGTTTATCACGGGCAACCTTTCAAACCTCAAAATCCCCTGCGTCGTCAAAGCGCAAGAGATTTGCGGCACGAAACTCGGCACGGAAGAAAACGAAGTCGTTTCCACCCTCTCGGTTGCAACGAGCACCCTCGTCACGACCGTGATTATCGCGATTTTCGTGCTTATACTCGCCGTCAGCAACGTCGAAACGGCAATCCAAAACACGCCGTGGATTACGCCTGCGTTTACTTGCGTCGTATACGCGCTTTTCGGTTCGCTCGGCGGAAAATACGTCGTCAAAAACATCAAACTTGCGGTGTTCCCGCTCGTCATTATCGTTGTGTTCTCTCTCATTTTGGGATTTGCCGCGCCGTCGCTCGGCGTAGGTTCTGCATACTTGTTCGTGGGTATCGCGCTCTGCGCAATCTTCGGCGTGCTTCAAGTGGTGCGTGAAAAGAAGAAAGCAAAACTCAAAGAGGAACAAGAACACTTAGAGCAAATCGCAGTGTCCGACGTCGAACTCGAACAAAACGGCGAAAACGGCGCACAAAGCGGCGAAAACGTAACGGCAGACGAAACCGTAAACGAAGATTCTCAAAATACGAAATCCGAAAAAGCGGAAGTCGAAAACGAAGAAATCGCCCTCGAAGTAGCGGAAAAAGAAGCCGAACAAATTGCCGAAGATACGCAATCGGTTGACTGATAAGCAACAAACCTCATATAAAATCCGACGAGCAATCGTCGGGTTTTTATTTTTCGGCAAACGATACGCACAGCCGAAAATCATAACGACTCGAATATGCGACGGAAGCGAAGTTTGCATTTTATAGTTGTTATTATCATTTATTAGTGATATAATAATTATAATTCTCAAACAAAGAGGAATCTGATGGACATTATTATCAGCGGTTTGGGCGCAGTCGGAACTACCTTGATGCAAGAACTTGCGGACGAAGGTCACAATGTCGTCGTGGTGGATGTCAACGGCGACAAGGTGGAAAAAGCCGTCAATCAATTTGACGTCAAGGGCGTTATCGGCAACAGCGCGAGCGCGGACGTGCTTAAAGAAGCGAACGTTGCGTATGCGGAACTTTTCATCGGCGCGACAAACCACGACGAATTGAATATCCTTTGCTGTATCATCGCAAAAAGACTAGGCGCGAAAAAGACTATCGCGCGCGTTTCCAAACCCGAATATCTCGAATTGTTCGGCAACGAAAACGACCTCGGCATAAGCCTTTTGGTCAATCCGCAATACGAAGCCGCGCTTGAAATAAGCCGTATGCTTCGCTTCCCTTCCGCAATCAAAGTCAACGAATTTTCAAACGGTAAAGTGGAACTTGTGGAATTTCGCGTAAGCGGCGATTCCGACCTCGTGGGACTCGAACTCAAAAATCTCGGCAGCAAATTCAAGGCAAAAGTCCTCATTTGCGCCGCGCAAAGAAACGGCAAAGCCATAATCCCCGGCGGCGATTTCGTCATTCAGGCAGAGGACAGACTTTTCCTCACCGCAACCACGAAAGACATTTCCCTTTTCTTCAAGCAACTGGGCTGGAACAAGCAATCCAAAGACGTTATTATCGTCGGCGGCTCTACGACGGCGTACTACCTTTGCCAAGAACTCGACAAACTCGGCATACACTCGAAACTTATCGAGAAAAACAAACAAAAAGCCGAATTATTCTCGCAGAATTTCAAGAAGGTCAACGTCATTTTGGGCGACGGCACGGATCAGGAATTGCTGTTTGAAGAAAACATTTCAACGACCGACGCTTTCGTCGCTCTCGGCAATATCGACGAGCAAAACATCATTATGAGTATGTTCGCCGCCTCGCAAAACGTGCCGAAAGTCATCACCAAAATCGACCAACTCGGCTACTACGATATGCTTCAAAAGAGCGGCATTTACAGCGCGGTTTCCACAAAGAACTCGACTGCCGACCACATTATAAGGTTCGTGCGACTTTTGAGCAACAAGTCGGGAAGCACCGTCAAGCGTATGTTCCACATCGTTGACGACTCGACCGAAATTCTCGAATTCGAGGCGAAAGAGAACTTCAAAAAGTTCGATATTCCCCTTCAAAAACTCAATCTCAAAAAGCATTTGCTCGTTGCGGGCATAATCCGCAAAGGCGTGCTTATCACCCCGTCGGGTCAGGACGTTATCAAAGAAGGCGATAGCGTCATCATCGTCACGCTCGAAGAAGGACTTGACGATTTGCGAGATATTCTCGACAACTGAGGCTTATGAATTTACGTTTGCTTGCATTCGTACTCGGCGAAATCGCCGTTATAATAGGCGCGTTGATGTCCATTCCTCTCTTTATGGCGATAGGATACGGCGAAGACACGACCATTCTCGGCTTCGGCATCGCAATCGGCGTATGCCTGTTGCTCGGCGTCGTCGGTATTCTCGTAAGACCGCCGAAGGACAAACGCGATATGCGTTCGACGAGCGGCTTTGCTATGTGCGCTCTGTTTTGGATCTTTATCGCTCTCGTGAGTGCGATTCCTTTCCGCGTGTCCGGATATATCCCAAACTACATCGACGCGCTTTTCGAAACAATTTCGGGTTACACCACGACGGGCGCGAGCATATTGACAAACGTCGAAGCGTTGCCCAAATCCTTGCTTTTCTGGCGTTCGCTCACGCAGTTCGTCGGCGGTATGGGCGTACTCGTTTTCGTGATAGTTTTCATTCCCAAAAACGACAAGATGTCCACCGCTCTGGCAAAAGCGGAAATCCCGGGACCGCAATTCGGCAAAATCGTGAGCAAATTGCGCTTTACGTCCCTCATTTTGTACGCAATTTACATCGTTATGACCTTCATTTTGGTCGGCATACTCTGCGCGCTCAAAATGCCCGTTTTCGACAGTTTCTGCCACGCGTTTTCCACGGCTTCGACGGGCGGATTCGGCGTAAAAGCGGCAAGCATTGCGCACTACAATTCGGTCGGAATCGAAGTGACTCTCACAATCTTTATGCTTCTGTTTTCCGTCAACTTCACCGTCTATTATCTCATTTTGATAGGTCAGTTCGTCAAGGCGATACGAAACGAGGAACTCATTTGGTTCTTTACGATATTCGCGGCGGCAGTTGCGTTGATTGTCGCAAATCTTATGACTTCGAAAACCTACACGAGTTTCGGCACTGCACTCAAAGACGCCGCTTTCAACGTATCGTCGCTTATGAGTACATCGGGATTCGGCACCGCGGATTATACCAAGTGGCCCGTGTTCTCGCGTATCGTGCTGTTTGCGGTTATGTGCATAGGCGGCTGCGCAGGCTCGACTGCGGGCGGACTTAAAGTGTCGCGTATCGTTATTCTCAGCAAATCGTCGATTATCAATGTCAAAAAGACGCTCTCACCCCGCTCGGTTTATACGGCAAAAATGGACGGAACGCCCATCGACGAAACAACGAGGCGCAACGTCAAGAGTTTCTTCATAATCTATATGTTCGTTATGTTTGTGTCGGTGCTTCTCATATCCGTCGGCAACAACGATTTCGGCGCGTTCGACGCGTTTGAAACCAACGTATCTGCGGTCATTTCCTGCTTCAACAATGTTGGACCGGGAAGCGGCGCGGTAGGCCCGACGGGCAATTACGCGGGCTACACGATATTTGCAAAACTGGTGCTTTGCTTCGATATGTTGCTCGGTAGATTGGAAATATTGCCTATACTACTTCTCTTCAACTTCAAATCTTGGAAAAAGGCATAAAACAGCGAACAGCTTTGTCAACACCCCCTCTGCTATCAACTCATTTACGCTTTGTAAATTAGGGTTGCTATCAGAGGGGTGTTTCCTTGCTCTTCATCTGTTTTATGCCTTTTTCAACAGAAACAAGATTTGAGTAGCAAATTGAAAGTAACTCTTTCTTGTTCTTCATCTGTTTTACGCTTTCTTCAATAAAAACAATATGTTGAGTAGCAAATCTAAAAGGTTTTTTACTCGTTCTTTATCTGTTTTACGGCTTTTTATAATAAAAATACGCGATATATAAAATTAAAATCCCGTTCTATCCGTTTACTTCTTGTTTTATGCGACATTTTGTGTTAAATTAATTGTATATTACAATTAATAGGTGGCTATTATGAACGAATTTGACGAAAACAACGTACAAGTTCAGAACGACGAGGCGCAAATCGCCGATAATGTCGAAAGCGTAGACGGCAAAAAGTTTGTGCATATCGACAAGTCGAAACGCATTTTCGACATCGTGTATCTTGCTCTTTGCTCGGCGTTTATGCTGGTTATGTGGTGCACGGGTTACAACTTCCTGCCCCTCGTTGCCGACATACTCGCAATCGTCGCGGGCGTATTTATTTTTGCGCGTATGCTCGCAAAAAGCAACGTCGGACTCTATATGTGGATTTCATATATGGTTTGCATTTGCGGACTGTTCGTGTTCTTTCTCATATGGGGTGCGGAAAGTTTCGGAAAGAACCTTTGGTACAACTTCGTTATCGTGCTTTTCCCCGTGCTTCTTGCGACTTTCGTGTATCTTGCCGACAAGTTTATCGCCAAAAAAGCGGCGTTGAAAATGACTTGCGCGGTATGCGCGTTCCTTATGGTCGGCACGGCAATAGTGTACGTCTTCTTTATGAACTTGCGCTGCCGCCCCACCGTCGAGAGTTTGCAAGCGGGTCACGACGACTATCTTGCGAGCGTAAAGAACAAATATAACACGCAAGACAAGCCGAACGTCCTCGTCATTCTTATGGACGATATGGCGTACAGCGACATCTCGGCGTACAGTTATCTTGCCTCGAAAGTGAACGGCGAAGGCGGGACGGTGACCGATTCCGTAAACGCCACCATAAACACCCCCAACATCGACTCGATTGCGGACGGCGGAATTATGATGGACAACTTCTATTCGGCGTCCCCCGTATGCTCGCCCTCGCGCTTTTCGATACTCACGGGCAGATATTCCTCGCGCGGATATTTGGACAACGTTGTGTTCCCAAGCGACATTCAATCGAATCCGTGGTCGCCGACGCACTTCCTCAATCCCTATCAGTTCCTCAACAACGTTGACGGAATTTTGGGCGACGAAATCACGTTTGCGGAAGTGTTGCAAGCGGCAGGCTACAACACGGGTTGCATAGGCAAGTGGAATCTCGGCGACTACGGCGAGTACCTTCCCACAAACCAAGGCTTCGACTACTTCTACGGCAGTTATTACGTCAACGATATGACCCCGTACAACTGGGTCGAGGACTACGTCGACGAGAGCGGCAACTTCCACTCGAAAGAAGTGCGTACGCACAAGGAAAACCTCGACCAGTCCGAATCGACGAGATTGCTCACCGCGCAAATGCTCAACTTCATATCCTCGTCGGTTGAAAACGACGAGAAATTCCTCGCCTACTACACTACGCCGTGGCCGCACTTTCCCATCTACTCGGACAACAGCGGAAGCGGCAAAGGCAACACGAGCGACGACACCTACGTTCAGTGCATAGAGGAATTTGACAAGTATCTCGGCGACATTCTCAACTACCTCAAAGACACGCCCGACCCGAGCGGAAACGGCTCGCTTTACGACAATACCCTCGTCGTGTTCACGTCGGACAACGGCCCGGGGCGCGAGGGCGTCACAGGCGATATGAGAGGCAGAAAGAACACCACCTTCGAAGGCGGTATGAAAGTACCTATCCTCGTAAGTTACCCCAACGGCGGCGTAGGTAGCGGCGACCAAATCGCATCCGAAACCTACAACTACTATCAATGGGAGAACAATTCAGAGCGCACCTCGCAAGGCAACGTTGCAAGCAAGGTTAAATCGAGCGTGGCAACGAGCGCAACGACGAAGCATATCGACGCAAGCAGTATGAACTTCGACTTGTTCAACACCATTTTGAGTTACTGCGGCATAACGAATGCGGACGGAAGCGTGTATCTTCCCTCTGACAGAATCATCGACGGCGTTGACCTTACGTCGCTTTGGAACTGCACCGTACCCACGTCCACGCGTGTACACGAAAAACTCTTTTACCTCAAAAAAGGCAAATGTCAAGCCGTACAAATGGCGGTGGAACTTGACGGAACGACCTACGACTTCAAATACTACGACAGCGTGCGCACCGAAAACTCGGCGTTCATCGACCAAGTGTACAAGAACTATCTGTTCAACCTCGACACCGACCCCGCCGAAGGATACAGCCTGTCAAAGACCTATCCCGAAATCGCCTCTACGTTGCTTTCCGAACTCAAAGCCTTCCGCAAGGAAATGAGAACCAACAGACGAGGAATAATAAAATAACGAAATAATTGCATAAAATAATGGCGATTTGAAGATTCAAATCGCCATTATTATTTTGTCATTGATTTTTGCGCTTCATATTTTTTACTTAATTGTGATACACGAGTTTCTCGATTTTGCTTTCCCACTTCGAGATTTTTGTTTCGTCGTAGGTTTTGGGGATTCTCTTTGCGATTTTTGCCGCTTTCTTCGAGCGCATAAGCATATTGTTCATTGCAAGAAGAAGCGGAAGTCTCGTCCACCCTCTCGCAACCTTGACGACGAGGTCTTTTGGCGAAAGCACGATGAGTTTGCCCGTCGCGCCTGCCGCCATATTGCTGTCGTCGACAACGCCTTTTTCAAACAACCAGTCGAGGTCGGCGGGTTTTGCGCCCAAAAGCCAACGTTTGAGAATGTCGATGCCGATGTGGTCCGCGCCGCGAAGTTTGTAATACTCGACTTCGTATTTCCACAAATCCTCTTTCTTGACCGAGTTGGATTTTATGATTACGTCTGCGAGTATGCACGCCGCTTTCATAGAGTTTTCGATGCCGCTTCCTATCATAGGAATGGTCATAAACGCCGCGTCGCCTATTGCGGCATAGCCGTCGGCAACCATTCTCGTGAGCGGGTATCTGATGGGAATAATGCAGGTGCGACCGCCGCGCACGACTTCGTCGCTGATTATGGGATTTGACGCTTTGAGAGCCTTGTACGCTCTGTCAAACGTTTCCTTCGACAACTCGCCCGCTCTGCCGATAAGCACGTTTACAGTGCCCGCAGGGTCGATTATGCTCCAACTTATTCCTTCTTCGCCGAGATGTTTGAGATACGCTCTGTTCGTGTTTTCGGGGTCTTTTACGCCGTCCGCTTTCTTGTGAAACGCGCGATACGCAACGAAAATTTCGTTCTTTTGCGGATTTGCAGTGACGTGCGCGGTTTTGGGAAGTTTGCTTCTGAACGGCGACATCGCGCCCGAATTGTCAACGACGAGGTCGGCGTACACCTTTTCGCCGCCAACCGTAACGCCCTTGACCTTGCCATCCTCTACGATGAGGCTTTCAACGGGTGAGGAAAAGTGAAAGTCCACGACGTCCTTTGCTCTGTCGACGTATTGTTGGGCGAGGATTCGCCTTTCGGTCGACCAGTCGAGTTCCTTTTCGGGAATGTGCAAACTCACCTCTATGCGCTCTGCCGGCGGAACGAACGTCCAGTTGCGCTTTGGGAAATAAGTTCCCTCTTTCGGCAACGGAAGATTAAACATATCGAACGCGTCGCGGTTTACGTCGTCGTGCCAGTCGTACGACAAGTTGTCGTAGGAATCCTTTTCGTATACGCTCACGTCGAAGCCTGCTCTTGCAAGTCTTTCGCTTGCCACGAGTGACGCCATACCTGCGCCGATAAATACAATTTTCATAATTTCACTCTTTTTATGTTTATCGTGATTTGCTCGAAAAAATGCGTCAGCGATTAGTTTCGTCGAGATTGTTGAGCATAAGTTGCAAAAGTGCTTGCAACACTTGCTTTTCGTTGTCCTCGAAGTGTCTGAACGCAACTTGATAGAACTTGTGGTTCGCTTCCGCAATAAGCTCGGCAACCTTTTCACCCTCTGCCGTGAGCGAGAGTTTCTGCTCGCGCTTGTCCACTTCCGAAATGGACGTGCAAATAAGCCCCTTATCGCGCAGTTCTTTCACGCTACGCGAAACGAGAGCCTTCGATACACAGGCGTTTTGTGCAATATCGCTCGCCATACCCACCACCCCGATACTCGAAAGCACCACGATTTCGTTTGGCGTAAGGTCGTAGTCTTTCAATTCTCTGAGTTGATAATCGGTGTATTCTCTGAGCAATTTTCTGAACGCCGCAAAAAAATAAGCCGTATTTTTCAAATCCATATCGATATTATAACATCAATTCCGCCGCATTTCAACAAAAACTAAAAAAGTTAACAAAATCAACGATTTTTGAGATTGCGTTTCCGCGCATATCTTTTTTCGAATTATTTCCGCTATTTTCACGATTCGTTTGTTTGATTTCTTCACTTCGATTTTCGCGCTTTATACTTTTTGCTTTTGAGTATAGAAAAGCCGCACGCGGTTTGCGTGCGGCTTTTTTGTCGATTGACGACTTATTTTTTATTCATTGTCTTTTTTGTCGGGACAATCTTCTTGCTTGTCGCATTCCGCGCAGTTGTCGTCGCAAGTCTTTTCTTGCTCGATTGCAACCGCTTGATTGTCTTCGTTGGGGAAAATCATTTGAGGTGCGCCATCGTTTTGATCGTCTTGCGCCGCTTCGTCCATGATTGCTTGGACGAGATTTTCATCGTTGTTTTCGTCGTGAGCGTGCTTTCTTGCTTCGATTTCAGCCTTTGCCGCTTGTTGTTCCTTCTCGTTGAACTTGTAGAAGAAAAGCGGAATGACGGTCAAGAAGAAACTGATTGCCGCGATACCGACGAGCATAAACCACATAGTGTCTTTGCCTTCGGGGGTGACGGAACTTGCGTCGTTTGCCGCAACGCCTGCCATATAGTAAGCCAAAACGCCAACGAATGCGCCGACTGCCATACCGATTTTGTTGATGAGCGTTTGCATTGCAAAGCAGATACCCTCTGCTCTTTCACCGGTTTTGAGTTCGAGATATTCGACGGTGTCGCCGATCATTGCGTATGTGATGATGTTGCCAAAGCCCGAAGGAATACCTGCGATGACGAGTGCGATAAGCAACACGACCGTCGTTGCAGTGCTGGTGTATGCGCCGCGGTCGCAAGCGATACCGACGATAAACGCGATGAGCATTGCAACGCCGCCGACGATGTGCGACCAAATGTAAGTGTTCTTTTTGCCGAATTTCTTCGTGCACCAAGGAACGAGCAATGACGCGATAAGTCCGCCGGGAACGATTGCCATAGTGAACAAGGAATACATCGATTCTTTATCCATTATGTATTTTGCAAAATACAAACCGCCCGTGTAGGTGAAAAGCATTCTCGCCGCGCCGCCGATACCCGAAAGCACGATGAGCATCAAAGGCTTGTTCTTGAACAAAAGTTTTAGGTTATGTCCGAGCGACGGGGGATTCTCTTCCGTTACGTTTCTTTCCTTCGTGTTCTTGAATCCGAGATAGAAAAGCGGAAGCGCGATAACGCAGCAGATTATTGCGATGACAAAGTAGATCCATTTGAGCATATCGCCCTTTGCAACAGGATCGAGACCTTTGGTCATATTGTCGGTGATGATCGGGGTGATAACGGTAACGATACCTGCGCCCGCCGTGCAGAACAAACGCGCGATGGTGAGCAAGTTGCCTCTGCGATAGGTATCGTTGCTCATTGCGGTGGAAAGTCCCCAATACGGAACGTCCGCAACCGTGTAAACCATACCCCAAATGACGTACATTACGGAAATCGCAGCAAAGCCGCCGTCGTTTTTCGGATACCACGGCAAGAAGCATATCGCCGTCATAATCGCGATCGGGAACGCCATCCACTTCATATACGGACGGCATTTGCCCCACTTCGTACGCGTTCTGTCAACGATAGAACCCATAATCGGGTCGTTGAGTGCATCGAAGATACGCGCGCCGAGCATAAGGAATGCAACCGCCAACGCGTTGAAGCCGATTGCGTCCGTCATAAAGACTGTCAGATAAGAACCGATAATCGTGCAAATAAGGTTTTGACCGAAACCGCAAAAAGAATAACTGAAACCTTCTTTGGGTTGCATTTCGCCGTCGCCAGGAGTCGAGCCGAACAACTTGTGCGCCAAAGCGTTGAGTTTAACCTTTGCGCCGACTTTTTCTGTCGTTTGAGAAGAATCACTCATAATTTCACCACATAGCATATATTTTGTTTATAAAAAACAATACTACTGTATCATTATAACAGCAAACGTTCAAACAATCAATACAAAAAACCGCATTGTTGCATTTTAATAAAAAGAAAAATCGCTCACCTGTCTGAAACTCTGTTCGATAATCAATGCACCGCCCTGTTTTCAAAAAGAAAAAGCAACCGTTAAAATACGGTTGCTTTTTGCATTTTGTGCGTTTAGATACTCGAAACGATACGATAAACCCGTTATTTGTTCATAACTTCGAGGCATTGCGCAAAGAATTTGGTTGCCGTTTCCATTGCGTCGATGCTCACGCGCTCGTTGATTGCGTGAATACGTTTTTGGTCGTCCAAAGTCATCAAAAACGGCGTGAAACGGTAGATATTGTCGCATACGTCGCCGTAGTAGCGGCTGTCGCTGTTTGCGATAAACATATACGGCGCGGTGACCATCGTCGGAAAAATTTGCTTGATTGCGACGTTCAAATCGTGCCACGGTTTTACGTCGATGGGCGAAACCGCAGTCGCTTCCGTACCCTTGCCGTGTCTTTCGACTTTGACGTTTTTGCCGAGAAGTTTTTGAGTGTATTCGAGCACTTCGTCACTCGTCACGCCCGTGATGATTCTCGTGTTGATATTCGCCGTAACCTTGGGCGGAATGACGTTTTCTGCGTCGCTTCCGTGCAACATCGTTTGCGCAAAAGTCGTCGAAATAAGCGAATTTGTAAGCGGTATTTTCTTGAACACGAATTTGAGCAACGGACTCAAAATATCCCTGTTGACAAGTATGAATCTGAACGGGAATTTGACGTGCGGTGCAATAAGTTTGAACGTTTGCTTCGTCGCAGGCGTCCATTTGCTCGGCATCGGGTGCTTGTCGAGTTTGACGAGCGCCTTGCCCATAATTGCCGCCGCCGACGGTTTCGAGGGATTAGACGCGTGACCGCCCGCCTTTTCGACGGTCAAAGTCATATTCATATTGCCCTTCTCGCAAGTTGCGATAAGTCCGAACAACTTGTCCTCGCCTATCATCTTGCCGTCGATAATCGTGCCGCCCTCGTCAACTATGTATTCGAGGCGGATATTCTGTTTTTTGAACCAGTCGCAAATATGCGCCGCGCCTTCTTCCGTCCACGCTTCTTCGTCGTGACCGAAGCAAAAATACACGTCGCGCTCGGGTTGCCAGCCTTCCGACAACAGTTTCTCGGCGGCTTCCAAAAGGGAAATCATCGTGCCCTTCATATCTTGCGTTCCGCGACCCCAGATGAATCCGTCGTCTATCGTTCCGCCGAACGGCTCGTAATCCCAGCCCTCTTTTGGTGCGGGAACGACGTCTTGGTGCGCCAAAAACGCGCCGGGAAGCAATGTCGAATCTTTGCCCGTAAACTTGAACACGAGGCTGTAATTGTTTATGACGGTCTTTTGCGCCGTCTTATGTACGAGCGGATAAGTCTTTTCGAGCCACGCGTGGTAGTCCAAAAACGGCTTGTCTACGCCCTCGTATTCGCCGACCATCGATACGGTGGGAATCTGAACGGCTTCGGAAAGGTGTTGAGCAATAAGGTTCTTGTCGAAATCTCTCGCCTTATACTCGCCCGCGTCAATTTCTTTGGGCTTGCACAAGAGCGTGCGGATTATCATCGTTGTCAAAAGCATAACGATTTACCTCTTAATCTTGATATGGATATTATAATATCGATTTTTAACATTTGCAAGGTTTATCTGCCGATTTACACTACAAACGTTGCAAATCTTGCTGTTTTACAGATTCGTAACCACGCCCACGAACAACGGCAGATTTGCGGAATCGAGAATCATATACACGAACGGTCTGTTCAGAATCACGGACGGCGTCGGGTCCTGCATAGGTCCGGAATCACCGAACAATATTTCCGTCACCGCACTTGCCTTTGTTTTTGCCTCGTCAACGGTTATATGCGTTTTATGAACGACGCTCGTGAGATACAAACCGCCGTTCGGCGTCGAACCGAGTGCGGAAAAATCACCGCCCGAGAACGCCTTTTTGACGCCGAGTTTTTCAAGCGCACCGACCAAATCCAAGGATTGTTCCAAGTCGAATTTCGGAAGTCCTATATTGACCGAACGATTTTGAATACTTGCCAATGCCCTCGCAAGTTTTTCGCCCGTAAGGCCGTTGACAAAATCAGTAATGCTCACGTTTTCGTCGGGCAGTATCGCCGCAAACTTGTACTCGCCGCCTTCGTACTGTTTCGCAAAGCCTTGCGCGTTGTCGAGAGTGAAATACATATGTTCTTCGTTAAACATCATCGAAACGGTAGACTCTTTATCCGTTCCGTTGAACGTGCGATCGCGAACGCTGTCGGGTGTGAATTTTTCCTTCCATTCCGAATCGAAGTCGAGCGCGTTCAAAAGTATCAAAACCTCGTCTTTGCTTATAGTATCGACGATTTTGTCAATGCCGCCGCGAGTGTGCTTGTACACCCAGTTGTTGATGTCCGTTATGGTTTGGTCGTCAAACGCAGATTCGTAAACTTGCGCAGCATAGTAGTTTTTGACTATATCTAAAAAGTCGTTTTCGACGTTTACCGCATTTTGTCTTGTCCACAGCGAGTTTGCAACATGCAACTTTTCCTCTTCACCGCTGTTTTGCATAAGTTTTGCGTAATACGCGTTGAGTTCGTTCGCACTCAAACCAAACAACGATTCGAGTTCGGCTTTAGTTTCGCCAACCGCGCCGTTCGTAACCATACCGAGCGCAACGGAAATCGAAAGCGGCGATATGCAAACATTGTCGCCCTTGTACAAACTTTGAATCATTTTCACGTAAAAATCGCCGTATGCGCGCACGAATACGTCGTCAACGTCTTTTGTTTCCACTTCACGCGATTGAACGCTTGCCGTCAACTCGTTTGCAACAATTTTACGCTCGTCAACCGCCCCGCCTTTATCGCAAGCGCAAAGCATAACCAAACACGCAATCAAAAATATAACGATACCGAATCTTTTTTTCATAGCATTTCTCCCTCTGCTTATATTTGCATAATTGACTTACGCTACTATAAATATACCAAACGGATTCATAAATTTCAATATCGAATAGTGCTAACTTATTAACAAATAGTGCAATCTTTTATATTTACGCGCGTATCCGCACGAAACAATACATATTGTACGAAATATTTTACGAAAAAGCGGTTGCCTTTCGGTAACCGCTTTCGATTGTTGTTTGTTTACATCTTCCCTAAAATTACTTTCTGGGGTTCTTGATGTTTGCTTGTGCTGCGCTTTTTTGCGAGACGGTTTTCAACCGTGTCGCTTCGCCTTGCGGCTTTTTTCAGCCGCACAAGCAAACGTCGAATACCTTTATAAAAAAAAGCGGTTGCCTTTCGGTAACCGCTTTCGATTGTTGTTTGCTTACATCTTTCCCGAAATTACTTTCTGGGGTTCTTAATGTTTGCCTGTGCAGCGCTTTTTTGCGAGACGGTTTTCAACCGTGTCGCTTCGCCTTGCGGCTTTTTAGCCGCACAAGCAAACGCCGAATACCTTTATAAAAAAAGCGGTTGCCTTTCGGTAACCGCTTTCGATTGTTGTTTGTTTACATCTTCCCTAAAATTACTTTCTGGGGTTCTTGATGTTTGCTTGTGCTGCGCTTTTTTGCGAGACGGTTTTCAACCGTGTCGCTTCGCCTTGCGGCTTTTTAGCCGCACAAGCAAACGCCGAATACCTTTATAAAAAAAGCGGTTGCCTTTCGGTAACCGCTTTCGATTGTTGTTTGTTTACATCTTCCCTAAAATTACTTTCTGGGGTTCTTGATGTTTGCTTGTGCTGCTGCAAGGCGTGCGATAGGTACGCGGAAGGGCGAGCAAGACACATAGTCAAGTCCGATTTCGTGGCAGAATTCGATGGACGAAGGATCACCGCCGTGTTCACCGCAGATTCCGCAATGCAAATGATCGTTTGCGCCTCTGCCGAGCGTGACCGCCATCTTCATAAGTTTGCCGACGCCGACCGTGTCAAGACGTGCAAACGGATCGGATTCGTAAATCTTTGCTTGATAGTAACTGGGCAAAAACTTGCCTGCGTCGTCACGGCTGAAACCGAACGTCATTTGAGTGAGGTCGTTCGTTCCGAAGCAGAAGAAGTCTGCCTCGGTTGCGATTTCGTCCGCTGTGAGAGCCGCTCTGGGGATTTCGATCATCGTGCCGACTTCGTATTTGAGGTCAACGCCGCTTTCTTTGATGACTGCGTCAGCGGTTTCGACAACCGTCTTCTTGCAGTACTTCAACTCTTTGACTTCGCCGACGAGCGGGATCATAATTTCGGGCATAACTTTCCAGTCGGGATGACGTTTTTGGACGTTGATAGCCGCTTTGATGACCGCTTTGGTTTGCATAACGGCGATTTCGGGATAAGTGACTGCCAAACGGCAACCTCTGTGACCCATCATCGGGTTGAACTCGTGCAAACTGTCGCAAAGGATCTTGATTTCGGATACGGATTTGCCTTTTGCTTTTGCAAGTGCTTCGATGTCCTTTTCCTCGGTGGGAACGAACTCGTGAAGCGGCGGATCCAAGAAACGAATGGTGACAGGCATACCTTTGAGGGCTTCCATAAGACCTTCGAAGTCTGCTTGTTGCATCGGCTCGATTGCGTCGAGTGCTTTTACGCGTTCTTCGACGGTTTCAGAGCAGATCATTTCACGGAATTTGTCGATTCTGCCCGGACCGAAGAACATATGTTCGGTACGAACGAGACCGATACCTTGTGCGCCGAGTTCAGCCGCTCTTTGTGCGTCTGCGGGGGTATCCGCATTGGTGCGAACGCCGAGCGCTTTATACTTGTCGGCGAGTTTCATAATTCTTCCGAAGTAGCCGCTGTTGGGGTCTGCGGGAACGGTCTTGATGATGGTGTCATAGATGTTGCCCGTAGAACCGTCGAGGGAAAGACCGTCGCCTTCGCGGAACGTCTTGCCTGCGAGTTCGAAGTACTTCTCTTCTTCGTGCATCTTGATGTCGCCGCAACCGGATACGCAGCAAGTACCCATACCGCGAGCAACGACCGCCGCGTGAGAGGTTTGACCGCCGCGAACGGTGAGAATGCCTTGCGCATATTTCATACCTTCGATGTCTTCGGGTGAAGTTTCGAGTCTGACGAGGACGACCTTCTTGCCTGCCTTGCCTTCTCTTACAGCGTCCTCAGCCGTGAAGACGATCGTGCCTGCCGCTGCGCCCGGGGATGCCGCGATACCCTTGCCGACAACGTTTGCCTTGTCTGCTTCTTTGAGGGCTTTTGCATCGAATTGCGGGTGAAGCAACATATCGAGAGTCTTTGCGTCGATTTGCAAAAGTGCTTCTTGTTCGGTGATCATACCCTCGTCGATGAGGTCGCAAGCGATGCGGATTGCCGCCGCCGCGGTACGCTTACCGTTTCTGGTTTGAAGCATATAGAGTTTCTTTTGCTGAATGGTGAATTCCATATCTTGCATATCTCTGTAATGGTTTTCCAAAATCTTGCAGACTTCTTGGAATTGTACGTAGACTTCGGGAAGAACTTCTGCCATTTGAGAGATAGGCATCGGGGTGCGGACACCTGCGACGACGTCTTCGCCTTGTGCGTTCATAAGGAATTCGCCCATAAGACCGGGTTCGCCGGTTGCGGGGTTACGCGTGAATGCGACGCCCGTGCCGCAATCGTCGCCCATATTGCCGAATGCCATCATTTGTACGTTGACCGCAGTACCCCAGCTGTACGGGATGTCGTGGTCCATACGATAGATGTTCGCGCGCGGGTTGTCCCAAGAACGGAAGACCGCTTTGATAGCCTCGAAAAGTTGTTCCTTCGGATCGGACGGGAAAGGTTTGCCGATCTTTGCTTGATACTCTGCTTTGAATTTGCCTGCGAGTTCTTTGAGGTCGTCTGCGGTGAGTTCGACGTCGTAGGTGACGCCTTTTCTTTCTTTGAGTTCGTCGATGAGAGCCTCAAAGTATTTCTTGCCGACTTCCATAACGACGTCGGAGAACATTTGGATGAAACGTCTGTAACAGTCCCAAGCCCATCTGGGATTGCCGGATTTCTTTGCCAAGACTTCCACAACGTCGTCGTTGAGACCGAGGTTGAGGATTGTGTCCATCATACCGGGCATAGACGCTCTTGCGCCCGAGCGAACGGAAACGAGAAGAGGATTTTCTTTATCACCGAATTTCATACCCGCTTGATTTTCGAGTTTGGTGATGTTTTCCATAATTTCCGCTTTGATGTCGTCGTTGATTTGTCTGCCGTCCTCATAGTACTGAGTGCAAGCCTCGGTAGTGATGGTGAAACCGAACGGAACAGGAAGACCGATGTTGGTCATTTCTGCGAGGTTTGCGCCTTTGCCGCCGAGAAGTTCACGCATTTTTGCATTGCCTTCGGCAAACTGATAAACGTATTTTTTGCCCATTTAGAATTCCTCCTAAAAGATTTCTTATATAATCATAAATTATAATAACAAAAAAAGCGCGTGTTTGCAAGAAAAAATACAACATAATTATACAAATATCCAATTTTGTGGTTTTGCGCTTTGTGAAAGTTCAATCGTATCGGCGAATACGGCGCGCGTACTCGTCGTACGGCTACGAAAAATTCGAATAATCCGAAACTGCGACAAAGTCGCAATATAACTCTCGCTATGCGAGAATATCGCTTGCGCACGGCGCAAATATCGCTATCCGCAAGTACAATGTCATAGGCAAATAATGCAAACGTCGGTTGCCTTTCGGTTTCACAGATTTTTTTTGAGAAATTTGCTGTGAATCGGCAAAATGAGTTGCGCACGCCGTTTTTTTTTGTTACACTTTGTGTATCAATTCTTTTTAGAGGTGCAATATTTATGGACGCTGACCCTCGAAGTAGTCAACATCTCCGCTAAATACGCACACGTTTGAAGTTCTTCTACGTGGCGCGTATTGCTATGCCCATAGGAGGACACAATGATCCAAGTCTACAAAAAAGTCAACAAATCCGTTATCGAAGTCGACCCCGAACTCATCGTCGAGGGCTACGATTTTACAGAGCAATGGATTCATATGTCAAACCCCACCGACAAGGAAATCGAGTTGGTGTGTTCGTCGTGTCAGATTCCAGAAGACTACGTCAAAGCGGCGTTGGACTCGGAAGAACGCGCTCACTGCGAAAAAGAGGACGGCATACTTATGGCAGTCACCGACATTCCTATCACCGAGGAAGACGACGACCGCTACACCTACGCCACTCTGCCTTTCGGCTGTATCACGACGGACAGCACGATAGTGACGGTTTGCTTGAACGAAACGTCCATAATCAACGATCTTATGGCAGGACGTTACGTCAAGGATTTCAACATTCACAAACGCACTCGTTTCGTGCTTCAACTTCAATACGTCATCGCAAAGAAGTATTTGCAATACCTCAAACAAATCGACAGAGCGAGCCAACGCGTTCAGGCGGAACTGGAAAAAGCGATGAAAAACGAAGGACTTATCGAAATGCTTTCGCTTGAAAAGTCGCTCGTGTACTTCTCGACTTCCCTTCGTGCGAACACCGCCGTTCTCGACAAATTCCCGCGCCTTGTGAAATTCTTCGAGGAAGACGACGATTTGTGGGACGACGTTTTGATTGAAAACAGACAGGCAATCGAGATGTCGAACATCTACCGCGACATTTTGAGCGGAACGATGGACACCTACGCTTCGATAATCTCGAACAACCTCAACGTCGTTATGAAAACGCTCACCGTCCTCACGCTTTTGGTTGACACCCCTGCTATGATAGCGGCGCTTTGGGGTATGAACACGGGCGTTCCCTTCGAGGGCAAGTTGTGGGGATTCTGGGTTGTCGTCGGCATAAACGTGCTTATCTGCATCGCGCTCATAATCGTGTTTATCAAGAAAAAGATGCTCAAATGATTTTGACACGCAAATTGCAAAATCCACACGTTTAGATAACCGAAAACAACGATTAAATAATAGAAAAAAGAAAAATCTGACAGAATATTAAAAACGGAAGCAAAATGCTTCCGTTTTTTCGTTGCTTATTACTTGACAATCCGTCAAAACCGATATTCTATCAGCCTTGAATGAGGGATTTCATAACTTTTGCCATACATTGAATGACAATCTTCTTTTCTGCCGGTATGTCTTTGTACTTGTTGTACGTCGAAAGCAAAAGCGTTGCGATGTTCATCTTCATTTGCTTGGACATATTTTGAGAAAGCATATAATCCACGAGGTTGGGAAGTTTGACGAGTTTTGCAGGTTTGACGATTTCGTCGTCGTCCTCGCTCGGACCGTCCACGACGTAAACGACTTCTTCTTTTTGCTCTTCGGTTGCAGGTGCGGTCGCTTGTTCGCTCTCGACTTCTTCGCTTGCTTCTTCCGCTTCTTCGCTTTCGTCGGAATCTTCGACTTCTTCGACGGATTCTTCGTCGGTTTCTTCAACCGCTTCGGGTTCTTCTGCGGGTGCGGTTTCTTCGAGAACGGGCGTTTCAGTCGTTTCGGGTTCTTCTTCCTTGACTTCCTCTACGCTCTCTTGCGGCTCTTGCGCGGATTGAACGGGCTCGTCGTCGACAGACTCTGCGACAAGGTCCTCGCCTTGTTCTTGTTTCAAAATGTAGGCGATTGCCTCATACTCTTTGGGAAGCGCGTTGTCGTCCTCGTTGACGGGTTGAGCGGCGGTGTTGTCGTCATCGTCGTCAATGAGTTCGCTTTCAAAAAAGATCTTTTCTTCTTGCTGTTGAGCCTGTTGTGCGGCTTGTTGTCTTTCAAGTTCTTGTTTTTGCAAGCGCAATTCTTCTTCGCGGCGTTCTGCTTCGAGTTTTTTCTTCTTACCAAACATCTTTACAATCCTCGCAATATTATTTATTGTACGTCGGCAATCCGACCGTTGTTTATTTTATATTTTTATTGTTTTTCGTTTTGCAAATCGCGCATAACTTTTCCAAGACAAGATATGACGATTTTGCGATCTTCCTTGCTGTCCTTAAACTTGTTGTATGTGCCAATAAGCATTGTGGCAATTTGGATTTTCATTTGCCTCGGCATATTCTTTGACAGCATATAGTCAACGAGATTCGGAAGTTTGACGAGTTTTGCAGGCTTTGCGTTTTCTTCCTCGTCCTCGTCGTCGACGACGTACACCACTTCGGGTTCTTCGTTCTCTCTTGCTTCCTCGATTTCCTCGGATTCGTCTTCTGCTTCGTCCGCTTCCTCTTCGACTTCTTCGCCGTCTTCGACGGATTCGTCTGCGGATTCTTCGCTTTCCTCAACGCTTTCTACGGCATTTTCGTCGTTTTCTTCCGATTCGGATTCGATTTCGTCGTTTTGCTCGCTTTCCGCAACTTCGGTAGGCTCGGATTCCTCTTGTTCGGATTCCTCGGCGGATTCGTCCGTCGCGACTTCTTCGGCGTTTTCCGTATCTTCCGTCGCTTCTTCGTCGGACGCTTGTTCGTCTTCCGTATCTTCGGCGACTTCTTGTTCTTCGGATTCTTCCTCTTGAACGTTATTTTCTTCCGATTCGGTATATTCTACGTTTTCGGTATTATCTTCGATTTCCTCGTTTTCGACGTCTGCAACTTCTTCGTTTTCCGACTCGTCGGAGGCTTCGTCAACCGTTTCAGGCTCGTCAACGCTTTCGGATTCGTCGACAGTTTCGACCTCTTCTTGTTCCTCGACGCTTTGTTCTTCTTCGCTCTCTTGCGGCTCGTCTACGAACGGCTCGTCTACGAACGTTTCGTCCGTACTCTCGATTTTGAGTTCGGTTTCTTGGGATTCCTCTTGCGCTTTTTCTTCGAGTTCTTCTTCCTGCTCTTGCAAAAGTTCGTCGATATGCTCTTGCTCTTCGACTTGTTCGTCGGTTTCATCGATTGCGGTTTCCGTTTCGTCGGATTCCTCGTTTGCGGTTTCTTCGAGTCGTTCCTCTTGTTCTTGCAACAGTTCGTCTATATGGCGTTGCTCGTCGTCCGATTCGACGTCGCCGTCTTGTGCGTTTTCTTCTTGCGCTTCTTCCTGTGCGGAAATAATCTCGTCGATGTTCTCTTGTTCGTCCTCGTCGTCGAACTCGCTTTGCTCTTGCATTTTCTGCTCGATAAGCGCTTCGATGGGCGTTTGTTCGTCGTCGTCCTCGTCCACGACTTTTGCCGTGTTGCGAGCGATGATTTCTTCAACGAGCGAATTGAGTTCTTGAAGCGGCGAAGAATCGGTTGCGAAATTGCTTTCTATCTGCAAATTGACTTTTGCGTCCAAGTCCTCTTGCATAGCCTCGAACGTTTCGAAACATCTTTGATTTTGTTTGTGCGCGAGAATGACGAGCACGAGATACATCACGCCTATGAGCGCGAGCGCGGCAAGATGAACGACGCCCATTTTTGCGGCGGGCAAAACGCCGTAACCCCAAAACGCGAAAAGCGCGAGCAACACGAGAGATACGCCGATAAACACGCCCGAACGAACGTCCTTGTTCTTCTTGACGAACTTGTCGTACACCGCCCCGTCGCTTATTATGTCGCTGGGATAGCCGAAACGCACGCCGAGATATTGCACCCAAGCGTCACGCAAAGGTTGCGGCGTGTTTTTGGAAAAACAGTGCGCAGTAAAATCGCTCACGTTGTCGTCGTCGACGACGTCCACGTTTGCGAGGTATTTCCTGATTTTTCTTGCGGAAACGAAAAGTTTGCGAGCGCGAGAGCCGAGAAGGGTAAACGCAATGACGATTCCCAAACCGAAAATCACCGCCATAACGACGATGAAAAATAAATTCGTATCGACTGCGGGAAGTTTTTGCGACACTTCCGCAAGCCATTGAAACGCCTTTTCAAAAAAGTCCACGAATCCTCCGCGCACGCAACAGGGTGCGCCCGTAAGTTTCAAATATCTATATGATTATACATAACGCGCAAAGAAAAATCAAGGATTATTTCAAACAAACGCACAATTTTTTGTTTGAAACAACCCTCGTTTCGTCAAGTCGTTAATTTCGAATTTTGCTTTATCGCCGATTATTCCTTGCGGTCTTTACAGTTTTACGGTCTTGCCCGTCGCGAACGAATACAGCGCGATTTCGTCGACTTTTGCGTTAATCGCGCTTTCAACCGCCGATTTGTACAGATAAAGTTGCTTTTTGTACTTTTCAAGCGTTTTTTCGTCTTTCAGCGAAGACGTCTTGAAATCGACGATAATTTTCTTTTCGTCGTCGATAAACAAGTCTATCACGCCTTGCACCAGCACTCTGTCGTCGGACGTGAAATCGTCGCTTACCTCGCTTGCCTTTTTGTACATCATAAAGGATTGCTCTCTATGGCACTTGCCTTTCTTTTCCGCTTCGAGCGCGACTTTCATAATATCGCTTTCAAGGCACTTGGCGACGTCTTGCGGATTGACGGTTTCTTTTTCCTCTTTGGTGATGATATTGCGGTTTACGAGTTCGTCCATCTGCTTCTCGACTTCTTCCGCACCGCTTGCGGCATAGTCGATATACTGCATAACTTTGTGATACGCCGTGCCTCGTTTTGCCGCTTCTTCAAACACCTCTATCGCGTCGTCGTCCTTGCTGTCGAGCGCGGAAACACTGTACTTCATCGCAAGCGACGTGGCTTGCTTATGCGGATAAACGAACGCTTGCGCCTTTAATGCCGCGTTTACTATATCCTCGTCTGGAACGAGTTGGAACGAGTCGGGTTGCGCCTTTTGCACGTCGTCCTCGTCCGCGTAATGACGGAAAGGCACGCACTGCACCGTACCGTCGAAAACCGCCGAAGATATGAAATCCAAATCGCACCCCGCGCCGCCGAGTTTTGCCGTAACGCCGAAGCCCGCGCTCTTGGATTCGCTCACCGTTGCGGTGACGTACATCAACTGTTTTGCGCGCGTGAGAGCAACGTAAAACAGCCTTATTTCCTCTTTGAGTTGGTTGTCCTTTATGCACTTTGCAACCGCGATTTTGGACAGCGTTACGGAATTTTTGGTCTTTTGTTCGAAGTCGAAAGCGTTCATACCCACAAGACCTTTGTTGTTGCCCTTGTCGCCGCCCAAGCCTTTGCCCGTAAGAATGAGGTCGCCCGAACCCGCTTCGTAGTTGAATCCGAACGCCGTATCCGCAACGAAAACGACGGGATTTTCAAGACCTTTGTAACCGTGGAAAGTGGAAATAACCACCCTGTCGCCGCCCGTCGCGCCACGCTCGCCGCCGTCGCCCTCGCAGTAGTTCTGCAAGAATTTGCCGAGCGAGTCTTCCTCGTCCGGACTTTCCACGAACGCTTTGAGTCCGTATGCGTCGCCCTCGCCCGACCTCATAAGGTACGCGTCGTAGCAGTAGTCGCCGACGATAGTGCGCATAAGTTCTTTCACGCTCTGATAACTCGCTTTGAGTCTATACGCCTCGATAGTGTCGAGAGTTGCTCTCGCCTTTGCTTTAAGCGCGCGGTATGTACCGTTTTTCGTCGCGTATTCGTCGTCGTTTGCAATCGCCAAAAACTTGTCGTACAGGCAATCGCCGTCAACCGACGCGACGTACGCCAACTCGCTCTCGTCGTAGCCGCCGAAAAAGGACAGCAGATACCCCGCAAGCGGCACGTCTTGGCGCGGATTGTCCAAAACTCGCAAAAACGCAATCAATTCTCTTTCGGGAAGGGACGCGGATTTGCCGAATGCGCCCTCGTTGACGGGTATACCTCGCGCTTTGAGGGTTTGCACGATTTCCTTTGCGCCCGTCGAGCGCGAGCGGAAAAGCACGGCTACGTCGCCGTACCCGATATACTTTCCGTCGCCTTTGGCTTTGCCCACGAGTTTTTTGATTTCGTTTGCAATGAAGTTGCCCTCTTGCGCGCTGCCGCCCTCGCCGTCGTCGCCGCACGCTTTTTCTATGTCGTAAAGTCCCGTCGAAATTTGCACTTCTTCCTTTTGCTTTACGAACAAATGCACCTGAACGTACCCTTCGGGATTTACGCCTTCGAGGCGCACGGGCGGCACGTCTTTAAGTTCGAATCTCGCGTCCTTTTTGTAGTTTACGTCCGCGCTGTCTTCCGTCATCGCACTGTCGAAAACGCCGTTGACAAAATCGAGTATGCCGTACGCGCTTCTGAAATTGCGATTGAAAAATATGTTCGTACCCTCTTTCGCGCTCGTTTCGTAAGCGTTTTGTCGGGATATGAAAATCGCGGGGTCGGCAAGTCGGAATCCGTATATACTCTGCTTTACGTCGCCCACCATAAAGCACTCGCCCTTGACGAGTTTGCGTATAATCGCCTCTTGCGTGGGGTTGACGTCCTGATACTCGTCGACGAACACCGCGTCGAAATCCTCGCCCGACGCGCCGCCGCCGTTTAGCAAATCGAGAGCCTTGTGTTGCAAGTCCTCGAAAGACAACACGTTGTCCTCTTTTTTGAGGTTGTCGAGAACTTCCGCAAAATTCTTTGCGACTTCGAGCAACTTTTTGACGTATTTCGCGTTCTGCTCGTGCGCTTGTTTGAGAGATTCGCCTCTTTGGGCAATCTCTTTCATTTCGTCTATGACGTCGCTCACCTGTTTGAGATATTCCTTTGCATATGACGTGACGAGTTTTTCTTCCTCGCTCGCTTTGGAACTTATCGCCGCGCGCGGCTTTTCGTACTTGGTTGCCAAAGCGCACATATCGAGAAGTTCGTTTTCTCTTTCGATTTCGGCGCAGAACGCCGTCGCAACCGCAAGACTTTGAACGTACTTCGAGGTCGGCGCAATCGTTTCGAGCCGCACCTTGACTTGCGAAAGCGCGGCGTTTGCCTTTGCGAAAAATGATTTATAGTAGTTTTGCAGTATCTCGAAAAATTTGCTTCCGTCGTAGGAATCGTAACATTCCGCAACGCACCTTTCGAATTCGTCCTTGTCGGGCTGTATCTCTATGAGATTGTAAAACTTTATGAGGTTGCTTTTTAGGTTTTCTTCTTTTCTCGATTGCGAGAAAATGTCGGCAAGTTCGCAAAAAGTTTCGTCGCCGTCTGCGGTGTACTTTGCGATAACCTCGTCGAGAGCCTTGTTCATATACGAAGCGTGCCTCGTTTCGTCAAGCACCTCGAACGTCGGCGATATGCCAAGTTTGTCGAAGTTCTCTCTTATCAGCGACTGGCAAAACGCGTGTATTGTGCAGATATGGCAAAACGGCAACTCGTCGATTTCCTGTCTGAATCTGTCGCGCTTTTCGCCGCTCGACGCGCAAGCCGCCTTGAAAAGTTCTTGGTGCAGTCTTTCTTTAAGTTCGTCTGCGGCGGCGTTGTTGTAGACGAGCACGAGCAGATTTTTCAAAGACGCGCCCTCGGACAGCATAACGATTATGCGCTTAACCATAGTGGACGTTTTTCCCGAACCTGCGGAAGCGGAAACGAGAATACGCCCTTTTTCGAGCACGGCTTTTTTCTGGTCGTCGGTGAGAAGAATATTGCCCTTTTCGTCGCGCAGAATTTCAAGCCTTTCTTCTGCGTTTTTGCTGAACGTCACAACGGTATTTTCACTCATTTTTCTCACCTTCCGTATCGAAACTTTCAAGCCCTTTCACTTTGGGCGTCTTTCTTTCGTTCGTGCCCTTGTACGCGCATATAGCGGCAAAATCGCACTTCTTGCACTTGTCTTTGAGAGGCGAAGGTTTTATATATCCGTCCGCAATCTTGCTTGCGCCCTCGCCCGCAATCGCCACGGCGTAATCGCCGAGTTTGTCGAAACCCTCTTTCGAGAGGTGTATTTCGGGATTGAGATTCTCGCCCTTCCTGTCCGTTTTGAACGGCACGATTGCGCAATCGGGGTTTGAAGTCGCCATTTCGTCGATTAAACCCAGCGTTTCGCGACTGTCGCACGCTTGCCCCTTGTATTTGTAGCGGTTGCCGCTCTCGTCGGTGAAACTGGAAAATACGGGGAAATAGAACACGCCGCACGGCGTTGCGTCAAGGCTTTTTTCCACCGCACGCATATAGACGTAAAGTTGGATTTTTTGTCCGCAATACAACTCTTTGAGGGTCAAATCCGCGCTCTTGTAAGTCTTGTAGTCGATGATGATAAACTTGTCGCCGAGTTTGTCCACTCTGTCGATAGTGCCTTTTAGTTCCACCTTCTTTCCGGCAAATTCGAGGGACATCGGCTCTATCTTCCCTTCGCCTATTTTCGCTTCGAGCAAAAACGGTCTGAACGCCGAGCGTTTCTGAACCTCGAACAAGTCCTTGCAAAGCGTCGCGCCTTCTTCTTTGAGGCGAGAAAGGATTCTGCCCGTGTCCGCCTTTTCGAGCAACACTTCGAAGTTGTTTTCTTTTATCGCGAGGTCGAAATACTCGTATGCTTTTTGCCTTGCCTCGTTTTCGTCTTTTACGTTGTTATCGCGCACGTCACCGAAAAACTTTTCAAGCACGAAGTGCAAAATCGTTCCGTTTTCCGTCCCCTCGAACGTGCCGTCTTTTCTCTTGCGCAAGGACAAAATATAGTTGAAATAATGCGCGTACGGACAGCCGAAGAAGGTTTCCAGCCTGCTGACACTCGTGCGCCCCGCAAAATAGGATTTTTCGGGCAGAGCGATTTTCACTGGCGACACGAACGACTCGTTTATGAGTTTTTGCTCGTCCTCGCTCAAAAGGGAAAACGCCGAGCCGTACACGCCTATATCGTTTGCGTCGCAACGTCCGCTCACGCCGTTTTTAAGCACCTCGTTGAAGCACCCTTTTTTAGTCGAAAGCGCAAGAGCGGCTTTTTGCAAGTCCTTTCCGTCAAGGGTCGTGTAATGCTCGAAATCTATTCTTTCTATTTCGAGCGGTTTGCCGTTTTCACAAAGCATATTTTGAAGTTCGAACACGACGGTCGAGGGTCTTAACGCGCCGCCGTCGCCGCTGTCGGGATAACTCACCACAAGCCTGCCCTGCGGTTTTTTCATAAGGTCGCAAACGGCGTACATACCGTCGAGTGCTTTTTGTCTTTCGCAAGGCGTAATCTCGACGCCGAGCGCAGAGAGCATTTGCTCGTCCTTGTCGGTAAGCACCACACCGCCGCCGCTTTGAGAAGGCAGTTTTCCGCTGTTTGCGCCAAGAACGTATACGTCGCCGTTCCCCGAAAATCTCGATTCGCCGTCGCCTATGAAAACGCAATCGAGATAGGTCGGCACAAGCGCGATTTTCAAAGTCTTTATCATAGATTTGAAAACGCTTTCGAATCCATTTATATCCGTTTGGTCGTCGAGCACTTCTTCTATCTCGTCGAGCACCGCTTCGAGTTTGGAATTGACTTGCTCGGCGCACTTTCTGAAATACTCGCTTTGGTTTGCGATTTTATCGACGTATTTGAGATAGCAAGGGTCGATTTTTTCAAGCAAATCCCTCGTCGATTCGACAAAAGTCTTTATGTTCTTGTTCCCCTTGAAGCGTTCGGGCGCAAGTATATTCACAATCTCTTTTCGCACCGCTTCGGGAATGACGTTTTCAACGGTATTGTCCAAAATCTCGACTTTATCGTCGATATTTGCATATATAAAACCGCTTTTTTGTTCTTTTGCGTTAAAAACCTTTCTTTCCTCGTGCTTTTTGAAGCAATCTTCCGTCGAGGTAGGCACAAAGCGCACGTTGTATTTCAAGCAATAGTTTTCAAACAGATACGCGCCTTCTTCGCCGTATTGCGAATAGATTGCAAACAGCGGATTTTTTATGAAATCGCACACCTCGCCGAGTCTGAAATCCGTGCGATAGCAGGCGATTGCCTGCAATATGAATCTCGCTTTCGCTTGCTCGGAAAGCAATTCTTTTTTGTCGATAAAGTATGGGATTTCGTAGCGTGCAAACGTGGATTTTATCTCTTGTCCGTATGCGTCCAAATCGCTTGCGTACACCTCGAAATCCTTGTAACGTCTGCCCTCTCTCACGCCCTTTGCCACGTCGAGAGCGAGGCGCATAACCTCGTCGCTTCTGTCCTTTGCCGAACGCAACGTGACTTTGCCGTTGTTCTCGGCTTTTTCGTCCGCGCTCGTGGATATGTAAGAAAACAGTTTTTTGGAAATGGCGTCCACCGAATCGGGTAGGCTTTCGTCGTTTCTTTCAATCTGCACTCTGCCCTCGCAAAGAGAGGCGAGTTTCTTTGCCACGCGGTCGGGATATATGCGCTTGTTGGGGTTCGAATATCCGCTCGTTATGCCCACGGTCAGCGACAGCGCGTTGTTTGCGATACTCTTTATGATTTCGAGTTCGGGCGCGGAAAAATCGTATATGTCCGTAATGTAAAAGTTGGTCGAAGCAATCGCGCTCGGATTGTTTTTCAAAAACTCGGCAAGAGCGTAAAGTCTCGTTGACGAATCGCTGTGCTTGCCTTCGAGAGCGGCAAGGTAGCCGTCGTATATGAGCGCAAGGTCTTTTGCTTTCATTTGAAGCGAAACGTTCGCTTTTTTCGAAGATTCGAGCAAGTCTTGCGAGGATATGCCGCTGTTTCTGACGGCGGTAAGCGCAGCGTAAAGTTCGCTTGCAAATCCCTCTTGCATCGCGACTTTGTTGTAGTAGCAAAGTTTGTCGCGATTGTCCGCGATAACCTTGCCTATCAGCATAACCGACCCTTCGGGCGTAAGACACTTTTTGATGTCGTTGCCTATGAGTTTGCTCGCAAGCCTCGTGAACGACATAACTTCTATGCCGAACGTGCTTTCTATGCCCAACGCGGAAATAAGTCCCCTTTCCACCGAAGCGGTGAATCTGTCGGGCGCGATGACTATGTTTTTTGAAGTTCCGTCCATATTTTTGCCCAGAATCCCGACAACGCCGAGATATGCGCCTTTGGACGTGTTTGAAGTGATAATTTTCATAATTCGAGTATATCACTTTTGATGTACCGTTTCAATCCCATAGGTTAAACAAATAAAAATTAACAATTTTTATTTGTTTCAATCTAATTTTAGGCTTAACTTGCGAAAAACAAGGCGTTTTTTATTGCGAGAATATATTTTTATGTTATAATAAACACATTATGAAAAAAGTTATTCTCACAATATCCGTAATGCTTATCGCTGTTATCGCGTGCCTCTCTATGACGGCGTGCAACAACACCGCGTCCACGCAAGGACAGTTGCGCAACATTTTGAGCGACCACAACAACGAAACGTTCGTATACGACGTTTTTGCAAAAGACTCGGACGGCAACAAAGTCGATGGCTATGACGGAACGTACACCGTGACGCTCAAAGCGTACTCGGACGGCTCGTCGATTTCAAACTTCGGTTCTGCGGACACCAAACTCGAAAATCTTTCCGCAGGCGTTTTGGTCAAAGGCTTGCTCACGGTCGGCACTCAAACCTATGACACGGGTTGCTACTTCACCCTTATCAACGGTTCGAGTTATATGGTCCCCGCCTACTCTTACAGAGTGCAAAAAGACGGTGAAAACGAAACTTTGCGCGTGTTCGGCTCGTACGACGGCAAAAAGTATTCCTACACCCGCACCGTAAACAGCGAAAAGAGCGAAGGCACGGTCGAAGCGGCAAGCGCAACCTATTACGACAACAACGAGTTCCACCAAGCGTTGCGTACAATCACCACTTTCAGCGATTCCCTTTCGTTCGGATTTTCAATGCCTTTGGTTTCGGCAACCGAAGCGAGTTCCGTAAGCCTCACCGCAAAAGTGAACGGCAAAACGAAAGTCAAAACCGCTTTCACCGAAAACAATGAAAAGTACGCCGCAGAAGGTATCGAGTGTTACAAAACGGACATTTCTCGCGCAACACAAGTCGCAGGCATTTCGCAAACTCTCTACTATGCCGAAAGCGACGTTCTCATCAACGGTTGGGCAATGAAACACGTTCTCGTCAAAATCGAAGAACCATTCAAACAAGACGTCAAGACGTTCTATATGAACTACGAACTCAAAACCGCAACTCTTGCGTAATCGAGTTTACGGATTATAATCGATATGAAAAAAGCACACTGCAAAGTGTGCTTTTTTAATGCCGTTTCGCATATTAAAGGCGTTACCGCAAGGCGCAAATTATACTCGATTAATACAAATAAGTGTATTTTGCCCTATAATGCTCGTACATTTTCTCACGCATTTCGTCTTCCGAATCGCCGACTGCGAGAATCTTGCCGTATTTCGAGAGGAAATACATATCCTTTGGAACGTAAACGTAATCGAACTCGCCGTCCGCTTGCGCCTCTGCCGGCGTTTTGTAGCGTTTGTCGGTGTTTTCGCGAGAGATATAGCACTTGTCGCCGTCGTTTTTGACAACTGCGTAATTTCGATAGATATACGCGATTTTTTCAAGTGCTTCTTCCTCGGTGTCCACGATATCGTAAGTCATATCGTTTTTGAGGATAATGGCAAAATCGTGATTATCCACCGCATACTCGAAAATCTCGTCGTCCTCGCCGTCGAGATAAGGCAACAAGTCTTCCCTTTCGCCGTACGTCCATTGCTGGTGCATTTTTGTCATATAGATTCGAGTTTTCATAGATATATTATATCACGCGCAAGCGTGAATTTCAAGACGGGTTATTTGTATGTTTTTTGAAAAAACATAGGTGATTTTGAATTAATAATTAATAATGAATAATTAATAATTATGGGTGGGCTCTGCCCACACCCGATTAAAAAAAAGATTTATTCGAACAACTGCTTAAAACTGCGCTAAATACCATAAATCTAAAAACGCGATATTTATATGAAGAACAAGAAAGGCACGGCTTGAATCAAAACCCAGTGTACATAAGCGTACACGATTTTGAGGCAAGCCGTGCCTGACGCAGTTATTCGCTAAATAGCGCGTTTTTAGTACATGTCGGACATACCTGCGGCATTACCGCCACCCGCCGCCGCAGGCTCTTTCATGTCTGTGACAAGGCTTTCGGTCGTGAGCAAAGTGGACGCGACGGAAGCGGCGTTTTGAAGCGCGCTACGCGTGACTTTGGTCGGGTCGAGAATGCCTGCTTTGACCATATCGCAGTAGACTTCTTTTTGTGCGTCGTAGCCGTAGTTGGCTTTCTTTGCGGACATAATGGTGTTTGCGACTATGCCGCCGTCGATACCTGCGTTTGCGGCGATTTGACGTACGGGCGCTTCGAGTGCGCGAAGAACGATTTTTGCACCGGTTGCTTCGTCGCCTTCGAGTTTCGCACAAGCCTTCTTGACTGCGGGAATAATCGAGAGCAAAGCAGTGCCGCCGCCTGCGACGATACCTTCTTCGACTGCCGCGCGAGTTGCGTTGAGAGCGTCTTCGATACGAAGTTTCTTCTCTTTCATTTCAACTTCGGTTGCCGCGCCTACGCCGATAACCGCAACGCCGCCTGCGAGTTTTGCAACACGCTCTTGAAGTTTCTCTTTGTCGTATTCGGACGTGGATTCAGCCATTTGAGCGCGAATGGACGCAACTCTTGCCGCGATGTCTTCGCTTGCGCCTGCGCCGCCGACGATGGTCGTGTTGTCCTTATCCACACGCACGGATTTTGCTCTGCCGAGCATATCGAGCGTAACGTCTTTGAGTTCGTAGCCGAGGTCGCTTGAAATATAAGTGCCGCCGGTAAGGATTGCGATGTCTTCGAGATACGCCTTTCTTCTGTCGCCGAATCCGGGGGCTTTGACCGCAACGACGTTGAACACGCCTTTGAGTTTGTTGACGATAATGGTCGTGAGCGCTTCGCCTTCGATGTCGTCGGAAATGATGAGCAACTTCAAGCCGTTTTTAAGCACTTGTTCGAGAAGCGGAAGAAGTTCTTGAATGTTGCTGATTTTCTTGTCCGTGATGAGAATGACGGGATTGTCGAGTTCAGCGGACATCTTGTCGGTGTTGGTGACGAGGTACGGCGAAACGTAGCCTCTGTCGAATTGCATACCTTCCACAACGTTGAGTTCGGTGGTCATAGCCTTGCCTTCCTCGATGGTGATTACGCCGTCTTTGCCGACCTTTTCCATAGCGTCGGAAATGAGTTGACCTATCTTTTCGTCGCTTGCGGAAATGGAAGCGACTTGCGCGATAGCGGTCTTGTCCTCAACGTCCTTGCTTATCTTTTTGAGTTCTTCGACCGCGACGTCTGTTGCCTTCATAATGCCGCGTTTAAGCACCATAGGATTTGCGCCTGCGGCAACGTTTTTCAAGCCTTCTTTTACGATTGCTTGCGCCAAAACGGAAGCGGTCGTAGTGCCGTCGCCCGCGACGTCGTTGGTCTTGGTTGCGACTTCTCTTATGATTTGCGCGCCCATATTCTCAAACGGGTCTGCCAAAACTACGTCTTTTGCGATAGTAACGCCGTCGTTCGTCACGAGCGGCGAGCCGTACAGACGGTCGAGAACGACGTTTCTGCCCTTCGGACCGAGAGTGATTTTAACTGTATTTGCCAAAGCGTCGACGCCTGCTTCGAGAGCCTTTCTTGCGTCATCGCCGTATTTGAATTGCTTTGCCATAAATAGCCTCCTTAATCAACGATTGCGAGTATGTCGGATTGACTTACGATGACGACTTCTTCGCCGTCGATTTTGAACTCGCTGCCTGCGTATCTGCTATAAAGAACGGTGTCGCCCACCTTGACTTGCATTTTTACGTCGTTGCCGTCGATAGTGCCGCCCGGGCCTACTGCGATAACTCTTGCAAGTTGGGGTTTTTCTTTTGCCGCACCCGGAAGAACGATTCCGCTTGCGGTTTTTTCATCAGTTTCGATTGCCTTGATGACAACCTTGTCAAACAATGGTTTTATTGTCATATTATGCCTCCGATGTCGAGTTTGAATTTGATGTTTAGCAGTCTTTCCGACTGACTGCTAACAGTTTATACCATAGGTTGCCAAATGTCAATATATTGTGACTGATTTTTTTGTGATTTTGCGTAGATTTTTCCAAAGTCCTTGTTGAATAATGCTGTATTTTGTGATAATATCACATTATAAACGAAAAGAAGGTGCAAAATGAACAACTGGGACAAACGTTTTATGGATATGGCAGAGCTTGTGTCCACTTGGACGAGTTGCGCGCGCGAAGGCAGAGCGATAGGCGCGATTATCGTCAAAGACAAGCGCATTTTGACTACGGGCTACAACGGCGCGCCCGCGGGAATCCTCAACTGCCGCGACAAAGGCTATTGTATGCGTGATAGGCTTGGCATTAAAAGCGGCACTTGCGCGGAAAAATGCTATGCCGTCCACGCCGAGCAAAACGCAATCGCGCAAGCGGCAAAATTGGGCGTTTCGGTTGACGGCGCAACGCTTTACTGCACGCACCAACCCTGCACCATCTGCACCCGAATCATCATCAACAGTGGCATAAAGAGAGTCGTGTACAAGAATCCCTACCCCGACGAATTTTCGATGCAACTTTTCGACGAAGCAGGCATAACCGTCGAGAAATTCGAAAACTGATTTAGTCAATAATTTACGGAAGAATAATTACCGATAGAAATCAAAAATCCCTCGCAACTGCGAGGGATTTTTTGTTTTATAAGCGTTTTGCATTCGGCGCAAAAACTTATCTATCTTCTCTAAAATAGGACATACCGAGTGCCGCAGGCGGTTGAGTTTCGCGCTTGTTGAAGAACGAAATGACGATAAGCACGAGTGCCGTAACCGCGTAAGGAATGATTTGCACGATTTCCTTGCCTGCAAGCGAGGTCGGGATAACGTCGTACGAAGCGACGATGTAGAGCATACCGAAAATAAACGAACCGATTATGCCGATACCCGGACGCCACAGCGAGAAGATAACGAGCGCAACGGCGAGCCAACCGAAAGCGTCAACGACGTATTCGAGAGAGCCTCTCGTGCAAGTCAAAATGTAGCACGCGCCGCCGAGTCCCGCTATTGCCGCGCCAAGCACGCAAGCGGTGTATTTGTATCCTATGACGTTGATACCCACAGCGTCCGCCGCCGCAGGATTTTCGCCGACAGCCGAAAGAGAAAGTCCTTTTCTCGTCTTTCTCAACACGAAAGCAACGACGATTGCGATGATAATCGAAACGTAAATGAGCGTGCCGTGCGAGAGGAAGATTTGCGAGAAGGCGTCGTCGCCGACAGAGCCGAACATAGGTGCGGTAAAGCATTTGCTTGCGCGCACGAAAGTCGTGCCGTCCTTTGCCATCATACGACCCCAGAATCCGAGTACGCCCGTGCCGAGAGTTGTGAGAGTAAGACCGGTGACGTTTTGGTTACATCTGAGCGTAATCGTAAAGAAGCCGTAAATCAAACCCATAAAGCCTGCAAACAGCATAGCCATAAGGATAGCCATAAGGATAACGCCGAAGTCGCTTGCGCCGTTGTTGTAAGCGAGGTTTGCGCCGATACAGCCGCCGACTGCGCCGAGGCACATAGTGCCGGGGATTCCGAGATTGAGGTGACCCGATTTTTCTATAATCGTTTCGCCCGTCGAACCGAACAGGAACACCGCGCCGATTCTGATTGCCTGAACTATCATTTCAACCATATCACTTTTCCTCCTTCTCTTCGTCGCTTAACGACGTCGAAACGGAATCCTCGCCGACGGCCGTTTCGTCATCGGCGGATTCGGTTACGGACGATTCTTCCGCCCCGTTTCCGTTGCCTTGAACGTACTTTTTGGTGACGACGGAAGCAAGTTTTAGTTTGTTTCCGACAAGAGAGTGCTTGAACACGACTTTGTAGTTGATGAAGAACTCGGTTGCGATTATGCAAAGGAAGAAGATACCTGTCATAACCGACGGATAAGAAGTTCCGAGTCTGCCGTAAGTGCCGACCTCGCTCGAACCCGTGCTGATAAACACGACGAGGAAGGACGTAAGCACCATTGCAAGCGGATTGAAGTGGGCGAGCCAAGAAACCAAAACTGCGGTAAAACCTCTGCCGTTGACGGTGGAAGAGCCGTGAATCGAATGGTTTTTGACCGAAACGAGCAAGAATCCCGCAATGCCGCAAATCAAACCGCAAAGAATCAACGTGCGGATAATAACTTTTTTGGTGTTGATACCGATATATCTTGCGGTGTTCGCGCTCTCGCCTACGACGGTGAGTTCGTAGCCGTGCTTGCTATATTTAAGGTAAATCGCAATAAGAACGGTTATAACCGCAACGATGATTATCGTAAGTATATACTCGTTTCCTGCGATGGGCGGAACGACGCCTTCGGTGAAGAACATATCGCCCGTGCCGTTCGGCTTGACCTTTTTGATGAAGTAGTTTACGAGGCAAGTTGCGATGTAGTTCATCATAAGAGTCAAAAGCGTTTCGTTGGTGTTCCATTTCGCCTTGAACAAAGCGGGAATGACCGCCCACGCCATACCGAAGACGAGAGAAAGCAGAAACGCGAGGATAATCGTGCCTGCGTCGTTGATTTTGCCGCCGAGATAGTAGGTGATGACGGCACAACCGAGCGCGCCCATAAGCACTTGACCTTCGCCGCCGATGTTCCAGAACTTCATTTTGAAGCAAGGCGTAACGGCGAGTGCGAGCAAGAGCAAAATAGCGGTTTCACGCAACACGTTCCAGATTTGCATTCCCGAACCGAAAATGCCTTGGAAGAAGTATTGAAAGAAGAATCCGAATCCTTCCCCCGTTGCCGCAACCGTGATTATTGCGCACAAAAGAATGGAAAACACGAACGCCGCCGCACGAATGAGCCACGCTCTTTTTTGATTCGAGTCCGTTCTTTTTACGAGATGGAAAAGAGGTTCTCTGACGGTTTTAGTCATTTTGCGTATCCCCCTTCTCTGTGATATATTCGTCGAAGCGTTCGACGTTTTCGGGCATTTTTGTCATAAGCATACCGATTTGTTCTTTTGTCGTAGTTCTTGCGTCCACGATTCCGCTGACTTTTCCGCCGCACATAACGAGGATTCTGTCCGAAAGCGCGAGCAAAACGTCGAGGTCCTCGCCGACGAACACGACCGCAACGCCCTTCTCTTTCTGTTCGTTGAGAAGATTGTAAATCATATACGACGAGTTGATGTCAAGACCTCTTACGGGATAAGCTGCCATAAGCACGGTAGGCGCGGCGGCGATTTCACGACCGACGAGCACTTTTTGCACGTTACCGCCCGACAAACGTCTGACGGGGGTCTTGACGGACGGCGTGACGACTTCGAGGTCGTGAACTATGGTTTCCGCCAAATTCTTCGGGGATTGTCTGTCGACGAACATCGAATGACCTTTTCTGTACGAGCGAAGCATCATATTGTCCACGAGGTTCATACTTCCCACGAGTCCCATACCCAATCTGTCTTCGGGGACGAAGGACAATCTCACGCCCAAATCTCTGATTTGAACGGGCGATTTCGAGCGCAAATCGACTTCTTGGTCGTTTTGTTTGGGGTCAAAATATCTGATTTCGCCGTTTTCGAGACGAACGAGTCCCGCAATGGATTCGAGCATTTCTTTCTGACCGCTTCCGGCAATACCCGCAACGCCGAGAATTTCGCCTGAATAGAGGCTAAACGAAACGTCGGTGAGCGCATACATACCTTCTCTGTTCTTGCAAGTGAGGTTTTCCACGGCAAGACGCTTTTTCGTGTCGTGCGGAAGCGTGCGGTTGATTTCGAGTTCCACTTTCTGACCGACCATCATTTCGGTGAGTTGTTGCTCGTTGGTATCCTTCGTATTTACGGTTGCGATATGTTCGCCTTTGCGAAGCACCGCCACTCTGTCGCTTATTTCCATAACCTCGTTGAGTTTGTGCGTGATTATGATGATTGACTTTCCGTCCTCTCTCATCTTGCGCAAAACGTCAAAGAGTTTTTGAATTTCCTGCGGCGTCAAAACCGCCGTCGGCTCGTCGAGAATGAGAATATCCGCGCCTCTATACAGCACTTTTATGATTTCGACGGTCTGTTTTTCGGAAACGGACAAGTCGTAAACCTTTCTCGACAAATCGAGGTTAAAGCCGTATTTGTCGACGACTTCTTGAAGTTTTTTTGCTCTGTTGCGTTTGAGATAGTCGAATTTGGCGTATGCGCCGAACGCTCTGAACGGAAGCGCAATGTATTTCAAAACCGCCAAAAACTTTGCCTTGGCGTCGTTTTTATCTTCGTTTTTGATTTTTTCGACTTCGCCCTTAAAATCGAACATGAATTTTTCACCCAAAATGATGTTGTCGCACGCGGTGAATAAATCGACGAGTTTGAAGTGTTGGTGAATCATACCGATTTTGTACTTAAACGCGTCTATGGGCGATTTTATGACCACTTCTTCACCGTTCACGAAGATTTTGCCTTCGTCGGGAAAGTATATGCCTGCGAGCATATTCATCAGCGTGGTCTTGCCGCTGCCGTTTTCGCCGAGAACTGAAAGAATCTCGCCCTTTCTCACGTCGAAATCGACGTTCGAGTTTGCGATCGTGCTTCCGAATCTCTTGGAAACGTTTTTCATTTCAACAATGATTTCGCTCATTGTATGTCCTCCGTAAAAAGAGTTAAAGCACCCTACGGTGCCGAAAAGAGTCGGATAAGCGGGCAACGCCCGCTTATCCGTATTTTCATTTGATTATTAGAATTCCTCGTTGTTGAGTTTGATTCCGTCTATTCTTACATCGAAGTAAGGTGCGGAACGGAATGCGGATTCTTGGAAGTAACCGTTTGCGACAACTTCGGTGTCGGGCGTGTATGCAGCGTCGGTGTCAACGTCTGCTTTGTAGGAATCGAGGGTTTTGCCGTTTACGGTGAACTTGGTGATATCGAAAACGTGCAACGAACCGTTCAAAAGTTGGTTTCTGACTTCGACGAGTTTTTCGACAGTGCCTGCCGCCATTGCTTTTCCGCCGAGGTCGGTGAGTTCGACAGAACCGGTTTTAAGAGTGCCGACCCAGTCTTTTGCAACGGGTTGATTGTTGACGGTTTGAGCAATGAGGTACTTAAAGTAAGGTGCCCAGTTGATTCTCGAAGAGATGATGAAGGTGTTGGGGCAAGCGTTTACGGTAGAACCGTTGTAGGAAACGTTGGGAACGCCCTTTTCTTCGCAAGCGTTGGGTGCGCCCATAGAGTCTGCGTGTTGGCTGATAAGCACGCAACCGTCGTTGATAAGGCTGATTGCCGCGTTCTTTTCTTTGGTTTCGTCATACCAACTTCCCGTGAAGGTTACGTTCATCGTGACGGAAGGGCAAACGGATTTTGCACCGAGATAGAAAGAGGTGTAACCGGAAATAACTTCTGCGTAGGTGTATGCGCCGACGTAACCCATTTTCGCTTTATCTGCGGTGATTTTGCCGCTTTCGATCATTTCGTTGAGTTTCATACCTGCGGTGACGCCTGCGAGGTATCTGCCTTCGTAGATGGAAGCGAAAGCGTTGACGAAGTTGTCAAGGTTTTCGGTGTGAGCCATCGTGCCGGTTGCGTGTGCAAAGAGAGTATTCGGGAATTCTTTTGCTGCTCTGAGGATGTGGGGTTCGTGACCGAAAGAGTCTGCAAACACGATTTTGCAACCGCGTTGAGCAAGTTTCTTCGCTTCGGTGTAGCATTCTTCGCCTTCGGGGATACCGGTGACGATGATGACTTGTTCGTTGGTGAGTTTGAACTCGGCTTGAACTTCTTTCATCGCGTTGATGAAGTTTGCGTCATAAGTAGAGTTCTCGTCGTGCAAGCAAATCATACCGATTTTGAAGTCGGCGGGGATTTGAAGTTGAGAATAGTCCGGTGTTTCGATGTCGCAAGCGGGCAATTTGACGATTTCGACGTCGTCGTCTCTGTCGTTGTTGCAAGCAACCAAACCGATAACCAAAGCGGTTACGAGAGCCAAGCAAAGCACAAGTGCAAATACTTTCTTTTTCATACGTTTCTCCTTTAATTTTGCCGTGAGGCGTTATTGTGTTTGTCTATATTCACGCCGTTTTGGCGCAAATCGCGTTAATGTCTGAAAACGATGTTTCCGTCGTCGTCCATACTGTCGATGAGAGCGAGGCTTTGAACGTTGACGCCCTTTTCTCTCAAAGCGTCGCCGCCGCCCTGAAAACCTTTCTCGATTGCGACCGCACAGCCAACGAGCGTTGCGCCCGATTGCTCGACTATGCTCATAAGTCCGTTGATTGCCGCACCGTTTGCGAGGAAATCGTCAACGATAAGCACTCTGTCGTCTGCGGAAAGAAAATCTTTTTCGACCATAATCACCTTTGTAACTTGGTGCGTAAAAGAATAAACCTCGGCGCAGTAGCAGTCCGAGGATATATTTATGGTCTTACTTTTCTTAGCAAAAAGCACCGGCGCTTGCACATAGTGCGCGGCAGCGCACGCTATGGCTATCCCCGATGCTTCGATTGTCAGAATTTTGGTTATATTTTGTCCGCAAAAGAGCGCAGAAATTTCCTTTCCAATCTCGTCCAACAGTTGTTGATCAATAAGATGATTGAGAAATCCGCCGACTTTGAGGACGTTTCCGGGCTTAACCTTGCCGTCCCTCAAAATGCGATCTTCCAAAATCTTCATAGCGCGCCTCTTTTCCACAATATGTAGTGGTGTGTGCGGATTCTTTATTCCGCAAGTTGTGCGTTGCGATTTGGTTTGCTCTTGAATGATATGGGCATTATATCCAAAATAAAACGGCGATGTCAAACAAAAATCGACACTATTTTGCTTTTTCATTAAAAAATTTTAATCGGATACACGATGTGTATTTTTTATCCGAAATAACCGACAAAAAGTCGTTTTAATTTTCGCGCACGCGTACGCGCACGAGCCTGCACGCACGCTTCAATAAATATGCCTCTCTTTTGCGCCCGCGGTTTTCTCTCGCCTCTTGCCGACGTATTTTTCGCCGCGTATATGCAAAAATTTTACAATCTCACTTTTTTCAAAACGCTTGACAGCGATATGCAATACAAATATAATGCAATATCCGTTGAAACAACGATACGACGACAAGAAAATAAAAACGAAACATATATGAGCGAAACGTCTTTACAAAAACCGTCCTTTGCGGACAGAATAAAAAGTCTATTCGGACAGATTGACTTGACCAAGGGTTCGATAATCAAAGTTATCGTCAAATTCACCTTGCCCATAATCGTGTCCTATCTTTTGCAACAACTTTACATACTCTCGGACGCGGCGATATGCGGACAGACTTTGAGCGCGGACGAGGTTGCGGGCGTCAACGACACTTCCCCGCTCGTGTTCATATTTATGCAGTTTGCGTTCGGCTGTACGGCAGGCTTTTGCGTTGTGTTGTCAAGCAAACTCGGCTCGCACGACGAGGACGGCGTACGCAAATCCTTTGCGACGCAGTTTATACTTTGCGGAATAATCACTGTGGTGCTGACTCTCGTTTCGGTGTTTTGCATAAAGCCTATGCTTGCGTGGGTCAACGTCACCGAGCAGAATCCCGTCGTATTCAAGGCGGCGTACACCTACTGCCTCGTGATATTCCTCGGCATAATCGCCCAACTCTTTTACAATTTCATAATCAGCATATTGCGCAGTATCGGCGATTCGTTCACGCCCTTGCTGTTTCTTCTCATATCCACGATTATGAACATCGCCCTCGACTTGCTTTTTATCAAAGTGTTCAAATGGGGCGTTGCGGGCGCGGCAGGCGCAACCATACTCACCCAAGTGCTTTGCACGATAGCGTGCTTCGTTTACACATTTGTGAAATACAAGTTTTTGCGCCTTAAAAAGCAAGATTTCAAGATTGCGTGGAACGATATCTGGGCGCACGTCAAGCAAGGCATACCTCTCGGACTTCAATTTTCCGTGCTGTCGATAGGTCTTATCGTAATGCTTTCCGAAACCATCAAATTCGACCTTCTTCCCGACGGACTTATGGTCGTGGGCAACCCCGCACAAAACGGCGTGGGCGCGGCGAACAAACTCATAAACTTCGCAATGGCGCCGCTCTCTGCACTCGGCACGGCAATGGTGAGTTTCAACGCCCAAAATCTCGGCGCAGGACTCACCGAAAGAGTGAAAAAAGGCACGAATCAAGCCATTTTGCTCGGCTTCGCGCTCACCGTCATATGTTCTGGAATCGGACTTTTGCTCACCATAAACGCCGCGTATCAACATATCTTTTTGAGCGCGGACAAGATAAGCGAAAAATCCATTTATTTCGGAAACACGTTCCTTTACATCGACTTGTCGCTGTTCTTCATTTTGTCGATGCTTTTCGTGTTGCGCAACGCGGTGCAAGGCATAGGCAAATCGGGTTGGACGCTTGCCGCAGGCGCAGGCGAACTCATTGCGAGAGTGCTTATATGCACCTTCTTGCCTGCCCTCGTCAACGGCGGCGCAACCAACGCGTATGCGTCCAACGGCGCGTATATCGCGCTTTGTTTCGGCGACCCGGGCGCGTGGGTGTTTGCCGTAGCGGTGCTTATCTACCCCTACATAAAGCACATAGTCAAAAAAGACTACCGCTATGCTCTCGGCGAATCCACCAACACCAAAGAATATAAACTCGAATCCGCCGCCAAGTGTGAATCGAAAAACGACAACGATTCGATAGAATCAAATTGATAAAAGCAACGATTTATATCAAACGACACAAAAAGCAGGCTTTAAGCCTGCTTTTTGAATTGTTAAAAGTTTTGTTTTGTGCTTTTCGGTTTAATTTCAGATTTCTCTCGTCGCTTTTTCGAGGAACTTCGAATCTTTGCTCGAAAGGTACTTGCCTATGGTTTTGCGCACGGTCTTGTGATATGCGTTGAGCCACGCTTTTTCGCCTTCGTCAAGCAACTTTACGTCGATTGCGTCGATGTCGAAAGGCACGAGCGTTATCGTTTCAAAAGCGCAGAAAGTGCCGTATTCCGTCTTTTCTTTTTCCACGCAAAGCACGAGATTTTCGTGTCTTATGCCGAATTTGCCTTCTTCGTAAAAGCCGGGTTCGTTAGACGTAACCATACCGGGCAAAACGGCAAATTTAGGCGTGAACGCTCTCGGCGATATATTTTGCGGTCCTTCGTGGACGTTGAGCAAATACCCTACGCCGTGACCCGTGCCGTGCTTGAAATCCATACCGAACTTATACATCGGCTCTCGTGAAATCATATCGAGGCGCGCGCCTGTCGTGCCTTTGGGGAACACCGCTCTTGCAAGCGCGATATGCGATTTAAGCACGATTGTAAACGCCCTCTTTTCCTCGCTCGTGACTTTGCCCATTGCGAACGTGCGGGTGATGTCCGTCGTGCCGTAGCGATATTGCGCGCCACTATCGACCAAAAGCAAGCCATTGTTTTCGACTTTTTTGTCTGTTTCGGGCGTTGCGGAATAATGCACGATTGCGCCGTTCGAAGCATAACCGCAAATGGTGTCGAAACTCAAATCGAGGAAGTTTTTGCTCTCTTTTCTGAACCCTTCGAGTTTGTCTGCAAGCGAAATTTCGCTCATTTCTTCCTTGCCGGCGTTCTCTTTGAGGTAGCGCATAAATTTGAGCATAGCCACGCCGTCCTCGACGTGCGCTTTTTTCATATTTTTAATCTCGACCGCGTTCTTCACCGCCTTTCTCACGGTCGTGGGGAAAGATTCGGTTTCCTTTGCGTTCTTTATGCGAGAAAACAGCGCGTAATTGGTCTTTTCCTTGTCGATAAGCACTTTGCCTTCGATTGCCGAAATTACGCCGTAAACGTCGCCGTAAAGCAGTACGTTTATATGGTTTTCCGCAAGGATTTTCTTGCATTTTCCGTCGAGTTTTCTCTCGTCGATAAACAACGTTGCGCCGTCTGCGGACACGATTGCGTAAGCGTAGTTGACGGGATTGTATTGAATGTCGCTTCCGCGCATATTGAACAGCCACGCAATGTCGTCGAGAGAGGATACGAGCGCATATTCGCAACCTTGTTTTTCGAGGTCTTTTTGCAAGTTTTCAATCTTGCTTTCTATGCTCTCGCCTGCCGCATTGCTCGGCAAAAACCAAGCCTTCGTCGGCTCGACTTCGGGTCGATTTTGCCAAATACGGTCGATAATTTCGCCTGCGTCCACAAGTTCGACGCCCTTTACGTTTTTGTTCAACGCCTCGACAAATTCGACGGTCGCGGTCGTAAAATCGAATGCGATTTTGGGCGTATCCGAGAGTTTTTTCACAAACTCGAAAATGGACGGCACGCCTTCTTCGCCCGCTTTCATAAGCACGGTATCCGTCGTTTTGAGTTGCTCTGCCGCTTGAATGAAGTATCTTCCGTCCGTCCACAGATACGCTTTGTCCTTTGTCACGACGAGCGTGCCTGCGCTGCCCGTAAAACCGCACAAAAACGCGCGTGTTTTGAAGTGGTCCACAACATATTCGCTGCCGTGATCGTCGCTTGTAAACACGACGTACGCGTCAATTCCGTTTTGTCTGACGAACTCTTGCAATTTCGTAATATCCTGTTTCATAATCCGCCTGAAAAGAATCTTATTTTTTATGTATTATATCACTACGCAATTTATAAGGCAATATTTTATTTTGCGCATAGCGCAAATATAATGAATAACGATTAATTAATAATTAATAATTGAAGCTTCCCCCCTTCCTCACGTGTTTCCCCTACCGCCGTTCCCCCTCTGCATACTTTAAGGGAACCCACGGCGTCCGCTTCGCGTGGGGCAACACTCGGCTCTCGCATAGATAGGGACATTTCACTCATTATGCCACCGTCCTTTGTGTGCCAGCTTCGCACCCAAACGGCACAGTCGGACGGTACTAATCGTCGAGCTTCGGCGCTCGCTTTTCTCGCCGCCTTGCGGCTCGCGTTCCGTCTGCGAATAGGCACATTCCGTTAATTTTTTAAGCGCGATATTTGAGCACCAGATAAACACGTTCACTACTTTACCGGCATAAGAATAACGTCGCCAAGCAGATGAAGAACAAGAAAAAGCCCTTAAATTAAGATTTGAACTCGAATAACAAAGAGCAAACAGATGTATAACAAAATTATCTTTCTACTTTTTAACGCGCAATAACGTCGCCAAACAGATGAAGAACAAGAAAAAGCCCTTTTGCGAATCCGCCCAACGTACTAAATCGTACGTGACGGATGAGCAAAAAGGCTTTGCCGCAGTTATTCGCTGTTTGGCAACGTTATTCGAGTTCGAATGCGCCGGTGTAAAGCTGATAATACCTACCCCTCTGCGCTATCAACTGCTCGTGATTGCCGCGCTCGATAATCTCGCCGTGTTCGAGAACGCAAATCATATCGGAATTGCGGACGGTGGACAAGCGGTGAGCGATGACAAAGACGGTGCGACCTTGCATAAGTTTGTCCATACCCTGCTCGATGAGTTTTTCGGTGCGGGTGTCGATGGAACTGGTCGCTTCGTCGAGGATGAGGACGGGCGGATTTGCGACAGCGGCGCGCGCGATTGCGAGAAGTTGGCGTTGACCTTGCGAAAGGTTTTCGCCGTCGCCGGTTAGCATAGTGTCGTAACCGTCGGGCAAATGGCGAATGAAATAGTCGGCATTTGCGAGTTTTGCGGCGTTTTCGACTTCCTCGTCGGTGGCGTCGGGCTTGCCGAAGCGAATGTTGTCGGCAACCGTACCCGTAAAGAGATGTGTGTCTTGAAGCACCATTGCCATAGAGCGACGCAAATCGTCTTTCTTTATCTTTGTGATATTGATATTGTCGTATCTTATCTTGCCCTCGTCGATGTCGTAGAAGCGGTTGATGAGGTTGGTTATCGTGGTCTTGCCTGCGCCGGTAGAGCCGACGAGCGCGACTTTTTGACCGGGCAACGCTTCCATAGTGACGTGTTTAAGCACGGTTTTTTCGGGAACGTAGCCGAAAGATACGTCCTCGAACTCGACTTCGCCCTTCCACTTGACGTAAGTGGTGGTGTCGTCGGCTTTGTGGTAGTGTTTCCACGCCCACTCGCCCGTATATTCGTCGGTTTCGACGATATTGCCGTTTTCGTCCTCTTTGGCGTTGACGAGAGTGACGTAGCCTTCGTCCTGTTCGGGTTGCTGGTCGATAAGTTCGAAGATACGTTCCGCGCCTGCAAGAGCCATAAGGATGCCGTTCATTTGTTGCGCTATCTGCGAGAGCGGATTGCTGAACTGGCGCGAGAATTGCATAAACGACACAAGACCGCCCCAAGTCATACCGCCGAATCCGCTGATTGCCATAATCGTGCCGACGATTGCGGTTGCGGCATAGGAAACGTAGGACAAGTTGCCCATAATCGGGAACAATATATTCGCGTACTTATGCGCCTTGTTCGAGTGGTAGCACAAATCCTCGTTGAACTTGTCGAAGTCGATTTTTTCTTCTTCCTCGTGGCAGAATACTTTGACGACTTTTAGGCCGTCGACGTGTTCCTCGATAAATCCGTTGATTGCGCCCGTCTGGCGTTGTTGACCGACGAAGTGCTTTCCGCTCTTGCCTGCGATAAACTTCATTATGAACAGCATAATGACGAGCATACCCACCGAGCAAAGCGTAAGCAAAGGCGAAACAAGCATCATCGCAACGAACATACCCAAGACGGTGAGCAAGTTGCTTATGAGGTTGGGAATACCGTTCGAGAGCAACTCTCTTAAAGTGTCGGTATCGTTGGTGTAAAGGCTCATTATGTCGCCGTGCGTGTGCGTATCGAAGTATCTGACGGGCAGTTTTTCCATCTTGACGAACATCTCGTCGCGCACGTTTTGAAGGGTTTGAGTGGTGACCTTGACGAGAATGTAGTTGTAAAGATAATGAAGTCCCGCGCCGACGACGTACATAGCCGCCATAACGCCGATTATGCCGCCGAAGTTTTGGATTGTGACTTCCGCCGCCCTTGCGATTATATCGGGATTGGACGTGACGTATACGCCGTGCGAGTACGCAAGCGGTAAAATGTAGTTGTTGACGACCACCGAGCCAAGCATAAACGTACCTGCGATGTTGCAAAGCACGTTTGCAATCATACAGATAAGCGCGCCGATAAGTTGACCTTTGAACGGCTTCCAGTAGCCGAGAATACGTTTGAAAGTCTGAATCGGGTTTTTCGCCCTGTACTTGTTTTGTTGAGGCGCGGCATTGACGCTTTGTTTTTTATTCTTACGCATTGACGCTCACCTCCTCGTCGCTTCCTTTCTTTTGAGAATTGTATACGTCCTGATAGATTTCGTTCGTTGCGAGCAATTCCTCGTGCGTGCCGATTGCGTCAATCTTGCCGTCGTTCATAACGATTATTCTGTCCGCGTTTTCGACGGAAGAAATACGTTGAGCGATGATAAGCACGGTCGTATCGCCGAACTCGTTTTTAAGACCCGACCTTATAGCCGCGTCGGTTGCGGTATCGACAGCGGACGTCGAGTCGTCCATAATCATAATTTTGGGGTGTTTCAAGAGCGCGCGGGCAATGCAAAGACGTTGTTTTTGACCGCCCGATACGTTGACGCCGCCCTGTCCGAGTTCGGTGTCGTAGCCGTTGGGGAAAGACATAATGAAGTCGTGCGCCTGCGCCGCTTTTGCCGCGTGTACGATTTCCTCGTCGGTGGCGAACTTGTTGCCCCACATAAGATTTTGCTTGATAGTGCCGCTGAAAAGCACGTTCTTTTGAAGCACCATAGCGACGGAATCTCTGAGTTTTTCGAGTTTGTAGTCCTTGACGTTTACGCCGCCAACCTTGACTTCGCCGTCAAGCACGTCGTAGAGTCTTGGAATCAACTGCACGAGAGTGGATTTTGCCGAGCCCGTGCCGCCGATAATGCCTATCGTTTCGCCGCTCTTGATATGCAAATCGATGTTTTCGAGGTTGAGAACGTCGTGGGATTTCGAATAGGAAAAGTCAACGTTGTCAAAGTCGATACTGCCGTCTTTGACTTCGATGTCCTGTGCGTTTTCGCCGTCCTCGATGTCGATTTTCTCGTCGAGAATTTCAACGATACGGTCGAGCGAAGCGCGCGACATAACGATGTTCATAAAGCCCATCGCAACCATAATGAGCGACATAAGGATTTGCATTATGTAACTCAAAAACGCCGTGAAGTCGCCGAGTTGCATTTTGCCCACGATTATGTCGTTGCCGCCGAACCACGCAACGCAGATAATGCAAGCGTAGATGACGATTTGCATAAACGGGAACGCGATGACGATGATTTTTTCTGCCGAGAATTGAAGTTTTTGAACGGAAGAACTCACCTTTTTGAACTTTTCGATTTCGCTGTCCTCTCTCACGAACGCCTTGACCGCGCGGATACCGATGAGGTTTTCCTGCGTGGACTCGTTCATACTGTCGTACTTTCTGAGCATTTTCTCGAAGCGCGGGAAAACGATTCTCGTGCCGACGATGAGCGCGACGATCAAAACAGGTATCGCCGCCGCGAAAATGAGGGACAAATCGGGGCTTATCGAGATTGACATAATCATTGCCAACACGAGCATTATGGGCGAGCGCACGAGCATACGAATGATGATTTGAAACGCCATTTGCATATTCGTGACGTCCGTCGTGAGCCTTGTGACGAGGCTTGCGGTGTTGAATCTGTCAAGGTTTGCAAACGAGAAATTCTCTATCTTGTAGAACATCTTTTTGCGCAGATTTTTTGCAAAACCGGTGGACGCAAATGCTGCAAGTTTGCCCGACATCGTGCCGAAAAACAGCGATATAAGAGCCATCGCAACCATCATCGCGCCGCAAGTGACGATAAACCAAATGCGGTTGTCCATCGTAAAGAGCGAAAAACCTTTCTTTCCGAGTTGAAGCGTAAAGGTAAACGAGGTCGCGTTTTCAACCATACCGACGTTTACTATTTGCGCCATAATGAGAGGTATGAGAATTTCGAATAAAACTTCGAGCGCAATCAAAACGGACGTGAAAATCGCAGGCACTTTGTACTCGCCCACGCAACTCGCCAGTTTTTTGAACCCGCCTTTAGAACGGGGTGCTTTTTTATTATCTTCTAACATAATCACCTTAATGTCGCCGGATGCGACGATGAAAAATTCGCAAAAAGCGGAAACGTTTTCATCGACCTTAAATTTGTCGGTCAATATTCTATTTACAATTTATTAAAAAAAATGTCAACGAATTATTAAAAATAAATAAAAATATTAAATATATTTTAATAAACAATCCTTAATATGCACCGCAAATTTTCCCCGTTTACGCTTCGTTTTTTCCGCATACGCGCCGCCCGTTTCGTGCCGATTTTATGCCGATTTGTCGCTTATTTTGTGACGATTTTATGCCAATTTTATGCTGATTAAAAACTTATGATAGGCTGTTTCTATATTTATTAATCGATAGGACATTGTCGACATATCTTGACAGAATATAGGTTTCTGTGCAATAATTTATACAAGAATGCAGTTAGGGGGTCACTATGTCTGCACAAAAAGAAGATTTGAGAATCGTGCGCACGCGCAAACTTTTGAGCAATACGCTGCTCGATATGATGGAAGAAGAATCCATCGAAAAGATCAGCGTCATCGACCTTTGCAACAAAGCGATGGTCAACCGAGCCACGTTCTACGCTCACTTCGAGGACAAATATCACCTCTTGTCCTTCGCTTTGGAAGAACTCAAAGACGACCTCTATCAAAAGTTCACCAAAGACACCAAGTTCACCACCCCCACCGAAACGCTCAACTCGATGATCGTTATGGGCGTGGACTTTTTCTTTGACAAACACAACCACATCGCAAACATCATACGCTTCAACCGCAACGGCAAAGTGATAAGCACCATACAAGATTCCATTGCACATTCGATAAAGTATCAACTTTCAAAATACAAGGACGCGTACGAAATCAAACTTCCCCTTCAAATTTTGTCCACGTTCGTTGCAGGCGGAATGATAAACACGGTGCTTTGGTGCGTAGACAACCCGGGCAAGTATTCGTACGAGGAATTTATCACCTACGCCACCTGCCCGCTCGCCGAGCGTTGCTTCGTGAAAAAGTGATAGTAAAAAGCGAATCGCAAAAGCGGTTCGCTTTTTTAATGTATAATTAAAAATTAATAATTAATAATTTTGAGTGGGGATACCCCACACCCCTTGAAAAAAATCTTGAAAATTTGTGCAGAATATATTGACAATGCAAAATTTGGTGCTATAATTAGCAATCGAAGATATGGAGTGCTAACAGTCAGATGAAAAGATTGCCAAAGGTCGCAAGCAAAACGGCGAGCGTTGGCAACGAAAGCGTTTGACGACGGCACGACACGGAACATATTTCAAAGGAGGTATGAACTATGGACACCAACAAATTTACGAAAAAAGCGCTTAACGCTATAAATGCCGCGCAAAACATTGCGCTTGAAAGGCATCATCAACAACTTTGCAAGGAACACGTCGCATACGCTCTGCTCAACGACGAAGAAGGTTTGATACCCAAACTCGTCACCAAATGCGGCGCAGACGCACCGCAACTTTTGAGAGAAATCGATAGGATTCTTTCTCAAATGCCGTCGGTCACGGGTAACGGCGCAGGCGAAGTGTACCTATCGCAAGACTGCTCGCTTATGCTCTCGCAAGCCGAGAAAGACGCAAAGAAACAAGGCGACGACTTCGTGAGCGTCGAGCATATATTCGCGGCGATTCTCGACAATCCCACCCCTGCCCTCAAAGCGGTGTTTGCAAAGTGCAAACTCAACAAAAAGGACTTTATGAACGCACTTTCGCAAGTTAAAACCTCGAAAGTGACGAGCGACAGTCCCGAAGACACTTACGACGTACTCAACAAATACGGTCACGATATGGTCGAAAGAGCCGCTCGCGGACAACTCGACCCCGTCATAGGTCGTGACGACGAGATAAGAAACGTAATCCGTATTCTTTCGAGAAAAACCAAGAACAACCCCGTTCTTATCGGTGAAGCGGGCGTGGGCAAAACGGCAATCGCGGAAGGACTTGCGCAACGTATCGTCAGAGGCGACGTTCCCGAAGGACTCAAAGACAAACACATCTTTGCGCTCGATATGGGTGCGCTTATCGCAGGCGCAAAATACAGAGGCGAATTTGAGGAAAGACTCAAAGCCGTCCTCACCGAAATCAAGAAGCAAAACGGAAGAATGCTTCTGTTCATCGACGAACTTCACACCATCGTCGGCGCAGGCAAAACCGAAGGCAGTATGGATGCAGGCAACCTTTTGAAGCCTATGCTTGCAAGAGGCGAATTGCATTGTATCGGCGCGACCACGCTTGACGAATACCGCAAATACATCGAAAAAGACCCTGCGCTCGAAAGACGTTTTCAACCCGTTATGGTCAACGAACCGACGGTTGAGGACACGATTGCGATACTGCGTGGGTTGAAAGAGAGATACGAAATCTTCCACGGCGTGCGTATTCACGACCAAGCGCTCGTTGCGGCGGCTACGCTTTCGGACAGATACATCACCGACAGATTCCTGCCCGACAAGGCAATCGACCTCGTGGACGAGGCGTGCGCGATGATAAGAACGGAAATCGACAGTATGCCCACCGAAATGGACGTCATCAGCCGTAAGATTATGCAACTCGAAATCGAGGAAATGGCTCTTGAAAAAGAAACCGACAAACTGTCCGTTGACCGTCGCGAATCCATAAAGAAAGAACTTGCCGAACTTCACGACCAATTCAACGCAATGAAAGCGCAATGGGACAACGAGAAGAAGGAAATCAACAGCGTGCAAGACACCAAAGCCGAAATCGACCGCATAAATCTTCAAATCGAGGAAGCAAAGCGCAACAGCGACTACGGCAAGGCGGCGCAACTTCAATACGGCGAACTGCCCGCGCTCACCAAGAAACTGGAAGAAGCGGAAAAGAAATCCGCAAAAGGCACTTCCCTTCTTCGTGACGAAGTGACCGCGGACGAAATCGCAAAGATAGTGGCAAAGTGGACGGGTATTCCCGTAACCAAACTTATGGAAAGCGAAAAGGAAAAACTGCTTCACCTTTCCGACGAACTTCACAAGAGAGTCATAGGGCAAAACGAAGCGGTGGACGCGGTGAGCGAAGCGGTGCTTCGTTCTCGTGCGGGCATATCCGACGAGAACAGACCTATCGGCTCGTTCTTGTTCCTCGGCCCGACGGGCGTCGGCAAGACCGAACTTGCAAAGACTCTTGCTTCCTATCTGTTTGACGACGAGCGCAACATCGTGCGTATCGATATGACTGAATATATGGAAAAATTCAGCGTATCTCGTCTTATCGGCGCACCTCCGGGATACGTCGGCTACGACGAGGGCGGTCAACTCACCGAAGCCGTGAGAAGAAAACCCTACTCTGTCGTCTTGTTCGACGAAATCGAAAAAGCGCACCCCGACGTGTTCAACATTCTGCTTCAAGTGCTTGACGACGGCAGAATCACCGACAGCCAAGGCAGAACGGTCAACTTCAAGAATACGATAATCATTCTCACCTCGAACCTCGGCAGCGGCATAATCCTCGACAACATCGACAAGGACGGCAACATCACGGACGAGGCGAAAGAGCAAATCGACAAACTGCTCAAACAAACCTTCCGTCCCGAGTTCCTCAACAGACTTGACGACACAGTGCTGTTCACGCCTCTTTCGAGAGAAAGCGTGTACAAGATTATCGACATAATGCTCAAAAAACTCGAATCGAGGCTTGACAAACAAAACCTCAAACTCGAAGTTACGCAAGCGGCAAAAGACCTCATCGTTGACGGCGGCTACGACGTGACCTTCGGCGCAAGACCCTTGAAGCGTTACATCGAAAGCAATGTCGAAACCAAAGTTGCAAGAGCAATCTTGCAAGGCAATATGGACGAGGGCGACACGATTGTCGTGGACGCAAAAGACGGCGAAATCACCGTTTCGTCCAAACACTAATCCCCTTGCCGCCGACGGCGGCACAAACTAAAACCCCTCATAATTTTCCCTATAAAAGAGAAGCGGCGGACTCAAAGTCCGTCGCCTCTTTTTTTTACTCGTTTTTTATAACGTTAAACGTATCGTGCAAATCGCCTTGACTGCAAAATTCGATTCGATTTGCAATTACCCTTTTCTTAAATCATTTTCGGCAATAAAAAACGGTGCGACAATCGCACCGTTTTTTATTTGATCTTTGTTGCTATTTACGCTTCCTTGATTGCGCCGACGGGGCAGCCGTCTTCACACGCGCCGCAATCGATGCATTGCTCGGGATCGACAACGTATTTGCTGTCACCTTCTGCGATTGCTCCGACGGGGCAAGTATCTGCGCAAGCACCGCATTGGATGCACTCATCGCTGATAACTCTGGGCATAGTTTTATCTCCTTACAAATATATTCGCTTTCGCTTGCAATTATATTAGCACAACGCTTTGATTTTGACAAGTCATAATTTCATTATTCCCGATATAATTTGCTCGTATTCGCTCACAGCGGATACAATTCAAATCGGCAAGAAGAAAGTCGCACTCTGCGCACGGCGTATTTTCTCTTTTCCCTTTCAAGCACGAGGTCGGGCTTGTACACGCAATCCTTGCACTCGCACTCAAAAATCGTTTTGTACGGACAATGCGCAAACGTCATAAGCGGTATATCCTCGTCGACGGCAATGCGCTCGACGTCGTCAACCGACAAAAAGTCCTTATATTCGCACGACGGCATATACGCGCTTGCGCCGAGTGCTTTTGCCTCGCGCGCCGCAAAGACGTTGGCAATGTTATGCCCCTCGCCCGCAATGACTTCGTAGCCTTGCTTTGCAAAGTACAGTCCGTATATATTTTCGCTCGCAAGACGTTTTATGCCGGTTTCCGCAACGGCTTTTTCAAGCACTTTCAAGTCCTTGCCGTTTGCAAGTATCGGCAAATCGAGAATGACGTTATCAACGCTCAAATCCAGCAAATCGAGCGTTCTTCGTATGTTTTGCGCCGAATAAACGTCGGGTTTGAGCAAAAACGTTTCGTTTACTCTCACAAGCACGCTTTTGATTTTCTCGCTTTTCACCACTCGTACTTGCTTTGCCTCGACCTCTTTCACATCGTCGAGAACGGAAAGCAATTCGTCCGCTTTATCCTTGTCGAACGCAACTTTTTCGGGTGCGTTCGCTAATATGATTTTCTCTTTCAACTCGGCAAGCGCTTCGCGGCGCAGAGCGTTCACAACCGACTTTGCCACGAACACGCCGTCGGTGTTCACTCGGCAAGTGGTCACGCAAAAACCGCTGTCGCCCACCTTCGAGCAAGCCGCCGCCACGTCGTTTGCGCTCATCGGTGCGTTTTTCGCCTTTTCGAGCGCTTGCTCGGTGCGCTTTTGCGCCTCGCATTTGCAATCGCCCTTTTCGTATATCGCCTTAATTGCGAGCGGCTGACCTTCCATTGCCTCGACTTCGAGTTTTATCGGGACGTAACGCTTTGCCCTCAACAGTTCGTCGTCCGCCTTTGCGTCGAGAATGAGATTTACTTGCCAACCGACCTTAACTTTCGTTTTGGTGACGAACGAATACGCGCCGTTTCCGCACGGCTTCGCTTCGCCTATGCCCAAACTTGCCTTTTCCTTGTCGCCGTCGAAAAATTTGAGACCGTCGCCCTTTTCGAGCGGATATTTCGTCGCAACGGTAATCTCGAAAAGTCCGTCCTTTCCGAAATCCTTTACGCTTCTCACCACGCCGATTTTTATGCCCGTATGGTTGTTGAATCTCTTTTCGATGACTTTCGGCGTGCCGTCGTCAAGATACGCTCTTTCAAGATATTCGCCTCTTGAAAAAGCGATTTTCAGCATAGTTTTAGTCTTGTCGTCGAGAACGGGATTCTTTCCGTTTTCCGCTTCGTCAATCGCCTTTCTGTACGCTTGCACGGCGCACGCGACGTAGCCTTTTCTTCTCAATCTGCCTTCGATTTTGAAAGAGCATACGCCCGCCTCGGCAAGTTGTTTAATCGACGAGTAAAGGCACAAATCCCTTGCGCTCAAAAGGTAGCCGTCGTAGGTTTTTCCGCCGACTTCCGCGCGGTATGGCAAACGGCATAGTTGCTTGCAAAGTCCTCTGTTTCCGCTTGCGCCCTGTTCCTTCGACGAAAGATAGCAGTTGCCAGAAAACGCCACGCACAGCGCGCCTTGCACGAAATATTCGATTTCGAGATTAGTGTTTCGCTTTATCTCTTTTATGTCTTCGAGTTTCGTTTCTCTTGACAGCACCACTCTCGAAAATCCCGCTTCTTCACACATCTTCGCGCCGAGAAGGTTGTGTACCCCAAGTTGCGTGCTTGCGTGAAGCACAATCCCTTCGAAGCACTCTTTAAGCACCTTGCATACGCCGAGGTCCTGCACCAAAAATGCGTCGACTTTTGCCTCAACCGCCGCTTTAACGAGCGATATTAGGTCGCTAAACTCGTCGTTTTGCAAAATCGTGTTGACGGTGACGTAAACTTTCACGCCGTAAAAATGGGCGCGCGAAACGATTTCGGCAATATTGTCGCAATCAAAATTTTGCGCTTTCATTCGCGCGTTGAAGTTGTCAAGTCCGAGGTATACCGCGTCCGCGCCGCTCTCTATCGCAACGTCAAACGCTTCCGTATCACCTGCGGGTGCGAGAAGTTCCAACATACTTCGAGTATAGCACAAAAGCGTATTGCTTTGCAATCGACTTTTGAAATCGTTTGCGCAATTCGGATTTGGTGCTATAATCTTTTTATGACCAACTTTTTATGCCCCGTATGCAAAAAGCCTCTTGCTATGAAAGGACGCGACGCTGTTTGTCAAAACGGTCATCTTTTCGATTGCGCGAAAGAGGGATATTTTTACCTTCTTCCGCCAAAGTCCAACGCCCCCGGCGACAACGCCGAAATGGTGAGAGCGCGCAGAGATTTTCTCGACTGCGACTTTTATGCGCCTTTGGCAGAGGCTATCGCAAACGAGATTAATTCGCGTTTTGCAAATCGCCCTATCACTCTCTTGGACGCAGGCGCAGGCACGGGCTACTATTTGTCGCGCATAATCGAGGCAAGGCGCAACGAAAGCGACGTGTACGCCGCAGTCGATATATCGAAAAACGCCGTGAAAATTTGCGCAAAGCGCGCAAAGCAAGCGGACGTTGCCGTTGCAAGCGTATACGATATTCCCGTAAAGGACGAGTTTGCAGACGTCGTGGTCTGCGTGTTTTCGCCCTTTGCTATGGACGAATACGCGCGAGTGCTGAAAAGCGGCGGTATTCTCGTGTTGGTGTACCCTTGCGAAAATCACCTCATCGAACTTCGCCGCGCGCTTTACGACGACGTGAGAAAGGTGGAAACGGATTTGCCGAGCAGCACTCTTTCCCTTTTAGACAAAAAGGAAGTCACATATCCTTTCAATCTCGAATCCTCGAAACAGATTTCCGACTTGCTCACGATGACCCCGTACGTCTACCGCGCGCCCAAAGACAAAGTCGAGTGCGTAAAGCAAAAAAACGTCCTCTCGCTGACCGCCGATTTTTGCCTCTGTACACTTGAAAAAACAAGTCGTTGACAAACCTTGTTTATTTATATATAATACAGTTTGTTAAAGATATAAAAATCCTAACAAAAGGACGGAAAATTATGGACGAAATCAAAACCGATGCAACAAACGAAAGCGTCGAAAATCAAGAAGTCGTGACCGAGCAAACGACGGAAACGACATCAGAAACGACCGACGGAAAAGCAAAGAAAAAAGTCAAACTTCCCGCTTGGCTTCAAAAACTCGTTGACAAAATCAAGTCAAACGAAGAAGTGCGCCAAATGGTCGTCTTCACTCTTTTCAGTTTCATCTGCGGCGGCTCGCAACTTATCATAACGTTGGTTCTTCCCGCTTTGCTCAAACTCGGCGGCGGCGTGCTTACCCAAAAATTCTACGGCTTCGACCTCGGCGCGTTGAAAGACGTTTTCGGCTACCCCACCACGTCGGACTTCATCGGCTTTTTGATCGGTTCTATCGTCGGTCAGGTGCTCACGTTCGTGCTTAACCGCAAAAAGACCTTCAACTGCACCAACAACATCGTGATTTCGGGCATTATGTACGTCATTTTGGCTGTCACGATTATATTCGTTCAAACCTTGCTCGGCAGTGCGATTATGACCGCTTGTATGGGCGCAAAACCAGTTGCTCAAACCGAATTCTTGTATCAAATCTACAACCTCACCGGTCAAGCAGTGGGCGGCATCACCGCTTTGGTTATGAGTTTCCTCGGCAACAAATTCCTCGTTATGCGCAACTGGGGCGAGAAGAAGAAAAAAGCAGCCGAAGAAGCCGCTTGCAACGAAGAACAATGCGCTTGCTGCGAATGCACGGATTGCCAAAACGCAAACGAATCCGCAATGGAAGAAGTTGCTTCCGACAAAGAATAATCGACATTATATAAAACCGATATTACAAAAATCATATCGTTACAACGAAAATACGCTCGGCAACCGAGCGTATTTTTTTTATCGTTTTCTATTGATTTTTTATTGATTTTTTGCGGTTTTTTTGCGGTTTTTTTGCGGTTTTTTTGCGGTTTTTTTGCGGT